>BNJU01001063.1_pt1 | contig 502971 bp, 716 predicted proteins | sample 8539281 | NCBI WGS metagenome assembly BNJU01 (sample SAMD00202456, study PRJDB9452) | human saliva metagenome | isolation source: human saliva | place: Japan
AGCACTAGCCCTTCTCCTCCCCAATCTCCGTCTCAGGCCTCCCCAAGGGAGGCCGAGACTCTTCCTAAGCCGAGGGAGGCGCTACTGTTGCCTCTGAAGAGGCACTACTGCTGCCTCTATGGTGCTGGCTTCGCCCCCTCCCACCCAGCTCACTAAGGCGTATTAAAACGGCTTTTCCGTATCTTTAGTATTACCTAATAATTTGAATGTTTATGCTTAAGGAATTCCGTGTACAGGTTATAGAGGCTTCAAGGACGAGATCGTATGGTCTTTCGTCCCTGCTGCGACTATAGTTTTACCCCCTATGCTGTAAGTGAGACGGGCCTAATCAAGAGTGGAATTGTCTTTGGTAGAACAGCTCGGGAAGTCGAATTTAGGCTACGCCCTCTTCGATATTATTAATCACCTTGCAGATGGGTAGAAAAGGATAAGGACTACTACGATAACTTTGCGTATGCAAATCATGATGATGGTTTAGTCGAGTTTGCATATCTCTTCCTGTTCGGAGATCAAGAGCTTGAGTATAGATATTCTAAGACAAGGACGGGATCGCTCTCGTCAGAAGAACTCATCTATGCTGGACAGACTATCTTCAAGCGGTCTGCCCAGACCTCATTATACTTAGTAGAATTTAATCTTTCGGAGAAGGTTAGAGCAGATTTTGAGCAAGGAGTTAACTCCGTCTCTATCGTTAGGTACCTTCTCTCCTCTCAGCCGTTGCCCGAAGGCCACTATCTACTAAGTCTAGAGAAGTTCGTTCAAGGGATGCTCTGGTGTAAGAACCTAGATGTAAGGAGTTATATGGAACAAAAACTCCGAGAGAAAATGTTGATACTTTCATTATTAAGAATGGATTTATTGAGGGATTTTCAAAACTATATGAAGGCGACAAGTGATCAAGATTATACTCTAATGTCAGCTACCATAGGTACTGAGCAACTCCTTTTTGTCTTATGGATGGAGAAATGATCCCTTTCACCATGATTGCATCCACGGGCACAATAGCGCTCATGCATCTCTATTATTGGATGAGACAAATAGAACGACAAGGGGTGAGCTTTTTCTTTATTGATGAGTTCGATGCCTTCTACCATTTTGCACTGTCCAAAGCCGTATGTAAGGCGCTGTTTGATCTCAATGTTCAAGTCTTTCTCTCTTCGCATAATACGACGTTGATGACAAATGACCTACTGCGTCCAGATTGCTACTTTGTTATTGATGGCAAGAGCGTCAGGTCTCTGCCTCTCAGCTAACAGATGAGATCTGCAGTGGGGCATAACCTTGAGAGAGCTTTATAGAGGGGGGGCTTTTGAAGCATGATTCTGCTAGTCTTCGAAGGGCAAAAAAGAGAGCCCAAACTATTTGATATGATAAAGGACCTCGGGATATTCCCGGGAAATCATATCGTCTGTTCTTTCTGTAGCGATATACAGAGCCTTTACAAGAGAGTGAAGAAGAAGAGAAAGGAATGGCAGGTACAGCTGATGTCGTACAGCTTCTTCTGGATATGGATAGGGTTGATACAACGGAGCTTGTCAAGCATAACATTGCATCGTCTTATGACGTTGAGGAAATTTATTTGTTCTTCGATTGCGATTGTATAACACAAGATTCTCTCCGTGCTCAGCTACTAAGGATAAGGGAGCTTTTGACGATGTTTAACAATGCGACAGGGAATGGAAAACTCTATATTAGCTATCCCATGATTGAGGCTATCCGCTACACAGAGACATTGCCTGACCGGCATTTCTATTGCTATACATTTCCCATCAGTCGAGGAAAGAAGTTTAAGCATGGTGTGCAAAGAGTTTTCAAAGTATCCATCTTTTCGAGTTCCAGGTGGCACAAGGCTCAAACAAAGTGCAAATACGCTCAGTTTGGGTGGTCTCATCTAATACGCCAGCATGAAGTAAGGCACAGCGTCTGTATGGGGTCTCGGCAAGAGAACCACTGTCACAAAAGTGAACTCTTTCGGATCAATGTGAAAAAGTTTATTATACCTCGGAGAGGTATCTATCCTTGCTTCCATGCCTCTCTTCCTCTATGATTACTTCAAAGAGGAGAAGCGCAAGGAGCTAGGCTTCTCACTCGAGAATAGACCCTTAAGAATTTGAAATATTCACTTAGCTAACGACAAGAAGATTATGACCACAGAGAGAGGTCACGACTACAATAGAAAACGAAGAGAAGAAGAGCCTGAACTTCGTCGAGCAGATCGTCGAGGGCGATCTTCGTGCCGGGAAGAATGATGGACGCATCAGGCGCGCTTCCCACCAGAGCCCAACGGCTACCTCCATCATCGGGCACGCCAAGGCTATCTGCATGGACTGGTATCGCACAGAAGTACGGTGGGGTGTGTAACCTCGCTTCGACGACACGAATCCCACGAAGGAAGACGTCGAGTACGTCGATGCTATCCGTGAGGATATCGAGTGGCTCGGCTTCCACTGGGGCAATATCTACTATGCTTCGGACTACTTCGAGCGTCTGTACCAGTTCGCCGAAGAGCTGATCCGCGCAGGCCACGCCTACGTCGATGAGCAGACGGCCGAGGAGATCGCAGCGCAGAAGGGGATACGCCTGACCCCTGGTGTCGCCAGCCCCTATCGTGATCGTCCCATCGAGAGAGCCTCGATCTCTTCCGCCGCATGAACGCTGGGGAGTTCCCCGAAGGCGCGATGATCCTGCGTGCGAAGATCGATGTAGCTTCGTCGAACGATGCACTTCCGCGACCCCATCATCTACCGCATCATCAGGTGCCTCACCACCGTACGGGTACGAAGTGGGTGTCTCACCTATGTAGACTTTGCCCACGGGCAGAGTGACTTCTTCGAAGGTGACGCATTCGATCTGCACGCTGGAGTTCGAGTGCACCGTCCGCTATACGATTACTTCGTTGACCTCTTGAAGAAGGTCGAGCCCAATCACCGAGGGTTACCGCCCACGACAGATTGAGTTCAACCGTCTGAACCTCACCCACACGATGATGAGTAGCGTAAGCTCCTCCAGCTCGTGCAGGAGGCCACGTAGCAGGCTGGGATGACCCCGTATGCCGACTATCTGTGGGCTGCGTCGTCGTGGCTATACGCCCGGAATCCATCCGCAGCTTCATCGATAAGATAGGCTACACGAAGTACGATGGTATCATCGATATGGCGCTCCTCGAGCACGCTGTCCGTGAGGATCTCAACCGCCATGCTCTGCGTGGCTCGGCCGTCCTCGACCCCGTGCGCCTCATTATCCGAACTACCCGAGGGGCAGACGGAGGATATGAGCTTCCTCAACACCCTGAAGATCCCGACTCGATACGCCATACGATCCGCTTCTGCGTGAGCTCTTCATCGAGCGCGAGGACTTCATGGAGATACTCCGAAGAAGTACTTCCGCATGACCCCTGGTCAGGAGGTGCGTCTCAAGAGCGCCTACATCGTGCGCTGCACGGGCTGCAAGAAGGATGAGACCGGCAATGTCATCGAGGTCTACGCTGAGTACGACCCCGAGACGCTCAGCGGTCGCCCCGAGAGCAACCGCAAGGTCAAAGGGCACGATCCACTGGGTATCTGCCACGGATAGCGTCCCTGCCGAAGTGCGTCTCTACGACCGTCTCTTCCTCGATGAGAACCCCTCTGAGGGCTGCTAAGGACAAGGAACTCGCTGAGCTCCTCAATCCCGAGTCCCTCACCATCGTGCGCGAAGCACGTGTCGAGCCCTTCCTCGCGCAGGCTAAGTGTGGCGAGTACTATCAGTTCCAGCGCGTCGGCTACTTCTGCGTAGACCCCGATAGTCGCCCTGATCACCTCGTCTTCAACCGCACGGTATCGCTCAAGGATACGTGGAAGAAGGTCAATAAGTAGTCCCCTCCACAGATATGATCGAGTCCTTAGGCTTCATCCAAGATATCCTCCATCACCTGAACTACTTCTGGGTGACGGTGCTCATGGCGATCGAATCGTCATTCATCCCCTTCCCTTCGGAGGTCGTCGTACCCCCTGCAGCCTACAAGGCCGCTACGGGTGAGATGAATATCTTCCTCGTCGTACTCTTCGCCACGCTCGGCTCGGATATAGGTGCGCTCATCAACTACTATCTGGCACGCTATCTCGGCCGTCCGATCGTATATAAGTTCGCCAACTCCGTATCGGTCGCCCTGCCTGCTTAGTCAGGAGAAGATCGAGAAGGCCGAAACTTACTTCGTGAAGAACGGCATCAGCTCCACGCTCATCGGGCGTCTTGTCCCAGGGATCCGTCAGCTCATCTCGATCCCTGCGGGGCTGGCAGGTATGCCTCTCGGTCGCTTCCTCCTCTACACCACGATCGGTGCTGGAGCGTGGAACGTCGTCCTGGCACTCCTCGGCTACTTCATCGGTAAGACCGTACCGCCCGAGCTCTTCGCCGAGACCATCCAGCGCTATAGCTCGATCATCGGCCTCATCATCCTCGGCGTCCTCGTCGTCGGTGGTGTCGGCTACTATCTCTACAAGCGCCGTCGAAGGCTGCCCTAATCCAGGGCGCATCACTTACCACCCTCAGGTGGGTCCCCATCGCCACCTGTGCTAGTGGGGGCGCACTAGAGTTTCTTTGCATACCTCTTTATCCCGTCTTCCTGTGACCACCCTCTCTCTACGCTGAGTCCCTATCAGGCGTCTTCGGATGCTACGCTGCGCGAGGTCGTGGCGCGTGAGCTCGCACTGCCGCTGGAGTCCATCACCTCGGTCGTGGTGCGCCGTCGCAATATCGATGCTCGTCAGCGCCGTATCCTCGTCAACCTCTCCGTCGAAGTCTATCTCGATGGCGAGCAGCCTGCCGTGGATGACTTCTCCGACCTCGTCTATCCCTGATGTCTCGTCGGCGCCTTCGGCTGTCGTCGTCGGTGCTGGGCCTTGCGGGCTCTTCGCTGCGCTAAGGCTCATCGAGCTGGGCGTGCGTCCCATCGTCGTAAGAGCGGGGGCAGGACGTCATGCAGCGCCGTCGTGACCTCGTCCAGCTGGAAAGTCGGGCGTCGTCGATCCCGAGTCAGACTATAGCTTTGGCGAAGGCGGTGCGGGTGCCTTCTCCGGACGGCAAGCTCTACGCGTAGCGAAGCGTGGGAGCGTGGAGAAGATCCTCCGTGTCTTCTGTCGCTCGGTGCCGACCCGAAGATCCTCATCGATGCTCACCCACATATCGGTGCGGACAGCATCATCATCCGCCGTATGCGTGAGCAGATCATCGCCTCGGGTGGTGAGCACTTTGCCGCGTGCCGTATGGAGGAGCTGATCCTTGAGCGTGGTGGTGCGTGGTGTCGTCTGCTCGGGGGATCGTACCTTCACGGCCCCTGTGCTGCTAGCTGCGGGACGCCCGGCACGTGACGTCTACCGCCACCCATCGTGCCGAGATCCTTATCGAGGCCGACCCTCATCGCTGTCGGCGTGCGTCGTGAGCACCCGCAGTCGCTCATCGATGAGATCCGCTACCAGCCCCGAGGGGAGAGGTACCTCCCAGCCGCCGAATATGTCTCGCAAAGGCGCAGGCCGAGGGTGGGAGAGGTATAGCTTCTGCATGTGTCCTGGGGCTTCGTCGTCCCTGCCTCCACGGGGCCAGAGGAGACTGTCGTCAACGGGATGTCGCCTGCTAACCGCGGCTCACGCTGGGCGAACTCAGGCCTCGTCGTGAGACTTCACCCCGAGGATATCCTGCTACAGGCATTAAGGTCGAGGATCCCCACTTCGCCTCTGCCCTGATGCAGTGTGCGAAGCCTTGAGCATAAGAGCTATCTGGCGGCTAACCGATCGCTCCGTGCACCTGCCAGCGTATGACGGACTTCGTCGCACGCCGCCATTCGATCCACGCTGCCTCGTCGTCCTATCGATGGGGCTTACTCGAGCAGACCTGCACGAGTGGATGCCCGACTTCATCACGCTGCCGTCTGTCGGCTGGCTTCCGTGCTTCGACCGCACGACACGTGGCTTTCCTCACGGGCGAAGCTCAGCTCATCGGTGTGAGTCACGCACTCATCGCCCGTGCGTATCCCCCGTGCACTGCATGACCTATGCGCACCCCGTCGTCGCAGGCCTCTATCCTGCGGCGAAGGTGCTGGCTTCGCTGGCGGTATCGTCTCGGCGGCTATCGATGGGAGAATGCTGCGCAGCGAAATCGCTCGCCTCGGCCGGTAGTTCGTCGCCTCCACGGGAGCGCCTCGCTCGCTTCCGTGCCCCTTCTCTCTCTCCTTTTCGGGCAGGAAGAAGGAGTTCTTCTTTTAGTCCTTCACTTTGCGTCTCTTGGGCAGGGGTGCTACGAACCTATACTGGTCACTGAGCTGACCTATATGGAAGGTTGTTGCTCTGCACATGGAGAAAAGTTGCGGACGAGTGGCAGAAAAGTTTGGGCTGTGCACGTGGCTCTAATATCTATGCGTGGATATTTGAATTTATGTACCTGGTCTTTAAGACTACATGCATAGATGAGGAAACCACCACGTGAAGGCGCTTTTTCTTCACGAGAAGGATGCTCATCCTCTCGCTGAATAAGAGGAATACTCGTGATAAGGCGAAGGGCTTATGTATCACTTCGGGGAGGTAGTCTCGCGGTGCTGGTGCGATCTAAACCTCTCTCGTGAGTGAGGTGCTACGCCCCCACGAAAGTACGCCTTTGAGTTGCCTTCCTTGGGGGTGAGTGCGCGGGTGGATAGGTACGATACAGGAGCGGCGGCCCCTTATCTAATTCTTAGCTATCTTTGCAGGCGTACCGAGCGTGGCAAATGGGCGAGCAGAGATACTGGCCCCTATGTCACTCGGGCGTTATCTCATAGATGCGTAGACAGACAGAATTTGGACAAAAGGTAGCGCTGGGGGTCGTCGCCCTCGTCATCCTCGCTGCCTGCGGTACACGACATAAGACTCCCTCGCGTGAGGCCAAGGTGCAGCAGAAGACCTTGGCTAGAGGTCGTGCGTCTTCGTCTGCTGATACGCTCAGCACGCTCACGCAGCTCAGCTCCTTCCTCCCCGACTCTTCCCCGTCATCAGATAGCCTCAAGGCGCTGGTGGTGTCGTCTTGATAGCCTGCAGAAGAAGGCCGATACGCCTCATGACTCGCCCCGATAGCCTCGACAGCCTTTTAGCCGCTTCGCCTCGATGACCCCTCAGCCTGACGGCCGAGGAAGCCGAGCGCCGTGAGCGCCGTCGTCGCCAGCGTGAGAGCTTCGATGATATCATCGCCTACAAGGCGCAGGACTCGATGGTCCTCATCGGGCGGAGCTTGACCTACCTCTTCGGGCCCAGTACCGTGGACTATAAGGACAAGGGATGGATGCCAACTCATGCGCCTCAACCTCGACAGCAACCTCGTCTACGCGCACTATATCCTCGATAGCACGGGAAGGCTAGCCTACCCAAAGTTCCGCGACGGCGGGGAGAGCCATGAGGCAAGAGCCTGAACTACAACTTCAAGACAAGTAAGGGCTTCATCACGGGCGCTCGTCACCAGCAGGGCGAAGCTATATCACGGCCGAGCGCACGAAGATGGTCAGCAACAACACGTCTCTACATGGAGAACGGCTGCGCTATAGCACCTGCGACAACCACGAGCATCCGCACTTCTACTCATGCGTGACCAGAAGGCTCGCCCGCAGAAGAATGTCGTCGCCGGCCTTCGTACCTCGTCATCGCTGATGTGCCGATGCCTATCGGTCTGCCCTTCGGTTTCTTCCCATTCAATAAGAGCTATTCTTCGGGTATCATCGGCCGAAGCAGCGGGGAAGAGACGCAGCGTGTTTCTACCTGCGCGGCGGGGATATTAGCAGCTAACGACCATACGTCGACCTGGCCTCACGGGGGACTGGTATAGCTCGGCTCATGGGCGTCAATGCCCGCCCGAACACCGCAAGCGCTACCGCTCGGCGGAGCGCCAACCTCAGCCACCCACGACCAAGACGGGGGAGCGTGACGTCGTCGGGGACCTCTCCGAGAGCCGTGACTTCCGCATCAACTGGACGCGCAAGACTCTAAGGCCAACCCCAACGAGACCCTCTCGGCGAGCGTGAACCACCGACGAGCTCCTTCAACCACAACTCGCTCGCCACGCTCTACAACCCCAGCATCGCGCGGGGCAGAATACGAAGAACTCCTCGGTCAACTATAGCCGCAACTTCCCTGGGTACGCCTTCCCGCATCTCCGTTCTATCGAAGCGACGCAGACCTCGCCGACCTCGATGGTCACGATGAGCCGCGAATATCGCTATCAGTATGAATCGTATTCGCCCCTTCAAGCGCAAAGAGCGTGTCGGGGCAGAGCGCTGGTACGAGAAGATCAGCATCAGCTACTCGGGGCAGTTCCGCACAGCATTCCACGAAGGAGAACTCGCCTCTTCCAGTCCAACCTCATCGGGCGACTGGAACAATGGCTTTCTCACAACATACCCATCTCGGCGTCATGCAAGCCTTTAGCTACATCGACCTGACGCTGAGTGCGAACTACAACGAGCGCTGGTACACCCACAAGTCGGTCAAGGAGTATAATCGCGACGACCGACCGCACGGAGTTCCGCCGTATCTATGGCTTCAACCGCGTGGACGACTTCTCCACGTCGAGCGAGCCTGAATACTACGCTCTACGGCTTCTTCCAGCCGTGGAAGATCTTCGGCGATAAGGTGCAGATGATCCGTCACCGCATCACGCCACGTGTCGGTATCAGCCTATACGCCAGACTTCGGCGACAAGATGTGGGGCACTACGACCGCCTTCAGTACATCGACAATGCCGGAGTCGCTCACCGGAGGAATATGCTCGCTTCGGCGATGGGCATATCTTCGGTATGCTGGGCGATGGAAGACCGCTGCGATCTAACTGGCTCTCGATAACAACCTGAGATGAAGGTGCGTACGAAGACCGACAGCACTGGAGACCACGAAGAAGATCAGCCTCATCGACAACCCTCTCGCTGAGCTCGAGCTACAACCTCGCTGCAGACTCCTTCCAGCTCGCCGATATCAACGCCAGCATCACGCTGCGCTTCTCGCCCTCACTCCACCTCTCTCTGCGGTGCCTTCGACCCCCGTATGCGACGGGCACACTACGGACGCTGCGACAGGCGTGCTCAGCGAGCACCGTGAATAAGTCTCCGTATCTTCAACGGCAAGGGCTTCGGTAGCCTTCGTGGTGCGGGTACCTCCTTCAGCTACACGCTGAGCAACGATACCTTCCGCAAGCTGCGTGGAGTTCTTTCCGGGGAAGAAGGACAAGAAGCCCAGGATAAGGACAAGCCCGTAGGCGAAGACTAACCTCACAGGTGCTCCAGCCGATGGGCGTGACTACGTCGTGGCGGATATGGCTGCCAAGGGCAGAAGAATAAGAGCTCTTCGACACCAACGATAGCGAAGGGTGAGCACGACGAAGATGGCTACCTCAGGTCAGCATCCTGGAGCCTCGCTCAGCTATGCGGGTGAACTCCAGCGCACGACCTTCGACCCCGCCGCGATGAGTACAACTACGGGCTGACGCAACAGCTTGATGTTCTCGGGTAGTATCCAGCCTACGAAGAACTGGGTCCTTCAACGTCAACGCCAGCTGCGACTTCATCGCCAAGCGCATTGCGAATATGACCATCGGGATTAGCCGTGACCTCACTGCTGGAGCCTCACTGCCAACGCGATCCCCTTCGGCCCCCTACCGCGGTGCCAGCATCTCTATCGGCGTGAAGAGCCCGCCCTGCACGACGTTAGTGGGACAAGCACGGCTACTCTCTGCAATAGCTGGTAGCCCACTGCGCCCTCCCATAGATATCGCCCCCCGCCTCTTCGTTCGAGAGGCGGGGCGATGGCCGCTGCGGGTGAGTCTGATAGGAGACGGGTCTATGCGGGCGCTCCCAAGGAAAGAAGCGGGTAATTCCGTATCTGCCAGCGTATAATACTGATATAGACAGCATATGAATATAGAGCACGACGACGAAGAGGAGAAGATCCTGAGTGACGCCCGAGACGATTTATCGAGGACGAAAGAGCCCTCCGCCTACCAGCCGGCGAGAGGGGCCTGCTTTACCGCCCGGAGCTGGAGCAACCTGTCGAAGATGTACCGGACATGGTTCTCGACTACGCCTCCTACGTCATCCTCGAGCGTGCGAAATTCCCCATATCGGCTGACGGGCCCAAGCCCGCAGCGCCGTATCCTCTGATCAACCCGCGGATGGATAGGCAAGCTCATCCGTTAGCCAACATCGTCGGGGAGACGATGCAGTACCACCCCACGGTGACGCCTCGATCAATGATGCCCCTCGTCCAGCTCGGACAGAAGGGCTCTCTCATCGACACGCGCAGGGGAACCGAATATCCTCACTGGTGACCCCGCTGCTGCAGGCCGATACATCGAGGCGGAAGCCTCGCTTTTCGCCCACGAAGCTGTCTACAGCGACCGCGCCACCCGCATGAAGAAGACCTACGACGCACGACCGATGAGCCCGCAGCACTGCTCGTAGTTCCCCACTCGCTCTTGGCGGGGTGCTGAGGGTATCGCTCGGACTGTCTCTCAAGATCCTTTTCGCATAACTTCGTCGAGCTGGCTGGAGGCCTTGTGTGCCTCACCTGCGCGGCGAGAGTTCGCGTCATCCCGATTTCCCCACAGGGGGCTCATCACGTCTCCCGCCCAGCAATGACGAGCGGTGGTAGCCTCAGGTCCCGTGCGAAGATTGATAAGATCGACTGCAAGACGCTGAGTATCTCTGGAGCTCCCTGCAGGAAGACCACGACGACGCTCATCGAGTCCATCCGCGCTGTAGAGAAGGAAGATCCGCATCCGCCGTGTCGACGATATGACGCTGCCACGACGGATATCCGCCTGACGCCTCGCCGCTGGCGTGTCGTCAGACAGGCTCATCGATGCGCTCTGTGCCTTCACGGACTGCGAGGTCGCTCATCTCACCCAACTGCTGCGTCATCTACGAGGAGAAGCCTCTCTTCACGACCGCTCGCTGAGCCCTGCGCACAGCGTAGAGCGCACGAAGTTCCTTCTTTCACGAAGAGCTGAAGATCCTCCTCTCGGAGAAGGAAGAGCTACTCGGTGCTTCACTGAGCGTATCTTCATCGAGGAGCGTATCTATAAGGATAAGGCCTTCGAAGAGCTGCCGACAAGTACGCCTCTCACATATCGCTGCAGCATCGAGCGCTCGCCGATCGCTCTCCGCCCAGCTGACGACGGATGACCTGCGCCTGCTGGAGCTACGTATGGCACGTATCCTGCGCTCAACCTCCTGCACGAGGCGGCACCCTGCAGATCGAGCAGGATATGGCTCAGCCCGTCACGACATCACAGCACCTCACCGATCGCACCATCCGCTGGACCCGGCATCTCATCCAGCGCTACGGGGCTGCTTCACGCCGCACGAAGATCACGAACTTCGGCACTATCGAGGTCACGAAGGTAGCCGAGCTCGATGCCAAAGCTCTACATCAACCGCAGGAGGGCTTCTTCGGTACGGCTCTGGAAGCGATGCGAGTTCGTGTCAAAACTCGCTCGAGCCCTCGACGAGGTCATCATCATCTTCCGCTCCGGTAAGTACTTTCCGTCGGCAAGGTCGAGGATATGAAGTTCCACGGCAACGAGGAGGTCATCTATATCAACCGCTATCAGCGCAATGACGACGCACGATCTACAACGTCATCTACCGTGATAGGTAAGGTCGGCTCAGTCTACGCTAAGCGCTTCAACGTGCCTCGGTCATCCGTGACCGTGTTACGACCTGACGCGTGGCGAGGAAGGCTCACGCGATCTCTACTCTCTGCCAACGGGCAATGGTGAGGCGGAGAAGGTCGCCGCAAAGCTCAAGATCCCAATGCTCGTCAGCGCCTCTTCCAGTTCGGAGTAGGACTTCCGATATCCCCATCTGTCGCGAGTCCGTCGGGCTCTCAGTGACGAAGGCAGAGGCACTCGGTATCGCTCCTGAGTAAAGGGGCTTCTCGACGCTCGGTGGGCGTGACGTATGGTTCGGACCGCCTGTCCCTGCGCCTGAACTACAAACGAGCAGGGTCAGTACTCGGCCCCTTCCACGCCCGTGACCGCATCCTCATCGTCCTCAAGTCGGGCGAATGCATACCCGACTGCAGCGACTCCATCCATATCGAGGAGAACCTCCCTGCGCATCGAGAACGAGCCGCGCAAGATCTGGACGGCCGTCTACTATGATGCCGATCAGAAGCACCATTACATCAAGCGCTTCAGCATCGAGGAAGATCAGAAGCGCGAGAATATCTCGGGAGAACCCCAAGAACGAGCTGCCCTGCTGACCGATACCTACCACCCACGCCTCCTCATCGGGGCGTCAGGAAGGGGCGAGCTACGACGATCGAGATTGATGTCGAGGAATTTGCCCCTCGTCATATATCCGCGCCTGGTGGTAGCGCTCGCTCTACCTCATCGACCAAGTCGAGGAGCTCCCTCGCTGAAGGAATCCCCGTCTTCGAGCCGGGAGCACGACGAGTCTATGGCGAAGACTGAGGAAGAAGAAGCTGACCTCTTCGCTGGGCAGACCGAGGATAGCTCGAACGAACAAGCCCCCTTCCCATCATGAATAAGCCCCTTGCTCTGCCCCTCGCGATGGCCCTCGCACTGCGCTCCTCCGCTCCGCTGAGGCCTCAGAATGCAGCGATAGCCTCGCAGGCTCAGGCGCGAGCCTCTTGACGATACCAGAGCCACAGACCCGCCAGAGCAACATCACCCACCGCAGCCAGTACTTCGGTACGGGGATGCAGTCTCAGCACCTACCACACTGCTCAACCACGGCGGAAAGGTCTACAGCTACACCTCGGAGCATACCCGCCTGAGCTACTCGCTCTTCGCCAGAGCAGCGCGCCGCAGCGCGAAGTCTCTCTCGGCTACACGCCCCCACGACCGACTCCCCGCTGGCTACGTCATACGCTCTGAATGTCGATCTGGCCTCGACGAAGAATCCGGCTGGCAACGGCTCTATCCATACCTCACCGCTCGCTATGACTGGGGACGTCTGCGCCACATTAGCTACCGGCAGCTGGGGGCGTCTCGCTATCGGTAGCGTCGTCGGTCTCGCTGGCTGGCGGCGCGTACAGCTCGCAATGGAACTACCCTGGCACGCTGGATATGGCGCGCGGTCGCCCTTCGGCACCTCTACTCACTTGCCGCTCTGGCCCCGCCTCGCTCCTTCCTCAAGGCTATGCGACCGCCGATCTCTGGGCCTCGCTTCGCAGGAGGTTGGTGAGATCGCTCCACGAGCTTCCATTACTTCGGCCAGCGCTACTGCATCTACCCGACGCATCCGCTGAAGGCTCCCACGGGCTTCGTCCCTCACCCAGTGCGTAGATGTTCCTGTGCTTTGACTACTTTATCGCTCTCGGTAGGCTACCGCTGGGACCATCGCCGCATCGAGCCGAATCACCTCCGCCTCACCGCCATCAGCACAGCCTCATCAGGTGACGACCGACGATCCTCCGCTTTGAGCGTCGTGCCGCTGATGCATCACTGACTGCGCCCTTCTGATATGGAAGCACCACTGGGCTCTTGCCGCGCTGGCTTCCCTTCCGCCGCCTCCACGTGCTGTACCACCGAGCGCGAGTACACGGCGGATCGGTATGTGCCAACCATGACCGGCCCTGGCGATCCCCGACCGAGGCTATTGCTACTTCGACCTCTAGCTCCCTGCTAAGGCACCACCTGGCGTGACCTCACTCATAGCACCGCCGTGCACCCAGCCCCACGATGACGACTCGACTCGCTCTTCCTCGTGATGAGTTTCTCAGCCTCGCCGAGTCTGCGTGACGGGCACGTCAATCTGATCTCCACCTCGACTACGGGCGCCACTGGCGGTGGCGAAGCGAAGGTCCTCGCCCTATGATGACGACGCTGTCGAGAGCCATCTCGGCGATGACTACCATATCGCTGGCGCTGGCCAATGCAAGTCACGCCGACTATCTGAAGGGTGTGCGCCGTGCCGAGCCTATCGGTTACGTCCGTGTGGCACGTTCTCCTCGGCGATCCTCGCAGGCAGTGAATGCCAGCTCAACTGCCTCAGGCGCGCAACGGCGCATCTCGACCTGCGCACTAATGCGGCCGTCACGACCTCCGATATGCTGGCGTACACTTCATCTGAGAGCGCAAGCCGTCGGCTGCCCTCGTGCACAAGACAAGCCCGCGCACGATGCTTTCTCGCGCGGCACTCCCTTCTCACCTCGACACCCTGCAGGGGTACGATCTGGCTCAAGCCCGTCGTCGTCCCTGCCAACCAAGGGGTGGCTAGCGCTGCTAAATTGACTTCATCGCCTGCGTATGAAGGGCCTCGCAGCCAAGATCGTCGCGAAGACGGCGTGGCGGTGGCCCGCCGATGTCCTCCGAGCTGCTCTAATGGCTGGGCGGTGCGCTTCTTCGTCTCGCACTCACGATGCCGACGGCGCTGATATCGAGAGCAGGGCATCACGCCTGATGTCGTCCTCAAGGATGAGATCGAGCCCGCGTGGCAGAGGTCGATCCCTACATCGAGGCTCTCGGCAAGTCTCTCACATACGCTGGATCCTACAGATCAAGTCGAAGCAGAAGAAGCAGTAGCAGTAGCAGCAGTCTTCAGAAGTCCATATAAGCGATCCGCGACTCGGTGACCGGCGTGATCACTTTTAATAGGAGCCATCTCCCCTCGCTTAGGGCGTGAAGCCGAGAGAGACGGAGGCGCGTATCAGCCAAGCCCGGCTGTGAGACGCTGTCGATAGAGTACCTTCTTAGAGGCCTTGTCTTACGTGTTGGGACATCCCTGGGCCGACTGAGCTTGATGGTGGGCAGGTCGCCGACGTTCCGCTGATCCGCTGCTGCAGGTCTGCGACTTTCGGTCGGAGAGGCTCGTAGCAGAGTAGTCGCCCGCGTAGGGCCAGCTCATTCTCGCCAGCGTGCAGCACACTGAGTGATGTTCCCAGTCGAGGACGATGTCTTTGCTGCGACCGAAGAGCCACTGAGCACCGAGACCGAAGCCGAAGCTATTCGTCTCGAAGTCGCCCGTGAGGTCGAGAGCAACAGCTCGGTCGAAGAAGGCGTTTTCGGCGTACGTTCATATTGCTGGAGCGTGTAGCCAGAGAGCTTTATAGTTCTGATAGCGGTAGTAAGCCATCAGGTATAGAAGCCGTGACCGTAGTTACCACCTACGTGTGGTACCAGCGCAGCTCAGGCGTGACGTAGAAGGATCTGGAGCTTTTGCTGCTGCTCATAGAGACATCGTGGCCGATATGACTCTCGAACGACGAGGAGAAGCGGCGAGGCACCCTTCGGCATCGTAGCGATGCCGAGCTGAGGCTGAGACCTTCAGGTGAGGATGCGCTCGCAGCGAAGCTGTGCCAGTTCTTGGAAGATAGGGCTGGTGATGTTAGCCTCTTGACGATGGTCTTCCCGTCGAGGAGAGCGCTCAGGTCGGAGTGAACTTAGGGGTTTGAGCCGCGAGGAAAGTTTTCCTCCGGCGAGGCTCAGCAAGAGAGTAGAGACTTTCTTCACGTATGTATATGTTTTAGATATTTAACGTGTTGCAGATAACTCATATTCTTGTGGTCTCATTCTTGTTGCCCAGTCTGATGGATGGGTGTTGTGGAGGAGTGGTAGATAGCTGACTACGTACTGTGGCCCAATATCTACATACGTGGATATTTGATTGCCGCCTGGTCTTTTTAAGACTACGCACGTAGATGACGGAAAACCACTACGTGAAGGTGCTGCAAGAACAGCATCTTTTCCTCCGCAGATAAGCGGAATACTCTGTATAAGGTGAAGGGCTTGCGTCACTTCAAGTGGATATCGGGCCGCTGTGCAAATGCCTCAGCAGAATAAATAGCGGGTAGGACCGTGGCAACAGCTCTCATCTAGGCGCACATCACGCACCCCATAGGGAGCCGCGGCGCTCAGAGTGACTCGCGATGGACTGCTGATGCCGTCCCTTTCAGGGCAAATGCGTATGTATAGGAGATTGCTCGCCCAGAAGCCTCCCATTTCCCGGCAAACGACACTTAGATACTTTTATTAGCCAGCCGCCGCTTATGGCACTGACATTGGGATTCGGTCCGACCCTTAGGCTTGGACGAAGCAGGGCAGGAGGCGTGCGCTCTCGGACTCACCCTGCGCGAGCATCGTCCTCTACTTCTACCCCAAGCGACAATACCGGGCTGGCACGGCCAGGGCGATGTAGCCTGCGTGACGGCTACAGCGAGTCTCCGCGCCGCTGGCTACGAGATCATCGCGAGCCGTGACTCGGCGAAGAGCCGCGTGGGCTTCCGCATCGAAGCACGAGCGTTCTTCCGCCTGATCGCCGACACCGGCGTGCGCCCCAATGAACTCTTCGGCACTTGGATCGAGAAGAGCATGCACGGCCGCAAGCACATGGGTACCGAGCGCACGACCTCGTCATCGGAAACCGATGGCACGTATCGAGCGCATCATCCGGTGGCAAGGCTGTCAATACGGAAGGGACCACGCCCAGCAGATCCTCCACGAAGATTAATCAGCAGGCTCTCGAGCCTACATATAAACAGAGACAACTCCACATGAGTGAAGAAGCAAAGCCCAAGAGCGCTAAGGATAAAGAGAAGCAGGCCCAGGATGAGGCTGTTGAAGACCTCGGGAGACCGTCCCTCGGTAAGATCGAGAAGACCCACGGCAAAGCGTGCGGTCGCGACATGTGGCTGCTCTGCCCCACGACCGACGTCAACGCTGTCATCCCCACCGGCTCGATCAACCTTGACCACGCTTCCGGCGTAGGCGGCTATCTCGCGTGGTCACTCACCGAGATCTACGGCGGAGTCTTCGCAAGACGACGCTGGCTATCCACGCCATCGCAGAGGTGCAGAAGCAGTGGCGGTGGCAAGCGATCATCATCGACGCCGAGCATGCTGACCCCTCCCATGCCGGAAGCACTGCGTCGATACGACAGCCTCTATATCTCAGCCCGACAACGGGGAGCAGGCACTCGACATCGCTGGAGGCAGGTCATCCGCTCTGGTGCCGTCGACCTGGTTACTGGCCGACCTGCCGCAGCCCTCGGTGCCTGCCACAGGAGGACCGAGGGCGATATGTGGTGAGACGAAGGTAGGCTCCGCAGGCTCGCCTTTATGTCGCAGGCCCCGCGTAAAGATCAGCGATGGGAAGCACGCAAGTCCAATACCGCTTGTATCTTCATCAACCAGCTCGTGGAGAAGATCAGGAACTCGCGGCTCCGAAACGACTACGGGTGGTACGCCTCCAGTTCTACGCCTCCGTGCGTCTGGACATCCGTCGTATCGGCCAGCCTAGCTGATGGCGGACGAGGTCATCGGGGAACACACACGCGCGTGAAGGCCGTCAAGAATAAGGTGGCACCTCCCTTCCGCGCCGCAAACTTCGAACGATCCCCACGGTCAGGTATCTCCGCCTCGGTGAGATCATCGACATCGCTGGAGAGCGAAGACTTCATCAAGGAAGAGGGTCGTACAGCTACGGAGCTACGAAGCTCGGTCAGGTAAGTGAGAACGCGGCAGACGCCGCCGACAACCCCGAGCTCCTGGCTGAGCTGACCAGAAGCGTCGGAGGAAGCCCTGCGCAACGAAGGTGTGCGTCCATGACAAGCGCAAGAAGAAGGCCGCTAAGGATCGAAGACGAGGACGAGGATTAATTTCGTCGGCCCCTCGCTTCGATAGTGTAATCTATGGGAAAGCTTAATCATCATCTCCGCCCCTCGGGTACGCAGAGTACGCTCATCAGCCGTCTGCTCGCTGAGCACCCTGAGTTGCATCTCGGCTTCTCCGTCTCGGCTACGAGCCGCCCACCCCGTGGGCAGGACAGCATGGCGTGGAGTATTACTTTCCTCCCGAGGAGTCGGTACGCTCGCATCGAGCGTGGCAGGACTTCCTGAGAGCACGTGGAAAGAGGTCTCACGGACGTTACTACGGAACGCTTTGCCCGAGGTCGGACCGCCGCATCGCTGCGGGTGACCCGCGGATCTTCGACGTCGACCGCGTCGGCGGGCCGAATATCAAGTTAGGGATACGGGCACGTAGCCCTGAGCATCTCTTCATCGAGCCGCCTCGATCGAGGAGCCCGCCGTCGTCTCGCGTCGGGCGCTCTACGGATAGCCCTCGAGGTCAGTCGAGCGCGTGGCGCAAGGCCGCCCATGAGCTGACGATGCGCCGCCCTTCGACCGTGTGCTGACCAACGATGACTTTGGAGCGCCGCTACGGGGAGTTCTACTGATCGTGGTTCCTCAGAGACTAAGGCTCAGAGCTCAGCGTGCCAGATCGCACCGTGGGACTTTGGTGGCTGAAGGCTTCCTCCAGAGGTTACCAGCCAGCCAGAGCCAGTAGATAGAGGACTTCCGTGTGATAAAGCTTCATGCGGAGGTCCTCTTTGTGCGAGCTCAACTCGTAGCTCTTCGATGAAGCCCGGGCTCACGCGGCTGCCTGCTCGGTGAAGGACCTGCCCCCGCGTGGGTGCTACATGGAGGTAGTCGTCGCACCCAAAGCTGGAGGCGTGGGTCGGTGATCTCGTCGAAGCGTTGTAGCTCCCACTCCCCGAAGTTCAGCTCAAGAGCCGTGCGTCGAGGATGGGGCTTGCAGCCCAGCGCGCCTCACAGAGGCGCTGACAGCGGGAGAGCGGATCATCATAGATGCGGGTAGGTGTGCGCCCTTCGAGCCGCTCAGTGAGTTGTGTTTCGACGTCCTCCGCTCCTCGGCGCAGCGATACCGCCAGCGGGATATCACTCGCCTGTAGCAGACACCGCGGCGATGTCGGGGCGGGTGTGGCGGATGAAGTGCAGGCGCATGGTCGTAGGTCTGGTGTGGCTTGGATGCCTGCCGAGGCGGTAGAGGATGGCGTAAGCCCGAGCGTCGCCAGCCTGGAGAGAGTGCATAGCGCCCGCAGCGTACGCCCCGTGTAGCCGCCGATACGCTTACGCAGGTAGGCGATGAGCTCCACCGCCGACGAGGATGGGGAGGAAGATGGAGATGGCACGAAGTGCGCCGTCTGCCCTCCCGATGGGTGTGGTTTCGATAGGGCGCAGTGCCCACCACTGCGCCGTGAGGAAGATCGCCAGCGCTGCGTAGATCGCCAAGGGGCGTGCCTGTGGTAGGTGACCCTGATCTTACTATCCTTCGCGACGAGCGTAGGGAGGAACTGTACCTGCAGGAGCGAGGTGACCTCCCTCGTGATATCTGAGGCGAAGAGCACGGCAGGAGCCAGCCTGCGGGGAGGACGCGCCCAGCGCCCAGTAGGGTGAGGTAGTAGAGGAGGAGCCCGAGGACGGCATAGCTCCCACGGCTATCCTTCGCGATCGCGAGGATCTGACTGCGCTCCCGTCCCCGCCGAAGCCGTCGAAGAAGTCTCCGAGGCCGTTCGTGGAAGGCGACCCGTCAGCAGCAGGCGCGTGCCGAGGCTGGGCGCCACGCCGTTCCCCACCGAGGTAGTACGAGTGCGCGAGGTAGAAGCCCTCGAGAGGTCGTCGCCGTCACCAGTCCCCGCCACGGGCCACCAGCTGAGGCATCCCTCATAGTCGGCCTTTGTAAGCCTCTCGCAGGCGCCAGAAGGGGAGGCGTGTGAAGAGACTGAGGGCAGCGATGAGCGCCCCTGAGGTGACTTCTGCTTAGTGCCCGAACCATTCATACCAGACGCGCCCGCTGATCGGTGAGGTGAAGCGGATCTCGCCTCCCGCATCATGCGTCGTCGTAGGTGATGGTGGACTGGTGGAGCTCACGGTGTGATGGTGACGCGCTTGATGTAGGCTTCTTCTGCTCAGCTCGGAGCAGAGAGGCGGAGCGTACGGCCGTTGGGCAGGCTGATCGTACTTCACGGAAGAGGGCGTGATGAGTTCGTAGCGTCCGCTCAGGGGTCGACGGGATGAAGCTGAGCGAGGCGAAGACGCTACCAGGCGGACATCTGACCGCAGTCTTGCTGCCACAGAGGCCAGCGCGGGCTTATCGGTGAGTTGCTTGAGTACGCGTGCGAGGTCTGTGGTCTTCGGGCTGGCGGGCTGCATTAGAGGAAGATGACGATGCCCAGGCTGTTGCCGTGAGCGTACTGGCGATCATCCCTCGTAGAGAAGAGGGTAGCTCGATGTCATGGGCGTCTCGGAAGAGAAGAATATCACGCTGCTCACCGAGCTTTGATTCTCATGAGCTTCGTCAGCCCATCGATATCGTGCTGTACGCTGAAGAGGTAAGGTGCATTGCTCTCCGGTGAAGGCTTGCGAGGGCAAAGGGATCGAAGACGCTATCCGCGCTCGCTATTGTTTTGCGGGGGCGGAACAGCCTGCTCGTCCCAGAGGTGGCGGTAGGAGCGGGCGCGCCGCGATCTTTCACTTCGTGGTCACCCATCCAGGCGGCATAGCGTGCGATAGCATCATCGTCAGGCATACCTGAGGGCTTCGAGACGCTCGTCCCGCGGTCGCTCCCGATGTAGCCCTTCTTGCGGTAGTCGTCCAGCCCGGGTAGCCCTTGCGCTCAGCCGTCGCGGAGGAGGGCTCAGGAGCGTGCCTGTCCTTGGGGACGTAGATCTCGCGTGAGGACGGCCTGACGATGACGGGTACGGAGGTAGCCGATCATCATGTCGGTCTCGGAGGCGAACATATTCCACACGGGAGCGCCCTCGTTCTGCTTCACTGAAATCGGCGAGTGACCGCACGTAGTCACGCTGGAGGTTGGGCTGAAGGATGGAGTAGGAGTGGTGGCTGCACTGCAGGTATCCCACAGTGAGAAGGTGCTGTAGGTGCTACCTGCACGCTGATGGATCTCACGGTCACACTGAGGTAGCGGCCGCTCGACGTCGCTATAGAGTGGGTGATCTGCGCGCGGTAGAGTGCCGCAGAAGGTCGTCTGCAGGCTGTCGGTGTATCCGCTGAGAGACGGATCTCGCAAGACGCTTGTCCCAGCGGGTGGTAGCTGCCTGGCGGTAGCGGCTGGTCGGTATGAGGGGCTTCGCCCTGCAGGTTCTCAGCGCGCCCGGCTTCGCTTACACCAGAGAGCGCGCAGAGTGATGCTTTTCGCCAGCGCGCACCTTATTGTAGAGAGCGGAGGATGACGCCACGGCCGACGGACTTACTCTACCTGCCCCTGGCTGAGGATGTATGGGTAGCTGACGCCTGATGCGTGGGAGGCAGGGCGAGAGAGCTCGTGCGAAGCAGACCTTCTGATTGCGAGCCCAGCTGTCGAGCAGCGGAAGCCGGATCTGTGTGGGCGAAGGCACTGCATCGCTACGACAGTGCGGTCCCAGTTCATCGCCTTGTCCAGATTGAGTGATGATGCATACCGAGTCGGTATCCTTCTGAAGGTGTAGCGCTGTACGCCCACGCGGTCGGTGGCGGTCGCTCGACACGGATGTCGTAGGGCTGAGGTCACGGCATAGTAGCGGCCTTCGCCACCTCGGTAGCGTGTGAGAAGCGTGCGATGCGATAGGTGCTTGCTCCTCTCCCGTCTTTACCGCCTGAGGCTTGCGTGTGACGACGCATCGTCCAGTGCGGGAAGGTGACAGGAGGAAGGAGATATCATAGAGGTCACCTGCTCCCCGTACCACTCAGGTGCGTGTGGCTGAAGCCTGCGATCGTGCTGTCGGGCAGAAGTAGCCAGCGATATGTCCCAGCCCGCCCGCCCGTTGTCGGGCTGAGCGCACCATGCCGAAGGGTGCTGAGGCACCAGGGCAGACATTGCCCACCCAGTCGGTACCGATGAGCGTATCTGCAGCGCTGCGAGAGGCGAGGATACTGAGGGCGAACGATCTCGCTTTGCGCTGTGCGGGTAGCGCAAGGTCGTAAGAAGTGCCGATGCCAAGCGCCCAAGAGGGCACGTAATCGTCTCGTCAGCAGAGGAGGCCATAGCTATATAATATTGCGCAAAGATACGCATTTACCCACGGGTAATCAGGCGTGACGGTGGGCTTTCCGCCTTATCCACTACTTTTGATACAGCGTGCGCCCCATCTCTCACTACGGGAGGGATGGGCGCACGTATGGGTGGGGAGGTCTACTTCCGATACGCCTCGTAGATCGCCTCGAAGGGTACACGGATGCGGTCGCCCAGCGCGCTTTCTCATCACGGATACCGCAGGAGACGATGAGCGAAGGTTCGACGGAGGAGGGTAGGCCCAGCACCTAGCGCACACGGCGGCATCGAAGCCCCTCGACGGGGCAGGTGTCGTAGCCTCGCTCACTCATAGCGAGCATGAAGGTCTGCGCCACGAGGGCACAGCCTTATGCAGGACGGTCTTCATATCGTCCTCGGTACCCTGACGTATCATGGGGCGGAAGAGTGCGATGGTGTTCATCACGAGATGGCGTGCCCAGCCCCAGACCTTGCACCCACGGCTCGTAGAGGAAGGGACGACCTTTGGTCATGTATCACGCCGCATAGCTTTCGCACTTTGCCCACTTCTCTCGGGCTGGTGCTTTGTGGATATCCTCCACGATGCGGGGAAGAGGTGATCCACACGCTCACGCCAGCGGGAGGGGGTGATGGCGAAGACGACGACTTCCTTTGCCGTGCTGATGGTGCTCGCCCGAGACAAGCCGGGGTGAGCGCAGGCGATGACGGAGGGTCAGTGATATGGCAGCAGCGGTAGAGCTGCTATTCGAGCTCGTCGGGGCGAGGGTCGCTGGCGTAGGCATTCCTCGACGCGGCGCCGTCCAGAGGCTTCTGGGTCGTAGTAGCGTGCGGCGCGACGATGCTGGAGGGTTTCGTGAAGGCTCTGGCTGAGGTGGCTCTATTGGGATATAGGATATACGTGGGGCCAGCGCCCCATAGCACGGATTAGGACACCGCTGATATCCCCAGAGTGGGATATCAGCGGTGCGTAAATCATTGGGATACCTTCTTGATGTCCGCTAAGAGCGGTGCGAGATGGGGTATGGAGCAGCCCTCGTAATCGAGTGGCGGATGATCGCCTTCGCTCGTGCGAGCACTGCTCAGCGAAGGAGGGAGACGAGTCTACTACTGCTCTTCAGACTGCTGGAGCTGCTTGACGTAGATGGCCTTCTCCATCTTCTTTGCGTCGAGCCAGAGGGCTTGATGAAGGCCTGGCGAGCACGAAGTGCGCGCACAGCACCGGTCTTCTCAAACTTTCTCTTGAATCTTCTCAGAGCCTTCTCGATGTTTTCGCCCTCTTTTACTGGAACTACGATCATAATGTCTTACTTATCTATTTTGTTGTTATACTTTTCTATCGTTGGGAGAGTGCTACATACACTCTAATCAGTGCGCAAAATTACTAATACTTTGGCGAATACACAAACTCCCGCTTCGTCTGCCTGCGCCTCCCGCACGAAAATCTCCCACCCTGCACCTTGCCGAAGCACCTTAGGTATATGGGTGTGTGGATAGAGCTATATAGAATAGCGAAGGAGGCTATATAGCTTTAGACTGATCTCCGTATAGTTTTCGGGTGTGAAGCTACTATAGCTTTCTGTGAAAGTGACCTATTAGATTATTGTCTGCATAGGGACAAAAAGTTGTGGACGAGTGGCAGATAAGTTTGGACTACGTACGTGGCTCTACATTCACGTACGTGGATATTTGACCGACGTACTCGGGTCCTGTAAGACTACGTACATAGATGCGGAAAACCCACTACGTGAAGGCGCTTTTCCCTTCGCGAGAATAGCGCTTTTCGCTCCGCTGGATAAGAGGAATACTTGTGATAAGGCGAAGGGCTTGTTTGGTTACTTCGGAGAGGTGTATCGGGGAGCTGGGCGTGCGATGCCTTAGCAGAACAAACTAGAGGGCAGGACTCTCGGCGACAGTCTCCTTATGAAAAGCTTCGCGGAGCGAGGTGCGAGGAGGGGAGCGCTCCAGTCGGTAGCAGACCACCGGCTGCGTGCGTTGGCGTGGGGAAGAAGAGCGGACTACTTCGTAACGAAGATGTTGATGGGATACCGAGAAGTCCCGCGCACGGATCTGATCTCGAGGAAGCGGCGATAGGGCTCCTTGACCCACTGGGGAGGTCTGCATGATGAAGCTGGCACCGCCGTGGGGAGCTGCATGACGTACTCTGATCTTGATGTACTTGCCCTTGGTCGCAGGGGAGGCGTGGCCTCGATGATGGGGGAGCATGACTTCGTTGAGCTTCGAGGTGGGATGCGCTGTGCGACGCTCGTAGACCTGCTGGACTTCCTCGAGGACCTTTGAAGATACGCTGCTTCGTCAGGCCGAGATGAAGATGATGGGGAAGTCGGTGAAGGGAGCCAGACGTCGCGGATAGCGTTCTCAAAGGTCTTGATGACGGCATTGCTCTTTGTTCCCTCGACGAGGTCCCACTTATTCACGCAGACGATGAGCCCTTGCTATTCTTCTGGATGAGCGAGAAGATATTGAGGTCCTGCGCTCGATACTGCGGTGGCGTCAGGCACAAGGATACAGACGTCGGAGTTCTCGATAGCGCGGATGGAGCGAATGACCGAGTAGTACTCAAGATCTTCGCTGACCTTGCCACGCTTGCGGATACCAGCGGTATCGACGAGGTAGAAGTTCATGCCGAACTCGTGTAGTGCGGTAGATCGAGTCGCGCTGGTGCCTGCCATGTTGAGTGACGATGTTGCGCTTTCCTCACCGATGAAGGCATTGACGAGCGAAGACTTACCCGCTCGGTCGGCTGACGATAGCGATACGTGGTGCATCGAGGGTCTCGTCGACGTATTCTGCCTTCGGGGAGGTTCTTCGTGATGGCATCGAGGAGGTCACCCGTACCGCTACCGCTGACAGCGGAGATAGGCACAGGATCACCGAGACCGAAGCTGTAGAACTCAGCTGCCTCATAGTGCTGGGCAAAGTTGTCCGCCTTGTTCGCCACGAGGAGGACGGGCTTCTTCGTGCGGCGGAGCTTGGCAGCGACCTCATCGTCAAGGTCGGTGATGCTGCTCTCGACGTCGACGACGAAGAGGATGACATCGGCCCTCCATGGCAGATCTCTACTTGCTTGTTGATCTCGCCTTCGAAGATATCTTCGCTACCTCACTACCCAACCGCCGGTGTCGACGATGGAGAACCCGCGGTCGAGTCATGATACCTGCCGTACTGGCGGTCACGGGTCGTACTCGCCTCTTCGCCGGACGATGGCCCCACGGGTCTGCGTCAAGCGATTGAAGAGGTGGACTTCCCACGTTAGGGGCGCCCTACTATTGCTACTAAATGACTCATATCTGATGCTGCGATTGGTGGGTGAGGGCTTTACCGCTCTTAGTCGAGGCGGTAGCCGTAGGCGCGGAGGATCTTGTCGCGATTGCGCCAGTCCTCTCTACCTTGACAAAGAGCTCGAGGAAGATCTTCTTCTCGAAGAATCGCTCCATGTCGCGACGTGCCATCGTGCCGACCTTCTTGATGGCGAGCACCGCGGTGGCCGATGATGATGCCCTTCTGGCTGTCGCGCTCGACGACGATGAGGCCCGATGTGGATGCGCTCGTCCTCCTCGCTGAAGGGATCTCGACGACGACTTCGACGGAGTAGGGGATCTCCTTTCATAGTAGAGGAGGACCTTCTCACGGATGATCCTCGGTGACGAAGAAGGCGCGGGGCGGTCGGTCAGTGCGTCCTTCCTCGAAGTAGGGGGAGAGGGGGATGAGGCCCTCAATGCACTCTTCAGGGGCTGGACATTGAGTTGTTGAGCGCAGAGATGGGGATGATCTCCGCCTGAGGAAGCTCTCGTGCCAGAACGCTCCACGAGCTCGACGAGCTTGTCCTGGGTCGAGGTCTCACCATTAATAAGGGAGGAGTACGGGGCACTTGACCCCACGGACGCGCCAAGGAAGAACCTCATTCTTATCGGCCGTCTCGACCGTGTCGGTGACGTAGAGTAGGACGTCCGCATCGCCGAGAGCCGACCGGAGAACTCGAGCATGCTCTCCTGGAGCTTGTAGTTCGCGCAGTACCCAGGGTGTCGCTGCAGACGATCTCGCAGCTCAGGGTATTGACGATGCCCTATGATGCGGTGACGCGCCGTCTGGGCCTTTGGAGGTGATGATCGATACGCGCCGCCGACCAGGAGGTTCATCAGGGTGGACTTCCCACGTTGGGGTTGCCCACGATATTGACGTAGCTTCCGAGCGGTGCGTGACTTCTGCTTTGTCTTCCATCGTCCGGAGTGTGGAGGGTAGGAAGACCTTGCCCCGTCCTCTCCCAGCGAAGGGAAGAGTGGCAGGCAAGGTCTGTCGTATGGGGAGATTAGTTCTTGGGATCGTAAGCCCACTTGACGTAGACTGCACCCTCAGGTGAAAGCCTGCGCCGAAGGACGTGGAGGATGAGGTTGTCACCTTCTTTGAGCCGCTTCTCGAATTCCCAAATGCAGAGGGGGATCGTAGCCGAGCTGGTGTTGCCTCGGTACTCGATGTTGACTATCACGCGATCCATAGGCACCTGCATCTCACGCGCACAGCGTCGATGATGCGGGAGGTTAGCCTGCGGGGACTACCCAGCGATGTCGTCATGGCTGAGCCCGTTGCGCTCCATGATGGTGCGGCAGCTGGAGGACATGCCCTGACAGCCTGCTTTGAAGACGGCAGCACCCTCCCGGTAGACGTAGTGCTCACGGCGATCAACCGTCTCGTGGGGAGGCAGGGCTGGCCGAGCCACCAGACTTCGTCGATGAGGTTGGTGTGGCCCGTACCATCCGTGCGGAAGTAAGAGTCGAGCACACCTTCGTTCTCCCCAGTAGGCCTCGAGGAGTATGCGCAGCGCCGTCGCCGAGAGAGAGGCACGTAGCGCGTCGGTGTAGTCGGTGATGGCGGTCATCTTCTCAGTGGCAAGCACGATGATGCGCTATAGCGGCCCGAGCGATGTAGTTAGGCTCCAGCTTCGAGAGCGTAGATGGCCGTGCAAGCAGCCTGCATGTCGAAGGTAAAGGCGCTGACATGAGCCCGTCCCCGAAGGCTACGATAGAAGCCGTCGGGGAAGTGGAGTCAGCGTATTCGTAGTCACGATGATCCCGTCGATGGTGGCGGGCTCGATGTTGTTGCGTGGGAGAAGAGGTCCTGACGGCTTCGATGCCGAGGAAGGAAGCACCTTCGTGGGGTCCTTGAGGATGCGACGCTCGCGGATCCCGACGCGGTCATGATCCACTCGTTGTTGGTATCGACCATCTTCTCGAGGTCGGCACTGGTTATCTTATCTTCAGGGAGATACTCTCCGACAGCCGTGATGGCTGCGTTGATGATACTCATAGTTAGTTGGATATACTGATGTAGATTAATTTCAATCGCCTTAGCTTGTCGCTCACGAAGTTACGAAAAAAGCCCCAAGGGGATACCTTGGGGCTTTTTCAGTTGGCTAAGCGGGGCTATTGCTCTGCTCGATGGCGAGCTTACCGCGTAGTAACCGCACTCACTACATACCGTGTGGTAGATGTGCCATGCACCGCAGTTAGCGCACTTGCGAGCGTAGGCATAGCTGCCTTTATCATGAGAATACGGCGCTTAGCGGTACGGGTCTTGGACTGTCTTCTTTAGGATGTGCCATAAATCTTATTTTGTTTTAATTACTAATCTCGCTTGAGAGCCTTGAGGCAGCCCAGCGCTCGTCGCATCCCCTCATCATCGAGGGGTGGGGCGGGGCCTCGGCTTCGTCGCGCACTGTCGGTAGAGACGGGGCATAGGCCGACATCATCTCCTCGTTGCACTCGCCCTCGAGATGCATTCGCTGTAGGGGAAGGCTCAGGATGATATCCTCATAGAGGACCCACTCAAGTCGAGCACCCTCATCTGTCTGAGAGACGACGAGGATCTCGTCCTTCTCCTCAAGGGCTTCACCGCCGAACTTGGACTATAAGCTCGCGCCGACTCTACATCTATATCTACTGGGTCAAGGCAGCGATCACAGTCGACCACCACATAGCCCCTCATAGTAGAGGTCCAGCTAAAGACGTCTCCTGTACGGCGTAGGCGTAGGTCGACATCGACCTCACCGCCGTGTATGCTACTCCTCCGATAGGCGCTCGAAGTAGCTGTCCTCGAGGAGCCAGGTGTACTCGTGATCGCCCTCCGGGAGACTCCGTAGATTGATCTTGTACTGGTCGGTATGCATGGGTGACTCTTAAACTATGCGTAAAAATCTGCGAAAAGATACACAAAAGCCCCCATTCCCACAATTAAAAAGTGAGCAATGTTTGCCAGCTCTTGAGAGGAGCAGGCTATGCGGGGACGGTGACTAAGGGAGAGACTGGGAGCGCTCGTCGGCGATGGTCTCGCAAGCCCTTCCTCAAGGTTCTTGCTGGGGTGAAGCCCAGAGCGAAGAGTGGTGAGGGATCGCAGCGCCAGTTGCGCTGTGCGAGGATCGGGTACTTGTCCCGATTGAGAGGCGTCGTCTGCCCCGTGATGGCTGCTCGCAGCGAACCGAAGAGGCAGGTGAGGCGCACCAGTGGTAGGGGGATACGTATATGGAATACGTGCTTGCGACCCAGCAGACGTTAGCCAATTGACCGAACCTCGGTCGGTATAGGTGTCACCGTCGGTTACGATATAGCGCTGACCGCGGCACGCTCATCGCGCAGCACAAAGAGGGCAGCTCGGCAACATCCCCGCCATAGACGAAGGTCAGATATTGCTTACGCAGGCGCTAGACATCGCATTGATGCCACGGGCGATACTCTGTGGGGCGATGAGGTAATCCTTGTCCCCAGGGCCATAGACGCCTGTAGGAGTAGGATCGTAAGGGAAGACCCGACCGCTCGGTGTAGTGCTCCGCGAGGCATTTACTACGACCGTAGCGGGTGTTGGGCTTCGAGGAAGCTCGGCGTGAAGGGCTTCGTCGGGGCCAGCTACATTGCCGTAGCTACTGAGGCTACTCATCAGGACGAAGCGCTTGGGGGGCTCCGAGAGACGGCTGAGTGCGTGGAGCAGTCGGCGCGTATGCTCGGCATTGACCTCTGTGAACTCCTCCAGGCGGGCGGTCTTCGTGATGCCCGCATTGTGGATGACGTAGTCCCACTGGGGAGCGCCTTCCTCTAAGGGACGGACCGAGTCGAGAGCGCCGAAGAGCTGTTCCTCATCATAGTAGTCGACTTCAAGCAGCTTGACCCCTTGCTTCTCAAGGCGGGTCTTGTCACTGTCCTTACGTACAGCGGCTCTATACCTCGTAGCCCGCGCCGATAGCTTGGCGGACGAGGTGGCTGCCGATGAAGCCAGAGGCTCCGGTGATGAGTAGACGCTCCATGGTAATCGTATCGGTCGTGTGGGCTTAGAAGATGGAGAAGTGCACGTAGCGCTTGGGGTTCTCCTGCAGGTCACGCATGAGGCGGTCTGCACTGCCTACGAGGCTGTCGAGGCGGTTGTAGAGTGAAGGGTCGTTGAGGAGAAGCCCTGCGGTATTGTCCTTAGCACGAAGCTGCTGGGATACCATCTGGAGCTGAGCCGTCGTCTGCTGAAGGCTGAGCATCAGCGAGTCAAGGCGCATCGAGGAGAGCTGACCGGAGAAGTTCGCAAGGTTGGAGCTCATGCTCCCGACGTTGTCGAGGACGGGGCCGAGGCTGCGGCTCGTGCGGTTCAGCCCAGCCATCATGCCGTGCAGCTGCTGCGTGGAGGCATTCAGTCCGTAGAGCATGCTGTCGATGCTCTTGTCGTTGAGCAGGGCATTCAGGCGCTCCAGCGTGTTGGTGATCGTGGGCATCATCCCTGCGATAGCGGGGAGGATCTTCTCAGAGACGGAGGATAGGAGTCCGTCGCCTGCGTCTTGGCTGGCGATGGTGTCTCCCTCGCCGAGGTAGGTCTGACTCTGGGGTTGATGACGAGCACGAGCTCAGCACTCTCAGGGGTTCGACTTGATCTTTCAGCTGACTCTCACGGGATGCGCATATCGTCATCGAGCGCCAGCTCGAGCGTAGCGCCATAGCCACGGCTGTAGTCGAAGGCTACGGAGCGCACGTTGCCCACCTTGAATCCGCTGGCTTCGACAGGAGCCGCTGCAGAGATGCCGCTGAGGTTGTCGAAGTGGGCATAATAGATCGAGGTCTTCTTAAAGACTTCGATGCCCTTGAGGAAGTTGACCCCTGATGTAGCTGAGGGCAACAGCGACGATGGCCAGCAGGCCGATCTGTACCTCTTTCTTTATCTTCATATGTATCTTATTTCATATCTGCTCTGGTGATGGGGCGGGTGCTAGAGGCGTGTCTTGCCTCGGTAGCGTGCGATGTAGGCATCGCGGGAGTGCGGGGAGGTCACGAAGCTGCTTCTGAAGCTTCGGCCTTTGAGTCGTGGAGCGAGTAGATAGATGTATGCGCGCTGACCTTCACTCGCTCTACTGCGGTAGGGAGCTTGCGGAAGCGCGATCCTTCGTGTCGACTCTTATCGGGGCTGAGAGGAACTGACGCGTACGTGATCTCCGAGTCGGAGCTTTTCGCTTCACCTCCTTCTTGGTCTTCTCCTTGTCCTTGCTACGCTCACGACTCTGTTCATCGCACGCTCGACCTCTGCGCGGCACCGGTGTCCTTGTCTGCGGTAGGCTCTTCAGCGGTCTCGTCGCTAACAGTAGCGGTCTCTTCCTTCTTCGTCTCGGTGCTGTCGGCCCTCTGCTGTCCTGGGTCTCGTGCCTTGCCGCGATAGCTACGGTAGTAAGAGCTGAAGCCCGCCGCGATGGCTGAGGCGAGTGACTGCTGGCCTGCTTCGCTGAGCATGAAGGCGGCTTCGTTGGCATTCGAGAGGAAGCCGATCTCGGTGAGGATGCTGGGCATAGCTGACTGGCTCAGTACCCAGAGGATGTCCTGACGTACGCCACGGCTGTAGCGTCCAGCGGAGCGGTATTGGCGCTGGATCTTGTTTGCCAGCTCGATGCTCTTATTGAAGTAAGCATCTTGCATGAGGTCAAACATAATATAGCTCTCCGTCGACGTCGGGTCGAAGCCCTTGTAAGTCGTCTTATAGTTGCTCTCCAGGAGCATCGCCTTGTTCTCGCGCATCGCCACGCTGGAGGTTGTTGGCTGAACTTTCGCTATCCCCAGCACATAGGTCTCCGTACCGTGGACGTCCTTCGACGGTGCGCTGTTGACGTGGATGCTGAGCATGAGGGAGGCCTTCTGCTTATTGGCAAAGTCTGCACGGGCCTGCAGGCCGACGAAGACGCCGGTGCTTCGGGTGTAGAGTACATGGACCTCGGGGTGCGCTGCTTGGATCTTCGCCCCGACGAGCTTAGCTACCGCGAGGGTGATATCCTTCTCCTTGCCACCATTCCCTACGGTACCCGAATCCTTCCCCCGTGACCAGCGTCGATGACGACGGTGAAGAGGCTGGGCTTGCATCCCTGAGGGGCAAAGAGCGAGACAGAGGAGGAGCGTAAGTATCGAGGCGCGGACGTAGCGTATAGCGTGATCTCATGAGGCATGATATGCTTGGGAGGAGCCGATAGGCTCTACGAACAATGATTTATTTAATAACGCAAAGATACAACGCTTTTGTAAAAAGGGGGCTTGTATCCCTCGCAGAGATATGAGATCCTCCCTCACGCCGGCTGCAGTCGTGAGGAGGGGCCTTCTTCGTTGTGGGCGACTCGGAGTGCGCCTACTCATTATATAGCGAGGATGTAGCGCAGGATGAGGAGTGTCGAGACGATGTAGAGGGTGATGGAGACCTGGCGCCACTGGCCGCTGAGGAGCTTGACCAGCGTGTAGGAAATGAGCCCGAGGGCCATCCCTTCGGCGATATTGTAGGTCAGCACCATCGTCAGTACGGTGATGAAGCTGGGCAGTGCCTCGGAGATATCCATGAGGTCGATATCCTGGATAGAGCTCAGCATCAGCACACCTACCAGCACGAGAGCACCCGTCGTCGCAGCGGAGGGGATGAGTAGGAAGAGCGGCGAGAGGAAGAGTGCGAGGATGAAGAGCACAGCTGTAGACAGTGCGGTCATACCCGTGCGGCCGCCCTCGGCGATACCCGCACCACTCTCTACGAAGGTCGTCACGGTCGACGTACCACAGACGGCACCGAAGGAGGTGGCCAAAGCGTCAGCCATCATCGCTTGCTTGATGTTCTTCACGTTGCCTTCACTGTCCATCATCTCAGTCTTTAGCGGCAGCACCGATGAGTGTACCCACGGTGTTGAAGATATCCATGAAGACCAGAGCGAAGATAGTGAGCGCCATATCCATGCTGAGCAGTGCCTTGAAGTCGAACCGCAGGAATGTAGGTGCCAGCGAGCGGGGTAGGGAGACGGGGATGAAGCTATCGGGGATCTGTGTCACGCCGAGGGGAATCCTGATGATCGTGCAGAGGACGATGCTGTAGAAAAAGCGCACTCGCGATACGCAGCGTCATCAGGACACTCACTGAGGATGATACTGATGACGGCGAGGATCGCTGTAGGGGTAGAGGCCGAGGGCTACGAAGGTAGCTTGCTAGCTACGATGACCCCAGCATTCTTTCAGCCCGATGAAGGCGATGAAGAAGCCGATACCCTGCCGAGATAGCGAGCGAGATTCTTCGACTACAGCGGACGATCTGCTCGCGGATGTTGAAGGCGGTGAGCAGGATGAAGATGACCCTTCGACGAAGACGGCTGGCAAGACCAGCCTGCCAGCTGCTGAGCCCATGCCCACGTGACGAGGGTGAAGGCGAAGACAGGCATTGATACCCATGCTGGGAGCCTGGGCAAAGGGTAGCTTAGCTAAGAAGGCGATGAGGAGCGTACCGACGGCCGATGCCAGAGCGGTAGCGGTGAAGACGGCGCCCTTGTCCATGCCAGCAGTGCTGAGGATGTCGAAGTTGACTGCGAGGATATAGCTCATCGTGAGGAAGGATCGTCAGGCCCACAAAAGCTCGGTGCGGAGTTTGTACTCGTGGGGTCAAAGCCCACAAGACGATAGAGTGCTTGTACTAGAGTGCGGGGGCTTAGAGGTCCACTTGATGGCCAGCGGGTTCACGACGGTCTTGTCCAGTACAGCGAAGTTGCTGATCTCCCATTCGGCACCGATGCTGAGGTTGAACTTGGGGTTGATACCGAACTTATTCAGGTTCACCCAAAGCTGCGGCTCGGTGATGAAGATGATGTTGTTCTTGCCCGTGACGAGATGACGGTCGCCCCAGAGGTCAGCGAAGCCCAGGAAGGAGAGCTTACCACCCGCCATGTGCAGGTACCACGTACTCGTCAGCTGGAAGGAGGTTCATCCTGACGTGCCAGATACTTATACATCGGCGTGAAGGTGAAGCTCGCCTGATAGTCCGCTTGGTTCCACGCGAGGTCAGACCTCGCGAGGTAGGCATTCTTATAGGAGAACTGATTGCTCAGCCCGCCGTCATACTCGATATGCAGGGCCAGAGGGAGCTTGCCGAGGCTGAACTCACGAGAGATCTCCCAGTAGGCCGAGGTGATGCCCTCGCGCTGATAGTTCATATCGACGAAGAAGAAGGTATTCCCCAGCTATCGGGCGGAAGAGTTCCACGGTCGTGGTGAGCTTTGAGGCGACTCGGGCTGCCCTTGCTGCAGAGCTGGCGCCCGAGTCGTAGTGGAGCTGAATGTTTTGTGCTTGTGCTCCGAGGGTAGTCAGGAGGAGTACAAGCGCGATACGATAAAGCTGTCGCATGGATGGATTATTGTGAGAGTTAAGTTAGTGCTCGTAGTAGGCTCGCGCGATCCTCCTTGCGCTCGGGGGAGTAGGAGGTTCAGTACTGACGGCGATGACAGCCGAGAGCCCGATACCCGAGAGGGAGAAGTTGCCGAAGGAGAGTGCGGCACCCCCGATACCCGTGGTGAGGGTGACGGAGATGATGACCACGTTGCGCGACGAGGCGAGATTCACACGGCTATGCAGGAGGCTTGAGATCCCTGCGCCAGCGATCGTGCCGAAGAGCAGGAGCATGATCCCGCTGAGGATAGCTTGATCGATACTGCGCAGGAGGGCGCTGACCTTCCCGATGAGGGAGAGAGTACGCCCGTGACGGCTGCGATACGGAAGACCAGCGGGTCGGTGACCTTCGTCAGTGACATGGCGCCCGTGACCTCGGAGTAGGTCGTCACAGGAGGCCCCCCGACGAGTGAGGCGAAGAGACAGGCGATACCGTCACCGAGCATCGTGCGGTGCAGGCCAGGGTCCTTGACGAAGTTCTTCCCTGCGACGTTATTCACTACACGTCACCGATATGCTCGATGACGGGAGCGATGGCCACGGGGACTGCGAAGAGGATGGGGCAAAGGAGAAGTTCTCAGGGATCGTGATCTTAGGTAGGCTCAGCCAAGAGGCCCTCAGCGATGGGTCTTAGATCGACCTCGAAGAAGATGAGGTCAGCGATATAGCCCACGACGATCCTGAGGAAGATAGGGATGAGCTGTGGATCCCTCGGCCGTAGAGCGTGACGATGATCGCCGTATGAGCGAGATGACCGCCAGAGGCCAGTTCGTCGCCGCCATCTTCACGGCGGAGTCCGAGAGGAGAGGCCGATGAGCATGATGATAGGGCTGATGACGACCCGGAGGGAAGAGGCGGGAGATGAAGCAGGCCGAAGAGACGGATCAGGAGCGACATCACGAAGTACACGGCACTCACCCCCGGGATACAGCTGAAGAGCGCGCCGCTGAGTCCGTAGAGTTCTGTGGCTTTGATGATCGGTGCGATGAAGGCGAAGCTACTACCGAGGAAGATAGGTACCTTGCCCTTGGTCACGAGGTGGAAGAGGAGGGTGCCGATACCCGCCGAGAAGAGGGCGGTCGACGGGTCGAGTCCGACGAGGATAGGTACGAGGACTGTGGCTCCGAAGGCAACGAATAGGTACTGGGCGCCAGCGATCCCCTTACGCAGGGGGCTGAGCGGGGTGGTGTCAGAGGTCATGCTTTTCTCAAGGGGAGAGTGTGATTACGCTCACAAAAGTAGCTAATCTCTTCGCTATATAGAGTGCCCCAATCATTGATTGCGCAAACTCTCTCCATAGTAGAGTGCTAAGGCATCGCCTGCCCAGCTCCACGATATACCTCTCCGAAGAGATACACAAGCCCTTCGCCTTATCGCGAGTATTCCTCTTATTCAGCGGAAGGAAAAGTATCCTTCTCGTGAAGAAAAAAGCGCCTTCACGTAGTGGTTTGCCTCTGTCACGCATGCAGTCTTAAAGACTATGCACGCAATCCAAATATCCACGTACGTAGCTATTAGAGCCACGTACGTAGCCCAAACTTATCTACCACTCATCCGCAACTTTTATCCCTACGCGGGGCAACAACCTAATATTGGTTGACTCATCGATCTATATAGGTTGCAATCCCTCCCCGTCAGAGGTCCGTGTAGCTTCGTCTGGGATAAGGGGCTCACTCGAGAGGAAGCCCGCACGAAGATGCCGAGGAGCATACTTCGTGCGGGCTTGGTAGCGTCGAGCCTTGCGGGTGCGGTTAGTTGTCGAGCGTGATGCGCAGGGAGAGACCGTAGCTGCTGGTGGAGATGGGGAAGGAGTAGGCGCTGACGAGTGGCACATTGCGGCTGTACTCGTAGTACGCCTCGAGACCGAGCTGTCGGCTCAGCTCATATTCGGCGCTGAGGCGCAGGCGTCGGTCGATGATCCCTGCAGTAGCTTGGGTGTAGCCTTCCTCGAGACGGCGCAGGAGGGTGAGCGTGCGACGGTGTGCATATTCGCCTCGGAGGGTGAGCCCGTGGGCGGAGGTCGTCGCAGGCTCCTTGCTCGCACGGCGCTTCTTGCGGCGCGCGGTGGTGGGGCTGATGAGGCTCGTGAGGTCGTCGATCTTGTAGGTGAGGCCAAGGCTTAGCTCACGTGAGAGGGCTTCGATGAGGCTACGCGCCCCGAGGTGCAGGACGGCACCACGGCTTTGACGCCACTGTGCACTCGTCCCGAGACCATTGAGCCACGTCAGGTCGAGCCCGATGAGGGGGAAGAAGTTCTCCGTAGTGCTACTGACGGGATGTCATAGGCGTAGCTGAGGCGCGCGCCGCTCATCGCTCCTCCTCCTCCCGCAGTTGTCTCGCTTAGGAGGCCGATGGCGTCGGGATCGTTCCCTTGCCAGCCTGCCAGCGACGAGAAGCCCCTGACGGTGTAGGTGGCGCGGTAGGTGTGGCGTAGGGTCACACTACGGAAGTGGCGCTTGAGGAAGGGTAGCTCGAGAGCCCCGTGTAGCTCACCGACCAGTTCGGGGAGCATGCCGAGGAGGTCGGTAGGGCGCTCAGCCCTCGCGCCCCTTCCCCGAGCCGTGCATGCAGGCTGCGCGGAAGGCGGGATAAGGACGGCAGAAGCGTTGCGGTCGATGGTGAGGCCTCTGGCGAGGCTCCTGCCCTCCTCCTGCCTGCGAGCGATGGGCCTCTCAGGCGAAGCATCTCGGCGAAGGTCTCGAGAGGTAGCCCTCGGAGCGGAGAGGGCGAAGAAGCCCTGAGGCCGATGGTCGTCATCGTGAAGTCCCCGCCGTAGAGTCAGGGGGCTACCAGCATATATATTGCACCTCGGTGCGGTCGGTGCGGGTGATTGCCTGAGAGCGTGATGGTGAGGTGGCGTAGGGGCTGGAGCGTAGCATCGTAGGTCCACCGTGCGGGTGTGGTGAAGACCGGGAGTGAGGTGCTCCGTCGAGATGAGGAGGTCGCCCTGCTCGGCAAGGCGGTCGATGAAGTCCACATCGCTTTAGCCCTGAAGGCAAAGCCCACGCCGGGGAGAGGCACCGCCTGAAGAGCCTTTGGTCCCTCCGATAGCTTGGATGGTGGGAGGAAGCCAGGGAGGAGCGTACTGCGTGTGGAGCGGTAGGTCAGCGATACGTCCTTCACCATGAGGAGTGCGTAGAGGAGGCGGTCGATGAGTCTCGTTCTGTCGCTCACGCCCTTCGCCTTCTTCCCGCGCCCTTCGCTGGTGGTCATACCAGCCGTGCCGAAGCGGCGCTCCAGCCGAGCGAGTGCGGGGATATGCTGATAGAGCTGGCGGAGCTGGAGCTGCGTAGTGGACTCGAGTGCACCCTGCGCCATGAGGGTATGTGCCAGGCGGATGGTCGGTCGGGGAGACCGCCCCACGGTCCCACGAATAGGCGCTACTATAAGAGAGCTGTGAGCTGGATGAAGGAGAGGGCGCGATGTCGGTGGTGGGGAGCTGTAGCTGAGACTTGCCTGCTGGAGCGTAGTGGACGGCGTACCTCCCTCACGGATACTCTGCCCGACGGAGTCACGCCACGTGCGCCACGCATCGGGCTGAGCTGGCGATTGACCCGCACGTGGGCTCTTCGATGCGTGCGTCGGTGCCGGAGCTGAAAGCCAGCTGGAGCGAGCGGATGGGGTTCCAGTTGAGCTGCAGACGGCGATTCCAGATGAACTGCTGGGCAAAGGTCGCGGGGAGGCGCGTGCACACTCAGCTCATCGCCGAGGCTACGGAGCTGCTCTTCATCGTAGCGTCGCAGCCATCGAGGTCTCGAGGACGAGACGGCTGGGCCACGGAGTGAAGGTGTACTGGCGGAGGAAGTCCGCCCAAGGGCTGGAGCCCGAGGCCTTGGCAAAGGGTCGTAGTGGGCGGAAGGTAGGCGTATAGTCATAGCGCAGGGCAGCGTGCCAGTCAAGGTGACGGCTGTACTCGATATCGGGAGTCTCTTCGGAGGAGGTGTTGTGCCCATAGCTGAAGGGGAGAGGTTCGCTGGGTCGTAGGGCATAGGCCTCGGAGCGGATGCCGACGGCGACCTCGAGAGGGCAAGGCCTTGGCTGCGGCGGTGGTGTGAGGCTGCGAGCACGTAGCTCCTTGCGCTCGCGCCTCGTGGTGAGGTCGCTGAGGGCATCGGTGAGCTTCACGTCTTCATCGAGCGGATTGTACTGCGGCGTCAGCACTTCGTCACTCACAGTGTAGTAGATGGGGAGGGTCACCTTCGCCTCGGGAGGAGGAGCTGGCCGAGCTCAAGTGTAGAGGCGAACTGGATAGCACGACGGCTCTCGAGCGTGCGGCTCATCAGCGGGGCATCGATAGCACCGAAGCCTGCCGAGACGTATTGGGCTCTTAGGGCTGGCTTCGCCCAGCTCTGCCAGCTGGAGCGTGCTGTAGCTGTCCCTGCCCAGCCCTGCTTTCCCTCGTGGTAGTCGCTGGCACGAAGCCTCGCTGACCCAGACTTCGACACTGCGCGCGGAGGCCCGCGCTATTGCGCACACTGATGACCAGCGCCCGCACGCTGGAGAGGGAGGGATTGCTGAGGACGGTGAGCGTATGGGTGGGGCGCTTCATGTCGGGGCGTGAGAAGGGGCGGTAGAGTGAGGCGCCACCGAGTCCTGCGGAGAGCGAAGCATTACGGCTCCGCTTGAGGGAGACGAGGTCCCTAAGCTGAGATCGAGTGCTATTCTCCTCGGGCCATACACGACGGCGGTCGCTGGGGCTGAGACTGCTGTAGCGTCCTGCGGGAGTGAGTGTGAGCGGTAGGCTGTACTCGTAGTAGTGCTGGGTGTAGTCCGAGCCGAGGCGCACGAAGAGCGTCATATCCCCATCGCCCAGCTCCTCAGAGGTCGCCGAGGAGCGCCTCGGCATGGGCGAAGAGCTGCAGACGGCGGTAGCGACGAAGGTCGTACTGCACACGGCGGTAGACGCCACGGCTCTCGCCTGCGGGGAGATCCTCGAGGCGTAGGGAGAGGGCTTGCTCATTCTGCTGGAGGCTCTGCCCGCGCTGGGCGTCGAGCGAGCGAGATACGCCTGGGGGGAGCGTGAGCTGACAGGAGTGCGGTCGGAGTGCTCGATGTTGACCGACGACGGAGAAGCGGGTGAGGCACCCGGGTGCGGGCTGTCCTCATCAAGGCTCCCTCGTAGGTGCGCCAGTCACCTCGCACCAAGCGTAGCGAGGCAAAGCGCAGCTGGGTCTCGCGGTCAAAGCCCGTGAGGTAGAGTCGCATGAAGCGCACGCCTCAGATCGCTGATGCCACCGATACGGCTGGTGAAGGCTGAGAGGGACTTTGAACTGATACCACGTCACGGGAGAAGTCCTCCCATCACGGAGCTGGGCCTCGACTCTGCGGCTGCTGGTGATGAAACCCACGCCCGTGACGAGATCCTCGGGGCGTAGTGAGATCTTCCACTCATAGTAGCGGTCGAGCTCATTCATGCTGTAGTCGCCGTTGACATCCTCGGTGTCGGGGCTACGGTCGCGCGGTGCTGCAGCTATCGCCTCCAAGACGCTCCGACGAATTGCCCTCTGTGCCGTTGAAGTACCTATACGCTCGAGGATAGGCAGGCGCTCGGAGTCGAGTCTGCCCCGCGTAGTGGTGGAAGTCATCGCCTGCAGGGTCGTGGAGTGGGCCTCTAGGGTCGTCTTGCCAGCGCTGGAGGGTCGCTGGAGAGGCGGGAGCGTAGGGGCGCTGGAGGAAGGAGGCGTAGCTCGATGCTGGCGCTCTTCGGCGGACGATAGGCCATTCAGCCCGACGTCCTGCTTTCTCACGTGCCCCCGCCGCATTGTCGAAGGCATAGCCTGCACTCGGGCGTGTCGGCACGATCCCCCAAGGTGTGGAGATCGTAGCCCCTGGCTGAGGCGTCAGCGGCAGGCCACTCTCGTAGAAGCGGCGCTCGTCATGCGGATGTCCTCCCGGAGATATCTCCGAGGTTGATGTACAGGTCGCCACCGCTCCCAGCCGGAGGTGCGCTCGTCGGCATAAGGATCCATGAGCCAGAACTCCACGTACTCGACGTTCGCTGCCTCGAAGTCCGTCTGGTCGATCTTTGACGCAGTGATGCCCGCCCAGCTTCCACGGGCATCGCTGATCTTCCCATCGGCAGTGAGGCCTCGCAGCATTGAGGTTGTACGCGGCCTAGCTCCTCGGGATAGAAGCTGAGCGAGAAGGTGGGGATATAGCTCGGTAGGCTGGCATTCACCTCACGATTCGGGTAAAGCTCTGCCGTCGGGATATCGCGCACCAGATGTCGGCTCACGAGGCTGAGGTCGCTGCGTATATAGGCGGGGTATAGGCACCGCGCTCACGGGTGAAGAGCGAGTCGATGGTGAACCACGCAAGTCGTGCTCTACGCCTCCGTAGCGCAGGTAGTCACTCGCGCCTATTCCTGCAGGGACGAGTGTCGCGGGTGTGGAGGACAAGCGCCAGGCCTGTGGGCTCATCAGGTCGATGGCGGTATGTGCTGCGTCGAAGTCATCGAGGTAGCTACTACCATCGCTGTACTTACTCTTGTAGTGCCCCTGGGAGGAACTGTGCTACCTCTGCCGAGAGGGAGAAGGAACGGGCTGTGGAGGTCGACGAAGGGGAGGTGATTCAGTAGACGCGTGAGCTGGGGTGACTTCGTCTGGCAGAAGAGATTGGCGCCCCACATTGTATGTGCGCATGCTCTCCTGCCCGAGTGCTGCCTTCGCTGTCAGAGGCATCTCCGAGAGGTGCATCAGGGTGGCGCTGAGGCGGAGGTCCTTAGAGAAGCGGTAGTTGAGGTCGAGGCCGATGAGGGTCTTGCGCGCTGCTGGCTGAGGGCGTCACCGCCTTGGAGGCTTACCTCGATAGGCGTCTTGGCATCGGCGAGCTGGCGATTGAGGATCTTCACGCGCCTGCGGTGTAGTCGACGGTGTAGTCCGTACCTCGAGTGAGGAGCGCGCCAGCAGCTGTCACGCGCATCGGAGCCAGGGGCGACGTTCACCGTGCCAAGGGGAGATCTCCCGCTGAGGTGGCTACGGTATTCGCCCGCAGTAGTACTTATTCTTCTCCGAGCGCTGCTGGCCCTCGACGGCGGTCATCGTGAGAGCCTCGGGGAAGGCATAGGGTCACTCCAGCCCCCGTGCCGAGAGCTGTGGTGAGTGTCGAGCCGAAGGGCTCTGTCGGGGAAGAAGACCAGCCCTTCGCTGGGAGCGTATGGTACAGCCTCCACGAAGTCGAAGTGCCCGTCACTGCGTGCCTCCTGCTGGGCGTCAAGGTGATCCAGTCCGAGGACGCTGAGGAGCTGCTCGCCCTTCAGCGGCCATCAGGTAGAGGGCAAGGCGCGCCCCGTAGCGTCATCGCGGTAGACGACATCGGGCTGGAAGCCCGCACGCTGCAGAGCGGTGATACCTGCGCCAAGGCGGTAGGGCATTGCGCATCATCAGCGGCCACGTCGAGCTGGAGAGAAGTCCGTGCCCTGAGGAGTTTGACGAAGAGGAGGAGGAGGTGCCTTCGGATTGGTCGGCTGCGAACTCACGCGTAGACCTTCCTTCGTGGTAGAACTCATAGGTTACGGCGATAGCCTCATCGGCGGCGAGTGGCGTCGTGAGGCTGAGGTAGCCGAGGTGCTGTGTAGGGTATATTCGCTCGGGCGAGGCGGCGTGCGCTCTCGATGCGCTCTGCAGTCAAGGGCGGGCGTGGGGCGGGTGAGTCCTGAGCTGAGGGCGCTGAGCTGGCGAAGAGAGGGGAAGCGGTAAGGGTGGAGTAGAGGCTATTCGCTCCCGTTGGTGGGGACGGCGGTGAGGCTGGTGAGCTGGATGAAGCTGTTGCAGGCGCTGGGCTCGCTGAGGTCAGCGAAGCCTGCGACGTCACGGGCATCGTCGAAGCGCCCATGCGGTTCGTCACCCATACCTCGATACGGGTGATCTGTATCGAGGAGCGCACATAGGGTAGGGCTCTTGAGCGCATCGTCATACCGAGTGCGGAAGAAGTCCCCGAGGAAGAGTGGCGCAGGGCGTCGTAGCTCGAGGCGGAGAGCTCGAAGCGCTCGGTCTGCTCTGCCCCCACGGCTGGAGGCGCGACGGCTCTGCGCGCTGCTGGCTCAGGAGGAGGTCAGCCTCGAGACGACCCATCTGGAGCTTGGTATGCAGGCCGAAGAGGGCGCCCCCGCCGCTGATGAGACTATTTGTGAGGGCTCATCGAGACGCCCCCACCGATGAGAGCTTGATGATATCGTCCTCCTCACCCTCGAAGGCTAAGCGGAGCTTTCTTCGTGTCGAAGTCAAAAGGGAGGAAGCGGTGTTGTAGTTCAGCCCCCGTCTGGAACTTTCGTCCCGAGGCAAGCCTGCACACCAGCCTGGATCTCTCCTCGAAGTTGAAGTAGGTCTGCTTGCGTGCGCCCTGTAGGGCAGGGTTGTCGAGCGAACGGTCTTCCCCTGCCGAGAGGTCGGCGTGCCCTGTAGCTTGGAGACGCAGGCCGCCAGGGCCGAAGATGACGGTCGATGACCCCACGGCGTGCGGCTTGCTGGCCCGCTGGGTGCTACTGTGCGTCGGAGCGTTGAGGCTGTCCCAGTGGAGCCCCTGACCACGGAGTGCTCTGGGTAGCGGAGGTATTCGGCGAAGGTATAGGGTAGGGGGTGCCGAAGGGCTTGCCGTCGAGGAAGGTCGTCAGCAGGTAGCGCTCACTCTTCGGCTCATAGACGAAGCGCGTCTCGAGAAGGGATGCAGCGAGGGCAGGCATCGCCTCTCTCGGGAGATGCTGTCAGCTGTTGGGGAGTATGGGGAGTTGGGCAGCGAGGACAGGGGACGTGCCGAGAAGGAGGCTTCCAGCAGGCGTCGGATGTGTCTTGTTACCGCGCACGTACATACGTGCCTTAGAGGAGCTTGAGGCTCTTTCGATGAGCTCCCTGACGCTGATGGTCGGGGTCAGAGGCGATGAGGCTCGCGTGACGACCTTCTGTGCGGAGGCTTCGGATAGCCCAGCATCTTCAGGGCGCTGACGGCTTTCCTGCGGAGTGGTGGTGTCGAGTGGCTGCTACCTTCTGCCGCGGGAGGTCGTCGATAGTCGTCGCGGGGCTGGCATCTCCCTCGAGAGCGGGAGCTTGCGCGCAGGTCGACGAGGATACGCTGTGCGGTCTTCAGGCCAATCTCTTGATCGCCTCGAGAGGGCCTGGATCTGCCCCGAGTGCGTGATGGTGCCGTCAGCTCGTGCAGGGGTAAGAACTGAGGGATAATGCGGCGGTATTCGGCCCGACACCCGAGACAGTCATCAGGTGGCGGAAGAGATCTTGCTCAGCCGCCGTGGCGAAGCTGTAGAGCAGGTGAGCATCTCGCGGATGATCTCGGTGATGAGGATCTCGCCCTCCTTCCTGTCCAGAGAGGGCGTGTAGGTAGTCAAGGAGATGGCCACGGGCAGTGCCCACGCCTGCGCACTCGACGAGGACGGCGGTGGGGGTGAGCTCCGTAGGGCTCCGCGAAGGTAAGCTATCATCGGATATGGGGTATTGTCTGCTGTACTGTCGCTGGCAAAGTTAGGAAAAGGCGCTATCTCCCCGCCAACCGCCTGCCACCGGAAGTGCTCGCATCAAAATCGTCCTCACCATCAGCAAGCCGTGTAGCAAAGTTGATCGGCAAATGACTATTGCTGCAGCTGGTACTTCTACCTCTGTCGCTCACCCGCGCCCTAGCCTTGTAGTGCAATCCCTGAAGGGTGTGCGGACCGAGATACTCAAATGCTGATGCAGTTACTCTGAGCCATCGGCGCAGCCGTTAGGGGGAGAAGAAGGCTCCCGTGTAGGGGAGGAGTGCAACCAATATAAAGCTTACTGAGTCGATCTAGTAGGTCGCTGGAGCTGATCAATATAGGATGCTCTATGTGACCTATATTGCTTGGCTTCGTGACCTATATATAGGTTGTTGCTCTGCGTAGGGATAAAAGTTGTGGGCGAGTAGCATATAAGTTGGGGCTACGTACGTGGCTCTAATATCTACGTACGTGGATATTTGGACTGACGTGCCTGGTCTTTAGAGACTACGTGCGTAGACGGAGGAAACCGCCGTGAAGGCGCTTTTTCCTTCACGAGAAGGACGCTTTTCCCTCCGCTGGATAAGAGGAGTACTCGAGGTAAGGCGAAGGACTTGTGTAGCACTTCGGAGAGGCATATCGGAGAGCTGAGCGTGCGATGCCTTAGCACCCTAAATATAGGGTCGGAATCTCATGCAACAGTCTCATATAGGTTCACCCGCCGACCCATATAGGTTCGTTTTTCCTCGTCCTATTCGCCCCATTCTACCAGCGGTGGATGGATGAGTGCCATGCCTCTCATCGCTTGACTCTCTCACTCTACGCGCCTGCTCATTATATTATATAGAGGAGAGCGCTCGGGTAGGGTAGCTTGATGGGGGCGAAAACCTATCATCATGTTCGTGTTTTGGTATATTCAAGAAAGTGCGTATATTTACACTGAATTAGCAGGGATACTTATCCCGTAAGCCCTGCTGAATGAGGAGAAGAGGCGTCTTCTTCGCACTCGTAGATAACAAGCCAATGTAGCTCAGCGGTAGAGCACTCCTTGGTAAGGAAGAGGTCCAGGGTTCAAGTCCCGCATCGGCTCCTCGTTGAGTCGACGGTGATAGTACTTAGAATACAAACGAAGTATTTCTTAAGAATAGATAATTTTGAAGTTATAGCTAAAGAAACATTTAACAGATCGAAACCACACGTAAACATTGGTACGATCGGTCACGTCGATCACGGTAAGACGACCTTACCGCAGCAATCAGCGACGGTGCTTGCTATGAAGGTCTCTCTGAACTCCGTTCTTTCGACTCCATCGACAATGCTCCTGAAGAAAAGGAACGTGGTATCACGATCAACACTCGCACGTTGAGTACGAGGACGGCTAACCGTCACTACGCTCACGTTGATCGCTCAAGGTCACGCTGACTATGTGAAGAACATGGTCACGGGTGCTGTTCAGATGGACAGTACTATCATCGTAGTTGCTGCTACGGATGGTCCTATGCCCCAGACGCGCGTGAGCACGTACTTCGGCTCGTCAGGTAAACGTTCTCGTCTCGTCATCTCTCATGAACAAAGTGTGACATGGTTGACGACGAAGAAATGCTCGAACTCGTAGAAATGGATATGCGCGAGCTTCTCTATTACGAATTCGACGGCGACAACACTCCTGTTATCCGTGGCTTCTGCCCTCGGTGGTCTCAATAGGTGAGCCTGTCTGGGAAGACAAGATCGCTGGAGCTGATGGACGCTGTCGATACCTGGATCCCCCTGCCTCCTCAGCTGACATCGATAAGCCCTTCCTTGCATGCCTGTCGAAGACGTATTCCCTCGATCACCGGTCGTGGTACGAGCTAGCGGGTCGTATCGAGAACGGGTGTTATCCACACGGGTGATGAAGTTCAGATCATCGGTCTCGGTGCAGAAGGTCCCGAGTCCGTTGTTACGGGTGTTGAAATGTTCCGCAAGATCCTCGACGAAGGTCAGGCTGGTGACAATGTCGGTCTCCTCCTCCCGTGGTATCGTACGAAGAACGAAAATCAGAGCGTGGTATGGTCATCGCTAAGCCTGGTCAGGTAAAGCCCCTACTCGCTTCAAAGGCTTCTGTCTACGTCCTGAAGAAGGAAGGAAGGTGGTCGCCACACTCCTTTCCACAAGCAGTATCGTCCTCAGTCTACATCCGTACGCTCGACGTAACTGGTGAGATTACTCTCCCGAAGGTGTAGAAATGGTGATGCCTGGTGACAACGTTGAGATCAACGTCGAACTCCATCTACCCAGTAGCTTGCAAGCGTAGGTCTGCTTCGCTATCCAGTAGAAGGTGGCCGTACGGCAGGTTCGGGCCAGATCACCGAAATCCTTGACTAATCATCAGATAGTCTCAGCAAAGTGACAGACGAGGCGCCTCGTCCCGTCTGTCCCTTCTTCTACGGGTTTAGCTCCAGTTGGTAGAGCACTGGTCTCAAAACCAGGTGTCGGGAGTTCGAGTCTCTCAACCCGTGCTAAATAGAAAACGATAATGAGTTTCATTAAGAAGATAGAGGCGCGTTTCAGCGCCTCGTATGTCGAGCTTACACAGAAGGTGTCCCTGGCTGCTCAAGTTCAGAGCTCACCAATGAGTGCCGTGGTGGTGATGGTTGCTTCCTCATCATCGCTCTGGTCGTTTTAGGGATGGACAAGACTTTTTGAGACCATCCTTGATTTTGTGTATAGCCGTGCATCGGAGTTTCAGTTTCAGCTGAGACCTTCCCATCATGACTGAAGTAGCAGAAAAGAGATTCTATGTGCCTGGAGCCGTTAGCGGTAAGGAGGCCAAAGGTGCGTGAGCAGCTGGAGGCTGAGATGAAGAATACTAATCTGGTCAGTATGTCTCCCAGGTGGTCATCCCCACAGAGAAGATCGTGACCCAGCGTGCTGGTAAGAAGGTTATCAAGGAGCGTCCTTGCCTCCCAGGCTATGTGCTCGTGGAGGCTGCATTGCTCATGGCGATGTGGCCCACACCCTGCGCAATATGCCTAACGTCATCGGCTTCCTCGGAGCGAACAAGGGTGGAGAACCCGAGCCGCTCAAGAGACGTGAAGTGGAGCGCATCCTCGGTCGCAGACCCAGATGGCTGACTCGAAGGGGTGTACGACCTCGAGCTCTACGTGGGCGACGTGGTACGTATCATCGATGGTGCTTTTGCTAACTACGAGGCTACTGTCGAAGAGGTAACCCAGAGCAGAGCTTGCGTGATGGTGAAGATGTTTGGACGTAAGACTCCGCTGGAGCTCAATTATTCGCAAGTGGTCAAGGAGTAAGCTGGTTACGCAGGTGCTCCTTTCTCACGTTCTAGTGTGTAACATTTAAGATTCAAGACAATGGCCGAGGAGTTGTTGGACAACTAAAGATTGCAAATTAAACAGGGTGGGCTGCAAACCCTCACCTCCTGTGGGACCTGCTCTTGGTGAGGGGATCTAATATAATGGAGTTTGCAAGCAATTCAATGCCAGAACTCAAGACCAGGCTGGTAAGGTCCTCCCGTAGTGATCACTTCACTATGCTGACCAAGTCTTTTTGATTTCATCGTCAAGACCCTCCCGTCGCTGTACAGCTCAAGCGAAGTCGCAAAGCTCAAGAGTGGCTCTGCACAGCCTAACCGTAATAAGGTAGCTGAACTGACGTGGGAACAGGTCCGCGTTGACTGCACAGGATAAGATTGTCGACCTGAACTGTCTTCACCGTCGAAGCTGCGATGAAGATCGTCGCTGGTACGGCCCGCAGTATGGGTATCACTGTAGGCGAATTTCCGGTAACTAATCAATAGAAAGATGAGTAAACTTACGAAAAGCAAAAGATCGCTTTTTCAGCAAGATCGAGCCCGGAAGATCTATTCACCCGCGGCTTCTGCGCTGGTAAAGAAATCACCGATACCAAGTTCGATGCTTCTGTTGATGTGGATGTTCGCCTCGGCGTCGATCCTCGCAAGGCAAATCAGATGGTTCGTAGCGTCGTTACCCTCCCCACGGTACGGGAAGCGAGGTACGTGCTTGCGCTCTGTACTCCTGATAAGGAAGCTGAAGCCCAGGCTGCTGGTGACTGATGTCTGTCAGCCTCGATGAGTACATCGAGAAGATCCGCAGTGGCTGGACTGATATCGACGTCATCATCACCATGCCCGCTATCATGGTAAGATCAGGGCTCTGGGTCGTACTCGGTCCTCGTGGCCTCATGCCAAACCCTAAGAGCGGTACGGTAACTAACGACATCGCTGCTGCTGTCAAGGAAGTGAGTCTGGTAAGATCGACTTCAAGGTCGACAAGACGGGGATCGTCCATACCTCTATCGGTAAGGTCTCTTCGGCTGATCAGATCTACGACAACGCTAACGAGATCATCACGACGCTCCTCCGCTCAAGCCATCTGCTGCTAAGTACGTATGTCAAGAGCATCTACCTCTCCAGCACGATGAGCCCAAGTATCAAGATCGATCCTAAGTCAGTAGAAGAATAATAACAGAGGAAGAAATCATGAAAGGAAAATAAAGGCACCGTCGTAGAGCAGCTCAAGGGCTACCTCAACGAGTACCCACACTTTCTACCTGACCAACATCGAAGGCCTGGACGCCGCTAGACCGCCTGAGCTCCGTCGTGCTTTGTAACAGGGAGTATCCGTCTGGTAGTAGCTAAGAACACCCTGCTTCGCCGCGCCTCCGAGTCCGAAACAGACTTTGCTGCAATCTACTCCAGCCCTCAAGGGAACACCTGCTATCATGTTCACCACGGTAGCTAACGCCCCTGCCAAGATCATCAAGGACTCGCTAGCGACAAGAAGGAAGAGTCCAAGCTCGCCTCAAGGGCCGCTTGTGCTGAGACGGGCTATCATGGCGCTGACCAGCTCGCTCGAACTTGTCGCTATTAAGAGCAAGCGAAGAGCTTTATCGCAGACGTCGTCAGCTCTCCTCCAGTCTCCCCATTCGCAACGTCATCTCTGCTCTTGAGAAAACAAGGGCGAAGGCGAAGCTACCGAAGCTGCTGCTGAATAAGGAGTCCTAACTATCCCCACAAACAAAAAACAACAACAACGAAATAACTAATCGACATGGCAGATATCAAAGCAATTGCCGAACAGCTTAAACCTGACGGTAAAGGTGAAGTAGTGAACTCGCAGCTATCCTTAGGACGAGTACGGAATCGAACCAGCAGCTGCAGCTGTTGTCGTAGCTGGCCCCTACTGAAGGCGCCTCAGGAAGAAGAAAAGAGCTCCTTCGACGTTATCCTCAAGAGCGCTGGCGCGTAAGCTCCAGGTAGTAAAGGCTGTTAAGGAACACTGCGGCCTCGGGCTCAGGAAGCTAAGGACATCGTAGACGCTGCTCCGCTCCTGTTAGGAAGGCGTAGACAAGACTGCAGAAGGCTCTCAAGAAGGCTCTTGAAGAAGCTGGTGCTGAGTGAGAACTAGTAAGCCCACCTAGCACCTCTAATCAGGTGATTATGGTTAAGATCCCCCGACGAGGGGGTCTAACTCATTTCGTGTCTAAACATTCCCAGACTTTCACTCAAAGAATCAATAGATGGCTCAATCCAAAATCAGGGAGAATCAACTTTGCTTCGATAAAGACCCTCTCGTCTTGCAGACTTCTTAGAGGTAGCTGAAGTCCTTCCGTGACTTCTTCCAGCTCGACACCGCTACGGAGAGCCGTGAGTCTGAGGGCCTATATCGAGTCTTCAACGAGAACTTCCCTATCGCTGATACGCTAATAACTTCGTTCTCGAATTTCGATCACTATATCGATCCTCCTAAGTACACTATCGAGGAATGCCTGAGCTGAGGTCTGACCTGATAGCGTCCCCTCAAGGCGAAGCTGAAGCTGTCTGTACCGACCCCGACCACGAGGACTTCAGCACTGTAGTGCGGATGTCTTCCTGGGCACATCCCTGTACATGACGGAGCCGGGTACGTTTGTCATCACTGGGGCTGGAGCGCTCGTCGTCTCGCAGCTCCACCGTTCTCCCGGGTGTTCTTTGGCACGAGCACGCATACTAACGGCTCGCAGCTCTACTCGGCACGCATCATTCTTTCAAAGGGCTCTTGGATCGAGTTCGCTACGGACATCAACAATGCTCATGCGTATGCTCACATCGACCGTAAGAAGAAGCTCCCTGTGACGACCCTGCTGCGTGCTATTGGCTTTTGAGTCTGATAGCAGATCCTCGATCTCTTCGATCTCTCCGAAGAGGTGCGTTACGCGCTAACCTTGAGAAGCACATCGGTCGCCGCCTTGCTGGCCGCGCCACCAAGACTCTATATCGATGACCTCAGCGGATGAGGATACGGGTGAAGTCGTCTCCATGGAGCGTATCACCGTCCTCGTAGAGCGTGAGGCAGAGATCACTGAAGACAACATCGACCTGATCCTGAGTCGAGCAACAAGGACGATCCTCCTTCACAAGGAGAAGACCGAGGATTCTCTCGACTTCACGCTGATCTTCAACACCCTGCAGAAGGACCTCTGAACCTGAGCAGCGACGCCTCTACTATATCTATCGTCAGCTGCGTAATGCAGACCCTGCCGATGAGGCCAACGCTCGTGAAGTCCTCTAACCTCTTCTTCTCCGACAAGCGCTATGACCTCGGTGAAGTAGGCCGCTATCGCATCAATAAGCAGCTCCGGTCTCGACATCGATCCCGAGGTACGCGACTGGACCAACGAGGATATCGTGGCCATCATCGAGCACCTCATCGGGCTTGTCAATCCTAAGGAGGTCGTCGACGATATCGACCACCTCGAACCGTCGTGCACGTACCGTCGGTGAGCAGCTCTACTAATCAGTTCGGCGTCGGTCTAGCTCGCATGGCTCGTACCGTCCGATGAGCGTAGTGAACGTCCGTGACAACGAAGTCTTTGTCCCTACGGATCGATCAACGCTAAAGGCGCTCTCCTCGGTCGTCAACTCATTCTTCGGTACGAACGCGCTGTCGCAGTTTATGGACCAGACGAAACCCTCTGGCCGAAATCATGCACAAGCGCCTCTCTCGGCTCTCGGTCCTGGCGGTCTCCTCTCGTGAGCGTGCTGGCTTCGAGGTCCGTGACGTACACTGATACCCACTACGGTCGTCTCTGTCCTATTGAGACGCCTGAAGGCCAAACATCGGTCTGATCTCTTCGCTCTGTGTCTATGCGAAGATCAATGACCTCAGCTTCATCACGACGCCTTACCGTAGCGTCGAGAACGGAAGGCTGACTTCTCTGATGAGGCTCTGAGTACTATACCGCTGAGGGAAGAAGAAGACCTCATCGTAGCTCAGGGAATGCTCCTCTGGATGATGAAGTAACTTCCTCCGCGACGCTGTCAAGGCACGTAAGGAGGCTGATCCCTGTCGTGGCGCCCGCCAGTTCAGCTGATGGACGTTGCGCCTACGCAGATCGCCTCTATCGCCGCTTCGCTCATTTCCCTTCCTGGAGCACGACGATGCTAACCGTGCGCTCATGGATCGAACATGATGCGTCAGGCTGTACTCTCCTCCGTCCCGAAGCTCCCATCGTCGGTACGGGTATCGAGGCTCAGCTGGTACGTGACTCGTACGCAGATCGTAGCAGAGCGCGCTGGTGAAGTAGTCTTCGTCGACGCCACTCTATCAAGATCCGCCACGACCGTACGGATGACGAGCTCTTCGTAAGCTTCGAAGATCCCATCACGACCTCACAGCCTCGCCTGGAAGTTCCGCAAGACGAACCAGAGCACCACGATCGACCTTCGTCCCATCTGCTTCAAGGGTCAGCGTGTCGAGGCTGGTGATGTCCTCACCGAAGGGTACTCTACCCAGGCCGGTGAGCTCGCTCGGTCGTAACGTCCAGGTCGCTTCACATGCCTTGGAAGGGTTACAACCATGAGGATGCTATCGTGCTGAACGAACGCCTTGTCCGCGAAGACTTCTTCACCCTCTGTCCACGTCGACGAGTACACGCTCGAGGTACGTGAGACGAAGCGCGTCTCGAAGAACTTACCAGCGATATCCCCAACGTCAGCGACGACGCTACGAAGAACCTCGATGAGAACGGTATCATCCGTGTCGGGGCTCGCGTCGAGCCAGGTGATATCCTGATCGGCAAGATCACGCCTAGCGGGTGAGTCGGATCCCACGCCAGAAGAAAAGCTCCTCCGTGCTATCTTCGGTGATAAGGCTGAGACGTGAAGGATGCTTCACTCAAGGCTACGCCCCTCACTGCGTGGTGTCATCGTCGATACGAAGCTCTACTCTAAGGCTGCTAAGAAGAATCGCTCTGAGCTGAAGGATGCTGCCCTCGCCCTCGAAGAGAAGGCTGAGCGCAAGCAGGCTGAGCTCCGTAGCTCTTCATCGACAAGCCTTCAAGCTGACCTCAGGCAAGACCTGTAAGAACAGCGTGAAGGACTTCCCTGGTGTCGAGAAGATTCGCAAGGTGCTGAGTTCACCCGCACTGAGCTCGAGGCTCTGAACTACAACGAGATCATCTTCTCGGGTTGGACAGGGCAACGAGCACACGGATAAGCTCATCACGGAGGTGATCTCCAACTCATCTCAAGAAGTCTAAGGAATACGAGTCGGATCTCCGTCGTAAGAAGCTCGACGAGACCATGGTGATGAACTGCCCTCCGGTATCATCCAGATGGCCAAGGTCTACATCGCTAAGAAGCGTAAGATCCAGGTCGGTGATAAGATGGCAGGTCGTCACGGTAACAAGTGTATCGTCTCTAAGGTCGTCCGCCAGGAGGATATGCCCTTCCTCGCAGATGGTACGCCTGTCGACCTCTGTCTGAACCCTCTCGGGTGTGCCTTCATGAATGAACCTCGGTCAGATCTTCGAGGCTGTCCTTGCCTGGGCTGGCCGTCGTCTTGACTGCAAGTTCGCTACGCCTATCTTTCGACGGTGCTTCGCCTCGATGATATGCACGCTTGGACGGATAAGGCTAGCTTCCCCGCAATGGTAAGACCTACCTCTTCGACGGGGCACGGACAGAGTTCGACCAGCCTGCTACGGTCGGTGTGACCTACTCCTCAAGCTCGTCACATGGTCGATGACAAGATGCACGCTCGCTCCATCGGCCCTACTCACTCATCACGCAGCAGCCACTGCGGTAAGGGCTCAGCACGGTGGTCAACGCTTCGGGAGATGGAAGTCTGGGCTCTGAAGCTTCTCTGGTGCCTCGCACATCCTCCAGGAGATCCTCACCATCAAGTCTGACGACGTCCACGGGCGCTCGAAGGCTTACGAAGCGATCGTCAAGGGTGATCCCATGCCCTACGCCTGGTATCCCTGAGTCGCTCAACGTACTGCTCAACGAGCTTAAGGGCTTAGGTCTAAGCTTCTCCCTCGAATAAGATCCCATTATTTCCTCTATTATGGCTTTCAAGAAAGACAATAAGATAAAGAGCAACTTCTCACAGATCCGGATTTCTCTAGCCTCCCGAGGAGGATCTTAGAGAACTCCAGCGGTGAAGTGCTGAAGCCTCGAGACGCGTCAACTACCGTACCTATAAGCCCCGAGCGTGATGGGCTCTTCTGCAGCGCATCTTCGGTCCCGTCAAGGACTCTCGAGTGCCACCGTGGTAGGCATAGCGTATCCGCTATCGCGGTATCGTCTGCGACCGATGCGGTGTCGAGGTTACGGAGAAGGCTACGCACGTGAGCGTATAGGGCATATCAGCTGAGGTGCCCATCGCACACGTCTGGTACCTCCGCTCACTCCCCAACAAGATGGGCTACCTCCTTGGTCTCTACCAAGAAGCTCGAGTCTATCATCTACTACGAGCGCTACGTCCTCATCCAGGGTGGTGTGCTCCAGTCTCGCATCAACGATGACCCTGACGAAGGAGACTGCCGCTAAGTCGCTCGACAAGGATCCCAATCCGTCTTCACCCGAAGAGCAGTACCTCGACTACCTTGATTACCTCGATCAGAATATCCAGGTACTGCACAGCTCGAAGACCCGATCCCGAGAAGTTCATCTGTAAGACGGGTGCTGAGGGCGATCTACGACATGCTCGCTCGCCTCGACCTTGATGCTCTGTCCTACGAGCTGCGCCACCGCGCCAGCACCGACGGCTCACAGCAGCGTAAGAACGAAGCCCTCAAGCGCCTTCAGGTCGTAGAGAGCCTCGCGCCCAAGAATGTCAACCGCCCCTGAGTGGATGATCAGCGAAGTGCTGCCCGTCATCCCACCCGATCTGCGTCCGCTCGTACCCTCGATGGGGACGCCTCGCTACGATCTGACCTCAACGACCTCTATCGTCGTGTGATCATCCGTAACAACTCGTCTGAAGCGTATGATCGAGATCAAGGCTCCTGAGGTCATCCTGCGCAACGAAAAGCGCATGCTCCAGGAGGCTGTCGACTCTCTCTTCGACAACTCCCGTAAGTCAAGCGCTGTACGCTCCGACAACAACCGTCCGCTCAAGTCCCTCTCCGATAGCCTCTAAGGGTAAGCAGGGTCGCTTCCGTCAGAACCTCCTCGGTAAGCGTGTCGACTACTCAGCCCGTTCGGTCATCGTCGTCGGTCCTGAGCTGAAGATGCACGAGTGCGGTCTGCCTAAGTACATGGCCGCTGAGCTCTACAAGCCCTTCGTCATCCGTAAGCTCATCGAGCGTGGTATCGTCAAGACGGTTAAGAGCGCTAAGAAGATCGTAGACCGCAAGGATCCCTGTCGTATGGGATATCCTCGAGCACGTCATGAAGGGCCACCCCGTCCTCCTGAACCGTGCTCCTACACTTCACCGTCTCGGTATCCAGGCCTTCCAGCCTAAGATGATCGAGGGTAAGGCTATCCAGCTCCATCCGCTGTCCTGTACCGCCTTCAACGCGGACTTCGACGGTGACCAGATGGCTGTCCACCTCCTCTCGGCAACGAGGCTATTCTCGAAGCAGATGTCATGCTCGCTTCCACAATATTCTCAACCCCGCCAATGGTGCGCCGTCATCGTTCCTTCGCAGGACATGGTGCTCGGTCTGTACTACATCACCAAGCTCCGTCCCAGGTGCTAAGGGTGACGGCTACACCTTCTACGGTGTCGAGGAAGCTACCATCGCTTATAACGAGCGTAAGATCGACCTCCACGCTCCTATCAAGGTCTACGTCGACGACGCAGGGCGATGGCGAACTCATCCGTCATATGGTCGACACCTCTGCTGGGGTCGTCTGCTCGTCAATGAGTACGTACCCTGCGAAGTGGGCACGTCAACGAAGTCCTCGGTAAGAAGAGCCTGCGTGACATCATCGGCCGCGTGATCAAGGTCTGCGGTGTGGCTATCACGGCACAGTTCCTCGATGATATCAAGAACCTCGGGTACTACATGGCCTTCAAGGGCGTCTCTCCTTCAACCTCGGTGACGTCATCATCCCCCGAAGAGAAGGCTAAGCTCATCGCTGAGGGTTACGAAGCTGTCGAAGAGATCAGTGATGAACTATAGCGGCGGTTCATTACGAACAACGAGCGCTACAATCAGATCATCGACACGTGGACGCACGTCAATAGCCAGCTCCACGGGTATCCTGATGAAGCACCTGAGCGAAGACAACCAGGGCTTCAACCCGTCTTCATGATGATGGACTCTGGTGCTCGTGGTTCGAAGGAGCAGATCCGTCAGCTCTCCGGTATCCGTGGTCTGATGGCTAGGGCTTCCCAGAAGAGCGGTAGCGAGGGTGGACAGATCATTGAGAACCCAAATTCTCTCGAACTTCAAGGAGGGTCTCTCCGTGCTCGAGTACTTCATCTCTACCCACGGTGCTCGTAAGGGTCTTGCTGATACGGCTCTGAAGACGGCTGACGCTGGTTACCTCACGCGCCGTCTCGTAGACGTCTCGCAGGACGTCATCGTCACCGAAGAAGACTGCGGTACGCTCCGTGGTCTCGTGGCTACTGAGCTCACGAAGGAAGACAACGACGACGAAGTAGTAGCTACCCTCTGCGAGCGCATCCTCGGTCGTGTCTCTGTACACGATGTGATTCATCCTTCTACGGGTGAAGTCCTCGTCCGCGCTGGCGAGAGAGATCCGCGAAGCTGCTGCTGAGCGCATCCAGGCATCGCCCATCGAGCAGGTCGAGATCCGCTCGGTACTCACTTGTGAGTCTAAGAAGGGTGTCTGCGCTAGTGCTACGGCCGTAACCTCGCTACGAACATCCCCGTCCAGAAGGGGTGAGGTCGTCAGTCATCGCTGCTCAGTCTCATTTGGTGAGCCCTGGCACAGCCGACGCTCCCGTACCTTCCCACGTCGGGGGTAGCTTGAATGTCGCTACGCGCAATAGCGTCGCTGCTAAGTACGATGGTATCGTCACCTTCGATGACCTGCGTGTCGCCGAAGTGGCTTCCGAAGATGGTGGCAAGCCCGTCAATATCGTCGTCAGCACGTATGACTGGAGCTGAAGATCTCCGATAAGAATACGAAGATCGTCCCTCCGCTCTGTCAAGGTGCTCTACGGTGCTAAGCTCTTCTTCGCTGAAGGTGAAGAGGTCAAGAAGGGTCAGACGCTCTTCGAATTCGACCCCTTCAACGCTCCTCATCATCTCCGAAGTCTCGCAAGGTCGTCTTTCGATAACCTCATCGAAGGCTCTACCTACCGCGTCGAGTCTGACGAAGCTTCGGGTCTGAAGGAAATGATCATCACCGAATCGAAGGACCGTAACGTCGTGCCTGGTATCCATATCGAGGATGCCAACGCAACCCCTCAAGAGCTACAACCTCCTGTGGGTGCTCACGTCGTCCAGGAGAACCACCCTGAGATCCACGTCGGAGACGCTCGCTAAGATCCCTCGCTCGATGAGCAAGGCTGGCGACATCACCGGTGGTCCGCCTCGTGTCACGGAGCTCTGAAGACGCAACCCATCCAACCCTGCTGTCGTAGCAGAAGTCGATGGTGTCGTCTCCTTCGGTAAGAGCCCGCTGCGTAAACTCGTGAGGTCATCGTCACCACCAAGCTCTGGCGCTGAGCGTGGCACCTGTACCTACCCTAAGCAGATCCTCGTGCAGGAGGGGTGACTCGGTCTACGCAGGTATGCCTCTCTCTGATGGTGCTATCACGCCTACCGATATCCTCGAGATCAGGGCCCCACGGCTGTCCAGGAACACATCGTCAACGAAGTCCAGGACGTCTACCGCCCTGCAGGGTGTGAAGATCAACGACAAAGCACTTCGAGGTCATCGTCCGCCAGATGATGCATGCGTAGATCCTCGATCCAGGGGATACGCTCTTCCTCGAGCAGCAGGTCGTCGATAAGCTTTGAGGTCATGGATGAGAACGACCGCCTCTGGGTAAGTCGTCGTCGTCGACGCTGGCGACTCCGAGACCCTCAGCCCAGGGTCAGATCGTCCGCCCGCAAGCTGCGTGATGAGAACAGCCAGCTGAAGCGCCGTGACCTGCGTACCGTAGAAGTCCGCGGTTAAAGCCCGCGACGGCTCGCCAGATCCTCCAGGGGATCACCCGCGCTGCTCTGCAGACGAAGAGCTTTATGTCAGCTGCTTCCTTCCAGAAACGACGAAGGTCCTCAACGATGCTGCTATCAACGGTAAGGTCGATACGCCTCAAGGCCCTCAGGAGAACGTCATCTGCAGGTCACCTCATCCCCGCTGGTACGGGTCTGCGTGAGTACAAGCGTCTCGTGGTCATGCCTGTGAGCGAACACGAACAGGCACTCGCTGCCTCCTGGTCTCGACCTCGAAAGGTGACGTCAGCATCGCTGGCTAAGCCTCCTCCTATAGATCTGCCCCTGCCCGCAAGAGCCTTTGCTCCTGCAAGCGGACTTTTGTACCCATACTGATGGGGGCTTCTTTTTCGGGGAGTAGCCCCATTTTTTAGCGGTGGTGTGGTTTATTTATAGGAAGATAGAGGGCGGCTTCGGAGGGGCGACTGAACCGATATGAGACGGTTGCCGCAGTCCTGCCTCTATTTAGTGTGCTAAGGTATCGCATTCACAGTTCCCCTGATATGCCCCCGAAGTAGTCAAGCAAGTCCTTTCGCCTTATCGCGAGTATCTCTTATCCAGCGGAGGAAAAGTGTCCTTCGTGAGGGAAAAAGCGCCTTTACGTAGTGGTTTTCTCTATCTATGTACGTCGTCTTAAAGCCCAGGTGCGTAAATCTCAAATATCCACGTACGTAGATATTAGAGCAACGTACGTAGCCCAAACTTATCTGCTACTCGTCCACAACTTTTATCCTACTCGTAGCAACAACCTACTCTATATAGGCCGCTTTATACGGCGGGAAGGTGATCTTTTTCCCGTGATGTCGCCATTTATCGCTCGGACGGATATGGCGGGAGGATGAGGCTCTTGTGCTTTTGTGCCTATTTGAGTGCGTAGCTACGCGCCTCAGGGTGATCTTCTTGCCGAAGGGTTCGCCTCTTATTGATATTGATGAGTATGGTGAGCTTTCATAGTGAGAGGTCTGAAGTAATAGTATTTGCGTGCAAACCACTACTAGGTTTCGTACCTCAAACCAATATGTGCTTTTATGCCACGGAGCAATAGTGGTTCATACCACCGACCACTACTGCTTTGCGCCTTGCACGCTCAGGTATCTTCTAGCTCGGCGCGATGAAGCTTGCTCCGCCTTTTAGAGGGTATATACTGAGGAGATGCAGGGCTGTATCGCTACTCTATAGAGATGCCCACCCACTCATCGAGATGTGATGATGAGAGCGTGCACGGCGTCTCTTGTTTTTGTATCTTTGTGCGCTGTTTATCAAATAGTACCCAGCGAGTCTATGAGGATCGACAGAGTCTTATCGCTCAGTACTGGGAGAGTAGTGTGCGCTTTGCCTGTGTCCCATAGTTATAGGGTAAGGCCACGAAAAGACCTGTCGCTATAAGTAGAATCGCTATTTCGTCGAATCATTAACAACAAGACAGAAGGAATGGACACTTTAAGTTTCAAGACCGTCTCTGCCAACAAGGGCGACCGTCACCAAGGAGTGGGTCGTCGTGACGCAGCAGGAGAGAGCTTAGGGTCGTGATGCTCCAAGATCGCTAAGCTCCTTCGCGGTAAGTACAAGCCCAACTTCACGCCCCACGTAGACTGCGGGACAACGTGATCGTAATCAACGCCGACAAGGTAGTCCTCACTGGTAAGAAGTGGATGACCGCGTCTATCTTAAGTTCTCTGGCTACCCCGGTGGGCAGCGTCAGTTCAGCCCCCGCTTCCTGCAGGCTAAGGGCTCTGACCGCCTCTTCCGCAAGGTCGTCATGGGTATGCTCCCCCAAGAACCGTCTCGGTGCTGCTATCCTGGCTAACCTCTACGTCTATGATGGCGCAGAGCATAAGCACTGAAGCACAGCAGCCTCGTCTCGTCGATCTCTCCAAGCTCAAGTAATATATACCAGGACGTGTGGAATTCATCATGCCATTGGCCGTCGTAAGGCCGCAGTAGCTCGCGTATATGTAGCAGCAGGTAGCGGAAGATCACGATCAACAAGCGTGATATCGCTGCATACTTCCCTCTCGATCCTCCAGTACATCGTACGCCAGCCCCTGGCTACTCTGGATGCCGTAGAAGTATGACATCAAGATCAACCTCAGGGTGGGGGCTTCAAGGACAGAGCGAAGCAGCTCTGTCTTACGATCGCTCGTGCCTCGTCAAGATCAACAGAAGATAAAGCCAGCCCTGCGCAGAAGGCTTCCCTTACCGCGACTCTCGTGTCGTCGAGCGTAAGTAGCCAGGTCGCCCCAAGGCACGCAAGCGCTTCCAGTTCAGCAAGCGTTAATATCCCCTCATCTCAGGCTTCGTGGCCTGAGGGATGTTATTTCGCGTTTAGTATCTAAATTGCTTAGAGCTATGGGAGTCTTCTCCCTGAGTAAGACTTCCGTCCTACCAAGCAGTTGAAAGTAATTCTGTTACACTTTATAGAACGTAAACGAAATCATGTCAAGAGTTTCATTTGACCAACTCATAGAAGCAGGTGCCCACTTCGGTCACCTCACCCGTAAGTGGAATGCAGCTATGGCTCCATACATCTTCATGGAGCGTAACGACATCCACATCATCGACCTTCACAAGACTGTTGTTAAGGTCGACGAAGCAGCAGAAGTCGCCAAGGGCCTGGCAAAGGCTGGCAAGAAGATCCTCTTCGTAGCTACGAAGAAGCAGCTCGAGGGCGCTGTCGCTGAGCTGGCTAAGGCTGTAGGTATGCCTTATGTCACGGAGCGCTGGCCCGGTGGTATGCTTACCAACTTCGCTACGATCCGCAAGGCCGTCAAGAAGATGACCGAGATCGATAAGATGACTGCTGATGGTACGTTTGATAACCTCTCCAAGCGCGAGAAGCTCCAGATCTCTCGTCAGCGTGCTAAGCTCGAGCTTACGCTCGGCTCTATCGCTGATATGAACAAGCTGCCTAACGCCCTCTTCGTCGTAGACGTAATGAAGGAGCACATCGCAGTAGCTGAAGCTCAGCGCCTCGGTATCCCCGTCTTCGCTATTGTGGACACCAATAGCGATCCCTCTAATGTCGACTACGTCATCCCTGCTAACGACGACTCTACGGCTGCCGTAGAAGTCATCGTCTCGGCTATCTGTGGCGCTATCTCCGAAGGTCTGCAGGGAACGCAAGGCCGAAGGTAAGGGCCAGGAAAAGGGGCGAAGGCGAAGGTGGTGCTAAGCTCGTTCAGAAGGGTAGCCGTACCCGCCGCAAGGCTGAGGCTACCTCCGAAGAAGCTTAAGCTCTCCGTCTGAGACGACCCTGTCGACTCCCTGACGGGAGCGATATACAGTAAGATAAGTCCGAGGATGAGCCGTCAACCCGCTCGTCCTCGGGTCTTATCTACCAATCACGAGAACTCTAACTCAATACAAGATACCATCATGAGTAAATTGTTGGAAGACATCAAGAAGCTCGCGCCTCACCGGTGCTGGTCTCACCGATGTTAGAAGGCTATCGAAGAAGCTGCTGGCGACCCCGAGAAAGGCTATCGAACTCATCCGTAAAGCGTGGCCAGGCTATCGCTGCTAAGCGTGGCGACCACGAAGCCGAAGAAGGCTGCATCCTCGCTGCTCACGAAGGCGACTATGCTGTCATGGTAGGCGTCAAGTGCGAAACGGACTTCGTCGCTAAGAACGAAGACTTCATCAAGCTCGTCTCCTCTATCCTCGAAGTAGCTAAGGCTAAGAAGGGTGCTTCTAAGGAAGAAATCTCGCTGCTCCTATGGCTGATGGCCGTAGCGTACAGGACCACATCACCGAGCGCAGCGGTGTCTCATGGTGAAAAGATGGAGCTCGTGTATACGAGTTCGTCCAGGGTGCTTTCACGACCTCTTACATCCACCCAGGGGAACATGCTCGCACGATCGTAGCCTTCAACGAAGCTACCGACGCTCAGGTCGCTCGCGACGTGGCTATGCAGATCGCTGCTATGCGCTCCGTCGGCATCACCGAAGAAGATGTCCCGCTGATGTCAGGAGCGTGAGCTCAACCTCGCTCGCGAAAAGGCTCATGAAGCTGGTAAGCCCGAGAACCCTCGTCGACCACATCGCACAGGGGTGCCCTGAAGAAGTACTACAAGGAAAATACCCTCCTTGATCAGCTCTTCGTCAAGGACAACAAGCTGACCATCGCTCAGTACCTCCAGGCTCAGAGCAAGAGCCTCACGGTGACTGCCTTCAAGCGTGTGACGCTCAAAGCGGAATAATCTCAAGTACTACGCTTGCCCGCTTAGGGCAGGTTCGCCTAGCTCCCCAACGCACCTGCGGTAGGGTCAGTGCTTTCATCTCCTTTTTCCCTATACGTTCTGATGCTTCGTTATCGCCTTTTACTCGTCGGGCTCTACCTCTGTGCCCTCCTCTATATCGCTGCTGGGATCAATCACTTCGTGAATGCCGAGATGTACCTGCGCACGATGCCACCCTACCCTCCCCGCTCACGAAGCGCTCGTTGCCCTGAGTGGGGTCATCGAGATCGTGCTGGAGTGGCTCTTGTCCTCGCCCGAAGACTCGCCTGCGTGTGTGGGCTGCGTGGGGTATTGTCCTCCTGCTCATCGCCGTCTTCCTGCAAATATCCAGACCTATCTCAATCATGAAGGCCACGGCGGATCCCCGTCTGACCTTCGCCTTGTGCGTCTGCCACTTCAGCTCCTCTCATCGCTTGGGCCAGCCTATACGCCCCGATGCCTCAGCGCCCCAAAGAGCGATAACTCGCCCTAAGCCGCCCGCCCGTCCTCTCCTTTCGCCATGCGCAAGATCATACACATCGACATGGATGCCTTCTACGCCTCGGTAGAGCAGCACGACCATCCCTGAGCTTCGGGGCTGCCCTATTGCCGTGGGTGGAGCGGAGTCGCGTGGGGTGGTCTGTGCTGCGAGCTACGAAGCTCGGCGCTTCGGTGTACGCTCAGCGATGCCTGGGACGAAGGCGCGCAAGCTCTGCCCGCAGCTCATCTTTGTGCCGGTGAACTTCGATCGCTACCGCGAAGTCTCGCGAGCCATTCACGGCATCTTCCACGACTACACCGATATCATCGAGCCGATTTCCCTCGATGAGGCGTTCCTCGATGTGACGGAGAACAAGGTCGCGGAGCCTATGGCCGTAGAGATAGCCCGTGAGATCCGTCGCCGCATCCGTGAGGAGCTGGGGACTGACGGCTTCGGCGGGTGTGTCGTACAATAAGTTCCTCGCGAAGATTGCTTCCGACGCACGCAAGCCCGACGGGCTCTGCACGATCCATCCGTCGCAAGCGCTGGACTTCATCGCCGAGCTTCCCGTCGAAGCCTTCTTGGGGTGTGGGCGTGCTACGGCAGAGCGTGTCGCATCTCTTGGGTATCCGCACGGGGCGGACCTCCGGGAGCGAAGCCTCGAGCAGCTGACCCGCCACTTCGGTAAGGCGGGGCGTGTCTTCTATGACTTTGCTCGTGGGTGGATGAGCGCCCGTCATCTACGAATGGGTACGTAAGAGCCTCGGCTGTGAGCGCACCTTTCGAGGAGAATAGTGCCGAGCCCCTCGTCGTCGAAGCCCACCTTCGTGAGGTGGTCGAGGAGCTGGACGGGCGTCTGCAGCGCCGTCAGTTCTCGGGGCGCACGCTCACACTGCGGGTGAAGTTCGCCGACTTCTCCGTGCTCTCCCGCTCGGCTTCCTTCTCCGAAGCCTTCTCTTCGCCCTGAGCTACTTCTGCAGCGTGGCTTTGAGCTTCTTCGCACGCTTGATTATGCTGACCGTCCCCATCTGCCTCTTGGGGCTCTCTCTCTCGCATCCGCCCGAGGAGCTTCGCCCGGGGATGTGGGTGCAGCAGTGGCTACCCTTTGCCGAAGACGAGGTAGCCAGCTCGCTGATGTACGACTACGGGCGAGTGGGGCGTTTTCATAGTGGTCCGCCCGTAGACCACTATTAGGTTCAGATGAAGGGACCCTGCGGGTGGTCTTGCTCGTGGTGGATCGTATGCGGATAGTTGGCCAAGTCGCTCTATACAGGCGTGGTGGCGACGCCGCTATCTGCAGGATAGTGCCGATGCCTTCCCGCCTGCTGCGCTTTGGGAGTCGAAGTCAGGAGGCGTAAAGGTTTTTGATAGGGGTGGGGAGCAACATAGAAATGCTGGTACCCTGCCTTAGATAAATAATCGTACCTTTGTGAAGGAACCCTACGACAGCGATCGGCTGGAGTAGGGTTCACTATGTTTTTACTTGCGGTCAAGGCCGCACAAAAATTAGGCTGGAGTCTATGACTCTCAACTACGACTATGGCATATAACTATATGACACAAGCCGGCTATGACAAGCTCATAGCTGAGATCAACGAACTCGAATCCGTTCACCGCCCCGAGATCTCTCGTCAGATCGCCGAGGCGCGCGATAAGGGTGACCTCTCGGAAAACGCCGAGTACGACGCCGCCAAGGAAGCTCAGGGCCTCTCGAAGGGAAGATCGCTCAGCTCAAGGCACAGGTCGCTAACGCTCGTATCATCGACGAGTCGAAGATCTCTACCGATAGCGTCCAGATCCTGAGCAAGGTCACCATCCGCAATACCAAGACGGGTGCTGAGCTGACCCTATACGCTGGTCTCTGACACCGAGGCAAACCTCAAGGAGAAGAAGATCTCCGTCAACACCCCCATCGCCAAGGGCCTCATGGGCCGCAAGGTCGGTGATGTCGTCGAGGTCCAGACGCCTGGTGGCCTCCTGAACTTCGAGATCCTCAATATCTCGATCTAATCTCGTTTTTGCTCCATGGCTACGCTCTTCACACGCATCATCGAGGGGAGATCCCTTCGTATCGAGTCGCCGAGGACGCTGAGTTCTACGCCTTCCTCGACATCAATCCTGTACAGCCCGGTCACACGCTCGTCGTACCTCGCCAGGAGGTCGACTACGTCTTCGATATCGAGGATGACCTGCTCGGGCGCATGATGGTCTTCGCTCAGCAGGTCGCCCATCAGATCCAGACGGTGACGAAGTGCCGCAAAGGTCGCTGTCCTCGTCCTCGGACTTGAGGTCAACCACGCGCACATCCACCTCGTGCCCATCAATGCTGAGGGAGATATTGACTTGAAGAAGAAGCTCCAGCTTCCCTGCCGAAGAGATGGAGCGCATCGCCCGTGAGCTGCGTGAAGCAGCCCCAGCGAAGTAACACCGATCACATATAATTAAGAGTAGCATTATGCCCATTGCTATCGTAGGGATAGGCTATGTCGGACTGGTCAGCGCAGCTTGCTTTCGCTGACCTCGGTGTCAGAAGTCTCACGTGTAGATGTCGATGAGGCGAAGATCCAGCGCCTGCGTGATGGGGAGATACCCATCTATGAGCCGGGTCTGGACGCCCTCGTACGCCGTGGAGTGGAGGCTGGACGCCTGCACTTCTCACCTCTATCGCCGAAGTCCCTGCCCCATGTCGAGATTATCTTCGGTGCTGTCGGTACGCCCCCAGACGAAGATGGCTCGGCCGACCTGCGCACGTCCTCTCCGTAGCTCGCGCTATCGGTGAGGCGATGACGGATTATTGTCTCGTCGTCACCAAGAGCACCGTGCCCGTAGGTACCTACCTCAAGGTCCGTGAGACGATCGAGGGCGGCACAGCGTGAGCGTGGCGAGTCCATTCCCTTCGACGTCGCTTCGAACCCTGAGTTCCTCAGGAGAGGCAACGCTATCGAGGACTTCATGCGCCCCGACCGTGTCGTCGTCGGTGTCGATAGCGACCGTGCCCGTGAGCTGATGACGCGCCTCTACAAGCCCATCCTCCTCAATAACTTCCGCGTCATCTTCATGGATATCGCCTCGGCAGAGATCACGAAGTACGCGGCCAACGCCATGCTCGCTACACGCATCAGCTTCATGAATGAGGTGGCGAACCTCTGCGAAGCCGTCGGTGCCAACGTCTCCATGGTGCGCCAGGGTATCGGTAGTGATGCCCGCATCGGGAGCAAGTTCCTCTACTCGGGCTGTGGCTATGGAGGCTCTTGCTTTCCCGCGATGTGCAAGCCTTCATCCGCACAGCGAAGGAGTATGGCCGTCCTATGCGCGTCCTCGAAGCTGTCGAAGCTGTGAACGAAGCGCAGAAGCACGTGCTCTTCGAGAAGTTCTCCCGCTACTTCGGTGGCGATCTGAAGGGTCGTCGTGTCGCTGTCTGGGGCTCGGCCTTCAAGCCCGAGAGACGGACGATATGCGTGAGGCGCCTTCGCTCGTCCTTATCAACTCGCTCCTCGAGGCTGGCTGTGAGGTCGCTGTCTATGACCCGATCGCCATGCCTGAGGCTCGCCGTCGTCTCGGCGACCGTGTCTGCTACGCACGTGATGTCTACGACTCCGCGCTTGATGTCGATGCGATCTTCCACGTCACCGAATGGAAGGCATTCCGTATGCCCGCCTGGGAAGTCCTTCGCCGCTCGGTGAAGACTCCGCTACTCATCGACGGGCGCAACGTCTTCGATACCGACCCCGTCGAGGCTGGCTTCACCCTCCTTCAGATAGGGCAGTGGTCTGTCGCCCCTGTCCCCCTATGCTGGGTGTCCGTACACCTGACATAGGGGATCTTTTACTCCCTCATCCCCTTTCCTACTTCTATTCTCTAAGCAAAGCGTATGATTTCAGTCGATGCCCTCACTGTCGAGATCGGTGGGGCACCTCTCTTCTCAGATATTTCCTTCGTCATCAACCCCAAGGACCGCATCGCCCTTATGGGGAAGAATGGTGCCGGTAAGAGCACCTTGCTGAAGATCCTCAGCGGTACGCGCGAGGGCGACCCGCGGTAAGTCAACGTCCCTCGGGTGTCAGGTGGCCTACCTTCCCCAGCACCTCCTCACCGAAGATGGGCGCACCGTCTTCGAGGAAGCTGAGCAAGCGCTTCAGCAACATCCACCAGATGGCAGCCCGTATGGAGGAGCTCAACAGGCCCTCAATACCCGCACCGACTACGATAGCCCTGAGTATATGGCGATCATCGAGGAGGTGTCTGCACTGGGTGAGAAGTACTACGCTATCGAGAGAGATCAACTACGACAAGGCTATCGAGCTGACGCTCCTCGGTCTTGGCTTCAAGCGAAGCGACTTCACGCGCCAGACGAGCGAGTTCAGTGGGGGCTGGCGATGCGTATCGAGCTGGCGAAAGCTCCTCCTGCAGAAGCCCGATGTCCTTCTCCTCGACGAGCCGACGAACCACCTCGACATCGAGTCGATCCAGTGGCTCGAGGACTTCCTCATCGAGACGGGGGCAGACGGTCGTCGTCATCAGCCACGACCGCGCCTTCGTCGACCACATCACCACGCGTACCCTCGAGATCACCATGGGCCGCCTCTACGACTACAAGGTGAACTACTCCGAGTACCAGCGCCTGCGTGCCGAGCGTCGCGAGCAGCAGATGAAGGCCTACGAGGAGCAGCAGAAGTTCATCGCCGAGACGACCGACTTCATCGAGCGCTTCAAGGGCACGTACTCCAAGACCAATCAGGTGCAGAGCCGTGTGCGTATGCTCGAGAAGCTCGAGCTGGTCGAGGTCGATGAGATCGATACCTCTGCGATCCGTCTCCGCTTCCCACCCGCCCCACGCTCGGGCAACTATCCCGTGCAGATGGAGGGCGTCGGCAAGGCCTTTGGCGACAAGCGTATCTTCTCTGATGTCAACCTGATGATCGAGCGTGGCGACAAGATTGCCTTCGTCGGGAAGAACGGGGAAGGGAAGAGTACGCTCGTGCGCTGCATCATGAAGGAGCTGGAGCACGAAGGTGTCCTCACGCTTGGGCATAACGTGCAGATCGGCTACTTTCGCCCAGAATCAGGCGGCCATCGAGGATGAGACGCGCACCGTCTTCCAGACGATCGACGATGTAGCCGAGGGCGAGATCCGCACGAAGATCAAGGACCTCCTCGGCGCCTTTATGTTTCGCGGCGAAGCTTCGACGAAGAAGGTCAAGGGTACTCAGCGGTGGTGAGCGTACGCGCTTGGCCTGCTCAAGCTCCTCCTCGAGCCCTACAACCTGCTGATTCTCGACGAACCGACGAACCACCTCGAGCATGAAGACGAAGGAAGTCTCAAGCAAGCCCTCCTCAACTATCGATGGTACGCTCATCCTCGTCTCGCACGACCGTGACTTCCTGACGGCCTCGTGAGTGGTCTATGAGTTCGGGGTGGTAAAGGTCACTGAGCACCCTCGAAGGTATCTACGAATTCATGCAGCGCAAGAAGCTGGAGAACCTCAAGGAGCTGGAGCGCCCGCCTCCCTAATCTCTCTCCTTATACATAGGGTAGAAGCATGCCGTCCGCCTATCCCTCTGTGGGGTAGGGCGGACGGCGCTTTATTAGGTAATGAAAACGACCAGTACTGGTCGGCGGTCGGAGCAGTACTGGTCAGCGCGGCAGTAGTACTGGTCACTAATCACGACCAGTAGTGGTTGGAGTGGTGACCAGTACTGGTTGCTTTTTTCTTCTTTTGGGAAGGAGTGGGAAGGCTACCTTAGTAGGGGTGATGTGAGCTATATGGTCGGCGGGTGAAGCTATATAGGTCACGAAAGCAACCTATATTGGTCGAGTGCACCGACCCTATAGGTTCACCCGCTCGACCAATATAGGATGATATCACTCATGTCTGCATCTACTCAAAGGAATAAGGGGGTATGCAGTGGCTTTTCCCTTTTTGTACGCCTTTTATTCCCGCCAAGCATGTCTCTTCCTCTATCAGAGCCTCGTTCTTTCCCCACGAAAGCGCCCCTCTCTCCCCAGAGAATGAAAAAATTTTTTCACCCTTGTAAGTTTCTTGCTTATGGGGAAATGAATGCAACTCAACGGGCGGTATTGAGAAATATTTTGCGTGAAGATTTGGTTTGTATTTAGTTTTTGCTCTATCTTTGCAACCGCAAACGAGAAACGAACCGCCTCGAAGAAGAGCTGACCCAAGCGAGGGTAGCTGAGGAAGGGGAGATGAGACGTTAGCGAAAACGATATAAGTAAGGCGACTTACTTATGATTGACTCAAAAAGAGGTGTCACAAGGTTCACACCAGCGGCCCCTCTTAGCGATCATTGACATACTTGATAAAAACAAACGAGAAAACAACGTAGAGCATATATAATAAGTTAGTATACAACCTGCGTAGTTTCTGATAGCAATATTAGAAGTACGTTAGGCGCAAAAACAGATAAGGGCAGACGGTGGATGCCTTGGCCTCGGAGGCGACGAAGGACGTGATAAGCTGCGATAAGCTACGGGATTAGCACATACAAATTGATCCTAGATTTCCGAATGGGGCAACCCGGCATGTAGAAGATATGTCACACTGCAGAGCAGTGAGCGAACGTGGGGAACTGAAACATCTAGCACCCATAGGAGAAGAAAACAAAAGTGATTCCCTTAGTAGTGGCGAGCGAACGGGAGACAGCCCAAACCAGATTTTGTTTCGGCAAAAACTGGGGTTGTAGGACCTCGATATAGGGAAGACAAGATTAGGAGAACGGTCTGGAAAGGCCGACATAGAACATGAGAGCTGTGTATCCGAAAATCTTCGTTGGACTTAGAGGTATCCTGAGTAGCGCGGGACACGTGAAATCCTGTGTGAATCTGCTGGGGCCCATCCCGTAAGGCTAAATACTCCCGAGAGACCGATAGTGAACCAGTACCGTGAGGGAAAGGTGAAAAGAACCCTCGAACAGAGGAGTGCAATAGATCCTGAACCCGTCTGCCTGCAAGCGGTAGGAGCAGCTTTCGAGCTGTGACTGCGTGCCTTTTGCATAATGAACCTACGAGTTACTTTTCTCTGGCAAGGTTAAGTGATGAAGAGTCACGTGAGCCGAAGCGAAAGCGAGTCTGAATAGGGCGATTTAGTCAGAGGGAGTAGACGCGAAACCAAGTGATCTACCTGGTCAGGTTGAAGGTTGGGTAAAACCAACTGAGGACCGCACCGGTAAGCGTTGAAAAGCTTTCGGATGAACTGAGGGTAGGGGTGAAAGGCTAATCAAACTTGAGATAGCTCGTACTCCCCGAAATGCATTTAGGTGCAGCCTGTGGAGTTTCTTACGTGAGGTAGAGCGACTGATTGGATGCGAGGCTTTCACCGGCTATCAAGTCCAGACAAACTCCGAATGCACGTTAAGTAAGATCCACGGAGTGAGGGCATGGAGTGCTAAGGTCCATGTCCGAGAGGAGAAGAATCCAGACCATCGGCTAGGGTCCCGAAAATAATAGCTAAGTTGACCAAACGAAGTCAGAGTGCGAAGACAGCTAGGATGTTGGCTTGGAAGCAGCCATTCATTTAAAAGAGTGCGTAACAGCTCACTAGTCGAGTGCTTTGGCGTGATAATAATCGGGCATAAGCTTATTTACCGAAGCTGTGGGATGTAAACATCGGTAGGGGAGCATTCTAGCGACGCTGAAGGTGAGAGGACAACTCTTGCTGGAGCTTCTAGAAAAGCAAATGTAGGTATAAGTAACGATAAAGAGGTGAGAAACCTCCTCGCCGAAAGACTAAGGTTTCCTGATCAACGCTAATCGGATCAGGTTGATCGGGGAGCCTAAGGGAAGCCGAACGGCGCATCCCGATGGAAAAACCGGTTAATATTCCGGTACTAATCTATGTGAGCGATGTGGAGACGGAGATGACGGTCCCTGCCAACTGACGGAATAGTTGGTTGAAGGGTGTAGGAGTTGATCTGAGTAGGCAAATCCGCTCGGAGATCCGAACCTGACAGTACTCTGAGTGCTTGCACAAGGAGATATGGACAACTGTAACGGTGCTCCCAAGAAAATCCGCTAAGCATATTGCATGATTACCCGTACCACAAACCGACACAGGTGGTTGGGTTGAGTATACTAAGGCGCTCGAGTGATTCGCGGTTAAGGAACTAGGCAAAATAGTCCTGTAACTTCGGAATAAAGGACGCTCACAGTGAAGGCTGTGAGCCGCAGAGAATAGGCCCAGGCGACTGTTTAACAAAAACACATGGCTATGCTAAATCGAAAGATACTGTATATAGCCTGACACCTGCCCGGTGCTGGAAGGTTAAGAGGAGATGTCATCGCAAGAGAAGCATTGAATTGAAGCCCCAGTAAACGGCGGCCGTAACTATACCACTGGTCCTAAGGTAGCGAAATTCCTTGTCGGGTAAGTTCCGACCTGCACGAATGGTGTAACGATCTGGGTACTGTCTCAACCGCGAGCTCGGTGAAATTGCAGTATCGGTGAAGATGCTGATTACCCGCAACAGGGACGAAAAGACCCCGTGAACCTTTACTATAGCTTTGCATTGGATTTGGGTAACAAATGTGTAGGATAGGCCGGAGACTATGAAGCGGGTACGCCAGTATTCGTGGAGTCGCCGTTGAAATACGGCCCTTTTGTTATTTGGGTTCTAACTCGCGGATGCGAGGACATTGCATGGTGGGTAGTTTGACTGGGGTGGTCGCCTCAAAAGTGTAACGGAGGCTTTAAAGGTACCCTCAGACCGATTGGTAACCGGTCGTAGAGTGTAATGGCACATAGGGTGCTTGACTGGGAGACCAACAAGTCGCACAGGTAGGAAACTAGAGCATAGTGATCCGGTGGTTCCGTATGGAAGGGCCATCGCTCAAAGGATAAAAGGTACTCGGGGATAACAGGCTGATCGCTCCCAAGAGCTCATATCGACGGAGCGGTTTGGCACCTCGATGTCGGCTCGTCACATCCTGGGGCTGGAGAAGGTCCCAAGGGTTGGGCTGTTCGCCCATTAAAGTGGCACGCGAGCTGGGTTCAGAACGTCGTGAGACAGTTCGGTCTCTATCTGTTGTGGGCGTTTGAGATTTGAGGGGCCTGACACTAGTACCGAGAGGACTCGTGTTGGACGAACCGCTGGTTTATCGGTTATGCCGCCAGGCGTACTGCCGAGTAGCTACGTTCTGGTTGAGATAAGTGCTGAAAGCATCTAAGTACGAAGCTTGCCTCAAGATTAGATCTCATTATAAAGGGTGGTTATAGACGATGACCTTGATAGGCTAGCAGGTGTAAAGGCGGTGACGTCATAGCCGAGTAGTACTAATTGCCCGAAAGTTTTTGCCTGAGGTTGTATACCGACTTAGCGATACGTGAGTGAGTATCGTGCGTTTTTATCAAGTCAATGATTGTCTAAATACAGAGATATTTAGGTGGTTATAACGTTGGGGTTCCACCTCTTCCCATTCCGAACAGAGAAGTTAAGCCCAATCGTGCCGATGGTACTGCGTTTTGTGGGAGAGTAGGTAGCCGCCATTTTAAGAGATAGGGTGATGGAGTGAAAGCTTCGTCACCCTATCGTCGTTTATACGCCTACTCATTTGATTTTTTATTTACGTATGACAAAGAAGATACTCCTTTTCTCTATGCTTCTTGCTCTCGGCTTTGCTACGAGCTGTAAGGAGGATATGCCCCAACCGACTCCCGAGCCTACGCCTGTAGTACCCGAGACGCCAGGGACGCCTGTCCCCCCAACGAATCCTACTAACCCTACGCCTCCGGTATCGCCCGCAGAGCCCACGCCCTCGGTACCTAAGCCTTCGGACCATCGCATCGCTACGCGTATGGTCGTAGAGCCTATCAAGGGGAAGACGACAGAGATGCTGAGTAAGCTGAAGATCGAAGACTTCGCTTGGCGTGGCGATAAGGATGCCATCAAGCTCGCTGACCTCCTTCCCTTCGTGACCTTCAAGGCTTCTGACCTCGATGGCGAGCCTTACACGCTGACGGCAGAAGACCTGAAGCAGCTGGAGCTGGTGGATATGAAGTACGAAGAGCATGGCTCTTATAATGATTACATCGCCTTCAAGGTCCGCTACAATCACATCTCGGGGATGTCTGTCCTGCGTGTCCCTGTCTCTCGCCGTGACTACTTCATGCAGAAGTTCGAGGTGAATAAGGACTTTGCTCCGCAGTACTACCTCGGTGGGATTGCCCATCTCTTCCCCGCCAGCGCAGGGGAGATCCTGAAGGGGTATGATCGTACGAAGTATGCTGTCATTCTGACGGATGCTCGTGCGACCACTCGAATAATAACCTTTCGTTCCCGTGGTCTGGGTACATCTCGTAGGTACGGGTATGGAGGATCCCGTCGTAGTACTTGACTTCGAGGCTAAGGGCTTCAAGCCACTCTCAGCACTCCAGGGCAGCTTACCTCGTTACCTCTGGGGAGCTCAATGAGCGCATGAGGGATCGACTGAAGAAGATCCAGAAGAGTAAGACGATCACGGATGCTGTCGTCCCTGCAGCTGCTGCAGAACAATCCCAATTATTGGATCAAGCTCGCCAGTCCCAGGCATTCAGAATACCTACGGAGGTGAACTGCAGTGGGATGGTGATAACTTGGGAGGTGTGCTCTCTGGCGGGCATGATACCCGTGATATCTACCTCGAGGATGCACGCTTTGCTATCAACTCGGCTCGCTATGATAAGGCAGCTGGTACCGTGACGCTTGGTGTCGAGCTCATAGCAGCCAATGGAATCGCTGTCAGTGGTGTGAGGACGACGCTGGTCGTTCGCTCTGTGAAACCTCTAAAGCTTTTCGGTCTTGAGACCGCTAAATCATAGGCTCGCCCCGACAAGCACTGCTTGTCGGGGCGAGCCTATTTAATAGGGTAGTGGGAGTGCCTCTCCTTGCCTCTGTGAGCTAATATGAGGGGAAGGTGTGGTGGAATATCGGGCCATTGTGGGCTTGCTTGTTATTCACAAAACTATTCTCTACCTTTGGTACATGATCTCGGGACTCTATGCTTCCGATCTATAGCAAACGCAATATGAACAAACAAAACCTCCCACGACAACTCTCTGGGCTCCTGGAGCCTCGGTAATCCCACCTACGCCCCTCATTGGGTTGGCCTCCCACGGCGCAATTTAGAGCTCGAGCAGTCCTCTTACTTCCCCTACACACCCGACAGACGCTCACTCAGCACATACCCCTTCCCCGCTTCGGCGGACACCACCACGCACACGCAAAGGCTCCTCCCGATCCTCGCTAGGGTCGCACGCACGATCATCAAGCCTTTGTTCCCCACTCATACCGTCTCATATCGCTCCCAGAGTCCCCTCCCGAGGGGTGTCTCAGGATGCAGTCCCTACCATCATGCATATTCCCAGAGGGCACCTCGTGTACCCTCTTGACACCACATTAACGCAACTACAATTATGAGACTCATATCAAGTATCTCTTGGGCTGCTTTGGCTGCTCTTCCTCTCCCCGCATGTAAGGGGAGAGTGATGTCGAAGAAGCTACCCTTGATCTCTGCCCAGAGTGTGACCTTCACCAAGGATGGCGGCGAGCAGACGCTCACCGTCTCGACCAACAAGGACAGCTGGTCAGCCTTCACCACCGAACGCTCTTGGCTCACCGTAGAGCGGCAGGGGAATACCCTCAAGGTCAAGGCTACGGCCAATGATCGCGGCATGGATCGTGCTGCTTCCGTAGTAGTCAACGCTGGCGGCATGCAGCGCGTCGGAGATGTCAAGCAGAGCGCTGCTGACATCATCCTCGATGCAGACGCTACTTCGCTCGTCTTCCCTGCCGCCGGGGAAACGAAGAAGCTCGCTATCTCCAGCAACGGTGGCAACGTCAAGGCTGAGCTCGCTTCGGCTGTCGACTGGCTGACGATCGACAAGGTCACTCCTACGGCTATCGTCCTCACCGCTAAGGAAAGCAAGGAGAAGGTCAAGCGCAGCGTCAGGTCAACCTCACCGTGGGTACCGTCATCAAGAAATTGAAGTCACTCAAGAAGGGATCATGTACTACGTACCTACCTGAAGTTCCCCGCTACTCTTCGCTGAAGTCATCCGCTACGAAAAAGAGCCGTGGTAACGAACTGATCAAGCTCCTGACGGGCTCTTCACGACGCTCTATCGCTTCGCTACGCAGAGTAAGATCATGTCCCTTCATGCAGTACGAATTCAGCAGCGAAACGGCTGCCGGCTTCTCTTCTGCCCGTATCCATCTGCTACGATGTGATCTCGTCGAGGACAATACGGACTTTGATGACTTCCTCAAGGAAAATGGCTTCGAAACGAAGGACCAGTAGGTAAGGATGGTAAGACCGTGACCTATACGTGATGATGCCAACAGCTGTCCATGCAGGATCCAGTAGCCATCCAGTCGGGTGGTCATGATCACGACGACCTATGCTCCTAAGCAGGGATAAGGACTACGCGACCTTCAAGACCCTGCCTATGACGCATCAGACTGATCTGATGAGCGACCCGTGATCTCAAGATCAGCAAGGGCAGAAGAAGGAAGATATCCGTAAGCAGGAAGAAACCTGGGAGCTCAGCGCGATGAATCCATCACGCAGGAAAACTATGACCGCTTCACCACGGGTAGCTCTGCGCTTCGAAGAAGAAATCTCATCGTGGTTACTTCTACATCCGTCCTTCTAAGGATGATAAGATCGAAGAAAAACGACCCCACATCGACTTGATGCACTGGTACTCAGGCTGTCTCACTCAAACATCGGCTGGCATTCTGGGAGGATGCTCATTTGGTCGCTATGCTCGACGAAGGAAGCAGCAGTTTGCTCTTCAAGGATGCTAGTTGATTCCCCTTCCTCCCAGTGCTGTCGGTACAAGGGTTACCATGCCTTCTACAACAAGGATAAAGATGCAGTCTACGTCATGCGTGTTGCTTTCGACAAAAGGCAAACCCATCATCGAAATGCAGTCCTTCTATGAAAAGATCGAAGCTGGTGGCGATATTCGATCGCTATCGCCTCCAACCACGGACGTGGCAGTCCGCGCTCAGAAGGCTCACGAAGCTTGCATCCGCCGCATCGAACGCCGTATCTCGACTTCGCCTCCTTCCGCTAAGGCTGCGATCGCTCCCTCTAGAGGATAGGGTGCCCGTGATATGCCCGGGCACCCTGCCTCCTTGGGGCGCACGACTCCGTCACCAGACGCACACATCACACACTCCCTCAGGTGAGATCGACTCACCTTGCCGCCTCGCCTTGGGTTCACCATCCCCACACACAAAGACACATTATGAAATCGTATCTCAAGTACCTCATTGGCTGCTTGGGCCTGCTCTCCTATTGCCAGCCTGTAAGAACGAAAGCGACGTCGAGGAAGCTACCATCGATGTCTCCACGCAGCTCATGACCTTCACTAAAGATGGTGGCGAACAGACGCTCACCGTCAAGACGAACAAGGACACGTGGACTGCCTTCACCACCCAGGAATCTTGGCTCACCCTCACACAGGAGGGCAATGCGCTCAAGGTCAAGGCCAGCGCCAATGATCGTGGTGTCGACCGCTCCGCTTCGATCATCGTCAATGCTGGTGGTGCACAGCGCCGTGTCGCTGTCACGCAGAGTGCAGCTGACGGTCTCATCGAGATGACGGATACCTCCGTAGCTCTTCCCCAAGGCTGGTGCCGAAGAAGGTCACCTTCTCGAGCAATGGCGGTGCCGTCAAGGCCGAGCTGGCTACCCCAGCAGACTGGCTCACCATCGACCGCGTCGCTGATGGCAGCATCGTCCTCACTGCGAAGGAAAGCCCCGAGAAGTATCGTCGCCGTGTGAAGGTCCTCCTGACCGTCGGTGCGACCCTCACCGAAATCGAAGCTATCCAGGAAGGCTCTGTACAGTACGTCCTGCCTCATCCTGAAGTTCCCCGCTTCGCTGGCTACCGTGATGAGCGAAGAAATAGCTCGTGGTAACGCGCTTATCCAGCTCCCTGACGGCATCTTCATACGACCTCTTATCGCGTGGCTACGCGCAGTGAAGCGATGCCCTTCATCCAGTATGAGTTCACTGACCCCAGCGCTCCTGGCTTCCAAGTCTGCTATGTCATTCTGTGCCGACAGCATGCTCGTCAAGGACAATCCTGAGTTCATGGCCTTTGTCAGGAACAGGGCTTCGATGCTCCTACGATCTCTAGGGACGGTAGACCACGACCTACACCAGCGAAAGCCTCCAGCTCCAGATCGAGGTGACGATCCAGCCTAAGGGTGCTGTCATCACCACGACCTATCGCCCCACGCAGCGCAAGTCCTACAAGACCTTCGACGTCATGCCTCTGGCCGAGCAACTCAAGCTCCTCCAGCAGCCGTGAGCTGGATATCATGAAGGCTAAGCGCGCTGAGATCCGCAAGCAGGAAGCTGAATGGGGCTCTGAATGGGCTGAGCCACACGATCGTAAGTACTACGACCGCTTCATGGTGACGAAGGCCTTCGACGGTGAGTTCGCTCGTGGTTACTTCTATATCGTCGCTGACAAGTACAAGAAGATCCCCGAAGATGATCCATACGTGGATGCTGTCAAGGGGATCCAGGCCATCTACCACAATACCGAGCTGGCCTTCTGGCGTGACTACGCTGGCGACTTCCACCTCTCCAATGAAGTCATCAAGCTCCCTCGAAGACAACGGCTGTACCTTCCTGCAGAACCTCGAAGGCTATAGTAAGGCTTACTACAACAAGGAGAAGAAGCTCGCCTTCATCTTCACTGTACCTAAGCAGACCTACCAAGGCCGCTACATCCTCGAGATCCAAGCCACCTACGCTGACCGTGGTAACAAGTCCGCTACCCTCTCAGTGGCTACCCTCTCCGACTATCCCAGCTACCTGCGCGCCCTGCGTGCTCAGCAGGCTGAGGATCGTGCCTTCGCTGCCCAGCTGAAGGCTATCTTCGGGCACTAATCTTCCCGTGTACCGCACCACACGGATAGGGGCGTTCGGGCTTCGGTCGGGCGCCCCTATTTCTGTTTCTTCTGAGTGGGGTAGTGAGAACTTTATATAGGTCGCTGCGACGACCACTATGAGTACGTGGGTAGAGCTATATAGGATGGTGAAGAATGCTATATAGCTTTGTGAAGTGACCTATATCAGGTTGTTGCTCCACGTAGGGATAAAAGTTATGGACGAGTGGTAGATAAGTTTGGACTACGTACGTGGCTCTAATATCTACGTACGTGGATGTTTGGATTTACGTGCCCTGGTCGTTTAAGACTACGTGCGTAGACAGAGGAAAAGCACTACTGAGAGGCGCTTTTTTCTTCATGAGAAGGACACTTTTTCTTTCCGCTGGATAAGAGAATACTCGCGATAAGGCGAAGGGCTTATGTATCTCTTCGGAGAGGTATATCAGGGGAGCTGGTCGACGATGACTTTAGCACTCTAAATAGAGGTCAGGACTCGCGGTGACAGTCTCTATATAGGTCTGTGAGCTGACTAATATAGGTTGGATTTGGGCTCCTCTATAGGATGCTTCTCGTGATGTGATAAGTGGCTTGGAATGTGTGGGTGTATGATGTCGGGGCTGGAGGTGGCATCTGTGATGAGAATTTCCCTAGAGAAAGGTGTGGTATACAGCTGCAATGTAAGGCTAACTTTTATGCTCATTAGTATTGGATTTCCCGAAACAAATCTCTAACTTTGACCCATGGTTTGAGGCACAAAGCCTCTGCAAATACAGAACACTCATGATCGAATCATCAACCTCAGATATGCCCTGGGCTGCTGAGGCTCACGAGAATCCTTCAACTACGTCGGCTTGGGGCGGCCTCCTCCGCGTAGATAGAGCCTTGAAGCCCTGTTTCCTTCCACACAAGACGCTCACCTCTCGGCACACACATCGCACACACCTCACACCACACGCCTACGACGCACGAGCTACCACCACAGTACCCTCTTCACAGCTCGTCTGCTGCTCGTCCTCCCTATCGCCTTCTTATGTCTCTTGCCTCGTAGAGCACTTCTGTCCCGTGGGATCTGTAGGCATTCTACACCAGACAAACCCCAGCTGGCGCTACCTTTGTAGACCGCACGCTTATACCCGTTTCCTACCCATTTCTCTCCACCCGCTGGCGACACTCTAGCTTGCACGCTCGTCGCCGAAGCGAAGAGGCCAACGTCCTCCTACTCTGCACCCTACCAGCGAGGTCCATATCTACCTACTTATTAGCGCTCCTGGCGCTCGTCTTCCTCTCCTCCTACCAGCTGTAAGCCTGATAGCGACGTCGAGGAAGCCACCCTCGAGCTGTCTCCCTCCACCCTCAACTTCACTAAGGATGGCGGTGAACAGGTCGTCACGATCACTACCAACCGCGAGAACTGGAGCGCCTTCTCCCCACAAGAAGACGCTTGGGTCAAGCTCAAGGAAGAGGGGAGTACCCTCCGTGTGAGCGTCCCTGCCAACCCTCGTAGCGAAGAGCGCACAACTTCGGTCATCGTCATGCTGGAGGCCTGCAGCGCCGCATTGCTATCCGTCAGTCAGCCGGTGAGGCAAGCCTCACGCTGGAGCAAACGGTGACCTTCGGCCTCGAAGGAGGCTCTCATCTCATTACCTTCGCTGAGGCTTCGGCGGATGCTAAGGCTGAGCTCGCTGTCCCCACGGACTGGCTGAGTATCTCAGCTGCCAGTGCCAAGGGCTTCACCCTCATCGCAAAGGCCAACGCTACGAAGCTGCGCCGCGCTGCTAAGGTGAACGTCATCCGTGGCAATAGCATTCAGGAGATCGAGGTCGTGCAGGAAGGTCTTCCCTCGACGCTCCTGCCCTCTTGGAGTTCCCCGCTGACCTCTATCAGGTCATCCGCTACGAGCAGGGTCGAGGCCACATTCTCCTCGAGTCTGTCAATGGTGGCGAAGATGAGCCCTCAGTCTACCGCTTCTCACCAAGGATAAGACCGTGCCCTTCATCCAGTACACGTTCAACGTCCCTCTCAGCCCTGGCTTCATGTCGGCCGAGACCTCTTCTTCGGCTTCAATCCCAAGGGAGGATGTCCCCGCCCCTCGAAGCCTACCTCAAGGACCACGGCTTCACGCTCAGCAAGAGCACCGATCAGATGGCCGTCTACACGAGCACGACGATCCCCGTCAGCCTACAGACGTACTACTTCTCCGATGGCGTGAAGTTGGAGTTCACCTACCAGCCCCAGCAGCCCTCAGGCTTTACAAGACCTTCACCACGCTGCCTATGACTCGCATGACCGCCTATATGGGCAATCGTGAGCTGAATAAGGCCGGTAAGAAGCGTACTGAGATCCGCAAGGATGAAGAAGCTCTGGGTAGCGAATACTTCGATGTCGGTGATCCCTCAGCGGATGTCTATCAGGTGAAGAAGTCCTTCGATGGCGAGGATGTCCGTGCCTATCTCTTCGTCGTGGCTAACCTGACAAGGGGATCGCAGAGGATGATCCCTCACATCGATGTCTGCGTCGGGGTCATGCCTTCTTCCCCATCACTATGGGTTACTGGCAGGGATAAAGATCACCCGGGAAAGCACTATCTGACCAATGAAGTGCGTTCATTCTTTGCAGGGGTAGGCTATCCCTACCTCGGGAAGCTAAAGAATGGCGACTACGCCTTCTATAATAAGGAGCGGCTCCAGGTGTATGTCTTACGCGCAGTAGATGATGGGGCGACCCAGGTACTGCAAGTCCAGTCGATCTACGCTAAGGGTCGAAAGAGTGCCAATGCCTCCTCGCTTCCCAGCTCGACTATCGAGCCTCGGTCAAGCAGCGTCGTGAGGATCTGCGCCGACTGAGGCCAGCTCGTCGCAGATGTCTCTACGACAAGGACTAAGTATCTGACTCAACCTCTATAGATAAACTCCCGCTGGAGGCGGGGAGATCTCGCCCCGCCTCTAGCTTTTCCTCTCCATATCAAATCACACTGCTTATAACGAATAGCTACTTTTCTTCCTTTTCACACCTTCCACACACCACACGCAATTTTACCACCATGAGACGCTTCCACTTTTACCTTCTCGGGGTCTTGAGCGTATTCCTACTCAGCCTCCTTTGCCCTCCCTGTCGCCCTCAGAGCGATGTGGAGGAAGCTTCCCTCAGACTCTCTGCCACCGCTCTGGCGCTCCCACGTGAGGGCACGGCGCAGACCCTCACTCATCGACGAACCAGTCCAGCTGGTCAGCCTTCTCCCCGCAGGAGGCTACGTGGATCACCCCCACGACAGGAGGCAATACCCTCTATATCGGAGCGCAAGCGAATACCTCTGGCAGGAGCGTACGGGTGCTGTCCTCATCCAAGCTGGCGGCTCTGCAGCGTCATGCCACCGTGCGTCAGATGTCGGCGACGTCGACGTCCTCCTGGAGGCTCCTGAGTCGGTCATGCTCCAAGCTGAGGGTGGGTCAAGCGAGGTCAGCTTCGAGTGCAACAGCGATGTTCTCACCATCGAGCTTGCCGAGGGTGCCTCTTGGCTTCGTGTCGATAAGCGCACGGCTAAGACGTTCACTCTCGTCGCAGAGGCCAATGCCGACAAGCACAACCGCACGGCTAAGATCACCCCTCACCGCAGGGACGGTCGTCCGTGAGCTGGAGGTCACCAGCTGGGACTTACTCCCTACATCTTCCCCATGCTGACCTTCCCCTCACGCCCTATGATATCGTTCGCTATGAGCATGAGCGAGGCAATACGCTCCTCTACTCCCGTGAGGAGACGAAGGAGCAGTACCCCAGCTTCCGCTTCCTGACGAAGAGCCAGGTCGTGCCACTCATCGAGTACCAGTTCAGTGCGACGAATAGCCCTGGCTTCTATCGCCACTCCCTCATCTATACGGATAGGACCTCGTCAAAGACATGACTGTGACGAAGCCGTAGTGCCTATGGTTTGTCAGCACAGCTCTTCGCCTGACTCTCGTCTACACGCTGTATGAGAATCCGAAGCTCCCTCTGCAGCTCCTCGTGACGATCTTCACAGGAGGGGCGAAGGTGCAGTTCGTCTACAACCCCACGCAGACGAAGCCTTTCCCCACCTTCAGCGAGATGCCTCTGAAGCGCCAGATCGAGTTCCTCGGGAGCCGTGAGCTGGATATCAAGGGCAAGAAGCAGGAGGATGTACGTGCCTTCGAGCAGATCGAGGGGGCGAGACGCATTGAGAATACCCCGACTTTCTACGACCTCTTCAAGCCCAAGCACTCCTTCCAAGATGAGATCATCCGCGGTTACTTCACATCATCACCCCGACGCAGATGGATGACCCTATCTGGGTGTCGTGAATAGCGTCTTGGGCTACTACCCCAGCTCGAGCGTGCTCTGTGGTACGATGAGATCGACGGGCACTATCACCTCACCGATGAGGTGATGAAGCTCTTCACCTCCGCTGGCTACGAGTATATGGGCCAGACGCAGAATGCCAGCTATGCCTTCGCTAATCGTGCGAAGAACTTAGCCTACACCATACGTATCTTCTTCTATCAGGAGCAGCGCGTCCCTCGACGTCCAGGCTTACTACACCGAGATCGATGATGGGGCAAATTCTGTCCAGGAGTTTATGAACCACCGCACCTCCCAGAAGAAGCGTGCCGCCTTCCTCCGCCGTCTGGATGCCCTCTCTCAGCGCACCATACGCTGAGTGCTCCAAGCTTATATCCACTAACTAACAACACGTAAGATGAGAAAGACAATCAGCCGTATCTTGGGTCTTTCCGCCCTCCTCGCCCTGCTCCCCGCCTGTAGCCCACAGAGCGACGTAGAGGAGGCCACCCTGGATCTCTCCACTCGAGACACTGACCTTTCGCTAAGGAGGCTTTAGAGCAGACCCTCACCGTCTCGACGAACAAGGAAAGTTGGTCCGCCCTTCTCCACAGGAAGCTACTTGGCTAAGCCTCACGCAGGAGGGCAATACTCTGAAGGTCCGTGCTGAGGGCCAATGACCTGGGCAACGACCGTGTCGGCTCGGTCATCGTCAATGCCGGTGGTCTGCAGAAGCGCGTCACCGTCCGTCAGGCCTCTGGCGACGTCATCCTCGCCACCGACCTTGAGCGCCTTGTCTTCCCCATCGAAGGGGGACGAAGAAGGTTGTCTTCGAGAGCAAACACCACGGCTAAGGTGGAGATCGGAGCCGAAGCCTCTTGGCTCAAGCTCGCCGAAGTGACGAAGTCAAGCTTTCACCCTCGCCGCTGAGCGCAACGAAAGCGATGCTCCTCGCTCGGTGAAGGTCGTCATCACGGCTGGTGCCCAGCTCAAGGAGATCGAGGTCACTCAGGATGGAGCCAACCAGTACGTCCTGCCCCTGCAGCAGTTCCCCGCTGGTCTCAAGGATGTCATCCGCTTTGAGCGTGGTCGTCTGAGCGAGCTGACGCGTAGCTTCACCGTGGTAGCGCCGTCGTCTTCCGCTACGCTACGCAGAGCGAGCTCTTCCCTCTGATCGAGTATGAGTTCGAGCACGAGCGTAGCAAGGGCTTCCAGGCTACGATCCAGCTCTGTCTCGATGACAAGGCGGTGAAGGGCAATCCTACCTTCGTCGCCTACCTGCAGGGCCGTGGCTATCAGAAGTCCGAAGCTCTGAGCAATGCAGGTCAGGACGTCTATGTCACAGCCCCTTCCCTACAACCTCAATGTAGCCTTTCGACTCCTCGGGCGAAGCGCTCCTCGAGACGGTCTATGCCCCGTCAGCCTAAGGCTTACAAGACCTTCGACCACCTGCCTCACGAAGCAGCTGCTGGCTCTGAACTGTGACCGCGGTCGTGGTATCCACGGCTACAAAGGCGCGACGATGTCGCTAAGAAGGAAGTCGAATGGAAGGGCGAACTCGATGTGAAGGATCCCGCGCTTAATCGCAAGACTCACCAGCGCTTCATCGCTAGGGTTCGCCTCGGAAGGTGAGTCTCACCGTGGCTGCTTCTACCTCCAGCCCAGCGAAGACATCCCTGCTGATGACCCCTTCGTAGGCGAAGTCTTCGACGCAGGCCATCTTCGCCGACGTCACGCTCGGCTTCTGGACTGACCCTCTTGGCAAGTCCTATGTGACGAGGGAGATGGAGCAGCTCACTCGGAGGAGAATGGCTGCAACCACCTCCGCACGCTCAATGGAGGCTTCGTCGCCTACTACAATGCTGCAGAGAACGCCATGCTGCACCCTGCTCCGCTGGATGGTAAGCCCGTCCCGAGATCCAGACCTTCCTCGTCGAGCTGCCTGGTGGTGCTGGCTCTGCTCCCCGCCCGAAGGCTGCTAAGAAGGAAAAACCTCTTTGAGCGCCGTGCTCACATCGTAGAGACCATCAGCCGTCATCTGCAGAAGGCGCGTCGCCTCCAGTCCCGCCGCTAACACACACACACATTCACTCGTGCTGGCGGGTACCTCCCGCCAACACGCCCAAATTACTTACTTCTAATATGAAGCATCCACTGAACCTACTTGGGTGCCCTCGCTCCTAATGCTCCTCCCTCCTGTCAGGGGCAGAGCGATGTGGAGGAGGCTACCCTTGATCTCTCCACAGAGAGCTTGACTTTTGCTAAAGAAGCCAGCGAACAGACCGTGACTATCTCGACGAATCGTGATGCTTGGATGGCCTTCTCCCCGCAAGAGGCCTCCTGGATTACCCTTCGTCAGGAAGGTAATACCCTCCATGTGAAGGCCGAGGCTAACGAGATGGGCCGTGAGCGTACAGGTGCTGTCATCGTCAATGCTGGTGGTACCCAGCGTCGTATCTCCGTTCGTCAGAGTGCTGCTGATATTCTGCTCCAGCCTGAGACTATGCAGATCTCCTTCTTCCGCGAAGGCGGACGTAAGACGGTGAGCCTTAAGACGAATGCAGCTGATCTACGTGTCGATCTGGCTCCTGGCACAGACTGGCTGACGGTCGAGTCACAGAGTCGTGACGGCTTCACCCTCGTAGCAAAGCCTACGACTGAGAAGCTTCGCCGCACGACCAAGGTGACTATCGCCAGCGGCAATAGCGTCCAAGAGCTCGCAGTAGAGCAGGAGGGTTCACTGCCCTATGTCTTGCCCCTGCTCACCTTCCCAGCACGTCTTGGCGAAGTGATGCAGTATGAGCAGGGTCGAGGGCATATCATGGTGCGCGTCCCCGATGGATTCTCGAGCAATGCCTCCTATCGCTTCATGACCCGTAGCAAGCTCATTCCTTCACATTGAGTACCAGTACAGCCAGGACAACGACGAGGTCTCACTATGCTACTCGTACGCAATGTACCGATATCTCGCTGGTCAGGACAATCCCGACTTCGAAGCTTCCTCCTCGAGTATGGCTTCACTCGCGATCATGAAGAGAAGGCAGGCAAGGTGATTGTCTATACGAAGAAGGACTTCCCAGCAGTCCTCTCCGTTGTCTTCGGGACAGATGATGCTTCCATTCGCACGGTCTATCTGGCTATCCAGGATAAGGCCTATCCCACCTTCACTAAGCTCCCGATGCATCGTCAAGATGCCTTCCTCGGCAGTCGTCCTTTAGGCAAGCTTGGAGCCTCGCAGGATGAGGTGCGTGCTCAGGAGAAGACGTGGAAGAGCAGCTTAGATACGAAGATCAGTGAGCCTGGATACGACCGCTTCATCCCTGAGTCTACTACGGGTGATCGTGAGGCCGAGCTGCTTCGTGGCTACTTCTACACGACAGCTGATGCAGAGATCCCCGAGGGTGACCCCTATATCAATCATGTCCAAGGGCTGCAGGCCGCGTATGCTGATCTGAGTCTGGCCTTCTGGCGTGACCCCGTCGGTAAGCTCCACCTGACGCGTGAAGTCATGGAATTTATGGCTGCTGCGGGCTTCCCTTCTAGTACGTTCCCTGGCGGGGAATGAAGCCTTCTTCAACAAGAAGACAGGTAAGGCCTATATCTTCACACCTGTGAAGGAGGGAGGAAGTCGATCCTCGAGATCCAGTGCTACTATGACAAGCCTTCGGCTGATGCTTCGGCTATCCGTAGCTCGCTGGAGCGCCATCTGGCTCGTCGCAAGAAGTAGCCCCATGCCATCCGATCAATCTTCACTATAATCTCCATACACACTACAAGAGTCGCACAGCACATCACATCACTACCACCACTAAGGACACCACAGCAAGATGCATCGCCCGATCGTGCATCTCACGGTGGGTGACTCACCTCCAGCCCACCGCCTCCCATGACCCGCATCTCGCAGCCTATGGGAGGGGTTAGCCCCTCCCATAGGCTGATGGGGATGAAGACAAGCAAATACTCCATCTCCACCTTCCCTCTGGCTCGCATACCCGCCTCACTAACCTCGGGATGCCCCGCCCAACGATCTTCCCTCCTGCGCCCCTCGTGGTGAAGTCCCTTCCAGCGACAGGCGCCTTAGTCCTAAACACACATATAAGACTACGACAATGAAACGATCTATACTGACCCTGTCACTTCTCTCGGCACTGGCCGTCACCTCCTGTCAGCGGGATTTCGATGAAGTGACACCTCAGAGAGAGCCTCAGGCCTCTGAGACCGGTAGCCCCACCACACCCGCTCGTGCCTTCCTGTCCACCCAGGGGCAGAGGCTGGGGTCCTCATTTCCGCATCCAGCGCTCAGCCAGAGCAGCCTTCGTGCCTTCGATGCTAATGGCGCTTCGATGAGTTCTTTACCTTCGCAGATGGCTCCAGTCCCTGCGTAGCATCGGCACCGAATCCTCGAGCCCTCTTCCCATCGACCCACGCTTCGAGGAGCGTATGCGCCGCGAAGGTCTGGATCTCTGGTACGTCGTCCGCTTCAATAAGCAGCAGGACCTCCAGGGGCTATGCAGACCCGGCCTCTACGCCCGAGATCGAATACACCGAGCCCGTCTACGAGATCGCTCGTCCTACGGGCAAGGCTATAGCTGTCGATGCACCTCGTAGAAGCGATGCTCCTGCAGCTCTCTTCGACGACCCTATGCTCGGCGATCAATGGCACCATATCAATACCGGCCGCTTCTCACGCAGCGTCGCTGGTGTGGATATCGGCCTCTTCAAGGCAAAAACGGAAACGGGTAAGCTCTAACGTCATCGTCGCTATCACCGACGGTGGTATCGATATCACCCATCCCGACCTCAAGGACAGTCTCCACGTCAATCAGAAGGGAGCTCAATGGTCAGGAAGGTGTCGACGATGATGGCAACGGCTTTATCGACGACATCAACGGCTTCAACTTCATCCACAACAATGGTAAGATCTACCCCGACGATGAGTCCCACGGTACGCACGTCGCAGGTACGGTCGCAGCCCGCAACAACAATGGTATCGGTGTCGCTGGTATCGCTGGGGGATGGTACCGAGGCTCTGGGGCTCGCTTGATGAGCTGTCAGATCTTCGGGGGCGAACGTGAAGGCGGTAATAGTGCCAACGCTATCGTCTACAGTGCCAATAACGGTGCTGTCATCAGCCAGAACTCTTGGGGCTATATCTCAAGGCCAATATCACCGCTATCCCTCAGAGCCAGAAGGCCGCTATCGACTACTTCACCAAGTACGCCGGCTGCGACAAGGATGGGAATCAGCTGCCCAATTCGCCTATGAAGGGTGGGTAGTCATCTTCGCTGCGGGTAACGACGGGCTGGACTATCGCTCCTTCCCAGGGGCTTATGCTCCTGTAGTGGCTGTTGCCTCGATGGCTCCAGACTGGAAGTCTGCTTACTACTCCAACCGTGGAGACTGGGTCGATATCACGGCTCCTGGTGAGTGATACTCACTATCCTCAGGGCAGAAGTCCTCAGTACGCTCTCTAAGAAGATCACGGGTAAGGACTACGGCTACACTGCAGGGTACCTCGATGGCTTGTCCTCACGTATCCGGTATCGCCGCCCTGATCGTCTCGCACTTCGGCCGTCAGGCTCACGAACGTCGAGTGTCAGCGTCTGCTCGGTGCCCTGAAGGCTCAGAATATCGACGCACTCACGGGCTTCCCAGGTCGCGCGGGTCGTAGCTACATCGATGCTTCCGCTGTCTTCGCTGGAAAATGAGGGCAAGGCTCCTGCTAAGGTCTCTCAGATTAATGTCGACGAAGTCTCCTTCGTCACGGCCAACATCTCCTGGGCTGCTGCAGCGACGAAGATGGTACGCACTGTCGAATACAACGTCTATCTCCGAAAAGGAAATCACCGATGCTAACGCCAAGGATGTCCACTATGCCAAGATCACTGCATACTGCTACTGCTGGCACGAAGATGTTCCTCCCGCTGAGTGCTCTGACGGAGAATACCACCTATCATATCGCTATCGAAAGTCTATCGACCGCTGCCTCCAGTCGGGTCTGACGATGGGTCAGTTCAAGACGAAGAAGAATAATCCTCCGTGCTGACGCTCTCTACCGACAAGAAGATCGCGCGTCTGCTCTCACGAAGGAAACCTTCTCCGTCACCTTCTCCGATCCCGACCAGCAGAAGGTCAGCATCAATGTCGCTGCGTGAGACTCGTGGGGTGAGCTATCAGGTCAGCGGTGATAAGGTCATCTTCTCGTGCTGCTGTAGCTCCTGTAGGCCATCATGAGCATCATATCACCGCTACCGACGTCCTCGTGGGCAAAGACCGAGCTGACGATCCTTCGAAGTCTACTAATCTATAAGGCCCTGCCTTCATCGCCTCCTCGGCAACCACGTCGTCGGGATGGGCCAGTCCACGATGGTAGAGGAGCACCTTCCCTCGAGGAAGAGTGATGGCGTGACCACATTACCTGCAAGGCCAGCGTCGCGAGTGAGCTCTATCGCTCACAGCTATCGCTGAAGATGCAGGCTCACGTCCGTGGTCTGGAAGACGGGTACGACTCCAGGTCCAGGTAGAGGCCTCCGATGGTCTCAGCACGCCCGTGCATGACGTCTCATCCTCTGCCGTGCCGTCGAGCGATGCCTCCTGGCCTGCGTCTACTCCAGTCTATCCGGTCCCCGCCACGACGGGAGGCTGAACATCGCTGTAGATCCCTGCCATCCAGCGCGCCAACATCCAGAATCTACTCCCTCTCCGGTGTCAAGGCTCTCGACCGTGACCACCACCGTCGCTGGGATCGTGGTAAGGTAGCTCGCTCGTCAAAGAACCTCGCCCCAGGCGTCACTACGCTCGTGTGCAGTCCGCTCAGGGTAGCTGCACTAAGGCTTTTGTGCAGAAACTAACGCATCCCACCCATGACCACCAAAGCATCTATCCTGCCTGTTGCAGCGGGCTCGCGCTACCTCCACGCCGCAGGCCCAGAAGATCAAGGGACACGTGCCCTGCCTATCCTCGGAGTATGCCTCTAGAGCGCACAGACGGCAGCCCTCGTAACCACTGTATGGTGAGAGCGAGCGTATCTCATCTCGACACCAACCCCACCTCGCTCTTCTTACGGTGAGACGGTCCTCTCTCTTGGTGGTGTTGCTGTGCACTCGGCAAGGTCGAGGGCTTCGACGGCACGAATAACCTCTACAGCGCTTCGCTCGCACTCTGCGTCGGACGTCATGCGCTGCTGGTGGCTTTCCACATCTTGGAGGAATGAGTTGCGCCGATCGACGAATGAGAACGTTAGCAAGAAGATGCGCGTTTCGACTGACTACCGTCGACCTCGGCTACGCTATCCGTATGGGCGCCTTCGCTGCCTACGCTATGAGCCACGTACACCGATCTGAGGCTGCTGCCTCGACGATGGTCTTCGGTGGGGCGTACTATCACGCAGTAGCGAAGAGCCATCCGCCACGGGCCGACCTTTCATCCACTCGGTGCGAAGGTCGACAACCTCGGTGCGAAGTACAAGCTGAGCGCCAGAGTAGCTCGACGTGCGCGCGCCTACCTGCGGGTGCTGGGTGGTGAGATCAGCTACGGCATCAGCGGTGAGGCATCGTCGGCGCTCGGCGCGAGCGTAGACTCACTTCTCGCCTTCGAATGCCGCGTCAAGTGCTATCCACTTCGGTGGGGAATGCCTCACCGCAGCGCGTAGCACTGCGGTGCACCGGCTATCAGTATGATTACCAATGGTGCGAAGGGCGAGTGCAGGGCCGGGCTCTGCCTGCCTTCCTGAAGCCTATTTTCGATGCCACGTATATGGCACCGACCTGCTCTGAGGGAAATCCTCTCTCTGGGTTACGAAGTTGGCCCTAAGTTTATAGGCAAGCTGCGGTTTTGTTTGCTAGTGAGTAGGCGCAAGGGATCTCTCATGTCTCTGCGTGCTCACTCATTTTATGCCCTCAGCGAGAGGGGTACGCATGACTGCCATTGTGCACGCCACCTTCTCTCAGCACCTACAGTGGGAGGGCGCGCTCTTCTCTGCTTATCTTGACTCTCTAGCTTCTTCTCTCCCGAGTGACCTGCGGGCTTTATCCTTCGCACCAATTAGGGATGATTCGCACGCACGTGAATTTCATCATCCACGTGTGTGGCTTGCAGTATGGATCTCCGTAAGCGCAGCTCTAAAGACTACGTGCAAGATATGGGCATATCGCATTGCTTTCACGCTTCCTCCACTGCAGAGGATAGAGATTTGCCCGTGGAGCTGGTGGGGTGGTTTTAGTAGAGGAATGCTCGGTGCCCTCGAGCAGTTTGTCGTTACAGGTGAAAGGCGCTCACCCTACCTCCGAGCGAGGTAGGGGAGCGCTACTGCTGTTGCAGGGGGCTTGGTGGGCGCGTGTAGATGATACCTGCGGCCGCTCGCTGCAGCTACTCTTCTCGGCGAGAGCGGTGATGTAATCTCGAGGGCGAGTCAGTTGTATAGCCCGCGGACTTAGCGCTGATGATGTGCCCGCTCTTGACGACGCAGGAGCCTCGGAGACCTTTAGCACCCTTGGAGGTTCTTCTCAGCCAGGGTGTGCGATGGCTTCCTTCCCCTCGAGGAGGCCGTCAGCACCACCGAAGACGGAGGCGCAGCGCAGATAGCGCAGAGGAGCTTGCTTTCTTGAGTTAGCCTGCGGATGAGCTGCGCAGACGCTGTGAAGCGTCGAGGTTCGCTCTGAGGAGTCCGCCAGGCAGGACGAGTGCGACGTCATCGTGGTAGACCCTCGCTGATAGAAAGGTCTGCACGGATGGCGATACCATGCCCCGTGACGTTGGGCTCCGGACCGACGGCCGCGACGTGCGTGGAGCAGGGCTCGCGGCGCGGGAGGTCGACCGTCCCGATGGCCTCGGTTTCTTCAAAGCCTTCGCACCAGGAGAAGACGTCACACGTTCTTAGTACATAGGAATAGGCTTGGTATAAAGGTTGGTCAGCCTTGGGCTCGGACTCTTGCGGTGGGTGATGCTTACCTTCCGTACGCCGTCAGAGCCCGGCACGCGGCGTTGAAGCGCGCTGCGCCGCCTCTCAGCGGCAGCGGCACGGACGGAGGGATCAGCGATGTTGGTCCCTGGGCGATGGTAGCACGGATCACCGAGCTATTGCCATCGACGACGATGCGCACACGCATCGCCGCCCTCGACAGCAGCGCGCTGTGCGCGTGCGACGAGAGCACCGCCGTTGCTGATGATCTCACGTCCAGAGAGTGCATAGCTGGAGGGGCTTCCCGTTGGGATCCGAGTTGCGAGCGAGGCGGCTGTACGCTGCTGCGCTTGCCCAGCCTGCTTGCCGAAGGCACCTGCTACATGAGCTAGCTATCTGCTGGCTTTGGGCGACAGGGAGGCTGCGAGAGCTCAGCAGCTCGCTGTCGGCTGAGCCCAGCTTTGGCTTGACGCTCGGCCTCAGCGCGTCGGGTAGCCTCTACCCTGCAGACTCTGCTCATGCTGCTGAGTCTGGAGGGGCTGGCTGACCTCTTGCGTACAGAGTGGGGCGCTGCGCCTCGGGCTGTGGCGCAGGTGGCGTGGGAGGAGTAGAGGGTAGCGACCTGGGAGGGCTGCTACCTGGGGGCAGGCTCCAGTGACGTCAGGTGTGCCTCCAGGCTCGATGGCCCTGCTGCAGAGGCCACGTTGCCCACATTGACCGCGGCGAGTACCTCCGTTGGCTTGCGGGCGGTCACCGCTGAGCTTGAGACCCAGAGTAGGAGGAGGAGAGGACGTGGCAAGCCACAGTCATAGGGCGGCGACGGCTCCACGACGATGGGGCCGGGATCGGTCTGTGGCATAGAGGCTTATTGGACCGCTCGCTCTCGGCACGCGTCGCTAGGACTACAGCCGAGGAAGCCCTGAGCAGCGGCGTTGATGACACGACGACTCCTTGTGGGCACGGTCTCATCAGCCTGTACAGAGACGAAGGCCTCGGGTGCTCTGCAGCGAAGATACCCAGCTGCTCCTTTGAGCTGATCACGGGTAAGTTCGGTGGGGGTGCCGCGGTCGATCGAGAGATAATAATGCAGGTCGGTCAGCGTGGCGTGCGGAGGGCGTCTCCAGGTGCTGACTGAGGGCGGAGGTAGGAGGGTGACCTTGATCGTATTGGGTACGATGATCGTGCTGGTCACCAGGAAGAAAGATCAGCAGGAGGAAGATGACGTCCATCATCGAGGCCATGCTGAAGTGTCGCGACTTTGGTCTTGCAGCTTGAGTGCCATGCGTGTCGTGGGTAAGGTGAGATGGGCTACAGCTCAGTGCTTAGTGCTACCTCGTTGAGCATGCCCATGAACTCCATCGTCTTTGGTCGTCCATCTTACCACCGACCTTGTCAAGCTCAGCGACGAGTAGTTGTAAGCGAGCGCCATCGATACCAACGACAAGGACCACCGACAGTGGTCATGAGCGCTTCGTAGATACCGCCCGAGGAGGGCGCTCGTACGCCGCCCGAGCCAGCGTTAGCCATATCGAAGAAGGCACGTACCATACCGGTGACCGTACCGAGGAAGCCGATCGCAGAGCGCGGCAGCGATGGTAGCGAGGATGGGAGACCCTTCTCCAGACGGCCTGATCTCGATAGTTACCTGCATTCTCGACGATCACGAGGACGTCAGACATGGGGCGACCGATACGGGTAAGACCCTTGCGGATCATACGAGCATAGTTGTTGGTGTCCTCACGGAGCTTGATGGCAGAGGCGTCTTGCCTTCGAGGACGTAGTCCTTGATGACGCTCTACGAAGTACTTGTCTTCACGACCTGCAGCACGGAGCTGGAGGCACTTTCGATCACGAAGATGTGAGAGAGCCAGGGAGTGAGTACGAGCAGGACGATCGCGATCCAGCCACCCTTGCGTGGCCAGGTCAGAGGATAGAGAGGTCTGAGGCCGTGTCAGCGAGGGTCTGAGCCAGAGAGGCTGTTGCGGTTGTATCCACGTGAATTGTATCGATATAAATGTGAAAGGATGGTTGCTTGTGAGGTGGTGCTACTTACCTACGAGGCAAGAGCGGTAGCGGCGGATGGTCTCCTCGAGGCCGAGGTAGAGGGCATCAGAGATGAGTGCATGCCCGATAGAGACCTCCCGGAGAGGAGAGGATGAGACTCGAGAAGAAGCGAGAGATTCTCAGACTCGAGGTCATGCCCAGCATTGAGCATGCCAGCTCCGAGGGACGAGCGTGCTCAGCAGCCTGGACGAGAGGGGCTACAGCCTTGGCGCGATCTGCAGGATAGTCCGAAGCGTAGGGCTCGGTGTAGAGCTCGACGCGGTCGGTGCCAAGGGCCGCAGCAGCGTCGAGGTTCTTGAGATCCGTCCCGACGAAGATCGAGGTGCGGATGCCCCAAGCGTGGAGCTGGCGAGGATCTCGGTGAGGAAGTCGCAGTGACGAGCTACATCCCAGCCCGCATTACTCGTCAGAGCGTCGGGGCATCGGGCACTAAGGTCACCTGATGGGCGTAGCACTCTTCGACGAGCGCCATGAAGGAGGGATGGGGTTCCCTCGATGTTGAACTCGGTGGTGACTACTCGCTTGAGATCACGCACATCCTGATAGCGGATATGGCGCTCATCAGTGTAGTGGACGATGAGTACCCTGTGCCCCGAAGCGCTCACAGTCCAGCGCGACCTGAATGAGGTCGGGGACATTGCCGCCACGAGCATTGCGCAGGGTAGCGATCTTATTTACATTGACGCTTAGTTGAGCCATACGTCGAACTTTTATACATTTGTAGACAGGCAAAGAGTCCCGAAATACAAAGTTAGTATTGTTGACCCTACCTACAATAACTTAACTTCTTCAGCCACCCCTATGTATAAGATAGCGCTCTATCTCCTCACACCTTGCGGCTCATGCGCTCATCTTTACCGAGCTCCTTCACCTTCTTGATAGGCCTGATGTGAGCTTGTGGTGTGACCGTAGCTTCCACCGCACGCTGGCCTCTGACTTCGATCTGCACCCCACGATGCGTGGGTTATACCAGCAGATTATCCCCGCTGGATATGGACTTCGTCATCAGTCTGGGGGGATGGTACGCTGCTGCGTGCTGCCCGTAGGGTCTTTGCTGAGGCACTCCCGTCTTGGGACTCAATATGGGGCGACTGGGCTTCCTCACGGATCGAAGTGTCCAGGAGGCACGCCGTCTTGTCTCGGCTCTTTTGATGGTACGTATACGACGGAGCACCGCATGCTTCTCTCGGTGGAGGTCGATGGTGCGCACTATGAGTGAGGCGCTCAGTGATGTGGCGCTCCTCAAAGCGCAGACGGGCTCGATGATCACGCTATACGCGCGCCTCGCTGATACTGAGCTCGCCAGCTACAGGTGTGACGGAGCATGATCTCCACGCTCGGGATCTACGGCCTATTCGCTCAGCGCTTATGGCCCGCTGATGACGCCACAGGTTCGGGCGATGCTCATCACGCCTGTGCACCACACTGCATGACGATGCGCCCCTTGGTCATCCCCGAGGACGAGACGATTGATCTTACCGTCTGGCGCGCAACAATACCTTCCTCATCGTACTGGATGGGCAGACGAAGATCCTGCCTATGGTGCAAAGATCACCATCCGTAAGTCGGTCAATAGCCTTTGCCTTCTGCATCTCGACTCCTACTCCTTCACCGAGCACGCTCGTAAAGCTCCTCTGGGCAGCCCCCGTACGAGTAAGTCCCTCGCAGTAGCAGAGACTCTCGCCCTCATTGATAAATAAAGACTCACTTCCAGACCCTGTCGAGACTGGTCTGGGGCGGGCTTCTTTCGAAGAGATTCGCTCCACGAGGGGCGAGGGTCTTCACTTAGCGACGGATGCGAGGTTCCTTGATGATAGCACGGTAACGCTCGTGCTCGATCTTCTGAAGGTGAGTCGAGCATGCGACGACGCTAACACCGATGATCATCTTGAGTGCGCGCTGAGTGCTGTAGTCCTTCTTGTTCTGCGGGTGACCGTCAGGTGGGCGATGCGGAAGGTGAAGGGCAATCTGGCTTCAGGGCTACCCGTGTCCGTAGCGGACTTGCCATACTTTTCGAAGAGCTCGGCTTCTTAGCTGAATCTAAATGCATACATGTACTTGAGAAATAGTGAAACAAAATACCGCCGTCGTCGGCTCGTCTTCCTCGTCCTGTGGGACTTGCACAGGATGCGGCTGAAAGTCAGACGACGCACGGATCGTGAGTGCAAAGGTACAATAAACTCTCCGAATGATCCCATGCATAGGTATATGGGTGCGCGGGTGGAGCTATAGGATGGCGAAGAAACTCTATATAGCTTTGGACCGATTCCTATATAGATTTGTGGTGACTTATATTGGGTTCTTGCTCCGTGCAGGGATAAAAAGTTGTGGACGAGTGGCAGATAGGTTTTGGCTGCGTGCGTGGCTCTAATATCTACGTACGTGGATACTTTGGATTTACGTGCCTGGTCTTTAAGACTACGTGCGCAGACAGGAGGAAAACCACTACGGAAGGCGCTTTTCTTCATGAAGGAGACTTTCCTCCGCTGGATAAGAGGAATACTCGCGATAAGGCGAGGGGCTTGCCCTGAGATCCCTTCGGAGAGGCATATCGGGGAGATGGGCGTGCGCTACTCTACTCCGCATCGTAAATGAGCCATTTGCTATCCCGAAGTGTTCTATAGCAAACAACTTATAAACTCATTAGAAGATGACAACACGATCCATCTCCCATCTGATCATCGGCTTCGGGAAGGCTGGCAAGACCTTGGCAGCTGACCTGGCAAGCACGTGAGTCCGTGATCCTCGTAGAGCAAAGCGCTGCAATGTATGGTGGTACTTGTATCAACATTGGCTGTATCCCCTTCAAGCTCCTGCTGGTCGGAGGGCGAGAAGGCGCTCGTCTTACGGATAAGTCTGCTGCCTTCCAGGCTGCGATGCAGCGCCGTGAGCAGCTGACTCGCCCTCAGAGCTGCCAACTATAATAAGCTGGCTACGATCCCTGGCGTAGAGATCCTGACGGGTACGGCGCGCTTCCTCTCTCCGAATGTAGCCGAAGTATCTACAGAGGACGGTGCTTGTCAGATCGAGGCAGAGCACATCTATATCAATACCGGAGCGCGTCCAGCGACCTTGGCTCTTGAGGGAGCTGACGACAAGCGTATCTATGACAGCACGGGCCTGCTGCAGCTTGACTCGCTCCCCGCACGGCTGGTCATCGTAGGTGGTGGCTATATCTCGCTGGGTTCGCCTGTATGTATGCTGCCTTCGGGACTGAGGTGACGATCCTTGAGCAGGGGGATACTTTCCTCGCTCGTGAAGATCGTGACGTCGCCGAGGCAATGCTGGCGATGCTTGCCGACCGAGGTATCCAGGTCGTCCTTCAAGCTGAGACGAAGCGCTTCGTCTCGGCCGAAGAGGCCGTCACCGTAGTGACCGCAGGGTGAGTATGCGGCAGAGGCTGTCCTAGGTGGCTAGTGGCCGTCGCCCCAATGTAGAGCGCTGCATCTCGAGGCTGCTGGCGTCCAGCTGACACCTCGTGAGCTTCATCACAACGGATGAGTACTCGTGCCACTCAAATATCTGGGCGATGGCGATGTGGCTGGAAGTCCGCATTCACCTACGTTTCGCTGGATGACTACCGCATCGTCCGTGATCAGATCTTGAGGCGAAGACGCACGATCGAGGACCGCCTGCTACTTCTACCAGCGTCTTCACTACACCTGCGCTCTCTCAGTCGGGATGACGGAGACTATGGCAGCCGCCTCGGGTCGCTATGAAGTCAAGACTGCAGACCGTGGCTATCCCTAAAGCGCGAAGGTCCTTGGCGAGACGCACGGCTTGCTGAAGGCTATCGTCGATACGCGGACGGGCCTCATCCTCGGCGCTAGGCTCTGCTGTCCCGAGGCATCGTGATCCTGCGAAGCTGCGCACAGATCCCAGCATCCCGATCGATCGACGAGGCGCTGAACGACCTCTTCGCTCCGAACTCAAAGAGGTTCGCTCTCTTTACCGCATGCAGGCTTTCGCCCCTAGATCCATCTCGTCGAGATGGATCTGGGGCAAAACCTTTGATCAATGTGGCGACTGGTACCCGTTAGTTCGGGTCATTCGTCGTCAGGTGACAGGCGTATTCCCTGCACCCTGATCAGGTGGTGAGAAGAGACGCAGTGCCTGGTAGTGAGAGTTCCATGCCCTCTGTGTGAAGTCGTAGGTGCCCACCACCTGGTGCAGGCTGTCCCTTCACCCCCATGACCATAGGTAAAGATGTCCGTTGATACCACCATAGGCGAAGCCACGGCGGTAGAAGAGGTCGTCGTGTGTTGAACTTCGACGAGCTTCGCATTGTCGTTCACGTTGGTGCTGACTTCCTTGGTGAGCAGGTCTGTGATGTGGTTCGGCTTCTCCGTGGTCATACCCAGTGGAAGTTCATACGGTCGGTGTCGAAGGTGCTACGACGCATGGGCTCCGGTGAGCTCAGCACCATCCCGCCGTGACGTCCTTGTACAGACCAGCAGAGGAGCGTACGGGTGATGTAGCCTTCTGGATGCTTGGATACTGCTACCAGTCCCAGGCTCGGTGTCGACAGCGGCACGGAGGAGCTGGTTGCTTCCGTCATGCTTACCCAGTGAGGGATAGGCGTGTCGTAGAGGTTCCCGACGAAGTACTTCCCGAGATAGACGGACTCGATATCGATGTACTTGATGTAGCGATTGTCCTAGTGTCTGACCCGACAGGGCCCTTGTTGGGGCGTGCCGTGAGCGCATGAGGCTCTGATGGGGGCTGGCTTAGCAAAGTTTCGAACGAGTTGGGCTCGCAGTGGGTCAAGCAGTGGCGTAGGAGGCCTTCACCTGGTCCGTGTTGCCAGTCGAGTAGCATCAGTCGTGACGAAGTTGCGGTAGCGGGAAGGTCGTGGGGTCAGTATGGTCGTCGCATGGGGGCTCGAACTGGAGTGCACGATGGCGACCTACCTGATTCTTGGGTCGTGGGCAGAAGCGGTCGTTATTCGTGTTGTCAATGAACTCCCATGCGAGAGTGTAGAGGCTCAGCAGCTCCATCCAGGGCTGTGTGAGGACCTGTACAGTCTTTAGGGCTGGTTGGGCAACCATTCTGGAAGCCGTGCTGTGTGACCTTCTTATTCGATGCGAGAGGGATATCCAGGTTCTTCGAGTTGTCAGCGACCCATCTCGTGGGTTGACACCGAGTATTCCTTGAGTACATAGCCCAGAGCCTGCTTAGGCTGCGTAGCCAGAACTCCGAGGTTGACCGTGCATGGCCTTCCCAAGCTTATGTGCGCTTTGTCGGTGCCATGGCGACTGGGGCGATGGTGTCGTTGGAGTCAGCTGTGTTCTTCGCCAGTAGTGGCCTTTTGCACCATTGGACATAGATGTGAGTCTGCACAGCCACTAGCAGGGCGTGGAGGTATTCCTGATGCGCTCGGTGGCAGTCGGTCGCCGTCCTCGATCCCCTCGACGGGCATGGCCCAGGAAGACGATGACGTCCCTCCGAGAGGTGCGCCACCCTTCTGACAGGCGCGGTCGCCGTCGTGAGTGTGCAGCTTCTCGTAGAGAGGTGGTCATGCGATCACACGCCGGCGTTGGAGATCCACTTATTCGTGTTGATGAAGTGTCCTGGACGCGAGCTGCCTCGAGGGGGTCATAGCACTATCGGAGAGACGGAGAGTGGATCTAGAGGAGGGTCGATTCTCACCGTCGAACCGCAGGGCATCTCGAGCGGAGAAGCACCGCTGTACCGCATGTCACTTCTCGCTGTTATTGCGGATGACCGTCGCCGCAGGACGCAGGGCTTGAGACCAGTGACACCACTGGGGACTGACGATACTGAGAATTCTCCGCGCGGTTGTAGCTCAAGGGGAACCCAGCCAGGATGCACGTAGACAGGAGGTCGACCTCGTTAGCGATGCCACCAGGTCCGACGGCCTGGCGTGCTCTTCGTGACGTCGGTCAGCAGCCTTGGCAGAAAGCTACCTTCAGGTGCTCGGTCTGTCGAGTCATACCCCCAGCGATGAAGTGAGCACCGAGAGCGCGCCTGATTATTCTTTGGATATCCTCTTCGCTGATGCCTACGGGCATGTTGATGTTGAACGTGGCGAACAGCTCACATAGGCTCGCCGAAACGCGTGTTGTGATCCAGCTAGCCTTCTCGTGGGTGAACTGGAAGTCTGCTAGCACAGGAGCCTCTCACCTTGTAGATCATCAGGAGCTGCATGGGAGGGGTGGTTTGTGGCTGTTTGGTGAGAGATGGCATGTTGTACCTTGGCATCTTACTCTTGCTGCTTCGGTCCCCCGTCCGTTATCATCGAGGATATCTTGGAGGCGCTTGGACGCTATGGAGTGCACTTCCGAGTTGCGATCCTAGTCCAGGGCACACGGCCCGATGGCTGGGGTCTTCCAGCAGCTTAGCGTCGGTGGGTGAGGAGGAACTCTCGAGTGCGACCGGAGCGGAACTTCTGTGTGTGCGCCCTCGTGATCGGGATCAATCGCGTCACTGTTCTTACTGCAGGGGCTTGCTGCAACAGAGAGGCGGCAGTGAAGAGTCCTGAGCGATGTATCCATGGGTGGGTAACTAAAAACAGTATAGGTGATATCTGGATGAACTCAGGGTCTTCTCCTTCTTCAAAGTCTTCCAAAGTCATGCCTCACCGAAATTGTAAGGAGGGAGACTACCGTGACGCTTCAATCTCGAGCTCCGGCCTTAGGGCGAGTGTAAATCTGTCAAAATAGGTCATCGTGAAAGTTAAGTTGGAGAGAAGATAAGTGGTCTTATCACACGCTACTGGTGATAAGTGTCGTCGAGTGGGCTGTGTATGTAAATGAGAGACGTCTACGTGCTACCGCCGTCCAGCTAAAGAGGTGGGCTTTAGAGGGCGCAATGGGGCTCGTGAGCTACCGGAAAAAGTGAGGGGAGGAGTGAAGAGATTGCACGGCTGGCAGATGGGCTCTCGTGCCTGTGCTGGAGAACTAGCCTGAGGGTGCTGAGATGCGCGGTGGTGAATGTCTTCCTTGGTCATGCAGGGACTTAGGAGCGCGCTACTAGGCAGGCGCCACCAAGCTCAAGCATGGAAGGGCGTCACCGCACGCGCGGCGTAGGGTATGTGAGCGATTTGGTGTGAGTGATGTCTGCTCGCTCTATCGCGCAGGGGCTTTTGTCCATACGAAAATGTGGGTCAATGCTGTCCGAAGGATATGGCGTGGGAGTGACCCTCTTATCAGTATGATCGTATGAGGGGTGATATGCACTTTTGCATCTCTAACTCATTTCTTTACGTCGTGACCGTTGTCTGTCAGAGAGTGGTAGCAAAGCGCCTTGTCCCAGGAGGCTCCCATAGAACAAGGCGCTTTCTAATATATGTGCGGATTATGATCGAAAGTCATCACTATGAGGTCTTCAGCAGGCGCTGGATCTCGCTGGCTTATTCAGGGCTTCCAGCGGAGTGCTGCTGGATGTCCACCATCAGCAGGCGGCGCCGCGGATGTCGGAGAGTGTGACGGTCGTCAAGCTGGAAGAAGCTCATCTGCACGCGTGAGATATTGCTGTTGGGCTCTGTGACGCTGGGTGCGGCTCGGCTGACGTTGACCTCGAAGTGCTGAGGCCCGTGACTGTCCGGATGTGAGCGGACTCGAGCTGGCCGAGGATGTCAGTGGCACGGTCGGTGATGGCGTGGCTACCGCCGAGGCGTGCGACCTGGATACCAAAAGCTGCTCGCTCGTGGACGGGCTTGCGAAGGAAGCGTCATACGTCATCGCTCGCGGGCGGAGCACGTCTCAGTTCTTCACGCGCTCGGACGCCCTCGGAGTGTCATTGAGCTCGTGGTAGCGCGTAGCGAAGAGGTCTTAAGGCGCCCGGCTGGGGATTGGTCGCGCGGGTACTCGATGCTGACGCCCAAGCGATGGAGGTGCCATCGTGGCGCTGCGCGCTGGCCCAGCCTCGTCGAAGAGGACGAGAGAGCGAGCGTGAGGGCGTTGGATGCTGGATCTGCCCGCATCTCGACCATGAAGAGTCGATTCGCCACGGAGATATTGTCCGAGGCTCCGACACGGGTGAAGATGCCGTCGGTGAGCCCTGTGCAGCAGCTTCGGCAAGGGACGAAGTGAGCTCGATCTGCGCTGTTAGGTACTGATGAGGGCGTGTCTGGCGAAGGAGGGCGGACTTACCACCTGTCGTTCGGCCCGCAGTGATGACGCATGATCTGCGCGCGCTCGTTGTCGAGGTGCACATCATTTGGCACGTAGCTCTGCCCGAAGGGGAGCTGCTTCTCGATGACGAACGACGCCCAGCACGTGATATCGATGACGGCCAGTCGTCGCCGACGACAGGGCGAGCGTGTAGCCTCCGTGGCCAGCCCACTTCGGCGAGGCGAACTGAGGCAGTCCAGCTCGGCGATGGCGCGGGCATCCTGCTGCAGTGGGCGGGACGAAGCGCTTAGAGGCGCACCAAGAAGTTCACAGCTATGAGTGCCTGTCGGGGCTGGCGATACGCTCTTCGGCGCCGAGGATCTTCTCAATGTGCTCATGAGCTCGGGAAGATGGCTTGGCGCTGGCGTTGGGCGAGCGATGCTGCTAGCGTGTCCAGTCTTCGGGTACCTTATCATTGTGGGTGGGCGCACCTCGATGCGTAGTAGCCGAGCACATTGTTACTCAGGAGACCTGAGGGAGGGGATGCCCGTGCGCTCACTCTCCACGACGCTGGAGCTCAAGGAGGTATTCCTCGCCCGTGGGAGGAGAGGCGACAGGCTCATCCAGCTCGCTTATTCACTCCTGGGGCGATGGTGATGCCACGGCCAAGAGCGGCGGTGGCTCTTCGGTCAGCGTGTGCTCACTGTCGGGTGATGAGCTCGCCCGCAGGCTGCAGGCGGGCGCTATCTTTTGTAGCTCAGCTGGTCGCTGGAGGAGAGGGTGGCCGATCTGCTCCACTTGGCGAGAGGTGGCGAGCTGGGCGCACCTCACGAGGGGAGTATGCGTCTGACGACGGCCTTCGATGGCGTGCTCGGGGTCCCCGATGCCGATGAGGAGCTCCGTGGTCGTGCGACATATGAATCAGCCGTCGCACGAGACCCGTCACGACCGACTGGCGGCGCGATCTCAGTGAGGTCAATGAGGAAGGAAAGCGAGTTGCGGCGGGCAGGCGTCCACTCGCATACCGTCTGCGTGCATGGTCGATGATGTCCAAGCAGGCTCTTACCTCCTCATGTCGGTTCACGGCGTAGGATCTCCAGACTGCGGAAGGTGAAGCCATCGAGACGCGTACAGTCGCAGGCGGTCGATGCTTCGAAGCGATGGTGATGTGCCCGATCTCGCGTGGCTCGTCAGCTCTCGAGATGCTGAGGATAGCCCCAGCAGCTGCGATAGAGGCGGGAGGGCGCTGCTCGAAGGCCGAAGCCTTGAGACTCTGCACACCGAAGTGGGCGGTGAGCTTGCAGACGGTTGTCTCCACAGCCGGCTCCAGTCCTCGACCTGCAGATGAAGCCTCGATAGCCGATGACCTTGTCAAAGAGGCTATGCGCTCGTGCGCGAGCGAGCACCTCCTTGCTGGAGCTGGTAGGGAGCTGGAGGAGCTTCTCGAGCTGCTCGGGGTGCCTTCCGGAGACGACGAATTCGCCCCGTCGAGATGTCCAGGCAGGGGAGATGCTCCCATGGTCACCATCGCTGGAGAGCCATACGCAGCGTGAATGTAGTTGTTCTCCTTGCTTGTCAGGACATTTGTCGCCGAGCACGACCAGGGGATGACGAGCTCCATGCATGCCACGCTTGACGAGCTTCTTCGTCAGCTTGGGATCCTCGAGCTGGTCGCAGATAGTCACGACGCCCTGCACTGAACGAGCCGGCGGGTAGGTGTCATGCATGGTGGGGGAAGCTCGCCGAAGCTCTACGTGCATCGCAGAGCTCGTTGGCGCAACGCGTGAGAGCGTGATGCCGAGGATCTCGGCGGCATGCTAGTGGCATCATCGCTGAAGGTCTCGTAGAAGTCACCGACACGAAGAGCAGGATAGCATCAGGGTGCTTAGCCTTGAACTCCATGTGCTGCTTCATCATCGGGGTCTCTGGGTCTTTAGCCATAGGTGTGCTTGTGGGGCTTTACTCTGGGGGGATAGGGGAGAGGAGTTACTGGGCATCTTGCAGGACGTCGCGGAGGAGGTCAGCGAAGAACTCCCACGGGTCAGGCGCCCATTATCGACGACGACGCACTCGACCTCGCGTGCGAGCGGGGCTCCCGTCGAGTGCAGGATATCCTGATAGAAGACGAGCTTGGCTGCACGCATAGTGACGGGTGCCGAGGAGCGTAGTGGTCGCCACTGCGCAGGGCTCTTGCTATAGGAGATAGATAGCTCTGGTGATTGAAGGCATCCAGGCCATCTCGTGCATCTTGCCGAAGTTCACGCCCAGGCTCGAGGAACTCATGTCGCGTATGCTCCATATAGTGCTGGTAGTTTGGCGTTGTTGACGACGCCCTGTAGGTCGCACTGCATCGCGCGCACCTTCATCTCGGTGAATAGATATTCCAATGGAGTAGTCTTGATTAGTTTGTCTTCCCCGTAGGCTGGGGCGGTATGGGGTGCCGAAGGTCTGTGGCGGGGCCTTTCCTCACCTGTAATATTGTACGAATGAATGCGGTTTACACGCTGCAAAGGTACGGCAAAAGTGTGAGTGCCGCCTATCGAGGCCATGAGCGTAGAGGCTCTTTAGCGGAAGCTCTGCCGCCCCTCTGACGCCAATGGCGGCGAGCACTGTGCAGGGCAATAGACCGCACGGTGCTCGCCTCACTGGACTTCGCCAGAGGCGAGATTGGGAGCGCGTTAGATCGGCATATAGAAGAGACCATTGCGCAAGGCCATCTCTTCACAGCTTGCACTCCTCCTTCGAACTTCTCGGCCTAAAGCCTCCGATTTGCGAAGGAAGAAGGTACGAGTAATGAAGAGTGGTCTTGCTGCAATGATTATATATAGCTATATGGGTGCATGGTAGAGCTATATAGGATGGCGAAAGCTATATAGCTTTGAAGTGACCTCTAAGAGTTGTTGCTCTGCGTAGGGATAAAAGTTGCAGACGAGTGGCAGATAAGTTGGGGCTACGCACGTGGTCTTGAAAATCTACGTACGTGGATATTTGGATTACGTGCCTGGTCTTTTAAGACTACGTACATGAAATAAATGAAACCCACTACGTGAGGTGCTCTTCACGAGAACGATGCTTTTCCTCCGCTGGATAAGATGAATACTGCGATAAGGCGAAGGGCTTGTGTATCGCTTCGAGAGGTATATCAGGGAAGCTTGCGTGCGATGCCTTAGCTGAATAAATAGAGACCATTGCACGGCATTTCAAAGGTGTACAGGTTTATACATTTCGTATGCCGTTGACATTTAGTATCTTCATAGCTAAAAACAATCGATAGCTATACCTACCAAACAAACCGAATCCGCTCCGAGCTTCCTGCAAGTTTATACGCAGGTGCGTCGCGACCGTATGAAACACTCGTTCCTCCGACAGATCAGCGCTTGCGTTGACTGGCGAGGTATTCACACTACTCAACAAAGTATACAAAGACCCAGAACGCCACAGACAATCCAGCCTATGATGCCTTGATGATGTTCAAGATCCTACTACTTCAGACCTGGTACGGCCTGAGTGATTACGAAGTCGAAGAACGGATCAACGACTCCTCCTCTTCAGCGAATTCCTCCCTCTTGGATATGGGCCTTTCCAGCTCCAGACCACAGCACCATCTGTCGCTTTCAGCTGAACTGACCCGCTTGGGGATTATGGACAAGCTCCTTCGCGAGCTGAATAAGCAGTTCAGAAGCACGGGATTAGCCGTATTGACCAAGGGGCTATCGTGGATGCGAGCATTGTGGATAGCCCGCACGCTCCCCGATGGAGTATCCTCATCAAAGTGGCGGACGACCGAGAGGACTTGCGCACCGAAGAAGAGCAAGCCCAAGAGCAGGCTTATCGGTATGAGCTAAAAGTCGCAAACCAGGGGTGGATACGGAAGCTCGTTGGGTGCGCAAAGGCAGACACTATCGCTACGGGTACAAAAAGCACGTGCTGACCGATGGGCAAGGGTTGGTGGAGAGCATAATTACCACGCCAGCCAATTGTGCCGATACGGTGGTATTGCCCGAGCTGATGAGAAGGCTGAGCTTACGCAGGGCGTTAGTGTGCTTGCCGATAAAGGTTATTGTAAGAAGAACTCGGCTTGTCTCCTTGAGCGCGGCTTGAGTTGATGGGATTATGCTCAAAGCGCAGAAGGGATGAAGCTCACAGAGCGACAACGTGAACTGAATAACGGCATCAGCAAAATACGCTGTTTGATAGAAGCGCACCTTCGGGGAGTATTCGAGTGTGGTTTCAGGGAGGGCGATGTCGCTACCGAGGGCGAGCGAACGCATACACAGAATATCTTGGAGCTATGGCATACAATCTGAAGCGTATGCCTGAGCTTCTTGTGCTCCAGAGCGCAAATAGCCCAGAAAAGCCCCTCTCGGGAGGATGATCCTCCCAGGAAGGGAACAAAGGAAGGTACAGGGTATCCCACTTCTCAGCCTAAAGATCCCAATTTTCGAGGCAAGAAAGTGAGCTGTAAGGAGATGGCTTGCAATGGTCTCATTTGCTAATCAATAAAAATATCACTTAATCTGCGTCGTTAGTTCATCAAATGATGTTATGTTGCATTTGTTTTCAAATCCATCAGAAGATCAGTAAAACACTGGCATATCTGACCACATACTCTTCAGGGATTTTGTTCATTCTTTGTGGTATAGGGTAATTATATCACCACAAGATTCTCTGTCTTTACCCTTTCCAATACTCTTTAGTCTTTTAGTTCTTAGTATCGAGGATAATTGGAAAGCCTTCTTTTGTGTACTACAGAATACTGGGCAAAATCTTAATGGTTGGGGCTGAGTATTTGCATGACGGGACTTATTTCATTGATAATGGGTATACTTTTTACTTATGTATCCTGCCCTATCAATGTTTATATTACCATTGTTAGTAGGTTTCCGTTGCCTATTCTTCGTTCGTTTGAGCTACTTGGTTTTGCCTTGACGAGGAAAGCAGGCGTACTGAATTAGAATCTGCTTCGCTAGTGAGGCGTATTGGAGTGTATCCTCTCGTTCACTTTTTGGATTGTTAATCCTATCTCTGGAGGTATCTCATTAGTAGTATTCACGGTTTAGCGTGATCTCACAGTATTTTCATCTGTAATACTTTCTGTTCAATCTTGAAAAGTTAAAAGAAGTTCTGCTCAAAAGTTATCAGATGATTTAGAGAACCGCATAGAAGACCTCGAAAAGAAGTGAAAGAAGCTACGAAATAATGGCAAATTAGTAAAATACCACAGGGCTGAAGTCTATAGTTATACTATGATTTGAGAGCCTATAGTGCTGCAGAAAATACCTCCAAAGAATTAAATACTCTTTGGAGGTATTGCCGATCGAGTCAGTTGGCGCGCCTACGTCCACTGCAGGCTACGTGCGTGGCTCTAATATCTACGTACGTGGATATTTGGATTGCGATGCCTGGTCTTTAAGACTACGTGCATAGTGCGGAAAAACCACCACGGGATGGCGCTCTTCACGAAAATGATGCTTTCCTCCGCTGGATAAGAGGAATACTGCTTGATTAAGGCGAAGGGCTTGCACATCGCTTCGAGAGGTATATCAGGGTGCTGCGCATCGATGCGTAGCATTCTCAATATAGGTCAGTATTACCCCGCCCACGAGTCAGCTTCTTCGCTCCTCCACGGAAATAGAATCAGGCGGCACGCATCTTATATGCGCCGCCCTGTGTCTCGGACTTGTGCGGGAGGCCTTCTCTGCTTATTCGCTGTTGCTCGATCCGGTGCCGCGTGGTGGGTACGCCAGCGCTCTAAGGAGTTGCTCTGGCGTCGCTGGGAGCTCGCTGTCGAAGAGCATCTCTTCGCCCGTCACGGGTGAACAGAGGCCCAGCGTCTTGCGTGGAGTGCCGACGGGGGCAGAGCGCGAGGTACAGCTTTGGACGAACTGTCTGTACAGCGAGAACCTGGTGTCACCGAGCGATCTTGTCCGCCACCATAGCGTGCATCGGCGAAGAGCGGGTGCCCGATGTGGCGGCGCATGTGAGCGCGGATCCGCGTGCGTCGCGGTCCCGTCTCGAGCTTCCATTCGCCAGCTGGCGGCGCCAGCTCATCGGCGTGTGGTAGTGTGACGGCATGCTTTGCCCTTTGGGAGAGCTCTCGCGACAGACCCGCCATCTGCAGGCGGTCACGCCTCATCACGGCCGATGTTGCCGATGATCGTGCCTTCGCTTCCTTCAGTCTTCGAGACGAGGGCGCGGTGAGGTGCGGCGAGTCTCGTCTTGTTGAAGAACCGACGTCTTGATGCGCCTTCGCCTCGGGGCAGCTTTGGCGATGACGAGTAGGCCGCCGTGTCCTTGTCGATACGATGGACGAGGACCGACGTTAGGTCGGCGGGGATCACAGAGGTCATCCTGCGGGTAGTAGGCCAGCGCACTGACCAGCGTGCCGGTATGAGTTGTTACGTGCCCTGCGGACGACGAGGCCCCGCGGGTAACGGTGGCGACCATCGGCACCTCATCTTCGCATGGACGACATCCAGCGGTATCGAAGCTCCAGGGATGATCTCGAGCTCATGCTTGGGACGGCATGTGGCATGAGGTGACGACGTCGAGCTTGATGCGGTAGCTGCTCTTTGACGGGCTTGTCGCCTACGAAGACCTGGCCCCCGTCGAGTGCCTGCTGGATGCGACTACGACTCGCTACCCGTCATGCGTGTAGCCAGATGCTTAGTCGGCGCGCACGGTGCCTGCGCCCTCGTCGGCTAAGCAGCGGAAGTGCTCATAGAGCGGTGTGAGCTATCAGCATGCTGGGATAGGGAGACAGCAGCGGCGTCGAGGGCGCCTCGACCTCGGCGTGCCATCGGGGAGGAAGATATCTTCGTCGCCTTCCAGACTTTCGCTATCAAGGAGTAGCTCCTCGTCCAGTCAGAGGATTACCGCAGTCATTGCTGATGCCTCCGTCATCGCTACTATCAGGTCGTGGCTGGTGCTGTGCGTACGGCGTGCTGTCGCTCTGGTTGCTGCTATATCCCACCGATCTAGCGATCGAGACCCAGCGTATCGATGGACCTGACCTGCTAGCGAGGAGGAGTGGCTTCGTAGCATGCATCAATAGGTAGCTGGTGCAGCCTCTACGACCTTGCCATCAGCCGTCTCGCAGGCCCACGACAGAGCCGACGTAGCCACCAGGATGACGACGCTGGTCGACGGACTCCAAAGCCGTGCCCTCTCAGCAGGGCAAGGGATCTGACGGGCTGGCGAGTCCGCGCCTGTGGGGATCGTCTGGCGACGTCTGGTGGAAGCCATTGATAGCGATGAAGAGGATACGGCCGGAAGCTGAGCCTCGCTACCGGGTGCGGGGATGACCTCGCGGATCGCACCAGGGATAGCGGTGCGGGAGAACGTCTGAGTCGTTGATCTCCGTGCTTCAGCCCTGCGTCATCGAGGATGCGTGCTGCATCTCGGCGAGCGTCTTACCACGCAGTGTCGGTGCCTTGACGTGTCCCGTGGCGGGTGTAGATGTCGAGGGCCGTAGGTGCAGGGACGCACGAGGTAGGACGGGAGGCAGCCTGCAGCGAGTAGGACGTGCGTCAGGAGCGACTCTTTCTTGAGGAGAGACATATGCTGGTCAGAGTAGATTGGAGCGGGCTCGCGGCCATACGCGTTTGCGCGATGAACTGGAAGGACGCCCTCGGGCATCTGGTGAGGAGAGTAAGTACTTTCGCCCTCCCATTCCTTCAGTCCGTTGTGGATGGCTATGATCTGTCGCCGATAGCGCGCACGGAGTCTCATGTCGTGCGTATTGACCGATCGTCGTGATATTGGTACCTCTTGCGTGGCTCGTTAGATGAGCTGGTGGAAGCGACCGTAGAGGTCTTGGGGTCAAGACCGAGTTCAGCTCGTCGCAGAAGAGGTATTTCGGATTGAGCAGTAGCGGCGCTGGGCGGTGGCGTGCAGCTACATCCCACCACCGATCTCGTGGGATACTTCTTGGCAGCTTCAGCCAGACCGACATCACTCCAGTAGCTCCATCGCACGGCGGTAGGACTTAGTCGTGGCCTGTCTGGAGGGAGAACATCTCCATAGGGAAGAGGGACATTCTCCACGACTGTCGCGCTGTCGAAGAGTGCTGAGCCCTGGAAGAGCATCCCACATCTTCACGATTTTCGCAGACGCGGTAAGCTCGGGCTTCTGGTCATCTTGATGAGGTCACGGCGTCGCAGGGGACCGCCCTGCTGGGCTGGATGGGGCCGACTCATACACTTCATGAAGACGGACTTACCAGCACGGCTTCCGGCCGATGACGAGGTTCGTCTTCCTGTCTCGAAGGTGGCGTCGTGTACCCTGATGACCTCCTTGTCCTCAAAGCGCTTAGCGAGGCGACTTGACTTGTATCATAGTGGGGAGGGCCCAGGTGGGCGGATGCTGGTGAGCAGGAGGTCCCAGAAGAGGATGAGGACGCTGCTATTGACGACGGCAGCGCGTACTGGAGGCGCTCACCTGCAGTGCCCCGCCCTTCACGCGCAGCGCCGGTAGTGAGGCTACCGAGGAGATGATGAGAGCGTAGACTCACCGATCCTGAGTGATCGAGTAGCCGACGTAGGGAGGGCGTGAAGAAGAGCTGGTGCCTGAACCAAAGTCATGCTCCGTGCGTCATCAGGAGCGCCAGATCTGGGCGATATACTCGGCGATACCCGTGACCATAGAGAAGACCGAGGCACGTGGATGAAGGCCATCGAAGCCTACGATCTTGGGCAGGATAAGGAAGTTTCTGCGAGTTGACCCTATGATCTCCATCGCGCCGATCTGCTCGGTGAGACGCGCTGAAAGCGCGAGCTCTGAGGCGACGCTCGAGGCCGACCTGCTGCGCATGAGCGAGGGCAGCGCGACCGTCGAGCGAGAACTCGAGGATCGCGATCTCACGCGTGAGCAGCCGACGTGGAAGCGTGATCAGGGTTCGATCATATTGATCGGCACAGCTGGACCGCGATCGCGCTACCAGTGAAGGTGAGATGATGAAGACGATCCAGAGAGAGCCGACCCGCGAGACTGCAGCATTCTCGGATGACGGAGCGGAAGAACATCCGCCAGCGCATAGGCAGCGCGAAGCCGCGTCCATGCTGCTGCGTATACTCGCCTCACCTCGGCGAGGGTCTTAAGGTCTATTTAGTATCTACGCGAGTGGCGTGCTTACGCTTGGCGGAGGTCGACGACTTCGCAGCCCTGGGTAGCTCTTCGCCGAGAGGGTGAAGAAGCTCGCTTGCATAAACCTGTGCAGTGACTGAGCCACGCGTGAGCAATCAAACACGCTCTTGTCGCTAGCCGCAAGTACTCAGCTGTGCGTGGGGGATCCCATTGGCTCGTCGAGGTCGTCGACACGGGAGATGTTGCTCTGCTGCTGAGGTGAAGGCCACGACAGCAGGATAGCGCTCGCCTTCCCCTCGAGCTGAGCTCGCAGCGCCTGGCGCGGGAGCGAAGGAGGTAGAGCGGTTGATCCGCGGGAGCCTGCGCGCGAGGGCTCGATATGCGGAGAGTATGCTCGGCGCTATCGCAGTAAGGTGAAGCGTCCCAGCGGTGCGAACCGCCGTGATCGTCCTGTACCGAGTGGGCGGAGCGCATCACCCTGAGGTGCATCTTACCCGTCGATTCCGGTGCTGCTGTCCAGCCTTGTCCTGGAGCCGCGGAGAAGTCTACCACGGTAGCACCTGTGCGGTAGAGGCTGGCCTCAGCGCGCTGAAGTAGGCTCTGTGGAGTGACGGGAAAGAAGTCGGGGCTGCGGGGTAGCCTTGCGTTGCGCGCGGCTCCCGTGCAGAGCAGGGCGGCGGCACTCTGCGTCATGATGATACGTCGCATAATCGCATAGCTCAGAGATTATAAAGTAATGATAAAACGGGCTTGGAAGCTCGGGCAAGCTTGTGCTAGTCGGTTGCTCGGTGGTCGCTTGGTCGCTTGATGGTAGACCTCGCGCGCGCCTGCCCTCCTGTATCGCCGACGATGCGGCGCCCTCGAGCTGGTCCATGAGAGACGGCCAGCGCGGCCAGATAGCCAGATGCTGAACTTACGCTGGATATTCGACGTCGAGCCACACCTGTGTCTGCACGACCATGCCGGGCGACCCCGTCGAAGAGGCTGGTCGCTTCTCGTTGATTTGACGCCTTGGCGCTATTCTCCTCTCTCTTCGGGGGATGTATCTCGGGAGCTCGTAGGCAGAGCCAGTGCTCTCGTGCTGCAGCTATATTCAACGATAGCCTCGGTCTCAGGCGTATCCATGCAGCACACTGCTGCGCCGGATCCCTTATCCTTGCCCTGATAGAAGAGCATGTCGCCTCGGCCGATGAGCTGGTTGGCTCCTGGGGGAGTCGAGGACGGTGCGGGAGTCGGCCATAGAGAAGACCCTAGAGAGCGATGCGTGCAGGGAGTTCGCCTTGATAAGACCCGCGATGACGTCTCGTGCGCTGTCGCTGATGACCCGTGCCGGTCCTTGCGCACGCGCCTTCGTGCGCCGGAGCGGGCGTTGGCTGCTCGGCCTCCTTGCCTACGGTCATCATCCAGGTCCGGCGGAGCTGCGTCGACGATGAGGCACGATATGCAGGGAGGATCTCGCGTCCGCCGATTACGCTTGAGTGGCGCCAGAGCAGGACCTGCTCGTTATACTCTCGGATGTTGCGCCGCGCGTTTCCTGCTGTGGTCTGTAGGAGGCAGGTGGCGGTTGTCATCCCGGATACTAGAGGAGTTCTAGCTGCCGCTACGACCTGCCGCGTCGGTGATGATCGCGCGCTCTCCAGCATCGGGGAGAGCTTGTGCGGGAAGATGACGCTTCGATCTCGTAGATGAGAGAACTCAAGCATCTTTGGGGTCGACCATGACGAGAACTTCAGCTCCTCGGGGGCGCTTGCCAGCAGAAGGCGTTAGGTGATGAAGGCTATTCCAGCGCCCGACGCCTCTCTCTGACCCATGGCCCCTGCGTGAGCAGATGAGGCATCTTCGTCGGAGTCAAAAGGTGATGGCTCGTTCGTGACCAGTCTTTGTCGGATACCGATGGGGAGCTCCGCTCTCCTTCCTGCTGCTCACGGTACTTGCGTGCGAGGCGAGGATGGAGCGCATTGATGGCTCGGTCTGTGGGGTGGCGTTCGGCACCTCGATGCCGACTCGTGCCAAAAGGGCCGCATGGGGGCGGATAGATACATGCACGTCCCTCGCTTGAGGCTCGTATGGCGACGCATCCTCCATCTCGTCTTGATGCGGAGAGACTTTGATACCCGACTCGGGGATGACTTCTGTGGGAGCGTCACGGTGGGGCCAACGGTGGCCTTTGCAGGGCGTGACGTTCGTACTGAAGCTGGCGAGCGTGTCGATGATCTTCGTTTGTCGTACTCCGACGTCTCCTCCATGTCGAGTGCCCGTGCCGTCTCTGCTCATAGTGCGCGAGGGAGGTCGATGGTGGGCTTGCGGTAGAGGCGAGGCTGGATGCCAGGAGCTCAGTGCTCGGGGGCGGTGCGGTCACCGTCCTCGACGAGGTCTCTGCGCTGCTCGACGATCAGTCTCAGGGACGTCCGCCTCGGCGCTGGTTGTACGGCTGAAGGATGTCGCACTTGCTGCTTCTGCTGTGTGCTGAGTCATGTGGCCGTCGTGGTGGCATCGTCGGTGGTGTATGCACTCGCGTGCGGCGTGCCTCTCCTCCTGCGCGTCCATGGCTCGTCATTGTCGGTGGGCATCGGAGCGCAATCACGCCAAAGCATCTTCGTCTCGCTGTAGCTCCTCTCCCTCGCTCTGAGGTCTTTCGTCCACCTTCTTGCGAGAGAAGAGGCGCGAGAAGCTAGCTTGCCACCCACCTGAGGGCGTGGGACGGAGACGTGGGGTGCCTTCGGCACGCGATTCTGTGGCGGCGCTGAGGCACGCGACTGCTGCATGTCACTGCGAATGGTGAGTAGGTGGAAGGCCAGCACGCCGAGTGCCAGCGATGCCGATGCTCTATATACATAGGAAGTAAGGCTCTCTCCGCGCAGACCACCCCAGCGCAGGAAGCTATCGAGGGAAGAGCGACTGCAGGCGCTGCTGCTGGACGAGACCCAGTCGAGAGGCTCTATTGACGAGGAAAGCCGCGATGTGGCGGTGAGGCGCGATGCAGGGGGCGCCAGATGGGGTGTGCAAAGAGGTAGTGACGACGCAGGGAGGCGCGAAGACGATCGTGCCGAAGAGCTGGTTGAAGAGAGGTAGTCTGCGAGGACGGCCCAGGCGAGGCCCAGATGTTTCCTGGCTTCGCGTCCTCCAGCTCCGGCCGCAGCCCTCGCCATCTCGAGCGGCGTAGATGAGGCTCTGGTCACTCCCCCAGAGGAGAGGAAGGTGAGGAGTGCTAAGCAGGCGAAGAGGGGAGCACGCCGCCAGCACTTCAGCCAGCCCGATGAGGGTGGGTATGGCGGTTGTCGAAGTTCACCTTCATCAGATCAACTTCAGGCACGCGAAGAGCGTAGTCAGCGGAGAGGGCGCATTCCTCTTCGCTCGCTGCAGGGCGGCGGCCACGTGGATCACTTGATGTCTTACCTGAAGTCTTAGCTATGATGTCTCATCGCTTTGTCGCTACTACTTTTGTGCCGCAAAGCTATGAAAGCGAGCCATATCGCCCACATTGCTTGTTATACAGCTGTGAGGGCGTCCTCCTCGTCACCATATCACACCCTCATTAATATGAACTATCTGATGACACTCCTCGCCTCAGCTCCTCGGTAGCTGCGCTCTTGGCTCTCCCGACGGAGAAGTCGTGCTCACGCGGTACTTCATCGAGACGGCTCAGTGCGCGATGGTACGCCTTCATCCTCGACGTGCGTCGCCCCTGGCGGAGTTTGCCGAAGGTGCACTCGAGGCGCGCAGCTCCTCGACTGGCTCCGGCCAACCTGCTTTCATCGAAGGTGTATCAAAGCGCTTCGACAAGAAGCGCACCCACTACCTCCTGCCGTCGTAGCGAGCGCAACGCTGCCGCCACCTCTATATGCAGGCCGAGGGGCTGCTGGCGGCGCGATATGGAGTGGGTGGCTATATGCGGGTGCTGGACGGCCGAGGGTCGCCCAGTAGTCAAAGGCAGCCCTTCTCCTCCTTCACTCCTAATTCATCACCGCGCTCTCGTGGTGCCTAATGACCCGATAATAAGACAATGATCAAGATCTATGGAGATGGAATCCCGCCCCGACCGGCACGTGGGCGTCTGGGGACCAGGTCCAGGGCGATGCCGCCACGAAGTGATATGAACTTCGGACTCGGCGTCCGCCAGCTCAAGGGCGGCGTTCCTCAAGCTCCGTGACAACGGCGCTTTCGCTGCAGCTAAGGCCGTACGCGGTGCGCTGGTATCCCTGCTTCGTGCTCGAGGATGGGCGTGTGGCGCTGCCCCCGAAGGCGGTGGGCCCACGCTCACGTCCCGTCGAGGGTGCTGCTGGTCAAATATCGATCGGCGTCAGGCTGCTAAGCGCATAGCTCGGCCTTTATGAGTCCTTTATCTGCCACGGGGGCCGCCTTCACGCTGGAAGAAGACGGTCCGTGGCGCTATGTCGTGTCGTGTGATGCTGGCGCTGGCACGCGCACCGGAAGGCGGTACGGCGGTTCCAGCTGGTCGCATATGGCGGTCTGCTCGGGCTTCGTGAGGCTGGCGATGAAGTCGGGAGTGAGCACCGTGCACCACGGGCGAGGAAGGGTGTACGGCTGCGTTAGTCGCTCTCGTGACGTGGGCGCTTACACATCGCCCCGCCAGTCCCGTGCAGCCTCCAGCCCGCTCGGAGGCGATGCTCGACCGATGAGATAGCGGACGACGGACTCCAGCTCGCTGCTCGGAGAGGCGAGGCGTTGTAGCCGCTGTACCTCGTCGGTCGGTAGCAGGCGGTGGGGCGGATCTTCACCTCGGGGTTGTCGGTGAGCATCTGGTAGAGGTCCCCAGAGCGTGTGCTCTGAGTAGGTCGGCACGGCCGAGTGGCGTAAATACACCTCACGCAGGGCCTCAGCTGCGCGGGAGGAGAGGAAGGACTATGCAGTATACTCTTCGCTGAGCGCCCTGCTGGGGATCAGTGCAGGCGGACGAGCGATTGAGGTGGTCCCGTGCTGGCCAGTAGGATGTGCTCGTGTCGGGCACTCACCGTGAGGCGGAAAGGCTCGCTATCGGTCGTGATGAGGCTGCTCTGTCCCGTCGGGTCGTCTCGCCCGACGATGCGCACCGTCGCTCCACGGATGAAACCCGTCCTCTCGGTCAGCGATCGCAGCCGGTGATCGTCGTGGTCATCTGTCGGCGACGGAACTCGCTCTACTAGATGCGGCGGGCCGCGCATCATCGCGTGAGGAGGCGAAAAGCCCCGCCTCGGCTAGCTCCGCACCCGGCATGCCTGTGGCGCTGTGGAGCCGAAGGTCAGTCCGTCGGCCTCGCTGGCTGATCGGAGAGGTGCAGGCGTGTGCCCATCACTGTGAAGGGTCGCTTCGCAGATATCCAGCCCGCCAAAGCGGCGCGGTCGGAGGCAGAAAGCAAAGCGTACTGCCCGCTCGTGCGCGTAGGGGAAGAGTTCGTCGCAATGCGCTACTCACTCCGTGATAGGTACGGGAGACACCGAGGCGCCGCCATAGAGTGCGGGTTCGACGTAGTAGGCTCCTTGTCCTGGCGGGCTTTGTCAGGCTGGCGCTGCACCGAAGAAGGGCGTGCGTCTGAGGACTGACTGTGGGGTGCGCTGTGAGGCGTGTGCTATCGGCGAAGAGCCGAAGGGACCGCTGCGCAGCGGCCGCGCTGCTCCGTCGGGTGGCGACCCAGATCTGAGGTGCGTATTACGCTCTGGCGCTGGGGGCGTAGGTAGTAATCGAGCGTCGTCCGTCGGGGCTCAGGCTCGGTGTATGCCAAGCTCTGCCGTCGCGGCTCGGCAAGGCTGGAGGCCGTCGCGCTTTGGGCCACGTGCCATCGGCCTAGCTGACCGAGGCGGTAGAGCGTCCGAGGCTCGCCCGTCACGGGGAGACGTGCGCTTGAGAGTGCTGTCGGGCGGTGACTCGAAGACGTTCGCACCGTCAGTGAAAGCTCACGAACTCACTCGTGTGGAGCGAAGACGATCAGCAGCGCTCCACCTCACACACGCTGCAGAGAGCTGTCTTCTGCTCAGGCGCTTCTGCAGGCTACGTCGTATATAGCTTGCTTCGCAAGCAGACCATCGAGGAGGGGTGGGCGCTGGAGCACGCTGCAGTAGGGCCCTTGCCCGTGCGCGCAGCGTCCACCTCCGGTAGGCGGCCTCAGCAGCACACACAGGCTGCGCCAGAGCGCACGCGCTTTCGCTCTCTCGTTGGGGTGCTCTTATGGGGCTCATATAGAAGAGGTCAACTCCAGCCTCGTGGTGGGCTCCCGTGCGCTCGGCCCAGGCCCGTGAGGAGGCTCTCAGCTGGAAGCTGAGGCGAGGAAGGGCGAAGGGAGGGAGACAGAAGGAGGGTGACAGGACAGCCTAAGCATAGCGCCGAGGCTGTGTTAAGGGATGTGGATAAGCTTATGCATCTGTAGGCTGAGTTGCCACTCAGGGGATGCTCAAGGATGTGGGAGACACAGAGCTCAATGGCAGCCTTGTCGGCCTCGCTCTGCGTCTCTCGCCGACGAATCGGGCTTGGGAGATAGGCGCCAGCGGCTGAGTTCAGCTCTGCCTGCCGCTGGCGGTAGGTCAGCAGGGCTTCCCTGCAGGGAAGCGGAATTCGCCTACGCCGTCAGGGAAGTTGCGGTGCGGGAGCTGCATCCTCTGCTCGGGCTGCAGGTGATGTAGTATTGCGGGTGGGCGTCGCGTGCCGTTGGTCTCAGTGGTTGAAGTGGTAGCCGAGGGCCTTGGTAAACCACCGTCTCCTCCGGTGAGGCTGGAGTGTGGAGCTCTTCACCGTCCGGATGATACGGCGCCAGGAGTAGAGGGCGATGGCGTCGCGAAGGCTCCTCGATGGTCATCTCGGTGCCCGAGTCAAACCGTGTCATAGGAAGCTGCCAGCGGAGATTGCATCGGCTCAGGCGGATGAAGATCGAGGCCTTGCCCATATGCACGCCGCTGCGGGCGCAAAATATTTCGTTGATCAGCATGAAGATGTCGTGGGATAATCTGGATGCAGATGGCGACGACTCGCATGGCTCCCCGAGACGGGGCGAGGGACTCACCTGGCTTGTGGCCCTCCGTCTTGTGCGTGAGATTTTCCTTATCCAGCCAGGAGTGGAAAGCGGTGTCCTCGTGCGGGAAAAAGCCCCTCCCTGTAGTGCTTTTCCTCGGTCCACGCACGTGGTCTTAAAGACTTCGTGCGTAAAATCCAAACGATCGCACGTAGTCATTGGAATCCACGTACGTAGCGAGACTTATCTACCATTCGTCACTGCACTTTTACTTGCGTTTCATTGGGGAGTCACACTACCACTGCTCCCGGCTTTCTCTCTCGAAGGAGTGGCCATATACAGTAGCGTGAGTGTGCTCGGTATGTAAAGTTGGCTCATCACTATTAGGTATTCTGCTTTTCTATATATAGCGGGGTATGCCATTAGCGCTTTAGCCTCTTGAGAAGAGATGACTCGGTGAGTAGCTCGCCCCAGCTGAGTATACAGCGAAATAAGCTCCAGGTCATTTCGTACTTTTGCTCCCTCCCGAGAGCGCGCGGGGCGCTTGCCTCGCCTGCCCTACGGGAGCACATTCTCTAACCAATAACTAACAAAGCAGTATGTATATCAAGCAGTGGGCAGCAGCCCTTCTCCTCGGTGCTATCGTCTCGGTACGGCTTTCGTGCGCTAAGGACGAACCCAAGAAGCCTGAGACGAGCATCGCTATCGAGGACCTCGCAGGTACGTGGAACCTCAATGGGGTAACGTTCTCCCCTGAGACCATCACCGTGGGTGGCACGGAGTACAAGATCGCAGACCATATCTTCAAGGCCTTCATCTTTTGGCGGGCTGGCGCTGTAGCTCCTCTAAGGTCAAGATCGAAGGTGAAAAGGCTACCCTCATCTCTGTCGTTGAGGCGTAGAGAAGACCTTCGACGTCACGGTGAAGCGAGGGCAAAGCTCCTTCCATTCCTTCTCCTTTGGTAGTGTCATGTGAAGGCAACCAGCTCAAGCTGGAGATCGCCGTCACTAATGACCTCGCGAAGATGCCCCTGAGCCACTTTGCTAACGACGAAGCGCGTACGATCCTCAAGGCGCTCGCTGAGCAGGATCAGGATCTGAAGATCAAGGCCATGGGCACGAAGTAGTTCGCTCCTCCCGCCACATCTAATTACAGTCACGGACTGCCCAGCTCTCGCTGGGCGGTGGTAGCCGTGGTCTGCGAGTGGGCGATAGCTTTGTATAGTCGCTGCCCTTTCATACCTTCGCTCTGTCCTGAGTGCAGAGTGGGATGCCTGCCATATTCGCTCTTCGGGAATCATGCGATTTTAACCCATCTAATGTATAAGTCGTGTGAATATCAGCAGTGCAGTAGCCCTTCTCTTTGAGTGATCTTGTCCTGCGCAGCCTCGTGCTCTAAGGACGACCCCAATGGACCTAAGTCGAGTGTCGCTATCAAAGCATCTGGAGGTTCGTGGCGTCTTGATAAGCCGACGATCTCCCCTGAGTACCATCCCATCGAGGGCAAGGAGTATGAGAAGTGGCAGACCACATCTTCAAGACTTTTCCTTTACCGGGCTGGGTTGGGAGCCTCGATTTATCGTGATCAAGGGCGAGACAGCTGAGCTTTCACCGTTGGCTATTGCGTTCAGAAGAGTATGAGCTTACTCTGAAGGAGGTAAACTCTCCGTACACAACCTCCCCATCGAGGTGTCGTCCGTGAGGTGGCTACCTCAAGCTGGAGATCGCCATCACAAATGCCCTCTTGAAGCAGATGCCCTCAGAGCACCTAACTCAGGGTGAGAGTGGCTTTATCCTTAAGGCACTTGCCGATCAAGGCTTGGATCTGAAGATCACGGCTACGGGTACGAAGTAGCTCCCCTCCCCGCACACATCGCGCGATATGGCACGGCCACCGCTCCAGCTCTCGCTGGGGTGGTGGCCGTGATGCGCACTCGGTGGGGACATAGTCATCGCTATTCCGTACATTTGCTCTCTCCCGGGAGGAAGAGAATCAATGCATACTTCTCATCCCATCGGGAATACACCTCTAACCTACTAATAAACTTAAATATGCGTATCAAGCAGTGGGCAGTAGCCCTTCTCTTTGAGTGGTCTCTGTTCTTGGCACAACCTCATGTGCTAAGGAAAAGCTCAAGACCTTTACTATGTCTTCTCCCGACATCCTCGCTGGTGTGTGGAACTCAGTGACGTAACGGTCTCTGAGACGATTACGTTGACGATACTGAGTACAGAGATCTGCAGATCACATCTTCGAGGCTTCTATCTTTATCGGGCTGACTGTAGCTCCCTCAAAGCTCAAGATCGTGGGTGAGACTACAGGCAGAAAAGGCAACCCTCATCTCTGTCATCGACGATGTAGAGAAGACCTTTGAGGTTGCTCTAAAGCGATGGCAAGCTCTTCGTGCGCTACCCCTTCGGTAGTGTCGCATGCAAGACGGCCAGCTCAAGCTGGAGATTGATGTTACTAACGATCTCCTGAAGAAGATGCTGCGACTACTTCGGCAATAGCGAAGCAGGTATCATCCTCAAGGCTCTCGCTGATCAGAATCTCGATCCAGAAGATTGCGGCTACAGGCGTACGAAGTAGTTCGCTCCTCCCGCCACATCGCACGATATAGCACGGCCACCGCTCCAGCTCCCGCTGGGGTGGTGGCCGATCTGCTTAGGAGTAGTGTTGCTATCCCGCCTGATGCCCGTGCTGAAGCAAGAGTGGAGGGCGTGAAAATTTCATGAAGATTCTGCTCTATATTGAGTACCTTTGCAAGACATTACTAGCCCAATGAGTATCGTACAAGCAGTAGACTATCACGTCCCCGTCATGCTCGGGAGGAGTGCCTCGAGGATGAACCTCAGCCCACAGGCCATTATGTCGACGTCACCTTCGGTGGAGGGGCACTCACGTGCTATACCCTGACCGCCTCTCTGACGGCGGGCATCTCTCCTTCGACCAAGATCCCGATGCTGCGCACGAGCGAGGAGACGGAGTGCTTCACGTTCGTCGCCCTCGAACTTCCGCCATCTCGAGCGCTTCATGGACTACTATGAGGAGCTGGGGCAGGTGGATGCACTCTTGGCTGACCCTCGGTGTGTCCTCCCATCACTTCGAGTGATATGGAGCGTGGCTTTAGCTTCCCGTGACGAGACGCCTCTCTTGGATATGCGCAGACAACACTGCAGGCCGCTCAGCGCGTGACCTTCTGAACGAGTACTGATGAAGCTGCCTGCCGATATCCTCTACCGCTATGGAGAGCTGGAAGCAGAGCCGTAAGATCGCGTGTCGTGTGCAGGCCTGAGCTACGGCACCTCTGCAGACCGTCAGGATCTCATCGCCGTCGTCCGCCCCTTGGTGCGTCCCGACCAAGAGAAGAAGCAGCTCTGCCGCATCTTCCAGGCGCTGCGTATCGAGGTCAATGGCGAGCTGACGGCTCTCGAAGAGCTCCTCGAGCCACGAAGCGCGTCCCATGCGCCCTGGGCGGTCGTCTCGTGGTGATGACCTATCACTCCCTCGAGGATCGTATCGTCAAGAACTTCCTCCGTCAGGGCGCGATGACTCAGCCGATGCCCGTATCTACGGCTCTTTCGGCTTCAGCTTGGCGTCTGGTGACGCGCAAGCCCATCACGCCTCTCTGCCGAGGAGATCGCTCAGCAACCTCGTGCCCGCAGTGCTAAGCTGCGTATCGCTGAAGCTTCTCTGATCCTCCCAATACCTCTACCCTTACCGATGACCCAGACGATACTGCTCCCTCCGACGAGGCCGCCACACTGCAAGCGGATGCCCCACATGAGCCCCCCTATACCGATGCCCATGAGGGCGAAAGAGGATCGTGGCGCGCGGCCTCATTGAGTGGATCGAGAATGAGCCCTGTGGGCCGGCTGGCCGCTCGGAAGAATATTCGCTTCATCGCCTACTGTCTCTTCCTCGTGGGGTGATGATCGCATGGCCCCTATATCTATCAGGGCAGCTTGCGTGAGATCACTTCGCTGGAGAAGAAGCTGGAGGATATCCGCTCAAGGCCCTCTTCACCTCGGCGGCACTCATCGAGGTATGAGCGTATCAACAACATCACGACCAAGGTCGACCAGTACCAACTCAGCTCGTACCTGCCACCCAGCCCCTTATCTCCTCGTCGACTCAGGGCGGTATCCTACGCCCAAGCCCTCACTAACCCCACGTATATCCCCTTCCTACCGACTGAGATTCGTCAATGAACCTGCGTACAATCACCGCTAAGCTCAAGGCCTTCGTCGCAGCGGCTAAGGCCCCCGCCCGTGGACTCTTCTTCAGAGTCCCAGCGTGGTGTCGAGTGGCACCGCCTCACCCACGACCGCTATCCCTGGGTCGTGGCTTTTATCTCGCTGGCGATGGTCCTCGTGCTGCTCCGCATTGTCTTCTTCATCCTCAGTCCGACGGCAAGCGCTATGCGGAGATGGCTCTCTAAGGTCAACCCCCACGCTACAGCGCTGTCGAGCCTATGCGTGGCTCGATCTACGCCCGTGATGGGCGCTCCCTGTCGCCGTCACCTCCCCGTCTATCGCCTCTTCTTTGACTTTCGGACACGAAGCCTCGAGCCGCTACGTCAGCCCCTTCCTCCGAAGGATGGCGATAGCAAGCAGCAGGCCAAGCGCGAGACAGATCCTCAAAGCTTCGCGCCGAATACGAGGCTCGACCTTGACTCGCTGGCCGAGGCTGATGGTCAATACCTTCGACCTCTCGGCACGCAAGCTCACTGAGGCCAAAGCTCAAGGCGCGCTGGAAGCAAGGCTTCGACACCAAGTCCCGCCACTCGCGTCGTCTATCCCGGCTGACGTACCTGACGTCCAGTACCGCGCCTTCGAGCAGGCAGAGCCCTTCGTCATCCATAAGACGGGGCCCAATAGGTATAAGAAGCGCCTCTTCAGCAAGCTCATCTATACGGAGAATGAGAGCCGTCGTGTCTATCCCTTCGGTTCGCTGGCTTATCGCACCATCGGGCATATCTACGACCGTACCGATGGCGGGCTGACGAAGGCGCGCTTCGGTCTTGAGCTTCCGCTACAATGACTCCTCCGCGGGGAGCTCGGTGAGAAGCTCTCCTTCTACAACATGGGTCGCTACGAGCAGACCATCAGCAAGCCCCCCGTCGATGGGGCAAGCGTCTACACGACCCTGGACATGAATATCCAGAGCATCGTGGAGCGCAACCTCATGACAGCTCTCCTACCTCGAGGCGGAGAGCGGTACCGTCGTCCTGATGGAGGTCCAAGACGGGTAAGGTCGTCTCGATCTCCAACCTCCAGCGCACCGCACCTGGCGTCTACCACGAGACGGTGAATATGGCCGTGTCGGATATGAGTGAGCCAGGCTCTACCTTCAAAGGTCGCCTCGATGATGGTCGCCCTTGATGACGGGGTCGTCCATCCCAATGATACCATCGACGTAGGCAACGGCCTCTGGAAGTACGGCGGTAAGGTCATACGTGACCACAATGCAAACCACGGTGGCTATGGGCGTATCTCCGTAGCGCAGACCATCGTCAAGTCCAGTAATGTCGGTGTGGCGAAGATCATCACCCGTGCCTATGAGTCGCGCCCCGATGACTATGTGCAGAAGATCCGTAACCTCGGCTTCCGGCGAAGACCTCAAGCTCGAGATCGATGGCTGCGAGAAGGCCCGCATCCGTAAGCGCTCAGACAACCCCTGACCGCTGGTACAATACCACCCTCGGCTGGATGTCCTATGGCTATGAGACGCAGGTGCCTCCTATCTACACGCTGGCCTTCTTCAATGCGATCGCTAATGGTGGTCGCTATATGCGCCCTTACTTCGTCTCCGAGATCCAGCAGACAGGATCAGGTCATCAAGACCTTCGAGCCGACGGTCGTGCGTGAGCAGATCTGTAAGCTCGAGACGCTGACGGCGATCCAAGAGATGCTGCGTCGTGTCGTCACCGAGGGTACGGGGAAGAAGGCGCGCTCGCCCTTCGTCGCTATCAGCGGAAGAGCGGTACGGCACAGCTCGCCTCGGGGGTCGTGGAGGCTATCGCGCGACTCCACGGGGCACGTACGCCACCAGGTATCCTTCTGCGCGTACTTCCCTCCGAGGCACCTAAGTACTCCCTGTATCGCGGTCATCCGCAGACCCTCGAGCCAGTTCAGCGCTGGTGGGGGCGTGATGGCTGCTCCTATCATCCGTAAGATCGCCGAGAGCCTCTTGGCACTCGAGGATCCTATCCCTCTGGATTCGCTCCGTCGCTCATCCTCTCCCAAAGCGTATACGAAGGAGATCGCCGCAGGCCGTGCCTCGGCACTCCTCGCAGTGATGGCGCAGCTCGGTATGCCCACGCCTCGTATGCCGAAGGATGCTGGGCTCTTCATCGCCGTCGATACGACGCTACATCGCCCGCTCCCTGCCCGCTACGAATGGCCGTGTGCCTGCCGTCGTCGGTATGAGTGCGATGGATGCTGTCTACCTCCTGCGTAAGATGGGCTACAACCCTCGCCTGCGTGGTGCAGGCAACGTCGTCGGGCAGTCCATACCGGCAGGCTCACCAGCCGCAGCCGGCACCGAGGTTGTCCTGGAGCTCGGCTTCGCCTCCTAAGGCGCACGGCCCTCCTCTCCCTTTCCCCTCATCGAGCGTATATCAATTCTATATCCAATGACACTGAGCTCCCTCCTCCCGAGGCATTGCCTATACCTCACCCTCCGAACCCGCACTTATCGCGGGCTGTGAGATCACTCATATCACCGAAGACTCCCGCGCTGTGAAGCCTGGGACGCTCTTCGTCGCCCTACGTGGTGTCCATGCCGATGGGCATCGCTTCGTCCCCGCCGCTATCGAGGCGGGTGCACGTGCCGTCCTCGTCGAGACGCTCCCCGAGGAGCAGCGCGCGGACGTCGTCTATATCGTCGTCAGCTCTACGGCTGAGGCACTCGGACTCACCAGCTCGGCACTCCACGGCCACCCTCTCAAGCGATGCAAGTCGTCGGTGTCACGGGGACGAATGGCAAGACGACCATCGCCACGCTCCTCTTCCGCCTCTTCCGTGCAGCGGGCTACCGCTGTGGACTCCTGAGCACGGTGTGCAACTATATCGAGGACGAAGCCGTCCCCGCTACGCATACCACTCCTCGGCACCCGAGCTGCAGGCACTCCTCTCGCGTATGCAGGCAGCGGGCTGTACGCACGTCTTCATGGAGGTCAGCTCCCACGCTATGGCGCAGCATCGTGCCGCTGGGGTGCACTTCCGTGGCGGTATCTTCACGAACCCTCACGCGCGACCACCTCGACTATCACGGCACGGTGCAGGAGTATCTCCGTGCTAAGAAGAGCTTCTTCGATGGGCTCGACAAGGATGCCTTTGCGCTGACGAATGCCGACGACAAGAACGGTGCCGTGATGCTGCAGAATACCCGGGCGCATCGGTACAGCTACGCCCTGCGCGCCGCTGCTGACTACGCGCAGAGATCCTCGAGCTCTATCCCACGGCACGCAGCTGCGTATCGCGGGTGTCGAGGTGCTGGTACGACTCGTCGGCGAATTCAATGTCTACAACCTCCTCGCCGCATATGCGGCAGCGACCCTCCTCGGTATGTCGAAGGAAGAGGCTCTGCGCCGCCTGAGCGAAACTCACCGCTGTCGACGGGCGCTTCCAGAGCTTCATCTCCGAGAAACGTGGCTATATCGCTGTCGTCGACTATGCGCATACTCCCGATGCCCTCATCAATGTGCTGGAGACGCTCTCGAGTCTTCGCTCAAAGGGCGCGAAGATCATCTGCGTCGTCGGCTGTGGTGGCGACCGTGACCGCGGTAAGCGTCCGATTATGGCGCACGAGGCGGCAGTCCGTGCTGACCGCGTCATCCTCACCTCCGACAATCCCCGCAGCGAAGATCCCGTAGCGATCATCGAGGAGATGCGTGCTGGCCTAAGCCCCGAAGAGCTGAGCCGCACGCTCTCTATTACCGACCGTGCCGAGGCTATTCGCACGGCTACGATGCTGGCCTCTGCAGGCGACTTGATCCTCGTCGCAGGCAAGGGCCACGAGACTTATCAGGAGATCGCAGGTGTGCGTCATCACTTCGATGACCGCGAGATCATCCTCGAGCAGTTCGCTCACGAAGCTTAGTATTTCACTCTACACAGATTATGATTTATCACCTTTTTGAGTACTTGACCCGTCAGGGTATTGCCTTACCTTTCTCACGTCTCTTCACCTACGTCTCCTTCCGTGTGGGCTTAGCGCTCATCGTGGCGCTCCTGATCAGCACGATCTGGGGGAGCAAGGTCATTGACTTCCTCCGTCGTAAGCAGATCGGCGAGCTGGTGCGTGACCTCGGTCTCGAAGGCGAGCAGACGAAGAAGGGCACCCCTACGATGGGTGGTGTCATCATCATCATGGCGATCCTGGTGCCTACGCTCCTCTTTGCGCGACTGGACAATATCTACGTCATCCTGATGATCATCACGACGCTCTTGATGGGGCTTCTGGGCTTTGCCGATGACTATATCAAGGTATTCAAGAAGGATAAGAACGGCCTGAAGGAGCACTACAAGATCATCGGGCAAGTCGTCCTCGGCCTCATCGTCGGGTGACGCTCTACCTCAGCCCCTCGGTCGTCATCAAGCGCAATAGTGAGATCGTCCGTGAGGGCGGTGTGCGTGAGATTCGCTTCGAGACCACCGATACCAAGAGTCTCGAGACCTCTATCCCCTTCCTCAAGGCGAATAACCTCGATTACTCTGAGATCCTCCCCATTTCTGATCCAGGGGTGAAGAAGATCGTCGGGGTGACCATCTTCATCGTGATGACGGTCGTCGTCGTCATGCTCCTCTCCAATGGTGTGAACCTCACCGACGGCGTCGATGGCTTGGCCTCGGGTTCGTCGGCTATTGTCGGGGTGGTGCTGGGGGTCTTTGCCTACGTCTCCTCGCACCACGATATGGCGGGCTACCTGAATACGATGTTTATCCCAGGGGCAGAAGAGCTGGTTATCTTCGCCGCTACGCTCGTCGGGGCAACGGCTGGCTTTCTCTGGTACAACTCCTATCCCGCACAGGTCTTCATGGGCGACACGGGGAGTCTGGCGCTCGGTGGTATCATCGGTGTCTTCGCTATCCTCATCCGTAAGGAGCTTCTGCTACCTATCCTCTGCGGTATCTTCATCGCCGAATTTACCTCTTCCTTCATCCAGCGCTTCTACTTCAAGTACACCCGTATGCGTACGGGCAAGGGCGTGCGTGTCTTCAAGATGGCGCCCCTGCACCACCACTTCCAGCTCCCTGGTGGTGCGGCTACGGATAGTATCCTGAAGCGTCCTATCGCTAAGATCCCTGAGGCTAAGCTGACGATGCGCTTCTGGCTCATCGGCATCCTGCTGGCTGTGGTGACCATCGTCACGCTGAAGATCCGATAATAGGAGGGCCTGCCGAGTGATCCAAATAGAAGATAAGATCGTCAGTCAAGACCTCTTCGACGTACTCTTCGTCTGTGACTATGACACCTGCAAGGGGGAGTGCTGCGTCGAAGGCGATAGCGGTGCGCCGCTGGAGGAGGGTGAAGCGGAGCAGCTTCGTCAGTGCCTGCCCCATGTGCGCCATCTGCTCTCCCTGCAGCTCTCAAGATCATCGAGGAGCAGGGCGTCAGCTACCCGATGAGGACGGCGATGAGGTGACCTCTATCGTGAATGGGCGTGACTGCGTCTTCACCACCTACGACGAGCAGGGACGCTGTGCCTGCGCCCTCGAGAAGGTCTACGGCGAAGGAAGACGGACTTCATCAAGCCATCAGCTGTCAGCTCTATCCGTGCGTCTGACGAAGTACCCCACCTTCACGGCGGTGAACTACCATAAGTGGTCGATCTGCAAAGTGCGCGCTCAAGCTCGGGTCGCAAGCTCCAGGTGCCCGTCTATCGAGTTCCGCGTGCGCCGCTCGTCCGCGCCTTTGGCGAAGAGTTCTACACGCAGCTGGAGGAGTCGCAGCCCTCTTGAGGCCGAGCGCGAAGAGGCGAAAGCGAGCCAGAGCTAAGCTCTCCCTACCTCCCCATACAGACTCATAGTGCATCGCCCCGTGATCCACTCTTCGGATCACGGGGCGATGTCTTTATTTTAGGGGGGCGTGTGCAGGCGGCTCTACACGGCCTGGATAGCTCCCTTCTCTGGTAGCTGGTCTCTCCTTCTTGTCGAGGAGATGGTATGAACCTATAGAGTCACTGCTCCGACCAATATAGCTCGCGTCGACCAATATGCTTCGCATCGCGACCAATATAGGTCAGCTCATCGACCTATATAGGAATAGGCCACCATCCCTATATAGGGTGGGGGAGTAGGTCCAAATCATGGGGGCAGCATCGTGCTGCTCCCCTCTATGCTGAGTGTACCTGGGGCGATGAAGCCCACAGGGTGGATACTACTTCTTAGCCGTAGAGTCCGTCTTAGCCTGGACGCCTTCGCCAGCGTTGTAGTGCTCGTTGAGGTACTTGATGAAGTCCTCGGTGATGTCGAGCGCGTCTTCTGCGTAGAGGATGTTGTCGCCGACCTTGGTGAGGATGAGCTTGTAGCGGCCATCCTTGTTGTAGTCCTTGAGCTGCTCGCGGATCGACTTCATCATATCCTCGAGGAGGGACTGCTGCTTGAGGGCAAGCTTTTCGGAGAGCTCAGCGCTGAGAGCCTGACCTTCCTGCTGCATGCGGATGAGCTCTGCTGCTCAGCCTGCTGGGCTTCTGCAGAGACGAAAGCGTTGATGCGCATACGGCGCTCGAAGTCGGCTGCAGCCTTCTGGATGGCAGCGCTCTTGCCCTGAAGACGGGTCTGGTGAGCGGCAGCATCCTTCTCGAGAGCTTCCTTGATTTCCTGTGCGAACTTATACTGTGAGGTGACACTGTCCATATTCACAAGAGCAATGGGCAGGCCAGTAGCTTGTACTTCAACGGGAGTGGTGGGGGTAGACTTCTGGTCGGCCTTGTTCCCTCCACAGGAGGAGAGGCAGAGGGAGCTGGCGAGTGCGATGGCGAGTGTGCCGAGGCTTACGAAACCTTTCTTTGTCATAGGTAGATTATGATTTGTAATGGATATGCGGGGTGGATAGTGGGGGCTATAGAGGTCGCCACCCTCGTTAGCGGCGAGGCGCTCAGCCAGAGTCTTGTGGCGCTGAGCGTCCTTAGTGCTGTGACGTGTGGCACGAAATACCACGCTGCTGCATAGCTCGGTTGCCCCCAACGTGTGTGCTGGGGAAGCGCCCGTTCTTCTTGAAGATCACCCCGATAGAGAGGAGGAAGACCACGAGCCCCATAGCGAGGAGTGAGATGAGGAATAGTGACATACTACTCTTTGTCTTTGCCTTTAGAGAAACAGAAAAGTACGACTGCACCTACGAAGAGTACTATCGAAAGGAGTGTCATGCTTGTTTTTTATCGTTATATTTGTTGGGAGCAAAGGTACAAGTTTTCGCTGATTAAGGCCTTGAGTGTACTACGAGGGGCAGAGAAAAGTGCTGCTTGTCGCCCTGCCAACACATTTACCTATACGTAAACATCAAGTAAAAGCAATGGAAATTACAGAGCTGAACCCCAAGATTGTCTGGAAGTACTTCCATGAGATCACACAAGTCCCCCGCCCTCGAAGAAGGAAGAGAAGATCATCGCCTACCTCGAGAAGTTCGCTAAGGACCACGGTATCGAGTACAAGAAGGATAAGGTGGGCAACATCGTCATGAGCAAGCCTGCTACCCCTGGCTACGAAGACCGTGTCAAGCTCATCCTGCAGAGTCACGTCGACATGGTATGCGAGAAGAACGCTGGTACCGTGCACGACTTCGACAACGACCCCATCCGTACCATCATCGATGGCGAATGGCTCCATGCTGACGGCACCACCCTCGGTGCTGACAACGGCATCGGCTGTGCTGCACAGCTCGCCGTCCTCGCCTCGGACGACATCGAACACGGGCCTATCGAAGCCCTCTTCACCATCGACGAAGAGACCGGTATGACCGGTGCCTTCGCCCTCCAGCCTGGCTTCCTCACCGGTAAGATCCTCATCAACCTCGACAGCGAGGACGAAGGTGAGCTCTTCATCGGCTGCGCCGGCGGTAAGGGTATCGTCGCTACCTTCAAGCCCGAGTACAAGGCTGCTCCTCAGGATCTCGTATGGCTCCGTGCCTCCGTCTCTGGCCCTCAAGGGCGGTCACTCTGGTGGTGAGATCCACGTCGGCCTCGGCAACGCTAATAAGCTCCTCACGCGCTACCTCTACGCTCTCGAGAAGAACCTCGACTGGTGCCTCGCTGAGATCGGCGGCGGTAACCTCCACAACGCTATCCCCCGCGAAGCTCACGCGCTCATCGGTGTCAAGCCCGCTGACAAGGCTAAGGCTGAGGAACTCCTCCGCGAGCTTGATGCTGCTGTACGCAATGAGCTCAAGGCCGTTGACCCCAAGGTCCGCCTCGATATCGAAGACGCTGCTGCTCCTGCACAGGTCATCGACTGCAAGACGAAAGTCCGCTCTCGTACGTGCGCTCTACGCTTGCCCTCACGGCGTACTCGGTATGAGCCACGAGCTGGAAAATCTGGTAGAGACGTCGAACAACCTCGCTTCTATCAAGCAGCGTGACGGCGTCATCCTCGTCGAAACCAGCCAGCGTAGCTCCACGACGAGCCTGCGCGACAGCGCTTCGGAGATGGTAGCCTCTGTCTTCGAGCTCGCTGGTGCTGATGTCAAGGTCACCGACTCTTACCCAGGCTGGAAGCCCAACCCAGACTCTGCTATCCTGAAGGCTTCGGCTGATGCTTATCGCAAGCTCTTCGGCAAGGAAGCAGCTGTCAAGGCTATCCACGCTGGTCTCGAGTGCGGTCTCATCCCTCGACGTCTATCCCGACCTCGATATGGTATCCTTCGGTCCTACGCTCCGTGACGTACACTCACCCGCTGAGCGTATCGAGATCAAGACGGTAGACCTCTGGTGGCGTCACCTCCTGCAGGTCCTCAAGGAAATCCCTGCAGCTAAGTAGTCGTCTCTGACACTAAGCCCAATCAAGCAGGCTCCCCCTGTGCGAAGCTTTGCACAGGGGAGCTTTGTTTTATGTATGGTGAAGTCACTCTCTCGAAGCGTAGAGCATGAGGGTATAGAGAGGGCGAGACCCTACTACTTCGGTGTGAACCAGTAGTGGTCGGAGTGTGAACCAGTAGTGGTCGGAGTGCGAACCAGTAGTGGTCCGAGTGCAGACCAGTAGTGGTCGGAGTGTGGACCAGTAGTGGTTCAAGTGCGAATGACTATTGCTCTGTACATCATCGCTTTTGCTCACGATCTCAAGTCTGCCACCTCGACGCTTTAGCGATAGCTCACCCTACCAGCATAAAAGTAGCGCCCACTTCCCTCTGCAGGAGGTGGGGCGCCATCGCATAGGGGAGGGCTGAAGCTATGCCTTGCGGTGGAAGATATATCCCTTCAGCGGTTGGGGGAGAAGGACGGCGTCTTGCTCTCTGGGTCGATGGTGACTGATGCCGTGGTGAAGTTGGCTACGAGCTTAGTCGAGCTGATTTCCACTGGAAGTCCTTCAAGAGGATCGCTTCGCCGAAGGGTGTGGTACGGATGATGTCGGTGATGTAGAGCGTCTGCCCCTCGAGGCGATAGGAGGTCGTGTAGCTCATCGTGCGAGGGCTCCCCGAGGGGGTGAGGGTGAAGCGGACTTCGCTGTCACTGACGAAGTCGAGGAGCATCGTCCCCTGTCCCCTCAGTCCATAGAGAGCTGAGCGAGCCTGCTGGACTTGGGCTCCTGAGGGCTACCCTGCTACAGCTCTGTAGGCCACAGACGAGGATGAGTAAGAGTAAAAGGATGGGGTGAGATACCACTGACGCTTAGGGGAAGGAGTAGCGTGCCATAGGAGATAAGCGATAGATGGTGGGACTAATGAGCAGCCTCTACGATGTCGAAGAAGAAAGGTGCGTAGCCTGCCTGGACGTACGCTGACTTGCATCCATGTGGGACGATGAGACGCTCGATGCGCCCCTGCTTTGTCGTACGGAAGAAAGCCATCGATCCCAGTATCGGAGGGGTCTTCCCGAGAGCTCGAACGGTCTCCAGCGATCCGCATAGGGCGAAGGCCTGATCATCGATGTGCTGAAGGCTCTCTGGAAGCGTGATCTCAGGGAGGCTGCTGGCGTAGAAGGCCAGCGGGCCGATGGTGCGTAAGCGCTGGGGAGCGTGACGGGCTCCTGGATCTGTGCGGAGAAGAAGGCTGCTTCGCCTATGCTCCGAAGTGTAGAGGGAGGAGGAGCTGCTTGATATTGAGCGCCGTCCTCAGGTCGATCTGCTGATTGATGATGAAGTAGCCATAGGCTCCAGCGGCCAGTGCGCGTGCTCCGAGCGTCTCGAGCCCCTCAGGCAGGCGGAGTGTCTTGGCCTGGATCGTGGAGAGCGGGCCCTTATCCTGATTGGGGTGCTGGATGAAGAAGGTGCTACTGAGTGTGGTGATGGCTGAGGGTCCAGCAAAGGTGATATCATCGAAGCGCCCGGTAAGGGTCACCGCCTTCAGCGATCGGGGGAGGGTAAGCGGACTGCTGAGCTCCAGGAGTGCCCGTAGCTCCTCGAGGCCTTCGGGGAGCATAAGCTCATCCTTTACAGAGGAGATCTTCAGATCATCCTCCCCACCCGTCAGCTCCACGAAGAGCTTCGGCTGATTACAGTAGAGGCGCTTGAGGGCTCTTTGGGGAGGTGGAGTTGCTCGCATGCTGAACTCTCCGAGCTCGATCTTCTCATAGCCTTCAGGGCAGGGTGAGGCTTGTGTAGATGAAGTTGAGCCCGAAGTTGATGAGTCCCTTTAGCCCGCGAGGTAAGGTCAGCGCCTTGATCGTGAGGGCCTGATGCGAAGGCCGAGGGAGGATATCGTCTTCTACAGCTACCGGGGTGGGCTCGGGGTCACTGAAGAAGCGCTTCTTAGGAGGACAGTGCGACCGCCACTGACGATGCGTGTATCGGAGAGATCGAGGGGCATCAATGCGGGCATTCTGCTCGCTGAAGAAGAGTAGGTCGGAGCCATTGATCGGGCCATGGACGATGATCTTGGAGAAGTAGGGCATCTCCTTAGCGACCATGGTGGAGTCCCTGGGACCTTCTGCGTCAGCTCCAGCACTCCATCCGTGTAGGTGTGGTAGGGGGCTGCGTGGTGGCGTACCGTCACAGCTACCGAGTCCTCGGAGAAGAAGCCTGAGAGGGATTGCCCAGGCGTACATAGACGGTCGTCTCACCATCAGTGAGCCCTGCGTACCCGCCCCTCGCTATCGACTGAGGCGATGGAGGGATCGGCGACACTCCATGAGAGTGCCTCTGTAGGCTTGTAGTCTTCGGGAGGAAGCGGTAGGGGAGCGTGTAGGTCTCGAGGGGATTGATCGTGATCGAGCGGTCACGCAGGTAGACCCCAGAGGAGATGAGGGTGAAGTGGCGGCTGGCTCGTGCGCGCTTGCCCCTGACTGGAGTGAGGTCACGAGGACCGTAAGCTCGCCCTTGCGGAGGGGCTTCAGTACGCCCCCGTACTGGATGGATGCGATGCTGGCGTCGGAGACACTCCATGAGACGTGGGGACTCGACTCGAGGTGAGAGGTGACCGAGGTGGTACTCCCCTACCCGTATAGAGGGTGTCGGAGCCTAAGGAGGCTATCGTGAGCGTCTCGATGGCGGGATCCTCCTGTGAGCAGGAGAGGAGGGAGAGGATGGCGAGGAGCGCCGTGATGGCGATGCGGTAGTTCATACGTGCTGAGCGTGCTAGTGCGTCTGACGGATGGTGAAGATGATGGGGATAGACCTTCGCCCGTCGGGAGGATAAGGCGTATCTGGGTGCTGCGATCAGCTCCACTCGTATTCTTATCCAAGTAGAAGGCGATCGAGCTGACATAGCCCGTCTCGGGGTCTATCCCGAGCTCTGCCTGGATCCAGCCACTGCGCGCCTGAGGCTTGGTGATCTGGATCTGCTCCTGTGAGAGATTGGTGGTGAGGGGACGATCGTGGCGACGACCATCTTGCTGCTCTCATCGTCGGGGAGCGCTGCCAGATCAAGAGTGGTGTCTTCGCTGGTGGCGAACTCATATACTCCCGTGAAGGGTGCTTGCTCACAAGTGAACTGCAGAGGAGCCAGCTTCGGTCCTATATATTCGCTTCCTACATACGTGCCAAAGGTGGCGGTGATGGAGAAGCGTCGGATGGTGCGCAGCGGGTTAGCTGTGACACGTATCCCCTTGAAATTCGTTAGATCGGGGTAGTCGATAGTCGAGCCCTCGGGTACAGGGAGTTCCGCTCCCCAAGAGCGCTCGGGGAGTGTGACGAAGGTTGGGCGAGTCCACTCGATATCATCAAAGTGAAGATTCGTCCGGTAGCTGAGGGCAAACTCAGATGCTTCAGCTGGGAGGGTGATACGCTCCTCGCTCTTGCCATGCTGGCTGTGGAGATAGAGATGGCGCTTGTGGTTGGGTAGCTGGAGGAATCCCCAAAAGCTTCTGATCGTTCGCATCATTGGTGATACAGTAGACGAGGCTGAAGCCCTTGCTCATCAGGAGTGAGAGATCGAGGAAGTCCGCACTCGTTGTGGTCTGCCCCTGTGAGGGTGACTCGCTGGACTCTTGATGAGGCGGAAGTAGCGCTGTAGTGCTGGACGCTCCATCTGATCATCCTGCGTATCGATGGCGTATTGCCAGAAGGGACTACGATACTTCTCGCGGTAGTCTGGCATCACCTCGCCATCGCCATTCCGCTCTATCTGCCCCTCGAGGTTGTGACTGTCGACGTAGACAGTGAGGTGGAGCTTGCTCAGTGGTAGGTCGGTCTTCAGCGGGATAGAGATCTGCTGGGGAAGCATCCCAAGGCTTGTGAACATCTGCTCGGGGTGCGCAAACGAGGACAGTAGAGTGTCCCAGCTGGAGGTAGTCAAAGGAGATCTTTTGGTCTGCGAACTGAGCATCAGCGAGCGTGATGCGTACTCGGCGCTGTGCCATACTCGTCGGGATAGCATCGGCACGGAGGCTGATACCCCAGCTCTCCTCGGTCTTGATGATCTGTAAGTCGTGCACCCAATCGCTCGAGCCTTCACCGTAGTCATAGCTTATGCGTAGCTGGTCGCCGGAGAGGTTGGTGCGGAAGAGTATGGGGTCGGTATGCGTCCCTCCAGTGGCGGGAAGGGGGATCGTGTAGATCTTCTCTTTGTTGCTATAGTACGAGCTCAAGGGGAAGCCCAAGACAGGGATATAGGGGAAGAGATACCTATCGGTAGCCAGCGATTCGTCTGCCTCCTGACGGATCGTGATACGGCGGGCTGCCTGGCGCCCTCCTCGCTCGATGATCTGGAGGATGAGCTCTGCTTGGCGGGCGAAGGGCGTACTATTGCGCGCAGCATAGACGAGGAGCTGACCACGACGAAGCTCTGTCTCGATCCAGTCCTCTAGCCTCGGTGATCTGTAAGCGCTCATCGGTGACCGAGGAGGAAAAGGGTATATATAGCGTATCCCCTGTACTGCGAGCGGTGAGCTCCAGGCCTTTGCCTCCATCATTGAGGTCAAGCTGCGGCGTCTCCGCTGTACTACGACAGGTGGAGAGGAGAAGTATTGAGAGGAGGGTGAGGAGGTAGGCTTTGACTTTCATCATCATGTGTGTAGCTACTTGGACTTGACCTTGTGTAGGGTAATGTAAGCCGAGATCATCCCTGGCTCAGAGATATGGACGAGGGTAGACTCCTCTTCGGCACGTACGAGCTCCATGATCAGGGTGACGTCGTGCCGCGCGTAGGTCGTGGCTATCGGGGGGATGACGTCGATCTCGAAGGTGCCAGCATAGTGGTCGGTATCTCCTCGGAAGGGGAAGAGTGGGAAGGTGAGGAGGACCTTGCTCCCAGCGACACGCCACGTCCCCTTATAGATATTGATCCCATACTGTAGGACGGGGAGTGAGCTCAGCAGTACCTGGCCGTTGCTCTGGAAGCTAAGCTGGTAGCGCGAGGAGGTGGATAGACATTATATAGGGCGTCATCGATATAGAGGACACGCTTCCAGGTCTCAAGGTCGACGCGATAGGAGCCGAGGATGGTACGATAGTCTATTGGGGCTTGGCTAATCGGATTGCGTTCGCTCCAGGATGGGTCGATGACATCGGTCTCCTTGCTCCAGTAGTCATCTTGAGCTCCCTTTACCCGTCATCAGCGCCGAGAAGCTGTAGTCGGGATTGACAAAGAAGGCCTCCATGGTGAGCATGTTATTCAATAGGTTGAAGCGACGAATCTTCATCCGATACTCCAGATCTCGCCGATGGGAGAGCCGACTCGTACAAGGAGCTCTTCGGGGGCCTTGGGGTCCAGAGTCCAGGTGCCTGTGTAGTAGAAGATCGTGCTCCCAAACTCCTCGATGACATAGGTGGCATAGACTTGCCCTGTCTTAGAGAGATAGAGGGAGTTGAGATGCTTGCCTGCTACGTTGAGTATGGGGCGGGCTGCAGCGGATAGGTTCCCGAGACTTTGTGGGAGGATCACCTCTTGCTTCTCGTGGTCTATCTTCCACGTCACGCCGAGTAGCTTCTCCAGGGTGAGTGAAGAGGGGAACTGGATGCGACTCTTCTGTCCCGAGGTATCGGTCGGGAGATCATTGGTGCAGGCGGTGATGAGCGCAAGGAGTAGCGCAAGGAGGTAGGGGCGTCTGCTTATCATCGGGGCTGAGGTGTGAGGGTGATCTTCTTAAAGTCGGCGACATAGCCACTTTGTAGGGCTACGGAGAAGGCTGGCGTGGCGAGGCCTGTAGCGACATCGTAGGTATAGTATCCGTTGTAGGGAGCTTCGCTACTTGTACGGACATAGCGCAGATAGAGGCGCCCGTCGATGACCGTAGCGATATTCACACTTGGCGGAAGGCCGAGGAGGGGCGTAGTGACGCTATCGGCTCTGCATGGCGTGTCGCCAGATCGATGGTGTAGTACTGCCACTCGTCTTGGGGTATCTCGCTTCTGATGGCTGATAGCTGGTGGGCAGAGACCATCGTTAGGAGTTTGCCTTGGTAGACATAGATCCCGTTGAATCGTGCGGGGTAGCTGAGGCTAAGATCCGAGATCTTTACCCTGCCAGTCGGGGTCTACTTCATGGCTACCATGTCGGATACGATAGATGAGAGAATTCTGATAGAAGCCGAGGAGGTCACCTCCTTGGGCGAGGAGGTAGAGGTCGCCAGCTTCGTCATGGGCATACTGCAGGAGCTCGGAGGGAGTGCCGAGACGTCCTGTATTCGGCAGGTAGGAGGAGAGGAGGCGGCCTCCGTTCTTAGCTTCGTAGGCGACGAGGTAGCAGTCTCGAGAGAGATTGGTCTGAGCATCGGACTGGAGCTCTGCATCTATGATCAGTGTCCCTTCGTGCAGTACCATGAGCTTCATCCCCAGGACGAGGCGGGGGAGCTGCTGGCCTGATAGAGCAGGGGTCTTCTCGAGGATGAACTGGCGGATACGCTCCTTGTCGGCTTCGGAGATGAGGATCTTTGCTGGGAGCTTCGCCATCGTCTTGGGGTCGAAAGTCGTCACCTCTATGATACGGTCTATAGCTGGGAGGTTGGATCAGGAAGCCGAGCTGCTCCCCGATGGCGAAGTTTTTCTCCGCTTGACTAAAGCCGTCGGCATCACTCTCGAGGTAGGCTCGCTCGCCGATAGCTTGAGCTGAGGGTGAGAATGTGAGGCGTGCAGGATTATTGATGAGGAGATCTCCTTGGGCATGGTTGTTCACCGCATTGGAGTAGCGGTAGATCTGGCCATGAGCCTCCAGCAGGCCACCGCCATCCGAGCCAAAGCGCCCGAAGAGGGTATTTCGCTCAAGGATATTGTTGACTCCATCGGAGGTAGGGAGTTGGTCGAAGTAAGAGATATAGCTCTCCTTGTAGCTAAGCCCCTTCATCGGACCCGCAGGGATCGTCGTACTCTTGTAGGTCATCAGCACATAGCGGTCAGCTCCGAGCATCTCCTCAGTCTCAGACGGGGTGGACGTGGTGTGAGGCGCCTCTTCCTTGCGGCAGCCTCCGAGGAAGAGTGTGAAGGCGAGTAGCGAGAGTGCTGTGTAGCGAGATAGCTTATTCATAGGGAGGTGCATCGGCGGATTATTCTTGCTGGCCAGCGGAAGCATAGTAGATGCAGTAGGCCCTCAGGGGAGCGTTCTTGACGACACAGCCAGGATTGACTGTGATGGAGCTAGCGCTTATATTGGCCTTAGTGAGGGTGACCGAAGTCAATGTGTCGATCTTACTATTGCGGAGGTGACGCCCTCGAGGCCCTTGGAGATAGATCAAGCCCTTGAAGCCTCGCCACTGCTCTCCGCTGAAGTCAAGGATATTGAAGGCAAACCATATCGCTTGCTCATCAGCATGGGGGACGTACTTGCTCGGAGGGAGGCTTACCGCCAGGCCCGTAGACCGAGGCGAAGTGACTGCGCAGGTACTCGTGATCAGGATGTATGGACAAGAGAGTTGTAGTCACGAAGAGTGAGGCTGCCCTTCTTCTTGGCTGAAGGGGGAACGTTGATTTGTTCGACTTCCTCGACTTCCACATCGAAGGCAAAGGTGTGGGAGAGACTGGGTGCCGTGAGTGTCTTCGTCGCGCCTGAGAAGAGAACGTGCTGGAGCTGGGGGTGAGTACTTGAGTTAGAGGGGTCGAGAGGTCAATCTCTGGGGCATAGAGATGGAGCAACTCGACCTTCTGAGGCTGAGCATCCTGCTAAGGTAAAGCGTACATTACGTCCCCAACTACTGCGTGCTACAGCTCCCTTTTTAGGACGTATGCCGATGGATAGCTCTTGGAGAGCAGGGAGCTTGAGCTTGTCAAAGGAGGCTCGGTCGAAGTCTTGGCGCTCAGCAAAGGTGACCTGTAGTCTCTGTGGCTGAGGAAGCTGATTGCTGAGCTGTGTGATGAAGGTGTTGTCAAGGGGAGGGGACGATAGCGCAGCCCATCAGCACCGTAGACGTCACCTGCCTCCACCGTGATAGATAGGGATGTGATGCTCGGACTGACCTTGCCGAGGAGGTCAATATCTCGCAGGCGGACATCCTCGAGATAGAGCGAGGTCGCCTGCTCTACGCCGAGGCTGGATAGGCTGGAGAAGTAGCTCTTGCTGACGATGAGCTTGAAGCGGGCATCGGGGTGCTGGCGTATGGTGAGGTTGGGCGTCCCTGTGACCTGAATCTCTCGGAGCTTAGCGCAGTCGGTGGCATCGACGATGAGTCCATCCTTAGCCCCCTTGATCTGGAGTCTACGCAAAATCTTTCAGGCCACGCAGGTCGAGACGCTCCAGTTGTCCCGCTGAGATCTCCCAGTGAGGTCGTGCGAGTGGGCCGAGAGGTTGTAGAGTTCACTTATGTCTCGAGGTACATAGTCCATACCCTCGGGCTGAGAGTAGTTGCCATCCTCAAGGGTGAGGAGGACCAGGCTCGGATCATCTTCGTAGGAGGAGAGGTAGCCATGCTCGAGGAAGTGGGCGATGCCTTCTTCCATTGAGATACCTCTTGCGATGCTTAGAATCATAGAGAGTAGATCAGGTGGGCATCAGCGAACTTCTCTGCTTTGTCTAACACGCTTTGTAGGGAGTCGCGGACCACCCTTGTCACTAAGTAGCTCCAGCTCTTGACAGAGGCTAAATCGAGGCCAGCTGGCGAATGTAGGCGTTGGCTCGGCTTTGGATCTCCGCCTGATTCATGTGGAGCCGTCCACCGGCCTCTGGACTTATCTGCCGCTCATCACGAGGCAGAGGCTCGTAGGAGCGGTGGCAAGCGGAGAGGCATAAGAGGGCGCCTAAGAGAAGGAGATAGCTTGCGTAGCGATTGATGATCTTGTCCATCATAGACGAGGGGCTATAGCTTGAATTCGAGGGAGAGGTTGGCATAGCGTCGTGGCTGGGAGAAGCGTATGACGGACTCCAGGCCACCGCGGAAGAAGTCGCTGTGCTGGACGAGCATCACGGGGCTGATGATCTGGCGGAGGTCATCCCAAAGCCAGTAGCGGGTATCGGTGAGGTTCATGATCGAGGCACGCAGGGTGAAGTGCTTGGCCAGCTTGACGTAGGCGAAGAGGTCTACCGTCACAGCGTTCTGAAAGAAGTAGTAGGGGAACTGGCTGATCTGCTCATCACCATAGAAGCTCTTGACGAAGCGTGTCTGGTCGACGTCCTTTGCCTTGAGGAAGTTTGTGCGTAGACTGATACCTGCTCGCTCTTTGGGGAGGTCGTAGTCCAGCCCGAGGACAGCCTTCAGCGGCTGGATCGCAAGCATCGATGTGCCATCGCTGAATCGCCCCTCGAGGTAGTTCTGAGGGAACCAGTGAGCATGAATTGTCCCGCTCGCTTGAGTTGTGGTAGAGTTCCTCGAGGAAGAGGCTCGTGCTGAAGTCAATCCCCCAGAGGCGAGCATTCTTCTTATTTCTCATTGATTGAGTAGGCGACATCTCTATTCTGCCCATCCAAGAAGACCTTTTGTACTCCATATAATGGCTCTATGTAGTCCTTATAGGTGTTGTAGTAGAAGCTCAGATCAGTACGCAAAGTGCCCTAGGATCAGCTGTGCCGATATGCCACTCGTGGTTGAACGATAGCTCACGACGGAGCTTGGGGTTCGATAATGCGAAGAAGGCCGGAGAGACTGACGTACTGGAAGAATCGCTCTTGTGAGGTCGGTGCGCGTAGCCTGTGGAGAATTTGTAGCTCGACGCTTAGGTAGGGATTGAAGTCATAGCTGATGATCGCCATGGGGGTAAATCCCCATTCTTGTATGCTGGCCTTGTCGAAGTCCATCCCAGCTGTCTTGAGATTCCCGATGAGGTATCCCAGATAGTTGAAGTCGTTGTCTCCCTGCCAGTCGCGGGTGCGAGAGGAGAAGAGATCGTAGCGTATCCCTAAGTCAAGCTTGAGGCGGCCCAGCTGGATCTTATCTGAGAGGGCTACGGAGAGGTTGTCTCGATCGGCTGGGCGCTGGAAGGAGTAGATGTAGGAGCTCTGAGGTAGCTCTTCCCCGAAGCGATAGAATTGCCCCTTGTAGCGCACCCCTCTCGGTAGGTGTTTAGTGGACGGCTGATGTCGACATTCTTATCTGCGGTATGGTGATGGAGTAAGAGGCATGTAGCGTGAAGAAGTGATATCCGAGTGCTCCGAAGTCTTGGGGGCTTGAGGTGGCCTTGAGGGCAATAGCTTGGTCGTAGAAGCTCATCCCCTTGAGTAGACGGCGCGTCCCTGCTGGGAGATAGTTGGGACGAAAGTTGCTGATCTCGGGGCGGTATATGGAGCTACGTGTATCGGCGTCGAGGAAGGACTGCTGTCCATTGACATAGATATTAAGCTGGTTGAGCCACGAGGATTCGAGTGGGGTGAATCGGTAGTTGACGTCATAGCGACGGGTCAGTACTTGGTCGTGCCCATAGTAGTAGGGCTCGTGCTGTGAGGTGAGCACATAGGCGGGCTCCATGGACCAGACTTCGGAGTCGGTCACTTTGTTTTGACTATAGTAGGAGGCTGTGAGCTTGTGATCACCGTGGCGGTAGGCTATCTTGCCGAGGAAGCTCTGCTGCCGATACTCCATCGGGTCGGGTCGGGTAGCGAAGATGCTACGTCGTAGCTCCCCTGTCCCGAAGTTCCGCACTTCATGTCCCTGTGCGCTCAGCATAGAGAGCGAGGGCTTCTATCCCCTTATAGACGACTGCACCACCGAGCGAATAGATACGCCCCTTGGCCATGTTGTCTCCACCGATCTTCCCCTGTATCCCATAGATTCGCCCAGGCTCGATCATGGTATGTGCCTCCTTGGTCTCGAAGTTCACTGCGCCTCCGAGAGCACCAGTGCCCGTGCTCGAAGGAGGAGCTCCTCTTGATCTCCACCTTCTTAATGAACTCGGTCTCAAACTGTGGGCGGGCTGAGTTGATGAGTCCATAGGAGCTGAAGACGACGTTTGTCTCCGTCTCGGCCTGTGGCAAGCCATCAACAGAGATGGATACACGATTCTCATCTACCCCACGTATGGCGAAGCCTTTGTTCCCATAGCGGGATACCGACTCAGAGATACCGACCCCTGGCATGTAGCGTACGAAGTCCTTCGTCGAGAGGATGAACTGCCGGCTGATATCGCGGTCGGAGACGACCTCTCGGCCGATCTCTTTCTTCTGTACCTTCTTCTCTCGCTTCTTGTCCTTGACGTTGACCTCTTTGATGACGTAGGTGCGGCGCACGGTCGTATCGGTCTTGCTCTTCGCTGGCTCCTGTTGCTGGGCGAGGGTAGGTAGGGTCGCAAGCAGGCTGAGTGAGAGGATGCTGGGCAAGAGCGTATATCTTGTCTTCATGGGGGCGTATCAGTTGCGGTAATAGGTCAGGTGATAGAGGGGCTCGATGCTGATGCCGAGAGGCTTGTCGAGATAGCTCTGGCGCTCATCGACGCTGACGCGCTTGCCATCAGGCAGGGTGAAGGCTTTGAGGCGGAGGATGAAGCGGTCTTGACTCTGACTCGTGCTCCCTTGGCGCTTCAGTAGGGTCTCGGCGTCTATGACGATAGGCTCCGTGAAGATCGGACTGCGTAAGAGTGCCCCACGGAAGGAGAGCTTGTCCAGCTGCGTCTGATACTCATAGATACAGCCTCCGAGGTCTATCGTCGCTGAGCGATTCTGCCCATCATAATATAGAAGGAGTGGGAGCTGTGCCGTACCGTCGATGCTGACCTCATTATTGTTGCCAAAGATGATGTAGCGGTCATAGTCATCGAGCTTGAAGGTGCGGAAACGCAGGACTTCGTTGTCGGCGATACTGGGATCTTGCTTGATATTGATGTGTTCTCCTCGTGCTCCAGCTCGCGCTTGAAGCAACTCTGTAGGCCAGCCGATAGGGCGCTTATGAAGAGGATGATCTGGAGGATATGTCGTGTCGGTGTCATCATAGCTCGTCGGTACTTAGGGTGCGGGACGGAAGCTCACAGGGCCAGCCCATACATAGTTGGGGGCATAGTTTCGCACCAGGATCGTGCCCCAATGCTGGCGCTCGTCGTAGATACTATAGAAGAGGTAGGGGTCGAGTGGCCCTTCCTGTCCCGTGTCGTCTAAGCCGTATTCGTAGCGGGGATAAGTTGGCGAGGGCTGTCCTTGTACTTGGCTTGGTCGTACTCGAGGGTGATAGCGATGGTGTAGCGACTGCTCTTGGGGGTAGTCCGCGGAGGGCTTGAGTGGAAGGATGAGCGTCAGATAGCGCTCACCGAAATAATACCTCTGTCCCGTGGGCTCCATCGGGCCATTGAGCACGGCAAAGATCGAGTTGTCGGTGCCACGCCCCCTACCCTCAAAGGACTTGAAGATCTCCCCGCGCTGGTAGCCGTAGGTGAAGGAGTAGTAGCTCGTGGGGAGCTGAAGAGAGTCCAGCTGTAGCTGATGGTCTCGTCCGAAGGTGATCTTCCCCTCGAAGAGCTTCTCCACAGTGTAGGGGATTCGGAGGGATGTAGCCTGAGTCCTCGCCACGCTTGTATGCCTCCTGATGCCATACTTTCCCTCAAGCTCGGTCTCACGGCCTGTGAAGGTCTTATATGATGCCAGCTCTTGGTTTATACGACCGATAGCTCGCTCTTGTACGAAGGTGTGGAGTTGCTCCTCCTTCTGCTGGTCTCGCAGCGCATAGCTCGGAGCTTCCTTCTCGAGGAACTGTCGGAGCTCCCCCTCAAGAGCAGAGCGGATCTGAAGAAGTACGGTGGGGTCTGTAGCTGGATATTCCTCTGGTGCAGAGCCAGCTGAGCCTTGGCGAAGCATCGTCTGGAAGTGATCGAAGTGCTCACTTGCCAAGAGGGTCTGCAAAGAGTGCGCGTAAGCTGAAGCTGAGAGCCTTGCGGACGTAGGTGACCTGGCTGTAGAAGAAAGGATCGCTGCTCAATGTGCCAGCTGAGATCCCTCTATGAAGGTAGAGCTCTTCCAATCCTCGCTCCACACCGAGAGGATCGGTGAATGCGCTGGAGAAGAGGCTGTCTATTCGATGGGCAAGGATGCCTTTCTGCTGCAGTTGTTGCTCATAGAGCTCCTTGCCAGGGTCATGACCCGACTCCTGACAGCTGCAGAGCAAGAGTAAGAGCGATAGCATCAGGGGGAGGTGGTGTGCGCTCATATTTGTTTGCAATTGTTTATACTTCATGTGGCTATCCTGCACTATAAATGGCTGACACAAAGGAATGCTGAATCTTACCTACCCACAATCCTCGTTAGTAGGTAGTTTTCTTCGGTAGCCTACCCATTTATGGTGAATATTGGGGTGAAGCATGGGATGAAGGAGAGCTTGTTAGAGGAAGTAGCACCTACACCTCTTTACATTGGGTATCCCTTGTACAGGGCTTCTTCTTTGTCTGCACCTACATGTCGTAGGGCGAAGTACTACCTTATTGTATATAGGTATATGGGTGTGGGTAGAGCTATATAGATGGGTGAAGAAAGCTATATCATTTTGGACTGGTCCCTACATAGCTTTGTGAAGTGATCCTCTATTAGGTTTGTTGCTCCGCGTATGGATAAAAGTTGTGGACGAGTGGCAGATAAGTTTCGGGCTACGTACGTGGCTCTAATATCTATGTACGTGGATATTTGGATTTGGCGTGCCTGGTCTTTAAGACTACGTGCAGGATAGAAGAATATCACTACGGGAAGATGCTCTTTATACCCCACATACGAATAAATTTGCCCCCCACTACATCCGAATAGATGCAGTGGGGGGCCAGCTAATGAGGTGGTGGCTGTAGCCTTAGAGACGACGGCGGAGCTCACCGAGGAGGAGCGCCGTGGCGATGGCTACATTGAGGGATTCGGTGTGGGAGTTCTCCGCTGGATAGGGCGGGATCGTGATGCGGCGATCAATGTGCGGCTCCAGATCGGGGTGGATGCCTTGCCCTTCGTTGCCCATGATGAGTAGCACGGGTTCGTCCTTCCCCGTGGGAAGCGCCGTCGTGTAGAGATCTTCGCCCTCGAGGAAGGTGCCGAGGCGTGACCCCGAGAAGCCCTTGAGGAAGGTGACTGTATCGCTTAGACGATGGATCTTGACACGGGTGAGTGCGCCCATCGTAGCTTGCACGACCTTCGGCGCGAAGGGATCGGCGGTGCCTGGAGCGAGGTAGAGGTGCTCGATGCCGAACCAGTCCGCCGTGCGGATGATCGTACCGAGGTTCCCTGGATCTTGGATGCGATCAAGGAGTAGGCTGACACCTGAGGCGATGGGGCTTCCCTCGTCCTCTTGGGGAAGGGCGAAGACCCCAAGAAGAGGCTGAGGCTGGCGCTGCGAACTCACACGCCCCCAGTCAAAGCTCTCGGGCACGACCTCGATGCGCTTGGGGCGGAGGGCTTGCGGTAGCTTGTCGAGCTGTCGAGCGATGTCACGTGCCGTCTCTTCATCAGCAAGAAGAAGCTCACAGGGAAGGCGCCGAGCACTCTCCCTGTGAGCTTAATTCCTCGGCGATGAAGCGCTGCTGCGATGAGCGGCCCTTGGCATCGTGGAGGCTGCGGATGTCCTGATCTCTGCCTTACTCAGCATCGAAGCGGACTTCCTTGAAGGCATAGGCACGCTCCCAGCCATCCTCACGCTGTAGGACGAGGCGGCCTTCGGGAGTGACGTCCTTGATCTGTGCGCGGAACTGCCCCTGGATATCCGTGAAGAGGAAGAAGCCGTCTCTGCGATACAGATACTTCATATAGCGGCGGTGCACATCTTGGTAGCGACCGAGGAGGAAGTCGGGGAGCAGCTGCGCGAGCTCGCTATGCAGACGGATGAGGACTTCCATGGGCTCGAGGCTTCTGCCCGTGATCATACGCAGGGAGATAGCTGAGGGGAGCTCGGGAGGGAAGGCTTCGTCATTGATATTCATCCCGATGCCGATGACCGAGTAGTCTACGCGGCCCCCGTGAGGCTGTGCTCGATGAGGATACCAGCGAGCTTGCGGTCGCCGTAGAAGATATCGTTTGGCCACTTGACGCGGAGCTGCTGCTTCTGGTCGTCGGTCAGTAAGGAGGCGAAGGTGCGCATCACTGCCCAGGCTGCCAGCTCCGAGACGGCGAACTGCTGCTTGCCCTGCAGCATGTCGGAGCGCAGGAGGATGGAGAAGGTCAGGCTATCTCCTGGGCGCGAGGTCCAGGTGTTGCCTCGCATACCACGCCCTGCCGTCTGCTGGCGGCATACGACGGTGTGGAGCTGAGGTAGGTCACGCCCCGAGGCGATCTGACCTGTGAGATAGGTATTCGTGCTGTCTACCTGGTCGATGAATTCAAGCAGTGAAGTATCCATGTGCTTAGGTAATATTGAGGGTGGGTGAATAGGTGGGGTTAGTCTTCTTCGGGTAGAGGAGTGATACCGAGCTCGGTGCGTACCCGCTTGGTGAGCTTAGCTGAGGCCTCATTCCACGAGTGGCGGATGAGGGAGCTGAGGAGCTTCGGTGGGAGGTGCTGATCAAGGAGCAGGGTATTCCAGTACTTTTTGTTGAGGTGGAAGCCTGGTATGATGGCAGGGTAAGCAGCTCGGAGATCCTCCACTCTGTCGGGGTCGCACTTGAGAGAGAGCCGAGGCTCGCCCCCGTCTGGAGCCATGATAGCGAAGACGCGATCCACGACTTTATATACGATACATCCGTCCCCAAAGGGCATACCCTCACTGCTGTGAGGGAGCGAGAGACAGTAGTCACTGCAGCGCTCAATATCCATGAATGTTTTAAGTATGTATATTATCCTTACATTTGCCCTCAGCATATGAAGCCTGACTGAGTGAGTTTTCAAGCTCTATGTGAGGCGTGCTTGTGATGAACAAATGTAGTGAAAAAGCTGGTATTTATGCAGGCAATAATGCCCATAAGCTGAGGAGGTCCGTGCCTCTTCTCTGGACGTCTGAGGTGGTCAGTCTGACTGACATCGGGTGTCACGAGGGATCCCTGAGACCGCCGATACGCTGGAGGAATGCTCTCATCAAGGCGCGCACGTGTGGGAGCGCTATGGGCTCTCATTGCTTTTGCCGATGATGCGGGGCTCGAGGTCGAGGCTCTTGATGGAGCTCCTGGAGTTCACTGCAGCGCTTTCGCAGGGGAGCATGCTACCTTCGAAGAGAATGTAGCCCTCCTTCTGGAGCGTCTCAGGGGTACCTGCTCCACGTCGTGCCTGCTTCCGTACCGTCATCGCCCTCATCGATGAGTACGGGACCCACTTCTTCGAGGGTGCAGTCAATGGCGAGATCACGCTCGAGCGCTCGAGGGACCATGGCTTCGGCTGTGACCCCTCTTCCGCCCCGAAGGATGCCAGCAGACTTTCGCCGAGCTGAGTAGTCAGTGAGAGAATGCGATGAGTCACCGCGGACGTGCTGTCCAGCGCCTCGCCCGCTATCTCCACGCTCTTCCTCTCGACGAATAGATGACACACAGCATGCTAACTAGTCCCATGAAAGTCCCCTCACGCTCGGTCGCATCGTCTACCTCATCTATTTCTTCCTGATAGGGTGGACCGCTCCTTTGTCTTAGCTACGATCGTCTGCTGCCCTTGATCATCATGTGCGAGCTATACAGGGCACCAGCATCCTTCATTAGCCAAGCCACCAAGCTCTGGTCTTGGACGTGCCTGGCCGTATCGCTGTGCCGTGTCGAGGTGCGCGGGCGAGAGAATCTACCGACATCCGATGCGCCCTGCGTAGTGGTAGCCAACCATCAGAGCGCTTACGATATTTTGTCCTCAATGCCTATATAGGTATCCCCTTCAAGTGGGTGATGAAGTCCGAGCTACGCCGTCTCCCGCTTGTGGGTAAGGCGTGTGAAGCTGCACACTTCATCTTGTCGATGAGACGCGTGTCTCTTCTATTGCGCAGACGATCGAGGATGCCAAAGTCCTGGCTGACAGGCAACTCTATATTCATCTTCCCTGAGGGAAGTCGTACCGAGACGGGCGTCTTACCCGCTTCAAGAAGGGAGCTTTCGTGATAGCCTCAGAGCTGGATGTCCCCATCCTACCCGTCACGATCGATGGGGCCTTTGAGGTCCTACCGCGTGGTACCTACCTGCCGCATCCACGTCGCGTGGTGCTGACGGTACACCCCGCATTCCACATGAGTGAGCAAGGCACTCCTCCGGCGCATATCCCGGCCTCAGCACGCCTTGCACAGCAGACCATCGCCTCGGCTCTGCCCGCTGAAGGGTAGTTCTCGTAGTGTGAGACATATCTAAAGACATCATAGCATGGGTGGAGTGACTCTTGGAGTCGCTCCTCCCACACTTGTTTTTGGTCTCTTCCCTCTCTATGGGTAGGGGCGCTTTGCTCATAAAAGACTAATTTAAGGGTTCGGTAGCGCATCTTATTGGTAGGGGAATGTACTATACTTTTTATAGACGTTCTATATACCGTGGGTGCGTATAGAGTATTTTCCCTGAGAGCAGTATCTCCTCTTTCGTACCACACACCCTACTAACATTGTAAGGGGCTTCGCCACTACGCAGCCCCGCTCATCCCTAATCTCATCATGTTTGGTTCTTATTACCGTATGATCCGGCCTTTGGGCCTAATGTTTGTCCTTTTCTGCTGGCACTTCGTGCTCAAGACAGCAGATGCACTCACCATCACGCCTGCTGAGGACAACAGTCGAATTACCCTGTCATCTACCAACACTGGGGAGTCCATCGAGCTGGATATCGAAGCATCCGCCGAGGCGCTCCCTGTCCTTGGCTCTGGTGCAGAAGCCAAGTCCCTCGGCTTTGCCTACAATGGTCCCAAGAAGATTGCCCTTGAGCTCGATGAGAACAAGACCGAATACAAGGGCCTTGTGATCCTTCGCACGGTCGGACAGAATCAGCCTAACGGCCAAGCTCCCTACATCTACTCCCTGATGAAGTGGAAGCGCAATGGCAAGAAGGCCCTCACGATCCGAGGAGAGTCTATCAATCTACCCACGCACATTCCCTTCGAACGCTATGAGTGGGAGGCCATGCTTTACCTCGTGCCCGATGACTTCGAGCTGAATCTAACTCCTGCTGGAAGAGTCCCTGCCTCGAATCTGAACCTTACCTATCAGTCTCTACGTGCTGGGGGTGCCCAGGGCTTGGTCAATACGACGCAGAATCGCACCTTCTCTCTTGAAGTACCTTATGGCTCTCCTTGGACCCGCCTCGCTAAGAGCGAAGGTGCAGGGCAGAAGTAAGCTCGTGAATCCCTCGCTTCATCTCCGTCCTCTCGGGACGATGGTAGCCTACACCGTACACAACTCCCGTAAGAAGGCGATCAGCCTCAGGGGATCAAGGTCGTCTCAAACGTCCTCCTGCCTGAGGCAAAGATTGACCTCAACCCAGGCCTACTGGATAAGCTCGGTGCTAATGAGCTTCCCTCTTGGTTTGGCTATAGCTCCGACTACGAGAACAACCCCTACTCTTACGGCTTTCCCGTCTCTAATCTGGCTTTCGTGTGCGACCTCTGATGCGGTCGTCGTGTGGTATCCCACCTACGCGCTGCTTCTCGCACGAGCTTCGGCTACAATGATGGCACAGCTGAGTCAAGCCCCAGCTATCAGGTGATCTTCCCAGAAGCTTCTCGCTCTATTGACCCAGAGACCGCCTCGCGCTATGCCACGACGCACGTCTATGCTGTCGGTGCGAGCGAAGGTGGACAGAGCATCGCTAAGCCCAACATGGCGATCGTGCCTATTATGGGGACAGACCCTCAACCTCAAGAGTGGGAAGGCTCACCATATGAACTGCGAACTCTATGAGCAGCCCATATCCAGCTGGGCTACATGTCGCGTCGCCCTCTCCTATGCCGCTGCAAGAAGCAAGCAGCAGACCCAGCCTCGTCTCTTCTTCCTCCCTGAGACCAAGGAGCAGATCAATGAGAATGTCAGTCTCTTCACTCTCGATCAGCTCAGCCGCTATCTGGATCGCTCTAATCCCGCACAGCCACGTCAGACGACTCCCATCCAGATCGATGGGACGAACTACTATATCCCTGACCACAACACGCTGGCGTTAGCAGGGATCACCCGTAGCAATGCCGTCTTCTATCGCAACTGGCGCTATGATGGGAATACGCCTCTAGCCGTCTCCGATGGCCGTATCGTCATGGTTGATCGTGCCTTCACTCCGATCGGTGGTAGCTCCAGCAGCCTCGTCGTGAGCGCGTCATCACCTATTCTGATGGAGCTAAGCACGTCTCGACCTCACTGCTCTTCCGTCACGACACGCTCGCTGCTGTCGCAGGCCGCCCTGTGCGTAGTGAGCATCAGGCGGTCTACCGCTTCAAGCCCGTCTTCTTTACGGGCGTAGGCTCCAATATTAAAGACCCCTATATGTGCTATATCGAGGCTACGGCAGTCTATCTCGGGAAGTACTTCGTCGGGGATATCAAGGAGTTTATCCCTCAGTCCTTCTGGGATGATCAGCAGAATACAGCGAATAAGGTCGTACGCTGGTTCTTCGTCCCAGGTACGCATGAAGAGGTCATTGAAGCCACGCAGCGTGGGGTACGTGCTGCTTACTGGTCGCTTGATCCCTCGAACTTCAGTCCAGACAGCCGCTGGCGCTATGTCACGGCTCCCTGTATCGGGCGCTATGGGTTCTACGGTAATGAGGAATATAGCTCTGCTTCGCGGCTGCTAAGTGGAGTGCTCGCGTCCCTGCATCCCTATTCGCTCACCTATCAGGGCGACGAGCACTAAGGGCTCTGTGAAGCCCTAACTATCCGCTACGAGCGGGTGACCCTGCGATCGCCTCCCGCCCGTACTGCTTTTGGGATCCCCTGGTATCAACCTAGTATTGAGTCACTCGTGACCAGTACTGCTTCGCTCGCGAACCCATATGGGTCACTATGCTCAATCCCAGTACTGGTCGGATTGATGACCTAGTACTGGTTGCTTTTACCCCTGCTATATGTCATGTTCGATAGGTGGTTAGTTTCGATGGGGTTTTCGCAGGAAAAACCTTTTCTCTCCGCTTCACGTTATAGCGATGGTAATACACCACATTATTCACCCCAAACAAGTAATTCAGATTATGAAGAGATTTCTGTCCTTGACCCTCGCTCTCCTCGTACTCACGACCCTCAGTCTGCGTGCAGGTAGCGACCGCGTCATCCAGACCAACCAACTGCCTAAGGCCGCCCAGCTCTTCCTCGCGAAGCACTTTGCCGGACGCACTGTGTCCCTGGCGAAGGAAGATCGTGACTTCTCAGGGACGACCTACGATGTACTCCTTGCCGATGGCACCGAGATCGAGTTCTCCTCTCGTGGTGAGTGGAAGGATGTCGACGGCAAGCGTACCGCCCTGCCCTACGTCATTCATCCCCGCTCAGATCATCAATGCCCTGCGTGCTCAGCATGCTGGCGAGTCCATCGTACAGATCGAGCGCAAGCGTCGTGGCTACAAGGTAGAGCTGAGCTCTGGCCTTGAGGATTCCAGTTCGACTCGCGCTACCAGATCGTTGGCTACGACGACTAAGCATCTATCACCTATTTACCCTACCACCTTCATCATGCGAATCAGATCTCTTGCACTGCTCCTCACAGGAGCCCTCGCTATTAGCTCTCTCTCAGCCCAGACGAAGACGACGAAGGCTACAGCTACAGCACCCGCCGCTACGGCAGAGCCTGCAAGCCCGCCTTCCAGCTCTTTGACCTGCCGTATGCTACCGATGCGCTCGCGCCTGTCATCAGCCAGCGCACCGTCGAACTTCACTACGGCAAGCACGTCGTGGGCTATCTGCACAAGCTCAACAAGCTCGTGCATGAGAATGATATCAAGAGCGGGATCTGGCGCGTCTGGTACGCTTCTCCTCGGGAGCGATCTTTGATAATGCAGGTCAGCTGCTGAATCACCTCCTGTACTTCAAGCGGTTCCGCCCCTACGAAGCAGGTCGCGTCACGGAGCCCCAGGGGGCTCTGCGTGCAGCCTCCCTGCGTAGCTAAGGACTTTGATGCCTTCAAGGCGGACTTTGAGAAGGCTGGTGGTGAGATCTTCGGCTCGAGGCTGGCTCTGGCTCTCTACCGATGAGGCTGGTGATATCTACGTCGAGAAGACCTCGAATGCCGGTACGCCCGTCACTCGTGGCCGTGTGCCCTCTCGCTATCGATATCTGGGAGCACGCCTACTATCTCGACTATGAGAATCGCTGTGCCGACCACCTGCGTGCCATCTGGCAGATCTATCGACTGGGAGGTCGTAGGGCGTCGCTACGAGGCTCGCGCTGAGGGCGTGCAGCTGTAGCTGACTCTTTCCTCTTACGATATAGATGACGAGGCCCACCCTGCTGATGCGGGGTGGGCCTCGTATGATGGGGAGAGGAGCTACTTTCCTTGCCTACGGAGGAGGGTGAAGCGTGGCAGATGCTCAGGTAGGCCTCGATGAAGGAGCTCGTGCTATGTGCCGAATGTGGGTGGATATAGAGCCCAGCACTCACGCCGAAGGTGTACGCCTCGGACTCTGATGCGGTAGCTCCCTGCCAAGCGGTGTAGCGTGGGTGATGTGAGGAGGTGGCTTCGTCCCGCACGTCCGACACTCTGCGCAAAGGGGATACCCAGCGGGCTGATGAAGTCGTGCCTGTAGAAGTGGCTTAGCTCCGTCTGCCAGCGTCGCCAGCTCAGGCCCGCTGTGGCGAGGAAGCCCCAGCCCTTGTCCGAGCATAGTGCTCGCCCCGCTGACTGTAGGCAAGGCCGTAGAGCCCTGCCTGTACCATCAGGGGTGCTTAGGATGGGCAAAGTGATGGCTGTAACACGGCACCGAGGGCGGCATTGAGCCAGGTGTGCACGGTGTCAGCTCGCTCATTCAGCACGCCACCACGATGGTGGGCGACAGACTGAGCTGGAGCTCGAGGCGGTCGGTGGGGCTGAAGTCAAAGGCTTGGGCGGTGCTGAGCCCGAAGACGAAGGCCTCCTGATGCTTGTCGCCTCGGAAGATGAAGCTCTGCCAGTCGACCCAGGTGTCCAGTCGGGTGCGCTGTCCCTCGTAGCGGATCTGTAGGCCCATCTCGGGGTCTGGTGGTGAGGTTGAGCTCAGGATTGTAGAGCGCTCGATGAGTCGGTGCTCGCTCCGCCCCTGCAGATGCCCCAGGAGAATAGCCCAGCCTGCTGCTGGCTGTATCGACGCCTGGAAGTAGGGGAGGAGGGCGCAGGCGGTATAGCGGTCGCCATCGCCCCGCCAGTAGGGGAGATCCTGATAGGCCAAGGCGGCCGGGTAGCGTGGCCCCCAGTAGTAGAGGTGGTAGACACCGAGACGTAGCTCAATGGGAAGGCGGGTCTCGAGGCGGTAGCTGAGGTTGGCTCGCAGGCGATAGCCTGGGAGGCATAGTCGGCGACGAGGTCGGAGGCATATTCGTCATTGCGGAAGAAGCTCGCCGACGACGTCCAGACCGAGGAGCGTCGTGCTATCCTTCGGGCGGTACAGTGAGGCTCTTCACTGCGGTAGTAGGTCTGCTGCTCCGAGGTCGGATGCAAAGAGGAGGCGGAGGAGGAGGTAAGAAGTGGGAGTGTTGAGCCATGATGACGGGGCTAAGTGAAGGGCTTCTTACAGCACAAAGATAATCCTTCGCTCCGTCCCTGTGAATCCTGCTCTGAGGAGTGGGAGGATAGATGTGTACTATTGTAGGGGAGGATAGGGCGGGTCTGGTCTTTTTGAGGTGAATTTGTGTAAATTTGGTGATTTTATTCGTTGCAACAGGTGCGGGCTCTACTTTTGCGGTGATTTATCCAAGACGGTGCGCTGACGGAGTGCTCTTGCCCGATGTCAGCGGATCGCCCCTTAGCTTCATGATCCCCAATGCTTATCAAGAATAAGAAACAGCTACTTGTATTCTCCGCTTCTTGCGCTCGGCTTTGCATGGCTATGCCCATGAGCCTCTGCAGAGAGCAGGATAGCATCCAGACCAATCCTATCGAGCAGGTCGTCATCCGCCCTACGTCCCCCAGCGCCCTACCGCTCCCTCAGTAGGTCAGCCTGCTGCGCTGACGGGATCACGAGCCGTGACCTCAGCTCAGTATCGCCACAGAGCATCACGGACCTCACGGGCGCGTGCCCAGCCTTTTCGTACCCGACTATGGCTCGAAGCGCAGTGCCGCCATCTACCTCCGTGGGAGTGGTGCACGTAGCTCGGGGCAGACCATCGGGCTCTACGTCGACGGGGTGCCCGTGCTGAATAAGTCGGGCTTCAACTTCGATATCCCTGGCATGACGGGCGTCGAGGTGCTGCGTGGCCCGCAGGTACGCTCTACGGGCGCAACGCGATGTGCGGGCATCATCAACTACTACACGCGCTCAGCCTTCGACACAGCCCGGGGTGAAGCAAAGCTCACCGCAGGCTCGCACCGCCTCCTACGTGGCTCCGTCGAGCAAGCCTTCCGCCTCTCCGACAAGGTGGGGCTGAGCTACGGTCTCTCGGGGACGACCCGCCGTGGCTACTTCTACAATGAGACCCGTCAGCCTATCAAGATAGTCTGCGTATGGTAGGTGGCTTCATTGCTCGAGTATCGCCCTACGGGCAGCTTGAGATGGCGCTCTCCTCCGGGCGACTACGTCCCAGCAGGAGGTTTCCACCGTACGGACGACCGTACCAAGCCACTTCCGCTCTCGGCCGATGCGCCTTGAGAGCCAAGGCCACACGGCTACGCCGCGCTACTCTCAGCTATGTGGAGTACAGCCCAGTCGGCGACGAGCTATCGCACCTCTTCGATGAGACGCAGATGGATATGGATGCCTCTCCTGTCTCGTATCTTCACGTCACGCAGGCTGGTGTGAGGCGGGCTGACGCAGGAGTTCATCTCGCATCTTCATGGCGACGCCCAGCGCCCTGCTGAGTGTCGGGCTTCGGCTGCCACGACGCCAAGCGTGCAGAGGCGCGTGACTTCTCCGCATGGGCTGAGGTGCGCTATCAATCGGGCAATGTTCTGCAGCGCGTCTTCGTATCTTGCTCGCTAATACTGATGCTACGCGCTCGATCGAACGAATGCAAACGACTTCCGTATGTCTGACTGGGGCTGGCACTCTATCAGAGTGCCTACTCCCACTCCCCGCCTGACGATCACTGCGGGTTGCGTCGACTACGAGCACCACGATCAGCTATGACCTCGTGGCTATGAGCTGAGCTCTGCGGCGGGGACGACTCAGTCTAGCTCGCGCTCCTGTTCACCTCGAGGGAAGCAGTCGGTACGTGACTCTCTCCCAAGCTCTGCAGTGGCACTGAGGCGCTCGTGCCTATGCTACCGTGAGCCATGGGGTGAAGAGGGCTTCATGATCCTTCTCAGTATCACCACTGCTCAGCAGCAGGCACCAGGCCCAGATTCCGCGGGGCCGATAGTCGACGATCGCTTCGGCGACGACCATGCCTGAGCACAGCTGAGCCATGAGTCGGAGCACGCCATGCCCTCCTCAGCAGTGGCACGGAGCTTCCTTCGGTTCATTCACAGTGACCTGCAGCTGACACGCTTCAGCCTCGGGGCAGCTGTATGGTCGGCAATGCAGGCTCGTCCTGTACGCTGGGCTTCGAGCTCACGCAGCGTCTATGTCCCCATCCGCATCTCAACCATAGCTCACCGATGCCCGTCGAGGAGACAAGAAGAGCGAAGATGGGCAACGTCCCCTCACTCCGCGCCATACTTATAGAATTGATGATTGAAGAACGAGCTGCTCGCGCCACCCAGCCTCTTGGCGAAGTCGAGTACGCAGGCCTCGGCGAGACCTATTGGCGGAAGACACATGACCCGCAGTCCTCCAGTCTACGCTACGTGCTCGCTCGGCCTCAGCTACGACCGCTACACGCTCGCACAGGGTTAACCCATGACAATAGCTGGCGTCGTGGCTCAAGCAGCCTCACCGCTGGGCCGTCTAGACTGGCACCGTACCGGTGTCGACCGTCGGCAGTTTCAACTCATCTCCTGCCTGTCAGGTCCACTGCACACCGTGCTGGACGGCAGAGGTGCTACATTCCAATAAGTGGTAGCTTATATAGGATGGTGAAGAAATAGCTTTGTGAAGTAACCACCAGAATGATGTTCATGTAGGAGGAAAAGTTGTGGACGAGTGCTGATAGTTGACTACGTATGTATCTACGCATGATATTGGATTTATTGCACTTGGTCTTTAAGTACCATGTACATAGAGCCAGAGGAAATCACGTGAAGGCTTTTTCTTCACGAGAACGATGTTTCTTTTCCTTCCGCTTAGATAAGAGGAATACCACGATAAGGCGGAGGGCTTGTTAATAATTTGTAGAGTATACTGGGGAGCTGGTCATGATGCCTTAGTACTAACAAATAGAGGGCAGGATTATAGGCAACAGTCTCTATATATTATTGTGTTAGAATGAAGTATCGGATGCCCCTTGTATGGGAAGACGGCTCAACTGTTCGGTGAATGATTTTGTTTTTCGGTTGGAAAAGCTGTATTTTTGATGCCGAAAGGTTTACACTGCCCTGCCTTATGGCGGTAATGCAGTACTCCTGCTTAGTAAGCTTTCATCGTTATAGAACAAAGAAACGAATAGAACTAACTAACTACAAAACAACTCGACATGAAAGTCTGCAATCGCTGCTTGCGGGCCCCTCTCTGTAGGTATACAATGTAGCTACGGCTCAGAATGCAGATATGCTGCTGCTGCTACGACTCAGGTTGATTTCACACCCCGCCGCTGACTCTGCCGCACCGTAGCGAAGCTCCGCTGCTGACCAGTCGCTGGTGAAGAAGCTGTAGCTGAAACGGCCCACCAGGCTTCAAGACCAAGTTCATCGAAGGCGGATCATGGCCGTTGCCATCGCCCTCATCCTCGTCTGGCTATCTGCCTTGAGCGTATCATCTACCTCAACCGGCTAACGTCAACCCCGACAAAGCCCCTGCGCGACATCGAAAAGGCTCGTCGAAGAAGGTAACATCGAAAAGGCTAAGGAAGCGGTTCGCAACACGCTGGTCCTATCGCTCTATCGTCACCAGGCTCTCCTGCGTGCCGACCAGGTATCGACACGCTGTGTCTGTCGTATCTTACGGTGGTACAGGTGGTCTGTCGAAAGAACCTCTTGGATCACGTCATCGCTATGGCTCCTCACCGGTTCCTTACTAATGTAGGTATGGTCCAGGCTCTTCGACATCGAAAAGCAATGGCAGGATATCAGCCCACCTGTCGTCGCTGGCAGGCGGAAGGTCGCCTTTATCGGCAAATCCATCGGTGGTCTTATCGCAGCTCTGATTCTTCAGATCTTCTACAACTACATCCTCTCTTCTCGTCGAAGGTAACTTCAACCGCATGGAAGACGCCCATCACGTTGACCCGATCGTCATGATGCCAAGAAGAACAAGCAATCCACCCTGTAACAATAATAAAGAATGGCTGTAACTAAGATACGCAAGGTATCCAGCACGACGATAGTCTCTATGCTCAGCGTACTGATCTTCGTCCTCTTCTTTCGCGGGAGGCTCTTTATTTCGACGCTGGCGGCAATAAGGACTATGCGTTTACGGGTAATCTACTCTACTGGACGTATTTCCTCTTCATCGTCACGGTCCTTGCGTGATGCCTTCTGCTGGACGGTATCGCTACCAACAAGATCAAGACGCACGTAAGTCCAACTCATCTCCGTCGTCGTCCCGTCGTCTCACTCATCCTCGGCTATGCTATCGGTAAAGGTGAGTTATCAAGGGCTTAACGAAGCTTCACAGGCTTATAACAATTAGTGGCTGGCTGAAGGTCACGGATATGTGGCTCTACTCATCTATCGTCGTCACCCCGGTGCCGTCGTCTGGGGCGGTATCCAAGATTCTCAAGTAACGGTTGCAATTGCAATGAATAGAACAAAACATTATGGCCTGAAAAGAAAGACTTACATCAACGGATTCGTCCTCGGCCGATATCGCTTTATGTTGCTTATCTTCTTCTTGATTACAACTTCAATGGATACCGATAAGGGTCTGAAGAGGCGTCTGCCTCCGATGGCTCCAAAGCAACAGAAGCAGCAGGAGATCGAGATCAATGACCGCAACATCATGCGACTCTTGGTCAACCGCGCTGACGAGATCGTGATCTCGCGTAAGGATGCGTCTGGCATCGACCAGCTCATCCCCGTCAAGCTGGATCAGCTGAAGGACTACGCTGTCGAGTTCATTACGAACCCCGAGAACAAGCCCTTCCTCCCTGAGCTTGAGCGTCGTGAGATCGAAGGGCTGGGTGAGCGTACCGTCATCACCTCTGGTTATGCTATCTCGATCAAGAATGAGGTCGAGACCAGCTACCAGCAGTATGTCAATGTCCAGAACGAACTCATCAAGGCCTACAATGAGGTCTGGGATGCCTTCGCTAAGAAGGAGTTCGGTAGCAAGACGTTTGAGGCGCTTTCCTTCCGAGAAGAAGTCTGTCCAGGATGCATATCCCATGCATATCTCTGAAATGGCTCTCTCTAACCTTGCAAAGAAGTAAAAGACATGGGTAAATTCAGTAAATCAGGTGGGCGTGAGATGCCCGAGCTAAACACTTCGTCCCTCCCTGACTTGGTATTCGCCTTCTTCTTCATCGACGATGGTTACGACCATCCGTGAGGTTACTCCCGAAGGTGAGCTCAGTAACCTGCCTACGGCTACTGAGCTACGAAGCCTCGAAGAAAAGTCGCTCGTTACCTTCATCTACGTCGGTAAGCTCAACAAGGAATACCGCGAGATGTACGGGTTCAACTCAGCGATTCAGCTCAACGACCAGGTCACGCAGAATCCTACGGCTGTGTACAGCTACCTCAAGCAGTCACAGTCAAAGATCAAGGACGAGCGTCGCAACCTTATGCAGGTCTCTCTGAAGGCCGATAAGGATACGAAGATGAACATCATCTTCAGATCAAGGAAGAGCTCCGACGCGCCGACGCACTTAACCTAAGCTACTCGGCTCTGCAAGCGTAACGACCAAGTCACGCTTCTCTCCGATATTATTCTCAGAAGAGAGCCCTCCAGCGCACCTCCGTGTGTCTCGGGGGCTCTCTTCTTTTGTTCCACTGACTCCCGCACACTATTCTCCCGAGTAGAAGAGGCTTCCCACGGGGATATCTCACGAGAGGAGTGCTCGATTTTGAGCGCCTCTTACTTGAGACTTCGGCTTGCTGAAGGAAGCTTTAGACCTGCAAGGGCACTTTCATCGCATTGGGAGCTGTGGGTCTTAGCCTCCGCATGCAGGCCCATCCGCACGCACATACCACTCTATACACATCCGTATCGACTATGAAACGAATACTCACTTTGGCTCTTGCATCGGCCTTTGGCTCTACCTGCCCTGGCTCAGGCAGAGAAAGGATCTCCCTTGGCTGCGCTCATCAGCAGATTAGCCCCTGACGGCTCGCAGATCGCCTTCTGCCACAAGGGGGATATCTACACCGTACCGACGGCTGGTGGGCAGGCACTACGCCTTACCTCTAATGCCGCCTACGACGGTACCCCATTTGAGCCCCGACAGCCGTTCGCTGGCCTCTCCTCCGACCGTGAGGAGCAGCGACGTCTATCGTCAAGGCTGACGGCTCTGGCCTGCGCCGCGCTGACCCTATAGCAGCGAGAAGCGAGCTCGCCGCCTCCTCGACGGCTCCTACGCTCCTCTTCCAGTCCCTACGTCATGCCTGCTGATGAAGGATGGTATGTATCCCTGGACCGGCTCTGTACAGACCTATTCACTTGACCTCCCTAAGACTATCTGCCCGCCCATGCTCTACGGTGCTTATCCTATGCTGATGCTCGCTGCGTGGTGGCAGAGATCCCCACACCGACGTCAAGGGCTACGAAGATATCTGGCGTAGCGCTGTCTCTCCTGTGACGCGTGATATCTGGCTCCGCTCCAAGGATGGCAAGCACACGAAGCTCACGACCTTGGCGGTGAAGACCGTAATGCTGTCTGGGATAGCAAGGCGGCTTCTACTATCTCAGTGAGCGCGAAGGCTCCTTCAATGTCTACCACCGCGATGCTGCTACAGTGCCGCTGCAGACAAGAAGATCACTTCTTCACGAAGAACTCCTGTCCGCTTCTCTCTATTGCCTCTAATGGTACGCTCTGCTATGGCTTCGATGGCGAGATCTACACTCAGACTCCTGGTGGCCAGCCCACGAAGGTGAATGTCTCCATCGTCCGTGACCAGGAGGAATCGGCTATCAATCCTGAGACGATCCGTGATGGCGTATCATCCTTCGCCGTCGCTCCCAGCAATAAGGAAATTGCCTTCATCGTCCACGGTGATGTCTTCGTCACCCACACCGAATACGGCACGACGAAGCGCCTCACCAGCACCCCCGAAGAAGAGCGTGATGTCGACTTCAGCAACGATGGCAAGAAGATCGTCTACGCTGCTGAGCGTAATGGCGGGTGGAATATCTATATGGCTGAGCTGAATCGCTCGGATGACCCCCTCTTCGTCTATTCGCGTGACATCAAGGAGACGCAGCTGACGAAGAATAAGGAAGCATCTTTCCAGCCTCACTTCTCTCCCGACGGCACGAAGGTGGCTTTACCCGCGACCGCACGGGTATTTACGTCCACGACCTCAAGTCTGGCCGTGACTACAAGGTCCTCGACAAGAAGTTCAACTACTCCTACTCCGACGGCGATATCAGCTACCGCTGGAGCCCCGACGGCAAGTGGATCCTCGCTAACTATCGGTCATGGCGGCTGGCAGCACCCTGACCGTGCTATGGTCAAGGCTGATGGCTCTGGCGAGATCGTGAACCTCACCGAGAGTGGCTATTCCGAAGGCTCGGGTCAGTTCGTCATGAAGGGCAAGGCCGTCCTCTTCTCCTCTGACCGTGCGGGTTACCGCAGTCATGGTAGCTGGGGGTGCAGAGCGTGACTACTACCCGATGTTCCTCGACCGTCAGGCTTACGAAGACTTTAAGCTCTCTGAAGGAGGATAGGAGCTCCTGCAAGGAACTCGCTGACCTTACGACTAAGGACAAGAAGACCGACGAGAAGAAGGATGCCAAGAAGCCTGCAAGAAGTCCCACGAAGAAGTCGGCTAAGACTGATGCAACGGATGCTAAGGATACGAAGGAAAGCAAGGGCTTCACGCCTGACTTTCACCGATCTGGATCATCGTACGGTCCGTCTGACGCGCGCCTCGGGCTCACTCTCTGATGCCGTCATCACCGATGATGGTAAGAAGCTCTACTACATCGCTAAGTATGAGGACTCTACGACCTCTGGGGAGCGTGACCTCGAAGAGCAGTCTACGAAGCTCCTCAGCGCACGTGTCGGTGGTGGTAGCCTGATGCTCGGTCAGGATGGAAGACCGTCTGTCTGTACATCCTCTGGGCTCAATAGCTCGATGGTGGTCAACTCAAGCCTATCAGCCTGCTGAGTTTGGAGCATCGTCCCGCAGCTGAGCGTGAGTATATCTTCGACCACGCTGGCAGCAGGTCAGAGAAGTTCATGACGTCAACCTCCATGGTGTCGACTGGGACTACTACCGCAAGACCCTACTGCAAAGTTCCTCCTCACATTGATAATGATGAGGACTTGCTGAGATGCTGAGCGAGCTCCTCGGAGCTGAATGCTTCCACACAGGTGCTCGTGTCCATTCCAAGCGTTGGGCTAGCAGACGGTTACCTGGTGCCTCTACGATCAGAAGTACACGGGCAATGGCCTCAAGATCGAGGAGATCTCGCTGGTGGTCCGCTCATGCACGCGGTGACAGATCAAGGGCTAGCAGTGATCATCGAGAAGATCGATGGCGAAGTCATCGATGCTGATCGTCCGTAGAGCTTCTACCTCAACGGCAAGGTCGGCGCGTCAGCGTCACCTTCACGATCCTAAGACAGGTAAGCGCTTCGAGGAATTCATCCGCCCCATCGGGCAGTCTACGCAGAAGGATCTCTTCCACCGCCGCTGGGTACAGCAGCGTAAGGATATCGTCGAGAAGCTCAGTGGTGGACGCATCGCCTACATCATCGTGCCCTCGATGAATACGTACAGCTACCGCAATGCTTACAAGGAGCTCCTCAGTACCGCAACTACTGATGCAGTCATCGTCGATACCCGCTACAATGGTGGTGGTTGGCTCCACGAAGACCCTCGTCTTCCTGCTCAGCGGTAAGCTCACTCTCGCTTCACGCCCTCGTGGTCAGTAGCATCGGTGATGACCCCATCATGCAGTGGACTAAGCCCAGCTGCGTCCTCGTGAGCGAAGGGAACTATAGTAATGGTCATGGTTTCCCCTGGGTGTATAAGACCCTCGGTCTCGGTAAGGTCATCGGTACGCCTGTCGCAGGTACGATGACGGCCGTCTGGTGGGAAAGGCAGATCAATCCTTACCTTGTCTTCGGTATCCCCAGGTAACTTGTTCCGATGTCAATGGTGTGCATGGAAAACCAGACGCTGCAGCCTGATATCGAGGTCTACAACACGCCCTGCCGACTACCCTCTGGTCGTGACGTCCAGCTCGAGCGTGCCGTACAGGAGATGATGAAGACAATTAGAAGAAGAAGCTTCTCCCGCACTTTTCACCTTTGAGGTAGCGAAGACCTCCTGCTCTCGCTACTTCGAGGTATCTCTTGCCCTCCCACCGAAGACGCTGATCCTGAGCGATCAGCCCTTCGGTGGGAGGGGCTCTTTATGCCGTAGAGTGGAGCCGCGCAGGGTAGGGGGAGAACCAGTATTGGTCGCTGCTCCGACCACTATTGGTTTGTGAAGTGACCAATATTTAGGGTTGTTGCTCCGCATAGGGATAAAAGTTGTGGACGAGTGATAGAAATGTTTGGACTACGTACGTGGCTCTAATATCTACGTACGTAGACTTTAGGGTTTTCGTGCCTAGTCATTAAGACTACGTGCGTAGACAGAGGAAAACCTCTACGTGAAGGCGCTTTTTTCTTCGCAAGAAGGACACTTTTCCTTCCGCTGGATAAGAGGAATACTATGATAAGGCGAAGGGCTTGCTCGGTCACTTCGGAGAGATATATCGGTGGGCTCTGGACGTGCGATACCTTAGCACTCGAAATAGAGGACTGGACTCGCAGCAACAGTCTCTATTGGTTTTACCCGCTGACCACTATTGGTTTGTATGCCGAAGCCGTATTGCTTTCTCTGTGCACACTATAGTTCCGTTTAGTACACTCCTATTGATGTATCTATCGCTATCCCGATATGTTTCATACATTGAGATATAGGGGTAGTGGATAGCTTGCGCTCTTTCGTGCTTTCTTGGAGGCGCGTGAGACGGGAAAATTGGGTAAAAAGTGAAGAATTTTCCGATCAGTATGCCATCGCTTTTTGACGGAGTTTGTGCCTCTTCGCTGGGCGAATTATGGCAAAATGTGGCAGAATGACGTGATGGAAGTTGCTGAGTAGGTGGAATGTTTTGTTCATTAAAAATCTTAGGAAGTTAGGACCTATATTCGAAGGTTCTTTTATATAGCTTTTTATCTATATTTGCTATCGCAATTCGCACTAACACAATAATGCATCAACTTTGATTATGCTAAACTCGATTACGTCGTTTATTCGTCAGCCTAATCCTCGTGATCTTGGGCACGATGTCTGTGTGCGCAGAACCTCATCCAAGCCAAAGGTAAAGTCATCGACAGCGAAGGAAAGTCCTCGCTGGGAGTCGCTGTGACTACCAAGCTGGATCAGTCGAAGCGCACAACCACAGCTTCGGATGGTACCTTCTCGCCTGAGTGGCAGAGAAGACGATTCTTGTCTTCACGCCTCGAGCAAACGGTAGAGCAGCTGGTATCAGACAAGCCTATGCAAGTGACGCTCCTGTGGCTGAGGCCGAGAAGAAGGAGACCACGTCTGTCGCCTCTATGCGTCAGGCGACCTCGGTCAAGAGTACCCATACACCCTCTGTGGGTCATCGATGGTGTCGTCTACAAGGAGGATAAGAACTTCAACGTCGCTGACTTGAACTCCCCCGATGCTAAGCGCGCCATTGCTGCATCGCTTCCAGGGCTTTTCGAGCAGGATATCGAGAGCTTCCGTGTCATCTCCGATGCGTCGGCTACGGCTCTCTATGGACAGCGTGCTCTTGGTGGGTCATCTCCGTCAAGACGCGTCGTGCTAACCAAGGGATCAATAGCTTCACCACCAGACGCAGCTGACCTCATCGAGCCATCCCTTCCTACCGCGACTACAACATCCTCAATTCGCAAGACCAAATGTCCATCTTCAAGGAAATGGACCAAGGAAGAGATGGTCCCTCGACTACGTCACTACCAGAGGGACACTGGGGGTCTACGGCTATATGTATGATCATATGTATGATTACCGAGATGGTAAGTACACGATCAAGAATACCGATGTGGATCGTAGCCGATACCTTCGTGAAGCTGAGCGTCGCAATACCAACTGGTTCAAGGAGCTTTTTCCAGCACAGCATCAAACACGAGCATACGATCAGCCTTGCATCGGGCAAACTAGAAGGCAAACTACCGCACTCGCTCGGTGCTACCTTCGATCCAGGATGGTCCAAGTTCCAGAACTCTCAGAGCTATTACTTCAACCTCAACGCCAACTTCAGCCGCATGACTGGACGTTTGGCATCATCGCTAATGCTTCCTACCTCAGGAGCGTAGACGGGGACTTCAAGGCTCTAGACTACGCTAAGACCACCACGCGTACTCATGGATCCCGACACCTACTATGCCTATCAGTACACGCCCTTCAATATCAAGCATGAGCTGAAGAATAACTATACGGACTACAAGACGGGGGATATACGCTCGCAAGCCACCCTCGATTGGCAGCCTATTCGTCAGCTTCGCTTCTCTACGCTGGCCGGTATCCGCTACCGAATCAGTACAGCGTCACCAACCGCACTGAGCGCTCGAATGCTGCTGAGGCCTATCGTAATGTCAGCAAGACCTACATCAGATCAGGTAACTCGTACTCTATAAGCCCTTGATGATCCTACGGTACCCTCAGATCGTCATGCCTCATGGGGCATACGTACCACGCAGGAGAATGCTTACGAACGCTCTGACCTGCAGGCTAAGGCGAACTACAACGACTCGTTTGCTGATGGCAAGCATACCCTCCTCGCTCTGGCTGGGATCGAGTTCTATGATTCGAACAATATGAACGAGTGGTATGATGCCTATGGGGTCAACTACGAGTTGGGTTATCTGACGACCTACTCTCCATTGCTCTTCAGACATCTGCGTAATCAGAATCTGCAGTACTCATAAGATTAGCCCTACGGTAGACCGCTCTGTCTCCGCTGTCGGGAATATCGAGTATGCTCTATCTGGGGCGCTATAAGGCCAATGCCTCCTACCGCGTCGAAGGAACGAACCAGTTCGGTCGTTCGCGCTTGGTACGCTGGATCCCTACGTGGAATGCTGGTCTCTCTTGGGATATCTCGAGCGAAGGCTTCTTCGCCAACCTCAAGCCACTCTCCTCGCTCTCGACGAGTATCTCCTATGGGATGTCGGGGACGGTGCCCTATGTGCACAACTCATATGCTCGTCTGCTCACCCTGGAACCCTTCCTGGGCGATGCCGACCTGATCGAGCCCGGGCTGTACATCTATGAGCCAGCTAACCACGACCTCACCTACGAGAAGATGTACGAGCTGAACTCGAGCGTTGACTTCGGCCTTTGGGATCGCATTAATGCTTCGGTCACCCTCTTCAGTCGTGAGGGGCGTGACCTGATCGAGTATCGTACGCCCCTCAGGGTACGGGTGGCTTCGTTAACGATGTCCATGTGGAACGCAGCTGCGATGACGGCTAAGGGGCAGAAGTCTCCTTGACGACGCAGAATATTCACACGAAGAACTTCTCCTGGTCGACGACCTTAACCTATTCGCATAGCACGAACAAGGTAACTAAGCTCAATACACGCCCTGATGTCACGGCACTGACCTCCTCTTCGGGGGCTGCTCGTCTCGGCTATCCTCTGGGATCGATCTTCTCATCCCCTTCTATAAGCTCGATGGAGATGGCTCTCACTTCTTCATCCAATGGTGAAGAGACGTCGCTGATGGTCGTCGCATCACTTCGCTCAAGGGTGGTGGTCAGATCTCGTGGTCTGCTACGACGATGATCAGATCAGCTATCTGCTTTACTCAGGGACGACCCGACCAACTGACCCTCGGTGGGCTGAGCAACTCCTTCCGCATCAAGAACGTTAGCTTAGGGGTCTCTCGTCATCATTCCTTCGGGGCCGTGAAGCGTCTCCCTGCGCAGTTCGCCACGAGCTCAATGACTACTCGGTACTCGGTAAGAATTTAATCGTCACTGGGTACGTCCAGGGATGAAGAGCGTACCAATGTCCCTGCTATCGCTAACGACAACGCTCGTCAGAACAATAAGTACCTGTCCGAGCGTGCACCTACTACAACAATTCGGATGTACGTATCGCCAAGATGGACTACGTCCAGCTCCGTGACATATCGCTCAGCTATGCGGTGCCTCAGTCCTTCGCACGTAAGCTCAGCCTCGTCTCTGAACCTCAAGCTGCAGGCCTCTAACGTCTTCCTTATCTACGCTGATAAGAAGCTCAATGGAGCACTGCCCATGGGCATTCGCCTCACTCTTACATCTTCACCCGTACGCTTGGGCTGTAGTCTTCCCCTCAATCATTATGAATATGAAGAAGTCTATTATCAAAGGAGTCTTTGCGCTAGCTACGCTTTGCAATTGACGATGACCTCCTGCAATAAATTCCTCGACGAAAAATCCCAACCCCTGATATGTCGATGGAAATAACCCCTACCTCATCAGTCGCTTCCTCACCCTACTCATATCCATTGTCTTCGGTAGCTTATATCTCGGAGCTCGCTTCGGATAATAACTACGAGGACATCGAGGGTAATCCTATCGTGACCGCTTCCCTCGACGAAGCTTTTCAGTGGAAGGATATCTCTCAGACGGGTGGCTTCGCTGACTACGATGGACCAGCAGCTCTGTGGGAACAATACTACCCCATCGCTCAGGCCAATGAGGTGCTGACCCTCATCCTGGAAAGTGGTGACGAAGGCCCCGTAATCTGGCCTCTCGAGGAGAAGCTCAGCCGTACGTGCTTGGGCGCACTTCCAGCTGGCGAACGTCTTCTGCCTCCCCTACAACTTCGATGGTCAGGGAGGGCGCTACGAACCTCGGTATCACTTACGTCAAGGGAGCGTGTGACGACGCTACTCCCAGACTACCACGCGTGGCACACTCAAGGAGACGTATGAGCTGATCGAGCAAGACCTCTAGCAGCTATCCCCTCTTGGAGAAGTATGCGGACTACAAGGAAGAAGTCAAGCGCTTCCACTTCACCCCCGAAGCAGCCTATGCCTGCTGCACGCTTCTACCTCTATTATAATAAGCCCGAGAAGGCTAAGGCGTACGCTGACAAGGTGCTCGGTGCTGATCCTCAAAGTCGCCTCCGCCAGTGGGAAAGCATCTTCGCTAATATCAATGCGGAGAATGTCAATGCGAAGGCCTGGCTTATCTGGAGCTCCCTCGCTGAGCCTGCCAATCTCTTGGTCGTCCTGCTCAAGAGTAACTCATCCTTTGACGACCTCTGGGGAGTACTCTCACTGCTACGCCATGCACACCAGAATCGCACCGCCGATGAAGAGACCCTCTGGGCCAACATCTGGAACAAGGAGGGGCGCATGACGAATACAACTTCTCGCCCTATATCTTCAACAAGGTATATACCGACAAGGGTTCTACCAGCCTAAGATGCCTGATCTGGGAAATGGTCGCACCAGGAAGTATTGCTGACCACGGACGAGCTCTTGATCAACAGAGCCAGCCGAAGTGCGCCTGGGGATTAGTGAGCTGCGCTCCGTGACCTCAATGCCTGGACGGATGTCTACCTGCGTAAGTCTGTCGCTAAGCGTACTTTCACCCGAGGCCGAACTCAAAGCTTTATTATGATAAGCTCCCTATGCGGACAAGACGACTATGTCGCCTAAGAAGCACATCACGGGGGCACTTCACCCTCCACGACGGCTCGAAGATCACCGAAGGGGACGCGTGCCGAGATCCTCCCTGCAGTACGTACTACAATGCCGCCGTGTACTCTCCCTGCACGGAAGGATTGCGCTGGCAGGATATCAGCGCCATGGTATCACCGTCTACCACTGGCGGAAGACCGACTTAGGTGCTGGCACCTAGTGAGGTGAAGGATGACGGCATCCTCAAGGGCAACGACCTCGCCAGGCCATCTTCCTCCCTGAGCAGGCTGTCACGGGTAAAATCAAACAGAATCTCGCCAACATAATATGGCTATGAATATCATAAAGAGCTGCTCATCGCCCCTTAGCTCTCCTCACTTTTGGGCTCTATCGTATCGGGGGTGTGCCTCGATACCGATGAGATCGACCCCTCTCGTAGCTCTTTTGGCACGCGACCGTAGTCGTATGACGGAGGTGGGCGCTATATTGAGGATTACTTCGCTGCGAAGTACAATGTCAATATCCGATACCGCTACGAAGACCGCTTTGCAAGCAATCAGTATAGCTCGGACCAACGGATGAGATGAAGGCGCTGAACTACGTCAACCTCATGCGCTATACCTTCTTCGATGTCTACGATAAGGTCGCTCCGAAGGGGTTCACTGAGAAGTATACGATCAAGCTCCTCGTCCTCTTCGGAACACGTGGCTTTTGGTCCGACGCAGAACCTCCTTGGGGAAGCTCTAACGGATGGATCCAGGTCTATAACATCAACAACCTCATCCCTCTGACTTCAGTAACTATTCTTCTTTGGGATGGCTTCAGGTATGAGTATCTGAATGCTCGTGACAACTACATTCAGACGCTCTACCACGAGTCCGCGCATACTCTTGATGAAGAGCATCCCGTCCCACCAGAGTATGCTGCCGACGCTCGCTCAGTACAAGCAGGATGATGCCTTCAGCTTCTGGTATCTGAAGAATATCTCCAGTCTGCATGCCGGCTTTATCTCCGACTACGCCAGCAAGAGTGCTGCAGAAGACTTTTGCTGAGCTCTTCGGCTGGTACATCGTCTTCCAGCCAGAGGAATGGGAAGCTAAGATGCAGGAGGCTGCTACTGGTCGATACCCTGCAGATAATCCGCTCAATGGGCGTCAGCTCATCGAGAAAAAGATTGCGATCATCAAGAGTATATGCTTAGTGAGTTCCATATCGATATAGAAGTCATCCGAGCTGAAGCCCAGCGCCGTATGTCTGTCTTGACGGCAGATCCTAAGCATACAGCTGCAGATAAATGGGATGCCTACAATGAGTATACGAAGGCTGACTTCTCTCGCCTCCCTGCTTCCTACTATTCTACTATCCCAGCAACTAAGTAAGACTATGAGACTCTATTATATATTGGCCTTTGCAGCTCTCTCGCCTCTTCCTGCCAGCTCTACGAAGATGCACCAACAGGAATGGGTCGCCTGGGGTAGTACTCTGATGACGAGATACTCTCCTCTATAAGCTGTTGGGAGTAGTCTCACATGGTTGGCGAGGTGTGATGATCCCTGGTAGCTATCAGTATGGTGGATCAATTTCTGCTTCAAGTTCGATGATCAGACGATGGTAGATGTTCCTCCGAAGATGGTGGGCGTACGATCGACCCACACGCTCTCTCAGAGTGATGGTGTCCGTCTCGACCTTCGACTCCGTCGAATAGTCGTATCGGTCGCTATGCTCGCCTGACTACACCCTCCCGCAGGGCTTTAGAGGGGGACTTCGAACTCGTCTGGAGAGCGTTTCTCCTGATGCGGTAGCTGGTTGTTTTCACTGGGATCTATAGTAAGAACAAGCTCGTCTTGACCCCGCCTCGATGAAGAACCAGAAGAATATCTCGCTAAGGTCAAGGCCGTACGTGATGCCCTCTATGGTGAGGCCCTCTCTCCACTGAAGCTCGGTGGTAAGGAAGCGAATATCTCTGTCTTTGGTCTGGCGCGCCAACTCCATGTCACGGTGGATGGGGTGTCGAAGCTGATGCCGATCTACTTCACGCCAGAGGGGTGAACGTCATCGCTCCTGACGATGTGATGGATGATAAGCCTGCTGAACGTGTCGGTCAGATCGGTACCGAAAAATACTGCGCAGCCTTCAGGTCAAGAAGGAGGAGATGCCTAGAGGTGCCTCGCTCCCGATGGGACGCAGCAGCTGGACATCCAGAGACCTTCTATGATCTGACTCAGGGAAAGATTAAGATGTACTTTTATGAAGGTTGGGCTTCTAAGGACTTTGTTGACGTGCTTACGAGCATCAATGGGACACCTGCCAGCGAAGGTAAGGAGGCTATTCCTGGGCTGATCTCCCGAGATCGCTGGTATCAGGCTGGAACCACCTTGAGTGAGTTTGCCTATATGGGGCGTACCGATGGTGGTGATACAAAGGTGTCTTTCCAGGTGTTTGCTCTACTAGCCAGGCTTGGGCAAGCTATTATCTTGACTTCGCTGCGGTGACGGGAGATCCGAATCAGCTGTTGGTGAAGAAATTCGTTCGTGTTGGCTATGACTGGTATCTCCATCAGCAGGCACTCTCTCCGATTATAGACTATCTGGTTGAGAAATCGCCTTATCGCTTCAAGTACTGGACGAAATTCTGCTGGTGAAGCTCCACTGTTGAGATGAGCTCGGTTAGGATCCTAACTCTATAGAAGACCTCCTTGGTCTCACACTCCAGGTACTCCTCTGGACGAGATGGTCGTGAACCAAGCTACCACTCGTCTATATCTTTATACGCATCGGCCTTCGCAATGGGGGAAGGCCGATGCCTTTATCTGCTCTGTCAGAGTGAATAAGCGCTATTCAAATTCAATGCTGTAGGAGGTGGAAAATCGGACCAGTACTGGTCAGCGAGTGAACTAGTAGTGGTTAGCAGTAACCAGTACTGCTTTGCGTCGTGACCACTACTGGTCCGAGCACGAACCACTATTGGTCGAAAATGCCATCTTATATTGGTGCGCACAGGGCGTCTCTAATAGGGGCGAGTCTCCGCCGTGATGGTGTGCCGGCTCACCCCTTGCTCTTGTCGGGATTTCCCAAGGAGGAAAGTAGGCATCCCAAGCCTGAAAAATTCGTTTCCCTCCTTGGCGCGTTCGCTTCCATGCTGGGGGAAAGTGTCTGCTCTCCCTGAGAAGAGGAGCGACACAGGCGTCCTTCCCATACCATGTCATAGGGAAAGGTAAGGTAGACCTATATTGGTCGCTGGGTGGAGCTATATAGGTCGCAAACGTGACCTATATAGGTTCGTGCATTGACCAATATAGGTCGATTCAGCGACCAATATAGGTCGAAATACCCTCTTATATTTTGTGCGTACAGGGCGTCTCTAATAGGGGCGAGTCTCCGCTGTGATGGTCTGCCGGCTCACCCCTTGCTCTTGTCGTGATTTTTCCAAAGGAGGAGAGTAGACGATTCCAAGTATGGAAAATTCATTTCCCTTCGTGGGTGCAGGCGGCTTCCTTCGGTGGGTGCCCTTCTTTGCTTACCTTTGGAGTGTAGAGCTTTGTCGCTGGAGTGTCTTGCCCGAAAGAGGGGCAAGCGAAGGCGCCAAGCTGTGTAATGATGAACTTAATTCACTGATGAAATATGGGATGGGATGTGGTACAGCTTGGCCTAAAGCACGATCTGCCAATTGATGACCCTCAGGCGACGGCGCAGGTGCTTACGCATCGCATGGGCTGCGATATCCGGTGGGGTATTATAAGTATTGTGAGTACGATGAAGCCGAACAAAGAGTCTATTCTATCCCTTCTGCCTTTGTGCCTTTGGGTACTCCGCATAGAGGGGGAAGCTCTGCTCACAGCCTAAGGCTTGTCATTGCAATTACTGGGTAGAGGAAGTGAGGCGGAGGATAGCCCTCTATGACTCAAGTAAGATTGAGTTCGAGGAAGAGTGGATGAAGCCTTGTTTGTTAGAGGGGCTTGATCCTTTTGAGCTGTACACTCTGGAGGATGATGAGGGTGGCAAAGAGATAGACATTCGGATATTCAGAGAAGCAGTAGATCTTGACTTGTATGCGGATGAAAGGTGGAGTGCTTGGGCTCGCCACTTTGAGTCAACGGACGAAGAGCATAGGTCAAGGCTACAAGAGTATCGGATGCAAGTCTACGAGCGCGCTAAGGTGTTTGGCTGTGAGCAGGTGCTTTATTTTGCAGACCAAGGGCCGACAGAGCTGATCTATGATGATATGGATAAGGGGGCGGAGGAGCTACTGGCTTATGTCCATACTCGTCGGTACTTGGATGATAGTTCTTGGATAGAGCCTGAGGACCAAGAGATCTGGCGACGAGATGGGCTGCATATCCAATATGCCGATTACTTCAAAGGGAACATCCCTTGGCGCGAAGGCGTATGGATCGAGGTGGTTTTGATGACTTCAGTGATCTGAAGGAGGCTGAATGCCCGACCTCTTAGGGAGGGGCGTTAGTCGCTATATAAAAAGCCGAGGGGCAGGAGATGCGGATCTCCTGCCCCTCGAGCTTTATTGGGGGAATGGTGTAGGGTGCGAGTTACAGCGTGAAGGAGGCTTGACCGATGAGGTTGCCATCGGCGAAGAGCTTGACGCGGTAGGTGCCACTCTGCAGGCTCTCTTCGACGGGCCAATACATCGTGACTGCGGTGTCTTCGCCGTTGTACTCGATCTCGCGACGAATCGAATAGGGGATCTGCTTGCCTTCGAAGGGGAAGGTGCCAGCCCCAGGCTTGACGAGAAGCTCCTCGTTGGGCTGCGTGATGCGGCAGTAGAAGGTCTTCTCTCCGACGGCGGCAGTGACGTTCTTCGCTACGGTGAAGTGGATCTGGATGTTCACCGTCTTCTCGAGCTTCTTGCTGAGCTTGCCGCGCTTGTCCATAGGCGTGATGGAGATGCGCGTAGCATCAAGCTTTAGCGGCGAGCTCACACGATCGGAGAGCTGTGCCTTCTCGTTGGAGAGCTGCTGCGCCTCATTGGTTGCACGAGCATAGCTGGCGCGTACCTCACTATTCTCCTGACGCAGGCGGTCGTTGGCCGACTGGAGGGAGTCGATCTGTATGACGTAGTTCTTGAGGACATTGCGCAGGGTGGATATCTCTTGGGTGAGCTGGCCGATGCGCTTGGCGCTGGTGGCCTTGTTGCTCTTGAGCTCCTTCTGCAGCTGCTCGACCTTAGCACGCTCGGAGAGGAGCTGGCTGATGAGTGAGTCGGTAGCCAGGAGATCTTCTGCTCGCCCATACCCTGAGAGAGCTTCTGATATTGGATGTCGTATTCGGAGGCGAGCTTCTGCAGCTCCTCCTGCATGATCTCCTTCTGCTCGCTGGCGAAGAGATCCTTCTCCTCCTGGAGCTGGGCGCGCTCATTGCGCAGGACGAAGTAGAATGCTGCGACCAGAGCGATGATGACTGCCGAGGCGGCGATGATGACGTGCTTGACTTTCATTTATGCTTAGGGGTTTGTGGCGCGTACAAAGGGGCGAAAGGACTGACCGCCCCAGGTCGTGGTGAGTGCGGGGAGCTGGGCGATAAGGGCCTTGAGCTCGTCGCTTTGCTTGTCCTCCTCCGAGAGTAGCAGGGTGGGGCGGACGATGAGGGTGGGGACAGATGCCCTGTGCCCAGCTGAGCTCATAGTGTAGCGGATGGAGTAGCTCACGCAGGCGATCGCTGGCCGTGCTCATAGGGGAGCTGGAGCCCGCGGAGGAAGTCCTCCGAGCTGGGCAGGCGAAGGAGCGTCGTAGACGGAAGGGCTTCGCCACTTGCGCTGAGGAAAGAGATGCGGGCATCGACCTGTGGAGAGCTGACGGTCTCGATGAGTGCGGTGAGCGGACCCTGACCGCTGGTGAGCGGGAGGAGGCGCAGCTCTGCCGTACCTACTGGGCTGGTCTGCAGGCGAAGGCTATGCTCTGAGACGGCGAGGAGCTAGCACCGAGGTCAAGCTCCAGGGGAGGCTGAGCGCAGAGTCTTGTGCGAGGAGCGTCGCCAGCTGGGTGCGGCGGTCTTCGTCCAAGAGCTCGGTCTGCCCGAGGGCCTTTGATGATGGCGGCATACTTCGTCGTCTGGGCGCTCAGTGCGAGCGAGGGAGACGAGGAGTAGCGCGGTGAAGAGGAGGACGCGGAGCTGCTTCATAGGGCGGCACGTAGACGGACAAGGCGCTCCAGCAGGCCTTCAAAGAGGTCAAGAGGGAGCATGTTAGCCCCGTCGCTCTTAGCGGAGGCGGGATCGGGGTGCGTCTCGAAGAAGAGGCCATCAGCACCGACAGCGATGGCGGCCTTAGCGATCGTCTCGATGAGTGCAGGCTTGCCACCGGTGACACCGCTGGCTTGGTTGGGGGCGCTGGGTGAGTGGGTGACGTCCATCACGGTAGGGAAGCCCGTGGAGCGCATAGCGGGGATGTTCGTGAAGTCCACGACGAGGTCGGAGTAGCCGAAGCTATTGCCACGCTCGGTGAGGATGACCTGGTCATTACCACACTCGGTGACCTTGCGTGCGGCATGCTCCATGCCTGAGGCAGAGAGGAACTGCCCCTTCTTGATGTTCACGATCTTGCCCGTGCGTGCTGCCGCAGCGATGAGGTCGGTCTGCCGGCAGAGGAAGGCGAGGATCTGCAGTACGTCTACGTACTCGGCAGCGAGTGCAGCCTCCTGCGTCTCGTGGATGTCGGTGACGACGGGGATGTCGAAGGTCTCCCGTACACGGCGTAGGATGCGCAGTGCCTTCTCGTCGCCGATGCCCGTGAAACTGTCGACACGCGAGCGGTTGGCCTGCGGTAGGAGCCCTTGAAGATATAGGGGATCCCGAGGCGGGTGGTCATCTCGACGATGCGCTCAGCGATGAAGAGGGGCGTGTCCTCGTCTTCGATAGCGCATGGGCCAGCCATGAGGAAGAAGTTGGGGCCAGCGGTAAGGTCTTTATACTGGATCATAATGCGGTAGGGAGAATGGGACGGGCTACTTCTGCTCCCACGCCTCGAGGTACTCTAAGGCCTGGCTGAGCTGCTCCTCACGGGGCAGTAGTCCGTCGATATAGTGAAGGGTGAAGCCTCGGCGCTCCATGCCTCTGAACCATGTCATCTGTCGCTTGGCGAACTGATGGATGGCCGTCTCTAAGGCGGTGAAGAGCTCGTCGCGGGTCAGCTCTCCGAGGAGGTGCTGCGTGACGAACTTATACTCCAGCCCGTAGTAGATGAGGTCTTCGGGTGCGATACCCGAGTCGATGAGGCGCTGGACCTCCCCGATGAGATCACCTTCGTCGAGGCGCTGATGGAGGCGGGCGGTGATGCGTGCCCTGCGCTCCTCACGGGGAAGGGTGATGCAGAGGATGAGGCTCTCTATGGGCTCGTACTCGGTGTGGTCAGCTCCTGCGAGGCGCTCCCGCTGGATATAGTCCGCGATCTCGATAGCACGGATAGCGCGCTGGGGTGAGTCGAGGTCCGTATCGTTGTGCAGGGGGCCGTAGGAGGCAAGACGCTCACGGAGAGAGGCGAGCGAAAGCCCTTGTAGGCTCTCTCGTAGCGCTGGATTGGGTGCTACGTCGGGTAGATGATAGCCTCGGAGGACGGCTTCGGCATAGAGCCCCTGTGCCGCCACAGAGGATGGGGTGCTGGATGCCTCGCTCGCGGATGGCAGCATACGCCTCGTGGAAGGCGTGCTGCACGCGAAGAGGTTGTACTTTGTCCCCGCAGGGACGATGTCGATGAGGGTGGTAGGGGATGGTCGTCCCCTCATAGGGTGTACTCTGGAGAGGTCCTTGCCGGTGCCGACGTCCATAGCGCAATAGACTTGGCGCGAGTCCGCACTGAGGATCTCTGAGCCAAGTCTATGCGCCAGACGGACGGCCAGGGCAGTCTTGCCCGATGCGGTAGGTCCGAGTAGGGTGATCATCCGCGATCCTTGAGGATCACATCATGCGCGCCCTTCGACGATGGAGGTGCTGGAGACGAGGGTGATCTGGCCTTCTGCTGGAGCTCGGGCAGGGTGATGGCACCGCAGCTGCACATCGTGGCCTTCATCTTACCGAGGGTCTGTGCGAGGTTGTCCTTGAGCTTACCAGCGTAGGGGACGTAGCTGTCGACACCCTCTTCGAACTTCAGAGCTTCGCTGCCACCGCTGTCGTAGCGCTGCCAGTTCTGAGCGCGGTTCGAGCCTTCACCCCAGTATTCCTTGACGATGTTGCCGATCTTGAGCTTGCGTGTGGGTGACTCATCGAAGCGAGCGAAGTAGCGACCCATCATGAGGAAGTCGGCACCCATAGCGATAGCCAGCGTCATGTGGTAGTCGTACCAGACCACCGTCGCTACAGATGGGGACGTAGATACCCGTCTCCTCGAAGTACTTGTCACGAGCCTGAGCTACATCGATGATCGCCGTAGCCTGACCACGACCGATCCCCTTCTGCTCACGAGTGATACAGATGGAGCCACCACCGATACCGACCTTGATGAAGTCTGCACCAGCCTCGGCGAGGTAGCGGAAGCCCTCTTCGTCGACGACGTTGCCAGCGCCGACGAGGACCTTGTCGCCGTACTTCTCGCGGATCCAGCGGAGGTGTCGTACTGCCACTCAGAGTAGCCGTCGGAGGAGTCGATACAGAGGACGTCTGCGCCAGCTTCGACGAGGGCGGGACACGCCTCAGCGTAGTCGCGGGTGTTGATACCAGCGCCTACGAGGAGCTCCCTTCGTAGCCTTGTTGGAGAGCTCGACGAGGTTGTCCTTGTGTGCATCGTAGTCCTTGCGGAAGACGAGGTGAGACGAGGTTGTCGTTCTCATCGATGATAGGCAGGGTATTGAGCTTGTGCTCCCAGATGATGTTATTGGCTTCCTTGAGGGAGATGCCGGGCGACCGACCTTGAGCTTGGAGAAGGGGTCATGAAGTCCTGACGAGCGCATCCTCGGGCGTGGTGCCGATGCGGTAGTCACGGCTGGTGACGATACCGAGCAGACGTCCGTTGGGCGAGCCGTCTTCGGTGACGCCGATCGTCGAGTGACCCATGCGGGCACGCAGAGCGAGGACATCACGCAGCGTCGCGTCGGGGCGGATGTTGGAGTCGCTCGATACGAAGCCTGCCTTAAACTTCTTCACGCGGCGTACCATCTCGGCCTGCTCAGCGATGGGCTGCAGAGCCGTAGATGAAGGAGAGCCCGCCATTGCGAGCCAGCTCAATGGCCAGCGTATCGTTGGAGACCGACTGCATGATCGCCGAGACGAAGGGGATATTGAGGCTGATGCGGGGCTCCTGGCCACGAGCGAAGCGGACCAGCGGCGTGGTCAGAGAGACGTTCTGTGGGGTGCACTGACGTGTCGTGAGACCTGGGATAAGGAGGTACTCCCCGAAAGTGCGGGAGACTTCGTTGACGAATATTGCCATAAGCTATATGGATGAAGTGGGTGATTACTTGAGGTGGGGGAGGACGTGACCCATGCGATCCTTCTTCGTCTGCATGTAGAAGGCGTTATGCTCATTGGGCTGGATCTCCAGAGGAAGCGTCTCGACGACTTTGAGGCCGTAGCCTTCGAGGCCGACGCGCTTGATGGGGTTGTTGGAGAGCAGGCGCATCTGCTGGATGCCGAGCTGCTGGAGGATCTGAGCGCCGACGCCGTAGTCACGTTCGTCAGCCTGGTGACCGAGGTGGAGGTTCGCATCGACGGTGTCTAAGCCCTCTTCCTGAAGCTTGTAGGCGCGGATCTTCTCCATAAGACCGATACCACGGCCTTCCTGATTGAGGTAGACGACGATGCCACGACCTTCCTTTCTCAATGAGCTCCATAGCCTTGTGCAGCTGCTCGCCACACTCGCAGCGCATCGAGCCGAAGATGTCGCCCGTGGCACAGCTGGAGTGTACGCGTACAGGACGGGCTGGCCGTCGGCGATGTCACCCTTGATCAGCTGCGATATGCTCGAGACCATTGCTCTTCTGCTTGAAGGGGATGAGGCGGAAGTCGCCCCACTGCGTGGGCATGGCGACCCTCTTCACCACGCTCTACGATGCTCTCCGTGCGGAGGCGGTAGGGCGATGAGATCCTTGATGGTGATGATCTTCAGGCCGAAGCGCTGAGCGACCTCCCACAGCTGGGGAAGGCGAGCCATCGTACCATCCTCGTTGATGATCTCGATGAGTGCGGCTACAGGCTGCAGGCCAGCCAGACGGGCCAGGTCAACGGCAGCTTCGGTATGCCCCTGCACGGCGCAGGACACCCTTGTTGCGAGCACGCAGTGGGCAGACGTGACCAGGACGGGCCAGATCGCCCTGGTGTGATATTGGGGTCAGCTAAAGGCGAGGATCGTCTGGGCACGGTCATACATCGATACGCCGGTGGTGCAGCCATTGCCGAGGCGGTCGACGGTGACGGTGAATGGGGTCTCGTGGACGGAGGTGTTGTTGGGTACCTGCATCTCGAGCTCGAGTTCACGGGCACGGTCTTCGGTGATAGGTGCACAGAGGACACCACGGCCGTAGCGCATCATGAAGTTCACCTTCTCGGGGGTAACCTTTTCAGCGGCGATGATGAAGTCGCCTTCGTTCTCCGTGGTCCTCATCGTCGACGACGATAAGGAATTCACCACGGCGGAAGTCTTCGAGGGCTTCCTCGATGGTGTTTAGCTTGATTTCGCTCATAGATCTTGTGTGTGTATAGCTACCTGCCAGGCGTCTGGATCGGTAGACTGTGTAGTGGATAATTCGGGGACGGGGCGATGGACTCCCTTAGCGGCTACAGCGACTTCTTCGGCGATCTGCGTGAGCACCGTGCGTGTCGTGCGAAGGTCAGCCTTGAGGTGGGTGCGTACTCGCGAGAGGAAGAGTCCAAACGGAAGAGATATGGGGAGGATAGCCCAAGGATACTTCCCCAGCGCGGCTCCTCTGGGAGGAAGGGCGAGAGGCGTGTGGGCAGGAGCGGGAGGTCGCAGAGCTTGCTGACCAAGAGACGTGAGGGCGTGTGGCGCAGGCTCTCGGTGATAGCGTCGAGCTCTTCGCTGAGGGCTGCCAATGCCTGTTGCTCGGCTCCGTGACTCCAGATCTGCCAGATACGTCCTGAGAGCATGGGGCTGCGGAGGAGGGCATCAGTATGCGCGATGGCTTGAGCCACAGCGACGGCACCAGCCTCGTAGTCGGCTTCTTCGATGATGAGCTCTTGATACTCGACCTTACGGACACCGCGGAAACCGAAGAGCTTGCGGAAGAAGATCACGTAGGCCTCGACGTTGAGTGCCGAAGAGTCTTGGTTCGCCTTGTATGCGAGGAATATCCCGACGGGGAAGAGGAGGATGTTACTCAACCACATCCCCAGCCAGATAGGTATCGACTCGCTGCGTAGCATGTTCGTGCCGAAGGAGTCGATGATGAAGTAGACGACGAAGAAGAAGATGGAGATGATGATAGGCATCCCGATCCCCACGGCGTACGATGGCGCCGAGGCTGGCGCCGATGAGGGCGAAGATGATACAGGAGACGGGGAAGGTGAACTTGCGATGCCACTCCTGATGGAAGGTGCGGTAGTGATAGAACTCTGTGTCGTCCGTACCCATATAGATCTGGGCTTCTCCGTGATACGCTTCGCCTTGTCGAGGCGGAGCCGATAGCCCGCAAGCTGTCTTGTGCAGTGAGTGTGAGTGATGCCTTGAGCTTCTCCGGCTTCACTCCGCTGGTCTCTTTCACGAGGGGTAGCGATACGCTCCTGCTGGCGGGCGAGACCGTGGTATCCTCGTAGGCATAGGGTGAGAAGCCATAGTGGCTGGTCAAGAGGTCGGACTGCACGATGCGAGCGTAGCTATTGCGCGTGCTGTCGAGGATGGGGCGGATGGAGTCGATGGATACCTGCAGCTGATGAAGATTCTTCCCGACGTACATGGAGCTAAGCTCTCCCTCGTCCTGCATCTTGATATTGGCATCGAAGGGGATGAAGGTCTCACTGTAGTCAAAGTGAGGAAGCATGTAGGGGACAGGCTCGCTGACGGTATTGTAGCTCTGCGTCTGGATGTTCTCAAAGCTCTGACCTTGGTAGAGCTTGAGGACGAGGAACTTTTTACTCTTGTCCATCACCAGACGGCCTGAGTCGGCACGGATGATGCGCGGATTGAGGTAGCCACGGCTCATATCGTAGACCATCATACGGTGCATCAGCCCCGTGCTCGCATCGCGGCTCTTGGCGTAGAGGCTGTAGCCTGGGATACCGGTATAGAATACCCCCGGGGTGATCTCCATCTCGGGGGCTGCATACTTAGCTGTGATGACCAGGGTCCACATGCGGACTTGGGCACGGATCATCAGATCGTTTTGGAAGTAGAAGAGTCCGCATGCCATCGCCACGACGAGGAGCATGATGGGCCGGATGATGCGGTAGAGGCGGATCCCCGAGGCTTTGAGCGCAAGGAGCTCAAGGCGCTCACCCAGATTGCCCAGCGTCATCAGCGACGCCAGCAGGATACCCAGTGGGAGCGACATAGGGATGAAGGAGGGCTGCATAGAAGATGATCTTCAGCAGCATGAAGCCACTCAGCCCCTTGCCGACCAGCTCATCGATGTAGCGCCAGAGGAACTGCATCACCACGATGAACCAGCACACGGCGAAGCTCATCACGAAGAGCGGGATGAAAGTCCGGAGGATATACTTATCTACGATCTTGGGCACGTCTACTATCGCCAATTTATTAACCACAAAGATACACTTTTTAGGGGCTATAGAGGGAAATGCACCTTCGGGAAGTCGCCTCCTGCAGGGTATTTACACTCTTCCTATGTGGGATTTGATGGGCTTGCTCTGAGGCGGTGATGCACCCCGCGAGAGGTAGTACCAACCCTATTATGGGTCGGCGGGTGAATCTATATTGCTCGATGGCGACCTCATATAGGTCAGAAAGCCTACCATAGGTTCACTCAGCGACCCATTAGCTTTGTGCACCTTCTTTCGGGGGCTTTGCTCTTCTCTAGAGCATCTCCCCCGCCACCTCTATTCGAGTGGCGGGGGAGATACTATAGTGGGGTTAGTTCAGAGCGGTGGGCGATGCCCAGCCTCTAAGAGGCTTAGTAACCAGGGTTCTGCTGCTTGCCCAGCGTAGCATTCGCATTGATTTTCGCCTCGGGGATGGGGAGGATCGTGCGGAAGTACGTGGGTCAAAGGTGCGAGCTTCGGGGATCAGCGTACCGTGCCAGCCGACAAGGCCCTTGTAGAAGCGTTCGCAAGTCTGACCATTACGCATCAGGTCACAGAAGCGGTGGCCTTCACCGACGAGCTCCTTGCTACGCTCCTGAGGATGCGAGCGAGGGTGAGGTCGCCAGCAGCGACGCTCTTGGCGGGGTTAGCACGCTTGACGATGACATTGAGGTAAGTCAGGGCGGTAGACGTATCGCCGAGCTTGAAGGCAGCTTCAGCAGCGTTCAGATAGACTTCAGCCAGACGGATGACGGGGATGTCGTTGGTACGCATATCCTTGAGGGCTGCCTTACCAGGGTACTTCCCGATGAACATCTTCATGTCAGGCGTAGCGTCGGGGAGGTTCTTCACGACCCCTTCAGCCTTCGTGCCTTCGCTTGCCCAGAGGACATTCCAGCGGATATCGTTGTCGTCTTCCTTCATCTCTTCGTAGAACTTCTTCGTGATGAAGGCGTTGTAATACCCATTGACGTGGAGCACGTAGGCAAGCCCTTCACGGTCGGCCCAGTCCTTAGAGTCGAAGTTCACGATCGAGAAGATCATTTCCTTCGAGCTGGCTTCGCTCCAGACCTGCTTGTAGGTCGTGACATCGGTAGCGAGCTCATAGAGATGGCTGTCGATGACTTCCTTGCTCAGGCTGAGTGCCTTCGTATTGCCCTCGGTGTCTCCCTTGTAGAGGTACACGCGAGCCAGAAGTGCCTTAGCTGCAGACTTGCTGATGTAGCCATAGCTGGTATCCTCAAGGGCATTGCTGGAGATAGCCTCCGTGAGGTTCTTGATGATGAAGTCATAGCATTCCTTGAGGGTGTTACGACCTGGCGTAGCAGCATTGTCGGGGATACCCTCGATGAGGGGGACACCCAGCGCAGCCCCATCATTGGAGTAGGGGTAGGGCGTAGCGTAGACACGGCAGAGGTCGAAGTAGCAGAGTGCACGTACGGCCTGAGCTTGTGCCTTGGCGTTAGCGATCTCCTTCTGCAGGCTGGCTGAAGCTCCCTGAGAGAGCTTTTCGCACATCTGCAGGAGGCGGTTAGCACGACGGATCGTATTGTAGATCTTGAACCACGGCCCAGTGATATTATCACGGGTGTAGTCCATCTTATAATACTCATTCCCGCGCGAGCCTACGGTAGGGCACTGCATATCATCCCCTCGTACATCCCCCATAATGGTGAAGGATTGACCGTAGTATGAGGTGCTGGATGTTCCTCCCTGGAGGCCGTCAAAGAGACCGCGGAGGGAGGGCTGTAGGAGGCTTGCTTCCTTGAGCGCCTTCTCCGTGCCAGTGGAGTTCGAAGGCTCGGTGTCAAAGTAACCTTTACAGGACGAGATGCTGGCCACGAGGCCCAGGGAGGCCACGAGGCCTATGATGATCCTTTTTCATAAGACTTGAACTGTCATTTGTGTGGTTAGCAATACACTAGATACCGACCTGAAGACCGAAGGTGACGGTGCGCAGGGGAGGCGTTCCGTAGGCTACGAAGCCACGCTGTTCGGGGTCGACGACGAGCATCTTATCCTTCCACGTGAGGAGGTTGTTACCAGCGGCATAGAGGCGCAGGGTGTTGACACCGATCTTCTCAGTCCAGCGCTTAGGAGCAGTGAAGCCGATGGTGAAGTTCTTCAGACGCAGGTGGTCGGTGGGGCGCAGGAAGCGGGTCGAGTACGTATACGTATTCGTAGGCTCGAAGGAGGGAGCTCCGTCTTGTCGCCGACCTTCTTCCAGATCTTATTGATGTCGTAGTACTTGGGGATAGCCAGGTTCAGCACTTCTTCGTTACCGTCCTGGTAGAGCGCGGTAGCGCTATCGTAGAGGTAGCCACCGAGGGAGTAGCTGAGGGTGAAGTTGATGTCGACGGGGCCCCAAGTGATGTTGTTGATAAGCCCGCCAGTGAAGGTGGGGTCAAAGGGCTTGTCATCGATACGACGACGGTTGGCCTGAGAGCCCTCCGTGACGATGGAGCGGTCGTAGGTCTTCGTGGCTTCGTCGTACTTATTGGAGTAGTACTGTACCTTACCCGTCTTGGGGGTCTACACCAGCATACTCTGCGAGATAGTAGGCGTTGTAGGGATGACCAACTTCGTGGATCCAAGTGTCAGTTAATACGAACGGTCTGTACGCCGTCGTAGCGCAGGAGCGTGTTCTTGTTGTGACCGAGAGAGAAGGTCGTGCTCCAAGAGAACTTGTCCGTAGAGATGTTGGTGGAGCGCAGCTCGACTTCGAAGCCCGTGTTACGCATACTACCTACGTTCTGCAGCTCGCTGCTGAAGCCCTGTCGTACCTGAGATGCTCTTGTAGAGAAGCAGGTCGGTCGTCAGACGGTTGTAGAGTCGAAAGGTAACACCGACGCGATTGAAGAGGCGGAAGTCAAGACCGAGGTTGAAGGCCTTGTTCTTTTTCCCAAGAGAGGTTGGGTGAGCTGAGATCGCTTTCCGCAGCCCCCTGTACCCCCGTTGTAGGTGTAGCCGAAGCTGTAGAGGGAGAGGTGGTCGTAGTAGCCGTAGGGGAGCGTACCGTTAGCACCATAAGAGAGGCGCAGGCGGGTGTCGGAGAGGATGGGCTCGAGAGACTTCATGAACTTTTTCCTCGCTGATGTTCCATGAGCCAGAGAGTGACCAGAAGAGCCCCCAGCGGTGAGCAGGAGCGAGGCGAGAAGAGCCGTCCCAGCGAGCCGAAGCACCGAGGATGTAGCGGTCATCATAAGCGTAGTCCCCCTTGACGAGGAAGGAGAGCATGCGGGTCTTGTCGACTTCGGTGCTACCGCTTGAGTTCCCTGCATTCCCCAGTTCGTACTTGAGGTAAGAGGGGAAGTCAGTACCCCAGATATAGACGTTCAGCTGGTCGAAGGCTTCGGACTCGAAGCTGGCTACACCCAGAGGTGGTGCTTGCCGAAGTCATGGTTAGCGTAGAGCTGAGACTGTGTGGAGAGGGTAGCACGCTCGAGGTTGGAGCGCTGGAAGACCCCGTTAGCAGCTTCACCGTCACCTTGGCGAGGGTCCCACCAGACGGCTTCTTCGGAGTTGGTGTAGTCGTAGCTAACGTTCTGACGGAGCTTCAGCCAGGGGAAAAGGGTGAACGTAGCTTCGATAGAGGGATAGACGCGCACGAGCTGCGTTTCGGAGAAGTTCTGCGTCGTGGCGAAGAGGGGTTGATGTTGTTGTTCCCCGAGAAGCTGTTGTTGTAAGATCCATCTTCCTTGAAGGGGTAGTTGGATGGAGTTAGTGTAGCGGATACCCCGTAGATAGGGTTAGCGTAGGCGCCACCTTCACTGCTGGTGTGCTGCTTGGTCTTAGCGAAGAGCATACGAGCCTTCAGCTCCAGACGGCGGTCGGTGTGGCTGACGTTGAAGCTACCGGTCAGACGGTTGAAGTCAGAGGCCAGCGAGATCCCTTCTGGTCAGCGTAGGACATCGAGGTGTAGAACTTCGTCTTCTCACCACCACCCGAGACGCTGAACTCGTAGTTCTGTGAAGCGCCATTGCGGAGGAGGATCTTGCGCCAGTCGGTGTAGCCAGACCAAGGCTTAGCGATAGCAGTACCGATGGTCTTCTCTACCTGAGCTGCTACGTCAGCGGCATTGGGGTAGAGGAGCTGATTCGTCGTCTTGTCGCGGAGCTCGCTGTAGTACTTGGTGTACCCGTGGCGGATCAGTTCGTTACGCTTCTCTGCACTGAGGGTAGGGCGGTAGTCGATAGCCATGTCGGAGCTACCCCAGTCGGCCTTGAAGTTGTAGTGCGTCTTCCCAGCACGACCGCTCTTGGTCGTGATGACGACGACCCCGTTAGCTGCACGTGAGCCGTAGAGGGCTGCAGCACCAGCGTCCTTGATGACGGTGATATTCTCGATGTCGTTGGAGTTGATCGTAGAGAGTGGGCTCATCCCCCCCTTGGCGTAGTCGAAGATAGAGGCGCTGCTGTTATTGACCGGTACCCCATCAATGACGTAGAGTGGATCGCTACCAGCGTTGATAGAGCCGAGACCACGGATACGCACCGTAGCGATGCTACCGGGCTGACCTGAGTTGGAGTTCACTGCTACCCCTGCGATAGCCCCAGTGAGCTTATCTTCGAGAGATGTGGTGGGCACGTCCTTCATGTTCTTCGTGGAGATGGTCGTAGCAGACCCTGCGAAGGCGGACTTACGGGTGTTCCCATACCCCGTGATGACGACGTCCTTGATCACCTGCTCTTCAGCCTGCAGGGTGATCTTCATCTCACCCGAGGCGATGGGCAGCTTGAGCTTGTTGTAGCCGATACAGCTAATCGTAAGGGTGCTTAGCTGCATCTGGTAGCTTCAGCGTGAAGCGTCCGTTGACGTCGGTCAGGGTCCCTGTGGTGGGGAACTCGACGCAGGACACGCTGGCTGCGATGACGGGCTCCTTATCCGCAGATGAGATGATGACCCCCGTGACGGTGATCATCTTCTTCTGCGACCAACCCACTCCTGCGAAGAGGAAGAGGGCGAGGAGGAAGAAAATTGCTCTTCTCATGAGAATAGTAGTTTTAGTGTGATATGTGGGTACTTGCTTTTGAGCCGTAACTTGGGATTACTATCTATTCATGGGGTACTCTGGAGGTGCCATCCTCGCAGTCTTTCACGTCATGTCTTTTCTCCTAAAGGAGGTTGCCCCACCCGTGCTCCAGCGTATCCTTTTTCAAATGTAGAGATTTTTATTTCTATCCAATAGCAGGGTGCTGGCTAGGTGGGAGAGCCGCTATTTATAGCCCTTTAAAGTCGAGTGTTTCATCGCTGTTTAGGTGCCCTATGATGGAATAGGTCTTCTAAATACCTGTGTATTATGTATATGCGATGTTCATGATGCTCCCTCTTTTGCTCTCTTAGTCCTTCTTTGTGTGCGCTTTTGAGGGCGAAAATTTTCTTCTCGGAGGGCCTGTGAAAAGGGGTGTTTTTCCAGGTCAAAATAACCTTTAAATAATTTAGGAAGTTCGTTTGGTTTTCGACGTGTATCAAAGGAATGTGGCGCTTTTGGTTTTGGTATTTAAGGATGGGCCTTCGTGGAGGTGGGGTTTTTGCTTTTCTCGTCGTTGTGCTTTTTTATTCAGCTTATCACTTCCTCACTTCTCGTGCTGACGGTATGCTCCCATACGACTCTTACATAATATATGTAGGGGGAGGGACTCCCTATCGTGGGAATTTCTCGCCGAGTACTGCTATCCTCTCGCTGCCGCCTTGACGAGATGTGGGTTCCTGATTATAGTGGCTTGTAGGCGAAGCTCGGGAGGTCGATGTGCAGACGACTACTGGTCTGGAGTCAAACGACTATTGTAGCCGTTGCTACGCATAGGAATAAAAAGTTGCGGACGAGTGGTAGATAAGTTTGGGCTACGTACGTGGCTCTAATATCTACGTACGTAGACTTTAGGGTTTTCGTGCCTGGTCATTAAGACCACGTACGTAGACAGAGGAAAACCACTACGTGAAGGCGCTTTTTCCTTCGCGAGAGCGATGCTTTTCCTTCCGCTGGATGAGAGGAATACTTGCGATAAGGCGAAGGGCTTGTGTGTCACTTCGGAGAGGTATATCGGAGGGCTGGGCGTGCGATGCCTTAGCAGAGTAAATAGCGGGCAGGACTGCGTGCAACAGGCTCGGGTGCAAGTGCCGCGCTAAAGGCGATGCATCGGCTTTCGCATCCCTCAGGGTGGCAGCAGGGTGGATACCGTGTGGTGTGACGTCAGTAGGGTGCTGCTTCGTGAGCAGAATTCACGAAGACATATCTTTACCCTTTATCGCTGTGTGAGTGAGGGGAAAGGGTGTCTTTGACGCTTTGACAAGGAATTAACGGTGTGACGGGCAGAAATGCTTATCTTTGCATATAATAACAGTAATGTGTCTCTTTAGTCGTCACTCCCAATAGCTACTGCATCGTTCATGAGAAAACGAGTCATCTGGATCATCGTCATGGCCCTTGTCTCGGCCTATGGACTCCTCTCATGGGTGCAATACGAATACTATGGTCGCGTGCTTGAGCTGCGCACCGAGGGGATTCGCAATCAGATGAAGGGAAGCGATGGGCGAGGTGGCAGAAGAGCCAGGTGCGTGAGCTCATACGCTACCTCAATAAGGGACTCAATCGCAAGAATGACCGCTTTGAGGACAGCGAGTTCCTACCGACCTCTGTCGCTTCGTTCGATATCTGGACGCGCACCAAGCTCGATACCCAGATCGTCCAGCGGGCTCTGGATAGGGAGAACATCTACCTGAAGATGCCACACAAGGGGAATACGAGTCGTGTCGACTACCGTCCGTCCGACCGTCTCGTACACGCCTACTTCTCCAACGTCCACGCACTCGACCGCTACATCCTGAAGTATCTATATGATAGCTACAACAAGGATAGCATCCCGCAGATGGTGAATGTGCGTCTCTTGAAGAGCCTCATCCGTGAGCATCTGGACAACAAGGATCTCTGCGGGCCCTACATGATGTCGCTACATGACTACCAGGGGCGTACGCTCTATGAGTACATCCCCGGCGATGGTCAATGCCAAGCGATGGGAAGAGCGCAATACGGTGGTGCAGTATCTCTTCGTGCCGACTGATGGCTCTGAGATGGACCGCCCTACATGAAGGTCACGCTTGACGCCACCCCCACGAAGTCGGAGGTGCTTCGGCTGGCATTGCCCAGCTTCATCTCCACAATCATCGTGCTTGTCCTCGGCTTCTCCGCCCTCGGGGTCCTTCTCAAGCACATGAGCTTCTCCTCGCAGCGCACGAGCTTCATCAACAATATGACGCATGAGCTGAAGACGCCTGTGAGTACTATCCTCCTCTCCAGTCAGTCGCTGGGGCAGTCACTTGCCGAGCGGGGCGACCTCACGCCGCGAGCTCAGAGTGCACTGGATATCATCGGGCTGGAGGCGCAGCGTATGAAGTTCCTCATCGACAAGGTGCTGCAATTCTCGCTGCTGGACGGAGCTTCAGGGGCGCTCTCGCTGGAGCCCTTGGACGTCAATGAGCTGCTCTTGCCCGTAGCGGAGATTTATACCTTCCACGCCCAGCAGCGTGGCGGAGACTTGAGCTGGACCTGGATGCCCTGAATACGTGGGTGCAGGGAAATCATATTCACCTCTCCAACGTCTTCTTCAACCTCCTCGACAACGCGGTCAAGTACAGCCGCCCCGATGTGCCCCTGCACCTGGCGATCCGTACTGCTGACGAAGACGGCAAGATCCGTATCACCATCGAGGATAATGGGATCGGGATGGAGAAGCGTGAGCTGAAGCGTGTCTCGACCGCTTCTACCGCGTCACCTCCGGCAAGCGCCACGACGTGCGAGGCTTCGGCCTGGGTCTGGCGTACGTGACCTCCGTCATCAACCAGTGTGGCGGTACGATCACTGCCGAGAGTGAGCTGGGTGCGGGGACTAAGATGATCATTCGCCTACCGGCCTCTGAGCCGGAGTAGTGCTACCAAGCGGTTTGCGTTACCTACCTATATAGTATATAGATTAAACTACGACAGCTAATAGATTAAAGACTATGGACGAACCATTAAAAGATCCTCCTCTGTGAGGATGAAGAGAACCTCGGACGATCCTTCAGGAGCTCCTGCAGAGTAAGAAGTTCGCCGTCACGCTCTGTACTGATGGTGACCAGGGATGGGAAGCCTTCAAGAGCGCTAAGTACGACCTTTGTCTCCTGGATATCATGATGCCCTAAGCGTGATGGTCTCACCCTGGCAAAGGACATTCGTAGCCTCTCGGCCGACGTACCCATCATCTTCCTCACCGCCCTCGGTATGCGAGAGAACATCCTCGAGGGCTTCCGCTCTGGGGCTGACGACTACATCACCAAGCCCTTCAGCATGGAGGAGCTCCTCCTGCGTATCGAGGCGATCCTGCGCCGTACGATCAAGCACGAGGGCGAGAAGGAGCCCCAGCGCGTGTACCAGCTTGGGCGCTATATCTTCAATACGACGACTCAGACGCTCTCCCTCGGCGAGACGTCGCGTCGCCTGACGACCAAGGAGTGCGAGCTGCTCTCGCTGCTCTGTCTCTTCGCCAATCAGACGCTCGAGCGTAGCCATGCGCTCAACGTCATCTGGGGGCTCACCGAGCCTACTGGCGGGCATGAGAACTCCTTCAGCCAGCGTAGTATGGACGTCTATGTGACGAAGCTTCGTCGCATGCTCGATGCTGATCCTCGCGTCGAGATCAAGAACGTCCACGGTAAGGGATACAAGCTCGTCATCCCCACTGAGGCGTAGGCACGCCCCCTCTTGGGCTCCGCCCACTACTCATCAGACAGCTACACATCACTTACCTCCCCCTTGGCCGCCTTCCTTCGGCGGGTATCCTCCGCGATACCTGCCGTAGGGAGAGTGGCCTATTATCCATAAAGAATTGAATGATGAGTAAAAAGAATAAGCCCATCTCTGCCAAGAAGGGGAAACCCTCCAAGCAAGGCACAGACAAAGGGCAATCCATAAGTAAGCGGGATATCCTGCGCATCGCACGCCTGGTATTTGAGCAGAATGATGGGCGTGTACTGACCTACAAGCAGGTCTGCCATGCCTTCGGTAAGACGAATATGGGGCAGAAGCGCGCCATCTACCAGACGCTCGTCTCGATGGCCGAAGGTGGCGAGATCCAGGAGCTGGAGCCCGACGCTTCGTCCGTGGTGCCCTCGAAGGAGCGCCTCGAAGGGCGCTTCGACTATCGTGCAGGCCGTGCTTCCTTCATCCCCGATGACCCCGAGATCGATACCCTCCCCTCTCTGATCGTGCGCTCGCCAATGCCCTGCATGGCGACCGTGTCGCCGTATCCTTCGTGCGTACCCGCCGTGGGGAGTACAAGCGTGTGCAGGTCGTCGAGATCCTGGAGCGCCGTGAGGCGACCCATGTCGAGGCGTCTGCAGATCTCTCGTGGCTATGCCTTCTTCGTCTCGCTCAATAAGGAGCTACGCCAGGATGTCTTCATCCCCGAGGATAAGACTATGGGTGCGACGGGCCATGATAAGGTCGTCGTGCGCATCACTGACTGGGACTCGCAGAGCAAGAACCCTCGTGGGGAAGTCATCGATATCCTCGGTAAGGCCGGCGACAACTCTACGGAGATGCACGCCATCCTCGCTGAGTTCGGCCTCCCCTATAGCTATCCTGAGGCCGTAGAGAAGGCTGCCGAAGCACTCTCTGCCGAGATCACCGAAGAGGAGCTCGCACAGCGTGAGGACTTCCGTGGAGTGCTGACCTGCACCATCGACCCGCGTGATGCAAAGGACTTCGACGACGCCCTCTCCTTCCGCACGCTTCCCGAAGGGGGCTACGAAGTCAGGGGTGCATATCGCCGACGTCAGCCACTACGTCCAGCCTGGTAGTATCATCGATGATGAGGCCTACAAGCGTGCTACCAGTGTCTACCTCGTGGACCGCACGATACCCTATGCTCCCTGAGCGCTTGAGCAACTTCCTCTGCTCGCTCCGCCCCGACGAGGATAAGTATGCCTACAGCTGTATCTTCTCGCTCGACGAAGACGCGCAGCTCCGCTCAGCACGCATCGCTCGCACTGTCATCCGTAGCCAGCGTCGCTTCACCTATGAGGAGGCACAGGAGATCATCGAGACGAGGGAAGGGCGACCATGCAGAGGCTATCCTGACGCTCCACCGCCTGGCGCAGAAGCTCCGTGCACGCCGCTTCGAGGTGGGGAGTATCGCCTTTGACCGCCCCGAAGTCCGCTTCGAGCTGGACGAAGACGGCAAGCCCCTCTCTGTATATATCAAGGAGAGCAAGCCCGCTCACCAGCTCATCGAGAATTCTGCTGCTGGCGAACCGTACGGTCGCCGAGCGTACAGCCGAGCCTGCTCGCAAGGATATCAGCCCTGCCCTTCGCCTGGGCCGTGGCGGTAAGCCTGCCTTCGTCTATCGTATCCACGAGGCTCCCGATGAGGAGAAGCTCCGAGGTCTGGCCGACTACGTGCGTCGCTTCGGCTACAAGCTCAAGGTCGAGGGCGGAAGCTCCCGTCATCGCTAAGAGCCTCAATGCCCTGCTCGCTGATATCAAGGGTAAGCCCGAGGAGGATATGCTGACGATGCTCGCTATCCGCTCGATGGCTAAGGCACGCTATACCACGACGCATATCGGCCACTACGGCCTTGGCTTCGATAGCTATACGCACTTCACCTCGCCCTATTCGCCGCTACCCTGACTTGATGGTGCACCGTCTCCTCACACGCCACCTCATCGAGGGTAAGCTTCGGCGGATGCCGCTGCGCTGGAGGATCAGTGTGACCGTGCCTCTGAGATGGAGAGTGTGGCAGCCAATGCCGAGCGCTCCTCGATCAAGTACAAGCAGGTCGAGTACATGATCCCCCGCTTGGGTGAGGCCTTCACGGGCGTCATCACGGGGTTGGCTGACTGGGGCTTCTATGTCGAGCTGGAGGAGAATAAGTGCGAAGGGCTGGTGCCTGCACGTGACCTCTCCGACGACTACTACGTCTATGATGAGGCGAACTTCCGTCTCGTCGGGCGCCATACAGGCCGCACGTTCACCCTCGGTCAGCGTGTCGAGGTCGTCGTGGCGCAGGCCGATCTGGCACGCCGTCAGCTGGACTTCGCTCGATGAGCCAGAGATGAAGCGCCCTGAGCCTCGTCGTTCGCTGCGCCGCTATTAGTCACAGAAGGCGCACCGACTCCACTATAAAAGCTAAGGCTTGGCTCCACCGATGTGGAGCCAAGCCTTATGCGTATATGCCTTCGTCAGGCGAAGGCTATGGGAGCTGTCCGCTCGTGGACTACATGTTCATCCCACCGCAGACGTGGATCGTCTGACCAGAGACGTAGCTGGAGAGGTCGCTCGCGAGGAAGGTAGCTACGTTAGCTACGTCCTCAGGCGTACCGCCACGACGGAGGGGGATCTGTACTTCCCACTGCTTGCGAACTTCTTCAGAGAGTGCACCCGTCATATCGGTGATGATGAAGCCAGGGGCAATAGCGTTGGCACGGATACCGCGAGCGCCGAGCTCCTTTGCGATGCTCTTTGCCAGACCGATCATACCAGCCTTAGAAGCGGAGTAGTTCGCCTGACCTGCGTTGCCAGATACACCGACGACGCTGGCCATGTTGATGATGCTACCGCTACGCTGCTTGACCATAACGGGGGTGACAGCGTGGATGAGGTTGAAGGCACTCTTGAGGTTGACGTTGATGACGAGGTCCCACTGCTCTTCGGTCATACGCATCATCAGCCCGTCACGGGTGATACCAGCGTTGTTGACGAGGACGTCGATACGGCCGAAGTCTGCGACGACTGCTTCGACGAGCTTGTGAGCATCTTCGAAGTTAGCTGCGTTAGAGGCATAAGCCTTTAGCCTTGACACCGAGCCCTTCGAGCTCCTTGACGAAGGCTTCTACAGTCTCGTCGATCTTGAGGTCAGTGATCACTACGGAAGCACCTTCCCTGTGCATACTTGAGTGCAATAGCGCGGCCGATACCACGGCCTGCGCCGGTGATGATGGCTACCTTGTTAGCAAGTAGATTCATTGTTTATCGTATTAAGTGTTGGATTCGTTGGGCACTCTTCACTTCTGGCGGATGCCGAAGAGCAGGAGATGGCGTACTGCTGCGCGGATCTCCTCGACCGTGCCCTTGGAGCGGTAAGCCCCACTGATGAAGGGGACTTCCATGCCCTTGACGATGTTCTGCAAGAGATAGGCCGTGAGGCGTGTGTCGGGGGACGTGGAAGAGTCCACTTTCCTTCCCCTCCTCGAGGAGCTCGCGGAGCTGGCGGATCTCCTTCTCGTCGAAGGCTGCGCGGGAGTTCTCTGAGCCAGATGTCACGGAAGAACTCGGCACGGAGCGAGCCATTGCGCAGGACCAAGTCCTTCATCTTGTCCAGATGCGTCAGGAGCATCGTCAGGATCTTGTCCTCGGGTGAAGCGGGGAGGCGGCGGATCAGCTCCAGGTCGTGCCATAGGCGCTCGAGCTCGCGCTCGATGACGGCGTGGAAGATCTCATCCTTGTTGCGGAAGTAGGTATAGAGCGTACGCCGGCCCTTCTTCAGCGTCGGCAATATCGTTCATCGTCGTGTTGGTGAACCCAACCCTGAGCGAAGAGCTGCCGAGCCACCCTCGATCATGAGGTCTTTTGTCTTGACAATAGTAGCCATGCGTAGCTGTCTCTGTATCCTTATCTATATTAATTTATGGTGTACTCGTGAGGGTATTCCTCTGAAAGGTACGGACAAAGTTATGAAAAATTGCGCAAAAGTGCCCTGATGCGTCAAATGAAGCGCTCGTGTCTCCTCTGCATTCACCCCAAAGAGGTCGGGGAGTGCGCTCGGCATCCTGCCCCTTTGCTACCACGTCTCTATATTGCTTGCTCCGCGACTTTGTGCAGGGTGAAAACGTAACCTATACGGGTCGATGAAGCAACCCTATATGAGTATGTAGGTCAGAGCTATATAGGATGGCTGAAGTGACCTCTATTAGGTTGTTGCTCTGCATAGGACAAAAGTTGTGGACGAGTAGCAGATAAGTTTGGGACTACGTACGTGGCTCTAATATCTACGTACGTGATATTTGGATTTACGTGCCTGGTCTTTAAGACTACGTACATAGATAGAAGAATACCACCACGGGAAAGTACTTTTTCTTCACGAGAACGATGCTTTTCCTCCGCTGGATAAGAGGAATACTCGCGATAAGGCGATGGGCTTGCACGGTTACTTCGGGAGAGGTATATCGGGAGAGTTGGGCGTGGTGCCCTAGCAGAATAAATAGCGGGCAGGACCTCGGCGCAGTCCAAATAGTGGCGTGACCCGCCCCGAGGGGAGAGCCACGCGCTAACTGTATCGTATCGTCGGGCGGACTTAGACTCAGCGCTTGCTGAAGCGGACGACACCCTGGGGCGCATGCGAGGTACATACCTGCGGGAGGTTGCCTACGGGGATGGCCTGCCCATGTGCAGTGCTCGATGGTGAGCATGAGCTGACCTGTGAGGCTGAAGATATCTACGCGTCCGCTCACCGTGAGATGGATCCGTGGTGGCGGGGCTGGGATATGCCTTCAGTTCTGCCATCCCGCCTCGGGGGTAGGTAGTGGGCTGAGGCGTAGGCTGTGGGGCGGGGGTCGGGAGAGGCTGGGGTGTGGGTTGGGGCACGGCTACCGTGAGAGGTAGGCGGAGGTAGACGGTCTTCCTCCTGACGCTGGCTGATGATGAGCGAGGTCGAGGCCCGTGGCCTTGGCTGTGAGGCGGAGGTTGCTCCACTGAGGGTCGCCGTCACAGTCTCTTCGCTCCCAGCTGCCATGAGGGTATAGACAGGGTGAGGGGAAGCGCTGGGTGCAAGACCTGCGTCGGTGAAGATCTTCGTCAGGTCAAGGGTCTCCGTGCTCTGTGGAACGAGGTGCGGGCGCGATGTCCTTCGCAGGTACTTCGCTCCCGAAGTCATCAAGACAGAAGTGAAGCCGGGATGGTCGTGCCTCCATTGGCTACACGTGAGCCCTTCATCGTGAAGCGTACGACATCGGTCTCCGAGAGCAGAGGTCGACCCACTGCCAGGTGTCTATCGTGTAGTGCTCCTTCGGGTCGGTGCTACGGTAGTCGATGAGGGGATCTCAGGCTCTTTGTACCGTGCTCATTGCTGGCGATGAGGAGCAGGTAGTCCCCCTGATGGAAGGGTGCATCCGCTCCTGCCCATCTTCGTCCCCGTCTGGGTGACTTGCTTGACCCAAGCGGTATTCGTGACATAGGTGCTCGGGATGACCGCAGGCCCTGCGTGGGTGGCGCGGAGCTCGGCTGGCTGACGATAGGCACAGACTACGGCATAGTTCTTCGAGCCATTTACGCCATGCCCGACTGCGCTATTGAACTGGTCGGGAAGAGTGAGTGAAGGTCGTCTTCGTCTGGTCGGAGTAGGCGAAGCCCATCCACGTGCGCAGTGCGGGTGCATTGCTACAGGCGAAGGGTAGCTCCCGCTGTAGAAGGTCGAGGAGATGAAGTCGGAGCCCCCAGCTTCCTGCTCGCCGTACCACGCCGTCTCAGGCTCGAGGCCGAGATCGTCGAAGGTGGCGATAGCAGGCTTCCCACCCGAGACCTTGAGGAGGAGCTGGTCTTCACCTTCTGCTCCCAAGCATCGGTCACCTCGAGCGTCAGGTGCTGGGTGCGCTCAGCCTTCATGCTGTAGGTCGCTTCCTTCCCTACGACCTCCCCTGCTGCGGTACGCCATACATGGGAGTAGGGCTACACCGCCCTCGGCATCATGCTGGAGGGCGATGGTCTCACCAGCGCGAGAGGTGAAGGTCTTCGGGGTGAGGCGGAGTGGCTGTGGCTCGGCGGTGAAGTCATCGATACCTGCCTTGCCTTCGCTTTGGATGGTGAGCTCGGTGAGTTCGCCGAGGTCACGCAGACTGACGTAGCGCCATACGCCGCTCGTCGAGGAGAGGTCTTCGTAGATCACCATCGGCTCCACCCTTAGCGGTGAGGCGTACGGGTGCATCACTCTGTAGGTAGGCCCGTGAGCTAGTGGGTGCTGTGGTGTGTGGGGGTGATGGGTCACCGTGCTACTACATTCGAGGGCACGATGGCTACCCGTCGTGTAGGGCTTCTGAGGCTCGTAGACCTTTCCCACCCACGAAGCGATGGGTACCGCTGACGAAGTCACTCGATGCCGATAGCTGCTCTCGAAGTCTGCCACCTCCGAGGGGAGGGCATCGGTAGAGAAGTCATAGGGTGAGGGGCTGCTGAGGCGAACTGCCCCGACAGATCGCGGGGAGGAGGTAGAGGCGATAGGCCGAGTGCCCATCGAGTGCGGGAAGGGTGAGGCGGCTGACCTGATTGGGGTAGAGATTGACCTGTAGCGTCGAGGCCTTGAGAGCCTCCAGCGTAGGAGCCGTATCAGACTGCTTGAGCACCAGGCAAAAGAACTGCCCGAAGTCGGTGGCCTTGATCTCCAGCACGGGATGATCCGCCGTGAGGTTGAGGGGCTTGGGATAGCCCTGCCAGGTGCGGGAAGCCGTGCGTCGTCGCTTCGTAAGCCCCGACGGCGGCATCCGTAGCGGGGTGCTTCGTGCCGACGATATCGGTAGGTACCTCGGGGAGAGTACGCGCGAAGGTGAGCGCACTGAATTCCTGTGGGAGGAGGCTCTCACGAGGAGCTGCGAAGTCCACTCGTGCGATGCGGCTCGAGGTGTCCTTCATGCGGCTCGTCCATTCGGCGAGGTCAAGGGCGCTATCTCCGAGTCAGTGCGAAGTCGCTGCCTGCCGTGTAACACGTTGTCCGTGAAGGTAGGATCGACGAGCGTGATCTTCGCCGTGGTCTTGTAGATAGAGCCAGGTGTGAGGTTCTGCCAGAGGTTGTTCTTCACCTCGAGCTTTCGAGATGGTACCCTGCTTGCGCGACTGGAAGTAGACAGGTGCCGTGGACTTGTCGGTGCGAGTGCCTGAGATGAGGACGGAGTTGTGCAGGAGCTTGATGTCCGTGAGGTTCTCATCGGTGAAGTAGAAGGCGTAGACCTCACGGAGACTCTGCGGTGCATCGAGGATGATCTCATTCGAGGCGAAGAGGCTGGACTTGTGCTCGATCTGCGCATGCCCGTAGCGCGCCTGAGGTAGATGGCTTGTACGGCGGTCGTCGTCTCGGAGAAGTCCGAGGTGGATGCGGTTCCCGACGACGCTCACCCCTTCGCCGAGAGTGAGGTCCATCGCCTGATAGTCGCGTGCCGCCTTACCCGAGGCGAGGATGTGGTTGGCGCGTACGGTCATGTCGGGGATACAGCGCAGGTAGATACTCTTTGAGCCCTGACCCTCAAGCGTGTTGCCCTCGATGGTGATGACGCGCTGTGTGGGGAGTGCGATGTTCGAAAGTCCGTCGGCATAGATCGCGCTGTACCCACCGATGAGGTGCGAATTGCGCAGAGTTAGGAAGTCGTTGTTGGGCGAAGGCTGGTTGCCGCGTGCCGTACGGATGAGCGCCATGTCACCCTCGTTGTACAGTGTGGTGCGGGGGAGCAGAGGCTCACAGTCGTCAATGGTGAGATGCTGGCTACCATTGCGGACGAGTAGGAGTGCTGGCGCATCACTCTTCTCTGACGTGAAGGTAAGCGCGCGGGTGTGACGTAGTCTGCCCCTTCGACGTTGAAGTAACCTGGCTTGTTGTCGCCGTAGTCCACCTTGCGGTAGTGGGTGTTGGTGAGCGTCACTTCGCCACGACGACCCGAGATAGGGCTCGATGGTGAGGTGTTCGTCTCGGACAGCCCTGCGATATCGGGCAGGGAGAGTGCCTCGTCATAGGTGCCAGCACTGAGGAGTAGGCGCACGGGACCATCGACACCACGGCTGACAAGATCCTGGATGGCGGCGGTGAGGGTGGTGTAGTGCATGCCTCTGCGCTCGCCGATGGTGAAGTCTCCGTGCATGCCTCCGTGGAGGTCAATGGCAGCTGTCGGGGGCGTCGTGATCGCACGCTCCTCACCGCCTGCGGTGATGCTACAGGGGCGTGATGGTGATGCGGGCGCCTGCTGGAGCGGTGGCATCTACATCAGCTGCGAGGAAGAAGTAGTACGTACCAGGCTTGTGGTAGTCTGTCGTACCCGAGAAGCGCTCCCCGCCCGTGGCGTAGAGCTTCGCTGTAGAGAAGGCTTCGGAGGTCTCAGTGGTGTAGAGGTTGAGCTTCGCCCAAGCGCTGATACCCTGAGCAAAGAAGGGGCAAAAGTCAATGTGCTCGATGCTCAGCGCGCCTTGGTCTCCCGTGACGGTGACGGCGAGCTTCATCAGAGGGACGTCCTTAGCACCCTCATCAGGCGGGCATCTTGGATCGCTTCGGCCTTGACCTCCGTGACGTGCAGCGGATGGGGCGCTCAGAGCTGACCTCGATATCCCAGCCATCATCGCTGGTCTTGCTGGTGAAGGTCACCGTCATCGAGCCGTCGGGTGCGGTGGAGATGAGCTCGGGAGGTCACGCTGGTAGCCTGAGAGCTTGGTGATGAGCTTGTCTTCATTGGCCTCCTTTCCCGTGGTAGAAGCTGAGGTAGTCTACACGACCGAGGCGGAGCTGGCGTATGCGGCAGTGGATGACTTCACCCGCACGAGGGACGAAGTGTACAGCGCCAGTGAAGGAGCGCGGGTACTTCCCCGTGGGTCCGCCATTATCATAGAAGGAGGTGGGTTGGTGACTCGATGGTCGTCTCACCGGCTGCCATCGAGAGAAGATTGCAGGGTGATGCGTCCTCCTTCGGGGTCGGGGCTCTCAATGAGACGGTCTCTCCTGAGTGTGATCTCGGGGAGAGCGAGGTCAAGCGTCAGACCTGCTGCGACGCCCTGGGCGATGTCGGCAGCTAGGTAGTAGTAGCTCTTGCGCTCGAGCGTCTGAGCTACCGTAGGAGGCAGGGTGACGGTCGTCTCACCTGTGGGCGTGACGGAGCCAAGGAGCTTGGCTGAGCTGCAGGCCTTCGGGCTGAGAGGCGTAGAGGTAGAGCTTGGAGAGGCTTGAGGTGCGCCCTTGAGCTGGAGCTGATGGTCTCCAGCTTCTTGGGCTGCAGGCTGCCTTCGTCTCGCAAGCGTGAGATCGAGGAACTCCAGACCAGTAGCACCTACAGGGCGCTTCGGCGGTGGAGGCCTGCGTGACAGTAGCCGAGACGAGTACCATAGGCTGGGGCTGCTGGCTGCGTACGGTAGCCTGCCAGCCTGACTTCTGTCGGCCTGGGATGGTCTCCTTGGGATTGAAGACGACGGTCAGTGCTCCGTCCGAGCTCGTCGAATGGATGAGCTTAGGCCCGCCCGCATTCATCGTCTCTTCGCCAGAGGCGCCATGAGCTTCCCCGTACGCCCTGACCAGCATAGAGTCTCGAAGCGCCCGCTCGTCCCATACTTTCTCTTCTCGTAGAGGGACATCGAAGGACTGAAGTCCAGCCTCGACTACCCTCGCCCTGACTTGGCTGGCAGGAAGGTCGTGACTTGGTCGGTATTGCCTGGAGCATAGCGCCCAGCGCTCAGTCGTCGGAGCGAAGGTCCAGTCCGGAATATACGGTGATGACCTGGGGCTGACCCTCGCGACTGCGGCAGACGTTGTCGAGGATGTATGGGGTAGGGGTGGGGAGGTTGAGCTGCTTCGTCCGCCTGAGAGGACTGCGGTGCGTGCGGTGAGGGCTGAGCTGATCGCCCGTGTGAGCCTTGGCAGAGATGTCGCCCGTGAGGAGGAAGGTATTGTCTCCGTAGTTTCAGCTCCAGGGGAGGAGAGTTGGAGGCGTACCTGATCGCCCGTGACGGTCGCCCTCGCCTATGCGGTTGGTGGTGAGGGCTGCTCGCCACGATAGAGGATAAGACGCTCCAGGGCGCCTGTGCTCGTGCCTTGGATGGAGAGCCCAGCTCTGAGAGGGTGAGGGCGGGCTCACGCCTTCGGTGTGGAGGGTGAGAAGTAGAAGGGCTTGTCGTGCTCACCTGCGCGCTCTTTACCTTCTCTGTGGGAGAGGTCGCCGAGGCTGAGGCGAAGGTCATCGGGCTGGGGGTGATGGCCTCGACGCGTGCGACGAAGCCGTCCTGCGGAGTCCCCGTGATGCTCTTCAGTGAGACGGTCAGTGAGCCATCGTCCTCGCTGGAGATGAGGCTAATGGGCGTCTGCTCGTTGAGGAGCTCGCGCAGAAGCTTGGTTGAGGAGGTGCTACGCCCATTGTAGACGCGTAGTAGGTCGTTCTTCGGCTTGTAGGTAGGAAGAGCTTAAGGCTGGTGAAGGTCACCCGTATGCGCTGTCCCGCTTGCTTGGGAACGAAGGTCACGTAGCCCTCAAAGTTGGGGCTGATCTTCTTCGTGGGCCCACCATCGTCGTAGAAGTCAAGTCCTGTGCTTCCTACCATGACCTCACGAGGCCCTGGTACCATATAGACGGAGCCCTCGGGCTCGGCCGGTACGGGGGTATCATCGGAGGTCTTGGCTACGCTCTTCACTTCGGCTGTCCAACCCTTACCTGCGGGGTTGGCTCCGATGAAGACGAAAGTCAGCGCCCCATCAGCAGTCGTGGAGTGGAAGACATGACGGGAGAGATCACTGCCTCGGAGTACATAGAGCTCGCGGACATTCGGCTGGTGTAGGTGATCCTCATCATCTTCGTCGCCCTCTCGCTCTTGACGAGCTCTTGCTTCCCCTCGTAGACATAGAGGGTGGTTTGTGAGGTCAAGCTCGGAGAAGTCGACCTCGATAGCTTGCCCATACTTGGGGTGAAGGTGAGCGGCGATGCCCAGAGGGTGGGCATTCTTCTGAGGCCCGCCTGATCATAGAAGGTCTCTGTCGTCACGACTTGCTTCGTCTCGTGCCGCCCGTAGATAGCTGGCAGTGCACTGGGCACTAAGTCCCCATCTGAGAGAAGAAGACGCACAACAAGAACAGCGGTAAAAGACGTCTCATCGGCGTTGGTTGTGGAGAGTTAATCAAGTATCAAGGCATAGACTTGGGTAAGCCTGGTCTTGGTCTTTGGTTTTATACGGAGCAAACTTACGGAGAATCGTGGAGATAGTCAAAGGGGCGGGCTTCTGCAAACAGCCCCGAGGAGGATATCAAGGTGCCATCCTCTCGATACAGCCCTTGCGATATGTGGCCTCATGATTGTAGAGGTGTGTAGGCAAGGCTCGGGAGGTCGCTGTGCAGATGACTACAGGTCTGTGCTCTGACGACTATTAGTCTGGAGTCGAACGACTATTGTAGGCCGTTGCTCCCACATAGGAATAAAATTGTGGACGCGTGGCAGAAAAGTTTGGACTACGTACGTGGCTCTAATATCTACGTACGTGGATATTGGGATTTACGTACCTGGTCTTTAAGACCACGTACATAGATAGAAGAAAACCACTACGTGAAGGCGCTTTTTTCTTCACGAGAAGGACACTTGTAGTCCCGCTTCTTATCACTGCAAAGCAGTGGAATGTGGCATGAAAGGCGTCAATAAGAGAGCTAAAGTTCTTAAAAATAGTGTACCTTTGTAAGCCTTCATCCAGCCGTATGCATAGCGGAATGGGCGGAAAGAGTACGCAATAAGTATTAACAATCATAGATTTATAAGGAACCAAATGAGCAAGTACGTAGGGAATCTTATCCCCCACACCTTCTTCGTGACGAAGGGTAGCGGTGAGTCGGATCTGGAGCTTCACGCTGGGTCATACCACATGGCTCTGCATGATGCTGGGATCTCTGACTTTAATATCATGGTCTATTCGTCCGTGCTGCCCGCTACGGCACACATCGCTTCGATGGATGAGATCGACCTGCCTCCCTTCGGCTCTGAGCTGAAGACCATCCTGGCTGTATCGCTACGGTCAGCAGTGACGAATTCGTCTCTGCAGGTGTCGTCTACGCCTGGATGTATGCTGATGAGAACTTCGATAAGAAGGTCGGTGGTCTGGTCTGTGAAGTCAGCGGCCGCTACCGCATCGAGGAGCTCGAAGCTCGTCTGATCCGTGTGATCAACGACCTGCACCAGAAGACCTATGGTCACTACTACCTCGGCGAACTGAACTCGTCACCGAAGGGATCACGATCGAGAAGCGCTATGGTACGGCTCTGGCTGGTCCGTGCTTCATCGACTCCAGCTGCCCGAGGTAGAGCCCGTAGAGCGTCACTTCTAAGCGACCTCTCGCTCTCGTCTGCGACTTCACGATAGAGTCGCACGGACATTAAAGCCACGAGCTTCAGCATCCCACGCTTGGTGGGGCTGAAGCTCGTGGCTTTTCTATGTAGTCGGGTAGCGAGGGCTACCGCAGAGTGGCTTAGAGGATGTTGAGCACCTGCTCCTTGATCTGCTCGAGCTCGTCCTTCATCTTGACGACGAGCTGCTGCATCTCGGCTTGGTTGCTCTTCGAGCCCATCGTATTGATCTCACGGCCGATCTCCTGTGCGATGAAGCCGAGGGTCTTACACCGACCAGGCTGATCGGCGTTGAGTACCTCAATGAAGTAACTGAGGTGGTGTGCCAGACGTGACTTCTCTTCGTTGATGTCGAGCTTCTCGATGTAGTAGATCATCTCCTGCTCGAGGCGGGAGTTGTCATAGCCACCCTGAGGGGCGATCTTCGCGAGACCCTCTTCGAGGCGCTGACGGATAGCGGCGATGCGCTCAGCTTCGGGAAAGTGATCTCTCCAGCAGCGAGCTGATCTTCGCGATCACGTGAGGCGCAGACCTCGTGGAGCATCTTCCCTTCCTGCAGGCGGAAGCGCTTGCTAGCCTCTACAGCCTGACGGGTGGTGGCACGGACGACGTCCCATTCCTCCTTGCTGACCTCGGTCGTGCGGCTACTTTCGCTATCCATGACGCCGGGGAGACGCAGGAGGGCGACGGGGTCAATGGGGAAGTCCAGCCCCGACTCCGTGCGGAGCGTCTGGAGCTGATGGACGTACCCGAGGAGGGCTCCCTTGTTGATGGGGGTGTTGCCCTCGAGGGCGTCATCCTCCATCGTGATGGTGAGATCAATCTTACCACGCTGCAGGCGATCGGTGATCAGCGAGCGGAGCTCCAGCTCGCCCTCGCGGTAGATGGAGGCAATGCGTGCCGAGAGGTCGGCCTGCTTGCTATTGAGAGACTTGATAGCGACGGTGATGGTGCGGCTACCGAGCGTGCCGAGGCCTTCCCGAAGCCCGTCATGGAGTGTATCATACGGGTCTTGCTTTTTATTCGCGGGCAAACATACGAAATATTCGTGAGTTAGCCCGCCCAGACGCACGCTGTGAGCGCCTTAGAAGAGGATACCGAACTTGAGAGATACCCCGCCCGAGCTACCCCAATACTTGTCGAAGTAGCGGCTGGAGTTGAACTCCTGATAAGCGTAACCCGCTGATCGTGAAGCGCTGACGACGATACCCCTGAGAGTGCGAAGTGCAAGCCGTGCAGTCTCGAGTGAGTAAGGCCTGATGGAGTACCCAGGCTTTGATGTCGAGGAAGGGCTTGACGACGAGTTCGTGGGGAGCGTCGCACGGAAGTTCACGAAAGAGGAAGCATCCAGAAGGCGTCGCGGTGCTTGTGAGAGAAGTAGCCATTGAAGCCCAAGCCCCCACCGAGGTAGATCGTGGGGCTGACGAGCGTGCCGAAGGAGCCGAGTAGCTCCATACGCCCCAGACGGTCGGCGGAGGTGAAAGCCGAGCTCCAGCGTCCCGAGTAGTAGGGGCTGACCGCCACCATAATAGCCCCGGCGACGTGGTGCGGCCTCGGCGACGCTCAGCGAGGTAGTCACTCCGTGCTGACGGGAGCTTCGGTGAGCTCTACAGTAGGCTCCCCGTGCTGTGTGCTGATGGTCGTGAGTGCTTGGCTCTCGACGGACTGCGCCTGTGCCCCGATGCTCATCGAGCTGAAGAGGAGGGCAGCGGTGAAGATCATCTTCTTCATGGTGGTGTCTTGTTAGCAGTGAAGTGTCTTACGCTCCCTAAATGCCCGAGCAGAGCGACGGCTGGAGCGGGAGACACGTGTCATTAAAACGAGCGTACCTTCGTCCCTCGGTATCTGAGCCTCCCTCTGTCTTGTCTTTGAGGTACTTGAATGCCCTCGGATGATGCTGCTCTTACGGTGCTGGAGCGGTAGCACGGGGATTGTTGTACTTTTGGGCACCGCTCCCACGACGGGAGACGGCAGTAAACGACTTTATCCAAGAGCAGTAAGCCGATGGCAAAGCAACAAAGTGGTACGTCGTCTGGGCGGGACACGAGCCAGGGGTCTATGAGACCTGGGCGGAATGTCAGCGCCAGACGCAGGGCTATCCCAAGGCCCTCAAGTCCTTCGAGAGCCGTAGTGAGGCTCTGCGAGCCTATGAAGAGGGCTTTCAGGGCTTCTCCCGTCGCCACCGTGCCCCTCGGGATGGAGAGTAGCACAGAAGCTCCCATTGAGGAGGCGCTCGCTGTCGATGCCGCCTGCTCGGGCAATCCAGGTGTGATGGAGTACCGCGGCGTGTACCTGCCTTCGCGTCGGGTCATCTTCGAGATGGGGCCCTTCCCCAAGGGAACGAATAACATCGGGGAGTTCCTCGCCATCGTGCATGCGCTGGCACTCATCGAGAAGCAGGGCTCTCGCAGCTCGTCATCTACCCGATAGCCAGACGGCCCTCGGGTGGGTACGCTGCAGAAGCGCTGTAAGACCCTTCTGGAGCGCACGGCCGAGACGGCTCCGCCTTCGACCCATCGAGCGTGCTGAGCGCTGGCTCCAGACGCACCCTACACGACACCCTTTATATAAGTGGGATACCGTCCGCTGGGGCGAGATCCCCGCTGACTACGGTCGCAAGGGCTAAGCCCCTTATTTCTTCCGGCACTATTTATACCTTTGTAGGCGAAGTCCATGGACACTTCGCCCGTGGACGTATGGCTTGCCCCTCTATAATACCAAGAGGAGCGCCCCTATGATGCGCATGAATAGCTCAAGTATTCGGCTCTTTTCCCGATCGATACCCCTGATAGGAGCATCCACTTCTACGTGTAGGTGCCCTGAGCCCTACGCATCTACTCCTTAGGTCTAAGCTACAATTTCACAATACCTCTAACACTAACTCACAAAACTCACAGCACATGGATGTATTAGGGTTCGTCAAAGAGTTCAACGGGATTCTTTGGAACAGCTTCCTGATGTACGCCCTCCTCGGCGTCGGCATCTTCTACACCATCTACCTTGGCTTCCCTCAGATCCGCCACTTCAATCTGGCGATGAAGTATGCCTTCGGCCCCGCTATGCAGCGGAAGAAGGCGAGGAGGGTAAGTCCAAGGTCAACTCCTTCCAAGCTCTCGCCACCGCCGTAGCCGCCCAGGTCGGTACGGGGAACGTGGCGGGTATCGCCACCGCCATCTCCATGGGCGGCGTCGGATCGATCTTCTGGATGTGGATCTCCGCCATCCTCGGCATGGGGACGATCTTCTCCGAAGCCGTCTTAGCGCAGAAGTATCGTGAGGTACGCCCTGGTGGAGCCATCGGGGGGCCTGCCTTCTATATCCGTGAAGGTCTCGGGCTCAAGTGGCTGGCCCTCTTCTTCTCGATCGCCTTCATTACCTGTGGGCTTCACGGGAAGTATGGTGCAGGCGAACCCATTACGGTCGCGCTGACGACGGCCTTCGATATCGAGCCTTGGGTCGTCGTGTGGGTATCGCACTCATCGTCGGTATCGTGATCGTCGGGGGGCAGAAGCGCATCACCACGGTCGCTGAGCTCGTCGTGCCCTTCATGGCTATTGCCTACATCTTGGGTTCGCTCGTCATCATGTGCATCTATTTCGACCAGATCCCCAGGCCTTTGCTGAGGTCTTTAGAGAGCTTTCTCTACGAAGGCTGCAGCTGGCGGTGCTGCTGGTATCGCGATGAAGTATGCCATCCGCCACGGGGTCGCTCGTGGCCTCTTTCTCCAACGAGGCAGGTATGGGTGCCTCGCCCCACGCTCACGCTATGGCCGAGGTGAAGGATCCTGCGATGCAGGGCTTTGTCGCGATGTCGGTGTCTTCATCACGCTCCTCATCTGTACCTCTACGGCGCTGGTCATCCTTCTGACGGGTGTGCATAAGCAGCCTGGGACTCGAGTCGACAGCGATCACGCAGGAGGCCTTCGATATGGTCTTTGGTAAGGCTGGGTATCATCTTCCTGCAGGTGAGTACTTCTTCTTTGCCTTCACGACGATCATCGGGAACTATATCTTCGGTGAGATGAATGTCCGCTCGCTCTTCGCGCAGGTCGAGGGTCTATGTCTTCCGCGCCGTGGTCATCGGCTCGGTCTTCGTCGGGCGATCTCGCTGTGACCTTCGTGTGGGAGATCACCGACACGGTCACGGGGCTGATGGTCATCCCGAATATCATCGCCCTCATCTTCCTCGCTCCACAGACGAAGGCAGCCTACAAGAACTTCCTCAAGAAGCGCTCTGCAGGCGAGCTCGACTAAGTAAGCACTATAATAGCGAGCGGGCACCCCACCATCGGTGGGTGCCCGCTCGCTATTGCTAGCTGGCGTGGTGCGCTACACGATGAGCTGCCTGAGGCAAGCGGCGCAGAGGCGGACGTCACGCAGGCCCTGTGGCGGAAGCGCACGTGGACGGCTGGCTGGTGTGGTAGAGGTAGCCGAAGAGTTCGCTGAGCTTGGGGTAAGCAGCCTCGCCCCGAGCGCGGCGCTTGAAGCCCTAAGACTCGCCCGCGCTCCATCGTGCAGAGGGTGGGTAGCGCCTCCAGCGAAGCTGTCGGTAGCCCTACGGCTTCCAGCTCTGAGAGGACGAGGGTGCGATGGAAGCGGACGTTGTGTGCGACGAGTACTTTCGCCTCGCTCACGGCTTTGGAGCAAGCGCTCCAGCACGGGAGCGTAGCTCGCCTCACCTCCATCAGCTCCCGTCGTGATGCCGTGTAGGGGCGGTAGCCTCCTCCGTTATGGAGGCACTGCGACGGATGAGGTGCGTCTCCTCGGAGAGGCAGGCACCCGTAGCGTCCAGCACCTGCCACGAGAGGAGGATAATCGGTGAGGGAGCGAACTCTATCCCTACCTCCTCTTCGTGGAGGATATCCTGCGTCTCGGTATCGAGGACGAGGTAGTGGGGAGGGCTCTGCCGGAGCAGGGCTGTCAAAGAGTGGGGACGAATCGACATCGACCTCTACAGCGATAGGTGCATCCCTGTCGCTGTAGAGGTCGATGTATGTGCCGAGCGGAGAAGCTCCGAGCGGCGCTGAAGACCCCATCTCAAGAGAAGCTGCAGGAGTACCAGCGCAAGAGGTACCAGAAGCAGAAGGAGTGGGGCAAGGCGCATAAGGCTTACTTCTTAGGGAAGAGGAAGGCACGGCTACGCTCTGCGGCGGCCTTTGCCCAGTCCTCGGGGAGGAAGCGCCAGTTCTTCGGGTCTACGGGGCGGACGACCTTGTGACGGCGGGAAGAATTCTGCTAAGTAATAGGACTGGTCGTGCGAGGTAGCGCCGACGATACGCTTCGGCAGGTCTTCCTTTGCGATGCCAGAGCCCGTAGTGAGCATCACCCCAGCACCTCCAGCACGGTAGGAGTTGACGGCTACACGATAGGTGCGGTCGAGGTCGAAGGGCTCTGCTATGCCCCGTGAGGCGAAGGATCGTCACACGCTCGCCCTCGGGCTTGGAGAGGTCGACGGTGTAGTCGATGCCTTGCGCTGCGCTGTAGTTGTAGGGCGGTACGAAGGTCTTGTACTTGTCCGTCGGCTGTGCTCCAGGTCGTAGGCGGATGAGCCCGCCATCTTCGGTGATGGAGGTCGCAGCCCAGCCTGCATAGGAGTGCTCAAGGTATCACGTATCTCACGACCCGTGAGCTGCATAGCGTAGAGGAAGTTGGAGAAGGGCAGAACTTAAAGAGATCACGTACATAGACCTTGCCAGCGGGGAGGACGGCAGAGGTCTTCAGCGGTGCGGCAAAGGAGATCTCTGCATTCACCGACTCGAGCTGCATACGGTGGATGACATCCATATAGGGTGTCGTACCGAAGAGCGCATCTTCGCCACGCACCTCGGAGGCCAGCTCACCGACTTCAGTAGCCAGATAGTCGTTCACTGCAGCGTACTCCTCGGGCGAAGTGGCGGAGGAAGACCGAGTCTGGCTCTACACCCTCGAGTGAGATGAAGGAGGGAACGAGCTGCTTAGAGACGACGCGACCACCTTCCTTGCGTACGGTGATCTGGATGTCCGCGACACGGTCGAGGTGGTTAGCGGGATTGATGAGAAGGACGGAGTCCGTCGTGCTTCCCTCAGGGCGGATCCACTCCAGCTCCTGACGGTGGTCGTGGCCAATGAGTAGGAGGTCAATGCCCATACCCTTGTTCGCCAGCGCACGGCCAGCATTCTCGAGGTAATCGGGTTGTCGTCTCCAGCCCGGAGTGCATCAGCACGACGAGGAGGTCAGGGCTTCTCGCGCTGCTGGATGAGGGGCACCCAGTGCGCAGCTGAGGTGAGGATGTCATCAGCGCAGGCCTTCCCAGAGGTGGGCAGGTACCCACTGCGGGATGGCTGGCGTCGTGAAGCCTAAGACGGCTACACGGAGCCCAGCACAGGTGAAGACGTGATAGGGCTTGAAGTAAGGCTCGCCCGTCTTGTCGGAGATGATGTTCGCTGCGTGATGAGGGGGAACTTACACTCGCGCCCCACTTGTCGAAGACGCTATGCCCAGGCTCGATGTCGTGGTTGCCCATGCGACCGCGTCGTAGCTCGATGTAGTTCATCGCCGAGGAGACGATGTGCGTCGAGAGGGTGTCGACGTAGTTGTAGTAGTACGTCAGGGGCTCACCCTGCAGGGAGGTCACCAGCGTCCAGCAGCAGGGTCTCGGGGTCGGTACGACGGATCTCGCGCAGTACCGTCGAGAGGCGCGACATACTCCCCGTGCCTGGGCGGTCATTGAGGAAGTCGTAGGGGAAGATATTCCCGTGGATGTCGGTCGTGTGGAGGATGCGGAGCTTGTGCTGCGTGACACGGGGGGGCTTCTGCGCCCAGGCTACGGAGCCCAAGAGAGAAGAGGACGAGTACCCCTGCCCAGCGGAGTGGGCTAAGGATACTCGTCTGAGAGAGCTATTCATAGTGGGTTCTTGGTCTGAATAAACAGGGGAGGGGCGAAGCCTTACTTGACTTCGCTACCAGGGGTGATCGGGCCCTGAGGCGTGATCACGCGGAGCTGGCCCGTCGTGCGATCGGCTGCGGAGAGGATCATCCCCTGCGACTCGATGCCACGGAGCTTACGTGGAGGGAGGTTGGCGATGAAGCAGACCTGCTTGCCTACCAGCTCCTCGGGAGCGTAGTGCTCAGCGATACCCGAGACGATCGTGCGGCCACCCAGACCATCGTCGATGCGGAACTGCAGGAGCTTGTCGCCCTTAGGCACCTTCGTGCACTCGGTGACGGTACCCACACGGATGTCCAGCTTGAGGAAGTCCTCGAAGTCGATATTCTCAGCGATGGGGCTGCGTGATCTTCGGCAGCCTCGTTGGCTTCCTTCGTCGCCTGCAGCTTCTGGATCTGAGCCTCGATGACGTCATCCTCGATCTTCTCGAAGAGGAGGCTGGCCTCGCCGAGCGTGTGCCCAGCTTCGATGAGGTCGCCACGGCCGAGGTCGGTCCAAGCGGGGAGGTCGATGGCGAGCATCTTGCAGAGCTTCTCGCTGCTCATCGGCAGGAAGGGCGCGAAGGCGATGGCGAGGTTAGCCGTGATCTGCAGGGAGATATTGAGGATCGTGGCGACACGCTCCATATCGGTCTTCGCCAGCTTCCAAGGCTCGGTATCGGCGAGGTACTTGTTGCCCAGGCGTGCCAGATTCATCGCTTCCTTGAGGGCTTCACGGAAGTGGAAGTTGTCCAGCTCACGCTCGATGGCGGCACGGACGGTGGAGAGCTCTGCGAGGGTCTCGCGGTCGAAGTCGGTCAGTGCACCGAGAGCGAGAACCTTCCCGTCGAAGTACTTCGAGGTGAGGACGAGGGCACGGTTCACGAAGTTACCGAAGACAGCTACCAGCTCATTGTTGTTGCGTGCCTGGAAGTCACGCCACGTGAAGTCGTTGTCCTTCGTCTCGGGGCATTGGCCGTGAGGACGTAGCGCAGGACGTCCTGCTTACCGGGCAGATCCTCGAGGTACTCGTTGAGCCAGACGGCCCAGTTGCGGCTCGTGGAGATCTTGTCGCCCTCGAGATTGAGGAACTCATTGGCGGGGACGTTCTCGGGGAGGATGTAGGAGCCTTCGGCACGGAGCATCGCAGGGAAGACGATGCAGTGGAAGACGATGTTGTCCTTGCCGATGAAGTGCAGGAGGCGCGTGTCTTCGCTCTTCCACCACTTCTCCCAGCTGTCGGGCAGGAGCTCCTTCGTATTGGAGATATAGCCGATGGGCGCATCGAACCACACGTAGAGCACCTTGCCCTCAGCGCCCTCTACGGGTACGGGGATCCCGTATCAGTCGAGCTCACAGCGACGAGGGCTGCAGACCTCCGTCGAGCCAGCTCTTACACTGCCCGTAGACATTGCTCTTCCATCCTTGTGGTCCCTCGAGGATCCACTGCTTGAGGAAGGGCTCGTGCTTGTCCAGAGGCAGATACCAGTGCTTTGTCTTGCGGAGCTCAGGCGTAGCGCCGGAGATAGCGCTCTTGGGGTGGATGAGGTCGGTGGGATTCAGCGTCGAGCCGCAGGACTCACACTGGTCACCATAGGCGCGCTCATTCTGACAGCGGGGGCAGGTACCCGTGATGTAGCGGTCCGCGAGGAACTGCTTGGCCTCGGGGTCGTAGTACTGCTCGCTCTCTTCTTCGATGAAGCCGCCCTTGTCGTAGATGGTTCGGAAGATCGAAGAGGCAAGCTCGCGGTGCGTGGCGCTCGTCGTACGGCCGTAGATATCGAAGGTGATACCGAAGTCTGCGAATGACTTGCGAATGATCCCGTCATAGCGGTCGACGATATCCTGTGGGGTCACGCCTTCCTTCTTAGCCTTGATCGCGATGGGCACACCATGCTCGTCGCTACCACAGACGAAGAGCACCTCCTCTCCACGGAGGCGCAGGTAGCGGGCATAGATATCAGAGGGGATGTACACACCTGCCAGGTGGCCGATGTGCACGGGGCCGTTCGCATAAGGCAGGGCGGCGGTGATGAGGGTATGCTTGAAGTTCTTCTCCATCTATATTCTTTCTATCTAAGCACGATACGAAGGGTAGGACGGATGAAAGTCCTGCCTCGGCGCTACGTCGATGCGGTATATTACTTATTCTTCTCAATGAGGCGCTCCTGCCAAGCCCAAGCAGAGCGGAGCGTGTCGGCGAGGGATTCCTTAGCTTCCCAGCCGAGGATGGTGTTGGCCTTCGTGGGGTCAGCCCAGACCTTCTCGATGTCGCCTTCGCGGCGGCCGACGATCTTGTGAGACCTTCACGCCCGTGACAGCCTCGAAGGTGCGGATGAGCTCCAGCACGCTGACGCCACGACCCGGTACCGATGTGAAGGTCTCCAGGGCTGCGCTGCCGCTTGGAGTCGTCCAGCATACGCTCGATAGCGATGACGTGGGCCTTCGCCAGGTCGACGACATTGATGTAGTCGCGTGATGCAAGAGCCGTCGGGGTGTTGTAGTCATCACCGAAGACGCTGAGCTGCTGACGGATGCCAGCGGCGGTCTGCGTCAGGTAGGGGATGAGGTTCTGAGGCACACCATTGGGGAGCTCACCGATGAGTGCAGAGGGGTGAGCACCGATGAGGGTTGAAGTAGCGCAGGCGGATGACCTTGTAGGGTACCAGCGTAGACTACATCGTTGAGATCTCTTCATTGATCTGCTTCGTATTGCCGTAGGGCGAGAGGGCTACCTGGATAGGAGCTTCCTCGGTGACGGGCAGGATCTCAGGCTGGCCGTAGACGGTGCACGACGAGGAGAAGACGATCCCTTGGTGCCGTGGCGCTGCACAGCCTCGGGGAGGACGATCAGTGAGAGCAAGTTATTCTTGTAGTAGAGCAGAGGGACTTCTGTACGGATTCGCCGACAGCCTTGCTCGCAGCGAAGTGGATCACGCCCTGGATCGAGGATGAGCCGTGAAGATGCGCTCGATAGCTGCCTCGTCATTGCAGTCAGCCTCGTAGAAGATGGGGACGAATGCCGGTGATCGCTTCGATGCCATCAGGACCTCGAGTATTGAGTTCGATAGGTTGTCAATGCTGACGACCTGATAGCCAGCCTGGATCAGTTCGACGGTGGTGTGAGAGCCGATGTAGCCGGTACCGCCAGTGACGAGAATGGTTCCTTTCATTGTCTTACTTTGTGGAGTCTATTATAATGTAGTGTTGATTTCTTCGATGTAGCCGAGGGAGTTCGTCACGCCCCATACGCTCCTCCGAGGTGACGAAGATCGGGGGGAGCTCCTCCCACTCTTCGTGAAGCTTGGCCTTGTAGGCCTCGACGTTAGCTGCGAGACGACCCTTGCTGAGCTTGTCGGCTTCGTGAAGACCAGAGCGAAGGGGACGCCTTCCTCAGCCAGCCATTGGATGAACTCCAGGTCGATCTTCTGGGGACTCGTGTCGGCAGTCCAGGAGCACGAAGAGCAGTACCAGCTCCTTGCGCTCCAGTACGTAGTCCTCGATCATACGTCTGAGGCTATCCGGCTATCCTTGCCGAGGCGGGCATAGCCGTAGCCGGGGAGGTCGACGAGGACCACGCATCATTGATGATGAAGTGGTTGATGAGCTGCGTCTTCCCAGGCTTCTGCGAGGTCCTAGCCAGCCCCTTGCGTGCGGTGAGCATGATTGACGAAGACTTCCCGACATTGGAGCGCCCGATGAGCGTATTTGAGGGTCCGTCGTCGGGCACTTCTCCGCGACTATTGCTGATGACGAACTCTGCAGACTTGATGACCATAGGCTTTTATTACGCTTATCTCGTGGCTACAAAGATACGGCTGCAAAAGTAACTACATCTCGGCCAGCTACCCTTCAGGGCTGACGCGCATCGCAAAGCCAGTTGGTACTCAATACAGCGTGTTGGCCGAACCTCCGGGAAAAGTGGCGCGAAGCAATGGGGAATAAGGATACCCGCGATAGTCGTTTGCACCTGTGGAGCGATAGTCGTTTGTCAATCTACCTACTGACCTTGTATCAGCGAATGGCTATAACTGGGGATCTCGTAAGCTCTGCTGTTATCCTGCTCTGTGGATGGCTGCGAAGCAATGGCAGGAGGGGAAAAGCAAGTTGCATGGTCACTCGAGTGACCAGTACTGGTTCCGCGCTCCGACCAGTACTGGTTGATATGGTAACCAGTACTGCTTCGATTGATGAGAGTACTGGTCGCAAAATGTCTCTATTAGAGCTTGGTATAGAGGGATATAAGTAAAGGGCACGAACCGACTGTCGGTTCGTGCTTCCCTGTGCTGTGACCTCTTCTTGGGAGAGCCTGTGATAGAGTGGCTTGTGTATGCCTTAGGCTTTCTTCACGACCTCCAGACGATCGCCAGCCTGCATCTGGGGGAGGCGCAGGCGACCTGGTGGAGGGCGTCTTCGTGTCCCAAGGCGCGGCCGTTGAGTGCGGAGGGCGTAGCTACGACCTTCGTCCGCAGCAGGGCGTGTGACGATAGGCGTGGTGTGCCTCGAGGACTAGCGGTCGAGCTGACCAGCTGACCCAGCTGAGCGAGCAGGGTGGCATTACCGATGACGCGCAGGCCTTGGATGACCAGTCCTTCCATGCCTTGGGTAGTGCAGGCAGCGGGATGATGCAGCCCGTCTCACTGCTGAGGAGCATCTCCATGATGCCCGAGGAGCCGCCGAAGTTCCCGTCGATCTGGAAGGGCGGATGTGAGCTGAAGAGGTTGGGCTCTGTACCACTGCCGTGAGGGCTTATTCGTCTTGGGGTCGATGGCGTCGACGGGGCGGAGGAGCATGTTCAGCACCTCATACGCGCCCTCAGCATCGCCCAGTCGTGCGTGGAAGTTCACCTTCCAGCCCATGGACCAGCTGGTGCTGCTTGAGCCACGTGCGATGAGTGTCTTCTTCGCCCCTTCGGCTAGCTCGGGCGTGCCGTGTGGCGTGATCTCGTTCCCAGGGAAGAGCCCGTAGAGATGCGATACGTGGCGGTGGTGTGGCTCGACCTCCTTGTAGTCCTCCATCCACTCCATGATACGCCCGTCAGGGGCCGAGGGTAGTGGGCTTGAGCTGGCGCAGTGCCGTGGAGAGGCTGTCGACGAAGGTGCGGTCACGACCGAGGGGCCATCGCTGCCTCGCGCGTCGTGGAGAAGAGCTCGCGCAGGATCTGATTGTCCATCGTCGAGCCTGCAGCGACGGCGTACGGCCTTGCCTTGGGGCGTGTAGTAGCTGTTCTCAGGTGAGGTCGTGGGGACGTTGACGAGGTAGCCGCTCTTGGGATCCTTGACCAGCGTCGTGAGGAAGAAGCGTGCGGCTCCCTGCATCACAGGATAGATGCGCTGGAGGTAAGCACGGTCTTGGCTGTAGCGATAGTGGTTGTAGAGGTGCTCACAGAGCCAAGCGGCAGAGGTGTTCGTAGCGCCCCAGCTGGGATGCTCACCAGGGGCGGTGAACTGCCATACGTTGCCGAGGACGTGCGTGACCCAGCCCTTAGCACGGTAGAAGGTGCGTGCTGTACGCTCACCCGAGGGTACGATGCTCTCGACCCAGTCCGTGAGCGCCCCGACGGTCTCGGGGAGTGCGCCCTTCTCGGCAGGCCAGTAGTTCATCTGTAGGTTGATGTTCAGGTGGTAGTCCCCGTTCCAAGGAGCTTGGATGGTTTCGGTCCATATCCCCTGCAGGTTGGGGGGCAGAGCGCCAGGGCGTGTGCTGGAGATCAGGAGGTAGCGGCCCAGCTGCATATAGAGGGCGGCCAGTGCAGGGTCACGCTCAGGGTGCTCGTAGTAAGCGATGAGACGGCGCTGGATCGGTAGCGATGAGAGTGCAGGATCGGAGCCGAGGAAGCGCGCCTGTACGCGGTCCATCTGTGCGGTGAAGCGCTGTACGTGCTCAGCGAAGAGGTTGGCTTCGCCCACAGCCTTAGCTTGGAGCGTCTGCTCGATGCTGCGTGCCATGACGGGCAGGCGCTTGTCGTAGTAGTTGGTGTTGTGCGCGATGTGAGAGCTCGATCGTGGGGGCATTGACTACGAGCAGCTCATCGCCACGGGTGATGAGCGTACCGCCCTGAGGCAGGACGGGGCGCACGACGATGGCGTAGCTCATGCCACGACCGCCCTTGCCGTCGGGGAGCTGACCCGAGAGCGTCAAAGCCTGCTTCGGCTGCGGGGTGCCCGTTCTCGGGGCGGGAGAGAGAGAGGCGCAGCGTGTCACGGCGGGCCTCTTCGCTGTGGTTCGTGAGGTGCTGACCTGCACCTCACGGCCGAGGTACTGTACAGACGCTTCGTGCGATAGGCTTTGCCCGTCGACGACGAGGCTCTCTTTGCTGACACCTTCGCTGAGGCTCAGCCCGCGGTAGTAGCCCGCTGAGCTCGGGAGCCTTGTCCCAATTGAGGTGAAGGAAGCCACCGACTTGGTAGCTGCCGATGAGGGTATTCGCTCCTGTCCGCGTCCGCTACCTACGCCACCGCAGACGAAGGTGCGGTAGATGAGATCTTCGGCTTCCTTAGCACGCCCAGCGAGGAGGAGCTTACGGATAGCGGGGAGTTGCTTGTAGGCCTCGGCGTTCCAAGCAGTGGAGTCGACCGAGCCGCTCACATGGAGCTTTCGTTGAGGTGATCCTCTGATGCTGTACGCCACCATCGGAGAGCATCCCCAGACGGCCATTGCCGAGGGGAGTGCCTCCATCATGCTCGTGGCAGGGGCGATCGAAGAAATAGGTGAGGCTCTCGCGGTAAGCCTGGTCTATAGAGGTAGTCGTCTTAGCCTGCGGTGCCGCCGTCGTGGGGCTGGCGAAGGCGTTGCCTGCGCTGAGGGCTGCTGCGACGAGGGTGCAGCGAAGTAGGGTAGTATATGCCATGGGACTTGTGCAAGCGATATGGAAGCATCGGCTCCCGTTTGCCCGCAAAGATAAGCCATTCTTCCGCCCAAGCATCAGTCTCGCTCCTCAGCTCCCTCCTCTCGGTCGTTTCGCTGGGGCTATAAAAGGCTCAGCCCGCATCCCCCGAGCGTGGGGAATGCGGGCTGTAAGCCCTATGAAACTTGTGGGAAGGGTCGCTTCTTAGAGGACGCCCTGCTCAAGCATTGCCTGAGCTACCTTGAGGAAGCCAGCAACGTTAGCACCCTTGACGTAGTTGATGTAGTCACCTTCACGGCCATGAGCCACGCACTGCTCGTGGATGTCGCTCATGATCTGGTGGAGCTTAGCATCGACTTCTTCGTTGGTCCAGTAGAGGTGCATAGCGTTCTGGGTCATTTCGAGACCAGAGGTAGCTACACCACCAGCGTTGACTGCCTTACCAGGAGCGAAGAGCATCTTCTTTTCTACGAAGTACTCAGCAGCTTCGGCCGTACAACCCATGTTCGACGTTTCAGCTACGATGGTTACGCCGTTAGCGTGGAGCATCTTAGCATCTTCTTCGTTCATTTCGTTCTGCGTAGCGCAAGGCATAGCGATGTCTACCTTCTGCTCCCAAGGCTTCTTGCCAGCGAAGAACTGAGCGTTGGGGAACTTCTTAGCGTAGTCAGAGACGACGTCGTTACCGCTGGAGCGGAGGTCGAGCAGCGCCTGGAACTTTTCGGGGGTGTTGATACCGTCTGGGTCGTAGACGTAGCCGTCAGGACCAGAGATGGTGACGACCTTAGCACCGAGCTCCGTAGCCTTCTGAGCTACACCCCAAGCTACGTTACCGAAGCCAGAGATAGCTACCGTCTTGCCCTTGAGGTCGATGTTGTGCTGCTTGCAGATGTGCTGTACGAAGTAGACAGCGCCGAAGCCCGTAGATTCGGGACGCAGGCGAGAGCCACCGAAGGTGAAGCCCTTACCGGTCATCGTACCCGTGTGCTCGTTAGCAAGGCGCTTGTACTGACCGTACATATAGGCGACTTCGCGACCACCTACGCCGATGTCCCCTGCGGGTACGTCGGTGTCAGGGCCGATGTGGCGCCACAGCTCGCGCATGAAGCTCTGGCAGAAAGTCATGATTTCGCGGTCGCTCTTACCCTTAGGAGAGAAGTCGGCACCGCCCTTACCACCGCCCATAGGCAGCGTGGTGAGTGCATCTTTGAGGTCTGTTCGAAGCCGAGGAACTTCAGGATAGAGAGGTTGACAGAGGGATGGAAGCGGATACCACCCTTGTATGGGCCGATAGCGTTGTTGAACTGTACGCGGTAGCCGATGTTCACATGGACTTTACCTGCATCGTCGATCCAAGGTACACGGAAGGTGATGATACGGTCGGGCTCTACGAGGCGTTCCATGATAGCTGCCTTTTCGAACTCGGGGTGCTGGTTGTAGACTTCTTCTACAGAGAGAAGAACTTCCTTCACAGCCTGGAGGAATTCCTTTTCCCCAGGGTGCTTTGCCTCGAGCGAGGCCAAAATCTCAGCGGATTTCATAACTGATCGATCTAATAGTTTTGCGTGTACGGCTCGTGTGGGAGCCTTGATTTCACAACAAATATATGCAATGATTTTTACCTTGACAAATGTAGTAGCTTCTTTTTAATTTCTTAGGAAAGAGCGCATCTACACAGCTTTTTCTGCTATGTGTGAATAGGGGTGTGAAAGGCAAAATAGCTGGTGAAAATCGTGTGTTATCCCTCGGTATCGTGGCAAATCTTTTTGTTTTCACTTCACCCTCCTTCCCGCATTCATGAGCACAGCACACCGCCCCTATATATACTAATGGTATGGGGTGGAGGTGAAGACGACGGGCAGATGCGCCTAACCGCGGCGGAAGAAGCGGGTGGGGTAGAGGAGATGAGGAAGGAGAGCGCCGTCACCGAGACGAAGATGAGGAGCATATCCAGCGGGCGAACATCCACGGGGAGCGCCATAGCTTTCGATACCGCTACCAGAGCGGATGATGCCGAAGCGTGCCTGCAGGAGGCAGAGTATCCAGCCGAGGAGCATGCCGACGCTGGTCCCCGTGAGGGCGATCAGTAGGCCCACACGGCGGAAGACCTGCTGCGTGAAGCTGGGCGGTGCACCGAGGGCGGTGAAGATACGGCTGTCGTCTTGCTTCTCGATGAGGAGCATAGCCAGCGAGCTAGCGACGTTGAAGGCAGCTAGGAGTAGGATGAAGAGGAGGATGAGATAGGTCGTGACCTTTCTCCATACGGATGAGGTAGGAGAGGTCTGGGTGCTGCTCTTCGCGGTCGAGGGCGGTGAGGCGGTCGCCGTAGAGCGCCTTCACCTGCTGCTTGAAGTCGGAGGTCTTGACGCCCGATCGGAGGTGAATGCCGAGGGCAGATACTTCGCTCTCCTCATAGTCGAGTACGTCCTGCAGGTCAGCCAGGGGAGGTAGATCGCTGCATCCGTCTCTTGGCTCGTGGGCTGATACTGCCCGATGACCCGGGCCTCGAGGCTCTGGAAGGACGAGGCGGGGGCTAAGGGATTGGTGAAGCCGAGGCGCTTGGGGAAGAGGACTTCGGCAGCGGGACCATTGTGCTCGGTGCGGCTGCTATCCTGCGGGAGCTGAATCGCTGCTCCGAGCTGGATGGGGGTGATGGGTGCGCCTTCGGCATCTACGAGGGTCGTCGCCGAGTGGAGCTCGGGCACATCTGCTGCACGCCCCATCGGGTAGACGGAGGCAAAGGCCGAGTCCACCCCTACGGCATCCACGACCCACTGCTGCTCCCCTACACGTAGGAGTCCCTTGCTCTCCAGGCGCAGGGCAATCGCTTCGGCACCAGCCTTCGTGAGCTTGGCGCGGTAGTCGGGGAACTTCTTCAGGTCGAAGACTCCGCCCTCGGTGTCTCTCAGGACGATGTCGGCATCGACCTGCTTTGTAGCTCCGAGGATCATCGCCACATAGCCATTGTACACGCCGACGACAGCCACCAGCGCCATAGCGACGACAGCGATGGCGACGGCAGAGAGTGCCGTCACGTAGTTCACTGCATGCAGGCGGGTGCGGCTGAAGAGGTAGCGGAGGGCTATGCGGAAGCTGAGCACGGGCGAGAGGCGGGGAGTGTGGAGATCGTTACTTGTCGTTCAGCCCGAGGAGGCTATCGATGCGCTCGAGGTAGTCGAGTGAGTCATCAATGAAGAAGGTCAGCTCGGGGAGCTTACGCAGCTGCTTCCCTACGCGCAGGCCAAGGTCATAGCGGATGGTCTTCGCGCTGGAGCGAATTGACTCGAGTAGCTCTTCGGCCTTCTCCGAGGGGAAGATGCTCAGGCGTACACGAGCGATGCTGAGGTCGGGGCTCACGGTCACCGATGTCACGGTGATCAGTGTGCCGGGGATGCTCTGGGTCTGTATGCGGAAGAGGTCGCTGACCTCCTTTTGGATGAGTCGATTGATCCGGCTCATTCTTGTATTATCCATTGTCTCTGTCTTTTTGAATTACGCTTACAAAGTTAGTCAAAGCTCGCCTCATCTCCCGACTCTACGTGGGTGGTCGGCGAAGGTCCGGCGGCTGACTGCCTATATGAGACTGTTGCCGCGAGTCCTGTCCTCTATTTAGTGTGCTAAGGCATGCGCGCCCAGCTCCCCGATATGCCTCTCCGAAGTGATCAGGCAAGCCCCTTCGCTTTATCGCGCATATTCCTCTTATCCAGCGGAGGGAAAAAGCACCGTCCTCGTGAAGAAAAGAAAGCGCCTTCCCTGTAGTGGTTTTTCCTCATCTATGCACGTAGTCTTAAAGACTCAGGCACGTAAATCCAAATATCCACGTACGTAGATATTAGATCCACGTACGTAGTCCAAACTTATCTGCCACTCGTCCGCAACTTTTTATCCCCTACGCGGAGCAACAACCTAATAGAGGGTCATTTCACAAAGCTATATAGGAATCGAGAACGCTATAGGAATTAGTCCAAAGCTATATACTCTTCGCCATCCCATATAGCTCTACCCACGCACCCATATACCCTATAGGGACCATTGCATAAGGCCGACTCTTCACAGCTCATACCTTCTCTCGAAAGAAGATCCCACTTGATGCCCTCGGATGGAGCGGTATCAAGTGGGATCTTACTGAGTGATGTACCAGAAGGCGTGGCTCTCCTAAGCCAGTGAAGCTGGCTACTTTTTCTGTCGCTAGCCTGGAGTTGGTACATCTCCGAGGTTGATGAGATAGAGGCTCTGCAGTGAGGTCACTTCCTTCTCGTAGGTTCTGATGTGCTTGTTCCCATTGTATTGCTGACCTCGATCTTCACCTTGATGGCTGCGGGTGAATTACCACTGTGGTCTGCTTGCGATGACTCCGACGTATAGCCCTGCACCCTTGTGGGTGAACGTCGTGTGATGGGACTTGCGATGGGGTCTCTCCACTCGGGATTGTAGATCGACTGAGAGACGAGCTTGCCGTCACGGTAGATGTCAGAGTCCCCAGCGTATTGGCTGTGAAGTTGACCTGACTGGTGCGGAGGCCTTGATCGTGACCTCTTGCTTGAGGTCTGCGCTGCCGAAGCCGCCGAATTCTCCGCCTGGCAGGTCACTCTTGCCACCGCAAGAGCTGAGCACTAAGGCAAAAGGAGAAGAGGAGAAGAGATAGGGATGCCGAGTCGGCGAAATGATTGTTTTGTAGCCATTCTGCTTGTAGTTGATGATGAGGCGGAGGGAGGGTAGACGGGGCTATCCTGCTCCACGATAATGGTTCCGTTAAATGAATTGTACTTAGGAAGGAGTGTAAGACGGGCTTCTTCTCCTGCTCGAGATATAAACGATAGGTTGTATGAATATCTTATATATCCCATATAATAATGCTTGTATATAATGTATCAATGTAAATAGATATAAACGAAGTATATGCAGTATATCCCTTCTCTTAGTAGAGAATGCTCCTTGGGTTTGCAGGCTTTAGAGGTGGGAAAAGTAGGGTGTGGTGGCCCCTTTTTCGAGGTGTAAGTCGCTCATGGATGCGGTGTTGCTTGCTCGGCAGCGGGAAGTTGCTACATTTGTTTCAGTGCTACGGCTGATCATGGTAGCCTGACCTCTCGGTCTGATCACAAAAAGAAGGGTGAGAACCTCACTTAAGAGGCCCCACCCTGGATGTTCTCACTAACGGAATAAATCCTTATTGTGATTAGCTTTCAGATTTCGTTACTGCAAATGTAGCCATTTTTCTTAATATCAACACAACCAATGCTTATGAGCAAACATGTACTGGTCTTGACCTCGGAGTAGGATCAATAGGGTGGTGCCTTATCGCCCTCGATGCGCAGGGAGATCCTGCCGAAATCTTAGGTATGGGGAGCCGTGTCGTCCCCTTAAACAATGCTACCGATGCTGCGGACTTCTCTGTGGGAAGGCCTTCACGGCGAACCAAGAGCGGACGGCGCGCCGTACGATGCGCCGAGGCTTTGCCCGCTATCAGCTGCGTCGCTACCGCCTGCGTCGGGAGCTGGAGAAGGTCGGGATGCTCCCCGATGCCGCACTGATTCAGCTCCCTCTGCTGGAGCTGTGGGAGCTCCGCGAGCGGGCGGCTACCGCTGGTCGGCGCCTGACGCCGCCCGAGCTGGGGCGTGTGCTCTGCCACATCAATCAGAAGCGTGGCTACCGGCACGTCAAGAGCGATGCCGCTGCCATCGTCGGTGATGAGGGCGAGAAGAAGAAGGACTCGAATAGTGCCTACCTCGCTGGCATCCGTGCGAATGATGAGAAGCTCCAGGACGAGCACAAGACGGTGGGGCAGTACTTCGCCGAGCAGCTCCGTCAGAGTCAGAGTGAGAGCCCCACGGGCGGTATCGCTACCGCATCAAGGATCAGATCTTCTCCCGTCAGCGCTGCATCGATGAGTACGATCAGATCATGGCGGCTCAGCGCGTGCACTATCCCGATATCCTTACAGACGAGTTCATCCAGATGCTGCGTGATGAGGTCATCTTCATGCAGCGCCCGCTGAAGTCCTGCAAGCACCTGGTCTCGCTGTGCGAGTTCGAGAAGCAGGAGAGGGTGATGCGCGTCCAGCAGGACGACGGCAAGGGCGGTCGGCAGCTCGTCGAGCGTAAGGTCAGGATTCGGTCCGAAGGTCGCCCCGAAGTCCTCGCCCTCTTCCAGCTCTGCCGTATCTATGAGGCGGTGAATAATATCCGTCTGACCCGTCGACGGCTCGCCACGTGACATCACACCCGAGGAGCGTGCTAAGATCGTCGCACATCTCCAGTCAAGTGCTTCGCTATCCTTCGCTGCGCTGAAGAAGCTTCTCAAGGAGAAGGCACTCATCGCAGACCAGCTTACCACGAAGAGTGGGCTGAAGGGGAATAGCACGCGGGTCGCTCTCGCTGCTGCTCTGCAGCCCTATCCGCAGTATCACCACCTCCTCGATATGGAGCTGGAGACGCGTATGATGACCGTCCAGCTCACCGACGAAGAGACGGGCGAGGTCACCGAGCGAGAGGTCGCCGTCGTCACCGATAGCTACGTCCGCCAGCCCCTCTATCGCCTGTGGCACATCCTCTACTCTATCGAGGAGCGCGATGCGATGCGCCGTGCTCTCATCACGCAGCTCGGTATGAAGGCGGAGGACCTGGATGGTGGGCTCTTGGATCAGCTCTATCGTCTGGACTTCGTCAAGCCCGGCTACGGGAATAAGTCCGCGAAGTTCATCTGCAAGCTCCTCCCCCAGCTACAGCAGGGACTGGGCTATAGTGAGGCGTGCGCAGCTGTCGGCTACCGCCACTCGAACAGCCCCACCAGCGAAGAGATCACCGAGCGCACGCTTCTGGAGAAGATACCGCTGCTGCAGCGCAATGAGCTGCGTCAGCCCCTCGTCGAGAAGATCCTCAACCCAGATGATCAACCTCGTCAATGCGCTCAAGGCCGAGTACGGCGTCGATGAAGTCCGTGTCGAGCTGGCACGTGAGCTGAAGATGTCGCGTGAGGAGCGTGAGCGTATGGCAGAGGGCAACCGCCGTAGAGAGAAGGAGAATAAAGCGATCGCAGAGAAGATCCAGGAGTGTGGACTCTTCCCGACGAAGTCCCGTATCCGCAAGTATAGGCTGTGGGAGGAGGCTGGAGAAAAGTGTCTGTACTGCGGTCAGATCCTGACGCTGAGCCAATGTCTCAACGGGGACGATATGGAGGTCGAGCACATCATCCCGAAGTCCGTCCTCTACGATGACTCCCTACGGCAATAAGACCTGCGCCTGCTCGCCGATGCAACAAGGAGAAGGGCAATCGCACCGCTCTGAGTACATCCGTGCGAAGGGCTGGGAAGCCGAGTATATGGAGCGTATCAATGGCCTGCTGGATAGAAGGCGATTTCCTACAGTAAGCATCAGCGCCTACGCTGGATGAAGGGATATCCTCCGACTTCCTCGAGCGCCAGCTGCGTCTGACGCAGTATATCTCACGCCAAGCTATGGCCATCCTCCAGCAGGGTATCCGTCGTGTCTCCGCGAGCGAGGGTGGAGTGACTGGCTCGACTTCGTAGTCTCTGGGGCTATGATGATATCCTCCATACGCTCAACCTCGATCGCTACGACTCTGGGTGAGACCGAGGCGTGTATCTCGTGAGGGTGAGACGACCGAGAAGCTTCGCATCACAAATTGGTCGAAGCGTAAGGATCACCGTCACCACGCCATCGATGCCCTCGTCGTCGGCTTCGACTCGTCAGGGGCTATATCCAGCGCCTCAATCGTGTAAGCTCCGAGAGCGAGCGTGAGGCGATGAGCGGAGAGATCGAGATGCAGAAGGCGACGAAGACTGATAAGCTCTCCCTCCTGGAGCGCTGGCTGACGCAGCGCCCTCACCTCTCGGTGCGTGCCGTCAGCGATAAGGTTGCCGAGATTTCTCATCTCCTACCGCCCAGGGAAGCGCGTCGTCACCCGCGGACGCAATATCTACCTCCGTCACGGGAAGAAGTGCGTGCAGTCGGGGCTCTTAGTGCCCCGTGGCCCGCTCTCGAAGGAGACGGTCTATGGGCGATTATGGTCAATGGGGAGCAGCAGATTGTCTGTAAGTATGACCTCCACAGCCTCAAGGTTAAGGATGTAGACTATGTCGTTGATCTGGCTCTGAGGAAGCGTCTGAAGAAGCTTCTCGCACAGCACGGAGGTAAGGAGAAGGAAGCCTTTGCGGGAGATGTGTACATGGATGAAGCGGGTACGCAAGGTCCCATCCGTAGTGTGCGCTGCTTCACTGGGCTGGATCGGGGGTAAGATGAAGGCGGTGAAGTACGATGAGCAGGGCGACGCTGTTGGCTTTGTCTCTCACGCAGAATAATCATCATCTGGCGATCTATCGTACGCGCCTAAGGGCAAGTCTCCGTGGAGTCTATCGTGACCTTCTGGGATGCTGTAGACCGTGCACGTTATGGAATTCCCTTAGTCATCACACGTCCACGTGAGGTCATGGAGCAAGTCCTACTGCGCGGAGATGTCCCAGAGTCGGTGCTGAGCTTACTTCCCTCCTCCGATTGGGTGTTGTTGACTCCTTCAGCAGGATGAGATGGTCGTTATTGGCCTGTCGGATGAAGAGCTTCAGCGAGCCCTCGAAGCACAGGATTACCGCAAGCTCAGTGAGCATCTCTACCGTGTGCAGAAGGTGTCTCTCTGTACTACGTCTTCAGGTATCACTTAGAGACGAGCGTTGCAGATCGATAAGAATACTCAGGACGTATACCGAAGTTCCATCGTGTGCGGAGTTTCTCTGACTACGAAAGGAGGAATGTACGCAAGGTACGTGTCGACCTTCTTGGGCGGACTCTCTGCTCTGATAGCTCCCCTAGCTACCGTGATGAAGCGGACGATCTATATCGGCAATCCTACCTGCCTCTCCCTGCGTCTCCAAGCAGCTGGAGGTGCGGCAGCCGTCGGATGATCGTGAGACGACGGTACGGACGAGTCGATAGAGGATATCGGGGTCGTCCTCCTCGACCACCCACAGATCACGATCACCCACGCTCTCTTAGGGGCTTTGCTCGAGAATAACTGCGCTGTCGTGACCTGCTCGGCGACACACACGCCTCGGGACTACTCCTCCCACTGGACGGACGATACACTCCAGACCGAGCGCTTCCGTGCGCAACTCGATGCCTCGCTTCCCTGAGGAAGCAGCTTTGGCAGCAGGCGGTGCAGGCGAAGATCCTCAACCAAGCTCATGCCCTGCATACCGTCTTGGGGAGAACCAGCGAAGAATATGCTTGCCTGGTCCCGACAGGTCAAGAGCAGGGATGCCGACAACCTTGAGGCGCGAGCAGCAGCCTTCTACTGGCGTAACCTCTTCATCTCCCTCCCGGGTTTGTGCGGGAGCGAGAGGCCGCTCCGAACTCGCTCTGAACTACGGCTATGCCATCCTCAGAGCCATCATCGCACGGGCCCTCGTCGGCTGTGGCCTCCTCCCGACACTCGGCATTCATCACCACAATAAGTATAATGCCTATTGTCTGGCGGACGATATCATGGAGCCTTACCGCCCCTATGTGGATCTGCTCGTCGTGGAGATCTGTGAGGAGGAGGGCTTCCTACGGAGCTGACGAAGGAGATCAAGGCACGACTACTCGCCCTCCCGACGCTGGACGTGGAGATCGAGGGACAGCGTCGCCCGCTGATGCTGGCAGCGACGCAGACGGTGACCTCGCTCCTGCGTTGCTTCACGGGTGAGGTTCGTCGCTGGCTTATCCTCTTGTCGACGAGCCAAGCGACTAAGTGAATACCGCATCATGGGTCTTTGTCTTCTTTGATCTGCCCTACGAGTACGCCTAAGGGCGCAAGGTGGCTACCAGCTTCCGCCAAGAGCTCCTGAAGGATGGCTTCACGATGTTTCAGTACTCCATCTATATGCGCCATTGTGCGAGTATGGAGCAGGCACAGACGCATGCGCGGCGGGTCAAGGCGATGCTTCCCGATGAGGGCGAGGTGGTGATCACGACGCTTACCGACAAGCAGTTTGGTATGATGGAGCACTTCTCTTCGCGCAAGCCTACCGATGCCGTTCAGCTCCCTGGCCTCTTCGATATGCTGTAAGGAGGTCTTGAATCGGAAAAGTAGTTAAGTAAAAGGAAAAGCCCATGGATATCCACGGGCTCTTCTTTCTAAAACCTTCTACTAAGTGCTTTGTCTCATAGACTACTTTGTGGGGTCTGCTGTATTAGCGAAAGTGTGAAGTACGGAATCTGAAAGCTAATCACAACCGCCAGATACTTATATATACCAGTTGCGTAGCTGTATTAGCAAGTGTGAAGGTACGGAATCTGAAAGCTAATCACAACATGAGACGAGTGCAACAACGTTAGCAGATATCGCTGTATTAGCAAGTGTGAAGGTACGGAATCTGAAAGCTAATCAACCTCGCGTATGCCTTTGAGATTATCATCCCTCGCTGTATTAGCAAGTGTGAAAGGTACGAATCTGAAAGCTAAATCACAACCCTTCACCTCTCTCGTTTACACCCGTAGGCTGTATTAGCGCGTGAAGGTACGGAATCTGAAAGCTAAATCGCAACCACTCTTTCCCCTCTGTTTTTGCCCCACGCTGTATTAGCAGTGTGAAGGTACGGAATCTGAAAAGCTAATCACAACTGATGCAGCCTTCTGGTACGTTCTATCCCCTGCTGTATTAGCAAGTGTGAAGGTGCAGATCTGAAAGCTAATCACAACGAGAAAAGGATATTAATTATGATGGCTAGTACTAGCAAGTGTGAAGGTACGGAATCTGAAAGCTAATCACAACGTAGTGACCCTCGTCCTTGTGGGTGTGTATGCTGTATTAGCGAAGTGTAAGGTACGGAATCTGAAAGCTAATCACAACAGCCCCTCAACACTGCCGCTTTCGTTCGATGCTGTATTAGCAAGTGTGAAGGTACGGAATCTGAAAGCTAATCACGACGTAGTGACCCTCGTCCTTGTGGGTGTGTATGCTGTATTAGCAAGTGAAGGTACGGAATCTGAAAGCTAATCACAACAGCCCTCAACACTGCCGCTTTCGTTCGGTGCTGTATTAGCGTGTGAAGGTACGGAATCTGAAAAGCTAATCACAACCCCTGGGCTCCTCTATCAAAGGTGCTAGGGCTGTATTAGCAAGTGTGAAGGTACGGAATCTGAAAGCTAATCACAACAACAACTCTAAGGTGTTTCTTGGCGCTGATGCTGTATTAGCAGTGTGAAGTGCAGAATCTGAAAGCTAATCACAGCGGCTCATCTCGTTCAGCTCGGTACGAAAGCTGTATTAGCAGGGTGAAGGTACGGAATCTGAAAGCTAATCACAACTGGGACAATCACCCTTACGGGGGATGGTGCTGTATTAGCAAGTGTGAAGGTACGGAGATCTGAAAGCTAATCACAACTCATATCCTAGGCGAATAGCGACGGCATCAGCTGTGTATTAGCAGCGCGTGAAGGTACGGAATCTGAAAGCTAATCACAACGTAGTATCCAGAAGCATCAGGCGGAGGTGCTGTATTAGAAGTGTGAGTACGGAATCTGAAAGCTAATCACAACTTGTGGCGATGCGGTTCCTAACACCGTTTCGCTGTGATAGCAAGTGTGAAGGTACGGAATCTGAGCTAATCACAACAATGCCGATATTGATGACGTGCTTCTGTGCTGTGATTGCAGAGTGTGAAGGTACGGGAATCTGAAAAGCTAATCACAACTACAGGTCATCTTTGGAACTCAAGTTCAGGCGCTGTATTAGCAAGTGTAAGGTACGGAATCTGAAAGCTAATCACAACACAATCGAGGGTGCTCATCACGGTGGTTGCTGCTGTTAGCAAGTGTGAAGGTACGGAATCTGAAAGCTAATCACAACGACGTTGTTCTGCAGATGCCTGAGCTATTCGCTGTATTAGCAAGTGTGAAGGTACGGAATCTGAAAGCTAATCACAACACCGTGCGTAGTCCCATCACTGTACCGTAAGCTGTATTAGCAAAAGTGTGAAGGTACGGAATCTGAAAGCTAATCACAACCTCGGCGTCCGTCCGTGTCAGTCGCTTGCTGTATTAGCAAAGGTGTGAAGGTACGGAATCTGAAAGCTAATCACAACGCTGTGCGCGTGGCGTGCTTCTCTGCTTCGGCTGTGATTGCAAGTGTGAAGGTACCCGGAATCTGAAAGCTAATCACAACGACCAGTTGCGTAGTGGCAGTGCCATACGGCTGTGCTAGCAAGCGTGAAGGTACGGAATCTGGCCAATCACAACCGACGAGTTCGACGACCTTTCACCACCTCTAGCTGTATGTAGCGCGTATGAGTACGGAATCTGAGTTAATCGCACATTGTCTGGCGTCTTTGCGGTTAGTTGATGCTGTACTAGCAGTGTGAAGGTACGGAATCTGAAAGCTAATCACAACTCGCATACTTGAAGATGCTCCCAGAGCGCTTGCTGTACTAGCAAGTGAAGTACGGAATCTGAGCTAATCACAACCGCTCGACACGCTCTCCGACGATGAGTTTAGCTGTATTAGCAAGTGTGAAGGTACGGAATCGGAAAGCCAATCACAACCGCTCGACACGCTCTGCGACGATGAGTTTAGCTGTATTAGCAAGTGTGAAGGTACGGAATCTGAAAGCTAATCACAACCGCGCAGGCTCTCGTAGATGGTGGGGCTACCGGTGAAGCTGCATTAGCTAAGTGTGAAGGTACGGAAATCCGAGACGCTAATCACAACAGAGAGGCTTGTTTACTACTGCACATTTGGTGGTTATAGCGATAGGTTGTTGCTCCGCGTAGGATAAAAGTTGCGGACGAGTGGCAGAAAAAGTTTGGGCTGCGTACGTGGCTCCTAATATCTACGTACGTGGATATTTGGATTTACGTGCCTGGTCTTTAAGACTACGTGCATAGATAGAAGAATACCACTACGGGAAGACGCTTTTTCTTCACGAGAACGATGCTTTTCCTCCGCTGGATAAGGGGAATAGTCGCGATAAAGCGAAGAGCTTGTGTATCACTTCGGAGGGTATAATCGTGTAAACCACTTCTGTCTTCCCGGCTGGGTATTGCTTGGCAATCGGACGGTGTGTGAAGTAGTAATAGAGGGGGCAGAGTTGCTGTAATAGTTGTTTGCGCTCGGTTCAGTAGTGGTTTCATATACGAACTACTATTAGTTCGTAGACGAAACGAATAGTTATTTGACCCCCAAACCAGTAGTCGTTTGAGTGCAGACCAATAGTCGTTTGGAAATCAACTTTGCCTCAATATTGCTTCCGTATAAGGATGGGGCTTTGATCTCATTGATTAGGTGTCCTAAACTTATACTATCTTTGCAATGGTGATGTACCCGAATGAGGGACGTCGCTTCGATTGAGACCTCATCCCTCGTATAAGCTGGGATGAGGTCTCAATTCCATATACTCACTCCTTGAGCTACAGTCGGGTTAGAGGCTCATAGTCTACGGCCTACCGATGATCTTGCTGGGATCTGCAAGCGTCCATCGGTAGGGGGCATTCCTGTTTTTAGGAGGATGGGGCGAGAAAAGTGAAGGAGTGGGGTGCTGGGTGGTAGTGGATTGTATTCGAGTTTGTTATCAAGGTACTTCGTTGGACGAGTCGAGGAGGGTGGTGTGAACCTATATAGGTCGCTGGGTCGACCTCTATAGTCGCTCCGCAATCTATATTGGTTACGCTGCCGATCTATATAGGTTGACTCGCTGACCAATATAGGTTGGTGTGCCTTCTTGTAGAGGAGTAGATGCTATCTGTGTGCTGAGCCTGTGGTATGTGCGGCGAGGGAAAGAGAATGGAGTCACGGATGACTCCGTGACTCCTCCATAAAAGTGTCACCCAGAGACCAGCGGGCTTGATAGAATCGCGCTTATAGTTTGCTGGCGTGCTGACAATACAAAGATAATCCTTAACTTTGTACTGCGAGGTACTCCGAATAGAGGACGTCGCTCCGATCAGCCCTATCCTCAGTCCAGAGCATAGGGGCTGATCATATATATCAAGCCCGCTCAAGTCGAGTGGGGCTTGCTGCAAAAAGCGAACGTACGGAGCTTGAGTGATCGCGCCATCGGTAAATACGATCGCTTCGCTGGGTGCAAAGATGTTTGTCTTTTCCTTGTCTCACCTGCTATCTCCTTGCTGTAGAGAAGGCTAAGCTGTGGCGATGGCGGAGCTTGAGAGGATGGGATGCACTCGCTGATAGCCCCCTTGATGACAGGTTTTGTACCCTCAGACTCTGCCGAGTTGCGGGCAAGTGGGGAAGGCGTTTGCGTATATGAAGAAGTTGTATTACCTTTGCAACCGCAACAAAGAAGGTGGCAATACTCTTCCTTAGCTCAGTCCGGTTAGAGCATCTGACTGTTAATCAGAGGGTCCTGGTTCAGGAGTCAGAGGAAGAGCTTCTCCCGAGTATGGGCGTGGTGAATAAGCCCTTCTGACGCTGCATTAAGTACTCTTCCTTAGCTCAGTCGGTTAGAGCATCGACTGTTAATCAGAGGGTCCTTGGTTTCAAGTCAAGAGGAAGAGCTAGAGAAGAATTAGATTCAGGGAGATACCCTCAGGTTCAATTACGAGAACTTGGGGGTATTTCCTTTATGTCCCCCGTGCAGAGTGGGACGAAGGCTATATAACGACAGCGCCCCTGCTCACCGATGGTGGGCAGGGGCGCTCTGCATAGGGGAGTGGGACTTAGAGCCCGTGTTCGCCGAGGTAGCGCTCAGCTTCGATAGCCGCCTTACAGCCTGAGGCCGCTGCGGTGACCGCCTGACGATGAGGGGTCTCGCGACGTCGCCAGCGGCGAAGACGCCAGGGACGCGAGGTGCGTGGCGTAGCGCCTTCGGTCTTTGATGTAGCCCACCTCGTCGACCTCGACGTAGTCAGCGAAGAGCTCGGAGTTGGGGATGGTGACCGATAGCGAGGAAGAAGCCATCGATGGGCAGGTCTACGCGCTCTTCATCGGGCTGGCCGAGGCGCTTTGACGAGATGTGCGCCTTCGACGCCCATCTTCACCGTAGAGGCCCACGGTATTGTGCTCGTGAGGACGGTGATCTTCTCATTGGCTGCGACGCGCTGACGCATAATGTCGAGGCGCGGAGGTGAGTCCTTGCGCACGATCATATAGACGTGTGAGGCGAGGCTTGCCAGAGTAGAGTGCCTCTTCGCAGGCCGTGTCACCGCCACCGACGACAGCGACCTTCTTATTGCGATAGAAGAAGCCGTCACAGGTAGCACAGGCCGAGACGCCCCATACCTGCGTACTTCTCTTCGTCAGGCAGGCCGAGGTGCTCAGCGGAAGCGCCCGTGGAGATGATGACGGTATCGGCCTCGACCTCGACACCTTCCTCGAAGGTGATGACGTAGGGAGCCTTAGAGGGTCAGCCTTCGTCGCCAGACCAGAACGGATCTCCGTACCGAAGCGCAGAGCCTGATTGCGGAGGTCCTGGGTGAGCGCTGGGCCGGTGACACCCTCGGGATAACCAGGGAAGTTCTCTACATCCGTGGTCTGCGTGAGCTGTCCTCCAGGCTGGATGCCTTCGTAGAGGAGTGGGGAGAGGTTGGCACGTGAGGCATAGATGGCTGCAGTGTAGCCCAGCGGGGCCGGAGCCGATGATGAGGCAGCGGCGATGTTCTCTACTCATGCTGCGTAGTCTATGTGATGGTGATAGAAATAGGGGCGAGTCTTAGCGCATGTCGCGGAGCTTCTTCTGGAGCTCTTGGCGAGCGAAGAAGATGCGGCTCTTGACCGTACCGAGGGGGATGCCGAGGGTATCGGCGATCTCGTTGTACTTATACCCAGCGACAAACATGGAGAAAGGCTCCTTGAGTGAAGGCTGCAGCTCGGCGATAGCACCCGTGATCTCCTTGATATCCATCGGAGCCCTCGGGGAGTGTTGTGCCCGCCTTCGCTAAGCAGAGGTACGTTGTAAGCGTCGACGTTGGGGTCGATGAAGCTCTGCGTGCGCACGAGCTTGTGGTAGTTGTTGATGAAGATATTACGCATGATCTTCAGCACCCACCCCTTGAAGTTGACGTTGTCGACGAACTTATCGTAGTTGTTCAGGACGCGCAGCGTAGTGTCTTGCGTCAGGTCTTCTGCATCGGCTTCGTCCTTCGTCAGCGTACGCGCGAAGTTCTTCATATAGTCCTGCATACCGATCAGGTCCTTCTGTATCTGTAATACGTCCATATCTGTAATGCTCTATTTTGTATAGTGAGGCGGTGCGCCGAGGGGCGATGTGGCGAGCCGTTTAATATCTTTTTACAAAGATACTATTAATTCTCCCGCAAAAAGCACGGGACTTTATATAGGTATATTGATATACTCAATATAGAGCGTATCACCAGCGGATGGGTGCCTTGCCCCACTGGGTGAGGTAGGCATTCGTCTGGCTGAAGTGACGGCATCCGAAGAAGCCACGATGAGCCGAGAGCGGGGAGGGATGTGGTGCTTCGAGTACGAGATGGCGGGTGCGATCGATCATACTTCCCTTGCGTCGGGCAGGGCTTCCCCAGAGGAGGAAGACGACGTGGTCACAGCTGCGGTTGATCGTCTCGATGATAGCATCGGTGAAGGTCTCCCAGCCGAGGCCCTGATGGCTCGCTGCCATACCGGCGCGGACGGTGAGGGTGGTGTTGAGAGGAGGACGCCCTGCTCTGCCCACGGCAGGAGGTGCCCGTCAGGGATGATGGAGGGCTGGCCGAGGTCGGAGGCGATCTCCTTCTTGATGTTGATGAGGCTCGGAGGTATGGGGACGCCCGCTGGCACGGAGAAGGCTAAGCCCTCGGCTTGCCCTGCACCGTGGTAGGGGTCTTGTCCTAAGATGACGACGCGCACCTCGGGGAGGGCAGGCATCGAGGGCACGGAAGATGAGCCCTCTGGGGATAGATAGGGCCTTCGTGCTGGTAGGCCTGGCGGATGCGGTCGGTGAGGATGCTGAAGTAGAGCTTGTCGAACTCCAGGCGCAAGGGCGGTACGCCAGCTCTCGTCGAGGCGGATGTTCATCGTGTAGTCAGGAAGAGGGGTGGGAGGTCTGCGAGAGGATCTGATGGACGAGGCCACGCAGGTCTCCGTGCTGTGCGGTGTAGAAGAGGGCGTGCCCTACGGCGGCGAGGGCGTCGAGGTCATTGGCACCATCGCCCGTATAGAGTGTCGAGGCGAGCGCCCCTGCAGTCCACTCCTCGAGGAAGGCACGCTTGCCCTCGGCATCAATGATAGCCTCGGGATCGAGGCCATCGAAGTCGCCGTCAGCGGTATAGCGTACGGCGCTCCCTACAAAGGCGGAGAGCCCAACTCGCTCACAGATATCTTCGACGAAGGGCTGGTAAGCTCCCGTGACGATAGCCGTGGGAGGAGAGCTCGCGGAGGAGAAGCGTGGTGTCAGTGGGGAGAGTGATGCTTCGGATGACCGAGTGAAGCGCCTCACGGGAGAGCCCACGAAGGAGCTCGGTGCGGTGCATGAAGCTCTCACGGAAGGGTGTGGCGCCTGCCATAGCCGCTTCGGTGAGGGCGGTCATCTCCTCCGAGCGACCTGAGAGGCGTGCCAGCTCGGGCAGCAGCTCCGTCGTCGTGAGCGTGCCGTCGAGGTCGAAGGCAGACGTGCGTGATCTCGGCTGTGGCACTCGTGGAGGGAAGGTAGAAGGCGCTGTGCGTGGTGCGGCCCCAGGGATGAGGTGCGTGAGGGAGCTCACGGCGTAGCTCCGTCTCACTCACGCTTCGCTCCGTGGGGTAGCTGTAGAGCCTGCCCTGTGGAGTGTCCGTGATACTTGCCTTCGGTGTAGCGCCTATCGTCTCAGAGAGGAGAGCTCTGAGCTGCTGATCCTCTCCGTCCGTAGGGGCGAGAGAAGAGATAGAGGTGCTGCACGTGGGGCATCGAGGCGGCGTGAGGGTATGTGTATATATAAAGCAGAGTGCTTGACTTCGATAAGCCAAGCACTCTTCAGTTTTGGGGGTGGAAGATGGGATTCGAACCCACGACACCTGGAACCACAATCCAGTGCTCTAACCAACTGAGCTACAACCACCATGTAAATGCTCTGCTTTTCGCTTGAGCACTGCAAAGGTAATACTACTTTCTCAATTCACCAAACCTACCGCGCGATGGCGGCTTCGAGGTCGTGCCACAGCCGTTCGTCGGGCACGGGAGCCGTGAGCGTGAGGGCTTCCTTGCTCACGGGGTGCGTGAAGGATATCTGTCTGGAAAGTAGGCTGATACTCCCGCCGGGGTTGCTGCGAGGAGCACCGTACTTCAGGTCGCCCTTGATGGGGCAGCCGAGGGCAGCGAGCTGGCAACGGATCTGATGATGACGGCCCGTGTGAGCTCGATCTCGAGGAGATGATAGTGTTCGCCCGAGGCCAGTAGGCGGTAGGAGAGTCGGGCGAGCTTGGCGCCAGGCGTCGCAGCGCCTTGGCGAGCTACGTAGCTCTTGTTCTGCGACTCATTGCGCACGAGGTACTGCTCGAGGGTGTCAGAGTGCTTCGGCGGGCGAGCAGTGACGACGGCCCAGTAGCGCTTCGAGACGTCTCCCGTGCGGAAGAGCTCGTTCATGCGGCTGAGTGCCTTCGACGTCTTGGCGAAGAGGACGAGGCCACCCACGGGGCGGTCGAAGCGATGGATCACGCCGAGGGTACACGTTGCCCGAGCTTTGTTGTATTTCTCCTTGAGCCAACCCTTGAGGGCTTCGCTCATCGGCTCATCGCCCGTCTTGTCACCCTGGACGATTTCGCCGGGGCGCTTGCTGACGCAGAGGAGGTGGTTGTCTTCGTAGACGACGGTGAGGCTTATACATACGGGGATATAAAGGGGGGGGAGACTTAGTCCCCGATGAAGGTGCAGTTGAGTACCTCGCGGTAGCTATTGAAGATCGCGCTCTTGCTGATGAAGCCGAGGTAGCGCCCTTCCTCATCGACGACGGGCATCTTCCACGCCTTTCGTCTCGTCGAAGAGGCGCATGACCTCCGTCATCGGGGTGGCTGAGGAGACCTTGACCTCGGGAGTGACCATGATCTTACGCACCTTGTAGCGCTCATAGAGCTCGGGGCGGAACATGATGTTGCGCACATTATCCAGCTCGACGATGCCGACGAGTATGCCGCGCTCATCGACCACGGGGAAGGAGTTGCGGTGGCTCACCGAGATGACGCTGACCATCTCACCGAGGGTCATGTCGGGGAGACGACCTCGAAAGTCACGCTCCAGCACGCTCTCCAGATTCATCAGCGTCAGTACGGCCGTATCCTTCTGATGCGTGAGGAGCTTGCCCTGCTCTGCCAAGCGGAGCGAGTAGATGCTAGTGGGGCATAAAGATACGGATCGTGGCGAAGGAGGTCAGAGACACGAGCATCAGTGGCAGGAAGAGGTTGTACCCGCCCGAGAGCTCTGCGATGAGGAAGACACCCGTCAGTGGGGCGTGCATCACGCCAGCCATCAGCCCTGCCATACCGAGCAGGATGTAGTTCTTCGGGGAGATGAAGACGTTGAGCGAACTGAAGTAGTTCACCAGATAGGAGAAGATGAAGCCCGTGAGCCCGCCCATAAAGAGGGTAGGAGCGAAGAGCCCGCCACAGCCACCGCCCGAGTTCGTCGCTACGGAGGCGAAGACCTTGAAGAGGACGGTGAGGAGGAAGAAGGCGAAGACGACCCAGTAGGGAGTTTCGAGAACGCCTCGAAGATACTCCCATCGAGGGAGCTGTGTGTACTGCCCCATCAAGAGGATATTCACCGAGTCATATCCCTTCGCCATAGAGCGGAGGGAAGACGAAGATGAGCAGGGAGAGGATAGCTGCCGAGATGAGGTAGCGTAGGCGGATGTCCTTGATGCGCTTCAGCTCGCTCTCGAAGCGGAACATCGTCTTCGAGAAGTACAGCGACATCAGCCCGCACACCACGCCCAGCAGGATCATCAGCGGGATGCGCTCGATATGATAGGGGTCGGTCTGGATGAACTGGAAGAGGATCTCCTTCCCTGAGAGGACGTAGGCCACGGCAGCAGCCGAGACGGAGCTGACCAGGAGAGGGAGGACGGAGGCCATCGTGAGGTCAAGGAGTAGGACCTCGATGACGAAGACAAGCCCTGTGATAGGTGCCTTGAAGATGCCCCCGAGGGCACCAGCGACACCACAGCCGATGAGGAGCATAAGGTTACGCTGCTCGAGGCGGAAGAGACGTCCGAAGTTCGACCCCACGGCTGCACCCGTCATTACGATAGGGCTCTCTGCCCCTACCGATCCCCCGAAGCTAATGGTCAGGGCACTGGCTATGATGGAGCTCCAGGTGTTGTGCGGCTTGATGCGGCTCTTACGCTGGGAGATGGAGCTAAGCACCTTCGTCACCCCATGGCTGATGTCGTCCCGCACGATGTAGCGGACGAAGAGCAGGGAGAGGAGGATCCCCAGCGCGGGGAAGAGCAGGTAGAGGTAGTGATGATCCTCGATATTCTGGAGGATGAAGCTCTCGACGACGTGGATGATGAACTTGAGGAAAGCGGCCACAAGCGCCATCGTCACCCCGATGAGAAGGCTCAGGATGAGGAGGAAGTAGCGCTCGCTGATGTGGCGCTCTCGCCAGCTGATGAGGGCGATCGAGCAGAGGTGTGATGGCTTGACTGAAGGCGAACATCGGCGTATGCAGCGGCTATGGGCGTATGACCTTGACCTCGCCCGTGGGACCGAGCATGATGATCTGAGAGGGCTCACGAGGCGTCTCGTCGCTCTGACGGTGCCCTGACGACATAGTCTACGCCAGCGACGATCTCGGGGCTGATGCCGAGAAGAAGAGCAGGGTAGGGCTCCCACTGATGTTGGCGGAGGTGGAGACGATGGGACGGCGCAGGCGCTTGCAGAGGTGGAGGAGAAGAGCTCACGGCTCTGGCGGATACCGAGTGAGCCCTCTCGCCGAGGAGGTTAGGCGCTACGCCCGTCGCGTGGGGATAGATGATGGTGATGGGGCGCACGGCGAGCTCCGTCAGGTCATAGGCGACCTCGGGGACTTCGCTCACCAGACGCTCGACTTCGTAGGTCTCCGCTACGAGGACGAGGCATACTCTTGCTGTCTTCGCGACGCTTGAGCTCGTAGATACGGCGCACGGCTTCTTCGTTGGTGGCATCGCAACCGATACCCCACACCGTATCTGTGGGATGAGGATGATCCCACCGCGGCGCAGGGTCTCTACAGCTTCGTCCAGGTCGGCTTTGTCGTAAGGCTCTTGAGTAATCTTCTTTGTGTCCATCTCCATATATATAATAGCTAAGGACAAAAGGTACGACCTTTTTCCCCGTAGTCGCTTTTGCCCGAAGCGGGTAATTCGAGGCAAATAGCAGAAAAGGAATAGAAGCTACGAAGCCGTAGGTCCTATTGTCACTTAGTTGTCCTATAGAGGAGGGTAGTATGCACCTATATTGGTCGATGGCGTGACTAGTATTGGTTCGTCGCGTGACCTGTATTGGGTTGTTGCTCCGCTTAGGGGTGAAAGTTGCGGACGAGTGGTAGATAAGTTTGGGCTACGTACGTGGCTCTAATATCTACGTACGTGGATATTTGAATTTACGTGCCTGGTCTTTAAGACTACGTACATAGATAGCGGAAAAACCACTACGTGAAGGTGCTCTTCACGAAGGACACTTTTCCCTCCGCTGGATAAGAGGAATACTCGCGATAAGGCGAAGGGCTTGTGTATCACTTCGGAGAGGTATATTGGGTAGCTGGGCGTGCGATGCCTTAGCACTCTAAATAGAGGGCTGGACTCTGTACAACAGTCTCTATATAGGCTCGTGAGCGAACCAATATAGCTTGACGCGCTCTCCCTACAGCTTCACTCCACTTCCTCACGGACGCTCGGCTGAAGAGCTGTATCAGCACGAATAGCCTGCACCTTGATGTGGGCGCCGTGTGGACTTGTGGCTTAATAAAAATCGATATAATTAACCGTACCTTTGCTATATACCTGCATATAAGGGAATATCAAGTTGCTTCCGCAGCTCCTCAATATCCATCACAAGTGTGGGGCGGTCTGTCCCAGCGAGCTTGTAACCACCACCACTAAAGCAATGAATAGATTTACGCTAAGGCTCTTCCTGTTTTGTATGGCGATAGGCTGTGCTATCTCGGGAAGTGCGCAGACAAAGGTCACGGGGAGAGTCCTCGACGAGAACCGCCAGGGAGTGGATGCAGCCGTCGTCATGCTGGTCGCTTCTCCAGGAGATGTCCTCGTAGAGTCCGTACTCACTGATGCTGCTGGGCGGTATTCGATCCTCCAGCGCAAGGGAGAATTCCTCCTTTGTATAAGGGCACTGGGCTATAAGGAGGTGAAGAGAAAGATAGCTATCGCCTCGGCCGATACACTCCCCGATATCCAGCTGGAGGTAGAGGATGTTTCCCTAAAGGATGTCGTCGTCACCGCTCGCAAGTCCCGCTCGCTGACCAGCGCATCCAATGGGAAGATTCGGATTCGCGTCGCTCAGTCTTACCTCACAGATATAGGGACTGCGCTGGATGTGCTGAAGCATTCTCCGGGCATCTTGGTGAGCAACAAGGGGGATATCTCCTTAGCGACCATCGGGGGAACAGCGATATATGTCAATGGGCGGAAGCTGATGCTAAAGGGAAGAGCTATCGGCTTATCTACGCTCGCTCCCTCCTCAAAGATCTCAGCATAGAGACTTCCCCAGGTCCGAATGCCAGCTTTGGGGCTGATGGAGCTGGTGGCGTCATCAATATCATCACGAAGGCATCCGTTCGCTCTGGCTTTTACCTCACCACCTCACACAGCTTTGCCTATTGGGAGAACCTTCGCCAGAGCTCGGACCTCGCTCTATCCTACAATACAGATAAGTGGCAACTGGGGCTCAATTATAACCATGCCATCGGGCATCATGCGATGGACTACGGCTATGAGAGGCTTCAGGATGGGGAATAAGTATCTCTCCGAGACGGTAGATACCGATATGCGTAATACCTATTCGGCGGGGATTGATTTCTCTTGGCAGGCCACTCCGACGAGTAAGCTCTTCGTCAATAGCTCGGTGAATCTACTCGCTGGTCCTGGGGTCACAGCGACGGAGACCCAAGTCTATCAAGGGACAACCACGCTGGACGGCATCCTTCGGGCGCGTAATGACTATGTGGAGCAGAAGACTCTCCGCTACAGCAATAGCTTGAACTATCTCTATCGCCCATCTGACAAGCACCAGCTCTCCATCACTGCGGACTGGACACGCTTTGACGGCACAGCGCGCTGTGAGCAGCCCAACACCTACTACTCTGCGACCAACATGCTGGTGCGCTCGGACTTCTTCTACTCACAGCCCGACAAGGATATAGATATCTATGCGCTCCTGGCGGACTATAAGTACAAAGCCCAATGATGAGAGTGAATGGCTCGCTGGTGCTAAGACCTCCTTCATCAGAAACCACAATACCTTCCTCTTTAAGAAGAATGGAGCTATCGATAACCAGCGCTCAAATGCTCCACTATGACGAGGGAATATCGAGGGCTATACGCAGTACACCCATACTCTGGGGAAGCTGGAGCTTAGTGCGGGGCTACGTCTGGAGTATATGCACACCTCCAGCAAGCTCAATGCCTATTCCAGTCAGGACGGGGAGGAGCATAGCGATAGCCACCTACGACTCTTCCCCAACCTGAGTATCTCCTATGCCCTCAATGAGCAGAGCAAGGTAGCCCTGCTGTATAGTCCGCCGCCAAGATAAGCCCCGCTACGAAGATCTTAGCCCCTTTGAATACCTGCTTGATGAGTTGTCCTATTGGAAGGAACCCCTTCCTCAAGCCACAGATTAGCAATAAACTTATCCTGAGCTATGTGTGGAACAGCCTCTCTCTTAACCTCTCTTACTCCAAGCTCGACGACTACTTCACCTCGATCACAGATGCGCTCGGGACGACGAAGACCGTCGTGACCACGAAAGAATATCGGGGCACAGCAGCAGGTGGGGCTGGAGGGACTCTTCTCCAAGCGCCTTACCCCGTGGTGGGACTTCAGTGCAAATCTCGGCTTATACTACTTCGTGAATAAGCTGGACTACGAGACCTACAGAGGAGAATACAAGCGCCCCTCATACCTTATGTCGGTGAGCAATAGCATCCTTCTTCCCCTTGGAAGCAACCTTGAATTGTCGGGTCGCTATAACTCCAAGCGCCAGGGTGGGAGCTACGAAGTCATCAAGCCCAATGGTAGTCTGGATATCGAGGCTTAGCCGTATGTGGGCTGATGATCGCCTGCGCCTCTCGCTCTTGATGACGGATATCTTCCATACCGATCGCTGGGACAACTATGGGCACAAGGGGGCATTGGACCTGACTACGTGGTTCGGTAGCGAAAGTCGTAAGGTGATCCTTCGCCTTAGCTATAGCCTCGGTAAGCAGAAGTTTAATAAGGTGGAGAGCAGCCTCGGCAGTGGATCGACTATAGCTTTGGCAAGGGCTATGCACGTCTATAGGGAGGGTGGTGTGAACCTATGTGGGTCGATGGCGCGACCAGTATAGGTCTGTCGCGTGACCTATATGGGTCCGTGAGCGAACCAATATAGCTTGACTCGCTGACCAATATAGGTTCATATCACCTACCGCGCGATGTCGCTGTGGTCGGGCCGTCCATCTGAGGGCTGTGAGTGATCTATGGTAGTGTTTTTCTTTTTCCCTAAATACAGCGTGGGCTACCCTCAGAAGGAGGGTGGCCCACGTTCGTCTGATGGAGGAGGAGCAGGTGGGCTTGGCTCGCGCGCTGGCTGACGTGGTCGATCAGTCTTGATGCTCAGGTGCCACTTCGGTCTTCTCAGACCTTCCCTCGAACTGGAGGCTGGGCTCCCAGCCGAGCTCGCGGTGTAGCTTCGACGAGGTCGATAGCGTAGCGCAGGTCGTGCCCGCGCGGTCGGTGACGAAGGTGATGAGCTCCTCGGGTGGCCTTCGGGGTTGCCCAGGAGGCGGTCGGTGACCTTCACCAGCGGGTGGATGGTCGATGTTGCGCCACTCATTGAAGCCCCCGATGTTGTAGGTGTCGGCGGTCTTCCCCTTGTGGAAGATTAGGTCAATGGCGCGTGCGTGGTCTTCGACGAAGAGCCAGTCGCGGATGTTCTCTCCCTTGCCGTCAGACGGGCGAGGGGCTTGCGCTTGCGGATATTGTCGATGAAGAGGATGAGCTTCTCGAGGGAACTGGTACGGGCCGTAGTTATTCGAGCAGTTCGTCACGATCGTTGGCAGGCCATAGGGTATCGTGGTGAGGCACGGACGAGTGGTCGCTGGAGGCTTTGCTGGCAGAGTAGGGGCTGTGCGGGCGTGCTTGGTCTCCTCGGTGAAGAAAGCCCCGCCGATCTCAGTGCGCCATAGACTTCGTCGGTGGAGATGTGGTAAAGCGCTTCCCCTCAAAGCGCTCGGGCGTAGCGCCCCACGTCACGCGGGCAGCTTCAGTGGGCTCAGCGTACCCATGACGTTGGTGCGGGCGAAGGTGAACGGGTCGGAGATGCTTCGGTCTACGTGGCTCTCTGCCGCCAGATGGATGATACCGTCGATGGCATACTCCGTGATGAGAGCACGCATGCGCTCGTAGTCACAGATGTCGACGCTTCGACGGAAGGTATAGTTGGGAGGCTTGCGACATCCTCGAGGGGTCTTCAAGTTGCCCGCATGGTGAGCTTATCGGGCAGACGATGTGGTACTGTGGATACTTATTGGCTAGAAGTCGTACGACATGCGAGCCGATGAAGCCAGCGCCGCCGGTGATGAGAAGGGAGCGGTGATAGTGCATGAGTGGGTGGTGAAGAGGATTATTCGGGGAGTGAGGCGGTGAGCTGCAGGCATTCCTCCAGCGCGGTGCGCCAGTGGGGGATGGTGATGCCGAAGGCTTCGCGCACACGTGCCTTGTCGAGGACAGGTAATGGGGGCGCTCCGCACGTGTCGGGTACTCGCTGCTGCGTATGGGGTGGAGCTGCGTGTCGTAGCGGAGGCGGAAGATGGCTTCAGCAAAGTCGTGCAAGAGCACGCCTTCATTGGAGAAGTGGTAGAGCCCAGTCTTATCGAGGCTGTCTGTGCTCAATGTCCCACGATGAAGCGTGCCAGATCGAGTGCCGAGGTCAGGGGTGCCGACTTGGTCGAAGACGACGCGCATCTCAGGGCGCTCCTTGCCGAGGCGTAGCATGGTCTTCATGAAGTTCGCCCCGCATAGGAGCGTAGAGCCGCAGGTGCGCAGGATGATGTGACGGGGTGCGAGACGCTGTATCGCCTCTTCGCCACGGCGCTTCGTCTGCCGTAGACGCCGATGGGCTCCGTGAGCATATCCCTCCGTGTAGGGGCATAGAGCTGCGCCCAGAGAAGACGTAGTCGGTGGAGATATGGATGAGGAAGATGCCGAGGCGCTCGGTGAGCTCCGGAGGCGTGCTACGGCAGGTGGTTGACATCGTCCGCCTGCTCGGGCTCGTCTTCGGCACGGTCGACTGCGGTGTAGGCTGCAGGTTGATGATGACTTCGATGCCCTCACGGGTCACGAACTGCTCGATAGCTGAGTGTCGGAGAGGTCAGTGTACTCTCGCGTTGCGAAATGATAGTGGTCGGTAGAGCCCTGAGCGACGTGCTCGATGCAGCGCCCGAGGCTGGCCTGAGGCTCGAGGACGAGGATCTTCATAGGCGGCTGGTCGGGCTGTGAGTCGAAGAGCTGTGGCGCTTCGGCGAGGCGAGGTGCTATCCTTTCTCGGATGGGCAGATGGCTTCGACGGGTGCAGCTGCCGGTCGATGCCGAGTGCGAGGGTCATCCCATACGATGGCTCCCTCGGCTTTCGGGCGCGTAGTGGTTGTCGCACTTGTGCTGGAAGATGGCCTCATCGCTGGAGACGCTGAAGCCGTGTGCGAAGCCACGAGCAGGAAGAGCATCCGATGATTGTCCTCCGAGAGCTCGACGGCGACGTGCTTCCCGAAGGTCGGAGGCCGACGCGCACGTCCACAGCTCATCAGCACTCGTCCACGGACGACCGAACGAGCTTAGCCTGTGCGTGAGGGGCAGCTGGAAGTGCAGGCCACGCCACGCCATAGCTGGAGCAGCTCTCGTTGTCTTGGACGAAGTGGGTGGGAGTGACGAGACTCGGCGAAGCGCTGCTCGCTGAAGGATTCGAAGAAATAGCCGCCCTCATCACGGAAGATGCGTGGCTCGATGATGACGACCTCGAGATCGAGGTAGGGATGATCTGCATGGAGAGGTGAGGCGGATGGGGATTGCTTCATGTCGGCTACACGCAGTAGGTATTGCCCGTACTGGTTCTTAGCCGCCAAGGGCTGCGAGGCTCGATGAGTGCCTCGCGGTGAGCCAACCAGCACGATAAGCGATCTCTCGGGCAAGCAATCTTCAGCCTGACGCTTCTCGATGACCTCGACGAAGGTCGAAGCCTCAGAGAGTGAGTCGTGTGTGCCGGTATCGAGCCATGCGAAGCCACGGCCAGGGTCTGTACTGAGGCTGCTCACGGCGGAGGAACTCCTGGTTCACACTCGTGATCTCCAGCTCGCCACGTGCCGAGGGACGTACGCCCTCGGCGACCTCGACGACGAGTTCGGGTGAAGTACAGCCCCACGACAGCGTGATTTGCTCTTGGGCTCTTTGGGCTTCTCTTCGATAGAGATGCAGCGGCCGTCGGGGCGAGACTCTGCCACGCCGTAGCGCTCAGGGTCGCTGACCCGGTAGCCGAGACGGTAGCTCATTGCGCTCCTCGGCGTCCTCGACAGCCCTGACGCAGGGTCTGCGTGAAGGACATGCCGTAGAAGATATTGTCGCCGAGTGACGAGGGCATACAGAGTCGTCGCCGATCAAGTCCTTGCCGATGAGGGAGGCTGCGCCAGCCCCTCAGGGGCGGGCTGCTCTGCATGGGAGAAGTGCACGCCGTAGTCGCTACCATCGCCGAGCGACGGAAGGCGGGTAGGTCTTCGGGGTAGATATAATGAGGATATCCCGTGTCCAGCGAGCATGAGCACCGAGATAGGGTAGTAGACCATGGGCTTATCATGAGATGAGGCAGGAGCTGCTTTCTCACACCCTTGGTGATGGGATAGAGGCGCGTGCCTGCACCCCGGCTAAGACTATTCCTTCATAGATGGATCGACAATGTGGGAGGATCGAGTGCTGCTGCACTGTTATCGTTGAGATAAAGGTATAAAAAGGGTGAGCTGCCCGTCTGGAGCCCACCCTCTATATCGTGATCTCGGTGAGATCTTGGTTGCGTCTGCCGAGGATGCGGAGCGAGGTGAGGAAGAGGTTGATGAGTCAGTACAGGTGGAGTGCACCGGGAGGGCGATCTTCTTCGTACGCTCTTCATCACCGATGAGACTCTGCTACCAGAGACTTGATCATCTGCGTGTCGTAGGCCGTGATGCCGACGAAGATGAGCACACCGACGTAGCTGATGATCCACATGGGCGTATCGCTCTTGAGGAAGAGGTTCACCAAGGTAGCGATGATCAGCCCGATAGAGCGCCATAGAGTAGCTGCCCATCTTCGAGGTCGCGCTTCGTGAAGTAACCGAAGGCTGCCATCGCACCGAAGGTCGCCGCCGTGATGAAAGAACGTCGAGGCAATGGACTCACCCGTGTAGACGATGAAGATGGGGCTTAGTGTGACCCCACTGAGCAGGAGTACAATACGAGGCCTCCTGTCGCTACAGGGATGGAGAGCTTCATGATATTGCGTGAGAGGATCCATACCAGGCGAGCTCGCCGTGCAGAGCCCCCAGAGAGGCCTGGTTCTCAAATAGGAAATCAGAAGGTTGAGTCGGCGACGAAGAGGCGTATGGCCCCGTGATAGCTAGACCGAGCGCCATCCAGACGAAAGGCGCGTACGTACCGACTACGCGCGCAGTGAAGTCATAAGCGACGCGTGATGAGCTGGTGGTTCGTCCTGGAAAGGAATCGAAGTTGTTCATACGATGTGTGTAATGAAGTTTTTGATATCAATATGCAGGGGCAGGTGCCCGAGACACCCCACGTTGGTCTCATAGAAGCGGATGAGAGGGTAGCTACTGCTGGCGCTGGTTCGTCTCGCTTGATAGCCTGCATACCTACGAGTTCATCGGGCTTGACCTTACCTGCACGGATATCGCATCCGAAGCATTATGAGTGGAGCCGTAGTCGTTGACGTGGGGAAGGCGAAGAGTGCGAGCCTTGGTGTCGGAGTAGACGTACGCCAGATCCAGCGAGAGGCTGGGGTGATGCGGAAGCCTGCACCGAGCGGTAGCTATTCTGGCTGTCGGGGAGGTGTAGTAGTGCCGCAGGGACCCCGATACAGGTACTTTCGGTCGACGCCATGTCACCCTGTGAGACGAGCGTTCTTGACGGGCGAAGAGGAGTAGCGATAACCGGCACGCAGGGCGATGCGGTCGCCAGCATAACTTCGGCACCGGGGCCGGACGGTGTGCACACCACCGAAAGTTCGTCTTCAGGCGAGCGTTGTCTTCTTCGAAGCCAATCTCACTGCCATCATACTCGTGCCATGGTGCTGTTGCTGAGGCGCAGAAGAACCACTCGATAGTCATAGTCAGCGCTGATGAAGCCATGACGACCGATGAAGTACGCCCCACTGAGCGAAGCGCCGGTTGCCACGCAGGGCGTGGAGTTAGCTGCACTCTTAGGCGTGACGACTATCAGTTGGCCTTGTTGTTGCACCGCCGGGGCTACTCAGCCTGGAAGTCCATCTTCATCGAGTGAAGGTGGGCGTATGGGCAGAAACGCACCGAGGCGCAGCCCTTCGACAGGCTCGTAAGAAGTCCGAAGCCACTGCTTCACCGAAGCCTGATGCACTCTGGTGTTCTGCGGCTGTCAGGTAGTTGTTGCCACGGAAAGCCTCGTGGTGAGTACGATGCCATCTCATGGTCCAGCGAGGGAGAGCGTGAGGGCTGCCCCAGTGCAGGGCATCGTCGCCTCGAAGCCGAGGGCGATATCGTAGTCGATGATATTCCCCTTCTCGCGTGGTACGAGGTCGCATTGTCGGGCAGACCGATGCTGGGCTCTGGATGGCGTCCCATCGGGGCAGCTGCTATACATATAAGCCGAGCGGTAGCTTCTGCTGCCGTTGTCGATATCGATCCACCCTGCGCCAGCACCGAGGATGAGACATCCAGGGTATATAGTCGTTCTTAAAGGCTGCAGTCGTGGTGATGTAGCTCTTCTCGATATCTGTCGACATTAGGGATCGCTGGTTGTCGTAGCGAGCGTTATTCGTACGTGCAGCAGAAGTCTGCCAGCGAGAAGTTCCGCTCTGAGGCGGTACTGCCGAGCGTGGGACTCGCGGTCGAAGCGCCCTGCATTTGCGAATGCTGAAGGCGAAGGATACGGGGCCACGTGAGGGCTCTATTCATGCCAGCCTGATGGAGAACTCCTCAAGAGGAACTTCCTTCATCTCCTGCGAGGTCGATGTGCCGTACCAGACTCCACGGTCGGCGCCGAAGCCTCACCGAGGTCAGCGAGAGACGGTTGTTCCCACGGAAGAGGAGATCCCCGCAGGGTTGCGTGCGGAGAGGCGACGTCTGGAGCCTACGGCACCCATAGCGCCCGAGGGCGGCAGCAGCGTGCTGATCCTACAGGCTCGTGAGGAGAGCCAGGCGGAGGCCTCCATCTCCTCTGTGCACTCGGTGATAGGGGTGGGAGGCTCGGTGCCACTACGCCTGGATCTTATCTTGATGTTCATGAGGTTGTCCAGTCTAATAAAGGGAGATAAACGATATGCCTTAGGGCAAGCCTTAGCGACGGCGTGGGGGAGCCGATGTAGCCACCTACCTCCAGAGTTGGGTTGTTCGTCGTGTTGAGGACCCTGGTCATAGCTGCGCTGAGGATGGCTGTCGTGCTACGCTGCTGCTGTACAGGACGAGCTCTGCTGCGTGCGGGATAGTCGCTGTAGATCGTGCGACCCTGCTGTGACATACTACCCTGATCGTGGGAGCGCTGTGGTGCGTGTAGCCCTGATCGCGTACGCTGGAGTGAGGCTGAGTAGCCACTTGCAGCGGCGAGTCGTCGAGCGAGCCCCGTGCAGTGAGGGTTGTTGTAGTAGTGCTCGTTGTAGGCGCGTGCAGCCCCTGCGGCATACCATAGTAGTAGCCAGGGTAATAGCCACCGTAGTAGCCGTCTACCAGCCTCCATGGCGAGGCCGTGGTACCCTATGAAGTAGCCGCAGGTGTAGCCATAGTAGTAGGGATCGATGGCCCATCCTAGCTACCGTAGTGGCAGGGGATAACCGTAGTAGTAAGAGGAGGTGTAGAAGGATCATACCATGAACTCGCCCCAGCTGCACCCCAGCCGAAGCGACTTCCCCAGAAGGGTCTGCTAACCCTACACGTACATGAGATCGGGTCCCGCATGCGGTGGTCGGTATCATTGTACCAGGGTCTGCGTCGATGTAGACGCGACAGAGCCCCTGGATCGTCATCGAGGCCATCTCCATAGAAGCGGCTGAGACGAGGAGGGTGAGGTCAGTGAGACCTCTGACCACCATCTTCTGGCGCTGCTCCTTGAGCAGACGACAGCTCGCTGCGGAGTCAGCGTGATGGTGTCTTCAGGCAGGAGGGTGCCATTGTAGCCATCGATCTCACGATCGGCCTGCTTCTTCTTGTAGTTGGCGATGAAGTGCAGCCTGTTCCTTTTCCCAGGCTTCACGCTCGGCCTTCTCGACGGCGCGGCGTAGCTCGGCCTTGCGGCGCTCTTCCTATCGATCTTCTTGAGGTCGCTGCGGCGATAGTGAGGCGTCGTCGGTACTTGTTGTCGGTCTGCCAGAGGGCATACCCGTACCTGACAGAGCCTCCCATCAGGAGGAATAGCTTCATATGTCTTCATAAGTCCAGTACGTCTTTATTCTATATATCCGTTGTCTTGGGCCACGCTGCGGCTTTTCACTCTCCTGGGTGGAGAGGCGCATAGTGGGAGTTTCACAGCAGTAAGGTAGCTTGTTATTTACGAATAGCAAGCGCATGCCAATATTCTTGACTCTTGGCTATTTGTCCAGAAATGTCCGCTATCTATGTCAAGATGACGTGATATGATGTCAGTCTGCTCTCCTGCTACTGCTTCGTAGCCTGCTATAAGCCCCCAGAGGATGTGATTGGTTGGGTAGAGCGTCGTCGGAGTGACAGGGGCGCTGGTCTCGCTATCGTCACCGTTCTCCTTGTTGTACTCTTCGACGAGCTGCTTGAGGGCGCGGTGGTAGGAGGCGACCGTCGAGGCCAGGCGTCGCTCATGCGGAGTGCGAGGCGGTCCGATGGGCGTGCCAGGCATGATGAAGGCTTCGACAGAGAAGACGATATCGCCCTCTTCATCGACGTAGCCTTGCTGACCTTCTGGTCCGAGAGTCCGTCTTAGCGCAGGCCTTGTAGAGGCTTCGTGCACGTCATCGAGGCGGCACGCTCAAAAGTGGCACGTACGAGGAGAACTCGGGGTCATCCTCACGGTAGTAGAAGCAGAAGATGCCTTCGTTCTTATAGACGATGCGGATCTCGTTGTCGCGCTCGGGGCGATAACCTTCCTTGGAGGTGCTTCTAAGATCGTAGGAGGACGGACGAGGGTGACGAGCGTCGCAGCCTCGCTATTCTTTTTAGTAAACTTATCAAAAAGTGCCATTGCTCTAACTAAAATTGGTTTTGTATTCGACAATGAGCCATGCAGCTTGCGCTATATGAGCTACACAGATAACCTTTTGGAGGTTAATAGCCTGGACTCTGTGCAGCAGACGTATACGCTTCAAACATGGTGGACTGTTTCGAGGAGATAGCTACAGCGTGAGGCGGATCTTCAGCAAACACCCTGTATCAGAAGTCTCTTGTAGCTCTCTTGTGGCACCCTTCTCGCGCTACACGACCCCCATCAGTAAGTGGTTCGTGAGTGATCTCTATCAGGTCAATTCATGCAGACGACTACTGGTGTACGCGGACGACTATTGGTGTGGGGGCAAACGACTATTCGTCCGCATACGAACGACTATACGCTTGTGCGGGACGAGTACTCTATGAGGGTAACCGACTGTTTCTTCATGTCCGTCCTCCATCGGTCGTCTGGGCGGAGAACAAGCACCCTCGGGAGGCGTTATTCCCCTATCCCCAGTAAGATCCCAGTAGGTGCGGTGGAAGAACGCAATCGTTGAGCCGAGAGCTTTTGTCATATGTAGCGCAGAGAAGATCAATAGGAGTACCCGAGGATGAAGGCCTCCACGGTGAAGGTCGATTCTCCCTCTCCGTCAATATAAACCTTACCTGCCTTTTGGCTTGCATTCACCGCTCACGCAGATCTGATGAAGTAACAGTTCGTCGGCAGCAGAAGGCTCCGCGCTCGAAGGTAGCTTGTGCAGTAAGAACTCGGATCATTCTCAGTGGCAAGTTGCAGTAGGGCCCGTCGTCTTAGTCACACAGTTCGGTTTGACGCTGTGACATGCCCTCTTTATTAAGTGTCTCGATGATTGTAGGAAGTACGGAGGGCAGTCGTGTTCTCCTTCTTTGTGAACTTGCCGAAAAGTGACGCGTGCTTAGTTGTTTTGAGTGGTATATCCATTCTTGAGTGTGGGCAGACTGTCTTTTTGCAAAGTACTCATTAAGGGGCAGGTAGCGGTAAGCCGTTGGCTACAGTGGAGAAATTGTGCTGAGGCATCGCATGTCCCAGCTCTCCCGACCTACCTCTCCGAAGTGACCGGCAAGCCCTTCCTATCGTGAGATTCCTCTTATCCAGCGGAGGGAAAAAGCGTCCTTCTCGTGAAGAAAAAGCGCCTTCCCGTAGTGGTTTTCTGCTGTCTATGTACGTAGTCTTAAAGACCAGGCACGTCAAAATCAAAATATCCACGTGCGTAGATATTAGAGCCGTACGTAGTCGAACTTATCTGCTACTCGTCCACAACTTTTGTCCCATATGCGGGCAACAATCTATACCTATACTTGCCCTTTTAGGGATCAGCGGTACTGCACACTCTATATATAAGGAGGGTCTGCTCCGATGGGCTGTGTAGCCTCAGGCGAGACCTCGGTGAAGGCGGAATAAAAAGTCGGGAGGGCAGGCTCGCGCTTGCGGTCGACGAGGAAGCGCAGGTGCTGCAGGACGGTCGTCATGCGAGTCCGTAGTGGTGGCGCATGACGATGGAAGCGCTCGATGAGCGAGGCGCGATGGTTGGCTGTCGTCGTCCCTTCATTGAGGTGAGAGTGCTATCGGGCTCGGGATGAAGGCCGTGGTCTTGGCTTCGCGAGTACACGGATGCACCAGTCGACGTCGGCAGAGAAGCGGTAGCTGAGGTCGTAGTGGGGCGAGATGCTTTCGCTTAGCGACGAGGCCTGATGACAGACGAGCATCCCGAGCGGAGCTCACGCCAGTCGAGCTGGTGAGGAGGGCGCAGGCGTCTTAGCTCGAGTCGTGGTCTTCGGCATCGATGAGCGCGTGTCTCCATAGAAGTACGTCGGGAGGCTGTCGCCCGTGCAGGTACTCGGACGAGGGTCCTCGACGGTGGTGGGGCTGGCGGGGCATCGCCATTGACGTACCACACGTAGTCGCCCGTAGCTCGGTCGAGGCCTTATTCATCATCATAGATCCCCTTATCACGTTCGCTATAGATCTCGGCCTCAGGGCCAGCTCGCGGACGAGCTCCAACGTGTTGTCCTTGAAGCTCCGTCGATGATGAGGTACTGGATGTTCGGGTAGGTCTGTGCCGAGACGCTGCGGAGCGTGCGGGTGATCGTGCTGGCAGCGTTGTAGCAAATCGGATGATGGATATACGTGGTTGCATCGTAGCAGGCAGGGTGCAGGTGATTATTCAGCGGAGCTGTCTCGGTCAAGTGCCGTGCGGTGAGAGCTCCACGCAGGCGGGAGGCTACGGCGGGTGCTCCGGCGCTGGGCGCTCTCGCGGCAGGTGCAGGCAGAAAGCCCCTGGTCGTCTCGCTCTCGTCCAAGGAGGGCGGCAGGCGATCGGCATGAACCGCCGTGTCATAGGCGGGGACGAGGTAGCCATTGAGCGTCGAGGATGATATCTTCGGGCCCCGAGCAGCGGAAGCTCAAGGCAGAGATGCCCACGGATGAGGGCTTCGACGAGCGTCTGCCGAGGTCTCATAGACGCTCGTGGAGATGAGTACGTCCGAGGCGGCGTGAGGGCTCGCCAGACTTTGCGCGGTCACGGATGCTCGAGGGCGATGTGGGGAAGAGCGAGGGCTGTCGAGTAACCCTCGGCGGATACCCCTACAGTGGGGTGTCGTGCGCTCGGCGATCTCGGGATGGCGGAGCTGGAGCTGCTGGGCGATCTCCATCAGATGTGCCATGACTTCATCATCGGGCGGGCGACGACGTGGTGACGTAAGTGGCGCCCAGCCTCGCGGGTGAAGAGGATGCAGGTGTCGCAGCTCGCTGTCTCCGGGAGAAGAGGCTGAGGTCAATGGGATTGGCGAGATAGCGGGCGCTCCGTAGCGCTGCATCAGTGGGCTTCGCTCGAAGAGCTGGCTTCGGCTGCTGACGGCGATATGGCGGAAGGGCTTCTCTGCGAGGAAAGCCTTCTTCCGAAGCGTCGTCCGTGAGAGGTCGTGCTCTCAGCACTCGCCAGCAGGGGCGGTAGCCACAGCCTGCGGTAGGCGTGGACATTCCTTAGCGCCCTCACGCCCCCAGCTCCAGAGGAGGTGGCAGATGCCCGTGGCAGCCCACAGGTCGTGCAGGGGTGAAGACGGGCTTACCGAGGGCAGCAGCTTTCGGAGGGTGGTGAGGGAAGCTGGTTGATCCAATGCAGGTGAAGGATATCAGCCCTTACCCACGGGTGCGAAGCGATATCACAGCGCACGTGCCGTCGAGACACGGAAGAGGTGCTGACGTGGGGCGGCCGTTGCGGGTAGATCTCCAGTCGCTCAGGAGGAAGGCTGCCTTGGCTCAGAGGCGCCGTGGGGTGGTGGCTCAGCGACGGAGGCGATACGCTCATCCGTCGTGCCGCTTCTTCACGACGAGCATACGTACCTCGATGCCGACAGCCGTGAGGGACATCGGTGAGACGACAACAACCTCTGCTCCGCCTCCCTCATCAGAGGTGCAGAGCAGAAGCACGCGAAGGGCGCTTTAGCCTTGGGGAGCTTGTCGGGAGGCTCGTCACGTGTCGTGCGGGATTGGCCGTAGGCGCTCGGGGAGCTGCCCTCGAGCATGCTCATCGGCTCAGGCGTGATGCGCAGAGCCAGGGCGCAGGGAGCGGACCCAGCCCACGAGGCCGAGCGAACGAAGGGTCGATCCATGCCGAGCTGAAGGTCGGGGAGGATGGCATCAATGCCCCATGCCACGGCTGCGATCGGTATCAGAAGAGCACACGACTGGTGAAGGGACTGGCGACATCTTCACTCAGCAGGGAGCTGCTGCAGGCCATAGCTCACGATGTTCGTGAGGGCATCGCCAGCGCTGCGCCGAGTGTGCCGTGAGCGGGATGAGGAAGACGGTGGAGACGAACGACATCACAGCACGCTGATCGTGTGGTAGATATTCCACTTGTAGTAGCGTGAGTGCTGACGACCGTATGGCTACAGGTCAAGGTCAGCTCGACGAGCTTCGCCAGCCCGGGTGAAGAAGATCACGCACCGCCCGATGAACTATCGCCATTGGGCATGATACCGAAGATGTTGTCGATATTCACCCAGATCATCGCGAATCAAGAGCAGAGGAGCTGATGAGAAGGCTACGGGCGGTGAACCTCGACGCGCTACGTGTCGCCGTGCTTCGCTGCCTCGGCGATCTTCGGAGCTGCCACATTGAGGATGGCGCGCATCGGATCTCTCGATGATCGAGACCATATGAAGAGCCATCGTATAGACCCCAGCGGAGGAGGTCCCCGCGGTCGATGAAGGCCACCATAGAGAGATGCATACGCCCCGCCGGCGTGATGCCCACCGACTCAGCGTATGAAGTGCCGTATAGCGATAGAAGCCACGGCATCTCCCGGGTGAGACGTAGCTGCTGTGGCGAAGGCTCAGCGAGTGATCTGCCGGGGTGAACAGCGCTGGCGAGCATACAGACACCGAGGCTCCCGATGAAACACCATCGTCGTGAAGTCGTGTAGCCGACGCGAGCAGATAGGCGGCGAGCTGGAGTACGCAGGACACCTCCTTGATGCCCTTCGGCACTGCTTTCACGCATCAGCTGGTGGGTGTAGAGCTCGAAGATCGTCCAGCCATCGTGAAGAGCGTCAGCGGTCATCGGCATAGTAGAAGTCCGCGAGCAGTGGGCTTCTGTCGCTGGAGCGACATCAGAGGCTATGGCGAGGATGTAGAGGAGTGTCATCGGCACGGCGCGATCGCCCCCGACGACCGTGCACGTATTAGAAAGCCGTGGTTGGCTAGTCCTCAGCGCAGTGGGGTTGAGCTCCAGAGTCGCGGAAGAGGGGAAGTAGCGACTGGTGAATAGGTCATCCGAGCATGCCCCAGCCCAGGCTGTGTCGCCAGCTCGGGCAAAAAGGCGCGTCGAGCCCAATCTCTCGGGCGAGGAACTTGGCCAGATGAAGAAGGTCGTCAGAGAAGCCTATCCCGACGCTATGTAGGTCACGATAATTTGCAATGATACTTTCCTGCTGCTACGCTCGCCATGTATGGTTGTCTATCCTCGCTCCGCAGTCGAGTAGAGCGCGGTGGAGGTAAAAGTCCATAAAGGGTAGTGCAGTCATCCTGCCTCGACGATGGGTGCGACACGAGGGCATTTGCTATGGGTCGTGGCGCCCCGTGAATGATAGGAGAGGTGGGGTGCCACTGTGCGAGCAGGTCGTCTGCTCGCGACCGATGGAGAGGTGAGGCGAAGGCCGTGCAGGTGTGGTGGTGCACCCGTGCTGAGTGCCACCGAGGAGCACCGCAATGGTTGGTCTGCTGTCGATAGCGCTTCGGCGGTGGGACGACGGATCGTGGCCTGGACCCAGCGGTAGCCCACTCCGAAGGCGAGTCAGCCATCGCCTATCTCGAAAGCCTCGACGGCGAGCATTGATGCATCAGCCGCTGAATGGCGAGCGCGTGTAGAGCGCTCGCTCCCGGCCTGCAGAGGCCATCGGCGGCGGGTAGCTGACGCCGATGCTACTGCCCAGCTGTCGCGATGTACCTCGGCTGCGACTGCCATGCTGCGCTCTCTGCTGTCCTTGTGTCGGGGCAGGTGAGTCTGCTCATAGCGACTCAGTGGAGAGCGCCTTGTCGCTCCTCCGGTGAGATGAATCGCCTCGTGCGGTGGCTGTCGATCATGGTGGACGGCGTTTCCGCTTGACCAGTGGTGAGCGCGATGTGTACGCCTTCGGCTCGAGCGCACTGCTCTGAGGCACCTGCGACGACACGCACGACGGTCTCCACGCGCCAGCTCTCCCACGCCACCTCGTGGTCGCGGTGTCCGTGCTTCGCCCTGATAGGTGGGGTCCATGCTGCCCAGGGCGGTGGGGTCGCAAGGCTGTGGGCGGTCTGGCTCCGCAGCGTCGGCATTGTCGATGACGAAGGCGATGGGTGTGCCAGCGTCGCGCCTCGCCGAATACCCGAGAGGAGGCGCTGTGTCGCTCTTTCGCGCACGGAGTGGTGAGGTCGCTTCGCCCGCCTTGTCTGCGACGTAGAGCCTCCTCGTGGCGGCTTCGTCGAGTGGCGAAACCTGCGGGGAAGCACAGTCGAGCACACGCGCGAGGCGTGGTCCGTGAGGACTCACCGAAGGAGGTTGGCAGCGAAGACCCTGCCGAAGGTATTCACCCGTGATGGGCGGGTGAAGGGGTGATAGCAGAGCACGGATGCTCTGAGCCTGGGCTCCGGGTAGCCGTGCTCTATGGTCACAGCGATGGCAGTAGCAGCCACAGCCACCACGGCCACCGCAACTGTTACGTGGCCTGCGTGGTCGTGGTCATGGTCGCAGCCACGGCCGCAGCCGCATCATGTCCGCCGATAGAACACCGATCTCTCCGGGCGTAGCATCGTGGACTTCGCTGATAAGCGCCGATGAAGTGGGTCTTCGCCTGCCGCGGTTGAAGTCCGAATACGACGACTTCGTCCTTTAGATCTCGAGGACGCTTCGCAGACGTGAAATCTGTCCGTCGAGGGCGTGATATGCAGAGCACGTCGCAGCGACCAGGCATCGGCTATGCCTTCGCTGTCTACAGCGAAGATCTCACGGGGCAGCTCCTGGACAGCTTCTAGTCAAGAGAGGCTCGCCAATGAGCATCTTCGCACGCGAGGACGAAGTCGAGAACTTGTCTATGAGGCCGAAGACGACGCTGCTTCTCAGGCGGCAGCATCTGTACCCATACCCTGGATGTACTCCAGAAGGACGGGTCGGTGGTCTGCTCCATCAGGATACCGCTCGTTCTCATCACCGACGTACGGCTCGTGAGTCGAGTGCGACGGGCAAATGGGTGCTATCGTCACCAATCTACACTATGATATTTAGGATGAATAATGGGATGCTCTACCTCATGCAAGGCGGGGGCATCGCCGAACTGGCGCTAAAGTTAGCTAATTCTCATGAATGAGCGGGGTATGCGCGCCACTGTGTAGACTCCTCGTGCGTCAGCTACGATGACTCTTCTGGGAGGATTGATGTGAACCCTATATTAGCCATGACGAAGCTATGAAGACTGTTGCCAGGTCCCTGTCCTCTATTTTGAGTGCTAAGGTATCGCACGCCCAGCTCCCCGATGTACCTCTCAGTGGTTACGCAAGCCTTCGCTTTATTGCGTGTATTCTCTTATATCATGGAGGAAAAGCCGTTCTTGTGAAGAAAAAAGCGCCTTCACGTAGTGATTTTTCGTCTATGTACGTAGTCATAAGACCAGGTACGATCGGTCCAAATATCACGTACGTGAATATTAGAGGCCACGTACGTGGTCAAACTTATCTACCACTCGTCTGCAACTTTTTATCCCTATGCAAAAGCAACAAACTAAATATAGATTAAATGCTCGAGCTATATGGGTTCGTCCCAGCGCGACCAATAGTTCGTACCCTATATGGGTCTGGGGTGGTACCTTCGTGGAGGCGGGAGGATGAAGGGTAGGGCGCTGTAGAGGCTTAGAAGGGATAGCCGATAGCCGGATGGAAGCCTAAGGCATCGCGGAGCTGGGGATGTGTACCAGCCACTTCGTGTCATTCTGGTGAGGAGGTGGTACACCGTCAAGCGCACGACGAGAACGAGAGGTCATAGCGCAGGCCCGGCTCCCTTTCTGGCGACTTGGTCGAGGAACTTCAACGACGCTAGCTGGTGCAGCCCCAGGGCAAGGAAGGTGTCAGGGCACCAGGAGCCATACATTCCCCGCATCGAGGAAGGCAGCACCGTAGCAGCTGCCGAGAAGAAGGTGACGACGAATTAAACGTTCGCCTCGAGCTTGAATTCATACGCGGTCCCATGAAGGAGTAGGCATTGACGGTCGTAGGATTGTAGCTCCCTGGGCCAGAGAGCTTCACGTACCGTGAGGCTCGAATGCTATTAGCCCGACAAGAACTATAGATATAAGGCGCCGTAATGTAGCATTGCCATAGGGATAAGATAGCTCCGTGGCGAAGTGCGTAGCCAGCATCATAACGCGGTCGATGCGGTAGGAGTAGCGGAGGTCAATGGCCTTGAGCGAACTGTGCGAAGAGACACCGAGAGCGTCTTGTGTCGTTGTGCGCACTCACGACCAGGCCCTCATCGTAGCATTGACGATTCCTACTCACTGGTTTGAGGCTGCATGGTGTGAACCGTCCTCGCGGTGGGTGTTATGGGTGAAGCCGTAGCCGATCTCTTGGGAATGAACTGATTGTGGCTGACCCAAGGGCGGGGTTGGCGAGGATAGAGCTGATTGAAGCGCTCCGTCGTGCGGGTCAGCCGGTGAAGTTCCGGGCTGAGCGGCGTGACCTGATAGCTCCATCGGCTCTCGACGGCTGGAAGTTGTAGTCCATCGTGGAGGGAGCGTGGGGTATAGTGGCGTGATTGACCTCTGCAGGTGACCTTGAAGCTCGTCGACGTCCAGGCCCTTGTGGTACGCATCGATGAGGCAGGGAAGAAGAGGATCGAGGGAAGGTGAGGAGGGTCGGCACCAGGCCTGATGGCTGATGATGAACTTGCCAGTAGGGTCTGCAGACTACCGCCCATCTGCCCTCGCAAGGGCCAGAGACGCTGTGACTTCTCCCCACCGCCGAGAACGTTGCTTCGCTCGATGGCAGCCGAGATACCTGTTGATGAAGTCCGTGGACTTACGCGCTGAAGAGAGCCGCCCCGGGTAGGTGCTCGGGGCTTGTCCTTCTGAGGAGGATCTCATCAGATCAGGCATTGATGCTCTGCGACGCTCGAGGAGTAAGGGCGCTGTACGGCGGTCAGTCGCTCTTGCTACGCATCGCTGTGCTATCTACCCACTGTTAGGTCCTTTGAAGGTCTCACGAGGGTGAAGTAAATTCTACGGAGGAAGGCATTGACGGTGCCGATAGTGTGCGCTCTCTCCGGACTGCTGTGGAAACTTGCCTGGGCGGATGCGGACACAGGGTCTTCAACGTGCCAGAGGGCGGACGATGGGGCGACCCGAGTAGTACCATGAAACGATGCTGTCGGTGAGCTACTATCCCCGTCGTGGTGGCGAGGTTCGTGAGGCTTCAGGGTTCTTCCGAGGAGCTGGCAGACATGATCTTTACACGCCACTGGCGCACTTCCCGGGAAGCGATATCGTAGAAGCACTGTGCGACCAGTGCACACGCTGTGTGGGGTGATAATTGTCAGCCGTAGCCGTGCTCAGACTTGAGGTAATAATGTACGTGCTTTCACGGAGGAAGGCACAGGTGATGGTGCAGTCATCCTCGGAGTGCAGCGATGGAGAAGGGCGTCCCTTCTGCAGGGCACTGAGGCGGTGATGGTAGAAGGTATCTCCCAGGGCGGATGTAGACACGAGAAAGTACTGCACGCGCTGTCTAAGAGGAAGAAGCGGACCCAGGCGCATCCTTGGTCACGAGCCTGCATAGAGTCTGCAGTGGCGGGGATGATCTCGAGCTGGTCGTGGCGCGGAGGTAGCCCGTGCTCACGGGTGTCTGCTGGGCGACCGCTTGGCACAGGCTGGGGCTGACGTCTCGCATCCCAGACAGGCAGCGGTGAGGCGACGCATCACGCGCCCGCAACGTAGAGGTCGCAGTGCATGTGATGGCAGAACTCCAGGAGAGCAAAGGGAAGCGTATGACTGCTACAAAGACCGATCCGTTGGGCGCATGGTTGAGGCGGCGCTCCTCGGCAGCAGCTATCGCCTGCTCAGCGTAGAGTCTGCGGACGGTCGGAGACCTGATCTTGCGGATACCTGTAAATCTGGTCATCTGGACCCCTGATACTTCATATGAAACGCCCGAGGCAAGGGTGCGAGCGACAGGAGGCCGGGTAGTGAGGATATGCATAGAGAGTGGGATAGGTGTTAGATAGGGAGGGCTGGAGGCCTTACTTCGCTTATTGGCAGAGGGTGAACGTCGAGTCGCTTCGTGAGAACTCAACTGAGTCGAAACGTATCAAAGACAGGGCTTCATGCCTGACAAGGAAGAGCGTCGTCGTGGTGTCGGTCGTCGTCTTCTTACTTGCGGCGGAAGAGGGTCAGTAAAGCTGGACATCTTGCGGTATGACGTACCCACCGTCTCGAAACTCCCCTTCGAGGACGTTATCGGTGACGAACATGGTAGAGACTGAGGTACTGCTCACGCTCTTATCGAGCTGGTACTGCAGCGATACGTTGTCGGTCTGCCCTGGTTCGTCACGCCTGCCACTCACCTTACCGACGATGATACATTATGCGGTCATTGTAGAAACGGCGGCACAGGCTATGAAGTGAGGTCGTGTGAGCGGCCTCACCCGAAGAAACCATCGTGATGATGCGACGCGCCGGTTGAGGTCGGTACCTTGGAGAACACCTGCGGTCTTGTTGATCTGCGACTGCGGAGTGAGGTCAGTGCAGGTTGAGGTCCAGATTACCTGCTTTGAGCCACCACCAGATACGCCACCTGTCGCCATGAGGGGCGATGAAACTTTGCTAACTCTGCTCTTCGCGGTCATCGATCGAAGATGCTATTTTGCACGGAGGTTCTCCGGGCAGAATACCGGCTGAGTCATCTTGCTGACGTGGTCATGATGAGGATGCTGACGTTGAAGTTCACACGCTGGGAGTTCTCCGACGAGCTGAATACGGTAGCCTTGACCTTATTGACCCGCGGAGAAGTTGGTGGGGGTTGGATGATATAGGTCCCGTCCGGTGAGGGTGCTGGTGGGGTCGATGGAAGCGCTTGTGCCCGGCAAGGAGGGTGGCTCAGCTCGCCACCACCCTCATCTCGTAGCCTTACGTCATTATCGACTTTCGCCGTGGGGCGGATAGGTGGTAGACGTACCGCCCCCTGAGCATGGACATGGTCCGTGCCGCCCGCCGTGGTCGCGCCGATGCGTACCGAGGGTCCACGTTGATCGTCGGGTTCATCAAGCCCACAAGGAGGTCGGCGCGGCCTCTACCTTCTTCGAGTGAAGAGGGGTGTCGAAGTCGATAGATTGGACGAGCTGTCAGTCTGCTGGCTGGCTGTCAGCGGGTCTTCGCTTGCATGACGTAGGTGGAGTTCGTGTACCGCTGAGTACGTTCACGCTGCCGCGGGCGCTCGCGGTGAGTAAAGCCGTAGCCGCCGCGTGTCGAGGGCGATGATCTTACCATAGAGGGCTGGTCATCGCGGGTGGGGCGAGGGCTCGTCGAGGAGGGTCAGCTCATCAGGGTGATGCGTAGCAGCGAAGCCGTGGCCTGTGGTGTGGTGCTCTGCGTGTCGAGGCCATGGTATGAGATCTGCCTTCTTCGGATCTCCTGAGGGACGTGCGCATAGTGGTCCAAAGAAAGATGTCTGAGCCCTCCATGCGTGCAGGATGAGAGTCGAGCAGGGAATTGTGTCCCGTGAGGCGGTTGAGGGTTCAGCATGCCACTGTTGGGGTGCAGTCTGCGAGGAAGAAAGTGGCTCGAGTGAGCTTCCTGAGAGTCTGATGCTCCCGTTGGCTGTCCCGCAGAAGCGTGGTGCTATTCTCCGCGAGGAAGGGTTCTCATAGCTCCAGCAGAAGGAGGGATGTAGTGTGAGTGTCCCCTTAGCGAGAGAGACCTTCTCACAGCAGTAGAGTCACATCGATGCTCATCGACAGCTGACCGTTGTAGCCGATCTCCTGTGATGTGGTGGGAGTCATGCTGCGTGGCTCGTAAGAAGAGGAGGAGGTGAAGTGGCCCGAGCTTCTTGTCCTCGTAGCGTGGGTCGCTGATGGAGGTCGCCTGAGTCGTGGGCTGCTGGCTGGGGTCGCCCTACGCTGATAGTGGACGTCACGAAGAAGATGCCCACCGACATCAGGTGAGCCCCAGACTGCAGTGAGTCCTCAAGATGGAGGTTGCTTGATGCTGAGTAGGATGTCCTGTACTCCTGGTGTCTCTTCGGTGCCCTGCAGAAGACTGCCTCCTTTCTCTTGTGAGCTTGAGTGAGCGGGAGGAAGTTGTCCCGCTTGCGCAGGCTAAGCTGGTTGTCGGGGTTGATGGTGTGAGTCATTGGAGGCGTGCAGGCGGTCACCGAGGAAGTGGAGGCTGGTGAGGCCTCCTCGACCAGCTGCCCGAAACCTCGGCTGCATGTGACCGTTTGTCGCTCATCCTGATAGAGACGTCAGTGCCCGCCCTGTGAGGCTTGTGCGTAGGTCGGTGCTGATGGTGAAAGCCCTCTTGCTGTCGCGAGGTGGGACTTCATCACCATGCCAAAAGAAGGACGAGCGACATGCTGTCGCCACGTGAATGAGGCGTGCGCTCAGTAGAGATATTGGGCTGGGCGGCGTTGATGCGGGGTGTCGATGCGGAGATCGGAGAGGGCTACGTTGTACTGACATCTTGGGGAGAGGTGGCGGGTTGGCTGTCAAGAGCCCACGGCGATGATGCAGCTCAACTAGGTATTGTGAGCGGATTGTCCTTGCCCATGGAGGCTGAGGGTCATGCAGGGAGGTGGACGGCTGAATCCTCCAGTGTACTTCGTCGCGGACTTCCCTGAGGGTGATGAGCTCGATCTGACGGAGGGTCTCATCAGTGGGTGGTGACGTCCTTCTGTGCTGGTGGGGCTGCTCCCGACGTGGGGGAGGGCCTTCGTATCGCTTGAGTGAGGCCAGCATGGATGTCTTGTGGCGACGTGGATACATGAAGCTCAGCCTGTGGTGGGGCGATCTTCTCATCGCCGTAGTGAGCTCATGCCATCAAGCACGGCCTGATGGTGTGCGTGCCTGAGTCGAACGGGACTCACAGCTGCATAGCTTCCTGCAAGGGGCGTCTCGGGAGGCCCAGGCGCTGGAGGTCGAGGTCAACAGGCTCCAGCCCTGATACCTGTGTGATGCCTTGGCGGAGAAGATCCCGTCAGCTGGAGCCATAAGTTGCCCCAGGGTTCATGCTGTTGAGGAGGCCGAGGGTTCCCCTGACTGGAGGAGCCGTCGAGGGTAATGTCTTGCAGATGCATACTACCCGGTTGCCTCATGCGGTCGACCTCGGATGGGAAAATCTATGTATGCGGGCAGTGGATCGAGCCGCGCCTGAAGCTGCGTCGGGCTAACCAGCCCGATGGGTCCTGGGGCATGAGTGGCGTCGTCGGTATCCTGCGCCTTCGGTACCAGGTCCTTAGGTCTTGGTGGCCTCGGTGAAGTGCCCTTCAGCTGGAGCTTGCCCGTGCCCTCCTCTGCTGCAGGGTCACCCACATAGCGACCTTGACGGATGTCGATGTCGCCAGAAGATCGTGAGGGCTGAGGGATGCGATAGGTCTTAGCTTGCTCGGGTGCGAGGAGGCCGAGGAGTGATATTGTGGGACCTACACGCTACGGGCTTGGAACAGCGAGGCGAGTGCATCTCAGGACTTCGTGAGCGTACCCGAAGATTGAGGTCGAGGATGTCGGGCCCACGAGCTCGGCTGACGAATCTATGTGCCGTGGTGTCCCAGTCAGCTCAGCCTGCATCTTGGGTGGAGCAGGGAGGCGGTGGCGGGCAAGGTGTTGAAGGTTTGCGCCATCAGGTCTCTTGGAGCGTCTTTCACTGCGAAGGGAGGATGTCTTGATGCCGAGAGGTGTTGGTGGATGGCTCAGCTGTGCCTTGCAGGTCCGGACTGGGAGGCTCAGGGCATGGAGAATAGCCTTGATGGAGGAGGCATCAGTGATGGTCAAGCCCATCAGGCACATATGAGCTGTCCATCTGATAGCGTCGCTTTCGAGATGGAGGAGCTTTCATTGATTGCTCCTGGAGCTGTGCGTGCCGTAGAAGGAGGCTAAGTCGCATACCCTCCAGAGTCAATGTCCTCACCCCTCGAGGTGGAGGTCATGGAGCTGAGATACTGGGGATCGAAGAACGGTAGCTTGAGAGTTCTGATGAGCAGGTGGCGCAGACTCTTCGCATCGATCTTGGTGTGCTGACCTGGGCGCAGTTTTGTTGAGGTCAGCTTCTCCGCGGTCGATCTTGAGGCGGTCGACATCCGCATCGATGAGGTGAATCCAGCGGCATGGCGACCTCAATACGGTCTTCTGCAGAGTCGATCTCGCGCTTTTACGGATGAGCCACTTCAGCGGCTCACTCTCTTCCTCAGGCTTCTTCGTGGTGTCGGTCGAGTGGTAGCGGATGTAGCCCCCTGGGTCATTGCGAGGCGGTTGAGGTCCACGCGCTCCTTGTTGAGATCAACGAAGAGCTGCTCGGCCGTGGCTGCTGGGAGGTGTACTTGCAGCAGGGCTCAAGCCGAGGCTATCGCGCTGATTGTAGGTCAGGCTGTCGAGAACAATACGAGGAACCTCGACTTGACTGTCGAAGGAGAGGACGTAGGGTTGGGGGAGGGCTGGGTGCTACCGAGATGAGGGGTTGTCGCCAGGACTGCGGAGGTCTGTAGCTTCTGAAGCGGGGTCGAGGGGAAGGCGAGATGGATGTTTCCCGACAATACCTGCATCCAGTTTTTCTCCGATAGGTGAGCAGCGGTGCGCTGTACGACAAAGCGCTGCGGGCGGTACGTATGGTAGTACTGCTACAAGAAGGAGTGGGACGAAGGGCGTGAGGAGGATTCCACAAGATAGCTTGATGTGCTTGGGCGTCGGGACATCTCAGACGAGGTTGCTTCAGGGATGCTGTTAATAGGTGCGGTACCAGTCGAAGAGGCGCTGTACGCCGTCCTCGATCTACCTGATGGTGCCAGCCAAGGCTGTGGAGCTTCTCTACAGAGGTGAGCTTGCATCGTGCCCAGTCGAGGCACTGTTATCCCTCGATGCCCTCAAAAGCCGATGGTGCGGGCGATAGGCGTAGCCAGCTCACCGATCGTGATCTCCTTCCCTGTGCCGATATTGACGTGGCAGTTGCGGATGGGGCTACCATCTTGGGGACAGGTGACGAAGTCCGTATTGAGAAGGATATGTACCGAGGGCATCGGCCATATCTTCACTCCAGAGAATTCTCTCGGCGGGTGACCTGGGCCCCAGAGAGGTTGACTTGGCCAGGGTGGATGCCGAAGCGCTCGCGAGCGTGAGGATCGTCGCCTCATCTCCTGTGCCACCTTCGCCAGCGACAGGGCGCTTGCTGAGGTCTGTCGTACGCAGCCTGCCCGGTCCTTGCTGCAGACGATCAGCAAGGTGATCTTTGCGATCATCGCTGGTGGGACGTAGCTATTCTCGAGGTGGAAGTTGTCGTTGGGACCGTAGGGGGTTCGTCGGCATGACTGCGATGTAGTTCGTGCCGTGCTGGAGTTGAAGCTCTCGCGATCTTGAGGTCCTGCGATCTTGGCGATGGCGTAGGGCTCGTTGGTGTCACTCAGAGGAGCCGTGAGGAGAGCTTCTTCACGGAGAGGCTGCTCAGCCTCTCTGGGATAGATGCAGGTGCTGCCGAGGAAGGAGATCCTTTACGCCGTGGCGGAAGCTCTCTCCGATGACGTTCTGCTGTATCTGGGGTTGTCGTAGATGAAGTCAGCGCGGTGGGTGTGTTCGCTCATGATTCCCCCGACGTGTGCAGCACGGGATCACCGCCTCAGGGCGCTCCTGCATCGAAGAATGCACGTACAGCGACTGGGATCCGTCAGAGATCAGCTCACCGTGGGTACGGCCGACAAGGTTGGTGATAGCCACGCTGCTCGAGTTATGCCAGATGGCGGAGCCTACAGGCCCCGATTGCCCTGCGACATAGATCTTGGTTGAGAGGGAGAGTTTGGGCTGGGTCGCAGTGGGCGTACCTTGCTGGGATTGGACGTAGGCGACATCGTGGCGTACCATGATGCGTACCAGCTCTTCGAAGGAGGTCTTGCTGAGGATTCCATCGAGGGTTCCTTGGCCTTCGTGGGGTCACCCAAGAGGTCTCTACTTCGGCAGGGCGGAAGTACTTGGGTCGACATCATCGACGGACACGACCTGGCTGGCGATGTCGATACCACGCTCTCGACGCCTTCGCCACTCCCAGCGTGGGTCGATACCTCACCTCGTGGGCTCGCTCGGTGAACTCACAGTACGAGGTGCTGCTCACCAGTAGCGATGACGAGAGTCCTCAGGGGTGTCGTGCTGCGAGCATGAGCCACATGCACTCGACATGGTCACGGGCATAGCCCCAGTCGCGCAGGGCACTGAGGGTTCCCGAGGATGAGGCTTGTCACTGCTCTCCTGCTGCGATACGAGGCAGCGGCGAGGTGATCTTGCGGGTGACGAAGGGTCTCGCCGGCGCTCACTCTCGTGGTTGAAGAGGATACCGTTGACGGCAGGGCATACCGATAGCTCTCGCGGTGGTTCTTGGTGATCCAGAAGCCGTAGAAGCTTAGCTACCCCATAGAGCACGGGGTGAAAAGGTGTCGTCTCACGCTGGGGATCTCCTGCACCAGACCAAGAGGCTCGGAGGTCGAGGGCCTGATAGATCTTCGTCTTCTTCTCAGCCCGAGGATGCGGACGGCCTCGAGAGACGTAGCGTGCCCGTGGCATCGGTCTCAGCGGTGTACTCAGGTACATCGAGAGACCTTCACATGGCTCTGAGCTGCGGGTTATAGATCTCGTCGGGCTGGGTCTGCTGGATGATGCGGATGAGCGAGACTGGGTCGGTCATATCGCCATAGTGCAGGTTGAGTGCCCGACTACGCTTCATCATCGCACCCATTCCTCAAGTAAAAAGGTGCTCGATGCGCTCCGTGTTGAGAGGACGAGGCGTCGGATGATACCATGGACTTCGTAGCCCTTCTCGATGAGGGAACTCTGCGAGGAAGGGCCGTCCTGGCCCGTTACCCCGGTGATGAGTGCGACCTTGTTCGTGCTATATCTATTGGTCTTATCTATTCGGTATACGGTAGGGGTTCCTACCCCTCTTTAGAATGGGGGTAGAGACCTGTGGGTCAGGTTGACACCCTCGTGAGATCTCGACGGCCTCGTCGCTGTGCCTGCGTCGTAGCAGGGTGAGAAGCCCTCGGGGAGCCTGGAAGGGTATGTTGGAGGTGGCCGAGCTTGCTGTCCGTAGACCTTCTTGGGAACTTCCCGAAGATAGGCAGTGCGGCAGCAGCTGACCGAGGTCATGGAGTTAAGCACGCTACGCTCTTCACCACCTGCCAGCAGCCAGCTACGAGGTCAGGGAGTGAAGCCCATGAACCAAGTGTCACTGTTATTCTGCGTCGTGCCGGTCTTACCGCCCAGTGGCATCTGCAGGCCGAAGGAGGAGCGCAGGCGTCCCCCGTCACTGCCGTAGACGACGTTTCTGGAGCATGTGAGAGCATCTTGTGTGCGGCATCGGCGGTCAGCACCTCAGTCATCTTCGGAGCGAAGAGTGCGACGATATTGTACGTGCATATCCTCGATCTGAGGTGACGAGGATGGGATCTACGTACGCCGTCATTGACGAAGGTGGTGTGGCCAGAGACCATCTCGCCGACGGTCGCTTCCGGGAGTACCGAGCGACACTAGCCATCAATAGCCTCAATGGGGCCGTAGACCATAGGCTCTCAAGAGACGCTTGAAGGTCAGCGGAGAGGTACGGCTCATCAGCTCGGCCGTCACCCAGTTGTCAGGTTCTGAAGACCCCACTGGATGAGAACCATCTCACCGCGCGGCGGTGGTTGGTAGTACAGTGGAGTCAGGTCTGTCCATTGTCGAGGCGGTGGGTACGCTGTACGTGGGTACCTGATCGCGGGAGAAAGCCCCGTCGATCATCGCCAGTGAAGTAGAAGGAAGGGCTTGATGATAGAGCCCCGTCTGACGGCGCCCGTCAGTACCATGTCGTACTGGAACTGGGAGAAGTTGATGTCACCCACATAGGGCAGAACTGGCCGTTGTGAGGTTCATCGCTACTGAAGCCGAGCGGAGGATCCCTTCATGTAGCGGATCGAGTCGAGGGGCGTCATCACCGTATCCGCTGACCGCCAAGACCAGACCTGCATCTTCGTCTTGCGGTCGGGCTGTGCACGGATCTCCCGGAATCCGACAGTCCGTCCTCCTTGCCCCAGACGCCAGCGCTCAGACTGGCGGAGTGGCGCACTCAGGATCTTCTTTCGCGGTCGTCGGCAGGGTGAGGTGCTGGAAGGGATCGCCACCACGGCGCGGCGCTTCGCGGTCGAAAGCAGAGCTGGAGATACCCTGCGAGGTGCTCCTCTGCGGCCTCCTCAGCGTAGCGCTGCATGGGGTTGATCGTCGTATAGATCTTCAACCCGTCTGTATAGATATGTGCTGGGGAGCCGTCAGGCTTGCGGTTCTTAATACCAGCCGTAAGTGGGTTCGTCTCCACTGGATGCTGTCGTCATGGAACTTATCGTACTGCCACGAAGCATAGTCACTGCGGTCAGGCTTGTCTGCCATCATGATCTTACGCAGGTGCTCACGGAGTAGGGGCTATACCCTGCCTTGTGGTCCATGCGGTGGAAGGATGTCTTGATGGAGAGGCGGGAGTCGACTTGCGCTCTGTGAGGGTAGCCAGCCTCCATCTGCTGGAAGACGGTGTTACGTCGCTCCATGGGGAGGGCTATTAGGCGCGGAGGATGGGGTTGTAGATAGGGTTCTTACACATCCCGATGAGCATCGCGGCTCCTGGAGGTTAAGCTCAGCGGGCGTCTTGCCAGAAGTGGGTTGAGGCAGCCGGCGGATCCTACAGCGTTGTGAGGAAGTCGAACTGGTTCAGATACATCACTTGGGATCTCCTCCTTCGTGTGTGGCGCTCGAGGCTTGGCTGCGATGAGCCCACTCCACAGGCTACTTCATCATGCAGGTGAAAGAGTTGGAGCTGGGAGGAGAGTGAGAGCATCTTGGCCCGCTGCTGGGTGATGGTACTACCACCTGCGCTCTTCTGCTGCAGTGGACCCCGTCTTGAAGATGGCACGTGCGAGGCGAGACGGAAGTCCCAATGCAGGTGCCCCTCAGAGCAGACGTCTTCCGTAGCGATGAGGAGCCTTGACGAGGTTGGGCGAGGTCCCTTACTCAGTCAGCGAGAGGGCGCCGGTTGGAGCCCCCGTGCGCATAGGAACCGATGACCTCTACCATCAGCAGCGCGAGGACCTGGAGGCATGTTGTCGATCGGGTTCTGGAAGCTGCTCGATCGAGGGTAGGGTAGCTATCACCCCGTGGAAATAACGAAGATGCCACTAAGATGCTTATCCAGACCAGTGCAAGGTCAGCCAAAGCAAGGACTTGATCTTATGTTTCATCTAATAATTTGTCATCTGTCACCTCTTCATTGGTGGGCTGTGAGATTGCCCCAAAGAGGTGCTGTGGAATGCCGTTCTCCGTCTGGATCCACAGGCGCATACTCAGCACAAAGTTGTTAGCTTTTCCCTACTTATTGGAAAGTGAAAGCTTATCGCTTAGCGGTAGGAGGGAGGTCGATGAGGGAGAGGTACTATGCAGGCCGTCCCCCGAGATGAGCAGTATCTCGCTCGTCTGGGGACGCATCTATATATTATGGTATAGCCGCTGTGGCTACTGAGAAGCTTAGGTGCACGATGATCTCGTCACGGAAGATGAAGTGACCAACCGAGCGGTTGTTGCTTGCCTTCACGCGGACATCAAGCGCCACGCTCCTTCATCAGGAAGGAGAAGGTCTCGAGACGAGGCTTATAGATATCCTCAGGGTGAGCGTCTTCTGGCGAGCTACTGCGCGGAAGTTCACGCCGTCGTCACTCAAGAGGATCTCTACATCACCGGGCATGTAGACCCTGGACGCGCTCCTGCATGAACTTGGCGAAGATATGGCTGAGATCCGATCACGGCACCAGGGTCGATCGTCACGTCCATGGGTGGTGAAGCCCTGCAGCGACCATCGAGGTAGGGGTGGGCGTACCACCACACCGTCGATGAGCGCGTGAGCCACCTGCGGGGTGGCGCTCATTCACGATGCGGTCGTGGGTGATCTTCTTGCCGATAGCCTTGTGGTAGTCGGTGCGGAAGGAGATCATCGAGCGGCCTCGATCATCTTGTCGCCCTCGAAGAGGCGGGCTGACGATGAGGTCGCGTGAGGTAAGGGCGTACTGCCGTGCAGCGGGCGAGGCGAGCTGTGGGCTCTGTGTCGTCCGTCGTGCAGCGGATATCGGCTGTGGGGCGCTCACTGTCGAGAGCTACAGAGACGAGGTGCTTCACGGTGTCGGCCCTCGTTGATGGCACGATACGACGCGAGGATAGACGTTGATGCACGCTTCTTGAGTTTCGGGACGTGGTGAGTTCCGCGTCAGGAAGTTCTTGTAGTCACGATCCTGCTGGGAGCGTCCATGCGCACTTCCGAGAGGTGCCAGGATACGGGAAGAGCATGTATTCGGCATGGGGCTCATCGAGGACGTACTCCCGTCAGAGGTTGGCCTGTACACCGAGGACGATGCTTGAGTCTCGGCAGGCGTCAGTTCCTTGGGTACGAGGGTTGTGCGAATAGACCTTCTCCAGAGGAATGAAGCCGCCATTGGCGCGGGGCTCGTGATCGGACTCACGCTGATAGAGGTCGAGATGAGACGTGGCTGATCAGGGGTGAGGATGACATCGTGGCCTTTCGCCAGCTGCCTGGATGGCGCCCTCTTCGCCACGCCAGCTCATGACCGTAGCGTCGGGGCAGACCACCCATGAGGTCTCATCCCAGCCGATGAGCTTGCGGCCTTGCTGTTGGTGCTTCTCGATACGGCGGATCATGTAGCTCTGGAGCTCATGCTCGTCCTTGAGTCCTTCGCTCTTCATACGTGCCTGACGCGCACTTACCCCAGTGCTTCATCGTGGCTTCGTCACCACCGATGTGGATGTACTTCGAGGGAAGATCGCCTATGACTTCGTCGAGGATATCTTCGCAAAGAACTTGAGGGTCTTCTCGTTCCCGATACATGCGTCGGGTTCTCAAAGGCCCATTCGTTGAGACAACTCAGGCTCGGGATAAACGCGAAGATCTCATTGCTATGTCAGGGAGCTCGATCTCGGGGATGACCGTGATGCCGAGGCGGGTGGCGTGGTTGAGCACGGCATGGATGTCCTCCAGGCTGTGGTAGCCGCCGTAGCTCCAGGGGTGCCTTCAGTCGACAAAGCGGCGATCCTTCTGCCACCACTGATCCCAGTCACTTACTGTGCGGAAGGCAGCCTTCTTCGTCAAGGGGATATTTCTTCGAGGCGCCAGCCACCACCGTCGACGGTGCCAGTGGAAGCGGTTGGGCTTATAGCGAGCATCTCATCGAGACGGATGATCATATAGCGGTTCATGAAGTGGCGCGGGACGTCGAGCATCACCCGCGATAGGCCAGGCGTGCTGGGTCAGTGATGGTGAGGGTAGGGTGAGGGCTCCTCCCGTGCTGCTGGGTGATCTGGGAGGACTGCGTACCCTGCCGGAGACCCGCTTCATCACGGGCGGTGAGGTGATCCCTGCTTGCCGATCTCGAGGCGGTAGCCTTCGAGGCCTGGGACGGAGGCGTCGAGACGGGTCGTGATAAGACCCCTTCATGCGGCCTTTAGCGGCGGGTCGTGGTGAGGACTGCTTCTTGGGTCCGTCGCTGAGGCAGGTGCTCCAGCGGAGAGACGGAGGGTACAGGGCAGACGGGCGATGCCCGTGCCATGGTGACACGCTTACAGGGCGTGGGATGGGCTGAAGGCTATCCACAGCCGCCTCAGCCCTGGTAGCGAAGGCTCGTCAGGGAGGGACAGGGCAGAGTGCCGTGGGCGTAAAGCCCTGGGTGAGTCATTGCATAGTGCTGTCGATGTAACTATTTAGGGGTAGATATATGTCCGGTATCTGCAAAGATGGCTCTTCCATAGTGCCCTGCAATAATAGGGAGTGGTGGTAACCTATACAGCTGTAGTGACCTTTATTGGGTTGTTGCTCTGCGTAGAGATAAAAGTTGTGGACTAGTGGCGAGATAAGTTTGGACTACGTACGTGGATCTAATATCTACGTACGTGGATATCTGAGTTACGTGCCTGGTCTTTAAGACTACGTACATAGACAGAGGAAAAGCACTACGTGATGGCGCTTTTTTCTTCACGAGAACGATGCTTTTCCCTCCGCTGGATGAGAGGAATACTTGCGATAAGGCGAAGGGCTTCTCGCGCTCCAAGCAATGGGCGGGGATAGTTTGTATCTTTGCTACTGAACCACGGCGAGGTCTTCGCCCTAATGATATGAAGATTTGCTCCGATATCACAGCGTCGTCCCCGAGGTGAGGCCCTTCTCTCAGCTCCTCGGCTATATTCACCTCCACGAAGGGGGGAGCGGTGAGCTCCCTCCAGCGGTGCATATCACCGAGATCTACCGCGGGCGCAATGTCCTCTATCGTGTCGAGTGCCCCGAGGGGGACTTCACGATCAAGCACTTCGGGCGCTTGGCGCTCCTGCGTCGCCTCTACTACGGCTGGACGAGACTCCAGTGAGGCACAGCGCTCTACTGGATGCCGTACAGCTCTCAGCCTATGGTTTGCCACCCCCGAGCCTATCGGCTATGCCGAAAAGCGTAGCGCGCTGGGTGCTCTCGAGGACAGCTATTACGTCACGCGCTACCTCGCCTTCACGGGGGCCAACCTTCAGCATGAGGCTCGCTCGGGTGGGGTCAATGAGTCAGCTAGCGCGTGCGCTGGCACTTTCCTTGCTGAGCTCCATGGTGTGGTATCGTGCACGAAGATCTCTCACCTGGGAATCTCCCTATATATGTGATCGCATGAAGGAGGAGTACACGTTCATGCTCGTCGATCTGAACCATGCACTTCGCTACTCCCGCTGAGCCTGCGTGCGAGCATCCGCAATCTCGATCGCCTCTTCGCCCATCCCCGTGCTACCGAGACTCTTGGACGTGCCTATGCTGAGGCGAGAGGCTGGGATCCTGCGTAGTGCAGTCAGCCCTCGGGCCGCCTGCGATAGCTGAGACCACCGCCTGCCAGGCTGGCACTGCGCTATGCCCAGCGCACCGAAGGATGAGTGCTCCACCTTCCTCCGTCACTACAGCACTATCTCCGCTGGCGTCGCCTGCCGTCATCTCTGCGCCCGTCGAGGGCTGGCGGCGTGCGCTCCATGCCCATGCGGTCGGCCTTCTATGCCCGCTATCTGCGGTGAGGACGTGCGCCGTGCACTCGCCAAGCGTGAGAACTATCCATACCCCCCTCTTGGTCAATGGATCTCAGGGACCAGTCTCGTCTATCAAGTTGCGAGGCTTTCGTCTACGCCATGTCGAGCAGTATGCTCACGTGCCGAAGAGCTTCAAGCTGAGCAGCTCCGCCATATCCTCGCCCGTGCAGCCCGCACGGACGACGGGCGCCATAGCCTTACCCGCAAGACTACGTACAGCTCCTACTGCGCCGATGTGCCCATCGTGAACTACGAGGGCTGAAGGACGATATCGAGCGTGTGACCCGTGGCGAGCGTGATGTCCTCGTGCCTGGGTCTTGCCAGTGGTTCGCCAAGTCCAGCGGCACGACAAGCGACCGCAGTAAAGTACATCCCGTACCCTATCTCCATCTGCGGGACTGCCACTATCGTGGTGGGAGCGATGCGCTGTGGATCTATCTGAGAGCCCCTGACTCCCGCTTCTTCGACGAAGGGCTCGTCCTCGAAGAGTCACAGCCCTATGCCCCTGAGCGGAGGTAGGCTTTCTCGAGGTGATCTCGAGTGCCATCCTCGTCGAGCACTGACGCTTCTCGGAGATATACTCCGTGTGCCTTCGCGCAATACGCTCTGATGAGCGAGTGGACTGCAAAGATGCAGGCCATCGTGCGGAGGTTGCCACCGCTCTCGTGATCAAGAGTCTCTCGGGTGTGCCTTCGTGGATGCTCGTCCTACTGAAGGGTGCTCCAAGCTACAGGGGCGCGAGTCGATCACCGAGTATGGCCCGACCTGGAGGTCTTCTTCCACGAGGATTAGTTTCCTCCTACCGTGTAGCTACGCCGAACTTATCCCCTCTGAGCATGTATGCGCTACGAGGGAACATACAATGCCAGTGAAGCTTCTTCGCTATCAGGATGACCCAGCTGGGCAGGGATGCTCCTGATGCTGGACTACAGGATCTTCTACGGTTCATCCCGCTGGATGAGCTACCCGCCTTGGGCGACTACTCGAGCTGTCGTGCTCCGTCTGGAGGAGGTCGACTCAGGCGTGACCATCATGGTCATCTCGACTCTGGGTGGTCTCTACCGCTACATCATCAGCGATACGGTGCGCTTCACCTCGCTCCACCCCTATCAGTATCGTCATGCACAGGCCATACAGGCTTGTTTCGTCAATGCCTTTGGTGAGGAGGTGATGGTCGCCCAATACCGATGCGGCGCTGGGCAGAAGCCTGCCGTCGTGAATGGCCGTGCACGTGTGGCGAATACGGCAGCGCCACGCTTCTTCTTCGACGAGGAAGGGCCGCCATGGGTGGCTCATTGAGTTCGAGGAGGCTCCCGTGACCTCGCGGCGTTTACCTCCGACCTCGATACGGCTCTGCGGCGCTGAACTCCGATTATGATGCTAGCGCTACGGGGATATGCGCTCCTTCCGCTCACGGTAGATGTCGCTCGAAGGGCTCTTCCACCGCTGGCTCGAGAGCGAAGGTAAGCTCGAGTGGGCAGCACAGGTGCCCCGTCCTCCAGCAGCCGCCACTACCTCGAGGGCGCTTCTTGCCCTCGTCACGCCTTCTTCCTCCGAACTTTAATCCTCCCTCAGCGGTATGAAGTCGAGTCAAATCGCGTCCTTCTGCTCCTCCTCTATCTCTCAGTTGTCCTCAGTGTAGCCTCTATCCCAAGGGCGCATCACTCTCGGATCACGCAGGCGTGCAGTGGCTCGCTGTGTCATGGGCGGTACGCTACTGGTCATCGTCCTGCTCTTCCTCGTGCTGCTGCACGCGAGCGACGCCGTGATCATGCCAGTACGGCTATTACCCCAAGGACAGAAAAGGATGAAGACAGGCAGCTAACCCCCTCTGCTCCATCGTATAAGATAAAGGCTGAGCCCTCCCGCTGTAGGAGGCTCAGCCTCTATATGGAGTCGTGATGCCTGTTCTGTGCGAGGCGCGAGGCCAGCCACGATGACCGTCGTTGATGATCCGAGGCCGGGGAGAAGGACCGAGAGGGCGTCCAGCGAGATGCTGTAGGGTCTCCTGTAGCAGATCGTGTAGATCTGTGGTGCTACAAAGGGTGGTGCAGGAGGCAGAAGAGCATCATACAGACACCCGTCATGAGCGTCCAGCCACCACTCTGTAGGATAGCGAAGGTCTCTGCATCGCCGCCCTCCATCAGCACGCCAGCATCGCTAGCACTGCCGATGACCAGCGTCGTCAGCATCAGCACTGTGGGTATGACGACCTCATTTGCAGAGGATAGCGAGGAGGTGCGCGAGGAGGATCACGCCATGGAGCCCCCATGAAGTAGCGGCGTGTCGGTGAGGCGGATGAGATGCGCTGTCTATGCTTTCGCCTCCGATCTGCACATTGCGTCAGCCAGATGAGGGGCTCCAGCAGGAAGCCGGAAAAGACGAGGGGCACGCCAGAGGACGATGGTGTGCGGTCGATGACCGAGGTATAGATGTACGCGCCAGAACTGCGGTGGACGGTAGGGCGGTGAGCTCGGGTGGAAGGTCGATGCTTCGCCTCTGGCACCGTGCGAAGAGTACCCGTGAGGGAGGCGAACACTGGCCCCCGATACCGAGCAAGACGATGGTGAGCACCGCACCGATGCTTGCCCGGTCAGCGTGAGCCGTCGGCACGCAGCCCCGATGAAGGCGAGCTGGAAGGGATCTGCGTGAGGCCAGCGACCATTACACAGCGAGAAGTTATTCGTGATGAGTAGCGATGGGGCGCTCGCGCTGCACTGTCGATGATGCGGTAGAGACGGCGCCAGCAACATTACAGCCAAGCCCCATGCTCATCGTGAGGGCCTGCTTGCCGTGGGCGCCACTGCGACGGAAGAGTTCGTCGAGATTGAAGGCGACACGGAGGAGGTACCCGAAGTCCTCGAGGAGGGTGAAGAGCGGGAAGAATATCGCCATCGGCGGGAGCATCACCGAGACGACCCATACCGTGGAAGGTACACGCCGATCGAGTGAAAGCCGTCAGCCACCAGGGCTGCCCCAGCCAGCAAGTGTGGTCTTGAGGGAGGATGGAGCGTCCCGACGAGGATATCGCTGAGGGCGAGGAGGGATAGTTCGAGCCGGTGATCGTGAGCCAAAAGACTCCACCCAGCAGGAGCAGCATGATGGGGAAGCCCCACAGGCGGCTGGTAAGGATCCTATCCAGCCGCACGTCGAGCGGCAGACGGCCCGAGGCATAGGCCTGCACGACGACCTCGGGCAGATACGATAGGCATCACGCAGATCGCTTCCAGTGGGCTGGTCGTGGAAGTCTCCCCCGATCTCGATATACGCGCGCGGGCTAAGTCGAGGTAGCTCAGGCTTGTCCGAAGCGGCTGATGATCGAGATCTTCCTCGATGAGGCGGTAGAGCTACCCAGCGACTATTTGGTACGGTGGTGAGCTTCTGTATCTCGGCCTCAAGCGTGCTGATGGCTTGCTCGGTGCGCTCGGTGGGCGGCTCTTGCGGTGCAGGGCGTGCAGGGGATCTCGCCAGGGGCTACACCACGTACTGTCCGAGAAAGCGTGTCGATACCCTTTCCCTGAGCGTGCCTCTCGCCCCGACGACAGGGATACCGAGCCGACAGGAGGCCGTTGAGTCGTCTCGATCTTGTTACGTCGTACCTCATCGAGGAGGTTGACGCAAAGCACAGCACTTATCGGTGATCTGGAGCACCTGCAGAGAGGTTCTATGTGCGCTCCAGGCGGTCGCATCCGCGCCCGACCGACCGTCACGTCGGGGCGTGAAGGATGAAGTCACGTGCGATCTCCTCATCCTCCGACGTGGAGAGGGTACGTGCCGGGGAGGTCGACGATGTGACTATACGTCACCAGCGGCGGCGAACGACCCCTCGACGCTACGGTCTTGCCGGGCCAGTTGCCCGTGTGCTGCTTGAGGGCCGGTGAGGGCGTTGAACAGTGCTCTTCCCTGTGTTGGGGTTCCCCGCCAGGCGATGGTGGGCGCGCATCCTCGGTGTGCTCGCCACGCGCTGCAGGGTAGAGGCGGGGCAGGCGGCAGAGGAGCAGGCGGAGTTATTCGGTTGCTGAGGCGTGGGGACGTTGGATGAGGATGTATCGGGCTGATCATGGCGCAGAGCGATAGCGGCTCCACGCACGATATAGGCTGTGAGGGTTGCGCAGGGACTGTGCGTGTCGATGCGGATCGAGCTACCACGCACGAAGCCGAGTCCATGAGACGGCGGCGCCAGCTCCGGCAGGAGGGAGGCCGGAGATCGTGGCCTCCACGCCCCTCAGGTAGTCGAGTGAGACGTATCCGTGTCTTCGGGTGGCTCATCAGCTCTTCCTCCTTCAGGGCGAAGGGTAAAACACCACAAAGGCGGTCGGGAGCTCCAAGGCTTCTCCCTCGTAGTAGATCTGTGAGCTGGGCGCTCTCGAGGGCGATTGAGTCGGAGAGTCGCAGTGTCAGCCCTGCGTCGATCAGTGGGCGGAAGCTCTCGGCTCGTCGTCCTCGATATTGCTCGACGCCAGTACCACTGACCTTCTGTTAGCTCTTCGATAGAAGGCTGTGCGGTATAGAGGCTCGGTTCCTTGGCTCGTGGGGATGGGGTCGCATGCTGGTAGATTCGAAGAGTGGGTTGCCCAGCAGGCGGGCGACACGCTCATGCTCACGCTCGGTGACATGTGCTCCTCGGTGTGGGCGATGCGGTGCCAGTCCTCGGGGCTGCCCGGTGCTCGGCGAGATAGAGCTCATAGAGGCGAGTGGGCACGTGTCAGCTCAAAGGGCACGCTGTCGGCCCTTTCGGTGAGGCCTAGGGCTCCAGGCTCGGGTGAGTCCCTCGCTCCAGCTCACGCTATGAGACTTCTGAGTTGCTCGGGTGGAGGTGAAGGTCGCGCGGTGGGGCCGGTCGGGGCCTTACCTGTGCTCTTCTCGTGGTCGTGAGGCTGCTAGGAGATCCTCCGCTGGGGTCTTGCGCGTAGGGCGCTCGGGCAGGAGGTGCAGACGCTGGGTAGCTGACCAGATCAGATGTGCGGTGTCGCTTCATAGATCTTGGTGTGTGAGGAGGGTGCCCCTGTGATGTGGGGCAGCAGATGGTCTAAAAAGAAGAATGGCTACACACAGAGGCCCAGCGTAGCCATATAGATGGGCACTCTTGCTTCTCCTGTCTTTGGCGGGAGATGGGCGGAGGAGGCGGATGTGAGGCGCTTAGCCTAAGTAGGAGCTTGAGGAGGCGCAGAAGCTCTCTGACGCAGACGGCGGATGGCCTTCTCCTTGATCTGGCGGACACGCTTCGCGAGTGAGCCAGACTGAGACCAATCTCCTCGGGGTCATCTGCACCGATACCGAGAAGGCTTGACGATCTCAACCCGCGCTCAGAGTTCATCAGCACCTGATCGATTTCCTTCGAGAGGGACTCGTTCATCAGGGGTGCGGTCTGCGTTGAGGGCGTCTTCGTTGGCGAGCACGTCGAGGCTGTTATCCTCACCATCGACGAAGGGGCGTCTACGGAATATGGCGACCAGTACCTTGAGGGTATCGGTGATCTTGATCTTCAGGGATGCCGAGCTCCTTAGCGAGCTCCTCGCTGGAGGACTTACGCTCGTTCTCTTGCTCGAACGATAGGGCCTTGGTGATCTTGTTCAGCGTACCGACCTGGTTGAGTGGCGGGCGGACGATACGGAGCTTGCTCTGCAGAGCGCCTGCAGGATGGACGACGGATCCACCATACGGCGTAGGAGATGAACTTAAAGCCTCGGGTCTCATCGAACTTCTCTGCGGCCTTGATCAGCCCGGGTTGCCCTCGTTGATCAAGTCAGGCAGGGAAACCCTTGGTTTTAGTACTGCTGCGCTACTGATACGACGAAAGCGGAGGTTGGCGGGTCATCTTGTCGAGAGCCTTGCAGTCGCCACGTGATGGCCTGGGCAAGCTACCTCTTCTTCGATAGTGATCAGTTCTTCTCACGCCGATCTCCTGGAGTAGCGGTCCGGGGACTAGCTTCTCTGTAGTAGTCGACTTCGAAATCTTTAGCTGTCTCATTCTTCTACTTCTTGTTGTCCGCTCGAGTCTACTGATGCCTCTCCTGTATGTGGGTAGGGGGACAGACGACCAAAGAAAGCGCGTGCTGCACCCTTGGGGTGTAGCACGTGCGACGGTTTTACTATTCCTACTTATGCACTTGCGAGTCGTGAAGCACTCATGGCATCCTATCCTATCTCTGTAATATGGGTGCTCCTGTGTTGTCTTCAGTGGGGCACGCCGACATACAGAGTCCCGTGTCGTAGGGATGGATGGTGGAGCAGCATCAAGGCATCGCGACGACACCCCAGAGGCATCGTGCACCCTAGTCGACTACAAAAGATACCACATTTGTTTTGTTTTGTGATGAAGGATTTCCAGGGTTCCCGCATCAAAGTAGCCTCCTCATCAGCAGGTCGTATTCCTCTTATCCAGCGGAGGAAAGTGCCCTTTTCGTGAAGAAAAACGCCTTCCCGTGGTGGTATTCTTCTATCTATGTGCTGGTCTTAAAGACCAGGCACGTGAAATCCAATATGCATGACGTGAATGTGGAGGCCACGTACGTAGCCCAAGCTTATCTGCCACTCGTCCACAGCTTTTGATTCCCTCGCGGAGCAATAGTCTCGCATATTGGTCAGCGGGTTGACCTATAGGGTTCCTATCCCCCTCGATGAGTGGTGCTACCACCCTTCCGGAGCTAAGGTGGATGACACTATGGGAGGTGAGAGATCTTGCCTTGGATGGGCTCGATGCTGCTGGAGGAAATGGGCGGATGTTGTACCCATATTACACGCTAAGAATAGTTCATTCTTCGCTATTTGTATCTTTGTGTGAACAGACATATCTCCCCTGTTGTAGAGGAAATTCCGCCTCGTGTGTCGCGAGGACCTATTATTATATATGAGTAAGATAAAATTTCACGAAGCTTTGGCGGCCCAGTATATGGGCCTTGGCACTCAGGATCATTGCCCTACTGCGACGCTACAGGCGCAAGATAAGCCTGCTGAGACGGAGATGATCATCACCGGATCAGCTCTCCCTCCGCTCAATGATGCTGTACGCAGCGTCGCTCTGGAAAGAGCCCCTACGCACAGCTACCCTCCTCCCGGTATCGACGGGGCAGTATGATCAGAAGAAGCATCGTGGCTCCTCCTGCCGAAGGTCAGCCTCTCAGGCTCCTATAGCTATATGCTCCAAGAAGCAGAAGGTCTGCTTTCGGTGATATGGGCGCTCAGGCTCTCCATGGGGCTTCTTCCCCGATGACGGGATCGAGATGGGGCAGACGCACTCTGCAGGGCGGTGTCAATGCGGGTGTGCGCTCATCGCTCCGCGCTGGGCTTCACTCAAGCTGGATAAAGGAGGCCGTGGCGCTGGCCGAGAAGGCACACGGCTCGAGGTCGATCTGGTGGCTGAGGTGAAGAGGCATATGTGACGTACTCCTCCTGCACAGGATCCCCTCGCGTGCTGGGCGAACTATGCCAATGCAGGCCAGCCCACTATAGGGGATATAGCGAATAGAGTACCAGCACGGGCTCGTCGCTGGTACGAGCAAGATCGAATGGAGACGCAGATGAAGAACGTCCTGCCGAATGTCGTGGCAGCACGTACCGCCGTGCGTCTTGCTGAGGCGAAGCTGAAAGGTCGTCATGGAGTACTCTCAGAGACCCCCATCACCGTCACCGAGCATCTGGCCGACTACAAGGATCGTGTCCTCAGCACCTCCCTACCAGAGTGCTACGATCTCGCTACAAGACAATAGCACGCTGCGTCAGCTCGACCGCCAGGTCGCCAACGATGCTGCACTCCACGTCAAGCGCATGGCCTATATGCCGACGCTCGCTGACTTTACCTATCAGTATGGCTTTGCTTCGGATAAATTCCCATCTGGACGACCGCAAGCGCTGGAGCCCCTTCTCTACGATGGGCCTCTCGCTCGACGTGCCTATATATAATGGTGGTGCGCGTGGCGTGATGTCCGCTCCACCGAGGTTCAGATCCGTCAGCTGGCAGCTCAGCGTGCGGCTGCGAGAGGCCAGCTTCGTCTCGAGCTGATGAATGGCGTGGTGAGCAGAAGACGGCCCTCGAGCAGTTCGTCTCCGCGCAGGACAGCGTGAGCTACGGCAGAGCGTGGTCGTAGTATCGCTGAGGTGCGCTACAAAGAGCGGTGCGGGTACCGCTTCTCGAGACTGAGATGATGCCGGACCGCCCTCCTGCAAAAGCTCATCTCAGCTACCGTCAGGCCATCTACAGCTATCATGGTCGCGTGTCTGCTCCCTCGATATACTCAAGGGCGAGGCCTTCCTGTGGAGTGAGTAGCATCCTTCCTTCCCTCTCCCATTATACAAACTATAAGAATAAGATAAAGAAGATGATCTCATGAAGACCATTCAAGACCTGAGCCTTGCCTTGCCGGTGCTGAGTGCTGGCCTCTTCGACTGCTCTCCTCGTCCTCGGTAAGGCTACCGAAGAGGCAGAGTGCTGGCACCGTTCGCCTCGTCGAGTCGCTCCCGCAGAGAGATGCGTGCGCTGAACCTCTCGGAGGTTCACCGCCCAGCTCGAAGCTGGGTGATCAATAATATCACCGCGCAGGCGAGGTGGTCGCCTCAAGCAGCTCCTCGTCAAGGGTCGGTGACCGCGTAGGTGCTGGGCAGACCGTGGCTCGTATGGAGCTCGCAGAGCTGCTGGGCACAGATCCAGCTCGCTGCGCTAAGATGAACTTCGCCGTATGGACGAGGCTCCACAAGGTCGGTGGCGTGTCAAGGCACGGTGGGGCAGGCTAAAGGTGCGGTCGAGTCGGCAAAAAGCTCGCCTGTGGCAGTGCAGCGGAGAACACCGTGCTGCGTAGCCCAATCAGTGGCTTCGTCACGGCGAAGAACTACGACAATGGGGATATGACTTCTCCCCAGCTCCCTGTCGTCGTCATCCAGCAGATCGCACCCGTCAAGGCTGTCATCGGTGTCTCCGAGCAGTACTACTCCTACCTGAAGAAGGGTGCAGCAGCGACCCTCTCCGTCGATGCTCTCGGCGAAGAGACCTTCAGCGGTATCGTCACGATATCTTCCCTTGACCCCGTCACGCATACGGTATCTACCGAGATCGAGGTGGCGAACAAGGATCTCAAGCTCCGCCCAGGGATGTATGCCCGTGTGCACCTTGACTTCGGTACGAAGGAAGCCCTCACCGTACCCGACAAGGCTATCGTCCGTCAGGCTGGTAGCGGTGCACGCTATGTCTATGTCTTCTCTGGTGGCAAGGCCGTCTACCGTGCGGTAGAGCTTGGTCAACAGCAGGGGGATCTCTATGAGGTCGTCAGTGGGCTCAATGCAGGAGATCAGGTCATCATCTCTGCGCCCTCTAACCTCAAGAACGGGCTCTCTGTCAAGCTCCGTAAGTAATTCAGCTAAGCGTCTGCTGTAGGTGTTACAGAAACCGCCGTGCGGAGCCCATCACTACCGCCCTGATCTATGTGGCGATGGCTGTCCCTTGGGCTCTTAGCTCTCTCGACTCTCTATCGAGGCTGATGCGAAGACCGAGACGACCAACGTCATGGTCGTCACCTCCTATCCCGGTGCCAGCGCTGCGGATATTGAGACGAACATCTCCAAGCCCCTTGAGAACTCCCTCAATGGTATTGACCGTCTCAAGCATATTACCTCCAAGAGTCAGGATAATTCCTCGGTCATCACGCTGGGTTCCGTGCTGGTACTGCCATCGCGGAAGCTACGAGATGATATCCGTGACAAGCTCGATGCGATCTCGGACTACCTGCCTGCAGGGGCATAAAAAGCCGACGATCTTTAAGTTCAGTACGACTCGATCCCGTGGCCATCCTCTCGGTCGAGGTCGAGAGAGTGCCTCGAGGGCTGTCGAAACTCCTGGAAGACCGTGTCAGCAACCGCCTGCAGCGCGCCGATGGCGTCGGTACGGTGAATATCTCCGGTGCCTCTAAGCGCGTCGTGCGGAGTCTACTGTGACCCACGAAGCTCGAGCACCACCTCACTCTGGCGCAGATCTCCCAGCTTATCGGTGCGGAGAATGTGAACATCCCTGCAGGGCAGATTGACCTCGGCTGTCGTACCAACTCCATCCGTGTGCAGGGAATTCACCGATCCTATGCAGCTCGGCTCGATCATCGTGACGAGTGTCGGTGGGAAAGGACATCTATCTGCGCGACGTCGCGAGATCAAGGACACCGTCGGGGAGCGCCGGCAGAGAACTTCGTCAATGGGAAGAGCGGTGCTATCGTCATGATCACGAAGCAGGAAGACTCGAACTCGGTCGAGATCGCCCGCCAGATCCGTGCTGCCCTCCCACGAGATCAGCAGAGCCTCCCCTCGGACGTCAAGATCGGCTACCTCGCTCGATACCTCAGGCTTCATCGTCAATACGATCGACTCGCTCCAAGAGACCATCATCATCACCTTCGTGATCGTGGGTGCTCGTCGTCCTCTTCTGCCTCGGGCGCTGGCGTGCGACGCTTCATCCATCGTCCTCACGATCGATATCGCTCGTCGCCTCGTTCATCTACCTCCTCTCTCGAGGAACTCGCTGAACGTCATATCGCTCTCCTCGCTCTCCATCGCCATCGGTGATGGTCGTCGACAACGCTATCGTGGTACTGGAGAACGTCGACGCATATTGAGCGCTGGGAGCTATCCCAAAGCAAGCTGCCGTACATGCTACCAATGGGGTCGGTGTCTCGGTCGTCGCCTCTACGCTGACGATGCTCGCCGTCTTCCTGCCGCTGACGATGATGCCCGGCGAAGCTGGGCTGATGTTCCGCCAGCTGGGGTGGAGTATCAGTATCGTGATGATCGTCTCTACGGCAGCAGCCCTCGCTGACGCGATGCTCACCTCACAGCTCCTGAAGCGCAATGAAGAAGAGCGGACTGTCGAGAAGATCTTCGCTCCTATCAATGCCTTCCTCGGCAAAGCTGGATGCGCTCTATGCTCGCCTCTTGGGCTGGGCTGTCCGTCACCGCCGATGCGACTGTAGCTATAGCCTTCGGGATCTTCGCTCTCAGCCTTGCGAAGCCTCACCTTCATCAAGACCCTCATACATGCCGAAGCAAGATGTCGGCTTCATCGAGGGTGAGGCCGAGCTCCCCGTCGGTACCCGTGTCGAGTGGGGCGCGTCGTCTGAGACCTCGATCTGGACAAGCGTATGCGTGAGAGATCCCGCTATCCGGGCGGTATCCGCGTGACCGTGGGGCGGGCCGGTGATGGCGACTCGTGGTCGCTCATGCAGGACAATGACCAATATCATCTCGAGGCTACATCGGTCTACGCCCCCGCTCTGAGCGTACGCTCTCACAGGACGAAGTGTCCGACAAGCTCCGTAAGCTCCTCGCCTCCTACCCTGAGCTCTCTTCGTATAGTGTGAAGACAGGTGAAGGTGGAAACGCTGGTAGTACCAGTGGCGTCGCGCTCGAGATCTATGGTCAGGACTTCTCCGAGACCGATACCTATGCGCGTCAGCTCCGTGAGGAGATGGAGAAGAGTAGCGACCTCGGGTGTCACCATCAGCCGTAAGGACTACGTCCCTGAGATTCGCTTCGATCTTCGTACCGCCAGAAGCTCGCCGAGAACGGGCTGAACTTAGCCTCGGCATCCTCCTATCTGCGCTCTGCTGTCAATGGGACCATCGCTTCGTACTTCCGTGAGGATGGGAATGAGTATGATATCCTGTCAGCCTCGCTCCTGAGGGCGCGTCGGTCTCTGCAAGACCTCTCCAGCCTGCAGGTCTATACGCCTCAGGGTGAGACTCTTCGCCTCTCTGATCTCGGGGCATATCGACGAAGCCTTTGCCTCCTACCATCGAGCGTGGGACCGTAGCCAGTATCATCACGCTCTCCCTCACGCCTACCGCCTGGCGTCCAGCTGAGTGAGCTTGTCGGGAAGCTCAACGAAGTCCTCGCCGTTCACCCCGTACCCTCAGGCAATGTGAGCTACAAGATCACGGGGGCTTACGAGAGCCAGCAGGAGACCTTCGGTGACCTCACGACACTGATGCTTCTGATCATCATGCTCGTCTTCATCGTGATAACGGCACAGTTCGAGAGCCTTGTTGATCCTTCGTCATCATGTTCTCTGTGCCCTTTGCCTTCTCCAGGGGTCTTCCTTGGTCTCTTGATCACTCGGTGCCCCTCGATACGATGTCGTTCATCGGCCTGATCATGCTCATCGAGTATCGTCGTGAAGATGGTATCGTGCTCATCGACTACATCCGTCTGTACGCGGGCGTGGTATGGGCGTCGCTAAGGCCGTGACGACCTCCGGTAAGTCCCGTCTGCGTCCTGTGCTCATGACGGCGGCTGCGACGTCCTCGGTATGGTGCCCTATGGCCTCGGTATCGGTGAAGGCTCTGAGATGTGGCGGTCGATGGGTATCACGGTCGCTTGGGGCTCTCGATCTCCACGCTGGTGACCCTCGTCCTCATCCCCACGCTCTACGCCGCCCTCGAAAGACTCGTCGTATCGTCCGTGAGCGCAGAAGCTCGAGAAGAAGCTCGCTTCTGGCGCGCAGCAGAGAGGCGCTTGCTGCCCAACACTAATCCCCCACCACGCTATGGATAGAGTATCAAATGTTCCTTCGAGCAGCCGATGAAGACCGTCTTCATCACCTGCAATCAGGCCTATCACGATATCATCGTGCGCCTGCTCACTAAGATGAGCCTCCGTGGTTTTACACCTCCTTCGAGCGGGCTCGGGGCCCGTGGCTCGAAGACGGGGAAGCCACATATCGGTGACACGCTTGGCCTACGATGAACTCGGCGATGTACGTCGTCGCTCCCGAGACATCGTGTCCCCGAGCTGCTGGAGCGCCTGCGTGCGCTGGACGAAGCGACGCCTGATCAGGGACTTCGCGCCTTTGTCTGGGCTGTCGAAGCGATGATTTAAGTTCGCCTCTTCGGCGAGCTGCAGCTTCGCTTCCTTCGCTTTCTTACGATATACGCCCGCTGCTGTGATCGCCCGATCCAGCGTGGGGCGTGTCCTATGGATACGGGGAGGAGCAGCTATTGAGACTCGCAGCTTCGCTTCTATTGAGGGAAGAGACTGTTGCTGCAGGTCCTGTCCGCTATTTATTCTGCTAAAGGCATCGGCGCCCAGCTCGATATGCCTCTCCCAGTGATCACAAGCCCTTTGCCTTGATGATGAGTATTCTTCTTGTCCAGCGGAGGAAAAGCATCGTTCTCGTGAAGAAAAAGCGCCTTCACGTAGTGGTTTTCCATATCCATGCACGTAGTCTTAAAGACCGGTACGTCAGTCCAAATATCCACGTACGTGAGATATTGAGATCCACGTACGTGGTCCAAACTTATCTACCACTCGTCCGCAACTTTTTGTCTCGCGGAGCAACAACCTGATAGAGGTCACTTCACCCGAGCTATATGGCTTCGCACGAAAGCTATATGGGAATCGACTAAGCCTGTAGCTTTCTTCGCCATCCTATAGCTCTGCCCACGTACTCATATACTATACGGAACCAGTACTGGTACGATAGGGTGAGTAGTACTGGTTCGCTTGCTGACCAGTAGTGGTCGCTTTTTTGATCTGTGGAGGTGTGAGCTATGATGCTGTGGTATAGTCTGTTGTTTTGCTGTGGAGATGGCGAGGTTTCACTCCCCGATATAAGTTTGCCTCCTGGGAGAGCGAGGAGGCGCGTGAATGGGGACTACGTTTTTCCACTTTCGGCTGGTGGATATTTTTCCCTTTCGAAGGGCGAAAAACGCTTCCTCGATCTCGATGTCGAGATAATTTGGCATATCGGTGCGTAACCGCTGATTGATGTCGGGAGCAATACCCCGATGCTTAGCGGGCTGTAGAGGTTGTGGATAACTTTTCCCTTCGGATGTGTGTAACCCTATGGATAAATGCATACATTTGTCCCAGGTACCCGACGTTGCTCCCCGAGAGAGATCAATCGCGCTTGATCGGGGAGGAAGAAAAGGTCGAGCCAACCCGCTAACCTAACTACACACACTACGCAACTGCCAAGATCCTATGGGACAAGTCGATTTACATCCTCAAGCGGGATGGAAGTCAGCAACCTTATGACGGCAGAAGATCACGCAGTGCTGTCGATAAGGCCTTCCGTGCCGCAGGCCTCGCCGATGAAGAAAGCTATGCTCTCGATGTCGAGTCACTCATCAGAGCGAGCTCTGTCATCGCAATGCTCAGGTCGCTGTGAGGGAGATCCAAGACCGTGTCGAGCTGAGCTGATGAACCTCGCGCCTCAGGTCGCCAGAAGTACATCATCTATCGTGGTGGCGCACCGTCCAGCGTGGCAGCTACGACCCTCAAGCGCACTCTGGGATGGTATCGTCTCCATCGGAAGAATGATATCAATCTGGGCAATGCGAACGTAGTGCCTACACGCCCTCGGGGCGGGATGATGACCTTCGCCTCTGAGGTGACGAAGGACTATGCGATGAAATACCTCCTCTCAGCACCCTTCGCTCAGTGCCCACACTGCGGGAGATATTCACATCCACGACGAGACTGCTATCCTACGAGACCGCTACGTGCGTGCTGAGTACGACCTGGCGGATCTCTTCGAGCAGGCTTCCACACGAAAGAATGGGAACATCCGTACCCACAGAATATCCAGAGCTACGCCACTACTTTCGCGACGATCGTCTTCCAGACGAATCAGAACGAAAAAGAGCACGGCGAGGCAGGCTATCCCAGCCTTCGACTTCTTCATGGCCCCTGGCGTGCGTAAGACCTTTTATCCGTCAGCTCGCCGACCGCCTCCTCTGTGCGCATAGTCTCCTCTCGGGAGAAGCCTCACGGATGAGGAGCGTAAGAGACTAATCAGAAGCACTCCGTGGCCTCGATCCCCTCTCGCTCACCACCGCTGCAGCCGAAGCTCTTGCTGTGGGTCTTGATCGTATCGGCTGTCAGCTCCCCCGCTACGGCCGTGCGTCTTGCCCTCGAAAAGCCTATCAGCGCATCCCAGCGCGGCCATCAGAAAGCGATGGGGCTTCGTGCACACCTCAATACCATGCACTCGCGTGGTGTTAATCAGTCGTCTTCAGCTCGGTCGCTTGAGATACCGTACCTCCGAAGAGGGCGTATGGTCGTCGTGAGCTCCTCGCTGCTGACGTCGGGGCTTGGCAGGCGAGGTGCCTATCTTCCCATCCAGATCTTCAAGGTCAGGAGGGCGTGAACTACTCCGAGGCAGACTATGCGAGCACAAGCAGACTTCGCTGGTGCGCTGGCGAGAAGTACACCTTCGAGACATGAACTTCGACCTCCTGCTCTTGGCGTGGCAGAACGACGTCGCGCTCTCTTCGGGCTTTTGTCTTCCTCGAGTACACCTTCAACCAGCATGGCTCTGGCGCGCCGATGACGAGCGTTACCTGCATGAGATCGCTACTATGGGCTGCCGTCGCGTGTCTTCGAGAATGTCTGCCGGGCCCAAGACCTCTGTCGGGCGCGAGACCTCTCGTTCACGACGATGAATCTGCCCCGACTGGCTGCTCGAAGCCTCTCGCCGTGCCCAGCGTGAGGCTCCTACGGCTCCCGATGGAGCAGCAGCAGGGAGCGTGCAAGGGCACTCTTCCTCGAGTCGGTGCGTGAGATGGCTACCTTCATCGGTGACCAGCTTCGCATGAGCGCTACCTCTGCACCACGCTCGGCGCTTAACTCGTCAGTTCCCCTTCATGATGAGGCGACTGACGTGTGGAAGAGATTGGTTGCAGCCTCGCTCCACAGGACGAAGTGGGCTCGGTCTTCGACAGCGCACCCTCGGTATCGGCTTCATCGGCGGGCATAATGCGATGATGGCGCTCTACGGTGAGGGCCATGGACGCAGCGACCGCTCTTGAGCGGGCAACTCTATGATGCCAGTGCGGTGATGTAACGAAGTGGTAGCGCGAATACAAGCGAAGTACCACCTCAGCTTCTCCGTCCTGCTACTCCTGCCGAAGGCCTCTCGGGCGCTTCACCGTATGGACCGCAAGCGCTATGGCGTCATCCTGGGGTCAATGACCTCGACTACTATGTGAACTCCTTCCATGTCGGCGATGCGCGAAGAGTCGGTATGCACGAGCGAGATCCGTCGTGAAGCGCTTCCATGCGATCACGCTTTGGTGGGCATATCAGTTATATCGAGCTCGACAGGCGAGGCGAAGAAGAATGTCGTCGTCGCTAAAGCTCGTCAAGACGATGAAGGATACGGGTATCGCTATGGCTCGATCAACCACCCCGTAGATACGTGTCAGGACTGCGGCTATCGTAGGATCATCTACGATAAGTGCGTCTGTACCAGCGATCGCATCGCTCGTCTGCGTCGCATACGGGCTATCTGCACCGGTAGCCTTGAGGCTGGGAACTCTGCTAAGCGAGGCGAGAGGACACGACGCGTGAAGCATCACTGATCCTCCCAACTCATACTGATTAAGCGGCTGACAGAAGAGCCTGGGTCCGGGCGGCTCCCCGCCGACGGACTCGAGGCTCGTCTTATCCATCCCTCACTCACCCCTGTCTCGTGCCTCCTCAACGTCTGTCGTGAAGAGCATCAGCGATGGCCCTGGCCTTCGCTTCTCGATCTATCTGGCTGGTTGCCGCCACGCTTGCCAGGATGTCACAATCCCGAGGCTGGTCGGCTGGGCGGGTATTCCCCTCACCGAGGAGATCCTCAGTGATATGATCACGGAGATGCGGAGCAATTCTCTCTGGACAGCATCGCCGTCTCTGGGAGATCCCTTCTGATGATCCACGGCACTCGCGCCGCTCTCTTAACACGCGCACTACAGTGAGACGGGGCTGTCGATCTGGTGCTACACGGGCTTCACGGTGGGTACCTCCTGCAGTCAGAAGGCGCATCGCCCCTGCGCTGGAGTTCATCCCGATGTGCTCGTCGATGGCCCCTTTGTCAGAGCCTTACTGATCCGCGCCTCTACTTCCGCGGTAGTCGTAATCAGCGGCTGGTGCATATCGATGCTAGTGTGCCCTGTCTGAGGCAGCACTCTCGTTCTCGATGATGCGTTCTGAGGCGCACTCTTGCTTTCTCTCAAAGCCTTCTCCTTATCTTTATATATCTCACGGGGCTTCCCCTGCTGACACATCTATTTACCTTCCTATTAGACGATGATCTACTTCCTTGGGGACACTCTGCCTCGTCTTCCTCGTGCTCTTCCTATACGCAGGGAAGCGTATCAAAGAACTGACTGACGTAGCCGCAGCCGCTGAGCGTGCCGAGCATGAGAAGGCGCTCGAGCTCAAGACGCTGGAGACGAAGCTCCAGACGACTGCCGAGGCATATCAAGAGCTATCGCCAGCGCTACGATGCCCTCCAGCAGAAGGCTGATGAAGCCTCCGTGAGCCTTGCTACCGTCAAGACTGAGCGTGCAGGTCTCGCTGCCGAGCTGGAGAAGCTCCAGGCAGAGAAGGGCAAGCTCGCCGAAGAGCTGCGCGATAGCTTCCGTGCCGTAGCGAATGACATCATGCGCGAGCGTACCGAAGACCTCGACAAGCGCACGAAGGAGCCCCTCTCCGTTGCGTGAGGGACCTCAAGCGCTTCGGTGAGCAGGTACGATAAGACCTATCAGAAGAGCGCGTGAACGCTTCAACCTCAGGACTCCGTCGAGGCTCATCCTCCGCAGTCGGAGATCAGTCAGGGAGACCGCCAGCCTCGCGCGTGCCCTACGTGGCGATAGTAGGTGCAGGGTGACTGGGGTGAGTTGGTCCTCGAGCGCATCCTCGATCAGGCGGGCTCATCCGTGGTGAGCGTTACTTCGTGCAGGGAGACGCTGCGTCGATGAGATCCGGGGAGCCGTCATCACGACGGGTGATAACCGCGGTGGTCTTCGCCCTGACGTCATCGTGCGCTACCCCCAATCGGGGTGCCATCGTCATCGACAGCAAGGTCAGTCCTCACCGCCTGTCGCGCTATGTCGCCGCTGAGACGGAGGCAGGCGCGACCAAGCACTCAAGGCACCTCCTCAGCCTACGCAAGCATATCAGTGAGCTCTCAGGCAAGCGCTACGAAAAGTCACACTGAGGGTTCGCCGAACTCGTCATGCTCTTCATCCCCAGCGAGGCCGGCCTACGCCGCCACAGCGCTCGTCGACGCCCCACCCTCTGGGAGAGCCTATCGGAAGAATGTCGTCCTCATCAACGGCACGAACCTCATCGCCCTGCCCTGCGTATGGCGCAGGATATGTGCAACAACGTGATAGCCAACAGACGCAATGTCTTGCAGATCGTCGATGGGCGGGTAAGCTGTATGATAAGTTCGCCACCTTCTCGAGACCTTCCTGAAGATCGAGGCAAGCTCGAGGATGCACAAGGCGTTTGGCAAGCCAGGGCCAGCTCCGTGATGGTCGTGACATATCCTCCGGCCGCTTTCGATAAGCTGAAGGCACTGGGAGCCAAGACGAAGAGCACTGCCGGGCGGATATCCAGCCTCCAGCATCAGCCTCTGAAGACAGACATGACTCGCTACTCTGCGGAGGTCATCGATGAACCTAACTAGCGCGACAGCCAGCTATCCAGTAAGAAGGTAGCTGGCTGTGGCTACTCGGGAGGGATATACTATGGGGCTTCGTGGTGAATTCGTAATTTATACTCATCGGGAATAAGATCCTTGCTTAAACGCGACTATAAATAGCTAAATCTGGGACGAGAAGAAGCGCAATGGGATTGTCGAGGCCGACGCTGCACAAACTTACTTGGTATCTCCTTTAGTAAGCTTCTCCAAACAGAAGGACATAGTGCGTCTCCTCACCCCGCATCGCTTCGGGTGTCGGGGTCGATGCTGCGCTCGTGGCGAAGGACCTCTCGTATGTAGAGCTTCAGGGGCGTACACGTGTCGGCTATGAGACGGAGGCTCTCATCAACTACCTCGAGGAATTCCTTGGCTTTAGCGAAGCGTCATCAGGCTTTCCTCGTCGGTGTCGGGGGCTTGGGCTCTGGGCTCCTTTCGGACAAGGGTGGCTACGGCAGTTCGGTCTTGAGGTGACCGCTGGCTTTGACGTCGCTGAGGATATCATCGGTACGGAAGTCTCGGGGATCCCCGTCTATCATATCGATGAGCTGGCGACACGTATCGAGACCGAAGGCATCAAGATCGCCATCCTCGCCGTACCCTTTATCCACAAGCTCAGCTGATGACCGATGCGCCTGGTGCGTGCTGGTATCCGTGCGCTGTGGAACTTTACCGCCGTTCGCATCAGACCCCCGACCACGTCGTCGTGCAGAATATGCCCTCGATGTATGCGCACCCTGCGCTGATGTTCACCCGCGTAGAGGTGCTCCAGGAAGGTCAACCTACTACCCTACCAGTAAGCCTCGCTCCAGCCGATGAAGATCTTAGGCGTAGGCTTCAATTACCGCCCGCACGTAGCCAGAAAGCTCCTCGAGCTCGGCCTTTCAACGGGCGGTAGATACTCCCTCACTCTTCTTCCACAAGGGGCGATGCACTGCTCGGCAAGCCCTGCTTCTTCCTCCCGCATGGGTTCGTCCATCGAATATGAGGCGGAGCTGGTCATCAGATCAGTCGGGTGGAAGTGCATCGCTGAGCGCTTTCGCCATCGCTACTATGAGGCGTGTGACGGTGGGTATTGACTTCACGTGCGCGACATCCCAGCGATGCTATGGCTGAGGGCGCCCGTGGCTGGGAGGCTAAGGTCTTCGATGGATCCGAGCTGTCGTAGGCGGTGGCTGGACAAGACGGAGCTGGGTTAGTCTGAGCGCCCCCATCGCCTTCTGCTACGCGCGTGACGGAGAGGTGGTGCAAGGGCCGATAGCTCGGAGATGATCCAGGCTTCGATGCGCTGATTGCCTATGTGAGCCGCTTCCAGACGCTACGATGGGCGACTCATCTTCACGGGCACCCTGCGGGTGTCGGACCTATAGCTATCGGGCAGACCCTCGAGGCTTCATCGGCGAGCGCAAGGTGCTCCACGTCCCCATCAAGTAGCTGGCTACCCTTTCTCGTGTAGGCCACCCCATCGCCCCACCGATCCGCTTGTGATCGTTGGGGCTTTATACCTTGCGCAATGGTCCCATATAATAGGTGTATAGGTGCGTGGTGAGAGCTATATGGGATGGCGAAGAAAGCTATAGTCATTTGGCGCTGATTCTATACGCTTTCTCTTGATTCCTATGAGCTTTGTGGTAAGTGACCTATATTGGGTTGTTCCTCCGCGTAGGGATAAAAAGGTTGTGGAGGAGTGCTATAAAAAGTTTGGGCTACGTGCGTGGCTCTAATATCTACGTGTGTGGATATTTTAGATTTACATGCCTGGTCTTTAAGACTACGTACATAGATGCGGGAAAACCACTACGTGAAGGCGCTTTTCTTCACGAGAGGACACTTTTCCCTCCGCTGGATAGAAGAATACTAGCGATAAGGCGAGGGGCAGTGTATCACTTCGGAGAAGCATATCGGAGAGCTGGGCGTGCGATGCCTTAGCACAATAAATAGAGAGCAGGACTCTGCTCAGCGGTCTCATTAGATGTGGGAGAGTTAACCTGATAAGTTGTGTCTATACCTATATATAGGTTGTCTATGTGGGGGCAAATAACTATTCATAGGTATTTACTCGCCTCCTTGTAACCTATAACTTTGCTTGCTAATTTCCACCCCTGTGTCTATGCGGGTCTGTGGGGAACATGAAGCAGAGATAATATATAAGTTATAAGCTATATGAGTGACATGAAATCGGCATCCCGTAGTAGGCGCCTGCGTCGCTTCCTCTTCGGAGGGATTGCCCTCGCCCTTGTCGCCCTCGTCGCCTACTTTGTCTGGGGACGCTATGGGTCGACGACGCGCATCGCCCTGGTGAACTTCCCCGGCTATCAGTCTTCGGGGATCATCCTTTCCAACGACAATAAGCACGTCCGCTATGACGAGCTGGAGCAGGGGGATATCGATAAGTTCGACAGCTACGACTGCGTCCTGGCCTTCGGTATGGGCCTCAAGTGGAATGATGAGCAGCGTGCCGAGATCAGAAGCTGGGTGATAAGGGCCTCCCTATCAAGGTCGTCTATGCTACGACGAAGGAGAATGAGATCTCCAGCCTCGATGCAGCTAAGGACCAGCGCATCAGCGAGTATCTCGACAACGGAAATAAGAAGAACTACCGCTCTCTGTCACACTATATCCGTCGCTACAGCACGACGGAAGAGTGGTATCGACTCGAGCCCTGATTCGGTAGCTCCCAGCTCGGCCGACGTCTACTACCATCTTGATGAGAACGTCGCCTTCGATAAACTCGCCGACTACGAGAGCCTATATCAGAAGCAGGGCTTCTATCGCGAGGGCGAAGAAGGTCCTCGTCATCGGGGGCTCAACGAGTCCCTTCAGCGGCACAAGCGAACCTCGATAGCCTCATCACCAGCCTCGATCAGTGCGGGGCTCAATTCTATCCATCTCTTCCTCTCTGACCGCCTCCGCTTCGTCAGGAGGTCTCACCTGACCTCATCATCCACTTCCCTCACAGGACGTATCTCGATGATGGGGAGTCGCGTCGTCGAATGACCCTGCGTGAGCGCACAATATCCCCGTCATCGCTCTGGCGCTCACTGACCAGTCGTATGAGGAATGGGAGGCTGATCCACAGGAGTATGATGGGGCTTCTCTCACAGACTCTCGGTATGCCCGAGCTGATGGAGCTATTTGTCCTACTGCACTCACCACGCAGGAGAAGAATGACGACGGGCTCTACGTCCTCAAGGCTGTGCCGAGCGCCTCAGAAGCTAACCGAGCTGGTGCAGCGCTTCCTCACCCTGCAGACCAAGCCCAGCAGCGAAGAAGCTCGCTATCTACTACTTCAAGGGACCAGGGCAGGAGACGCTCGCAGCAGCAGAGGTATCAGTCGTGCCCTCGCTCTACAACCTCCTGCTCCGCCCTCGAGCTGAGGGCTACAGACCTCACGGGCCTCCCCTACGGATGTGAAGGCCTTCGAGCGCAGCTCATGCGCCAGGCCCGTCATCCAGTCGATCGCCGGTGGGCAGATGGAGGAACACCTCACAGACAGACCCCTGCTTGGGTCGATAAGACGGACTTCGATAAGTGGATCGCCGAAGACCTGACGCCCCGTCAGATCAGGGAAGAGCTGGAGGAGACCTACGGCCCCATGGGAGCTGACACATGCACTCTTCGGCTGGTACGCCAGATCGCAGCTACACGCATCCGAGTACGGCATCATCGTCCCTGCTCCCTCAGCCCGTAGCGGGTATCGGTAGTGACAACCTTTGATCGTGCATGGTGCCGCTCGCTCCCCCTATCCTTATGTCAATGCACTCTGGGCACGCCACGTCTTCGGGCAGATGCCTGATGCGCTTCGGTACGCACGGGAGCTTGGGTTCACCCCGCAGAAGCAGGTAGCACTCGGCGCCAATGATTGGGGAAGCACTGCTCCATCTTACCACCACACTTCTACTATTATACGATCGGATATCGGGGAGGTATGATGGCTAAGCGTCGCTCTTATGGTAGCCTCATCTCTATCACCCCTCCTTCGACGGAGCAAGCGCGTCATATCTTCTCCGACCTGCAGCGGGCCATCGAGAAGTATTACGAGCTGAAAGAGCCTGCGGCGAAGGATACGCAAAGCCTGGCGGTGAAGAAGCTCGCTGTCGGCTCGGTATCCATCGTGAGCTCCGCTTAGACTCGATCCTCACGAAGCCCCTATACCGCTAAGGACGTCGAGCGTATCGACAACTACGCTGAGAGATCGCCTCAGAGAGGTCAATGGTCAGCTCTATGTCACGGGCGTGCGCTATACAGCAGCAGACGACCTCCACTGTGCTGGCCGATGACGGCTGATCCCATCGCTTACGCCAAGGCTCGACTGGATCGTCTGCGTGCCGCTCAGCCTCGTCGACAATACAAGCAATAGCACCGCTACTATAGGAGTATCTCCAGCCCGCTCAGCAGATCAGTCCGCTGGCATCCTCGCCTCGGGCTCGGTGACAATACAAGTCTCTCCTATGGTGGTATCACGAAGGAGCAGCTGGAGCGTATCCATGCACTCCTTTGCGCCTCAGAAGCCCATGGGTATGAAGGCGGCTATGGCTGCTGCCAAGGGTGATAGCAGTAAGTCGGGAGGTAAGCCTACCCGCCTCGATCAGATCCGTGGCGGTAGCCTCGAGGATAAGCCTGGTCATCCTGGTGGTCACCCAGGGGGTAAGCCTCAGGGACCCTGCTGACACACCCGAGCCCTCGAAGAAGGGCGTGATGAGATGGAGGCCGTCACCGAGCTGGAGCGTGCTATCCTCAACGTCATCACCTATCGTGATGCCCTGCAGAATAGCCTCGCCTCCGAGGCTCGATGCTCGATCAATGCCTTCAACGGGGCTTCACCGCACCTTCGTCGGGTGGTGATGCCGTCGCCAACCCTCAGGCTGTGCCTACGGGTCGCAACCTCTACTCGGTTCGTGCTGAGAGCACGCCTTCGCAGCGTGCGTGGAGTCAGGGCGTACAGCTCGCTCAGGCTACACTGAAGGCCTACAAGGAGCAGCACGGCAAGTATCCCACGAAGGTCAGCTACGCTTCTGGGCAGTGAATTCGTCGAGACCGAAGGGGTGACTATCGCTCAGGTGCTGTATATGCTCGGGGTAGAACCCGTACGCTCGCAGTTTGGCTCGGTCGAGGATGTGCGCTTGATCCCCACCTCCGAGCTGGGTCGCCCACGTATCGACGTGGTCATCCAGACCTCGGGACAGTTCCGCGACCTCGCAGCTTCGCGCTTGGCGCTGATCACGAAGGCCGTCGAGCTGGTCGCTTCTCTCGGTAAGGAAGATCAGGAGAACTACGTCGCTGCAGGCTCCGTCGCTACGGAGAAGGAGCTCGTCGACAGGGTCTTTCGCCCTAGGAAGCCCGTGAGCTGGCGAACGTCCGCATCTTCGGTGGGGTCAATGGTATGTGATGGTACCGGCATCCAGGAGATGGTCACCGCTGGCGACAAGTGGGAGCAAGAGAAGGAGATCGCTGATGTCTATCTGAATAATATGGGTGCTGCCTACACCGGTAAGCAAGAGGACTGGGGTCGCTTCGTCAAGCCTCTCTTCCGTGCTGCACTCAAGAATACCGATGTCGTCGTGCAGCCCCGTCAGAATAATACTTGCCCTGAGCCCGGATCATGTCTATGAGTTCATGGGTGGTCTTACGCTCTCGGTACGTAATGTCACGGGGAAGGATCCCGATACCTATCTCGCTGACTACCGCAACCACAGCAACATGCGTATGCAGGACCTCAAGGAGGCTATCGGCGTCGAGAGCCGTGCTACCGTCCTCAACCTGGTATGTGAGGAGGGTCCTGGCTGGTGGCGCGAACAGCGTCGCTAACATCACCGAGGTCGTCACGAATACCTATGGGTGGAATGTGATGAAGCCCGAGGTCATCGACAAGGAGCTCTGGGATCAGCTCTACGATATGTATATCCGCGACGTCAATAACCTCGGTGTCGCTTCGGCATTCGAAGGGAAGAGCCCCGCAGCCCTCGAGGAGATCACTGCTGTGATGCTTGAGACGGCTCGTAAGGGGATGTGGAAGGCTTCACCCGAGCAACTCTCTCACGCTCTGCCCAGCGCCATTCGGAGCTTGTCATACGGCCCGTCGGGTGGTGGTATGTCGGCAGACAATAAGAAGCTCCGTGCCTTCATCTCCCAGCAGCTCTCTCCCGAGGCCGCCAAGCAGTACCAGGCTCAGATGAAGCAGATGGACGAAGGCTCTTCGGCCGATGCACCCAGCCAGAATGGCATGGTGATGAAAAGGAGACGGTCGCTGATCAGGCTGGTGCCGTGACGCGTAGCTTCAATGGCCTATGGATCGTAGCTGGGGTAGTGTCCTCTTCATCTCCCTCGTCCTCCTGCGCATCAAGCGTCGCCGTGATGCTGAGTAGTCCCCGGATGCTAGCCTCTATCTTCTCGGTGCTTGCGATGGAACTCCTCGTCCAGATCCTCCTGCTCTTCATCATCGTAGCCTCCGTGCCACGCCTCCTCACTGAGCAGGGCTGGATCATCCCCACTCTTTGCTGTCGTGGCAGCTGTCTTCGTCTACTTGACCTATCCCTATGCGATCGAGCAGACGAAGACCGGCCTCGCAGCCTATATCGCCGACCGCTCGCTACGTGAGTATGCAGCCATCTTCATCTCGCTGGATGTGGCACTCATCGTTCACAGCTCCCGTCTGAGTCACCCACGTGGTCGAGGGGTGAGGTAGCCTCCTCCTCTCTCTATCCTGGGTGCTTATCTTCCCCGTGCTCTTCTATCTGCAGTCGACGCTGATCTTCGCCCTGCCAGGGATGGACTTCGGGGTGGTCTCCCTCCTCCTTGCCGCAGGGACGGTGGTGCTCCTGCTGGGGCTTACCTTCCTCTTGCGCTTCCTCCTGCCCGAGGAAGAGCAGCGCTTGGAGGTGCTCTTCTTAGTAGAGCTCTTTGTCTTCATCCTCGGGATCGTCGCTTCGGTCGATGAGACCATCCGTATAGCACCCACCAGAGCCCCATCCAGTGGAGTGGGCTGGTGCTGACCCTTGGCATCGGACTGCTGTGCTTTGCCGTGGGCTACTTCGCTCCCCGTATCCGTCAATCACTTAAACACAAATAATATATACTCGCACTTATGGATCAGATATCCAAGGTACTCTTCGTCATCTCGAATAGCCTCCTCATCCCGACATCCTCTTCCTCATCATCCTCTTATCCGTTCGCTCATCCTCGTCGGGGCTTCTACAATAGCTTCATGCAGCGTCGATCGTAGTGAATACGCTCCTCGGCGATGTGCGTACTCTGAATGCTGGGAACCTCTCCGAGCTGTCGGGCCGCCTGCCTAAGTCCAACCGCTCTCCCTTTATTGACCACCTTGATGACCTGCTTACTCGCGAAGGCCTCACGGAGGACTATGCGAACTACGTCATCAGCAGCTACGAGAATATCTGTGAGAAGGACCTCTCCCTCTCTAAGCTCCTGACGAAGGTAGGTCCCGTGCTCGGTCTGGTCGGGACGCTCATCGCATGGAGCCTGCACTTGTCGGTCTCTCCTCGGGGGATATCGGCGCGATGGCCTATAATATGCAGGTCGTCTTCGCTACCACCGTCGTCGGTCTGGTAATCAGCTTGGCTGGTCTGGTGACCCTGCAGTACAAGCAGCGCTGGTATACCAAGGATGTAGCTCTCCTCGACTACATCTCTTCGCTCCTCCTTGATAGCCGTACTGAGAGTAACTATGGGACATCAAACCACGCCGCCCGAGCAAGCTCATGCAGAGCGAAGATACCGACCCACTGACCGTCGTCGTCAACCTCTTCGACGTATCCATGGTCTTCGCTGTCTCCCTCATGGTCGCTATGGTGATGAACATGAATATGACCGAGGTCTTCACGCAGGAGGACTTCTCCGTGGTGAAGAATCCAGGGAAGGAGAATATGGAGATCATCACGAAGAAGGGTGGTAAGATCGAGCGCTACACCCCTCTGATGAGAAGACCGATAAGTCCAGCTCCCGTGGTCGCCGTGTCGGCGTTGCCTATGAGATGGAGGATGGTCAAGTCTACTACGTCCCCGAGGACGCCCTACCTGCAGAGTCAAAGTAGTTTCATTTATCCTCATATATGCCGCAGACCAAGCTCCTGCTGACCCTCTTGACGAGCCTGACGCTTAGTGCTGAGCTCGCTCTACCTCCTCTTGCTGCTGCACGAGACCACTCAGCAGACGACGGCCTTCACCATCACGGGCGCCGTCGTCGAGCAGGACGGTAGTCCCCTCTACGGGGTGATCGTCCGAGCTGGGAATGCTAAGACGATGACCAACGCAGGTGGTCGCTTCACGCTGACCCTCGCTACACGACCCGAGGGCGGACGCCAGCTCACCCTCTCCGCTGTCGGGAAGAAGACCCAGCAAGTGACCTTCGTTGAGGGTCATCCGCTACGTGTCGTCCTCGAGGATGCCGTCGGGGAGATCAAGGAGGTCGTCGTCCGTGCCCGCCCCAATATCAATGCCCTTGACCTACGTGCCCGCTCGGGTGTCGTGGCACAGGTCGATATGAAGCTCCTCGCGCAGAAGCCGATGATCGACCTCTCGCTGGCGCTTCAGGGTGCTGTGCCTGGTCTCACTGTCGTCAATCGTGGCGAGCTCGGTATGAGCCCGAGATCCGTATCCGTGGCAACAACTCCTTCACCAAGGGCGATGCCGCCAATGAGCCCTCTATGTACCCTGATGGGAAGATCATCTCTCCGCAGGGCCCTTCATGACGCTCAATCCGCTCGATATCCGTGAGATCAAGGTGCTCAAGGACGCTGTAGCGACAGCGCTCTATGGGGTGAAGGCTGCCAATGGCGTGCTGGAGATCTCACGCCGTGGTGTCTCGGGCCCATGTCGATTAGCCTCAGTACGCAGGCGGGTGTCACGCTGCGTGGTCGTCGAACTACGACGATGATGGATACAGATGAGAAGCTCGAGCTGGGGCGCCGTATGCAGGTGACTACGGCGCCAGGCTACTCTCTCTCTCCAGACTTTTTCTCGTCAGCGACGCTAAGCGACCTCCGTCAGAGCTATCAGTCGACACTCGGTATCGCCCCGACGTGGACGCGAGAGGAGTATCTGGCTTACGGGAGCAGACAGCTTGATTCCCTGCGTCAGATCCATACGAACTGGTGGCACGACCTCATTCGCCCCAATTCCTATCAGAGCCACAACCTCAGCTTGCGTGGATGGGAGCCAAGATGTGACCTACTACGTCTCGGGCAACTTCTCCCGCCAAGGTGGGCAGCTCGAGGGCAACGATACCAAGCGCTTCACTCTGACCAATAGCCTCGACTGGCAGAGTCGCCTCGGCTTCGTTTCGCTCGGCCTCACGGGAGGCTATGCCAAGACCAATAGCCGAATAGCAGCGACTTCCGCCCCTGAGCAGCTGGTCTATGAGCTCAATCCCTATGGGACAAAGGCTCACAGCAGCTCTTCTCCTACCCTGGGCGCAAGTACAGCGACCTCACGAGGGCAGTTCCGTCGCTGGACGAAGGAGGTTCGCTTCGGTGCAAAGCCTGGTGCTAACCTCCGTCCCTTCGAGGGGATGCAGCTGGATGCTGTCCTCGGCCTTGACTACGTGCTCAATGAGAGTGAGCAGATCACTCCCGCTACGGCCTACAGTGAGGTGACGCGTCGCCGTCCCATCGAGCGAGGGATGATCTCTGTGGGGAAGAATACCGACTTCAACTACTCGGCCAACCTTCGTGCGACCTACCAGCGTCTCTTCGCAGAGAAGCATCGATTTCAGTATCTCTGCCATACCGACTACTACTACAGCGAAGGCCGCCTGCCTCGGTGACGGGGCATGGTATCGGCCTGCAGGAGTATCTGGCGAGGGTGAACAGAGGACTCACGTCAGCAGACCTCCGCCCGACTTCTCCGGCTCTAACGCCACATCCGCTCAGCTGGGCTTCGGCCTGGCTACGGGCTATACTTACGATAAGAAGCTCGATCTCTTCGCTGCCTATAAGGCGGATGCCTCAAGCCTCCTGCCCCGTGACAAGCGCTGGAATACCGCGTGGGCACTCGGTGGAGGCCTGCATCTTGAGGAGCTTCTGCCCTTCCTCCGTGGTGGAAGCCTACTGACGGGGCTTGGACTAAAGGCTTCGTGGGGCTGACAGCAAGCTCGGGGGATTACCTCAGCCTCCAGCTGTGCCCATCTTCTCCTACCAGCAGAGCTCTTTCTACGCAGATCAGTATCGCCTCATCCGTCTCTCTACCCTCTACAATGACCGCTTGAAGCCCGAGCAACTCAAGAGTGTGGACCTCGGCCTCTCCGTGCAGCTGGCTCATGCCCATGTCGACGTGAACCTCTACCGCCGCGTGCATGAAGGACGCCCTGATCATGACGGATATTCCAGCGAGCAACGGCTTCCTCTCGATGCTGGATAATGTCGGTAGTCTACGCAACGAAGGTGTGGGCTCTCTGCTCTCTCGCCTTCTTAGCGGTGAAGACTGGCGCCTCTCTGCTCCGTGCAGCCTGGCCTCTACAACCGCAGGGTACTCTGACCTCTATGGGAAGACCGCCATCTATTCAGGGCGACAATGTCTACCCCGACTACGAGGTGGGTCGCTCCACGACTATGTCTATGGGCTGGATGCTCTCGGGGTCAATCCACTCTCGGGCGAACTATGTTCCGTGACCGACAGGGGCAGAGCAGAGCTTCGGTAAGACAATCGTGCGCGATGACCTCGTGGGTATCGGCTACCGCACACCACCCTATACGGGTACCTTCGGCCTGACCTCTGGTACAAGGCGCTGGAGCTGGATGCGCAGTTCTACTATGTCTTTGGGGGCTTTTAAGGCCTGTTCGATGACCTACGTGCGTGGGAAATCTCGATGTAAATAAGAATGCCATCGCAGGACAGGTGTCCGCACGTGGTTTCGCCCTCGGTGATGAAGATCGTCTCATCCTCACGGCGCGGGGACGCAGACCTTCAACAACCTCTCGCACTATCCCACATGCGCGGATGATCTGCACGGTGACCTACCGGTTCTCTCGATGCTGAGCCTGCGCTACCGCCTCTCCTCATCGCTGCCACCAGATGGGCGACGTCGTGAAGTACGCTACGATAGCCTGCAGGCTCGAACCTCTTCACACTCACACCATACAAGGGTGGTAGCCCTGAGTCGGAGTACCTATGACCTCGGTGTGCAGCCCGTCCTTACCCTTCACCCTCAATCTCAACTTCTGATGTCCTTGCTTCTCCGACGCTCTGTGCTACGGATGCTCTGCTCTGTCCTCGCGGTGGTGCCCTTCCTCTCGGCCTGCTCGCTGGATATCCCTGTGGAGAATGAGCTGACCGACCCGAAGGCGATCTCCTCCGTACAGACGGCATTTATGAGGCGCTTGCCTCCTATAGCTCCTATCCGAAGGTAGAGCTCGAGCTTAGTCTCCTCTCCGACGAGCTGGTGCCCACACACCGTGCCAGCCAAAGCCCGCAGATGGCGCAGCTCTATGCCTATACCGACTATGCCCTGCAGAGTCTGGCCTCTGACCTCTGGTCGGGCTACTACGAGACCAGCTATGATGCGAACGCTGTGCTCGTTCGACTCCCTGACCTCCCGCTCACGACTCTCCTCTGCTGAGCGGCTCCAGCTCGACTACCCTGCAGGCGAGGCGAAGACCTCAAGGCGCTCTCTTCACCTCCAGCTCCTCCAGCTCTTCGCATCGCCCCATGATGATGCCGAGCATACGGGTGGGATCATCCTCCAAGGACCGTGTGGGCGTGAGAACCTCCCACAGTAGCACAAAAGGCCGAGACGGTGCAGGCTATCGAGCCAGCTGCTGAGAAGCCCTCACGGCTTTCGACACGACGACGCGCCCGCCTACGGCTCTGCCCCAGGCTTTCGTCAATGCCGCTACGGCTCGTGCACCCTTGCTCGCCTCATCTCTATGCTGTGTGAATGGGCTAGGAGGACGCGTACCTCGCACTCGTCGCGATGTACTCCGCGTCGATGGTCCCGATGACACCGCTTGCTTGGTCGCGGGGCGCATCTACTATAGCCCTCTTCGCCAGCTCGGTGCCCGTGACCCTACTATAGCGTATCTACGCGCAGGCGAAGTCGGCTGCCAATGCGACCTACCAGCTTCCCCAGCGAAACCACTTTGCCTCGACGGACCTCCGCCATCGCAGCTATGTCTCTGACAGCACCCTGCAGGTCGATGCTACCACGACCCGCTCGCTGCAGATCATCGGAAGTATGCCGCCTTTCTCTCTCGCTGGATGCCCTTCTTCACAACTCGTGTCAGTACGCACGACCGAGCCCATCTTCTTGCGTGCTGGGGCCTTGGCTCTGCAGTGGTGATGGAGACTGCGCACGCGACCTCCTCAATAGTTACCTCCGTCTGGTCGGTGCAGATGAGGTCGCTTCGACCGTGACGGGCAGTGCTCTTATTGATGCTATCATCGCCGAGAAGGCTCGGGAGTTTGCCGGCGAAGGCCTACGCTTCTTTGACCTCAAGCGTCTGGGACTACCTATCGAACACTATACCCCCAATGAGGAGCGTGTCTCCTCACACTGCCAGCGAGGAGCTACAAGCGCACCTGCACTGCCCGCCCTCGAGCGCTCAAATAAGAACCTCAGCACAGAGACCCCTGGGTCAGCTAGAGCTCACCCATTGATCTCATCCTTTTACTCATCGATCTCCATTATGAAGACTTCCCTTTATCATCGCTTACGGAGCATCGGGGCCATCGGGCTCTTCTCCCTGCTCCTCCTTTTGCTCCTTCCCTCGTGTGCGAAGGATACCCCCGATAATAAGTATCGTGGGGAGAATAAGATCCAGCTGCGTCTGCCCGACGGCTCTCGCTCGGTGCTCATGGCTGCGACCTCTACCTCTCCTATTAGCGACCGTCCGCCTGACTTCTCGTCGCACGGACGCGGTCACGCCTAACTCAATCTCACGGCGAAGCTGCCTCATCCTCACCCTCTCCTCGAAGACCTCACGATCCCCTGCAGGTCAGCCTCGAGGGAGAGGTCGTCATCACGCCTTCGGCTAAGGCGTGACGACCCAGCAGCCAAGCTCTCCGTCACGTCCGCTGCCTCGGGTCTGATGGTCGAGGGCGATCTGACCATCACGATCTCGCCCTTCCCCGTGTGGACACTCCACAGCAGCTCAGCAGGCGCTCATCGGACGGCTATCGTGCCAAGGCTATCGACCTCACCACGATCCTCGGCTATCATACGGTCGAGGGAGTGTTGACTGAACGGGCTTTACCGACCCTGACTGTGGTAGGATATCCGTTCCGAAGGCCACCTAGCGCATCAGCGGTGCCACGATGCTCGTCGAGCTGAGTGACCCGTGCTACGCCGACCAGCCCGTACTGAAGTTCTCATACAACGCCCTTGGTCTGAACGATATCATAAGAAGCTCTGGACGGCTATACGGTCGATAATCTCATCTACTTCTATGCCGAAGGGACATCAAGTCTGGAGGTGATGAAGGCGATCAACTGGACGCAGTCCTCACCTGAGACCTTCAATGTCGTGCTGGACAACGTCCGTGTGAATGCCTCCACAGGTACGCTCGCCTTCACGGGCAAGCGTCTCTCGGCATGCCTGCGACTTATCCGCCCGTGAAGACGAGTCAGATAGCCCCATCGTCGTACCCTTCACCTACGAGTCCTCGGTATGGACGCGTGTGATGGCGAAGATCGCAGCTGAGCCTACCTTCAAGGAGACGGTCGAGTCGGCCGATGGGATGGAGCTGTACAGCATCCTCTCCAATACGGGTATCGACGAAGACCGTACGGCTGAAATCAATGCTACCGAAGGCCATTACGTGAAGCGAAGGAAGATTGATCTCAAGAAGGGTACGCTTTCCCTTCGTTCCCCTTCACGGCTACAACCGGATTACTATTCGGTGGTGGTGACTTCGCAGCAGCGCAAGTGAGCACCGCACATTGCCACTCTAAATACCCGCCTCCGAGGCTGTCTGACTGCCCATAGTCAGCGGCCTCAGAGCCTCTTCTATCGGGTAGGGGAGATGCTGTTCCTTATGAGACCTTGCGCAATAGTTCCATATAGGTATATGGGTGGATAGAGTTATATGGGATGGTGAAGAATGCTATGTAGCTTTGGACTGATTCCGTATAGCTTTTGTGACGAGACCTATATAGATGGTTGCTCCGCGTAGGGATAAAAAGTTGCGGACGAGTGGCAGATAGTTTGGACTACGTACGTAGCTCTAATATCTATGTACGTGGATATTTGGATCTACGTGCTTGGTCTTTAAGACTACGTGCGTAGATAGAAGAATATCACTACGAAGGCACTTTTTCTTCACGAGAATGACGCTTTTCCTTCCGCTGAATAAGAGGAATACTCGCGATAAGGCAAAGGGCTTTGTGTATCACTTTCGGGAGAGGCCTATCGGGGAGGCTGGGCGTGGTGCCTTAGCACTCTAAAATGGAGGACAGGAATCTAAAGCAGCAGTCTTGAGTGTGGGTGTTATTTTTTTATATTTGTAGTGGAGTACGCAATCTCCATTAAGACGCATGCTACGTAGCCGTAGAATCTAAATCATCGTATGAAGAAACTCCTCTTTCTTTGCCTCTCATCCACGAGACTTGGCAATACCCCCACGCACCTGTACCTCCCTTCATCATAAAGTGATGTTGAAGCCAGTACCCTATTGGCAGGCATTTTTATGTTGTCCTTATCTCTTGCCCTACGGCCTTTGCTCAGGAGGTGTCCTCGCTGGGTAAGCTTGGTACGGAGCGAGTCGACTCCGTGAAGAAGATGGTCATCGATACTGCGAAACTTCGACTACTATATAAGTGTACCTACCGCCCCTGACACGCCAGCCTGAAGCGGAGGGTGAGGCTTGCGCCTTCTGCAGGTGGGGTCGCATGCGACGAAAAGAGTGGACGATGGGGGCAGAGCGCATTGATTCACTGCGTGATACCTCGGCTGCTCAAGGGCGGACTTGGATGGAGATCTTACCGCTCTACATGGGCGCACTCTCTCAGCAGGCGCGGGACTATCAGATGATCCTTGCGGATATGAGGGAGCGGTGTGCTTACGGAGCAGAAACATAGTCGTAGATGAGTACCTCTACGAGGGCCTATTCCTACACAAAGGTGGGAGTTGCTTCCTGGAGATACCACGCTCCTCGACTACCCGTGTCGCCGAGCAAAGACCCACTTTCGAGGCCGTGACTCATCGCTTGGTATACCGATGAGTTACCCTTTAGTGTTGAGCCTTGGAAGTTCTCAGGTCTTCCGGGACTGATCCTCTGTGTCTATGATACGCAGCGTCACTATGTGTGTACGAAGCTGTGGGGCTGGAGTATGCTAGGTGGGCGAACTGATTTACCTCAGTCCCCTGCCCAGCGAGCGGCGGGTGAGCCGACTGGATTATCTCAAGGCCAAGGCGGCCTATGCCCGTGATCCAGCTGCTTATATGCGACAAATCCCTGGGGTGATTTACTCCAGGAGACGCTTCGTCGGATGAAACCTCGCTCGCTACAATCCACTGGAGCGCGAATAGCGATCTCTTTCTGCCTCTCCAGGGTGCGGAGCGAAGCGGTGAAGACAAGAAATAACGAGTGGTCGGACTCCCTGAGCTTCACCCATGACGCACTCTAGTTATGAAGTCGCGTGCTGTAGGGGGCAGAGTAAGGCTACAGGCCTCCTGACTGGGGGCAGTCTTACAGAAAGAGGTGGATGTTGCCTCAGTATGAACCTCGGATTTGGAGGCGGAAGCACAGGTGAAATCCTCTTGCAGAATCAAAAGTTCTTCCTATCTTTGCGGACAAGAAAAACCTCGAGGGGTCTTAACCCTGCGGTAGTAGCTCAGTTGGTGAGCATCAGCTTCCCCAGGCTGAGGGTCACGAGTTCGAAACCTCGCCTACCGCTCACCATGTGAGGGTATCCTTCTTTCCAGAGGAGGATATCCCTCGCTCATTGCCACATACACTACTCTCTAGCTCATTCACGCAATGATGACTACTCCACTTCTCGGGTAGACCTCGGTCAGATCGCCTCAGCGATGGGGCATGAGTTTACCCTCTTCAGCCTCGACAGAGCTCTACAAAGCGTTCTTCACGCTCTTCGTCACCATCGACATCATCGGGCTATCCCCATTATCCTTTCGCTCAAGGCCAAAGGGAAGACCTACCACTCCCGCACAGGTCGGCATCTATTCGGGGATTATCCTGATCGCCCTTCCTGCTCGTAGGGAGCCGCTCTTAGGGTCTTTCGGTGCGGATATCTCGACCTTCGGGGTCGCTGGGGGGATCGTACTCTTTGTAATGGCCGTCGAGATGATCTTCGGTATTGAGATCTTCAAGTCCGAGGACGACTCGAGCGGCAATACGACCTTCGTACCGCTGGTCTTCCCGCTCTTTGCGGGGGCTGCCTCGTTTACGACGCTCCTGACGCTCCGCTCGGCTGGTATCGCGATGATCAATCTGGCACTGAGTATCGTGCTGAACATGGTCCTCGTCTACCTCGTCCTGCGCTATGTCTCGCTCCTTGACCGTATCCTCGGTAAGAATGGGGTCTATATCCTACGTAAGTTCTTCGGGGTTGTCCTCCTGGCGATCTCGGTGAAGTTCATCACAAAGAATCTGATCGAAGTCATCATGGTACAGCATGGGGTGGCCGCTCTCGGACAATAGTAATCACCATCCTCCCCGCACAAATGGGGAGGCCTCATAGGCGACATGCGTGTATCCTCGGCAGGGGCTGCACGCATATCGTCTCTACAAAAGCAATGTAATATGAAGCATGGATTTGTCAAGGTCGCAGCCGCTGTCCCCTTCGTGCGGGTGGCTGACTGCGAGTATAATGTCGAGCGAATAGAGGCTCTGGTACTGGAGGCTGACGCCAAGGGCGTAGAGATCATCACCTTCCCAGAGCTCTCCATCACGGGCTATACGTATGGAGACCTTTTCCTCCGCCCTTTCTCAACGATCAGGCCGAGGCTGCACTGCTTCGCCTTGCAGAGCGTACGGCACATACCTCGGTGCTCATCATCGTCGGTATGCCTATCCGCATCCAGTCACAGCTCTTCAATGCGGCTGTCGCCCTTCAGTCGGGGCAAATCCTCGGGGCTATCCCCAAGACTTATCTGCCGAACTACCGTGAGTTCCAGGAAGCACGTTGGTTCGCTGCTGCGCGTGACCTCAAGCTGGCTCACGTACAGATCGGCCGCTTCCAGGTGCCTATCGGGCACAACGTCCTCTTCCGCTCAGGCAAGCTCAGCCATCGGTATCGAGATCTGCGAAGATATGTGGACGCCCCACACCCCAGGGACACGCCTGGCTCTCTACGGGGCACAGATCATCTTCAACCTCTCGGCGAGCAACGAGCTGGCGGGGAAGAATACCTACCTGCGTAGCCTCATCAGCGGGCCCTCCTCGCAGAACCTCTGCGGCTACGTCTATGCCTCCGCTGGCTATGGTGAGAGCTCCACGGATACCGTCTTCACGGGTAAGGGCTTCATCGCCGAGGTCGGTAAGCTCCTCGTCGAGACTCCGCGCTTCACCTACGAAGAGCGCCTGATCATCAGCGATATCGTGTGATGCGTATCGACAACGACCGCATGACGACCAATAGCTTCAATGACTCGATCGTCGACCATACGGAGCGTGGCCTCCTGACGGAGATCCCCTTCCGTCTGCGCACCCACGAGGAGTCACACGATGTAGACCGTCAGATCGAGCAGAATCCCTTCCTTCCCGAGAGCCGCAAGCGTGATGAGCGCGCCGAAGAGATGTTCGACATTCAGGTCTGTGGTCTCACAACGCCTGCGCTTCATCGGGCACGCCACGCCGTCCTCGGTATCTCGGGTGGCTCTTGACTCGACGCTGGCGCTTCTGGTCACCGTGGCTGCCTTCGACGCACTGGGGCTTTCCCCGCAGTATCATCGCTGTGACGATGCCTGGGCTGGGCACGAGCGACCACACGAAGACAACGCTATCGAGCTGATGCAGGGCCTGGCGTCGTCACGCACCATCGATATCACCGAGGCCTGTATGCAGCACTTCGCTGCTATCGGGCACGATCCCGAGGTGCAGGACGTCGTCTCCCGAGAATACGCAGGCTCGTGAGCGCACGCAGATCCTCATGGATCTGGCGAATAAGTACAACGCTCCCGTCATCGGTACGGGTGACCTCTCCGAGCTGGCTCTCGGCTGGTGTACCTTCAACGGTGACCACATGTCGATGTACTCGGTGAATGCGGGTATCCCTAAGACGGCTATCCAGATCATCGTCTCGCGTATGGCTGAGATCGGGAAGTTCGGTGCTGAGCTCTCGAAGGTCCTGCGCTCTGTCGTTGATACGCCTATCTCTCCCGAGCTGAAGCCTACGAATGCTAAGGGCGATATTGATCAAAAGACCGAGGATGTCGTCGGCCCCTATGAGTTGCATGACTTCTTCCTCTACAACTTCCTTGGCTACGGCTATCCACCTCAGAAGATCTTCTATATGGCGAAGGTGGCCTTCAAGGATAAGTACGATGCGAAGTCCATCAAGCGCTGGCTACGCGAGTTCTATCGCCGCTTCTTCGCCCAGCAGTACAAGCGCAACTGCCTGCCTGATGGGCCTAAGGTGACGGCTGTGAGCCTCTCGCCACGTGGCTACTGGCGTATGCCCAGTGACGTGTCTTCCAATGCTTGGCTTGCTGAGGTTGATGCCGTGTCCGAAGATTAATCATAGGGCATTGTACATTGAATGAGTATGTACGTTTGTAGCCAGTTCGAGTTCCTGATATGTCAGCATGGTGCTGGCAGGGCGCTCGACTAAACAACACACTTAGTACGATTATGAAGAAAGTATTTGTTTCATTCGCAGTACTGGCACTGGCTCTTGCCTCTTGCCAAGGTAACACGGAGGCATCGCAGAGCGATAGCCTGAATCAGGACTCTGGCTGCTACAGTAGTAGACTCTACCAACGTAGGGGCTAACGAAGCCGACTGGGTACCCTACGAAGGTACGGTCCCAGGTGCTGACGGCTCGGTGAAGACGACCATCGTCCTCAGCGCAGACGGCACGTGCAGTAGCACGAAGAGTTCTCGAAGGCAGGCGCTGAGCCCATCGATGGAACGGGACCTACAAGCTCGCTGCTGATGGTCTGCTGACGCTCATCACGCCTTCGTCCAACCTCGAAACACCTACTACAAGGTAGGTGAAGGCAAGATCACGCTGCTCGACCAGACGACTAAGCAGCTCCCCGGTGAGACCGCTGCCCGATGCGACCTCGCTAAAGTAAGTCATCCACCATACCGCTTCACACGCTGGGAATACCCTCAGGGCTATGCTACAGCGTAAGCTGTGCAGGCGTAGCCCTGCTCTTTGTGCCTGTGGTGGTCGGTGATCTTGCTGGAGAAGCGGCTTAACAAACGGGTGGGGGCGAGTTTGTATGGTTTTATACCTTCGCACTCGATAAGATTGTATTCATTCATCCTAAAGTATATGGCAAAAGTGTTTCCTCACCATCCTGAACCGTCGCTTCGGTGACCGCTATCCTCATGTGTCTCTTATCAGCACGATCCAGGGCAACCTCAATGGTCAAAGAGACTGGATCCAGCCTCTCGTCACGCGATCAACTGTAGCCCTGCGGTCTTCTACGGCCTGCTCCAGCAGCTAAGCGCGACTGGCCATCGTAGTCGCTAACGTCTCGGCATTGTCTTCGGTCTGGCAGCTGCCATCACGGCGCTGATGTAGTCCGACTCCCTGAGATAAAAGACTACGATAGTAGCCTTCGGCCCCGCCACATATCTACCCGCTCTGGGTGTGGTATGTGGCGGGGGAAAGCTCTTCTAGCATAGGGTGGGATAAGTGGGGAATATAGGGCGGTGCTGCGACCAATATGGAGTCGATGGGTTGACCAATATAGGTCATGACTCGCCAGTATAGGGTCCCATAGCGACCCATATGTTCGAGTAGCGACCCTCTATAGGTTGATTTTTCCTTCCTGTATCGTTGCTCGGGAGCATGCCGTATGACCCTGTGCTGGAGACTGCCGTAGAGCTTTGCTCTCCCCTGCTTCCTCCAGCTCTCTGCCTGCTTTGCAACCATACAAAATGACTAACTCTTTGTCCTCTGATATGCATTTTGTATCTCACATGAGATGCCTCCCCATCACAGACAACAACTATAAGTACAATGAATAAAAAGTAAGCGTATGCCCTCAGGCTGAGCATCAATGAGAACTTCCGCGCCTCTGGCTTCGATGAGATCAATCTGGAAGACTTCCTCGCTGGTGTACGTGACGTACTCGAAGGCGCTGAGCCTCAGATGACCTACGACGAAGTCGGGTCGTCATCACTGACTACTTCCAGGAAGTACGTCGCAAGGCCGTCGAGCAGAACGAAAGGAAGCAGGCGAAAGAAATTCCTCAAGATCAACGCCACAAGACGGGTGGTCACCCTGCCCAGCGGCCTGCAGTATGAGGTCATCAAGATGGGTGACGGCCCCAAGCTGAAACTCACCGATACGGTCGAGTGTACCACGGTACGCTGATCAATGGTCAGGTCTTCGATAGCTCGATGGACCGTGGCCAGACGGCTGTTCCCCTGCAGGGCGTCATCAAGGGATGGACGGAGGTCCTCCAGCTCATGCCCGTAGGCTCGAAGTGGAAGGTCACGATCCCCTCGGATCTGGCTTACGGCGACCGCGGTGCTGTGAGATGATCCAGCCCGGTAGCACGCTCATCTCTCATCATCGGCGCATCGCTATCGTCGGTAAGTAAAGGGGATGAAACAGCTACAAAGCACCTCGCCCTGTCCGGCAGGCCTTCTCGTCGCCTCGCCTCCTGCTCGCTGAGCTGAGCAAGCAGAAAGAGTGCTGCTCTCACTACCCGTCAGGATAGTGTCCGCCTATGCCTTCCGGTGTCCTCAATGGGCAGGCCTTCTCCGAAGTCCCTCCCGTATGCCCTGGCGACACGCTGGAGCCCGTCAGCAGATCCTTGCTGCCTTCGGTGACGTCCTCTCGGGCACTCGACAGGTCTCAGCATCTGCTAAGGCGATCTTCGACAGTATGCAGCGGGTCTGCAGCAGGCTGAGACACGTCGCACGGCAGCTTCAGCTGACTCCGTCCTCGCAGCCAGCAAAGGCTAGGAGGGCGTGAAGGTCACTGAGCGGTCTGCGGTACGTCGTGCTCAGCTGCTACACCAGGGCACGCGCCCATGGCTGAGATGCGGTCGTCGTCCACGCTAAGGGACGCTCGCCCTCAGAAGGAGTTCGACAGCTCCTACAAGCGTGTGTGAGGAGCCCGCCGTCTTCCCCTCTCTCAGGTCATCGCTGGCGGACGGAGGGATCTGTCTGATGACGAAGGGCCTGCAGTATGAGTTCCTTCATCCTGCCTCCCTCGCCTTCTATGAGTGCAGTCGTGGTGTCGAGCGGTGTCATCCCAGCTGGCTCGCTCTTCTTCGAGGTCGGGCTGTCGACGTGCGTCCCTTCAAGGCTGCTCCCTCGAGCAAGAAGAGCACGTCTCAGAGGCTTCCTCCTCTACTACTCCCCAAGGCTGCAAGCCTCGCAAGAACAGTCAAGCGTAAGAGTAACAACAGAATATCAATCCAATATCTATCAAAAGAAAAATGAGAAAAGATCTCAATGCTCCTGGCCGCTGAGCATGGCTCTCGTATCTCTCTCTTGCTCTCAAAAGAGTGGCTCTGCTGACCTTAAGGATGGTGCTGATAGCGTGTCTTTCGCTGTCGGTTTCGGTAATGCTACCGGGCTCGTCAACGCTATCCAGGGCGCAAAAGGCTCAGGGGTGAAAACGTAGACTCTGCACTCTTCTTCAAGGGCTTCGAAGAAGGCTTCAACAGCGATACGACCAAGCTGTGGTACTACGTCGGTCAGATGCAGGGCGTCCAGGCTGCTATGCGCTTCAAGGACGACTCTACGCTGAAGAAGGCTGCTCATGGCTGGCTTCAAGAAGGCGTCGACCTCGACTCTGCTGCTCGTGCTAAGCAGGCTGACAGCCTCGGCGCTATCGCTCAGTCCTACTACGAAAAGAAGCAGGAAGTCGAGCGCGCTAAGTACGAAGCTGAAATGGAAAAGCAGATGGAAGAGCAGTACGGTGAGAACAAGAAGAAGGGTGCTGAATTCATCGCTAACTTCAAGAAGGAAGCTGGCGTGAAGACGACTGCTTCTGGTCACAACACCAGGTCCTCAAGGAAGTAACGGTGCTACGCCTAAGGCTACGGATATGGTCCAGGTGAACTATGTCGGTAAGCTCATCGATGGTACGGTCTTCGACGAATCAAAGGGTACGCCTGCTGAGTTCCGCGTTGACCAGGTCATCAAGGGCTGGACGGAAATCCTCCAGCTGATGAAGGTCGGTGAGAAAGGTTAAGGTCGTCATCCCACAGGAGCTGGCTTATGGTGCTCGCTTCGCTGGCGAAAAAGATCCTCCTTTTCAGCACGCTGGTCTTCGGAAATCGAGCTGCTGAAGGTCTGCTGCTGCCGCCGCACAGCCCGGACTCACTCTAAGCTATCGGCGCATCCCAAGCGCCAATCTTGTCTCATGTGGCTGCACTCTCTTGAGGTGTGCAGCCACATACGGCTTTGCAATACCCTCTCATCTTGCCGGACAATAGGGGCATTAGCTGCAGGGATATGTGCCTTGCTGGTGCCCTGAAACTAAGGGGTGTTTCCGAGGGAAATACTTCGGTAGCTTTTACGTTGGTTTTGGTTATTGAGAAAAGTAGCACCTTTGCAGTGCAAAAGATAGCGCGGAGTGGAGCAGTGGTAGCTCGTTGGCCCATAAACCCAAAAGGTCGTAGGTTCGAATCCTGCCTCGCAACAAGATGATCAGTCAGTGCTGATACCAGAGCCTCCCCTGAATCAGTGGAGGCTTCTTCTTATTCATACTACACTACTCATTTTATCTTCACCTCTCACGGTGAGTGTGGCCCAACTCGAAACCTTTGTCCTCTGCGTGAGGGATACTCTGACAAGGAGCAGTCTCTTGGACTCTCTTTATTGCGCTACTGCGACTACGAACACGCGTCGGCGTGCAGACCAATCATCGTGGTCAGACATCACGACGCGCATCGCCCACGCCTATGGCTATGCCGCCGATCGCGACCTTCCAGCGCAACATGACGACGACACTTTAGCCTGCGTGAGGCGATGGTCGTCACTCCATCGTCCGCTGGATGCGCATCCTGTCTGGGACGCTGCAGCATGAGCACATGGCCCCCTGAACTTCTTCTTCAATGCAGAGCTGGAGCCGTCTGTCTTGGTACACACCTACGACAATCATCCAGAAGTCTCGACGAACTCGAAAGAGCGCTTCGCAGAAGATCCTCAACACGCCGCCGATGAATCGCTGGTTTGGCTTGCTCTATCTGATCAGCCAGGCGAATATGGCCTTCTGCTTGCTCTTCGGTGCGGCGATCTGATGTCGGGAGGCTCTTCGATCTCCTCCGGTACATTCTGCGGCTTCCTCCTGCGTCCAGGAGCTGAATCGCCGCCACGTCTGATCACTATCTGACGGTAGAACTCCTCGGCCTTCAAGGTCGCTTCCTTCGTCGTCGGTCTCGGTGCGAAGTTCGGCTACCGAAGAGCTCTCAAAGATTGCCCTTAGCGCCAGTGTAGCTCTACCTTATCCCTGGCGTCCCCTTCATCAATGGTGTAAGGATGGATATCCTCGATGGCTATGTCCTCAACGGCATCTCACGTCTCCTGACGGCGGTGATGATCGTGTCGAGCATCACCGTAGGCCTCTCTGTCACGCTGATGTCCCGCAGATGCTCTCGCTCCTCCTAACCTCTCATCACCATCGCAATCGTATGGGACTACGCTACTATGGACTTCCTCCTTATCCTTGAGAAAGGCTTTTGCCGCCACTCGCCGCCTTGGGCTTCGCCGCCGCTGGTAATCCTTCTAAGGCGGCCTTCCGATATCGTCATCATCGCTTTCGTGGAGTGCCCTGCGCTCACGCTGATGACGTATGCGCGTATGAATATCGCTATCGCCACATTCTTTGCGGCGGTCTTCGCCGGCTGTCGCTCGCTGGGCGGTGCCTATCATGCACGTCTATCCGATCGAAGTCTTTTGCCTTCCCGCCCTTCTGCCTATGATCCCGGGTCAATTCGCCCACCGCTCGATCTTGGGCACGATTCGCTTCATGGAGTCGACGCAGGAGGTACGGCGCAGGAGCAGTATCTGCCAGGCATCATCTCCGAATGGTATCACGCACTGCTGCGATGTTCGCCCCTCGGTGTGGGCGTCGCCATCCCGCTATTCATGTGCTACCCAGCGCATTCTTTTCCGCATGGCGACGTGGCGAGGCGAAGTAGTGTGAAGGCACTGGCTTCTCCGAAGTCCTTCTTCACTCGCCTATGTAGGCTGAGAGAGAAGGTGATATACCTTTTTATCGAAGGGTATATACCCTTCTGCCGGAAAAGTAATATAACCTCGGGTCAGAAATCGTACCTAATCCTCGAGGAAAAGTAGCATTGCTTTTGAGTGAAAGTAATATAACATTCGGCTGAAAGTAATATAACACGTGGGACCATCGTCAGGAAAGCGCGCCCGAGGGCAGCGCGCTGGAATCGGCGGTCCCAAGCTGTCGGATGTATATGGATTTGTGCACTTACATGGCAGCAGCCTCGAGAGAGGAGATAACGGCTTACACGCCTACCAGCCAGTCACGTATCTGCGATCTGCTACCGCCATCTTCTTCGGCTTCGGCTGTGGCGTATGAGACGAGCTACGCCATAGCTGACGGTACGCTCTTCCTTCGCTTTACCTCGCCCGCATCGTCCACATCCAGCGTGCACTCGTCCCTATTCGTCGGGGTGGGCGCTGTGGATCGGTGCGCTGGATCGGCTATGTCACGAGGCTGAAGTGAGGTGGTTATCCTCCTCGTCGTGATGGGGATCACGGCGCACTGTCGGGCATCTCGAGGCGCTTTGCGCTGGCGCCTTTCACCTTCCTCGAAGACGAAGGCGCAGCGGACTACATCTCATCTCCAGAGAGCGTCTGGTCAGTCTTCGGGGAAGGCGCTGCAGTCGAAGCGCAATTCACGTCAATAAAGTTCGAGAAGCTCTACCCTGATTTCCGCTGGGTGAGCCCATCTACGGAGCCACCGCGCCGGAGTGCCTTGAGGTCGAAAGCCGCTGGCAGCACGGCAGCGAAGACCACTGGCGAGGACAAGGAGCAGGAGGTCATCCCGCGTCTCCTCTCTCTTCCTTCGACGAACCGCAGCTCTCCGGGCGGCATCCTGCAGCGTGGGCAGATCGCCGCCTTCACTATCGGTTCGCCCATCAATCGAGGACGACCTTCGGTGTGCGCACATCGAGAAGGCCAATCGTGACTATGATGGCGCCTTCACGGTGATCACACAAGCTCTTCGCCTCGACGATCCCCGAGCGCCACACCTCTGTGAATCCGCGAGGAGGACTTCGGAAATGTCGAGCCCGTGAATGGCTCGTCCTCATAAGCTCCGATATCATCCTGCAGGAAGATCGCTGCAGTCCTGCGCCATGAATGCCCCACTCGAGCCCCATAGGCGCGGGATGCCTATCGCCTTTGGCGGCTCTGCTTCGACGACCACGGATGCCTTCCTCATCGTACTTTTGCGGGGTCTGCATGACGACAGTGACGCTTGTCGGCTACACACGACCGTGTGGCGCGTAGCGACGACGCACCCGCAGTATCTCTCCGTAGAGCTTTCTTTCGGGTGGCGAGCGCTTGCCCGTGAGCTATCGTGGCGCGGCTATGTACGCATCCCGGACTACGCTGGACGTGGCTGATGAAGGAGACGCTGGCGAAGCCCTGCGTCTGGCGCGAGGGCGGGCGACGTGCCCAGCTTCACTTCTCTTTCCTGCTGAGGATTGGCTCTTCACGACCACTGCTGCGGCAGGCTGTGGGCTATGCTCCCATTCCCGTCGCCGTGACGACTGGCTTCCCTTAGACGCCGCAGGCTCTCTGGGTCCGATCCCGAATGTGAAGGTGCTACACTCGTCGAGATACGTACGGCTGTGGGCGCGCAACAGGCACCACCAGCTCCTGCATGCCTCCCTGCGATCTGGCGTGCAGTGACCGAAGACCATCCGACGAGTGAGGCCATGTTAGCTCTGTGAGCACTCGCACAGTGCGAGCCAAGGTCACGGGCACTCTTCACGTAGAGCGGGAGGACGAAGTCATTTGGCACAGCTGTCTGGAAAGCCTGCGGTGCGAGTGTCTTTGCTTCGGGAGAGCCATCCCATTCGGCGATGAAGGGTGAGCTATTATCTGTCGTGCGAGGACGAGGGCAGGGGAGGAGCGACGGGAATGATTCGCCTCTGGTCCACTAATGCTTCCCGAGCATCTCGCTACGTCACTCTGACTGTAGGTGCTTGGGCTTATAGCGACGAGCTCTTCCTGCAGTAGATACGTGCTATTTGACGTGAGGGTGCACGTGCGTCGCACGGCTTAGTCCTACTTCGGGATGCTCATCCTAAGTACCACGACGGCAGAGCTTCTTGCTCAGCTTGGAGAATCTCTTGGCGAGGCGTTGAGGCTATCTCGGCAGCTTCTTCGGAGGCGTATAGTTCGACTATAAAAGAGATATAGCTGTACCACCACCTGTCTTGGTGGTACAGCCCTATATGCTATTTCCGGCTATCGGATATGGAGCTTAGAGCAGCCCTTCGATAGACCTTCAGAGCGTCCTTGCTCTGAGCGCCGACCTTCTTTTCTGCGACTTCACCGTCCTTGACGAAGATAGATCGTAGGGATGTTGCGTACACCCGAAGCGGCTGGGAAGCTCGGGATCCTGGTCGACGTCGCACTTACCGATACGACGACCCTACTCCTTCGTATTCCTTTGCGAGCTCTTCTGATGATGGGAGCCACCATCTGTAGGGGCCGCACATTAGTGGCACCGAAGTCGAGGACTACGGGCTGGTCGCCGGCGATGAGGCGTGTCGAAGTTCTGGCTGTTGATTTCTAATGCCACTGATTGTTTCCTTTCTTATAGGTGAGACGATATTGTCACTTTGCTACTTCAGCTGTCATCTCGATGCCGTACTGAGGCAGAAGTCGAGGAGGATAGTGTCGGAGCTACCATACCTTGATCATAGGTGAGCTCGACATCATTGCGCCCCGTACCATCCGAGTCTTATTGATAACATAGCAGAGCCGCTATTGTTCGATATGATCTCTCGAGCTCGCCGATGATGCTCTCGATTGACGATGCGTACATCGATATTCAGGTGGATGCTGGAGATGATTCCGGTCGATGACATCACTCAGCAGGCTCACATGCTGATATTCAGCCTGCTCTTCGCCGTAGCGGCGCTCTGGATGACACCCTTCGACGAAGACGAAGAGCCCTTCTGAGTGTGCGAGTAGCTCACATAGTTCCTACTAAATAGCGGGATCGTGCACGAGCCTTTGTGTATCCTCGATCGTGATGCGAGATACAGGGTCGCCACGCTTTGGTCGTGCCGATAAAGACGTTCGACACCATACCGCCGATGGAGACTTGACGCCTTCGCCGAGCCTCTGGGTCATTCATCATCTGGCATTGACGGGGCAGTAGCACTCGAGGAGTACACGGTAGGGTCAAGTGGATTGCCTGAGAGGTGAGGCCCGATCGACACGCCCTTATTGAGGCGCTCCATATCCGAGAGCTCGACGAAGTGTCGGAGGCGTGGGGCGTGGGATCTGCAGAGCTCGTCATCGCTCCGAAGAGGGAAGATTCATTGAGGCTCTGCTCGGCTCTGGCTGACGCGAAGCGCACGAGGGCGGAGAGGAATGAATCATCATTCCCCGTCTCCATCGGAGCGCTGTAGACCTACGCTGCAGGCCGAAGTTATCGAAGCAACTGCGAGATCAAGCTCTGAGTGTCTTCTTATTGACGATGCTCGCGGCACGCGCCGAAGAGTCATGGACATTCTCAAAGGGCCCATTCTCCTCGCGCCACGGATGATCATCTCACCGCTGAGCTACCTACGCCCTTGATGGCATTGAGCCCGAAGCGGATGTTGCCGTCTTGGTTCACGGAGAACTTGAAGTCCGACTCATTGATATCTGGCGTGAGTACGCGGATGCCCATGGTACGGCACTCGTCCATGAGCTTGATGATTTCGGAGATGTTGTTGAGTTACGGCTCAGCGCACCAGCCATGTACTCTGCGGGGTAGTTCGCCTTGAGGTACGCTGTCTGATAGGCGACCCAGCTCGTAGCAGGTAGCAGGCTCTCTCTGCTGAAGGCGAAGCTGGCGAACTTTTGCCCAGTCGGCCCAGATCTTCTCCAGTGTGTCCTCCTTGTAGCCCTTCTTCGCACCACCAGCGAGGAACCTCACCTTCAGCTCGGCCATCTTGTCGGCAGCTTCTTTACCCATCGCCTTAGCGCGACCGTCAGACTCCCACGCGGAAGTCGGCGATCCTCACGGGAGAGTAGCATCACCTGCTCCTGATAGACTACATACCCAGGTGTCCTTGAGGTATCGCTCGATGCAGGGAGGTCGATAGGTTATCAGGCCAACAGCTGCGGCGTCGATGAAGTCGGGGATGTAGTCCATGGGCCCTGGACGATAGAGGGCGTTCATCATGAGTGAGGTCCTCGAAGGTAGAGGGCTCAGCTAGCGCAGGTACTTCTCTGCATCCCAGCGATTCGAACTGGAATCCTGACGGTCTTCCCTCGTGTAGAGCTCGTAGGTCTTGGCATCATCGATGGGGATCTTGTCGATAATCGATCTCGATACCGCGTGTCTTCTTGATGTTCAGCAGGGCTTCCTTGATGACCGAGAGGGTCTTGAGCCCGAGGAAGTCCATCTTGATCAGGCCCGTAGACTGATGACCGAGCTCTTCTGTACTGCGTCACGAGCATGCTGCTCGCCCGTGGCCTTATCCTCGGCGGTACTAAAGGACGACGTCTGATATCCATCTTCCCGATGATGATACTGCAGGCATGTACGCTGTACTGCGGATATTCCCCTCGAGCATCTGCGCACTTGCAGCGTGATTGTGGAGAGGGTGGAGCTAAGGGAAGCCTGCTTGAGCTCGGGGACGTATTCGAGAAGCTGATGGTGACGTTCTTCACGTTGGGGATCTTGTCGGGATGAGCTTCGGAGGCGGTCACTCCGAGAGAGGAGGCGCTGGACGCGCAGGACGTCCTGATGGCACTCTTGGCGCCATCGTGCCGCAGGTGACGATATGGGCTACACGCTCGTAGCCGTACTTCCGTGACCCAGTGAGCACGTCCGCACGCCCGTCATCGTCGAAGTCCACGTCGATATCAGGCATGGAGATACGGTCGGGCTGAGGGAAGCGCCGAAGAGGAGGTGCGCGGATGGGGTCGATGTCGGGATGCCCAGGGCGTAGGGCTGCGGCTGACCCTGCGGCCGAAAATCCACGCCCAGGACCTGAAGACGCCCATATCACGGGCGGCAGCGATGAAGTCCTGCACGATGAGGAAGTGCACCCAGGAAGCCCATGCCGGAGATGACGCCCAGCTCGAAGTCGATACGCTACGTACCTCCTCGGTGATGCCCTCTCGCCGTACTTACGGCGGGCACCCTGCAGGTCAGATGACGGAGGTATTCGTCGGCATCGGCGAACCGCTCGGGGATGGGAAGTCTGGCATGAGAGGATCGTTCTCGATGCTGTAGAGCCCGACCTTATCGCAGATCTCCTTCGTCGTGGCGAGCACCTCGGGTAGGTCGTCGAGAGAGCTCGTTCATCTCTGCCGTCGTCTTCAGCCACCCTGCTTGCTGTAGCGCATGCGTCGGGGTCGTTGGAGGTCCTCACCGTGCTGGAGACAGATGAGGCGGTCGTGCCTGGCATCCCTTTCGTTGAGGAAGTGGACGTCGTTGTAGCGATGACCTCACACGTGCTTCTTACCCAGCTTCGAGGAGGACAGCATTGACCCAAGTTGCCGCTTCTCGTGGAGTCTCTTGGTTGCCGAGCGGGTTGTCGGTCCTATGGTGGACGCTGGCAGCTCAAGGTAGAAGTCGTCACCGAAGATCCCCTTGAACCACTGGATACTCTTTTCCGCCTCATCGATATTAAGCCGTACATGATGCTGCTGGGATCTCCCCACCGAGGCAGGCTGCGAGGCAGTGATGCCCTCATGATGCGCCTTCCAGCAGCTCCTTGTCGATCCCGTGGGCGTGTAGTGTGCTGTCGCATCCACATGAGCGCGTAGACCATCTTGATGAGGTTCGCAGCCCGTGAGGGTCCTTCGCCAGGAGGACCAAGTGCCAGCCACTATTGTCCCACGGACTGGTTGGGGCGATAGGGGTTGGGGACGTTAGCGTCCTTCTTCAGGCGCGAGCGACGGGCGCAATAGACTTCGACAGCTGAGGTGATGGCTTGAAGCGAAGGTTTGGCTGCTGCCGCCTGAAGCTGCTCCCGCAGTTCGCTCGGCTTGGCTTCGTCCTCTGCACCACGCCTCCTGCTGCTCGGGGCCTTGATCTGCTTCTTGGAGATCGCTTGCGTCATGGCAGCCGTTCGCCTCTTATTGACGTGAGTCGAAGAACTCTCGATGCCGCCGAACTTGGCTCCGTGGTCCGTGAGGGCAATGCCAGGGCATGCCGTCGGCCCGTAGCTTTGTCGACCAAGGCCTTTTGATCGAGGCCTGGCCGTCAGGAGGGAGAACTGTGGTGTACAGTGGAGGGTGTACGAGGCTGCATGATGACTGAAAATGAATGGATTGCGAGGGCGGCTTCCTCTGCAGTGTGGTGCAAAGTTACCGCAAATAGCTCAAAAATACTGTGCCTCGAGAGGAGAAAATCTCCCTCCCGAGGCTCGGATCATTGTAGTGCTTGAGGGCTAAATCAATACACGGAAAACTTACGCCCGCGGAGGAAAAACTCGTTTCTCTCGACTAAAAGCCATCATCCCGTAGCCCCTAAACTTCCGACCATGCACGTAGTCCTAAAATCTATGTGCGTAGACTTTAGGTTTTACGTGCGTAGTCCTTACGTCCACGCACGTAGACGAAGGTATAGCTGCATGACTTCGGGGAAATAGCACCCTAAGCACGAGAGAATAATACCAGTGGTCGGCGATTATTTGCAAATAGCGTGCATGAAACAGGTGTGGTGGTCTATCGGTGCAGGGCGCTCAGGCTGCAGAAGTCCCTCTACGAAGTGCGTTGCGACTGAAACGAGGTGGTAGCAATAAAAGAAGTAGGTCACTCACATGATACTCGGTGAGTATCGGTGAGTGACCTACGCTGAAACCACGAGCAGATTAGAGTAAAACTCCGAAAAACAGGATTTGAGATCCCGCCCTTTTGTAATCTACTCAGCTCGCCATAGGCGAGACCCGAAAACCTCGGTAGCCCGCCATTGGCGGAGAGGTTGCCTCGGTTTTCAACTTAGTACGATGAGTTTAATCGACAACGTGGCTCTTTCTTTTGTTCTACCACAAAGATGACATTTGTTCGGATCTCATCAATACGGTAGATCCATGCGCTCTTTGCTTATAGCGAGGAGAGACGGCCGAGGTGGATGCCGTTCGAGCCCTTGACGAGGATGAGGCTGTCCGTGATGGGCGTTGCCCTCGATGCGTGCGATGAGCTCCTCGACCGAGGGAGGACGTGATCGATGCTCCGAGCTCCTCTGCAATGCGGACCGCAGAGGTAGATCGTCAGTGGTGAGGCGGTGTGTGCCTTGAGGCGGGTGTACAGCTCCTGATGGGCTTCGTGGCTCGATTCGCCCAGCTCGTTCATGTCGCCGAGGATGACGGTGCGGGGACGATCCAGTGGCTCGATGTGGAGGAGTTGTCCAGCGCTGTGCATGCTCGAGGGGTTGGCATTGTACGCATCTGCGATGATTTGGTTGCCACGGGCGGAGGTGATGAGCTGGGAGCGGCTGTTGCTGGGGGTGTAGCTGGTGAGAGCTTCGTCGATACGCTCGGGAGCTACGTCGAAGTAAAGTCCGATGGTGATGGCTGCAAGAGCGTTAGCGAGGTTGTAGTCCCCGACGAGGTGAGTCTGTACGGCACGCTGCTCGATGCCAAGGGTGGGGCAGGCCCAAGAGAAGTGGAGGAAGAGCTGATCGCCCGTGCTTGGGTGGCTTGCCCGACGATACGTGCCTCGGGATCGGTACCATAATCGATGCGGTCGATACCTTCGCTCATCTCCTCAAGCGTCTTGTCTTCGGCACGGAAGAAGACGATGCCCTTGCGTGCTCGGAGGCTATCAGGCTCGCCCATTTGGTGCGGCGTACCCTTCGATGGAGCCGAAGCCCTCGAGGTGCGCCCGACCGATGTTGGTGATGAGTCCGTAGTTGGGCTCGGCGATGGCGCAGAGCTCTTCGATGTCCCCAGGCTTGCTGGCGCCCATCTCGATGAGAGCAAGCTGATGCTCTGGGGTGAGGCGCAGGAGGGTCAGGGGACACCGATATGATTATTGAGGTTGCCCTCGGTATAGAGGAGGCGGTAGGTCGTCGAGAGGACGGCCGCCGTGAGCTCCTTGGTCGTCGTCTTTACCATTCGTCCCAGTGATCGCGATGACAGGATGCCCAGCTGCTGACGAGTGGTGGCAGGCGAGCAGCTGCAGCGCCTATCAGGCTGTCCTCGACGAGGATCGTGCGCTCGTCGATCTGTGCGGTGGGGTCGTCGATGATAGCGTAGACAGCACCAGCCTCTAGCGCGGCACGTGCATACTGATTGCCGTCGAAGCGCGATCCCGCGCAGGGCGAAGAAGATGCAGCCCTCGGGTAGCTGGCGGTATCGGTGCTCACCACGGGATGGGCGAGGTAGATGGAGTAGAGGTCTTCTATCGTGATCATGAGTCGGGTCATAAAGGGAGTAGGGAGTGGGGAAGCGCCCTACGGTGACACTACTATTATATATGGTGTCACAAAGGTACCACATAGCCTCAATACCGCGTAGATAGGCTGGGATCATCTCGGGGACTGCTGTGAAGAGTAGCTACCTCCGTCCTTTCCCTACCTATTATTATTAGGTGTATGGCATGTTATTGTATAAGGGTATGGTATGCTATTATATGGTGTATGGTATGATTTGCCCACCTTCGCAGCTCGCCCTTCCTTGCCCCTCCTTTTCTGACTTGTGGGAGAGGGGCGCAAACCACTATATTTCCTTAAATTTTTATTAAGTGGAGGAGTTGAAAAAGCTTTTATACTCTGCATGTTATTTATCCCTATCTTTGTCCCCCAGACTGTAACGGAAGGTACATGGACAAGCATTCGGGCGTGATGCCCTTTACCTCAAATGACTCTACACGTGTGTGTCGCATGGCTTGCGATATGCGCGTAGTGGTCGTGTATGCCCCTCATTGAGGAGATGGCGACACAGATGGACAGCTCCATTTGGTCGACGCGTCAGACCTATACCTCCTACCGATATAATAATAGGAGCCCAGAAGATGCTCGGCTATGGCCCGTCAGCTCTTCGGGGCTTTTCTTTGTGTGCTCCTCAGCTCTGTGCGCTCTACGAGCATAGATGAGGGACACCTGTGTGCTGCCTATTTTAATGTTTCCAGATATGAAGAAAAGTACTATCTATCCTCATGATCCTCTTCCTTACGGTCACTACCGCGATGGCGTCAGGGTAAGAGTATCAGCGGGTCGTCCTCGACGCCGCTAATCATGAGCCTGTGATCAGGGGCTTCTGTCCCTAGTCAAGGGCGTACAAGGTCAAGGTGCTTCCACGGACATCAACGGGAAGTTCAGCCTAAAGAACGTGAAGGCAGGTGCGGTCCTCGTAGTATCGTCCATCGGCTACAAGAAGATCGAGGTCCCGTCGGTAACCAGACTGAGCTTAGATCGAGCTCCCCACTGAAGACAATCAGGTGGGAAGCCGTTGTCGTCACCGCTCTTGGTATCAAGCGCTCGCAGAAGGCTCTGAGTCTATAATGTCCAGGGAAGTCAAGAGCGATGCTCTCACGACGGTGAAGGATGCCAACTTCATGAATAGCCTCAACGGTAAGGTGGCTGGGGTAAACATCAACGCCTCTTCCTCGGGTCTCGGTGGTGCTACGCGTGTCGTCATGCGTGGTCCTAAGTCGATGAACCAGAGCAACCAGGCGCTCTACGTCATCGACGGGATACCCATCATCAACACCAACGGTGGTGAGACGAACGGCCGCTACTCTTCGCAGCCTAAGGGTGAAGGTATCTCTGACATCAACCCTGACGATATCGAGTCGATCAGCGTCCTCAGTGGTCCTGCTGCTGCTGCACTCTATGGTGCAAGCGCTGCTCAAGGGGTCATCATGATCACCACGAAGAAGGGTAAGGATGGTCGCGTGCAGGTCATGCTCTCCAACAGCACCTCCTTCTCTCGTCCCTTCGTCATGCCTCGCTTCCAGAACGAATTCATCAGCGCTCCTGGTGACGTGAAGAGCTGGGGTGCACAGACGGCTTCTCCCTATGGGAAGTTCAATCCCGCTGACTTCTTCAACACGGGTTCTAACATCCAGAACACGGCTTCGCTGACTATCGGTAACGCGAAGAATCAGACGTATTCTCTCTCGGCTCGACTAATGCTGCTGGTATCATCCCCAACAGCAAGTACAACCGCTACAACTTCAACTTCCGCAACACGACGAAGTTCCTCGAAGATAAGCTGACGCTTGACTTCGGCTTCAACTACATCCGTCAGGGCGACCAGAACCTTATCGCTCAGGGTGAATACCTCAACCCCATCGTACCTCTGTATCTCTTCCCCCGCGGTGAGAACTTCGATGGTGTACGTACCTATGAGGTCTACGACCCTATACGTAAGATCTACGTCCAGAACTGGAACTACGGTGATGCTTTACTCACAGCAGAACCATACTGGGTCGCTAACCGCATGCTCACCACGGGCAGCAAGGACCGCTACATGATCAACGGCTCACTCAAGTGGAAGATCAACGAATGGATCGACATCACGGGTCGTGCTCGTGCTGACGTCATCAACAGCTTCGACGAAAGTAAGCGCTACGCTTCTACGGCTACCCTCTTTACGGGGTCACAGTATGGCTACTACTCTTAGCAAGGGTAACAACACCTCACTCTATGGTGACGTGATGGCCAACATCAACAAGCGTATCGACGACTTCTCTATCGCTGCTAACGTCGGGGTGTCTACCAACCGCTCTTACAACGACGCTCGCGGCTTCCGCGCGGTCTTCGCTCTATCTCTAACGTCTTCGATCCCTAACCAGATCGACTACGGTCAACCTACTGCAGGTAATGCTCCTGTATACACCAATAGCTCGCACATCACGAACTCTGCTTTTGCAAGCGTAGAAACGGGCTGGAAGAACATGGTCTTCCTCACGCTTACAGGTCGTGAAGACTGGGACTCTGCTCTGGCTCACACCACGGCTAACCCCTTCTTCTATCCCTCTGTCGGTCTCTCTGGTGTCATCTCACAGATGGCTAAGATGCCCTAAAGTGGGTCAACTACCTCAAGACGCGCCTCTCTTGGGCTAAGGTAGGTTCGCCTATACCTGCTCAGATCTCTTCCCCTACCGCTATACCTACGACCCCGCATCGCGAGCTATGCTACGGTCACGTATAAGTTCCCAGCTGACTTCAAGCCTGAGCTGACCTATTCATGGGAAGCTGGGGTGACGGGTAAGTTCTTCCGCAACCGCCTGAGCCTCGAAGCTACGATCTACCAGTCCAATACGAAGAATCAGACCTTCCTCATGCCTCTCTCTTCGGCCTCCAACGGCTATAACAGCGAGTACATCCAGGCAGGTAATGTTCGTAACCGTGGTATCGAGCTCTCTCTCGGCTGGACGAGCCAGTTCGGCGAGCTGGAGTGGACCACTACGGGTACCTTCAGCGCTAACCAGAACCGCATTGTTGAGCTGATCCCTGGTCGCAAGGATCCTATCTCTAAGGGTGGTCTGAAGGGTGCTGATGTCTACCTCCGTGAAGGTGGTACGATGGGTGACATCTACATCAACACTGGTATCAAGCGCACTCCCGAAGGTTATCCTGTCCTCTCTGCCGATGGCAAGATCATCCCCGAGACGCTTGACAACCCCATCTATAAGGGCTCTGTACTGCCTGATGCTAACCTCGGCTGGAGCAACGAATTCAACTGGAAGGGTCTGAACGTGGGCTTCATGTTCTCAGCTCGTCTCGGTGGTATCGTCCTCTCTCAGACACAGGCTATTCTCGATGAGTACGGTGTATCTCAGGCTTCTGCTGATGCTCGTAAGGCTGGTGGTATTGCTGTCGGTAACGGCCGCATCGATACTCAGGGCTACTACTCTGTAGTCGGTGGTGCAAGCCCGTCTGGTCAGAGTACATCTATGATGGTACGAACGTCCGCCTCCAGGAAGCTCACGTCTCCTACCTCATCCCTAAGAAGCTCCTCGGCGATAAGGTCCGCTCTCGCTTGGTCTGACGGCACGTAACCCTGCTGATGATCTACAACAAGGCTCCATTCGACCCCGAGCTCACCGCTTCTACTGGTACCTACTACCAGGGCTTCGACTACTTCAGTGCAGCCCAGCCTGCGTAACCTCGGCTTCACGGTGAAGCTCCAGTTCTAAAGCGTATTCTTAGAGACGTTTATTAAGAATGTATCTTATGAAGAAGAATCATATCGCCAAGGGGCTCAGCATCGCTGCCCTGTCACTCGCCTTGGCCTCCTGCACCAGTGGCTTTGAAGAAGCCAACCGCCCTGGCGGTAGCCAGAGCAAGGAGGTCCTGCAGCGTGATAACTACAATATCTCCTCCTTCCTCGTTCAGCTGCAGAACGTAGCTTTCCCCGAGCAGGAGAATGCGTACCAGTGTAACTTTGACCTCGTGGGTAACTACCTCGGCCGTTACTTCACCCTATGCTAACAACGGCTGGAGCTCTAAGAACTTCGCTACCTTCAGCGCTCCAAGTGGCTGGCTCGGGTGGTCGAACTCTCAGATCCTCGTCCCTGCAAAGAGTGCGTTCACTGAAATCGCAAGCCTCGCTGGTAAGGAAGACCTCAACTACAATTGGGCTCTCATCATGCGTGCTCACGCCTTCCCTCGCTCTGACCGACAAGTATGGTCCTATGCCCTTCGGCCTTGATGCGACCAACCTCGAAGGCTACAACTCTCAGGAAGCTATCTATAAGGCTCTCGTAGCTGACCTCGATGCTGCTGCAAGCAATATCAACGCCTTCGTCCTGGCTAACCCAGGTCGTACGGTCAATGAGGCTGCAGACAAGATCTACTCTGGAGACTTCTCCAAGTGGGTCAAGCTCGCTCACTCGCTCAAGCTCCGTATCGCTATCCGTATGCGCTATGCTGCTCCTGCTCTGGCCCAGCAGTACGCTACTGAGGCTGTGCAGGCTGGTGTCATCGAGTCTTCGGCTGACAACTGCGCTATCACCTATATTCCTCGTGGTCTTTACAAGACTTCGGTCGAGTGGGGTGACTCTCGTGCTTGTGCCGACATTGACTCCTACATGAACGGCTACGAAGACCCTCGTATCCCTGCTTACTTCGCAGCTCCTGCTAAGGCTGGTGACCGTAAGCTCATTGGCTGTCTGGCTGGTGCTGACGTGAAGAATAAGAACACTGCTGACGAAATCTATTCGGCTGCTGCTGTCACGAAGAACTCCCCCAGCGTATGGCTCTCTGCTGCTGAAATGTGGTTCTGCCGTGCTGAAGGTGCGCTGGCCGGTTGGTCGGGCATGGGCGGCACTGCTAAGGATCTCTATGAGCGCGGTGTCAAGGAGTCCTTCACTCAGTGGAATGTCTCTGGTGCTGATGCCTACCTGCAGAGCAGCAAGACTCCTGCTGACTACAAGGATGCTGTCGGTGGCTATGGTAAGGACATGTCCGCTACCAGCACCATCACTCCTAAGTGGGATGACTCAGCTCTGACAGAAACCAAGCTCGAGCGTCTGATCGTCCAGAAGTGGATCGCTCTCTTCCCCAATGGTCAGGAAGGCTGGTCGGAAATCCGCCGTACTGGCTATCCCTAAGGTCTTCGCGCTCCCCGTCTCTACCAACGGCTACACCATCCATGTGGCTAACCGTATCCCCTACGACGTCAACGAGGCGTACCCGTAACCAGGCTAACTACAACGCAGCTCTCGTCACCCTCGGTGGTGCTGATAACTACGCTACGAAGCTCTGGTGGCAGAAGAAGTAACTATAGCTAACGAATCAAGAAATGAAGATCAAGAATATCCTCGCGGTATCGGCTCTCGCTCTGACCACGCTGGCTTCGTGCAGCAAGTGGACGGACATGGAGATCCAGCATCCCGAAGACCTCACCCAGCCCAACCACTCAGAAGCCTACTACAAGGCTCTGCGCGACTATAAGAACTCCGATCACCAGATCGCATTCTCTTACTACAGCGCTTTGGACGGGTGTTGGTACGAATATGCAGAGCTCACTGATGGGCCTGCCCGACTCTGTAGACCTCGTCTCTCTGGGGCGGGTGGAAGAATCCAACTGAAGCTCAGCTCAAGGACCTGCGTGATGCACAGCAAAAGAAGGGTCTGAAGGCTATGATCTGCTTCCTCGTCCTCGATATGGGCGCTGGTGTTACTCCCGATCCTACGGATGCAGAAAAAGGCTGCGCTTAAGAATGGTGAGACTTGGACGCACAAGTACTGGGGCTGGAGCACCGAACAGACGGAAGAAGGTGAGGCTGCCCGTCGTGCATCTGTCGTCAAGTATGCTAATGCGATCTGTGACCTCATCGATAAGTACGGCTACGATGGCTTCGATATCGATGCTGAGCCTAACTACTCGCACCCCTTCGGTACGAACTATGAAATGTGGCGTACCGATGGGAGAAATGGTGTGCCTACGCTCATGACGCTCTTCATCGAGACCCTCGGTGCTGATCGGCCCTATGGCTGAGACGGAGGCTGGTCGTAAGAAGATCCTTGCTGTCGACGGTGAGCCCGATGCGCTTCCTGCTTCGCACGCGAAGTTTTTCAACTACTTCATCATCCAAGCTTATAACAACTCTGTAGGCTACAACAATGGCCACTTCCAGGGTATGCTCCAGAGCCTATAAGGATGTCCTCAAGGTCGAAGAGATCTGCAAGAAGAGCATCTTCGTCGTAGACTTCGGAGTCAGGTGCTACGACGGGTGGTAAGGTTGGTATGGGGCAGATCCTCAACTTCGCCCTGCAGAACCCCGTCGTCGATGGTGTCACCCTACCGTAAGGAGTGGTGTCGGAGCCTTCCGCGTTGACCTCGAGTATGCCGTCACTACGCCTGACGTCGTGAATGGGATCGACATGAAGCCTGTCAAGGGCCTCTCTTATCCCTGGTGGCGTCGTGCTATCCAGCTTATGAACCCCCAGATCAAGTAGACGAATCCAATGAAGATCAATAAATATCTCCTCGGAGTCGTAGCTGCTGCTGCACTCTCAGCTCCTGCAATGACAGAGAACTCAAGGAGCTCACGAATCAAGCTTACATCGCCCAGACGGGTACGCAGGCTGGTCGTATCGGGTCACTCCAGCTGGGAGACAGCAGAGTCTCTACGGATATCAATATCCGCATCTCTTCGCCCCAGACCAAGGACCGAGACCTCATGCACTGAGCTGAGTCAGGAAGCTCTCGATGAGTACAACAAGCTCAATGGGACGGCTCACACGATGCTCCCTGCAAGTCAGGTGGCTCTTCCTCCTCGCAGGTTGTCGTCAAGGCTGGTGCTGTCTTCTCCGAAGCCGTTAGGTTACTCTCCAGCCTCTGACGCAAGAGCAGATGAACCTCGGTAAGAAGTACGCTGTCGCCTTTAAGCTCAAGAGCGTGGATGCCTCTACTCCCCATCCTTATGGGGCTGACACCTACGTCTATGCTATCAAGACGATCACCTCGGCAAGTGCTCCTATCCTCGGTACGTACAAGGGTATACTATCGCGCTTATCGCTCGTGGTATCCCGCTACTGACCTCGAGCGCTTCACGGTCGAGATGCGTGTGAATATCAATGGCCTCGACATCAATAACCAGGCTATCTTCGGTGCTTGGGCTCAGGGCTCTGAGATCTACATGCGCTTCGGTGATGCTACGCCTCCATACAACTACCTGAACATCAAGTTCGGTGATGGTGGCCAGATCGACCGTACCTTCGAAGGTGCTAAGACGAATACGTGGTATCACATTGCCCTCGTTTACGATGGCGCACAGGCTACGCTCTACGTCAATGGTAGTAAGGTCATCAGCACGGACAAGCCTGCTGGTCGTACCTTCAAGCTCAACGATGCTATCCACGTCGCTGGCTCGGGTGCTGCATGGTTCCGAAATGCTTGTATCTTCAGCGAGCTCCGTATCTGGAATACGACTCGTACGCCTGAGCAGCTGAAGGATAACGAGTACACCGTCGATCCTTCGACCCCAGGTCTCCTCCACTACTGGAAGATGAACGAAGGTCAGGGTGGCACATTCGCTAACTCGATCGCTGGTGGCCCTGCTCTCAATGTCTATGGTGCGGCATACGATGAGAACAACCCAGCAAGCAGCCAGATCCCGACGCCTACTTGGGTCTCTAACGTCCGCTCTGACGGTACCGGTACGGTCAAGGTCCCCTAATCGTAATATTGGTGGTACGGCACGACCCTCCCTCGCCGGGAGGGTCGTGTACGACCTCTAATAGCTTTGAAGTTTAATATGCAAAAGACTCTATCTATAAGCTTGCGCAGCGCTCTTCCTGGCCTCACGTCTTGTAGCAAGAGCTTTGATCTGGATACTCCTCTCTTCGATAAAGGTGGAGACACAGGCTGCTGCATCCGTAGCGTATATCAAGACGGGTGACTTCGACCTCGCTAAGTCTATCAGCCCCCTTCTCGTCGCACATAGTGCTTCGACCGTGACTGAGTTCACCGCTCAGGAGCGCTATGTCTACCTCTCCAAGCCCTGTCGATCAAGATGTGACGGTGACTGTAGCTCTGCTACGACGGAAGCCGCTATCGCTCCTTTTACCAGCTCTCTCCAGTCTAACCCTGGCTATAAGGTCGCTCCCGAAGGCTATGCTAAGCTTTCTACCACGACCGTAACTATTCCCAAGGGGCAGACGAAGAGCTCTTCAGCTATCACCATCAGTGTGGGTGATAAGTATGCTGAGATCTCTAAGGCTAATGCTGCGACGGAGTACTATGTGATTCCCGTCCAGGTATCTGCAGTCTCGGGCTCATCCTCTGTTGGTGTTAGCCAGGACCATGGTACCTACTTCATCCCCTGTGAATAAGAGCTATCAGAATGTTGGTTACTATACGCGTAACCCTCAGGGTACAGCTCTTCCCCCTGCTGAAATCACCTACGATGTTTCTTCTGCACTCTCTTGGCAGACCTATACCTACAGTAAGGACCATCTCTATGACGGCGATCCTTCTAATGAATGGTATGCGGCTTACTCAGATCAATCTCCTTGGGTGAGTGGTATCCTTGCCAATGGTATGAAGAAGTTTACTGCTATTCACTTCCAGGGTACGTCTGGGCTTTATCGAAGCCTTCGCTGCGATTGAGATCTTCACGACGCAGGACGGCACGAACTGGACTTCTCAGGGTGTCCTCTCCGCATCTTACCTCAATCAGAAAGCTCGGCTGTAGTCCGCTTCCTCAATCCTATTGAAGCTAAGGGTGTGAAGATCCAGGGTATCAATCCCACTGGGTCTGGTCTCTTCGGTATCGGTGAGCTGACCTTCTACGCAGAGTAAGGTCTCCTCCTACTATAGCCTCAGGGCTGTATCTCCATCGTGAGATACAGCCCCTGAACTTTTATTATTCCCTGAGAAGAGGACTTAGTCCTCTGCCTGCTTAGCTGCTGCGAGGGTATTCAGCATGAGGGAGATGATGGTCATCGGGCCGACGCCACCAGGGACGGGCGTGATGTAGGAGGCAAGGGCGCTACTTCATCGAAGGCAACGTCACCGGTGAGCTTGAAGCCACTCTTACGCGAAGCATCGGGTACACGTGTCGTACCCTACGTCGACGATGACGGCACCAGGGCGCACCATGTCGGCCTTGAGGAACTCAGGTACGCCGAGGGCTGCGACGATGATGTCTGCCTGCAGACAGAGCTCCTTGATGTTGGGCGTGCGGCTATGGCAGACCGTGACGGTGCAGTCGCCAGGAGTGCCCTTGTGCAGGAGGAGCTGCGCCATGGGCTTACTGACGATGTTGCTACGGCCGAGGACGACGCAGTGCTTACCGCGCGTCTCGATGTCGTAGCGGCGAAGGAGCTCAATGATCCCCTGAGGGGTAGCTGACACGAAGCAGGAAGGCCGATGCTCATGCGCCCTACATTGATGGGGTGGAAGCCGTCGACGTCCTTACTGGGGTTGACAGCTTCGATGATACGCTGCTCGTTGATGTGCTTCGGCAGGGGGAGCTGTACGATGAAGCCATGCACCTCGGGGTCGTTATTCAGACGCTCGATCTCACCTGGGCAGACGTCTTTCGGTGACGTCATCCTCGAAGCGGATGAGTGAGGAGCGGAAGCCCACCTCGGCACAGGTCTTGATCTTAGCTGCTACATAGGTCTCGCTACCGCCGTCATGGCCGACGAGGATAGCTACCAGGTGAGGGGCTTTTTTGCCAGCTGCTACGCTGGCAGCTACTTCGGCTGCGATCTCCTGCTTGATCTGAGCGGAGGTTGCTTTACCATCGAGGAGCTTGTAGGTTTGTTCTTTCATTGGGGTAGTACGATGAATGAGTAGGTGGGCGGATAACTCCGCTGCGAGCCCTAAGGCTTATCAAAGATAGGCAAAGTTTAGCGCCTATGTAGAGTCTACTTATGAAAAAGCACCGCCCCCAGAGACCTCGCGGAGAGGCTGTGGGGCGGTGCTGCTTTATTAGAGTGGAAGGCATGCTCTTAGCGCTCGATGCCGTCGCGACGAAGGAGGGCATCAATGGTGGCCTTCTTGCCACGGAAGCTCTGATAGAGATCCTCGGCATCACGGCGGTCACCCTGACTCAGTACCCTCACGGCGGAAGCGCTCAGCTGTAGCCGTAGAGAAGATCCCTTCTTCTTGGAAGGCAGCGAAGGCATCGGCATCCAGCACTTCGGCCCACTTGTAGCCGTAGTAGCCAGCTGCATAGCCACCCGAGAAGATGTGCCCGAAGGAGGTGCTCATCTGGCAAGGTGCAGGCGTAGCGGGCAGGAGCTGGGCCTTCTGCCATGCCGTATCTTCGAAGGTCTTCGTATCAAGGCCCTCGGCGAGTGGCTCGGTGATCGTGTGCCAAGCCATGTCGAGGTAGCCGAAGCTCAGCTGACGACAGGCAGCGTAGCCTGCGAGAAGTGGCGGGCACGCTCCATACGCTCCATAAGGACCTCGGGCAGTGCCTCACCCGTCTGATAGTGTACGGCGAAGCTCTGGAGCCACTCACGCTCGTCCAGCCAGTTCTCCATCAGCTGGCTGGGTAGCTCGACGAAGTCACGGACGACGTTGGTCCCGCTGAGCGAGCCGTGACGGCACGTAGAGAGCATACCATGCAGGGAGTGACCGAACTCATGTAGGAAGGTGCGTACCTCGCCAGGCGTGAGCAGGGCGGGGCGGTCGGCCGTGGGCTGGGTGCAGTTCATCACCAGCACGATGTGGGGACGATGGTCTCACCCTCGGCCGTGTGGTACTGCTCCTGGAGATTGTTCATCCAGGCACCGCTCTGCTTGCCCTCACGAGGGAAGAAGTCGGTGTGAGAAGGCCAAGATAGCTCCCATCGGCATCGTGCACCCTCGTAGGTGTGTACGTCGCTGTGGTAGACGGGCAGATCCGTGCGCTCGGTGAAGCGGATGCCGTAGAGGCGTGTTGCCAGTGAGAAGATAGCATCCGAGACGCGCGATAGCTCGGGAGTAGGGGCGTAGCTCCTCTTCATCCAGCTCGTAGAAGGTCTGCTTATAGCGCTCTGCCCAGTAGCTCCAGTCCCAGGGCTGGAGAGGGAGGGTAGCGCCTGCCTCGCTGCAAAGTCGGCCACCGCTGCAAGCTCCTCTCTGCTACGGGCATGTAAGCCTCGAGGAGCTCGTCGAGCAGCCCATAGACTGCCGTCGTGCTACCTGCCATACGGCGGGCGAGGACCTTCTCAGCAAAGCTCTTGGAGCCTAAGAGCTGAGCAAGCTCCAGACGCAGGTTCACGAGGCGACGGATGAGCTCTCTATTGTCATATGTGTCTCCAGCAGCCCCTGACAGCCATCTTTGCCAGATACATCTCTTGGCGTAGGGCGCTTGAGGGGCAGTGCTGCATGAAGGGGAAGTAGCTGGGGGCGGAGAGGGTGAAGAGCCAGCCTTCGCCCTTACCCTCTTTCTCTGCCAGCTCGCGTGCTACGGCGAGTGTCGAGAGGAAGCCCTTCGACCGCAGCGGCATCATCTACAAAGAGGCGGAAGCGCTGCTGGTCCTTGAGGTTGTTTTGTCCGAAGGTGAGGCTCAGCTCGCTCAGCTCACGCTTGACTTCGCGCAGTCGCTCCTTCTCCTCGGCAGGGAGCTGGGCACCGCCTCGCTGAAGCCTTCGTAGCAGCGCTCGAGGAGACGCAGGTCTTCGGCATCGAGCTGGAGGCTCTCACGCACCTCCCATACCCGACGGATGACAGCTCGAAGAGGGGCCTCGGAGAGGGTGATGAAGGAGGAGAGTGCCGAGAGCTCAGGCCAACCTCCTGACTGATCTGCATCAGTTCGTCCGTGGCCTCAGCGTGTAGGAGGTTGTAGAAGCTACCTGATACCCACTCGAGGAGGGCACCGGAGCGCTCGAGAGCAAGGATGGTATTGGCGAAGGTGGGGGCTTCGGGCGAGGCGATGATGACCTCTACTTCACGGCGCTTCTCTTCGATAGCCAGACGGAAAAGCCTCGCGGAAGTCCTCAGTCTTGAATTGGTCGAAGGCATAGGCTCCGTGGGGGAGCTGGCTGGGCTGACAAATACTATTCATGTCGTCAGTGATACACGGGAAGGGGTGAAAAGAAAGCTACCTGCCTTCGTCGCAGCCACGCGAAGGGGCAGGCGAAGGCAGGTAGCCGTATGGTGTATCCCTCCAGCGGAAGGCCGCAGGTCAGGATACATAGGGATCGACGTCTTAGAGGCGGTCGTTAGAGCCGAGGACGTTGATGATCTTGTGTTCGTAGAGCTTCTTGAGAGACTCACGAGCTGGACCGAGGTACTTACGTGGGTCGAATTCAGCAGGGTTTTCTGCGAAGACCTTACGTACAGCAGCGGTCATAGCGAGACGGCCGTCAGAGTCGATGTTGATCTTGCAGACAGCGCTCTTAGAAGCCTGACGGAGCTGCTCTTCGGGGATACCGACAGCATCCTTGAGGGCACCACCGAACTTGTTGATCGTAGCGACTTCGTCCTGGGGTACGCTGGAAGAACCGTGGAGTACGATGGGGAAGCCAGGATCTGCTTTTTCGATCTCAGCGAGGATGTCGAAGCGGAGGGGAGGTACGAGGATGCCGTTAGCGTCGCGGTGGCACTGCTCAGGCGTGAACTTGTTAGCACCGTGTGACGTACCGATAGAGATAGCGAGTGAGTCAACACCCGTCTTGCTGACGAAGTCAACAACTTCTTCGGCCTCGGTGTAGGTGTGGTGCTCAGCTACGACATCGTCTTCGATACCAGCGAGGACACCGAGTTCACCTTCGACCGTCACGTCGAACTGGTGAGCGTACTCAACGACAGAGCGCGTCAGAGCGACGTTCTCGTCGTAGGGGAGGTGCGAACCGTCGATCATCACAGAGGAGAAGCCTATTTCGATACAGCTCTTGCAGAGCTCGAGGCTATCACCGTGGTCGAGGTGAAGGGCGATCTGAGGATTGGGGCAGCCCAGCTCCTTAGCGTATTCTACAGCACCCCTGAGCCATGTAGCGCAGGAGCGTCTGGTTAGCGTACTTACGTGCGCCGCTGGATACCTGAAGGATGACGGGAGACTTGGTCTCTACTGCAGCGCTGATGATAGCCTGCAGCTGCTCCATGTTATTGAAGTTGAAAGCGGGGATAGCGTAGCCACCCTTGATAGCCTTTGCGAACATATCGCTGGTGTTCACAAGACCCAGTTCTTTGTAACTAACCATTACTGTTCCTATTTATAGTTGATACGTTTATCGTTCTATGCAACAAAGATAAGGGAAATATATGTAAAACGGTTCGATATACTTAAATTTTTCAGGAAGTTGAGGCTACTTCTCTCCCCTCACAAAGCTTGTATCTCGGGGATGGTGCTGACTATTGGGACATTCATCTCCTGATTTACCCTCTGCTCCCACCCGCTATTTATTTCACTTTGATGCGTTTGCGGGGATGGAAATGTGAAGGTGATAAGCACGGAGAGCCGACTCTACTCAGTAGAATCGGCTCTCTCATTTAGCCTCAGCCACGGCCTTAGCTTGCGTAGAAGTTAGGGCCTTTTTCATATACCCCACTACGGGTAATAGTAGCACCCCATATAGGAGGGAAATACAACCTATATGGGTCGCTGGGCTGAGCTATAGGTCGCCGGGCTGACCAATACTGCTTCGCTTCGTGACCCTATATGAGACTGTTGCGGGAGAGTCCTGTCCTCTATTTAGAGTGCTAAGGCATCGTGCGCCCAGCTCCCTCGATATACCTCTTCCGAAGTGATACGCTTTTCCCTCCGCCTTATCGCGCGTATTCCCCTTATCCAGCGGAGGAAAAAGTGTCCTTCTCGTGAAGAAAAAAAGCGCCTTCCCGTAGTGGTATTCTCCTATCTACGTACGTAGTCTTAAAGATCAGGCACGTAAATCTAAAAATCCACGTACGTAGATATTAGAGCCACGCACGTAGCCCAAACTTATCTGCCACTCGTCCACAACTTTTATCCCTATGTGGAGCAACAACCTAATATAGGTCACTTCACACAGCTATATAGGAATCAGTCCAAAGCTATATCGGAATCAGAGCAAAGCTATATAGCTTTCTTCGCCATCCTATATAGGTTCACCTCGCGACCAATATAGGTTCACTCAAGGGAGCATAGTGGGAGCTTATCCATAGGCATGTGTGAAGTGGGAGATATCCAGTGAAGCCCTTATCTTTGCTAAGGTGGATTTGGGGGCGCTTCTCTGAGTTAGCCTACCTATTCCCTGACTTCACTCTTATTTAGATAGACTATGATGAAGAGAACATTCAGCCTACTTTTTGGCGCTCATGACGCTGACCTTGGTCTCAAGCTCCTGTTCCATCTTCCGCTCCGCTGGAGGGCAGAGCCGTCGCCACGTGCTACCCGAGCAGCGTATTAGTATCGAGGAGGTGTATAGCTCGCGCGATCACCTCGGCATCTATGGTCGCCTGTACCGCCCGGTTGGAGTCAAGGGGCGCCTACCGCTGGTCATCCTCAGTCACGGCTTCGGCGTGACGCACCGTGATGGTGAGGGCTATGCCGAGCTCCTGACGCGTATGGGCTACCTCTGCTATACCTTCGACTTCAACGGTGGTGGACGTGAGAGCCTGAGTGCTGGTGCGACGACAGATATGTCTGTCCTCACCGAGCAGGCGGACCTCAATGCGGTCATCGATCAGCTCAAGCGTCGCCCGACGTCGATCCCCGACATATCACCCTCTTGGGCTTGAGCCAGGGCGGGCTGGTCTCCGCCCTCACTGCGGCATCGCGCCCCGATGATATCGCTTCGCTTATCTTGATTTATCCCGCCTTCAGCATCCCTGAGATGGTGCGTAAGCAGTGGGGTGAGTATCGGAAGATCCCTCTGGAAAACACCCTCTGGGGTATGCGTCTCGGGGAGAAGTACTACAAAGATGTGTGGAATATCGACCCCTATGCCGTCATCGGCGCTTCCGAGGGCCGGTGCTGATCCTTCATGGGGATAAAGATCGCATCGTAGAGCAGTCCGTCTCGGATCGTGCAGCCACCATTTACAAGAATGCCGAGTATCATGTGATTCCAGGTGGCGAACATGGCTCTCCGGAGAGGCCCTTCAGCAGGTCAAGCGCTACATCCAGACCTTCATGAAGCGATAGCTACGGCGAACCTTCCCTGATAGAGAGTTTCGCCCCGACCGTCCATTCTAGTGGGCGGTCGGGGCGGAGCTCTTTGATGAGATGTGCTTGCGCGGGCTAAAGATTGTAGCTGAGGCCGACAGCGAAGGCCATGAGGTCGGGGTAGCCTGGGACGAAGGTCGTCGCTATGTCGAGCTTGGGGCTGAGGGCATACTTATACTCCAGCTCACCTCCATACCAGAGGAACTTACGCTGCCACTCTGTCCGTGGGGCTACCCTCGAAGTAGTTCGTGTCGACGTACCCAGGCAGGCGGTACCAGTTGCGTCGGTAGATCCATGTCGGTCCGATACCGCCGTAGAGGCGATGCCACCCGATGCGGAAGATCCGAGCACGTAGGCCGATACTCGTCACACCAGCGAGCTGGGCGGTGCAGTCAGCATAAAAGCCCTTGGATACCCTTTGACGGAGAGGATCTCGGGGATGATGAAGTACTCGTAGGAGAGTAGGGCGCCCAGATCAACTACGAAGTAAGCCTCGGGGTCCAGGCGGTTCGGCATCAGCTTGGCATTGGGTCTCCCTGCTCAGAGGGTGGAAGCTGAGGCCCATGAACTTCAGGCTGATGTTTTGACGGCTTTGCCCTTGTAAGGGGAGTGAGCAGAGGATGAGCCCGATGAGGGCGTATAGGAAATGGTGTATATGCATAGATGAGGGGGTGAAAGCGTAGCGCCAGCTTCTACGGCAGAGCAAAGGGATTGCTGTCGGAGAAGCTGGCGCTATGCTTAGGGAGAGCTGGTGCTCTAGCGTCAGGGGCTTGGGACCCATGACGATGGTGAGCTTGCTATTGGGATGGATATCCTTGTGCGTGAAGGTGAGGCTTTCCGTGATGTCACGCCCGTTGATCGTGGCTTGCTGCACGTACTTATTCTCCTTGCTATTGTTACGCACCTCGATAGTGAAGATGCCCTTGGGGAGCTGGATCTTCGCCATATCTACGAGCGGACGGCCGATGGTGTACTCGGCCTCACCTGGGCAGACCTGATAGAAGCCCAGCGCACTGAGGACGTACCAAGCTGACATCTGACCGCAGTCCCTCGTTGCCAATGATACCCGCAGGTGTAGGCTTGTAGAAGTGACGCGGACGGTGTCGAGGATGGCCTGACCCTCGTGAGGTGCAGCGGTGTAGTTGTAGAGGTAAGCGATGTGGTGGCTGGGTTCATTGCCGTGCATACTGCCCGATGAGACCCGTGATGTCACCCGACTGCTCAGCTCCATCGATACGTGAGGACGTGGTGAAGAGCGTATCGAGGTTGCGCTCCAGTACCCCACGACCACCCATGAGCTTGAGGAAGCCCTCCATATCGTGGGGAGCGTAGAAGCTCCACTGATAGGCATTACCCTCGGTGTAGTCGCTCTTCTCGTGAGCGGAGAAGCGGGGGTTGAAGGGTGTGAGGAATGAGCCATCACCCCTTGACGGGGCGCATGAGGTTCGTCTCACGATCCCAGTAGCGGCGGTAGTAGAGCCCGCGCTGGTCATAAGCCTTAGCTACGGAGTCGAGGCCAGCAGCCTCAGCGATCCGGGCGATACACCAGTCATCGTAAGCCATCTCTACACCCCAGCTGACGCTCTCGGGGACGGAGTCGCAGGGTACGAAGCCGTAGCGCCCTTGTAGTAAAGGGATGGCGCGTGATGAGGTCGAGTTCACGCGTACCGGCGAACTTCTCCGCCAGATCAGCGCGATAGATCGAGCTACGCTGCGCAGCCTCCGTCCAGTGACGCAGGTCTTCGCTTGTAGCCAGACCCTTAGCGACGAGGTCGGCAAGGATGCTCACTGAGTGGTAGGCAGGCATACAGCCCGTATAGTTCGATGCCAGTGGCCAGCGTGGGAGGATCGTCCTTCGTCATAGTCGCTGACGAGGCTCTTACCATAGCGCAGTGCCTGATCGGGGTCGATGATGGTGAGCAGAGGATGCAGCGACGATAGGTATCCCAGATAGAGAAGACGGTGTAGTGACCTTCTTCGGGGTGGGGATTCTTATGGATAGCTTTGTCCATGCCACGGGAAGCTACCATCGACATCCTGATAGTTGAAGGGGGCGATATGCGAGTGGTAGAGTGCGGTGTAGAAGTTCTTGAGCACTGCCGTGTCAGAGGTCTCGATGCGGATCTTACCGAGGAGGTCAGCCCAGATACGGCGGCTCTCGGTGCGCACAGCCTCGAAGTCCCAGTCGGGGAGCTCTGCCTGCATATTGCGCACAGCCCCCTCGGGAGAGACGGCTGAGAGACCGACCTTCACGAGGTAAGGTGCGCTCCCCTTGGGGAGGTAGAGGTGGAGCTTCAGGTCAGCCGTGTCACGCTCGACGGCGAAGCCTGCGCTGAGTCGCTGACGCTCACCATCACGATAGAGGGCGATGCTATCGGCAGGCGTGGAGAGGCGAAGGATGTAGCTCATCTGATGATGCTCTGCCCAGCCCTTAGTGTAGTAGGTACCGACGATCGTCGAGTCATTGACGAGGCGGAAGTCATTCCCCACGACCTTATGTCCCCAGTTGGGCTGGAGGATATGACCGAGGTCAGGGAGGAGCTTACGGTCTGTGCTGTCAGCATAGGTAGCTCGTAGGAGTCCGACGCGGTCTGTGGAGGTCAGCTCGGTCTGGATGCGGAAGTTCTTCAGGCGTACCGAGTAGTAGCCAGGGGAAGCGGCTTCCTCTGCCTTGTCGAACTGAGCTATGGGGCGCAGCGTGTCAGCTCCGCTATAGGGTAGGATCGCCACATCACCAAGGTCGCCAATACCCGTCCCCGAGAGGTGGGTGAGGCTGAAGGCATAGATGACGCTGTCGGACTCATGGTAGCCACTGCTGGCATCCCACCCGATGAGGTGGGTGTCGGGGCTGAACTGTACCATCGCATTGGGGCGTGTAGCCCTGGGAAGGTGTGTCCGTGCTCACCCGTACCGATGAACGGATCGACGAAACTCAGAAGATCCTCGCTGGAACTACTGCCCGTAGTCTTCGAGGAGCAGGCCGGCAGGAAGAAGGCGGCCGCTAGGAGGGCTGCTGAGGACGTGGCAAGCGACCTCAGTGCATGGGGTAATAGATGCATGAGATAGGGTGAGAAAGATACTTAGCTTTGGCTGGCGAAGGCTGCAGCGAAGAGACGCATCTGACGGAGCATCGAGACGAGCCCGTTGGAGCGTGTCGGGGAGAGGTGCTCGGAGAGACCGATCTCCTTGATGAAGTACAAGTCGGAGTCGAGGATGTCCTGTGGCTTCTGATCATTGAGGACACGCAGCAGAAGGCTGACGATGCCCTTCACGATGATCGCGTCACTCTCTCCCTGGAAGTGCACGCGCTCACCGTCAAAGTGGGCGGTGATCCACACGCGACTCTGGCACCCCTCGATGATGTTGGTCGGGGTCTTGTCGCTCTCGGGGAGTGGCTCCAAGGTATTGCCGAGGTCGATGATGAGCGCATAGCGGTCCATCCAATCGTCCAAGGCAGAGAATTCTTCGATGATCTCGTCTTGTAGTTCGTTGATTGTAGGCATGGAATGTGGGTGAAGAGATTAGATGTCCTCTCGGATCGTGGTGGCTACGGTCTCGCCGACAGCACGCAGGGTCTCTATGTGGATGACGTTCATGTTGTCTGCTGAGGTGTGCCAATGAGCCCCAAAGCCCGTGGCTCTATTGGGGTCGAAGTTGATGATGTCCACGCAAGGGATGCCACGATAGCGGATCACGGGGCCGTGGTCATCGGTCATCTGTCCGCCATTAGCCTGGACAGTGAGTCGCCCCAGAAGCTGGGCGCGGTCTGCCAGATGGCGGAGAGTAGGGGCGGGCATATTCTCGTGAGAGACCCTCCCAGTAAAGCGGGCACCTTGGGAGCCGACCATGTCGAGGAGGATACCCCACTTAGCCTTGTAGTCACTCTGGTGGGGATGCTGTGCCCAGTATTGTGAGCCGAGGGCACCAGCTGTCTTCGTCTTCACTTTGACCACCATCTTCGAGGTCAAAGAAGATGAAGTCCATAGCCTTCCCTGAGGGATTTAGGCTTCTGGCGAGCAAGCTCAAGTAAGACGGCGACACCGCTGGCGCCGTCATCTGCCCCTGAATGGGTTCGCCCTGACGCTGTACGACAGGGTCGTGGTCAGCTACTTCGGCGAGTATCCCAGGGCCATAAGGAGGATGCGGTCCGCACCCTCAGGAGTGCGGGTGGCGATGATATTCGTTCCCGCCGCCTGCTTGCCGAAGTGGTCCTTCCCCTCGAAGCGCTGTAAGGTCACTTCGTAACCCCACTGACGTAGCTTCTGCTCTATCCAGGCTGCCGTCGCGCGGTGACCTTCACTGCCAGGGAGTGCGCACACCAAAGGCTACTTGCTGCTGTATGTACTGGTAGGCAGAGTCAGCGCTGAAGGGAGCCGCAGTGCGTCTCTCGGCGCTTTCGCTGCCCGTGCTGTCGGCACTCTGTGCTTGGCTCTTCGTGCCACCGCAGCTGATGAGAGCTGCGCTGAGACCTACACTGAGGAGATAGAGAAGGGGGACTTAGGCATAATCTTCTTGCTCTTGGATGAGGAGGGATATGGGATGACCTTAGAAGATCGAGGGCTTGTTGGGCTCAATGATGATTTCGCTCAAGGGACGCTTGGGTACGTGATGACGCCCTTCTTCGTCGCGCCAGTAGCGGACGTCTTCGGAGTACGTGCTTCCTCGAGGATGACCTCTTCGGCTGGCTTACCGATAGCGACGATCGCATTGATAGATAGGTGTGTGGGTAGATCTAGGCGGCGTGTGATCTCACCCTTGCCGTGACCAGCGAAGATACAGATGCCATAGCCTGCATCTGTAGCCAGCAGGCCCAGCGTCTGGAGTTGGATGCCTTCGTCAAAGCGAGCAGCAGGAGCAATATCGGTGTCAATGAGCTGCAGAAGGTAGGCACGGGGACGCTCACCTACAGCAGGACCATCCCACTCGGGGAGCATAGCAGCCCAGTGCTGGAGCTCTGTGATCTCGTGACACAGGGCTTCGTCCGTGATGATGATATACTTCAGGGGCTGGATATTGCGTGCCGAGGGAGTCTGGCGGACGACGTCCAGCCAGCGGAGGATCTGTAGGCGGTCAATGGCTACCGATTCGTCAAACCGACGGTAGGTGCGATCCTTCTTGATGAGAGTCTCGATGAGCGAAGACATAGATAGTGGAGATTTAGTATTTGGGTAGTGCGAAGAGCCGGCGTGCATTCTCGCTGGTCTTCGTGATCAGTGTATCGTCAGTCAGCTCGTAGCAGCTGGCTAGAAGCTTGCCGTGTGGGGAGGAAGGCAGGCTCATTGCGCTTACCTCGCTTGGGGACAGGCGCAAGATAGGGAGCATCAGTCTCCAGCAAGAGCCGCTCCAAGGGGATAGAGGCGACGTACTCCTTGAGCGTGCTGTTCTTAAACGTCACGACCCCATTGATCCCGACGTAGAAGGAGGGGAAGGATAGTGCCTCCTCAAGCTCCTCGCGTGTGCCTGTGAAGCTGTGGAAGACTCCACGAAGCTGCGGGAGATTGACTCGACGCAGTGTCTCGAAGGCATCAGCAAAGGCCTCACGGATATGGAGGATCACGGGGATCTCAAGCTTAGCAGCCCAGTGGAGCTGGCGCTCGAAGGCTTCGATTTGCTCCCGCTGATAGGTCGTGTCCCAGTAGTAATCCAGACCAATCTCGCCGATAGCTACATGAGGGCGCTGCGAGAGCTCCCTGCCCATATAGTCAAGCTGGGAGGTGTAGTCCTCCTTGACATAGGGTTGGGTGTAGGCCAATGGTGGGGAAAAAGTCGCTCGGGATGTGCGGCGCAAAGATCAAGGACACGAGGATAGCTCGCTGCATCGACATTAGGCAGCACCATCTGCCCGACGCCAGCCTCAGCGGCGCGTGCGAGCATCTCGTCACGGTCCTCGTCGAACTCCTCTCCGTATATATGTGTGTGGCTGTCGATGAGCTGCATGCTACTTCGTGCGACCAGAGAGGGTGGAAGAGAGAGAGGAGAAGCTCGCGTCCCTTCTTCTCGGAGGGAAGCTGCTCCACTCCGTGGTAGGCTTTGGTAGTGAGGCGCTTGATTTCTGCCTCGGCATAGAGGCGTGTACCAGCCTTATCGTAGAGTGCGCGTACCTCATCGATGTAGGCTCGGCGCTCCTCGGGCGTGTAGGCCAAGATCTTTTGCAGACGCTTGAGATCTTCGCCCTGTAGCTGCTCTAAAGTATATAGGAGAAGGAGGGTCTTCTTAGCATTGACGATGTCACCACCGATAGGCTTACCGAAGGTTTTCTCATCGCCATAGACGTCTAGTAGGTCGTCTTGGATCTGGAAGGCCAGCCCTAGCTGGATCCCCACGGCGTAGAGTGCGCGAGCTTGCTCTGCAGTCGCGCCTCCGACCAGTGCGCCCAGCTCCAGTGATGAGCCGAGTAGTACGGAGGTCTTCAGGCGGATCATCTCCATGTACTCTCGACGCGGACCTCGGTGCGCGCCTCGAACTCCATGTCATACTGCTGCCCGACGCATACCTCGAGGGCCATCTGGCTGAAGCGAGGAGGAGCTCGGCAAGTAGGGACTTGTCTGCAATCTCAGCAAGAGATGCATAAGCCTCGATACTCATCGCATCACCCGATAAGATAGCCGTATTGTCACCCCAGCGACGATAGACCGTCTCTTGTCCACGCCGAAGTGGAGAGCGATCCATAAGGTCGTCATGAAGGAGTGTGAAGTTGTGGAAGATCTCGAGGGCTACAGCTACGGGGAGGGCACGCTGCCAGGCTTCGGTAAAGGCGGCAGCTGCAGCGCAGGCCAAGAGTGGGCGGATGCGCTTGCCTCGAGGCGTAGGGTGTAGTCAATGGGGCAAAGAGCCCTTCGGGAGAGCGAGTGCCAAGGGAGCGGGCTGCGAGCTGCTCCTCTACGGCCTCACGGATGAGCTTGAGCTTCTTCTGTTGGTCAGGGTACATTGTCATAAGACGCTATTGTCGGCGATGTGCCTTTTACAAAGATACGACTTAGCCAGCGAATAAGCCCCATCGCTGAGTCTGGGGCAAAAGGAACTCGAGGCAGATGCTCCACTGTGAGAGCATCTGCCCGAGCTGTATGTGTCGCCTCCGTGGGGAGTGCGTGAAGAGGTCTTACTGCAGAGAGAAGACGATAGGGATGACGTAGCGCGTACGTACAGCCTTACCCTGCTGCTTACCAGGCTTCCACTTTTGGGATGGACTTGACCACGCGGACAGCTTCCTTGTCAAGTGCTGGGTCTACGCCCTTGTAGACTTCTACAGCGGTAGCTGAGCCGTCACGCTCTACGACGAAGCGGACGATGACCTTACCCTGGATACCTGCATCCTGTGCGCTCTCTGGGTAGCGGAGGTGATCCTGCAGATACTTTCACGGAAGGCGTTCATGCCACCGGGGAACTCTGGCTGCTCTTCTACGACTTCGAAGGGCTCGTCAGAGAGCTCTTCGGTAGGCGTACCTGGTACATCCTTGGGGCCGAAGGGATGTTGACGGGAGGAAGATCCTGCCTTCATCGGCAGAGACGAAGGTGGGCTTATCGACCTTGACATTGTTGTCTACGACCTTGAATTCCTGAGGCAGCTGGATCTCGGTCTGCTGGGGCTGCTCCTGTGGCTTAGGCTCTTCAGGCTTATCCTCAGGTTGCTCTTCCTTGACGAGGAGCGCTTCTTCCATTTCGGTCTTGCGGCCAGCTCCATCAAGGTTGCCTGCTTGGGCAACAGAGCTACGCCACTCCAAGCTTACGAAGGTCAGGGAGAGTGCTACGACGAGACCCAGTAGGAGCGAGAGCCCTTGCCCTCTCGAGGTCAGCTTCTGGTGACTTCTTGATTTCCATACCGTTTACACTGTATCTTTAGTGGTTGATGTTGATCCTGTACGTTGCAGTACACTTGTTTTCTTGACCACAAATATACGAATATATTCGTCTACATACTATATGTAGGCAAAAGATTTATCTGCGAGCTTCGCTTGAGGGGTGGTGAATGCTCGTCGAAGAGGGTAAGCACTCCTATTTTATATAGAAGCGCCCCCTGTAGCAAGAGAGACTACGGGGGCGCTAGTGCGGGAGGGCTGCGGAAAGTTTCTGCTTACCTGCGTATTCCCATTATTACGTTCATATTGTAGGCATAGCAATCCTCCTTCCCAGTAGTGCCTGACGATAGACCTCTCATTTCTGGGCCACGTGTGGTGTCAAAGATTTCTGTTGGGTAATATCCGTTGTCTAGACCATCCCATCCTAGGTTACAAAAGACTAAATCCCTTGTCTCGTATCTAACTGTGGTGTTGATGATCTCCTCAATGATCCAATGAGTAGATACTTTGCGTTTCAGAACGCGATACCCGTCTAGAACCCACGCGTGTCCACCACTGTAGGTCGTTTTTGTGTTTCCTCCCCAGAATAGGAACTTAGAACTTTTCTTGTCATGTCGAAAAGCAAAAGCCCTCGATGTATACGGGTGTTTGGTCTTAATTTCGGATTTAACTTCTTTCCAGTTGTATGGCATCAATCCCTTACATTGATATCCATAATGTTGTAGGGTTCGCATGACATTGGTACTGAATGCACCGCTCACTTTAGGCCCATATTTCATGTCCAAATTATGAGGCCGACCTAAATCAAGGAATAACTGAGGAAGTACGCTCGCTGCATAGGTTCCTCGAGGCTGCTCCGTGATTAGATCCCAGTTGAACTGAGGATATTTGTAGAAGCTCATAATTCCAGCTACAGCTGTTGCGACACATCCAGTTGGAGGAAGCTTCCTTCTATTGGAGTTAGTCGAGCGTTGTAAGGTGAGTTTTGCCCTAAGTTGATAGAGAGTAAAGGTCCGTGCTGTTCAATGACTTCCCAAGGACCATATTCGGAGTAGTATCTTCCAGGGTTAACGATGTTTCAGTGCTATCTCTGAAGTGTGTGCCATCGTCGGGATCTTGTTCGTTGTCTTTTTCGAGCAAGAAGTTGATGCCCTCTTCTATAGGCTGAAGAGCTGGGGTCTCATGAGGGTGCTTCAAGTCTAGATTTCCTGTGAGCATGCCATGAGGATAGGGTGCTTGCTCTTGGGATTTTTCGGAGAGGACAACATGCCCCTGTTTATCTCCGAAGCTTACGATGTAGGCTCCATAGATAGGCTTTTCCAGAAGTACTTCGTCCTGTACTCTTTGAGATGTATTTGATATTAGTGACTGGAGGAGTGCTTATCGACCTCATGCTACCATGGAAAATGGCTCCATATATATTTATAGCTTGCTGTGTGGCATCGTCCTCCGAGAGTCGTTCGGTTGGAGTTGCTATAGTAATATGTTTGCCGCTTTGCTTGATTGGTATCTCGTTGTGATTGCAAGAGGAAGTCAGGAGCCATAGGGCTGTTACTACTAAGATGTTAAAGTAGTATTTGGAGTTTAGAGTTCTCATAGGGAATGTTGTTATATCTGTTTGTTAGTATGATGTGATCTTGAGCTCTTGCCCCGTGATGGCTACTGTTTGGGGAGGTAGCCAATGCTGGAGGCCTTGAGTGTCTTAGCCCTCGGTAGGAGACGGAGCGTGAATTTCCGTTGACGTCGGTCAAGACCCCGTGGGAGGGAACTCGACGCAGGTCACGGATGCGGCGACCACGGGCTCCTTGTCATCTGTCGCGATGACGACACCGGTGACGGTGACTTGCTTTTTCTGGAGCCCACGCTACTCCTATAGATATGCAGAGGAGCAGGACGAAGAGTAAACTCTTCTCATTAGACTTGTGGTGATTAGGGTGAAACGGATGTTAGACTGCTGTGGGTGGTGTGACCCTTGGTGTTGATTCCTCGGTCGTCATCTCGCTGTGGTAAAGATGTGACGTGTGATATCTGATGTGTATGCCACTGCGAGATGAGGACCCTCTGTTGGGGGATATGCGGCCGCTCGCTACAAGCATTCCTGCGGTCTGGTGGTAGTGCAGTCTGTCGATGTGAAGGAGGTGGCACTCGTATCTCCCTCGCTCCATGGCAGTCTGTGTACTATCCAAACTCTATGAGCAAAGGTAGCAATCTTTCTTTCCTATGCAAGTCCGCTGATAAATACCTCGTTTTAGGGATGCTATGCTTCTATTTTATAGCTTTTTAATTATCTGTAAGATGGTGCGTTTTCATGCGGATACTTACTTAATTTCTTTATGTAGGGTATGTAATTTCTTTATGTAGGGTATGCGTGTCCCACCGCACGTTGCGCCACTTCTGGCACTCGTGTGAGGACCCTTTGTGCTGAGTGATACCGAGAATAAATAGAGAGAGCCCCAGCCGAATGTCTGCTATCAGGCTATTCGGCTGGGGCCTCCTCTATATTATTATCGTATAGAGGTGTAGACTACCCCTTTGCCTAAGGAGATAAGGAGGCCGTGTGCTGTCTACCTCTATCCGTAGCTACTTATTGCTCTTGCGGCGGTTGCAGTCTCGGCAGAGCATCTGTAGATTCTCTATCTCGGTCTTCCCGCCCTTGCTCCAAGGCTTGATGGGTCGCCCTCCATCTCCTCATACTTGTACTTCTTTCCACAGCAGGCACAGATCCCACCTTGCTGTGTATAGACGGTGCGCTTCTGGCTGTCGCTGAAGGGGCGGATGTTGAGCAGACTCGGGTCGTCGTTCCCGATTGCCTTCTCCAAGACGTACTTATAGATACCACTCTTCTTGGTCACATCTTCATCCGCCATCAGTGTGGCGATCTCCCTGCTCCAGCGCTTTTTGGGTCGTAGGTGTTCTTGTGGTATCTGTTGTAATAGATCCCCAGGAAGCCCCTTCATCTCCTTGCGATGGTGGGGAAGAGCGCCTCGATCCAGTCGATGACACGTCGGAAATAGTCCCAAAGATCTTGGGCATTCAGATCGTGCTGGTGCTTCATCATGCACTCCTCGATACTCTGTTTGGGGGTTCTCTCGGTCTCCATACCAATAGATCACGGTCTCAAGATACTCCTGGCGGTTAGCAGTTCCCTTTGAGGTAGTTGTTCCCAAGCCCGTAAGCGGCACAGCCCGTCTTGCTGAAGTAGCGCTTCGCATCTGATACCCAAGGACCTGTATAGACCGCGCTATGCGTAGCTCTTGGTCGGTAAGCTCTTCGCCTGCGATATTGATGGTCTTGAACCACTCGAGCTTCTCACTCTCTGTCCCATCGCAGATATAGACGGTGAGCTCGTAGTCAAGAAGTTGTTCCCTTCGGTCCTCAGGAAGTGTGTGGAATGCTTGAGGCTGCTTAATGCCAAAGAGTCCAGCACAGGAGAAGTCCCCATCGAGGAAGGTGCAGATAGATAGCGTCCTTTGCTGACCATCGATGAGCTCATAGCACCCATTCCCATGATCAGCCCAGTACATGACGTTTAGCGGATAGCCCTTGCTAAGGGTATCGGTGACCGCTTGCTGTTGCTCGGGTTTGTAGACGAATTCGCGCTGGTAGGCGGGGCGCACATCCAGCATGCCTCCATAGGCGACGACTCCGTTGTCGCCGTTGTCTTAGTAGCCGTTGAATAGATCACGGGCTTTAATGTGTACGAGTCGAATGTTCATAGGTTGTTGCTATTAGCGTTTGCGGATAAGTATGCGGGCATATTTCTTTTTCCCCATTGATATAAGGATATCCGAAATTATATTCATCAATACAGGTTGATGCCATCTGTCCCTATAATCTCGAACTGATCGGGGTTGTGCTTATCCAGGTAGGTAATGGGTACTCCCATTACTCCGTCATAATCACAGGGAATATCAGCGGTCTTATTTACGTTGATGGCATCGTAGTTGTCGTAGTGAGGAATTCCTCTGGCCTATACTTCTTGTGAAGGATAAGTGCCTGGTGACGTTGGGGAAAAGTCTAAGTTGGTAAACCAACGTACACCCTTCCACACGTATATATCTCCGTCCCTGATCATCGATTCGGATACCAGCTGCAGTTAAAGGGTAGCTACTTGGGACCTCAAACTCACGGTCTCCGCTGTAATGCTGGCCCCAACCAGATTTGGTTGGTCTGTATAAGGGGAAGATTTCTATAGGTGACAGCGTTGACATTACCTATGATGATAAACTTCTTCCCATATTCTATTAGTTGAGCGACATATTCGTGAATAGGGAGAAGGGTGGGTTGGTGACGATGATATCCGCCTCCTCGAGGAACTTGATACATTCTGGACTTCGGAAGTCTCCATCTCCTTGCATGGGGTGTACCAACCCAGCAATATTAGGGTTGGGAGGTGAGCCTATATCCTCTCCTTCATACACAAGATAGACCGCCTGCTTTGAGATGTTCTCAGAGCAAGAGTTCGGATCTTGATTTTTGTAGCAGGTGGTGATGAGCTTCTTGAGACCGAGATGATGGAAGTTTAGGACGAGTAGTAGAAGAAGTGACTCATCCGAGGATCGTCACAGTTGCAGAGTACAGTCTTGCCTGCAAGTGCCCTCGATAGTGCCTGAGTTCAGCCTCGATGTCCGCCCGTTGGGTGTAGAATTCATCCTTCTTCCCTTCTTGGCTTGAGAGAGTTGGTTGTTTGCCATAAGCGCATAGCATGGTTTGGCGCTGGCTATCTCTCGTGTGGGCTACTTAGGGCTTGGGTACAAAGAGAAGCGTAGACGCGCTCTCTCCGTACCTTCAGGCCCTAGGAATAGCCCACGTCACAAGAGATAAGTCACGCCTACGCTATGCGCAGGCGTTCACTGACTTATTCGAGCGACGTAGCTTAGAATTTCCTAGGTTCGAAGGTACTTTCCGAATAAATAGCAAACGCTATGTTAGTACTAAAGATGGAGTGCTATTGGCAGACGCTTCTCCCGACTCCAAGTACAAAGGTATGGATAATTGGATACCTCCGCAATGGCGGGAGGACTGCATCGGAGTGTGAGGCAGGGTGTATGCACTACTGCGTTTTCGCTGGGCTTTCCTTGCTTAAGTGAAGGGAAAGAGGTCTCTTATAGGGTCGTTTTCGAGACCTTCGCATAAAGGGGTGATGTGAACTTATATTGTCGCTGGGTTGACCTATAGGTCGCATCAACAACCTATATAGGTTCGCGCTGACGATCTATATAGGTCGACTCACTGACCAGTATAGGTCGGTACCATGTCCTTCTATAGGGGGATGGTGTCGCAGTCGGAGCTTCTGTCGCATGCGGATGGGTGTGGGAGTGGCTAATCTTCAGCTCTCCTCTATTATTATATATGCTACGCGCGAGAGACATAGTGCTTTGCGGGGAGAAGTAGCGTGCGGAGTTCCTATATAGACATATGGGTGCATGGGTAGAGCTATATAGGACGGTGAAGAAAGCTATATAGCTTTGTGAAGTGACCTCTATTAGCTTATTGCTCTGCGTAGGGATAAAAGTTGTGGACGAGTGGCAAATAAGTTTGACTACGTACGTGGACGATAAATCTACGTACGTGGATATTTGGACCGACGTGCCTGGTCTTTAAAAACTACGTGCGTAGATGCGGAAAAACCACTACGTGAAGGCGCTTTTTCCTTCACGCGAACGATGCTTTTTCCTCCGCTGGATAAAAAGAGGAATATTTGCGATAAGGCGAAGGGCTTGCATATCACTTCGAAGAGGTATATCGGGGGCTGGGCGTGCGATGCCTTAGCACTCTAAATAGAGGGTAGGACTCTTGGCAACCATCTCTATTTGGAAGTACGGATATTATTGCTGTATCTTTGCAGTCGCAAGTCAGGCGGACGAGCAATGAATTACAGGGTTTAGATCGAGGGTGATGACGAAAAGTTTCGCTCAAGATTTGGTGGAATGAAAACTTTGCTTTACCTTTTGCACTCGCAAAAGAAACGAACGGCCTTGCGGAGACGCGGGTAGTTTGACTTTAAGAGATCTTTTGAGATAATTGATATTGACAAACAGAAGTGTAGTAACAAACGTTTAGGGAAATGAAGACCTAACCGTCAACTACGACCTTTACTTAGGTAGAGATACACTAATAAATCTGAAGCAAGAATCATTTTCGAGCAAGACAAACAGAACAAAAGTACAATAAAAATATTGACAATGAAGAGTTTGATCCTGGCTCAGGATGAACGCTAGCGATAGGCTTAACACATGCAAGTCGAGGGCAGCATGGTCTTAGCTTACTAAGACTGATGGCGACCGGCACGGGTGCGTAACGCGTATGCAACTTGCCTCACAGAGGGGATAACCCGTCGAAAGACGGACTAATACCGCGTACACTCTAGGTTGGGCATCCAATGTAGGAAATGAAATTCGCTGTGAGATAGGCATGCGTCCCATTAGCTAGTTGGTGAGGTAACGGCTCACCAAGGCAACGATGGGTAGGGGAACTGAGAGGTTGAACCCCCACACTGGTACTGAGACACGGACCAGACTCCTACGGGAGGCAGCAGTGAGGAATATTGGTCAATGGGCGAGAGCCTGAACCAGCCAAGTCGCGTGAAGGATGACTGTCTTATGGATTGTAAACTTCTTTTATACGGGAATAACAAGAGCCACGTGTGCTCCCTGCATGTACCGTATGAATAAGCATCGGCTAACTCCGTGCCAGCAGCCGCGGTAATACGGAGGATGCGAGCGTTATCCGGATTTATTGGGTTTAAAGGGTGCGTAGGCGGCCTGTTAAGTCAGCGGTGAAATCTAGGAGCTTAACTCCTAAATTGCCATTGATACTGGCGGGCTTGAGTGTAGATGAGGTAGGCGGAATGCGTGGTGTAGCGGTGGAATGCATAGATATCACGCAGAACTCCGATTGCGAAGGCAGCTTACTAAGGTACAACTGACGCTGAAGCACGAAAGCGTGGGTATCAAACAGGATTAGATACCCTGGTAGTCCACGCAGTAAACGATGATAACTGGGCGTATGCGATATACAGTATGCTCCTAAGCGAAAGCGTTAAGTTATCCACCTGGGGAGTACGCCGGCAACGGTGAAACTCAAAGGAATTGACGGGGGCCCGCACAAGCGGAGGAACATGTGGTTTAATTCGATGATACGCGAGGAACCTTACCCGGGATTGAAATGTAGATGACCGCTCCTGAAAGGGAGTTTTCCTTCGGGACATCTATGTAGGTGCTGCATGGTTGTCGTCAGCTCGTGCCGTGAGGTGTCGGCTTAAGTGCCATAACGAGCGCAACCCCTGCCCTACGGTTGCCATCAGGTAATGCTGGGAACTCCGTAGAGACTGCCGTCGTAAGGCGTGAGGAAGGTGGGGATGACGTCAAATCAGCACGGCCCTTACATCCGGGGCGACACACGTGTTACAATGGTAAGGACAAAGGGCAGCTACCTGGCGACAGGATGCGAATCTCTAAACCTTATCACAGTTCGGATCGGAGTCTGCAACTCGACTCCGTGAAGCTGGATTCGCTAGTAATCGCGCATCAGCCATGGCGCGGTGAATACGTTCCCGGGCCTTGTACACACCGCCCGTCAAGCCATGGGAGTCTGGAGTACCTAAAGTCCGTAACCGCAAGGGTCGGCCTAGGGTAATACAGGTGACTGGGGCTAAGTCGTAACAAGGTAGCCGTACCGGAAGGTGCGGCTGGAACACCTCCTTTCTGGAGTTCTGAAAATGGGCTTTAGTATAGTTAGTGTAGTATGTACGTAGAGATGAGTTAGGTGCTTTTTCTGAATGTGCGTACTCGCTTCTGCTGTCGATATCTTTTCTTCTCAGCCCATCGCGAGGCGGTGACTGGCTATCCAGCTGGTCACCGCCTCGCTTCGTTTTAGGGTACCTCGTCAAGGCTTTCATGGGAGCTATAAAGGAGGCTGCTTAGTGGCTGGGGAGTTTCTATAGTGATATATAGCTTTCACAGTGCGGGAGGTTTGGCGTAGTTAATTTTTATTAGCTTTGGTCCAAAGAAACTCAAGAGGAGAAGTATTAGATGAAGCGTACAACGTACATGATGTCCATGATGATGATGCAGATGATGTCTGCGTCGGGCTCGTCACATCTGTACTTCGCATAGTCGAATCTCTAAGATATTACGTAAGCCCGCTGCAGTCCATGATTGCAGCAGGCTGTGCTTTATAGCACCTCCCATTTACTCCCCATTGCTATTTACCCCACAAACAACGACGAAGACAATGAGCAAGAACGTATCTACCCTGGCCCTCCATCACGCTTTCGATCCCACTGCAAACTGCGGCTCTACTGCAGTGCCCCTTTATCAGGCGAATGCCTTCGCTTTTGATAGTACTGACCACGCTGCTGGGGTCTTTGACCTGCAGATCCCAGCCTACCTCTATACCCGCCTCAATAACCCCACGACCGACGTCCCTCGAGCAGCGCCTGGCAGCCCTTGAAGGTGGTGTCGTGTGCCATCGCTACGGCAAGTGGTATGAGCTCTATCGCTACGACGATCTTCACCCTGCTGCGCGCTGGGGACCATATCGTAGCCTCCTCCAGCGTCTACGGCGGTACATACAATCTCTTGAGCGTCACACTGCCCCGCCTCGGTATCACGACTACCTTCGTCGATGCCCAAGATCCTAAGAACTTCGAGGCAGCTATCCAGCCCAATACCAAGCTCGTCTATACCGAGACGCTGGGCAACCCCAAGCTCGACTTCGTCGATATCACCGCTGTAGCTGATATTGCCCATGCTCACGGCCTCCCCTCGCCGTAGATAATACGCTGACGCCCGTACTCTGCCGACCCATCAATCATGGTGCTGATATCGTGATCTACTCGCTGACGAAGTACTTCTGTGGTAATGGCACGGCGATGGGTGGTGCTGTCATTGACTCGGGTAAGTTCGACTGGACGAACGGTAACTTCCCTGACTTCACCGAGCCCAGCCCCTGGCTATCACGGTCTGCGCTACAGTGAGACGTTTGGCCCTGCTGCCTTCATCGTCCGTGCTCGTGTCGAAGGGCTGCGTGACCTCGGTAGCTGCCTGAGTCCCTCGAATAGCTTCATCTTCATTCAGGGTCTCGAGACGCCTCGCTCCGCATCCAGCACGCTTCGCAGTCGGCACTTGAGATCGCTCGTTGGCTCCAGAGGCAGCCCGAGGTCGCTTGGGTGAACTACCCTGGTCTGGAGTCAGATCAGCATCATGAGATCTGCGACCGCTACCTCAAGGGAGGCTTCGGCTGTATCATCACCTTCGGTCTGAAGGACGGCTACGAGGCCGCTAAGAGCTTCGTCGATAATACGGAGATCTTCCGCATCGTGGCCAACCTCGGCGACACGAAGTCCCTCATCATTCACCCCAGCAGCACGACGCACCGTCAGCTCTCCGAGGAGCAGCAGCGCTCGGCATGGTGTTACGCCCGATCTGGTGCGCCTTCCATCGGCCTCGAAGGTATCGAAGACCTCAAGGCAGACCTGGCTCAAGCACTGAAGAAGGCGACGAAGTAAGATGCTGCACGAAGTCTCTATCCCCGACTTTCGCTCCGAGCGAGGTGAGTCTTATCCCGAGGTCGTACTGAGCTATGAGGTGGCTGGTCCACCTCTTGGCTCGGCGCCTCTGGTCCTCGTATGCCACGCCTTGACGGGCAACTCTACCGTCACAGGCGACGAGGGCTGGTGGAATAAGCTCATCAGCGAGGAGGGGGCTATCTCACCGACGCACTACACGATCCTCTCCTTCAATATCCCGGGCAACGCCTATGACGGGCGTGAAGCGGGTGACCCCGAGGCCTTTGAGCTGCGTGATGTCGCTCGTCTCTTCCTCCCTCTCTGGAGGCGCTGGGTGAAGGAGGTCTATGCCGTCATCGGGGCTTCGATGGGTGGAGCGCTGACGTGGCAGATAGCTTACCTCGCCCCAACGCTGGCGAAGCATATCTTCCCCATCGCCTGCGACTATCGTGCTTCGGACTGGCTGCTTACGCAGACGCTTATCCAGAAGCAGATCCTTGCGCACTCCTCGCACCCGCTGGAGGATGCACGCATCCATGCGATGTCGTGCTACCGCACGCCTCAGTCGCTCAATGTGCGCTTCGCTGGTCAGCGTGATAGTCGGGGTACAGGTTCAGGGCAGTACGACGTCGAGAGTTGGCTTCTCTACCATGGCGATGCCTTGGCACGCCGCTTTAAGCTCTCGGCTTACCATGTGATGACGCACCTGACCTCGACCATCGGGGTCTGCGAGGAGGTAGAGGCGCTTGCACGCATCCGTTCGGCTATCCATATAGTCTCCATCGATAGCGACCTCCTCTTCACCCATGACCGTGCCGAGGTGACCTATGAGGCGCTGCGTGCGCTGGGTGCGGACGTGAGTCTCGCTGTCATCCACTCGATCCACGGACACGATGCCTCCTCATGGGAGTACGAGCAGCTCAATCATATCATCCGACCTTACTTCTCCTCACGTATGAAGATCTTGAAGTTCGGGAAGTCCCTGGATAATGGTAGCGGCATCTTGACGGTGCTGGATATCATCATCGATAACTATCGCGCTGGCGAAGCTCCCGTCGTCGTGGTCTCAGCGCGCGGTAAGAGCACTGATGCCCTGCTCGCTCTCGCGGAGCAGGCTTGCGCTGGTGAGTCCCTACGAAGCAGCTCTCCAAGCCTCTGGGAACATCAGTGTCAAGATACTACGCTTCGCTTCGAGGCGGAGCGTGTGCAGCTGGAGCGTCTCCTCTCGGGGATCTCGCTCTTGGGCGAATGCTCTCCTCGTACAGCGGATGAACTCGTGAGCTATGGCGAAGTCCTCTCGTCGCAGTATGTCGCACAGGCGCTCAAGGACCGTGGCTACGAAGCTGTGGCGATTGACTCGGGGGACTTCCTCGTGACGGATGCCCACTACGGATCAGCTTCGGTCTTTACCGAGGCTTCACGGGAGCGCTGTCGTGCCCTCTTCGCTGGGCTTCCCGCAGGAGTGATACCTATCGTCACGGGCTTCATCGCTCGTGATGAGGCTGGGCGTCGCACGACGCTTGGGCGCAATGGGAGCAACTACAGTGCAGCGCTCTTGGCGAACTTCCTCGAGGCTTCGCTGATGGAAAACTACACGCATGTCGATGGCATCTATACGGCCAACCCCAGTGTCGTAGCCGAAGCACGTAAGATCGACGAGCTCTCCTATGCCGACGCGGCGGAGCTATCGCAGTTCGGCGCAGAGATCCTCCATATCAAGACGATTGAGCCGCTGCAGGAGCGGGGTATCCCACTGCGCGTACTCAATACCTTCAGCTATGGCGAGGAGTCAAATGGGACACTCGTCACGGCCCATCCACGGGACAAGGTCGTGCGTGCGCTGGCTTCGCTCTCGGGTAAGGCGCTCATCCACTTCGAGGGGCGCAACATGCTTGGGCGCTCGAGGATCGATGCGACGTATCTTCCGCTCGTTCGAGGCAGCAGAGGTGAGTGTCAGCCTCATCGCTCAGGGCTACTGAGCGTGGTACGGCGATTGTCATCGACGAGGAGGAGGCAGACCGCGCAGTGGAAGCCCTCGTGCAGGAGTTCCACCACGACCTCGAGACAGGTCATGTGACCAAGATCTATGCGGAGAAGGGGCTAGCAGTGGTCGCCATCATCGGGCTGAACTTATTGGAGTTCGACCGCCCCTATCGTGCCCTTGTCCGCAACCGCATCCTGCCTATCCTCCTCAGCAACTCGGTGCCGGAGAATACCCTCTGCCTCCTGGTGCGTGATGATGAAGAGCGTGAGAAGGCGCTGAAGGTCATCCACGGCGAGCTCTTTGAGCGCCCCAAGCGCATCCATCTGGCGGTCATCGGTCACGGTACGGTCGGTGGTGCTTTCATCGGGCAGATCATCCAGCAGCGTGAGCTCCTCATCGCGCAGAAGAATATCGACTTACGCATCTTCGCTATCGCAGACTCACGCCATCTTCTGCTTAGTCCTTCGGGTGCGGAGGCAGATTGGGCGACCGAGCTGAGCGTGCTCCCCTTCTCAGGGTGACCTTGCCGAAGCGATCATCAGCTACGGACAGCGCCAGGCACTGGAGAATATGATCCTCGTGGACAATACCTCGTCCCCTGTCATCGCTTCGCACTATGCTCGCTATGCGGCAGAGGGCTTCGATATCGTCTCCTCGAATAAGAAGGCGAACATCGCACCCTATGCCGACTACAGCTACCTACGGGATACACTCCAGCGTCATCGCCGAAGCTACCGCTATGAGACGAATGTCGGTGCGGGACTCCCGCCGATCGACAACCTCAAGCTCCTGCACCTCTCAGGCGAACGGATCACACGCATTCACGGGCTCTTCTCGGGAAGTCTCAGCTATATCTTCAACCGCCTCACCGAGGAGCCAGAGCGTTCGCTCCGCTCCATTGTCGAGGAGTCGGCACGCCTTGGTCTCACTGAGCCTGACCCGCGCGAGGATCTCAGCGGAGAGGATGTAGCGCGCAAGGTACTCATCCTCGTGCGTGAGCTGGATGTACCAGCCGAACTCTCGGATGTCCGCTGGGAGAATCCCGTGCCCGAGGCCTTGCGCTCGCTGAGTCTGGAGGACTTCTGGGCGCGCTTCGGAGAGCTGGAGGCTTCTATCGAAGCACTACGTGCTACGGCTAAGCCCGATGAAGTACTCCGCTATGTCGGGGATATCGTCTGGGATGATGCGCGTCAGGAGGCGACGCTCTCTGCAGGGCTGCGTCTTGTCTCCCGCACGTCGCCACTGGGTCGTGTGAGTGGTGCTGATAGCTGCTTCGAGATCTACACGGAGAGCTATGGTAGCCAGCCCATCGTCATCCAAGGGGCGGGTGCCGGTGCTGCCGTCACGGCACGTGGCGTCTTTGGCGACGTCTTGCGCTTGGCAGAGGCTACGAGAGCTAATAGCTCCACATTCGCCCGCTCTTGATAGAGGGCGGTGCAGTACTACTGATTTCTTGAGGGTGCGAACCAATATAGGTTCGCACCCTCTTCCTATATGAGTACGTGGGTAGAGCTATATAGGATGGCGAAGAATGCTATATAGCTTTGTGAAGTGACCTCTATTAGGTTGTTGCTCCGCGTAGGGATAAAAGTTGCGGACGAGTGGCAGATAAGTTTGGACTACGTACGTAGCTCTAATATCTACGTACGTGGATATTTGGATTGACGTGCCTGGTCTTTAAGACTACGTACATAGATAGAAGAATACCACTATGTGAAGGCGCTTTTCCCTTCAAGAGAATGGCACTTTTTCTCTGCTGGAGCGAATGCCGTATCTTTGTGAACCCTAATTCATTATTTAGCAGAAGACGATGAGCGAACAGGAAGCCTACCTCGAGCGATATACAAGTGAACTTCAGCCCCTCTTACTGCAGCTTGCACAGCAGGAGGGGTTTCTTCGTGGTCCCCTCTAGAGACGGCAGATCTCGATGAGCTGTGGCTCGCGCTGGCACAGCCCTATATGGCCAGTGCCGTGCCCGACTTCGAGCAGTACCCGCTGGTGTCGCTCGGCTGGATGACCTTCGTCGGTATGGCGATGGCCGTGCTGTGGGATGAAGACTGGCAGCGCTATCAGCCCCTGGGTAGTGCGCTCTATACGCAGCTCCGTGATGCCCGCGGCTGGGATGAGCTGGATGAATATGTACTCGAGGATGTCCTCGGATGCTACGCGGCTCGGAGGAAGCTAAGCGCTATACCGACTTGGTACGTCGCTTGGCAGAGCTGGCGCTTACGCAGCTCCGTCATGAGAATGCCGAGCCATCGAGCCCCATGGCATTCCAGCTCTATGCACGTACGCTCTTCGGTCTCTATCGCATCGGAGTAGCGCTGGGCTTGGCACGCTTGGGCTACAAGCTGACTCAGGCTAACTAAACTGGATGGGGGAGTGTGCTCCCCGAAAGTCAAAGTCACGATATAAATACAGAGCATATGAATACATTCGATCGAATAAGAGTTTATTTCAATCCACGCCCTGACCTCGAAGAGGAGCAGGTGATCATCGAGGAGGTGACCCGTGGGGTGTCCTACCGTGGAGCTACTCTCTGGATCCTCATCGCAGCGATCTTCATCGCGTCACTCGGGCTCAATGTCAATTCGACTGCCGTCATCATCGGTGCGATGCTCATCTCCCCGCTCAGGGGACCTATCATCGGATAGGGCTCGCTGTGGGGACGAATGACCTTGACCTGCTGAAGCGCGCTGAAGAACTTCAGTGTCGCTATGCTCATCAGCGTACTCACCGCTACGATTTACTTCTTCATCAGTCCGCTGGAGGAGGCGCAGTCGGAGCTGCTGGCACGTACTACGCCGACGATCTGTGACATACTCATCGCCTTCTTCGGTGGTGCCGCTGGTATCATTGCCCTCTCGACTCGTGGTCGTGGAGGAATGTGATCCTGGTCGCCATCGCTACGGCACTCATGCCTCCCGCTCTGTACGGCGGGTTATGGACTGGCGACGGGGCAGCTGAACTTCTCTTCGGGGCCCCCTACCTCTTCTTCATTAATACGGTCTTCATCAGCTTGGCGACAGCTCTGGGGTGCGTATGATGCGCTTCCACCATCATGAGTTCCTCTCCCCTGAGCGTGCAAAGCACGCCCGAAATATCCTGATGCTCATCGTCATCGCGACGACGATCCCTGCGGTCATGATGACGATCAATATCATCCGTACGAGCATCTTCGAGAATGGACTTCGCCGCTTCATCTCCTCTGAGCTGGAACAGCCTGGGACGCAGATCCTCTCCTCGGGGGCAGATGCTACGACGAAGGAGCTACGTGTCATAGCCGTAGGACGAACGATCACGGAGGAGAAGCAGAAATCAGCATCGGAGAATATGGAGCACTATGGCCTCGGTGGCTATCAGCTCGCAGTGATTCAGAGAGGTGCTTCGGATAGCTTGCTGGCACTCAGTAGTCAGCTGGCGCAGCGCGGCTACAGTCAGGAGAGTGAGCATCAGAAGCTCCTCGAGCTCTCAGCTGATAATGCAGCGCTCACCCAGCAGCTCAATGCCCTACACCCGCTGCGAGGAGGTGGCCGAAGCCATCCGCCCTGAGCTGGCGGTACTCTTCCCCGCTGTGCGTTCGCTGAGCTTAGCACGTACCGTCGAGGTGCAGCGTGACACGACGGCTACCCGTCGCTTCGTCACGGCGGTCTTTGCTGTAGACGACTCGAAGAACTGGACTTCGGCTGATGCCACTCGCTTCCAGGAGTGGCTCAAGACGCGCCTCTCGGGAGATAGCATTGTCCTGCTACCCCGTACGCAGGCTGCTACTACGGCAGCTCGCCGATAAGGCTATCCCTCACCCGCCTCTTTACGTAGAAGAGAAAAACAGTCCTCCCAAGCGGCATGCGCGCTTAGGGAGGACTGCTGTATATGGGGGAGCTATCCGCTCGTTAGGGCGGTCTTTTGTACCTTTGCCCTACCATCTAACATTATTCATCCAAACTACTATAGTAGCTATGAAATTACAAGCTCTACGTGCTTGGGGCCGTCGGGCGCTGGTCGCTCTTCTCTTAGGCTCCGCTACTCCTCTTGTCGCACAGCAGTATTTCCCCAATGGAGATCCCTCTACGCCCGACGAACACGGTGCGCGCTGGGTCTTCGGTGGGCTCTGTCTCCTTCTGGCAAGACAATAAGTCCAAGACCACGACATTCGACTCTCCCCTGAGGTTGGCTACCTCTTCAATGAGAATTGGGGACTCGGTGTCGTCGGGACCTACCAGTATCAGAAGGGGAATGGTGAAAGCGAGAGCCTCTGGGCACTGCGCCCCTTCGCTCGTTACTATTATATGCACCGCGAGCCTTTCAACCTCTATCTTGATGGTGGCTTCGGCTTCTCTACCTCTGGCGGTGTGAAGGGCTGGGAAGTCGGTCTGCGCCCTGGTGCGTGTGTCGACCTGACAAAGGGCCTGTGTCTGTGTCTGCGTCTTGGCTTCATCGGCTATCGTGATAAGTTCGGTGCTGGCGAAGAAGCAGGCCTCTCTACTTCGGGCTTCGGCTTGCTTCGCTCCCGAAGAGCTACAGATCGGTCTCGAGCTGGAGCTGTAATTATACTCCTCCCTCATTGAGTACAGCGCGCCCCAGTGCTGATAGGCAAGTCCTGTCACACTGGGGCGTGCTGTATCTATACGCGGGGTAGAAGGGGCAGATGAAGAGGTATGCCAGTCTCTGTGGTATAAATGACACGATGTGTTTGGACGGGTATGACAATTTGGCGCACTCTCGTGGTGTACGCTTTTTGGCACAGCCTTTGACTTAAGTAGGGCGTGAGTGTGAGTTGTTAGACTCCTCATAGGTGTAGCCCTCGACCAAGTGCCTCCTCGGTGAGGCAGTCGGCAGGTGGGCACCCTACGACGGAGGACGCAGCTGAAGCTCGAAAAGTAGAACAATAACAGAAACAAGATAAAAGACAAAAGAATATTATGGGAAAGATTATTGGAATTGACCTCGGGACTACAAACTCTTGTGTCTCCGTACTCGAAGGGAACGAACCTATCGTCATCGCTAACAGCGAAGGTAAGCGCACGACTCCTCTGTCGTCGCCTTCATCGATGGTGGCGAACGTAGGTAGGTGACCCCGCAAAAGCGTCAGGCTATCACGAACCCCACGAAGACGATCTACCGATCAAGCGCTTCATGGGTGAGACCTTCGAACAAGTGAAGGACGAAATCGCCCGCGACTTTATAAGGTCGTGCGTGGTGATAACGACACGCCTCGTGTCGACATCGACGGCCGTCTCTACACGCCTCAGGAAATCTCTGCTATCATCCTGCAGAAGATGAAGAAGACGGCTGAGGACTACCTCGGTGCAGAGGTCACGGATGCAGTCATCACCGTACCTGCTTACTTCAACGACGCTCAGCGTCAGGCTACGAAGGAAGCTGGTGAGATCGCTGGTCTGAACGTCCGTCGTATCGTCAACGAACCTACGGCAGCTTCGCTCGCCTATGGTCTTGACAAGAGCGACCGCGATATGAAGATCGCTGTCTTCGACCTCGGTGGTGGTACGTTCGATATCTCGATCCTCGAGCTCGGTGATGGTGTCTTCGAAGTTCGCTCTACCAATGGTGATACGCACCTCGGTGGTGATGACTTCGACCACGTGATCATCGACTGGCTCGCCGAAGAGTTCAAGGCTGATGAAGGTGTAGACCTTCGTCAGGATCCTATGGCTATGCAGCGTCTGAAGGAAGCTGCTGAGAAGGCTAAGATCGAGCTCTCCAGCACGACCTCTACGGAGATCAACCTCCCCTACATCATGCCCGTGGGTGGTGTGCCCCAAGCACCTGGTACGTACGCTGACTCGTGCAAAATTCGAGCAGCTGGCTGACCGCCCTCATCCAGGCTTGTGTCGCTCCCTGCGAAACGGCTCTGCGTGACGCTGGCCCTCTAAGAGCGATATCGACGAAGTTATCCTCGTAGGTGGCTCTCACGCGCATCCCTGCTATCCAGGAGATCGTAGAAGATCTTCGGTAAGGCTCCTTCTAAGGGTGTTAACCCTGATGAAGTCGTCGCTGTCGGTGCTGCTATCCAGGGTGGTGTCCTGACGGGTGAGATCAAGGATGTCCTTCTTCTCGACGTCACGCCTCTCTCTCTCGGTATCGAGACGATGGGTGGTGTCATGACGCGCTCATCGATGCCAATACGACGATCCCCACGAAGAAGAGCGAGATCTTCACGACGGCTGTCGACAACCAGCCCGAGGTAGAGATCCACGTCCTGCAGGGTGAGCGCTCACTGGCTAAGGACAACAAGAGCATCGGTAAGTTCTGCTCGAGGTAGCTCCCTGCCCTCGTCAGACGCCTCAGATCGAAGTGACCTTCGATATCGACGCTAACGGTATCCTCAACGTCACGGCTCTCGACAAGGCTACGGGCAAGCAGCAGAAGATCCGTATCGAAGCTTCAGCGGCTCTCTCTGACGCTGAGATCCAGCGCATGAAGGACGAAGCTGCTGCTAACGCTGAAGCTGATAAGAAGGAAACCGAGCGTATCACGAAGCTGAACCAGGCTGACAGCCCTCATCTTCCAGACGGAAAAAGCAGCTGAAGGAATTCGGTGATAAGCTCTCCGCTGACAAGAAGGCTGCTGTCGAGCTGCCCTTGCTAAGCCTCGGGCGAGCTCACCCAGCCTCAGAATCTCGAAGGTATCGACGCTGCTTCTGCTGAAGTACAGGCTGCCTTCCAGGCCGCAAGCGAAGAGATGTACAGCCACGCTCAACGCTGCTGGTGCTGCTGATCCTGCTGCTGGTGCCTCCTCCTCTCAGCCTGCTGGTGACAACATCACTCGATGCTGACTTCGAAGAAGTGAAGTAAGACTCTCTACTCCCGTCGCTGACGGGTGAAACGGATAAAGCGAAGACGCCACTGTCCTCCCCTTATGGGATGGGCAGTGGCGTCTCTTTTTACTGCCCTCGTGGCGAGGGTGTGCGAACCTATATTGATCAGTGTCTGACCAGTATTGGTCGCTACTGCGACCCATATAGGTCAGCGCGACGACCTATATAGGTTGGCTCACCGACCAACATAGGTTCATACCACCCATATATAGTGCTTCGCTTATGTTCCTCGATAGATCCTTTTTGCTGAGAACGTATGTGTCTGTCTATGCCTTTGTACCTTGAAGCTCCCGCATCAAAATCTGACTACCTCAAGCAAGTACTCAGATTTTATGCGGAGCCCTGCTCCTTTGAGTATTTCATACCTTTGTGCCATTGACTCTATTCTCAAACTCTGAGCTAGTACGATAACATCTCTGGAGGTTAGCTTGAGGTAGTTGATGGTTATTTGGTTGTTGCTACGAGTCAGTAAGAAGGCTAAAAGTTGATATATAGGTTAAAGAAAATAATGGGATATGAATAGAAACATCTCTATCCTTAGTAAGACGGAAGGGGTCTCTATAGAAAGACTGCATGTCGTTACTTGGGATATCAAAAAGCAAGAATTATTATACGGAATATGGCTTGGAGATTAATAAGGGTTCTGGCAAGACTGATGAGTTAGTACTTAAATTGTCCTTGCCTTGCCTCCCGTCTAATAGCAGGGGATATCATTTCTCTTGATAAGAACCTTTCTGACTTAGAGAATTGCAGGTTTATATTTAATTCAGATGTTAGGGCAGGTTACCCCATTGGTTCTGGAGGAGTCTCTGGGAATATAGTGGCCTTTAAGGGGGAGAGAAATCACTATCCCTCCTCTCGAAGCATGGAGATATCTAAGGATATCTTAGAGATTAAGATTTCTAATTTGGAGAGTATCAAAGGGAGGTTGTATATCTTCGATTTCTAGTGAAGTCAACCCAAGCCTCCTTTCAAACTAAGAAAAACGAGCTCTCAAGACGGATGATCAACTATGATGTTCGTGAAATGAGAGTCGGACAGCATCAGAAGGTGTGAAGCAGTTGCAAAAAGACGGCTTCTCCTTTATCAATGTGAGGTCTTGTTTTGCCTGCATATTATACCTGTTGAGTATAGTATGGGGGTAATTGATAGTACCAAGCTAAAGGAAATACGGGAGCTGGAGTCCAAAGCCTTTGAGATGTATCTAGGAGAGATTGCCCGAAAAGAAGAGGTCGTACTAAAACCGAGCTCTTATAATATCGTCTTTTATAAACAAGGAGATAGGGAGAACTACTCCTTCTTCTCTGTCTTTTTATGAAGAAACTCTGACCAATACGCAACTAGGGAATAGCTATTGCAGTAAATATAATCTCTGCTTCTCTGTTTGCCTCTTATGAGTTTCGTACCACGGTGAATCCCGGTCTGGTGTGTGCTCAAACCCTTGGGAGTATTGGGTTGCCTTGTTTATAGTTATGTGCGCTCTAGCTTGGTTGGCTTGGAATATACTGAAGTCAATATGGCTTAGGTTTGTGAATCGGTGATTAGTATATATAGCGATTGTGAAGAAGTTGCTGTTAGTTATAGGCGGTAGCAGAATATGAAAGCCCTTCTAGACACAAATATTGTCATACATGAGAGACTCCTAATCCTCGTGATAATTCCATTGGAACTTTGTTTAAATGGTTGGATAAGGCTGGATATGAGAAGTGTATTCACCCTGATCACGCTGAGGGAATTGAAGAGTAATTCTAACAAACGTACGGTATTTAGTTTCAGTATTAAGCTGAGAGCTATATACACTTACAAACGGTAGCCCCTTTACACCCGAAGGTGGCAGAGGTCTCGTCCGAGCACGATAGCTCGGTCAATGATAAAAGTGATACTCTTTTGCTCAATGAGTTGTATCAAGATAGGGTGGACATTTTGATCTCTGAGGATAAGAAGATACATCGGAAGGCTGAGCTTTTTGAGATTGAAGATAAGGTCTTTACTATCGATAGTTTCTTGGAGAAGGTTGTCTCAGAGCATCCAGATCTAATTAACTATAGCGTACTTGCCGTTAAGCAAGAGTTCTTTAGTAATATTCAATTAGCAGATCCTTTTTGACTCTCTTCGGGATGACTATCCGGTTTCGATAAGTGGTTTAAGAAAAGTCGAAGAAAGAGCATATATTACCTATAATGATGGTAGGGTTTCTCCTTTTTATACTTGAAGGTTGAAGGCCCTGAGGAAAAATTACAGTGATATTACCCTGTGTTTCTTCGTAAGAAACGCCTGAAGATTGGGACCTTTAAGGTCGTGAGTAATGGGGTGCGCTTAGGAGAGCGATTCGTGAAGATTATCTTTGACAACGCTGTCGTAAACAGGGTTGATGAAATATATGTCACTGTGTTCAAGCGACAGAGGAACAACGTCGATTGATTTTCATTGTTGGAAGAATGGGGGTTTCGTGAATTTGGACAAAAGGGAGAGACGGAGAGTTTGTCTATGTAAGAGATCTTACAAAACAGTTTAATCTAATTGCTCTCAAAGAGACATACATCCGTTTATCCCTACAACTACTCGGATATTTCTAGTTCCAATCTATCCAAAGTATCACACGGAGTCTTTGCCAGATTCTTTTCCTGCGGACAGAGTCTCCAAGATTTTGTCGAAAATGAGCCTCATCGAAACGCTATTAGCAAAAATCTATATCTCTCGCTCAATTCAAAGGGATATTACTCGTGGGGATGTCCTCATTTTTCTACCGAACGGGTACAGAAGGACAACCCTGCTCTTTATACCAGCGTCATTACAACCATTGCTGATTGTAGAAGAAAAGCTTGATAATATTAGGTCGGAGGAAGAATTCTTAGAAAGGCTAGGAAGAGAAGTATATTTACTGATGAATATTTGAGCGAGTTCTGGAGGTATAATCCCAGCTATAGGCCCTTCTTGATTAGATTCCTTTCTACTTACTCATTCAAGCTGGGGCAAAAGACTCAATCGGGAACGTCTCCTGGATATGGGCATATTAACTGGAGAGAAGAATGAACTGAGAGGATTAAAGGAAATTACGAGTAAGCAATTCTGTCAAATACTTAAAGAAGCTCAAGTAAAATGAATGTTTTATTGTCAATTAAGCCTGAGTTCGCATACAAGATTTTTGACGGGACGAAGAAATATGAGTTCCGTAGAAATATCTTCAAGAATAAAGATGTTCAGCGGATTCTTGTATATGCATCATCTCCTGTTCAACGTATTATCGGGGAATTTGAGATTTCTGCAATACTACACGAAGACATAGAGACGCTGTGGAATATCACACGGCATGCTTCTGGAATAACTAGGGAGTACTATATTCAGTACTTTGAGGATAGGACTAAAGCTTTTGCTATCAAGATTGGTGCAACAGTCCTATGGGACTCCATCTCTCTCCGATATTAATGTCAGTTGTGCTCCACAGTCATTTTATTATCTGACGGATGAGAATCAACTAGGGGCAGACTGAAAAAATAGTAGGGGGTAGGTCTAAAAGTGCAGGGCTATAAGTTTTGGGGTTCGGACCTGAGGCTCATCGATATGTGGAGAGCGTGGTGGACGAAGCTCTCAGTTTTAGGGTGTGTGAACGCAGGTCGTTTTGCTCAAAAAGTAGTATCTTAGAGCCTTGGTAGTAGGTGCCTTTTTGGCCGTTGCTATCAAGGCTAAACTTACTTTTCAAAATAAGAATGCTGGATCGAGAAGACAGAATTATAGACATCAACATCGAGGATGAGATGAAGACTGCCCATAGACTACTCTGCGTCGGTCATTGTCTCACGTGCTCTACCCGATGTGCGTGATGGTTTCAAGCCCGTCCACCGTCGCGCGCATCTACGCGGCGAACGAGGATGGGAATACCATGATAAGCCCACCCGTAAGTGCGCCAGCGCTGTCGGGCAGGTTATGAAGTACTACCACCCACACGGGGACTACTCTATCTATGGGACGCTTGTACGTCTTGCCCAGCCTTGGAACCTCCGCTATCCTCTCGTCCAGGGGCAGGGGAACTTCGGGTCGATCGACGGGGACTCTCCCGCTGCGATGCGTTACACCGAGTCGCGCCTGAACCGCCTGGCCAGCGAGATGATCCGAGATATCGACAAGGATACGGTAGACTTCCAGAATAACTTCGACGACTTCTACTGTCGAGCCCACTGTCCTTCCCCGCTCGCTTCCCCAACCTTCTGGTCAATGGGTCAGCTGGTATCGCCGTCGGGATGGCTACGAATATGGCACCGCACAACCTCTCCGAGTCCATCGATGCCTGCGTGGCATACATCGACCACAAGGGGGATATCGATGCCGCTGGGCTGATCAACTATATCAAGGCTCCTGACTCCCCACGGGCGGATCATCTACGGCTATGCCGGGGTGCGTGAAGCCTTCGAGACCGGTCTGGCCGTGTCGTCATCCGCAGTCGCTGCGAGATCGAGGAGCACAACAACCACGAGCGTATCATCGTCACCGAGATCCCCTATCAGGTCAATAAGAGCGAGCTGGTCAAGGCTATCGCAGACCTGATCAACGACAAGAAGATCGACGGGATCTCTGGTATCGCTGACGAATCGAACCGTAAGGGTATCCGTATCGTCATCGACATCAAGCGTGATGCAAACTCAGGCGTAGTGCTGAACAAGCTCACAAGATGAGTGCACCGCAGAGCTCCTTCAGTATCAATAATATTGCGCTCGTGAAGGGCCGCCCTCAGCTGCTGAACCTTCGTGACCCTCATCGAGCTCTTCATCGAGCACCGTCACGATGTCGTCTACCGCCGTACGCAGTTTGAGCTGCGCAAGGCCGAGGAGCGTGTCCACATCCTCGAGGGCTTGATCATCGCTGTCGACAATATCGACGAGGTCATCCGTATCATTCGTGCGGCCAGTGAGCCCTCAGGAAGCTATCGAGAAGCTTATGGAGCGCTTCTCCTCTCGCTCATCCAGGCGCGTGCCATCGTGGATATGCGTCTGCGTGCCCTCACCGGTCTGGAGCGTGAGAAGCTGAAGGAAGAGTACGCTGCTCTGATGCAGGAGATCGAGCGCTTTGAAGGCCCCTCTCGCTGACAAGGAACTGCGTGCACAGCTCATCCGCTAAGAGCTCCTGAGATCAAGGAGAAGTATGGTGACGAGCGTCGTAGCGAGATCATCTACACGGCTGAGGAATTCAACCCGAAGACTTCTACGCTGATGACGATATGGTCATCACGATCTCCCACCACGGCTATATCAAGCGTACTCCGCTCTCCGAATTCCGCTCACAGGCTCGTGGCGGTGTCGGTGCTAAGGGTAGTGATACGCGTGACGAAGACTTCATCGAGTACATCTACTCGGCTTCGATGCACGAGACGATGCTGCTCTTTCACCCAGATGGGTCGCTGCTACTGGCTCAAGGTCTACGAGATCCCTCGAGGGCGCTAAGAACGCTAAGGGCCGCGCCCTGCAGAACCTCCCTCAACATCGAGGCCGGTGACCGCGCTAATGCCTTCATCCGCGTAGAAGAACCCTGACGCGTGATGCTGAGTTCGTGAACCCGCATTACCTCATCTTCTGCACCAAGCGCGGTACGATCAAGAAGACCCTCCCTCGAGGCGTACTCGTCCTCGTGCCAACGGGGTCATCGCCATCAACCTCGTCGACGATGACCAGCTGGTCGGTGTCGGCCTGACCGATGGTAATAGCGAAGTCCTCATCGCGAACCGCAACGGTCGCGCCCGTCCGCTTCAACGAATCTACCGTCCGCCTGCGGGCCGAAATGCCACGGGTGTACGCGGTATGACGCTCGATGCTGACGGCCGTGATGAGGTCATCGGTATGATCACCGTACCTCAGGATACCGAGGAGACCATCCTCGTGATAAGCGAAAAGGGCTATGGTAAGCGTTCTCTTGTAGAGGACTACCGTATCACGAATCGTGGCACGAAGGGTGTCAAGACCCTCAACATCACCGATAAGACGGTGAGCTGCAGCTATCCGTCCGTCACCGATGAGCACGACCTGATGATCATCAATAAGAGTGGTATCACGATCCGTGTCCACGCTCGTGATATCTCCGTCCAGGGTCGTGCTACGCAGGGCGTGCGCATCATCGATCTGAAGAAGCGTGGCGATGAGATCGCTTCCGTCTGCCAGGTCCTCACCGAGGAAGACTCCGACGAGGAGGCTTTTTGATGCAGAGTCTCTCCCCGAAAACGAATCCGCAACTCCAATCAGAGAAGAAGAGGGCACCAAGAGCGAGCTCCACAAGAGCTCATCGACAGAGCCCTCGCCGAAGACAATCAATAACAAGACACACTAACACCTAAATGAAGATGAAGAAATTAGTTTGTGCCATCGCCGTAGGTCTCCTGACCTCCGCTGGAGCTGCTCAGGTTGCTAATGTCAAGTCTGCTGAGAAGATCGCTACTTCAGACAAGCCAGACCTCGCCGAAGCTCGCCGCCCTCATCACCGAAGCACTCTGCTAACGATGAGACGAAGAATGACCCCTATACGTGGTGATGTAGCTGGTCTGATCGAAAACAAGGCCTACACCGAAGGCTTTAAGCAGGCTGCTATCGACCAGAACGCTGACCGTACGGCTATGTACACGGCGCTCACCGCCTCTGTGCCCTCTTGGCTCAAGGTCTATGAGCTCGAAAGCCAGCCCAACGATAAGGGTAAGGTCAACCTCAAGTACACGAAGAAGCTCCAGGAAGTCCTGCACAACGACTACCTCCAGCTCTTCAACGGGGGCGCTTGGTTCCTCCAAGGCAACAAGTACGCTGAGGGCGTCGACGCTCTCGAGAAGTTCCTCGACGTGAAGAAGGCTCCTCTCGCTGAAGACAAGGATGTCTCTGCTATCGACCCAACGCGAGTGAATGCAGCCTACTATGCTATCGGTGCTGCCAGCTCGCTGAAGGACTATGACCGCGTCATCTCCCTCTACAACCGCTTCGGCTCCTTCGCTCTCAACCCCAAGGATATCCATCAGTGGGTCATCTCTGCTTACTTCGCTAAGCAGGACACCGCAGGTGCTATCCCTGTCCTCATCGAAGCTGTCAAGGCTTCTCCTGAAGAGCCTTACTTCCTCGTGAACCTCGTCACCGCCTACCAGAAGGCAGGTAAGGATGCTGAGGCTAACAAGGTCCTCGACGATCGTATCGCTGCTAATCCTAACGATGCTACGGCCTCCTCGTCAAGGGTTCGCTCGCAGAAGAAAAAGGACCTCAAGGAAGCTCTCAGTGCGTACTACAAGGCTGCTAAGGCTGATGCTAACAACGCTAACGCTGTAGTCTACCTCGGTGCTGGCCTCTACACTGCTGCTGCTAAGATCTACGAGAACACGAATGTCACGGCTGCTATGGCTAAGACAGCTGATGACCTCCTCCGTGCTGCAGTACCTGCTCTCGAGATCGCTTACAAGACGCGCCCTGACAACATCAAGGCTATGCTCAGCAGCATCTACTATCAGCTCAAGATGAATGACAAGCACGATGCTATCGAAGCTGGTACGCTCAACGTAGATGGTGCTACGCTGCCTGACCTCACGGAGCTCCTCCAGGGTCTTGACCTCACCGTCACAAAGGCTGCTCCTGCTGCAGTCGAAGAGCCTGCTGCACAGCCTGCTCAGAAGACCACGACGAAGAAGGCTCCTGCTAAGCGTCGCAAGTAATCCTCCACGGATTATTCCTTAGATATAAAGAGTCCCTCCATCCTCCGGTAGGATGTGGGGACCAACTTTTGTGCTTATATACTCTGCGTATGGTAGCACTTCATTTCTTGAAGCCTTGGTGACGCTCAGCCTTTTTCTGCCTTGAGCGGGAGATGGCGACCAGCCAGACTCCGCTGAAGATGAGTGCTACGGCAAGGGCGTGCGTGAGCGTGAAGACTGCCAGCCCCAGCGTGACGCTTACTACGACGGCTACCAGCGGCTGCATATAGTTGTACATACTCACGACGGTCGGGCGGAGTGCAGCTGCCCATTGATCATCAGTAGGTAGCTGACGAAGGTACCAAAGAAGACTACAGCCGACCTCCAGGAGGGTGCGCGCCGAGAGGGCTGCGACATCTGTCTGTAGGGCTTCGCTTGCCGTGAAGGGAGTAGAAGGAGGGTAGCCCAGAGGAACATCCACTTATTCACCGTGAAGACGGAGTACTTAGCGAGCTTCCCTGAAGATCGTGAGGGTAGAGGGCATAGGACACCTGTCCAGCGACGCAGAGTAGGTCACCGCGTATATCACCCAGCTGGAGCGAGGAGCCCGAGGCTTGCATGCTGCCCAGATAAGTAGGAGCGCACCACAGCAGCCGAGGGCCACGCCCAATGCCTTCTGCGGGTAATGGGCCCTTGAGGATCAGCGCCGAGAGGATGAGGGCGAAGATCGGCATCGTCGTAGTCACGATACCGGCATTCACTGGGCTGGTGAGGCTGAGCCCGATGGTGAAGCAGCACTGATTGCACACAAGCCCGAAGACAGCAGCACCGACGAAGAGGAGCTTATCCCGCTTCGCTACGCGCCTCGTGGGGCAAAAGAGTGAGGCGATCCAGAAGAGGATAGCTCCGCCCAATACTCGGCAGGAGACGAGGGTGATACCGCTGATACCATGTAGGAGGGCGTCCTTCCCGAGTGGAGCCATAAGCCCCCAGCATACGGCAGCTCCCAGGAGGCTGAGGTGGGCTGCCAGAGGATGCTGTTTCGTCGTATTCATTAATAGATGACCGCGAGGTACTAAAGGTACCAGATGATGAGCATAATAAGGAGGAGGCGTAAGAGAAGTGACAGGCCGAGGGCCAGCCACTCCGTACGCTGGGTGATCTGTACGGCACGCTGCATATTCGTCACTTAGCTTGCGCCCGACCTCGCCTATATAGGGCTTGTCGACGACTTCGCCGAAGTAGTCGTGAGGCCCACCGAAGCGGCAGCCGAGGACGAGTGCCAGTGCTGCCTCAGGGTAACCTGAGTTGGGGCTGAGATGGCGCTTGCCGTGCTGGAAGGTCTTGCGGAGGAGATCTAGTCGACCTGCTGCGATGAGCATCAGTATAGCCGTTGTACGCGAGGGGATGAGGTTCACCAGATCATCGAGCTTGGCGGAGAAGAAGCCAGCAGGCACGATAGCGCCATTGAGGTAGCCGACCATCGAGTCCTGCGTATTGATCATCTTATAGGTGAGTATGCCAGGTGTGCCGAAGAAGCTCCAGGAGAGCATAGGGCCTACGACGCCGTCGCTGAGGTTCTCGGCGAGTGTCTCCAGCGCTGCTGTGCGGATCTCCTGGGCAGATAGAGCGCCTGTGTCTCTCCCGACGATGCGTCCCACCTGCTTGCGCCCAGCCTCCAGCGAGACGGAGAGTGGAGAAGACCCCTTCACCTCCGTGACCAGAGTCTTACCTGAGAGCATATAGAAGATGCAGATCGTAGAGGGAGCGCAATAGATAAGAGGAGGAAGTGCCCGAAGTAGAGGTCTCCCAGATAGTAGTTGATCGCAGCACCAAGCAGGAGGAAGGTAAAGGTAAGGAGCGGGAGGAGGAAGGTAAAGCAGACTAAACTCCCATTGTAGAGGAAGCCTTTTGAGTCGGCGTGACGTCCCATTATTCAGATGCTTTTTCTCCGAAGCCAATGAGCCGGCCAAAGAACACGATGGGTGGCTAAGACGCATCGGATCTCCCCAGTGCCCGATCCAGTAGGAAGCCGAGGAGAAGGGGAAAGCGTGAAGATGAGGATGGGGTAGACCATGAAGATCGATTACAGATGCGATAGGAGACTCTCGAGGTAGGCACGCAAGACGAGTGGGTGGCAGTGTGCTTCGTCGTGCGCTGCATAGACGAGAGTGATACGCTCCTCATCCTGTGACGAGCGAGGAACTCTTGCGGGGGCAGTCGAGGGCCTCCAGCTCGGTACGATAGTCACGGGCGAACCTCCCAGCGGGCTGGATCGTGACCAAACCACTGGCGAAGCTCCGTCGAGGGAGCTAAGTCCTTGTCCATTCGTCTATCTGGGCTCGCTCTTTACTGAGGCCACGAGGCCAGAGACGATCGACGAGTACGCGGTAGCCGTCGGTTGCTTCGGCAGGTTCATAGGCTCGTTTGAGTAGTAGTTCCATAGGATAGTCTCTCTATCTCTTATCTAAGAAGTCGTGAGGATAGGTGTAGCGGATATTGCCGTCGTCATCGATGAGAAGCAGAGAGAGCTTGCTCTTGGGGACGAGCTTCGCAGCTGCTTCGTAGCAGGCGTCGAGGACGCGGAGCATGAAGCGCTCGAGGTCGTCCGGGGCGAGTCCCGTCCACAGCTCACGAGCCAGCGTCAGGCCGTCGATGAGGGTATGAGTGGCTTCGCTACAGCCAGAGTCATTAGCCATCTGGTGCATGAAGTCCTTATTCATGACGACCTTGCGGCTATGCGTGTCGAGGTTCCCCTCGGCGAGCTTGACCGCCTTGCCGAGCATGATCCCCATGTAGATCTTTGGGGATGAGAGTAGGCGAGCTTCGAGGGTCTCCCCGATGAAGTTGCCGTACTGTACTGAAGGACTGGAAGGTAGCTCAGGGAAGGCACTCTGAGGTACTTCTCACTCTTGGCTCCCCGAGTATGATGACGATGGTATCTGCTCCGAGCGCTACGGGCGACATCGGCTTGGCGGACGATGGACGCCACGAAGGCTTCTGACGAGAAGGGCTTGACGACACCCGAGGTGCCGACGACGAGATCCCGTCCCTGATACCGAGACGGGGTTGAAGGTCTTAGGGGCTAGCCTCTTCCTGCAGGAATGCTGACGGTGATATCGACGCCTCCAGTAGGGTAGTGACGGCGGACGATCGTCTCCATCATCGCATCGTGGCGTCTTATTGATCGCAGGGCCTCCGATCTCCAGTCCCAGCCCAGGGAGCGTGACAACCCCTACACCCTCGCCCTGGAGGACGGGATGCCCTCATGCCCGTGGTGAGGACGACCTCGAGCAGATCTCAGTGAGGTGCGTGACATCGGGGTCATCGCCCGAGTACTTGCGTGCCATGGCCTTGTAGCCCAGCTCGGTTTTTCTACGCGCTCTACGGGGAGCTTCACCCTTCGCCCGAGGGAAGGAGGATAGCAGCTCTGTCAGTACCTCCCCTCGTGGAGGAGGGCATGCAGGGCGGTTGCTGTCGCTGCTGTCGCAGTGCTTCCTGTGGTGAGCCCGTCTTCAGCGGAAAGAAGTCGGGGCAAAGGCGCTCGACAGCCTTACGCAGGCCTACAGGGCCGTAGACATATTCGTAGTGCTCGGGAGTGCAGGGCGGGTGATCATGTAGACGGGCACACCAGCGGCGAGGGCTGGAGCGATCTTCCTCGAAGAAGCCACTCGCCACTCTCCTTCGTGATCACAGCGTCGGGCTGTATCTCGTCGAAGAGCGCCTGATCTTCGCCCTCATGGAAGTAACGCAGATGGCTGAAGGGGAACCCCGCAGCCTTGGCCTTCTCCTTCGAGTCATCTCGATCGAGGATACGGAAGAAGCTCTCATGCTTCTCCCAGAAGGGCTTAAGTGGGGCGATGGTATTCACGCCCGTCAGAGCAAGCAGCCTGTGGCAGGGCTGTGCCTCCAGCTTGATCATCTCCTCATAGCTCTCGCATTCGATGACCTTCCCCGTGCGCTCGCTGTACTTGCGTTCGTAGCGGAGGACGGGGATGCTGAGCTCAGCTGTCACCTCCGATGGTCTTGTGGAGGACGGCGGCGAAGCGGGATGGGCGGCGTCGACGACGAGGTGGATATCCTTCTCGCGGATGAAGTCACGCATGACCTCATGTGTCATGGCGCCCGAGACACGCTCGCCGTGGACGAGGTCTACCTCTTGGAAGGCACCCTTGGTGGAGTAATAGTATTCTTTGCCGGACTCGTCGAGGACGGAGCTGACGATGCGGCCTCGGTCGTACCTCCGAAGATTAGGATCATAGGGTTAGGCTTTGGGTAGTGGTTAGCTTAGGCGACTGCGAAGCTCGGTATAGAGCTCCTCGATGGAGCGGCCTAAGAGGGGATGAATAAACTCTGGAGCGATCTCACGAAGGGGCTCCAGCACGAATAGTCGCTCTGTGAGTAGCGGGTGGGGGAGGTCAAGCGCTTGCCTCGAGGATGAGATCGTCATAGAAGAGTAGATCGATATCTATGGGACGATCGTGGTAATGCCCTGCCACGCTCTTTGCGCTGACGACCGAGCTGCCGCTCGATCTCTTGGGTGCGGTCGAGTACCTCCAGTGGGGAGAGTGATGTGGTGAGTACGAGCGCGATTGAGGAAGGGTGGGGGCCTCAGCCCCATGGCTCCGTCTCGATGATGGAGCGATGCCACCGACCGGCCCGATGAGGGTGGTCGATGGCATCTATGGCTTTGATGTAGGAGTGCTTCACGATCACCCTCGTTGCTACCGAGAGAGAGGTACAGCTGAGGCATGAGGCGCTTCCGTCGGATTAGTCGATGATGAGCATAGCGTCACCGTAAGCACCGAAGCGGTACTTCTCCTTGATAGCGATGGAGTAGGCGCGCATGGTCTCTTCGTAGCCCCCGAAGGCTGCGGTCATCATCAGCAGGATGGACTTCGACATGTGGAAGTTCGTCACCAGAGCATTGGGGACGTTGAAGTCGTAGGGGGAAGATGAACTTGCTCGTCCAGCCGTCGAAGGCCTTGAGGTGACGCTGTGTACCTGATGCCGTCTCCATAGCGCGGAGTACGGAGGTGCCGACGGCACAGATGTTCTGCCCTGCAGCGCTGGCAGCGTTGACGATGGTGCAGGCTTCCTCTGATGATCATCTGCTCGCTCTCCATCTTGTACTTGGTGAGGTCCTCGACGTCGATCCCGCGGTAGTTGCCCTGCCCGTTGTGCACGGTGATGAAAGCCTTACGGATATCCTTGATCTCCATACGCAGGAGGAGCTCACGGCTGAAGTGGAAGCTGGCAGCAGGCCCTACGACAGCGCCTTCGTTCTTCGCGAAGAGTGACTGATAGCGCTGGGCGTCTTCACCGTTGGGGCTGCGGTTCATGTACTTGGGCAGAGGCGTCTCACCCATGGCGTGCAGGAGCTCACGGAACCTCTTGTGAGCCGTCAAAGAGGAAGCGCAGCGTACGACCACGTGAGGTGGTGTTGTCGATGACTTCGGCTACCAGCTCATCGTTCTTCCCGAAGTAGAGCTTATTGCCGATGCGGATCTTGCGAGCAGGGTCGACGACGACGTCCCAGAGCTTGAAGGCGGGGTTGAGTTCACGTAGGGAGGAAGACCTCAATCTGAGCGCCAGTCTTCCTTGTTGCCATACATGCGGGCGGGGAAGACCTTCGTATCGTTGAAGACGAAGACGTCATCCTTGCTGAAGTAGTCCAGGATGTCCTTGAGTGGCGATGCTCGATCTCACCCTGTGGAGCGGTGCAGTACCATCAGGGTGCGACTCGTCGCGGAAGGTGGTGGGCTTCTTAGCGATGAGCGTTTCGGGGATCTCGATCTCGAAGTGACTTAGCTTAGTATCCTTCATTGTCTATCTCGTAGGGGCTATGGGTTGGAGGGTTCTGTTTCTTCTGTGGGGAGGGTGACGTACTCGCGGAGGAAGGCTTGGATATCCTCGACGCGGTAGCAGTCCTCGATGCGGTAGTCTCCGACACGGGTGCGGCGGAGGTCGGTGAGGTGGCCACCCGAGCCGAGGGCCGTGCCGATGTCGCGAGCCAGTGCGCGGATGTAGGTGCCCTTGCTGCAGACCACACGGATCTGGATCTGAGGGAGGGTGTAGTCGAGCAGCTCGATCTCATCGATGACGAGGGTCTTAGCCTTGAGCTCGAAGTCCCGTCCCTTGCGGGCTAAGTCGTAGGGCACGGCGGCCATCGACCCTGACCGCCGAGAAGGCGGGAGGCACCTGCTCGATGGTGCCGATGAAGCTCTTTGAGGGCCTCTTCGACGGCCTCGCGGGTGATATGCTCTGTGGGGAAGAAGGCATCAGGCTCCGTCTCCATGTCGAAGGTCGGAGTCGTCTGCCCGAGGCGGATGTCTGCGATATACTCCTTGCGCCCAGCCTGTAGCTCGTCGATGCGCTTGGTATGCTTGCCGGTGCAGAGGATCATCACGCCGGTGGCGAGCGGGTCGAGTGTACCAGCGTGACCTACCTTGAGCTTCTTGATACCGAGGTAGCGGCAGGCTTCGCAGCGGAACTTATTGACCAGGCTGAAGGAGCTCCACGTCAGAGGCTTGTCTAGGGCAATCGTTGCCCCCGCGATGAGGTCCAGCTTCTCCATCTATTATCCGAGGGAGATATTGGCCCCGAGGAGCAGTGCGATAGCTATACCGACCGATAGGATGATGCGGTAGTAACCGAAGGCGCGGAAGCCGTACTTCGTGACGAAGCTGATGAAGAACTTGATCGCCAGCAGTGCCACAAGGAAGGCTACGACATTCCCGATGAGGAGCGTCTGCCAGTTCTCTTCGAAGACACCCATGCCCAGCTCCTTGTACAGCTTGTAGCCCTTGAGTAGGGTAGCGCCAAACATCGTGGGGACAGCGAGGAAGAAGGAAAACTCAGCTGCCTGACGACGCGTCAAGCCCTGCTGCATCCCCCGAAGATCGTAGCCATCGAGCGTGAGACGCCAGGTACCATAGCCAGGCACTGGAAGAGCCCGATGATGAAGGCATTCTGTGTCGTCACCTTGCGCTCGGTCTTGCCTGTGAAGATGCGATCGAAGTAGATCATCAAGATCCCCCCGAGGAAGAGCATCGTGAGCACGACCCAGGTATTGCTGAGGAGGTCATCGATGGTGTCGTTGAAGAGGGCACCGAGAATGGCAGCTGGGATACAGCCGATGATCATCAGACCATAGAGGCGCCAGCCCCCGAGGCTCGTCGTCGGGTCGGGCTTCAGCCCAAAGATGGGGAAGGGAAGGAAGCGACGGAAGTAGTAGACGACGACCGAGAGGATCGCACCAAACTGGATCATCACCGTGAAGGCCTTCAGATAAGCCGTACTCCATACCGAGGATGCCCTCGGTGAGGATCATATGCCCTGTGGAGGAGACGGGGAGGAACTCCGTGAGCCCCTCGACGAGGGCCAGGATGATGCTCTGTAAGATGGTCATTAGGCTTCCTCCTCCTCTTTCTTCTCTATGGGGCGAGTGGCGGGCTTCACCAGGATGGCATAGACCATGAGGCAGAAGCCGATGAGGCAGACGATGGGCGCCACGACGATGCGGCGGCTACTGAAGATCTCGGGACTGAAGGCCGTAGGGTCTTCGCTCTGCCCGCCGGACATCAGGATGAAGCCTACGAGGATGAAGAGCGCAGAGAGCGCCATCAGGAGATAATTCTTCTTGCTGTACAGCATGCTTTATACTATATCGTATCGGGATGATAGGGATCGGGGAGGCTTAGATCAAGTGGATCTTACCCTCTTCCATATGGATGTAGCGGCGGGTAGCACGCCACGAGGAGACGAAGCTGACGCATACCCCGACTAAGGGGATAGCGATGATGACCCCGAGGAGGGGTACGCTGGGGCAGAGGCTGAGGAGGCGGTAGCCAAAGGCCTGCTCAGCACCATAGAGGAGTCCACCCAGGAGGGCGAGTGCCAGAAGTGCACCGACGAAGCCCTCGAGGACAGCACGACGGATGAAGGGACGGCCGATGAAGCCTGCCGTAGCTCCGATGAGCGAGAGCGTGCGGATACGCATGCGCTGCGAGTAGATGACCAGCCCCGTAGCGGTCGTGATCTGCAGGAAGCTCACCAGCAGGTTGATGCCGAGGAAGATCCAGAGGACGAAGCGGATGGTCTGGAGGTTGTTCGACGCAGAGGCCCACTGGCTCTGCTGCTCCTCAAGACCCTCAGCGTTCTTCAGCACGGGATTAGTGGCGATGATCTTCTTGAGGCTATCGGGCTCGGTGTACTCACTCTTGAGATAGACCTCAGCCATGGGCTGCAGGGGATTGTAGCCGAGGATCTTCGTGGGGTCTTCGCCGAGGACATCCGTTAGGCTCTTGGCTGCGCTGTCGGCAGTGATGAGCTCGACGGAGCGGACGTAGGGGAGGGCACGAAGCTCACTGAGCGTCGCCTCGGTGTTAGCGCCAGGCTCATCGGATAGCTCTACGGAGAAGGATATGCTCGCGTACCTCCTTGCTCAGGCCCTGCTCCAGGACATAGACGAGGCCGAGAGCCCCTGAGCATAAAGAGGGTGAAGGTGATGCTTAGGAAGCTTAGGAGCCGTGCATAGCGCAGGGTCGAGGACTGTTTAGCTTTGGGCGCGCCCATATATATTATAGGTATGTATTTTCTCTATCGATGAGCTGTCAGGCGTACCCTTTACGTATGGACACACCACGGACAATTTGCATGCAAAGATAGATATTCTCTGCATAAGACTTTGCCTTGCGGAGGAAAAGCTGTGTCCGAGGCGAGATAAACTTGCCTTCTCCCAGAGTAAAAGCTATGAAGCCGTAGTGGAAGTCCTTTATCCTCGTGCATAGTTCATAGATCTACGCACGTAGTCTATAGGATCTACGTGCATAGATTTTTAAATCCACGTGCGTAGACGAAGGTATCACCATAGTGCTTCGCACAGAATTGCTCGCACGGATGGAGGAAGTGCTGTGCGGGTTTGCTGGGTATTTCTCTACTCCTCTCAGTGCGTAGGCATTATAAGCTGTGAGCTGTGTCGCGGCGGGCGTAAACGGCTATATTCACTATCTTTGCACTTACAGATATTATATACATAGCATAAGTATTGACAACGATGAATAAGACCTCCTCCCTTCCCCTGCTACATCCTCGAGGAAGACCTGCTTCGGCGGAACCTTACCCTCATTCGTGACGTAGCTCGCCGAGCCGGTGTAGAGATCATCTTGGCCTTCAAGGCGTATGCCCTCTGGCGTACCTTCCCCATCATCCGCGAGTACGTCCCCACAGCACGGCGAGTTCCGTCTGGGAGGCTCGACCTGCCTTCGAAGAGATGGGTGCTAAGGCCACACGTTTAGCCCTGCCTACACCCCGAGAGGAGTTCCCCACGATCCTGAGCTATAGCTCGCAGTGACCTTCAACTCACTGAGTCAGGTCGAGCACCTGCGTCCGCTGATGCCTCGGGATGGGAGCGTGTCCTTCGGGCTACGTATCAATCCCGAGTATTCGGCTGTAGAGACCGACCTCTATAATCCCCTGCGCTCCAGGCCTCGCTCGGTGTGCCCTGCAAGCGAACTCGAAGGCGCTCCCGAGGGGATCGAGGGCTTCACTCCATTCGCTCTGCGAAGGTTCGGCGGAAGACCTGAGAAGACCCTTGAGATCATCGAGCAAAGCTTCGGCACTTCCTCCTCAGCTCCGCTGGCTCAACATGGGGGCGGTCATCTGATGACCCGTCAGGCTATGATGTCGAGCGCCTCATCCGTGTGCTCCGATCCTTCAAGGAGCGCTACCCGAACCTTGACCTCATCCTGAGCCGGGCAGTGCCTTCGGCTGGCAGACAGGCTTCCTGACCTCTTCGGTCGTGGATATCGTCGAGCACCACGGGATACGTACGGCGATCGTCGACGTCTCCCTTCACCCGCCACATGCCTGACTGCCTCGAGATGCCCCTACAAGCCCGCTATCCGTGGCGCTCGTACGATGGATGAGTATCGCCCCTGACCAGCACAGCTATCGTATCGGGGGAAACAGCTGCCTGAGTGGTGACTTCATCGGCTACTGGGAGTCTCGATCACCCCCTAGAGCTGGGCGAGCAGATCATCTTCGAGGACATGCTCCACTATACTACGGTCAAGACCACGATGTTCAACGGGGTAGCGCACCCCAGCATCGCCCTCCCTACGCTCTGATGGCTCCGTAGAGCTACTCCGTGAGTACACCTATCAGGACCATAGGATCGTATGGACTAGCGCAAAACTATTAACCAAAAACAAGTAACGAGACAACATGATCTTCGACAAGCGTACGGAGTACAAGCCCTTTGAGTACCCTCGAGGTGCAGCGGTTCATCGATAATATGAACCGCACCTTCTGGGTGCACTCCGAGGTAGACTTCAGTGACGACATCCAAGACTACAAGACGCTCCTCAGCGATAGCGAGCGGGAGGTCATCAAACGTAGCCTACTGGCTATCGTCACAGGTAGAGGTGACGGTGAAGACCTTCTGGGGTAAGCTCTACGAGTTCTTGCCTAAGCCTGAGTTTAATGACCTCGGGGCGACCTTCAGCGAGTCAGAGTGTCGTCACTCCTCGGCCTACGCCCGCCTGCTGGAGGTGGTGGGGCTCGAGAGTGAGTTCAAGAACCTCTTAGAGATACCCGTCTTCGCCGTAAGCTCGAGCTCACGGACGAACATCTAGGAGGGCACAGGACTTCATCCGCAAGCCTTCTTCTTCACTATCGTCATAGAGAACTCCCTCGCTCTTCTCTCAGCTTTGCCACACATGGTGGCATTCTCCCACTCCGTGGCATTCTCAAGAACACCGCCAACATGGTCTCCTGGAGCAGTGTGGACGAGCAGTGCCACGCTGATGCCGGGGTGTACATCATCAACCAGATCTTCCAGGAGTACCCCGAGCAGCGACTCTCTAGCCAGGAGGTAGAGCGGATGGTACGCCACTACCTCGCCTATGAGGAGGAGCTCCTGAGATGGATCTACGAGCCCGGCGAACTAGGAGTTCTACACGCAGGCGGATATGCTCGCCTTCATGAAGCACCGTGTGGACAATGCCCTCAGCCAGATGGGCTATCCTAAGGTATACAACATCTCGACGGAGGAGTATCTGCCGATGCAGTGGTTCGACGAATATGTCTATGCCAACGACCTAGACGACTTCTTCGCCAAGCGTCCGACCGCCTACACCAAGCACGACAAACCCATCACAGCCAATGACCTATTCTAGACAAGAGCCCTGGTGGTACAACGAGGAGTCTAAGGCCGTCCTCGACCGTGGCTATCTACTCAATGGAGAGACCATCCATGACGCTATCGAGCGGATCACGGCCTCGCATGCCACTACCTAGGAGAGACGGTAGGGACGGCAGAGCTGAAGGAAGCCTTCAAGGACGCTATCTACAAGGGGTGGCTCTCCCTCTCCTCCCCCATCTGGACCAATGCAGGTACCTCACGTGGTCTACCCATCTCTTGCCAAGGCTGCTATATCGGTGATAGTATCTCTGACATCACGACCAAGCTCGGGGAGGTGATGATGCACACCAAGCTCGGGGCAGGTACCTCTGCCTACTTCGGCAACCTCCGAGGACGAGGAGCCTCCATTACCAATAATGGGAAGTCCTCGGGCGCAGTGTCCTTCATGAAGCTCTTCGACACGGTGATGACCGTGGTGACCCAAGGGGCACGCCGAGGTTCCTTCGCCGCCTATCTGGACATCGACCACCCGGACATCGAGGAGTTCCTTCGCATCAAGGATATAGGTAGTGACCTACAGAACATCTTCTACGCCGTCTGTGTCCCCGACTACTGGATGGTAGAGATGATCGAGGGGGACGCAGAGAAGAGACGTATCTGGGCTCGTGTGCTGGAGTCTCGTGTGCAGAAGGGGCTACCCTATATCTGGTTCAGTGACACGAACAATATCCACAAGCCCGAGATCTACCAGTATCTAGGCTGTAATATTACCCACAGCAACCTCTGTAGCGAGATCGCACTCCCCGACGCAGACAAGGAGACCTTTATCTGCTGTCTCTGCTCGCTGAACCTCGCCCTATATGACGAATGGAAGGATAGCAACCTGCCCGAGCTAGCAGTGATGTTCCTCGACGGGATCCTCTCGAGTATATCGCCAAGACTGATGGCAAGAAGTTCCTGAAGTACGCAGCAAACTTTGCCAAGCGCCACCGTGCCATCGGGATCGGTGTCCTCGGGTGGCATTCCTACCTACAGAGCAAGATGATCCCCTTCGGCTCCCTCAGAGCCAACGTGCACTGACCACCGAGATCTTCCGCTCGATACAGGAGAAAACCACGGAGGAGAGTCGCCGTCTAGCCGAGCTCTTGGCCCAGCCCCCATCTTCGAGGAAGGGGCTATCCTGGGGTGAAGTATCGCAACACGACTCGTATAGCGATCGCTCCTACCACCTCCTCGTCCTCCATCCTTGGTCAGGTCAGCCCAGGCATAGAGCCCTACTCAAGCAACTACTATAAGGTTGGTCTGGCTAAGGGCAACTTCATCCGCAAGAATATCTACCTTCGTCAGCTCCTAGAGTCGAAGGGCAAGGATACGTACGAGGTGTGGCGCGAGATCATGATGAACGCAGGCTCGGTACAGCATCTGGACTTCCTCACCCCCGAGGAGAAGGAGGTCTTCAAGACCTTCCGAGAGATCTCCCCAGAAGGACATCATCGTACAGGCCTCTATCCGACAGAAGTTCATCGACCAGTCGCAGAGCCTCAATCTCAACATCCCCCCCGAGATGCCTATCAAGGAGGTGAACCGCCTCATCATCGAGGCCTGGAAGCTCGGCATCAAGGGTCTGTATTACCAGCGGAGCAATAGTGTCTCTAAGGACATGATCACCAACCTCGTCACCTGCACCAGCTGCGAGGCCCTAGGAGCTCCCCCTCACGTCTATCAAGCAAGAACAATGGGACTATTCGGACTCTTCTCAAGAAGAAAAAAAGAGACGCTTGACGAAGGGCTCTCTAAGACCAAGGAGAATGTCTTCCAAGCTCGCACGTGCCGTCGCTGGGCGTAGCACCGTCGATGACCCGTGCTCGATGAGCTGGAGGACGTCCTGGTGACCAGCGACGTCGGCGTAGAGACGACCCTGAAGATCATCCGCCGTATCGAGGAGCGTGTAGCACGTGACAAGTATGTCTCCACCTCGGAGCTTACGGGTATCCTGCGTAGCGAGATCGCTTCGCTACTCACGGAGAATGGCTCTACCGACGGCGAGAGCTTCGCCCTGCCCGCAGGTAAGAAGCCCCTATGTCATTATGGTCGTCGGGGTCAATGGCGTGGGGAAGACCACGACCATCGGTAAGCTCGCCTATCAGTTCAAGCAACAGGGCTACTCGGTGATGCTCGGCGCAGGGGATACCTTCCGCGCAGCCGCTATCGAGCAGCTCGATATCTGGGCTAAGCGCGTCGATGTGCCCATCATCCGTCAGCATATGTCGGCCGACCCTGCTTCGGTCGCCTTCGATACGCTGAGTGCCGCAGTGAAGGCCGGTACAGATGTCGTGATCATCGACACCGCAGGCCGTCTGCACAACAAGGTCGGGCTGATGAACGAGCTGACGAAGATCCGTCGCGTGATGCAGAAGGTCGTACCTGATGCTCCTGATGAAGTACTCCTCGTACTCGACGGCTCGACGGGGCAGAACGCCTTCGAGCAGGCCAAGCAGTTCACCGCTGCTACCGAGGTCAATGCGCTGGCGATCACCAAGCTTGACGGCACAGCCAAGGGCGGTGTGGTCATCGGTATCTCTGACCAGTTTAAGATCCCCGTAAAGTATATCGGGCTGGGGAAGGTATAGAAGATCTCCAGCTCTTCAGAAAGAAAGAATTTGTTGACTCTATTCGGAGAATGAGAAAGAACCAAGTAGATGTAATTACCCTGGGTGCTCCAAGAATCTCGTCGACTCTGAGCAGCTCATCCGCCAGTTCCTGGCAAACGGCTATGTCGTGCACCACAACTCCGGTGCCGTCAATGGCGAGATCGTCGTACTCAACACCTGTGGCTTCATCGGTGATGCGCAGGAGGAGTCTATCAATATGATCTTGAAGATGGTCGAGGCCAAGAAGACGGGGCCGTATCGGGTCAGGTCTATGTCATGGGCTGTCTGACGGAGCGCTTCATGGATGAGCTCAAGGCCGAGATCCCCTGAGGTGGACGGCTACTATGGGAAGTTCAACTGGAAGAATCTTCTGACGGACTTAGGTAAGGCTTACCACAATGATCCGCTCGGGGGCAACCGTAGTATCACGACGCCCGCGCACTACGCCTATATGAAGATCTCCGAGGGCTGCAATCGCAGCTGCTCGTACTGCGCCATCCCCATCATCACGGGGAAGCACAAGTCCCGTCCGATGGAGGACTCGTCACAGAGGCCCAGTCGCTCGTGGCTTCGGGTGTCAAGGAGATCCAGCTCATCGCCCAGGATCTGACCTTCTACGGGCCTCGATATCTATAAGAAGAATAGCTTGGCCGAGCTCCTTCAGCGTCTCTCCGACGTGCAGGGACTGGAGTGGCTTCGCCTGCACTACGCTTATCCCGCGGACTTCCCCCGTGAGATCCTCACCGTGATGCGTGAGCGCGAGAATATCTGCAACTACCTCGATATCGCCCTCCAGCATATCAGCGACCCGATGCTCCGTGCTATGCGTCGCCGTGTGACGAAGGCCGAGACCTATGACCTCCTGCGCTATATGCGTGAGGAAGTGCCAGGGATCCACCTGCGTACGACCCTTATGACGGGTCACCCTGGGAGACAGAGCAGGACTTCGAGGAGCTCCTGCAGTTCGTCCGTGATATCCGCTTCGATCGTATGGGTGCCTTCGTCTACTCGCATGAGATGGGGACCTATGCCCACGAGACCTACGCCGATGATATCCCTCTTGAGGTGAAGCAGGAGCGTATGGATCGCCTGATGTCGACTCAGGAAGAGATCGCAGCAGAGCTGAATGTGGCGAAGATCGGCCGCACCTTCAAGACGCTTATCGACCGCAATGAAGAGGAATACTTCGTCGGTCGTACTGAATATGATTCACCTGAGGTAGACCAAGAGGTCTTGATCTCGAAGCAGGATGCTCCCGACCTTCAGGTGGGGAACTTCTACCCTGTGGAGATCACCTCGGCAGATACCTTTGACCTATACGGCCAGCTGGCCCAGTAAGAGATGCTACAGGAGGAACTTTGGTACGTACGCCTCGCTGAGCCTCCGCTGTGCAGCTGGAGACTTCGCAGCAGCTCTGGCGCGCCCTCTGCCAGCAGGTAGAGCAGCGTCTCTTGTCGGGGCTGTCGCTGACCTTCCCCGAGATCGGGGAGTGGAAGCTCGAGGAGCATAGAGAGTATGTCACCCGTACAGCTGACGGTAAGCTGTGGCTCATCCCGCCACGCTTGACGCTCGGGCTACGCCCCGTAGCAGATCGTGGCGTGACCAGCCTCTCCATCGATCTCCTACGTGATGCGCTCTCAGAGGCTACCCATGTGTCGGCCGAGCAGGTCGCTACGTGGCTTCGTGCTATCCCCACGCTCTGGCGAGCGCTCTATGATGAGGGCATCCAGATCGTCTGGGCAGGCCTCGGGAGCTTTACGCCGATCACTTCGGAGTCGGGCGAGCGGAGTGGCTATCGCTTCCTCCCAGCCGAGGCGCTCTGTGCGGCGCTGAATAAGCCCTTCAGCATGTTTGCGCCCGTAGAGGTCGCCCCATCTTCTGCGAGCCCCGATCTGGAGCTTCGTGAGATCGACCAGCTGGATCAGCTGACGAAGGTCGAGCCTATTGAGGTGCTCTTTGCTCCTCGTGAGCCTATTCAGGAGGAGGTAGTTACACCTCCCGTAGTAGAGGAGGTGGTAGAGCCTGTGGTGACAGAAGAGCCGCAGCAGCCCTGAGTCACCAGCAGTTGTCGTCGAGGAAGAAATCCTCCCAGCTCCCTGTAGACGAAGCTCCCTATCGAAGCTCCTCAGCCTGCTCCCTCTGTCGCAGTGACGGCGCCCGTAGAGGAAGATCCTTCATAGACCAAGAGAGCTCATCCCCGCATGCTGGTATGGGTATTCGTAGCGCTGGGTATAGCGATGGCTTTCTGTCTCTTCATCTATCTCCTCTATACAGCCCGAGCTGGAGATGAAGGACAAGGCTTCAGCTGCGGTGGAGGCTGTCCAGCCCAGTCCAGCTCCGGTCGTGCCAGCTGTACCCGCACAGACCATAGACGAGACTGACACCCTACAGACGACTTCTATCGCGACTCAAGAGGAGGCTACCTCATCCGTAGCACCTTCTGAAGCTGTTGTTTCGACCGCCTCTTCACAGGCTGAGACCATTGAGCGTGTGCGCCTCCGGCCAGGGATCGCCTCCCGCTTGGCACTGAAAAAGTATGGGAATAAGGCCTTCTGGGTCTACATCTACGAGGAGAATAGAGCCCAGCTCAAGGACCCCGATAATATCCCTGTAGGAGCGGTCATAACGCTGCCCGCAGCCTCTAAGTATCAGATAAATGCAGGAGATACGAATTCAATCAACCGAGCGTTGGTACTACAGCGCTCTTTACATCGGTAGATGAGGCGTATTGTATAGCATATTTTAGATAGACAGATAAACGTAATAGAACCATATGGAATCCGTAGACATCCGCGCACTCACCGCCGAGATTGAGCGCCGTAGCCACCTTATTGAATCCCTGCGTACAGGTATGCATCAGGCGATCGTGGGGCAGAGCCACCTGATCGACTCGCTGCTCATCGGCCTCCTCTCTGGAGGCATATCCTCCTCGAAGGGCTCCCAGGGCTGGCCAAGACCTTGGCGATCAAGACGCTCTCGCAGCTTATCAGCGCTGACTACAAGCGTATCCAGTTCACTCCAGACCTCCTGCCTGCTGACGTCGTGGGTACCCTGATGTACAGCCAGAAGCAAGAGGACTTCTCCGTGAAGAAGGGACCTATCTTCTCTAACTTCATCCTCGCGGACGAAATCAACCGTGCCCCAGCTAAGGTGCAGAGCGCCCTGCTTGAGGCCATGCAGGAGCATCAGGTGACTATCGGTGATGAGACCTTCAAGCTCCCCAATCCCTTCCTCGTCATGGCGACGCAGAACCCCATCGAGCAGGAAGGTACTTAACCCCTCCCCGAAGCTCAGGTAGACCGCTTTATGCTCAAGGTCCTGATCTCTTACCCTAAGAAGGAGGAAGAGGCTCAGATCATCCGCCAGCAGATTCGCCCCGAGATCCAGCAGATCCGCCCCGTCGTCAGCATCGCCGACATCCTGGAGCTGCGTCGTCTGGCAGCCGAGGTCTACATCGATGAGAAGATCGAGCGCTATATCGTGGATATCGTCTTCGCTACACGTCAGCCCGCTGACTATGGACTGGAGAACTTCAAGTCGTTCATCTCCTTCGGTGCTTCACCCCGTGCTTCGATCAATCTGGCACTGGCTGCCCGCTCCTATGCCCTCATGAAGGGCCGTGGCTATGTCATCCCCGAGGATGTACGTGCGGTATGCTATGATGTGCTGCGCCACCGTATCGGACTCTCCTATGAGGCCGAAGCCCAGGATCTCACCTCTGATGAGCTCATCAAGGAGATCCTGAATCGTGTCGAGGTACCTTAGTCGGCAGTGAGGGGGCTTCCTCTTGGACGAAGCTCCATAGCCGATGTGCCCCTATACCATATATATATGGTGGTGTAGGGGAGTGACGAACTTAGCACGATAAGCAGCATGATGAAATCCAAACTTCAGCCCTCCGACCTCCTACGCAAGGTACGCCGCATCGAGATCAAGGCCCGTGGCCTCTCGGAGCAGGTCTTTGCGGGGCAGTACCAGTCCGCCTTCCGTGGACGAGGTATGGCCTTTAGCGAGGTCCGTGGCTATCAGATAGGCGATGACGTGCGTGACCTGGACTGGAATGTCACGGCACGCTATGCTCACCCTTCGTTAAGGTCTTTGAGGAGGAGCGTGAGCTGACCGTGATGCTCCTGGTCGATATGACGGGGAGTACGGACTTTGGTACCGCGTCGAGACCAAGCGCGAGCTCAATGCCGAGATCGCAGCGACCCTGGCCTCTCCGCGATACAGAATAATGACAAGGTCGGTGCGATCTTCTTTACCGACCAAGTCGAGCTCTTCATCCCTGCGAGAAGTGGGCGCAAGCATATCCTCTATCTGATACGTGAGCTCTTGAGCTTCGAGCCGCAGCGTCGTGCTACGGACCTCAATGTGCCTCTGAAGTATCTCAATCAGCTCATCAAGCGCCGCTGTACGGCCTTCCTCATCTCCGACTTCTATCACTGGGGCGAGGACTATCGTCAGACGCTCTCCCTCACAGCTCGCCGCCACGACCTCGTGGCTATCCGTACCTACGACGAAGGGGCTCTGGAGCTCCCACGTATGGGGCTCCTTCGCCTCTACGATGCGGAGACGGGGCAGGAGCGCTGGGTCGATACCTCTTCGCGTCGAGTGGCTCGTATCTATGCCGAGCGTGTGCGTGAGCAGGAAGAGACCTTCCGCAGCCATTGCCTTCGATCGGGAGTCGACCACATCGAGGTCGCTACCGACGGGGACTATGTGCCTGAGCTGATCAAACTATTTGGACGTAGATCCTAACCCAACCATGCAGAGACTACGGTATCTATATATCCTCGTACTGGCTCTCTTCGGGCTCGGTGGTCAGGCAGCGGCACAGCGTGTGTCGATCCAGACCCACCTCGACCGCTCCGAGATCCGTATCGGGGAGCGTGCGCCATCGAGATGACCATCCGCACGGATAACCTCGCTGCCACATCGCTTCCACCTCGTCGAGGACTCGACGGGGACGGAGCACTTCCGCATCCTGGAGTTCGGCGCACTCGATACGATCAATGTCGGTGGGACGATCCAGGAGATCAAGGCGCGAATGATCATCACTCCTTTGATCTCGACGCTCATCACGATCCCTCCGATCGTAGTTGAGACGCCCTCGGGGAGTGCCGTCTCCAAGCCCCTTGCTCTTAATGTCATCTCTCCCGAGGTTGACCTCGAGCATCCCGATCGCTTCAAGCCCATCCAAGATCCGTGGGACGAGCCCTACACGCTGTGGGATATCCTTGTGATCATCTGGACGAGCTGGATTACCTACGTGGCGATCTTCATCGCCCTCGTTCTCCTCTTCATCTACGAGTATAAGCGTAGAGCGGAGTATATGAAGGAGCCCGAGCCTGTCTACCAACCTCCGACGACTGCCTTCGAGATCTTCCTGCGCCGAGTGGGTGCCCTCAAGGGACTGCGCCTCGAGGATCAGCAAGACTTCAAGAACTACTACTCCGAGCTTACGGGGGCACTGCGCTCTTACCTCGGAGATGTCCTGCACTTCGATGCGCTGGAGAAGACGTCCAGCGAGTTGCTTGACGAGCTGCAGGGCTATCCCTTGAGTAGCGACTACCGTCGCACGATCGAGGGCCTCTTTCGGGAGGCGGACTTTGTGAAGTTCGCTAAGAGCCTCCCGCTTCGTAGCGAGGCTGAGCAGGTGACTCGCTCTATTCAGGAGCAGACAAAGGCCTTCCACTTAGCATGGCTCGAAGAGCAGGCTAAGCAGGAAGCCGAGAGAAAGGAGGTGGCCGAATGACCTTCCTTCATCCTCAGCTGCTGTGGCTCTTGCTTCTGCTCCCAGCACTCCTCATCATCTATATCGTCTGGCGTCGGCGTCAGCAGGCCTCGCTCCGTGTGCCTTCGCTTCTCTTTATCAGTGGTGTACGTGGCGGCCTTCGTGTCTACCTGCGTCACGCACTCTTGCCCCTGCGCCTCCTTGCCTTGGGCTTGATCATCGTAGCCTTGGCTCGCCCCTCAGAGCTCCCTCATCATGGAGCGAGGATCGTGTCGAGGGGATCGACATCATGCTCACCATGGATATCTCGACGAGTATGCTGGCGATGGACTTCCAGCCCAACCGTGTCGAGGCTGCCAAGGAGGTGGCTATGCGCTTCATCGCCAATCGCCCGAATGATAATATCGGCCTCGTCGTCTTCGCTGGTGAGAGCTTCACGGTTTGTCCGCTGACGCAAGACCACGCGACCCTCATTAACCGTCTTCGGGAGATGACGACGGGTATCATCGCTGACCAGACGGCTATTGGCTCGGGGCTTTGCCACGGCTATCAGTCGCCTCAAGGACAGTAAGACCAAGAGCAAGGTCATCATCCTGCTGACGGATGGTGCCAACAATACGGGGAATATCTCCCCGAAGATGGCTGCTGATCTGGCAAAGACCTTCGGCATATCGATCTACACGATCGGCGTAGGCTCGGGAGCTGGTGAGGCACCCCATCCCATACAGACCCCGCTTGGTACGGTCGTGCGCAATATGCCTGTCGACCTCGATGAGCCCACGATGAAGCAGATAGCTGACGTCTCTGGTGGGGCTTACTTCCGTGCTACGGACAATGAGTCGCTCGCTGCGATCTACAAGAAGATTGATCAGCTGAGAAGACCAAGCTCGACGCGGAACTATCATACGACCCTACGAGGAGTTCTTCATCTTCGTCCTCGCCGCAGCCTTCCTCCTCCTCCTGGAGTATCTCCTGCGCTCGACGATCCTACGCACCAATCCGTAAGACGATGAATATCCATTTCCATTCACCCGAATACCTCTATCTGCTCTTTGCGCTCCTGCCGCTCTTGGCTCTCTCGCTCTTCGCCTACTGGCGACGTCGTCAGATGTTCAAGCGCTTTGCCGACAAGGATCTGGGGCAAGCTCTTGCACCTCTGGCTTCGGGGAAGAAGTACGTATTACGTGACCTCTTGCTCCTCATAGCAGGGGCACTCATGATCATCGTCTTGGCTCGCCCACAGCTGGCGGGTAGTAGCGACCAGGGACGATGATAAGGGTATCGAAGCGATGATCTGCCTCGATATCTCAAACTCCATGCTTTGTCAGGACGTAGCACCCAGCCGCCTGGACTTTGCTAAGCGCTCTATCTCCCGCCTCTTGGAGAATATGCACTCGGACCGTGTGGGACTGATCGTCTTTGCTGGGAGTGCCTTTGTTCAGCTCCCGATCACTACGGACATCGCTACAGCTCAGGACTTCCTCTCCGATATTTCGCCCGATATGCTCTCGGACCAAGGGACGGCTATTGGTCAAGCTATCATGCTCGCTCGCCAGTCCTTCTCCGACCGCAAGGATCTGGGGAAAGCGATCATCGTCCTGACGGATGGTGAGGACTTCGAGGACAATGCCACCGAGGCTGCGAAAGATGCTGCGAAGGCTGGTATCCATATCAATGTCGTAGGTATTGGTACCGACAAGGGTGGTCCTATCCCTACATCGGAGGGTAACCTCACCGATGACTCGGGGAATATGGTCGTCACCCGCTTCAATCCCGAGATGTGTCAGCAGATCGCTGACGCTGGTGCGGGTATCTTCGTCTCCTCGACTTCACAGTCTACCGTCGTCAAGGAGGTAGAGAAGCAGCTGGAGGAGCTCCCTCGCGCTTCGATCACCTCACGATCGGGCAATGGTGCCGCAGAGGCCTTCGAGCCTTGGCTCTGGGCAGCGCTGGTGCTGCTCGTCGTCGAGTTCTTCATCATGGGACGCAGAATAAGTTCCTCATCCGTCATAATATCTTCGGTCATGAGAAGTAAGATTGCCATCCTCTATCTTGTCCTCTTTGCGCTGGGCGGCTCTTCGCTCTATGCTCAGGGGCTCAAGTCCTCTATACGCCGCGCCAATAAGCTCTATCAAGCCAAGGACTATGCGGGAGCTACACAGGAGTACCGCCGTGCCTTGCTCCGTGACAGTCTCTCAGGTAAGGCGAACTTCGGTATATCAGCAGCTGCCTACGGGCAGGGACGCTATGACGAAGCTAAGGACTCATCTGGAGCGTGCTGCCCAAGATCCGCGTCTCACGCCACGTCAGCAGGCTGGTGTCCTGCACAACCTCGGTAATGTGGCGATGCAGAAGAAGGACTATCAGAGTGCCGTCCAGTCCTATGAGGAAGCCCTGATCCGCAATCCCGAGGACGACAATACGCGCTACAACCTTGCCCTGGCACAGAAGCTCCTGCAGCAGCAGAACAAGAATAATAAGTCGCAGAGACAGCAGGGCCAAGATCAGAATAAGGATAAGGACAAGGATAAGCAGAAGCAAGATCCCAAGCAGGACCAGCAGAAGGATCAGAATAAGCCTGACCAGAAGCCCCAGCAGGGAAGGATAAGCAGGGTCAGCCCAATGAGCAGCGCTCCGGAGAGCTCTCGAAGGAGCAGGCTGAGCAGATCCTCCGCTCCTTCCGCACCGATGACGATAAGACGCGTCGTCGTAGAGCAGGAGCAGCGTCAGCAGCAGAATAGTAGTAATAAGAATAAGAAGAGATGGTAATCTCGATGAAGTCAGTAGCCTTCGTAGGGCGCAGCCTTGCCCTATTCCTCTGCCTCCTCATCTTGCCGCTTGAGCTTGGGGCTCAGGTGGTACGTGTCGAGGTGCCGCAGACTGTAGTTCAGGGAGTATCGTTCCAGCTCAGCTATACTTACTCTGGTAGTGAGGACTTCGAGCGTGTCACGGAGCCTAAGGTCGCAGGCCTGCAGGTCCTCTATGGACCCGCTCGCCAGCAGATGAGTAGCTTCCAGAGTGTCAATGGACGCAATAGCTCGACCTCCTCGGTGAGCCTCACCTACACCCTCATGGCAGAGCGTACGGGGAGCATCACGATCCCAGCGGCTACGGCTACTATCGGTGGTAAGCGTGTCAATGTCCATGGTGCCACGGTGCGCGTCCTCCCTCCCGATAAGAATGCTCCAGCAGGTCGCTCTCAGTCTGGTGGGGCTACTACTACGGGTAGCTACTTCTTCCGCGCTCTCCCTGGCGCTACCGTTGTCTATGAGAAGCAGGCCTTCCCCATACGCTACAAGCTCTATGCGACGACGGAGTTTGATATCAACTCCTTCGAAGCCCCCCAATATGATGGCTTCCTCTCCGAGAAGCAAGCCGATGATGGTCGTCGTCAGCTCCAGCTCGAGACCTATCAGGGGCGCAACTACCGTACGGTAGATATCCTCAGTGAGGTACTCTTCCCTCAGCGAAGTGGTACGCTCACCATCCCTCATCTAAGATCGGCATCCGTGTCCCTGTGCCTCAGGCTAGTGACGATCCCTTCTTTGGCTCGGCGGTACTTTGCTGACCGCACGGTGGAGTCAGCTCCAGTGACCATCCAGGTGCGCCCCTCCCTCGGAGGGCAGCCCAAGGACTTCTCTGGTGCCGTCGGCTCCTTCCGCATGCGTGCCGAGCTCCTCACGAAGAGCCCCTAAGACGAAATGAGTCGGTGACGATTCGCCTGACTCTCGAGGGTACGGGCAACCTCAAGCAGGTCATCAGCCCTGCGATAGCCTTCCCTCAGGACTTCGAGGTCTATGATCCCGAAGGAGACGTATGAGGAGAAGGTCTCCGCTACCGAGGTCTATGGTAAGAAGATCATCGAGTACTTCGCCATCCCTCGTCGTACTGGGCTCGGTGACGATCCCAGCACTGACCTTCTCCTACTTCGACCCGAAGCTGGGACGCTATGAGACGCTCCGCTCACAGGCCTTCTCGCTGAATGTGGCTCAAGGCCCTGAGACTGCGTCGGATGATCGCGGTAGCTCACGCCAGCAGGAGCAGCTCCTGCGTCAGCTCCATGATACCGAAGGGGTCTCCGCTCTAAGGGGCTTCGCTGGGCGACGAGCTGGAGCTATCTTCTGCTCTTCCCCCTCATCGCACTCCCTCGGCTTCATCGCCTCATCTCGTCATCGCTCGCCAGCGTGGTCTGCGTGCCGACAGCTTGGGCTACAAGGCCTCGCGTGCCAGCTCGGTGGCTACTAAGCGCCTGCGCACGGCTCATAGCTCCTCAAGGCGGGTAAGCGTGATGCCTTCTACGAAGAGGCGCTACGTGCACTCTGGGGCTATCTCGGAGATAAGCTCCGTCTGCCTGTCTCGGAGCTGAGTCGTAGCTCGGTCTCTGAGATCCTGCGCACTCGTGGGCTGGATGAGGAGACGATCACGCGCCTCACACAGGTCATCGATGAAGTTGAGTTCGCCCGCTATGCTCCCGCTAAGGAGGGGATATGCAGGCGCTGTATGATACAGCTGCTGAGGTTATCGGCGCTATCGATAGTCACAAGCTTTTAGCCCCTTACTATGCGTACGATATTTCTTTTCCCTACTTTGCTTGATCTCGACGCTCCACCTCGGGGCTACCGAGAAGGCGGAGATCTCTGTCGATAGTCTTTTCGCTGCGGGGCGCTACCGTGAGGCAGCTGCCGCTCTTGAGGAGGAGATCAAGACCTCAGGCGAAAGCTCCACGCGCTATGCCAACCTCGGTAACTGCTACTATCTGCTGGGTGACCTCGGGCATGCGATGCTGAGCTATGAGCGTGCTACGCTCTTGGATCCCCTCGTGATAAGGCGATTGCTGAGGCACGTGCTGTCCTCATCAAGAAGACCATAGATAAGCTCCCCGATGCGGAGAGCTGGTTCACACTTACGGGAGCTAAGCTCGCCCTATGCCCCTGCCACTCACGGCACTCCTCCCTCTTGCCCTCGTGCTCTTTTGCTCTGGCTATTAGCTCTTGCGTAGCCTTTGCTCTGGGGCGTACACGCCGTGGTAAGCGTATCGCCTTCTATACGGCGCTGGGGAAGCTTCGTCCTGACAGCCTTTGTCGGGGCGCTAATCCCTGCACTGGGTTTATGCTGAGCACTCAGCTCGAGAGAAGGCTGTCATCACGCAGCCCGAGGTGAATGTCTACTCCTCCCCCAGTGGGAAGGGGGCGGTCAAGACCCAGCTGCATGAGGGTACGCGCCTTCGTCTGGTCGGTAAGTCCGTAGGTGAATACCAGCAGTTCTCACTGGGTGATGGTACAGAGGGCTGGATCGCCTCGAGTGCTATTGAGACCCTATTGTAGCTCCCAAGTAAATATTCCTATGACAGCTCCCTTTCTGCCGGGCGAGGTCGCCCTACTGCGCGCTATCAACGGAGCGCATTCGCCCTTCTGGGATGCAGCGATGTTCCTCATCTCCAACGTAGGGGCGTGGACCTTCCCTGCGATAGCCCTCTTGATCTTCCTCTTCTATCGCCGTCCGAAGAGCGAGGCTGTCCTCCTTCTGCTGATGGTGGGCCTGTGTGTGGCGGTGGGAGATGTTCTAAGCTCGACGCTGGCGAAGCCCTTCTTTGAGCGTCTACGTCCCACGCATACGCCTTGGCTGCAGGAGAGCCTGCACTATGTCTATGGCTACCACGGGAAGCTCTATGGCTTCTTCTCAGGGCACTCGGCGAACTATACCGCAGTGGCTACCTTCCTCTGCTTGACCTTTAGAGACCGACGCTTCACGGCGGTACTCTCGCTCTTGGTCGCCTGGGTCGTCTACAGCCGTATGTATATCGGAGCGCACTTCTTCTCTGACTGCCTTGTGGGTATCCTCGTAGGCCTTGCCGTGGGCTATGGTGTCTACCGTCTGTACCTCTATATACGAGGACGAGTCCTTGCCACGGGCTACCGTGCCCCGCAGGAGATCTTTCACGAGGGGATGCTTGCGCTGGTCTGTGCGCTCTGGGTCTCTATCCCCGTCACGCTGATGATGGCAGTGCAAGTCACGCGTATCCTACGTATGGTCGGGGCTTTATAGCTCACGCCTTCCTATACCTCATATAGCAGCGCCCCATGATGTAGATGCCATCATGGGGCGCTGCTGCATGCTGGGGGTGGAGCTTATAGCTTACGGATGAGGCTCAGTCCATCACGAAGGGGAGGATGAGGTTCTCGACACGGGGATCGCGCTGCACGAGGTCGTTGAAGGCGAGGATCGTCTGCGTCTGCTGGTCGGTGGGAGTTGGCTCCTCGATGACCTTGCCGTCCCAGAGGGTATTATCCGCTAAGATGAGGGCGCCCTGAGGGAGGTGGGGGAGGATGAGCTCATAGTAATCGATGTACTCGCGCTTATTGGCGTCGATATACACGAGGTCGAAGCTGTGCTTCTAAGAGCTCGGGGAGGATCGTGAGCGCATCTCCGAGGTAGAGGTGGGACGCGGTGGGCGTAGGGCGTGCCGTCGAGGAACTCGTGGATGAAGTCCTCCATCTCATCATCTGACCTCGATGGTATGGACCTCACCCCTTCGCCGAGGGCTTCGGCCAAGCAGTGCGCAGCATAGCCTGTGAAGGTGCCAAGCTCAAGGACTTTTTGGGCTCCAGAGATACGGCAGAGCATCTGAAGGAGGTTGCCCTGCAGGTGTCCAGAGAGCATACGAGCACGCAGGAGGCGTACATGGGCCTCTCTCCAGAGTCGCTGGCGGTAGGGACTCTCAGGGGTCGTGTGACTTAGGATGTACTCTCGAGTCGCTCGCTGTCGATGCTCATTCGCTGACGGCTGTTTCTGGCTCAGGCATCCCTGAGGATCTCGCGGATACGGCTGGCTACCTGCTCCATCTGCCACATAGGCGTGGAGGTCGCCCCACAGATACCGATGCTCTGTGGTAGGGGCTGGAGCATCTCGGGATGGATCTCATCGGGAGAGGAGACGAAGATACTTCGCTCGTTGCCCTTCTGGCAGTAGCTGAAGAGCACCTTGCCGTTGGAGCTCTTGCCCCCTGCGACGAAGAACGTCAGCTCATGCTGGGAGGAGAACTCCTGGATGTGGGGCATGCGGTTGGATACCTGGCGGCAGATCGAGTCCTGAAGTCAAAGCGAGCATCGCCTATCATACGGCTACGGAGCGTGTCGATGAGCTCGTGGAAGCCCGTCAGTGACTGGGTCGTCTGTGAGAAGAGTGCGATGGGGCGGGTGAAGTCAATCTGCTCGATATCCTCGGGGCTCTGCACGATGATGGCCTTCCCATCGGTCTGGCCGACGAGACCATTGACCTCGGCATGGCCCTTCTTCCCATAGATCACGATCTGACCACCCGATGGGATCCAGCTCGGCGAACTTGCGACGAACCTTCTTCTGCAGGGGCGAGCACGACGGGGCAAGTAGCATCAACGAGCTCGATGTTGCGCTCACGAGCGAGCTGATAGATGGCTGGGTGCTTCCCCGTGGGCACGGAAGAGCACGCGCTTCCCCTCGAGCTTCTTGAAGGCCTCATAGTCGATCGTCTGCATGCCCTTGGCCTGCAGGCGGTCTACCTCCTGGTTGTTGTGTACGATGTCGCCGAGGCAGTAGAGCTCTTTGTCATCCTTCTTCAGCTCTTCTTCGGCGTGCTTGACTGCATTGATGACGCCGAAGCAGAAGCCTGACTGTTGGTCTATTTCGATCTTGGGATACATGCGTGGGGATAAGGAGTGGGGGAGAGGAAGGCTGGACTACGCCTTGGCAAGAGCTTCCTCAAAGTAGGAGCGCAGGAGGGCATCCTGCTCATCGTGGGTCAGGTGGGAGTTGTCGAGGATGCGGGCATCCTCAGCTTGACGCAGGGGAGCTACCTCACGGTGCGTGTCTATGTAGTCACGCTGACGAAGGTTCTCCAGCACCTCCTCAAGGGTAATCTTGCTGTCGCCCTTGCCACGAAGCTCGGCAAGGCGGCGCTCTGCACGGATGGCGGGGTCAGCCGTGACGAAGACCTTGAGCTGTGCCTGAGGGAAGACAGCGGTGCCGATGTCTCGGCCGTCCATGACGATACCGCCCTCAGCGCCGAAGGCCCGCTGCTGGGCAGTGAGGAACTCACGTACGAAGCCCAGTGCGGCGATGGGGCTGACGAAGGAGGCGACCTCCATCGTGCGGATCTCCTTCTCGACGTTCTCGCCGTTGAGGTAGAGCTCGGGTGTAGCACCTTCGTGGCTCTGACGGAAGCTCAGGGATACTCGTTCAGGGCTTCGCGAAGCTCTACCTCCTGGATCACTCCCTCGCGGATGAAGCCGCGTCTGAGGGCGAAGAGGGTGACGCCTCGGTACATCGCACCTGTGTCGACGTAGATATAGTCGATTGCACGCGCGAGTGTACGTGCCATAGAGCTCTTGCCACATGAGCTGTAGCCGTCGATGGCCACGATGATCTTCTTTGTCATGGGTGTTGTCTTACCGTTCGTTTATCGTTTGTGGGGTATACACCCCCTTATCCCAACACGGGGTAGGGGATGAAGGTTTTTGTCTGCTATAGGGAATAGCTTGGGGAAAGTCCTTCCGGCGGCCGTATCGCTATATATAATATGGTATAGGGTGCGCAGCCTATCTACCTCACCATGGAGGCGGTCGCAAAGATATGGAATTGCCTGCACTTATGGTATATCCGCACAAGCTTTTGTCGATATATAAAGTGGCTGATGTTCAGTATGGACTTTCGCTCGATCTTTGCCCTTTTGAGAGCTTATGGAAAGGGTGCTTTACTTCGTAATCGGGGGCGTGAGCAGTTGGGCAGTCGTCCCATAGTGCTCGGTACGAACCAATAGTCGTTTTACGAAACTATGGCTTGACCCCCATACCAATAGTCATCCGCATGCAGACCAGTAGTCGTTTGCAAATCGACTTCTTCAGCTTCATCCACGAACTACTATCATCATGGAGCCGAATAGCCCAAGGGCAGAGCGAGCGGTGAATACGCCTTATGATATCAGCTTTTTCCGAGGAGGCAAAACGAACCAGTACTGAGTCGAGCGAGGTGACCAGTACTGGTCACTAATCGCTACTCGTACTGGTCATACATCGAAGCAGTACTGGTCGGAGCAGTGACCAGTACTGGTCGATTTTTGCCTTAGTAAAGCCTTGATTATGACACACTCCAGAGAGGTGCTAACTCCCCTATCCCTCCGCCCTCCTTCCTCTACCCAAAAAGCCTTACTTACAAGCAAAAGAGAGAATGCTTATACTTGGAAAAATTCTATAATAGGAATGAATAAGTATTTTTTTATAAGTTTGAATCGAAATACATCGTCCGAATACCACGATGCACCTCGAGCGAGAGGTTCATCACTCGCTCCCACCCTATGAAGACGTTTTTCGGGAGCGGACACCGTGCCACCACAGCCGAGTGGCATGTAGACATACCACTAGTCAAACTCACAAATCCCAAGTGTATGAAACAAACATTCATCCTTAGGTCTCTGGGTCGGTTGGCTACTGATCCTGGCGATCTACCTGGCCCCACAGCTTATGGCACAGGGCTGACCATCCACGGCACCGTAGTGGATACCAAAAGATGAGCCCATCGTTGGAGCCTCTGTTGTCGTGAAAGAAGAATCCCAAGCAAGGGCTATGACGGACGCCAAGGGCGCCTTCACCCTATCGGGAGTACAGCGTGATGCCATCCTCCGTGTGAGCTATCTGGGCTACGAAGCTCGTGAGGTAGCCGTAGCAGGGCAGACGCAGATCAAGATCACGCTCAAGGAAGAAGCACAGCAGCTCAGTGACGTCGTCGTCGTGGGCTATGGCACGCAGAAGAAAGTTAACCTATCTGGTTCCGTGACCGCTCTTGACCTGAAGCAGGTACAAGCTCGCCCCATTCAGAACCTCAGTAATGGTCTGCAAGGTCTCGTCCCAGGTCTGACCGTCACCGCTACCAACGGTGCTCCAGGTCTCGACGGCGGTAAGCTCCGCATCCGTGGTACGGGTACCCTGAACAACGCAAATCCCTACATCCTCATCGACGGTCTCGAGTCTGGGACGCTCAATATGCTTGACCCAAGCGATATCGAGAGCATCTCAGTCCTGAAGGACGCTGCCTCCGCAGCTATCTACGGCCTCGAAGGCTGCTAACGGGGTCATCCTCATCACCACCAAGCGCGGTAAGTCGGGTAAGGCTCGCGTCAGCTACTCGGGCAGCGTGGGCATGCAGAGCGCTACGCGCCTGATGGACCGTATGGGCTCTTCGAGTACGCTACCCTCTACAACAAGGCGATGGTAGCTGCTGGTAAGGTAGCTCGCTTCTCAGACGAAGACCTCAAAAAGTTCCAGGACGGCAGTGACCCTGAGGGGCACCCCGATACCCGCTGGTATGATCTGGCCTTCCGTACGGCTCTCATGCAGCACCACAATGTGAGTGTCAATGGTGGCTCGGAGCAGGTCCGCTACATGGCTTCGCTGGGTTACCTCGGACAGTCCGGTATTCTCCCCAACGCTAAGCGTAATCAGTTCAACGCTCGTACGAATCTTGACCTCACCCTCAGCCGCCTCATCTCGGCTCGCCTCGGTCTCTCTTACATCAAGAATAAGTACGCTGACCCCAATAACTCCTATGTCTCTGGTGGCTCTGATCAGATCATCCGCCAGCTGAATATCGTCGCTCCTTGGATCCTCGGCCGTAGTAAGGACGGTAAGAGCTGGGGTACGACGGGGGACGGTAACCCTCTGGCTTGGCTTTGACTCAGGTCAGACCATCGACCGCGACAACCACAACATCTCCGCTACTGGGGGTATCGACTTCCATCTCTTCGATGGCTTTACCCTCACGGCTAACGTAGCTTATGTAGCCAGTCTGCAGCACTACAAGGCCTTCGTCCCTTCATCAAGTACAACGACCACAAGGTGAGTGCGCCCAACAATCTGGACGAACGCTACTACCTCTGGACGCGTGCAAACTTTCGATGCACTGGCTAACTACAGTAAGAGCCTTGGCAAGAACAACTTCAAGGCCCTCCTCGGGTGGCATGCTGAAGACTTCTTCACGCAGTACATGCAGGGCAAGCGTAAGGACTATCCCTCGAACGACCTCACCGATCTAAGTGCAGGCTCCTCCTCTACGCAGGAGAACAATGGTACGACGGCTCAGCTGCGTATGCTCTCTTGGTTCGGTCGTCTGAACTATGACTTCGACGGCAAGTACCTCCTCGAAGCGAACTTCCGTGCTGACGCCTCTTCGCGCTTCGCTCAGGGTTATCGCTGGGGTTACTTCCCCTCCTTCTCTGGTGCATGGCGCCTGTCGAAGGAAGAGTTCATGAAGCCTCTCTATCCTGTACTGAGCGACCTGAAGGTCCGTGCTTCGTGGGGTCTCCTCGGTAATCAGGAAGCTCTCAATGACTACTATCCTGCACTCAATACCTATAATATCGGTGCTACCTATCCCTTCGGTGGTGCACTTACCTCTGGCTATGCACAGACCGACCTCAAGCTGAACAATATCAGCTGGGAGAAGAGCCGCAACGTCGGTGTAGGTCTGGACTTCGGCTTCTTCGCTGGACAGCTGACTGGATCAGTAGACTTCTACGCTCGTAAGACGACCGATATCCTGATGAAGGTTGACGTCCCCTCTGAGTTCCCTCTCAAGCCCTACCACGCTAATGTAGGTGCGATGGAGAATAAGGGTGTCGAAATCGCACTGAACTACAAGACGAACTTCGGTGACTGGACGCTCGGCGTAGGTGGTAACTTCACCTACAACAAGAATAAGATCCTCAGCCTCGGTGCTAACGAGTACATGGACAATGGTGCTATTCGCAATGCCGTCGGTCACTCCTACGACACCTACTACATCTACAAGGCTGACGGGCTCTTCCAGTCGAAGGAAGAAGCTGATGCCTTCGTAGCTAAGTATGGTACGCCCTTCGGCTCTCGCCCTCAGGCTGGTGATATCCGCTATGTGGACGTCAATGGTGACGGCAAGATCAATGGTAAGGACCGTATCTTCTCTAATCCTGTAGATCCCGCCTATACGTTCGCTATGAACTTCAACTTAGGCTGGCGTGCCTTCGACCCTCTGCCATGTTTCAGCGGTGTCGCAGCTGCCTCTCGCCTCTACAGCTCTGAGGTCTTCGGTGCCTTCGGTGGGGATACGGGTCACCCTCTACTGAGTGGCGTGATGCCTGGAGTGCAGACAAGCCCTCGGGCAAGATGCCTCGTATCTACCTCGCTGGTCAGGCTAACCACAACGAAGCAAGCTCGACCTTCTGGCTGCAGGACACGCATTACGTGCGTCTGAAGAACCTCCAGCTGGGTTACACCCTGCCTAAGAGCCTTCTGAAGAACCTCGGTGTCTCTTCCCTGCGTGTCTACTACTCTGGTGAGAACCTCTTCACGCTGGACAACATGCGCGGTAACATCGACCCTGAGGCTACGAGCCAGCGTCTCTCCTCTTACCCCCTGCTGCGTACGCACTCTTTCGGGCTGAACGTATCCTTCTAATGTGACTACGATAATGAACAACCTATATAAGTACCTGCTGGCTGGCCTCCTGACGGCTGGTAGTGTCTCCTGCTCGGGCTTCCTCGATACAGCCCCCCGCAACCAGCTCTCTCAGAAGACCGCTTGGAAGACTCCCGAAGACGCTGAGAAGTTCCTCGTCGGCTGCTATGATGGCTGGGAGAGTGGTGGTACGATCCTCTATATGGACTGCCTCTCGGACTTTGGCTTTAGCTTCCACGCTCACGAAGGCTTCCGCTCTCATCGGCAACGGGACGATGAGCCCCACCAGCCCAGGTGCCTCCTTCTATGGCTATGGTATCATCGGCCGCTGTAACCTCCTCCTCAAGCAGATCGAAGAGATCCCCAACATGCCTGAGGCGCAGAAGAAGCGCATCATCGCTGAGGCTAAGGTCATCCGTGCCTATAAGTACTTATGATGAACTTCCTCTATGGTGGTGTGCCCATCATCGAGCTCCCTCAGAATGCCGACGAAGCTCGTCTGCCCTCGTAAGACCGAGGCTGAGGTGCGCCTACATCGCTAAGGATCTGGATGAAGCTATCCCCGACCTCGAGGCTAATGTCACGCGTGGTCGCTTAGGCAAGGGTGCTGCTCTGGCTATCCGTATGCGCGAAGCGCTCTACTATGGTGACTGGGAAGTCGCTAAGGCGAAGGCTAAGGAGATCATCGATCTCAACGTCTATAGCCTCGAGCCCAGCTACCAGAAGCTCTTCACCATCGCTGGTCAAGGCTCTGCTGAGATCATCGCTGCTGTGCAGTACCTCGAGACGGTGAAGCCTCACTACACCTCTATCGGCTCGATGCTCAATAACTCCGTCGGGGCTGGTCTTCGATGGTGCCAACGGCTAACCTCATCAACCTCTATGAGATGAAGACGGGGCTGACGACGGATGAGTCGGGCTCAGGCTACGATGCCACGCATCCCTTCAGGATCGTGACCCTCGTATGGCTAGTGACCGTCTGCTACCCCTGGTGCTAACTACATCACGCCCGAGGGCAAGACCGCAATCTACAATACCCTCGACCAGACGCTGCCTGGTGGGAAGAAGAACGAGGACTCATCCCGAAAGCGCGAACAACAGCTCTAAGACGGGGCTCACGTGGAATAAGTACACCGCTCCTGCTAATCAGTATGCCGACGTGTGGTCTACGAATGCCAGCCCCTATCGTCTTCCGCTATGCTGAGGTCCTCCTCTCGTATGCTGAAGCTGAGAACGAGCTGAATGGTCCCTTCGGCTGATGTGTACGCTAAGATCAACCTCGTGCGCCAGCGTGTAGGTATGCCTGATGTCGACCAGACGAAGTACGGTACGAAGGATAAGCTCCGTGAGCTGATCCGTCGCGAGCGCTCCGTAGAGTTCGCTGGCGAAGGTCTCCGTCGTGCTGACATCCTTCGCTGGAAGGGTGCGGACGGCAAGATGATCGCTGAGACGGTCCTCAATGGTCCGCTGCAGCGTATGGTCGGTACTGTCGATATGACGGGTACGAATCCTGAGACGCGTGCTACGATCAATCCTTCTGCTCCAGCTGAAGCTAAGCTCGTGGAGAACCGCATCTTCAAGCCTCACTTCCGCTACCTCCCCATCCCTCAGTGGGTCATCGACCGTAACCCCAACTTCGGTAAGAATAACCCCGACTACTAAGCGCACAGCTTAGCTCTATACAGGATAAGCCCCCAGCTCTCAGTGAGCTGGGGGCTGTCTTTATCTGGGTGTGATGACGGCTCAGTGGGGGAGGGGGTGCGAACCTATATTGGTCGGCGGGCTGACCTATATAGGTTGCTTTCTCGACCAATATAGGTCACGTCTGCGACCTATATAGGTCAGCCCGCCGACCAATATAGGTCTGTATCACATAGGATCCATCTGCACTCAAGCTGTGGTATAGCGCTTCGTCTGTATAGGCGTAGCCCTATACCTCTACCGCTATTAATCACTACATTTGTATGATACAAACCTCACTTATAGATATACAGTGCCTTATGAATGTGCTTAAGACGCTTTTCTCGTAGCGCTGGTAGGCCTCTCGGGGCTTGGCTATGCTACTGCACAAGAGCCCCAGCGAGTCATCGCTCATCCTGGGGTCAATAACGCTCGCCCTGCCGATGCGCGTAGCCTCAAGTGGAAGGTCGCCGTCGGGCGCTTCTCCAATGAGACGCAGTATGGCAAGGGCATCTTCTACGAGCGCGACAATGATCCCATGGCGAAGCAGGCCCTCGATATCCTTATGACGAAGCTCAACGCTTCGGGAAGTTCATCCTCCTCGAGCGTAGTGACTCGGAGAAGCTGGAGGCAGAGCTCAAGGCTGGGCAGGGTCAGCGTATCGGTGCTGACTACCTTATCCTCGGCTCGATCACCGAGTTCGGCCGCAAGACGACTGGCAGGATGGTCTCTTCACCTCGGAGAAGAGTCAGACGGTAGAGGCGGGTGTGAGCATCCGTATCGTCGACGTCGCGACGGGGCAAGTCATCTATTCGGAGGAAGGTAAGGGGCAGGCTCAGACGACGAGTAAGAGCACTCTGGGTCTTGGTGGTAAGGCTGGCTATGACGCCACCCTCAGCGATAAGGCCATCTCGGGGGCTATCGATCAGCTCGTCGAGAACATCATCAATAAGTGCACCGACAAGCCTTGGCGCACCTACCTCATCAATGCCGATGCCGATGGTATCATCATCGCAGGCGGGCTGCTCAGGGCATTCGTCCTGGAGATACCTTCACGCTCTACAAGCGTGGCAAGCAAGTGAAGAACCCTCAGACGGGTGTCTCCTTCTATCTGGCGGGTAAGCCCGTAGCACAGCTGCGCGTAGAGTCCGTCGATGGCGATACGCCCGATACGCAGTACGCTATCGTCAGCGTCGTCTCGGGGAGCTTCGATAAGGGCGCCTTAGACAACTATTATGTACAGCAGTAAGACCGCAGCGATCATGAAGAAGCAACCACTCTACAAGCAGTGGGCCGTCGGTCTACTCTCCCTCCTTGCGCTCCTCTTCGCTGGGACAGCCTGCGGGACGACCTCGTCGATCTCGGGCGGGCTCAATGATGAGTCTTATATCGTCGTAGCCTCCTCGAGTGCCTACGTCGGGAAGAAGGTCTTTGTCTTAGTCGACGATGTCTCCGCTGTGGGGATCGTGGCCGTTCGCCCCGACGCTGTCACGCGCCACGCAAAGCGCATCACCATCACCCCAGGGCGCCATACGGTCATCGTCCGAGATGCCGAGGGCGCACGCTCTTCTCAAGGAGATCTTCGTCTCCAGCCAAGCAGCGAAAGACCATCACCCTGCAGTAATCGTAGATCCTCTTTTGCAACAGATGAAGTTCACTTATTCCGTCGCCGCACTCCTGCTCTTTGCGGGACTCCTCCCGAGCTGTGGCTCCTCACCCGCATTATATTCGTGGGGCGACTATGAGCAGACGGCCTATGCCGTCGCACAGAATCCCACCCCCGAGCGCCTTAGGGCTCTCGGCATGGTCTACGAGAAGCTCATCACTCAGCCCGAAGGCCTGCGCAAGATGCCTCCTCCAGGGCTCTGCGCTGAGTACGGCTACCTCTTAGCTAGCAAGCGATACCGAGCGAGGTGTAAGCTCCTCGAGAAGGAAGCCGAGCTGTACCCCGAGAGTGCCGTCTTCGTCCGTCGTCTCATCAAGCAGCTGAAGAAATGAAGATCCGACTACACCGAGCCTTTCATGGCCGTAGGGGCATTCGCCTCGCTGGTACTCCTCTCCTCATGTGGACTGCTGGGCGAGCAGACGCAGCGCCGTGAGGATGCCTATGCTACACCTCTACAGGAGAATCCCTGCCCATCGTCATCATGCCCATCGATCAACGAGACCAATCAGGTCGAGCTGAAGGATAACTTCTATGCTACGCTGCTCAGCCGCTGGCTGAGCGTGGCTACTACGTCTTCTCACCCTTCCTCGCGAAGGAGCTGATGGAGCAGGAGAGTGCCGCCAATGCCGAGGACTTCATCCAGGGGAACGTTGCTCCCTTCTACCGCGTCTTCGGTGCAGACGCCGTCCTCTTCACCATCATCCATCGCTGGGAGAAGGTCGCCCTGCGCGCGAAGATCGAGATCGATGTCGAGTACCTCCTACGCTCTACGAAGACTGGGTGAGATGCTCTTCTCGCGCCGCTTCGAGGGCGCTGTGGATCTGAGTCAGGACCAAAGGAGGGCGTGGCATCTTGAGTACCCTCGTGGATATCGTCGTCGGGGCGATCTCTACCTCAATGACGGATAAGGTCGTAGCTGCACGTCTGGCTAACCGCGATGCCCTGGAGAGCCTCCCTGCAGGTACTTACCATCCCCGCTATCTCAAGGATAAGCGCGACCAAGTCGGCCCCACGCACGTCACGGGGCGTAACCTCAGTAGCGTGTACCATGGGCTCCACGGTACACCTCTTGAGTCATTGACAACCGCGACTCCTTCGTCTACAATGTCGTGGAGCTCCTGCGCTCACTCCCCGAGCTCACCTTTCGAGGTTATCCCCGAGGGTGAGCTCGAGTCTCTTCGCTTCCCGAGCACGATGGGCTCATTCTCTCCCCGGGCCAGGCGTGCCAAGCGAGTTCCCCCGTATGCAGGCCCTCATCCGTGCCGAAGCGGGAGTAAAGCCTATCTTGGGTATCTGCCTCGGGCATCAGGCACTCGCCGAGCACTACGGTGCTGAGCTGGTGCAGCTCCCTGCGCCTCGCCACGGGCATGCCTCCGCACTTGTCGTCATAGAGACTCTGCGGATAGTCTTGTCGGCGCTATCCCCACGGGAAGTCTCGTCGGTCGCTACCACAGCTGGGCGGTCGATGAAGCGAGCCTCCCGACCTGCCTCGTCCCGACGGCTTTACTGCGCCGATGCGGACGAAGGCCGTGTGCTGATGGCGATGCGCCACTGCACGGATCCCGTGTGGTCGGTGCAGTTCCATCCCGAGAGCATGATCAGCGAGCACGGATGTGCCTACCTCTCGGCCTTCGCCACAGCCGTCCGTGCTTGGCGCCGATAGCTCTTCCCATCCATCTACATCCCTTAGCCTATGTACTTTCAGAGATATTGTCGGTCACGATAGCCTCAAGACGCAGCTTCTCACGACGGCTCGTCAGGGGCTCGTCCCCCATGCCCAGCTCTTCACGGGGCGCGATGGCGAGGGCGCTCTGGGCTTGGCTTACGCCTATGCCCGCTACCTCAACTGCACCGACCCGCGGGGAATGGGACGCCTGCGGGCATTGCCCCTCCTGCCGTCGCTATGACGAAGTGGGGGATCCTGACCTCTCCTTCCTCTATCCCATCGTCAACGCTTCGGGGAAGAACCTCTGCGAAGACCATATCGAGGACTGGCGCCGCTTCATACAGCAGGGCCCCTATACCTATTATGATGAATGGCTGGGACTCCTCGGAGGCGATGGGAAGAAGGCCTCGATCTTCGCCCGCGAAGGCGAGCCCCTGCAGCGTATGATGGGCTATCAGACCTCGGGGCGTGGCTACCGCATCCTCTATCATCTGGCTGCCCGAGCGCATGCAGGAGGCCTTGGGCAACAAGCTCCTCAAGCTCGTCGAAGAGCCACCCTGAGCGCACCATCATCCTCATGGTCACGATGGACGAGCCGTCCGTCCTTCAGACGCTGCGCAGTCGCATGCAGACCCTTCGCCTTCGCCCCCTCACTGAGCCCGAGATCGAGACGGCACTACGGGCGACCCCGACGGACTATGCCGAGGCGGATGCCCTCTACGCCGCCCACCTCTCGGAGGGTAACTACCGCAAGGCGCTCGATCTCTACGAAGGTCGTGCCGCTGAGCTGGGCGAGGAATACGCCCTTCTGCAGCGCATCCTCCGCGCGACGGTCAATGCGCAGCCCGCGAGATGAAGCTCCTCGCCGAAGACCTCGCGGCACTGTCGAGAAGGAAGAGCAAGCGAGCCTCCTGGAGTATCTGGCGCGCATGTTCAGAGAGTTCTACCTCTACAATCTCTCCCTCCCCTGATATCAATTACCTCACGAGTCGGGAGGAAGGCATCGCCCGCTACCTGCGCTCCTGCATCACGGGGCGCAACGTCCGTCAGGTCGAGGCCGAGATCGATGAAGCCGCCCGCCACTTAGCGCAGAATGTGCAGGCGAAGATGGTCTTCTTCGACCTCATTCTGCGCCTCACTTCGACCCTCGCTCCGAGCTACAAGCAGGCGGGGGTGAGGTAGTTTTTGTGCCTTCTCCCTAATCGCTTATTGTATAGGGGGATAAGCCTCCTTCCGCAGAGGGTAAAATTTCCTTGCGGAAGGAAATAAATTTTCGTGCGCACGAAAATATTTTTAGCGCACAGAAATTTCCCTGCGTGCGCACGGAAATTTTTCGCCCTGCGGAAGAATGTCTTTTTCTTCCGCAGGGCGATCTTTTTCTTCGGACGGAGCCGTTTCATTTTGCTCGCAGAAGCTGTTTGTGAAGTGCAGGCAAAAAGAGGAAGAGGTCGAGGGTCAGTTCGGCTTGGAGTGTACGCGCTCTTTCCTTAGAGCGTAGTAGCTGGGATAACGCTGGAGCTCCAAAATCAGGTATATAAGGGGGCTATTGACCGAATAAAACCCCCATTTTTAGGTATTTTCAAGGGAAGGAGATACTATATCTTTGCGGGCTAGATTGCCTAGGTTACAGGAGGAACATCCTCTGCTCCACAGACACGTATTATTATGTATAGCCTTTTATCTGAACTAGAGAAGGCTGGGGAGTGCATGTGCCTAGAGAACACATAAGGATAACACCTATCATTAAAAGATGTATCATATAGCTAGACGACTAGCCATTACACTAAGCCTTAGCTCGGTGATCCTGGGAGCGAAGGCACAGGTAGCCCGACAGATAGCCTCAGCGAAAGCGAGGAGAGACTCCGTCCGCCGACTTGACGAGGTCGTGGTCTATGCTCGGCAGATGCTGGGAAGCAAGTTCGAAGCGCGCAACCGTACGGGTTCAGCTTATTACCTTTCGCCAAAGGAACTGAAGAAGTTCGGCTACACAGACATCAGCCGTATGCTACGTGCCGTGCCGGGCGTGAACATCTACGAAGAAGATGGCTACGGCCTGCGCCCAAACATCAGCCTGCGAGGAACAAAGGCCGAGCGAAGCGAACGTATCTCGCTCATGGAAGACGGGATCCTTGCAGCCCCCTGCCCCTATGCCGCTCCCTGCCGCCTACTACTTCCCCAATGCCGCCCGCATGTACGCCATTGAGGTGCTCAAGGGAAGTAGCCAAGTGCAGTATGGTCCCTTCACCACGGGGGCGCTGTGAACATGGTATCGACTCCCATCCCCAAGAGCTTCCAAGCAGGCCTCCGCACTTCCTATGGGAGCTTCGGCACCTTCAATACCTACGCTCATCTGGGTAGCGACCACAAGCATGTCGGTTACCTAGTCGAATACCTTCGCTACCAATCGAAGGGATTTAAGAAGGATGAGCCCAACGAACGTACAGGCTTTTACCGCAATGATGTCGTCGGGAAGCTCCGACTACATAGCGACGAGGATGCTGAGATCCGTCAGGCACTGGAGCTGAAGCTCGGCTTCTCGAACGAACACTCCGATGAGAGCTACGTCGGGCTGAGTGAGCAGGACTTTGCCTCCCGCCCCTATTACCGCTACTGTGGTGCCCAGATGGACCAGCTGCAGACTCGCCACACGCAGACAGCCTTGACCCACCTCGTCGACTTCACGGGCGGGCTGAAGATGACGACGAGCGCCTATTATAATTACTTCTGGCGCAACTGGTATAAGCTCAACGACGTGCGCATCGGCGATCAGAAAGGCGAACAGCGAAGCATCGAAGAGATACTAGCCGACCCCGAGACCAATGCCCATTACCTAGACATCCTCACCGGTGCCACCGACCGCCTCGGAGAAGCGCTTATGCTTCGAGCCAATCAGCGCTCCCACCATCTCGCGTGGGATCCAGACGAAGGTGGAGTACCGCCTACCCTTCCTCCTCGAGCTACCTCTTGCTCGAGGCCGGAGCCCCGCTATCATGCCGACCCAGAAGACCGCTTCCAGCACGACGATAGCTATTCGATCGAAGGCGGGAAGATGAGCCTCTTCCGTGCGGGACAACCCGGCTCGCAGAGCAATCGCATCACCACTGCCCATGCCTTCGCATCCTATCTCCTTGGGAAGTGGTCACGGGCGGGATGGACCATCACCGCTGGGCTTCGCCTCGAGGACGTAGAGCTGTATAAGCGAGACTACACGACCAAAGACCCAAGACGCACGGGCCACCCTACGCATCGAGGGAAGGAACCATGCTACCGCACTCCTTCCTAGCCTCTGGGTATCAACTACCGCATCCTTCGTCCCCTCTCCATATTCGCAGGTATCCATCAGGGCTTCGCTCCCCCAAGCGTGATGACCTACTACCAGCAGAAGCCTGAGAAGAGTATCAACTTAGAAGCAGGGATACGCCTCACTACAGAGGATCTGAAGGTAGAAGCGATCGGCTACTACAACGACTACTCCAACATGCTTGGCAGTGACCTCGCCGCTGCGGGCGGACAGGGTACGCTGGATCAGTTCTCCGTAGGAGCAGCACGTGTACAGGGGCTTGAGTTCTTAGCCTCTTGGCAACCCCTTCCTAAGAGCTGGGAGGTACGCCTTCCCCTTCAGGTCAGCTATACCCTGACCGATACCCAGATGAAGAACGAGTTCTATTCCTCCGCTTGGGGAAGTCTTCGCTGGGGATGAACTGCCCTATATCTTCCGACATGCAGCGAATGCGCAGTTGGGCTAGAGTACAAGTGGCTCTGAGGCGAATCTCAGCGTCCGCTACAACTCAGACATGCGCACTGCCCCAGGGCAGGGACGTATCGCCAAGGCACATCTTATCCCCAGCCATACGATCATAGACGCATCCCTCAAGGCCCGCCTCAACCGCCACCTCACCTTGACCCTCAACGCTGTGAACCTAGCAAACAAAGTCTATCTCGTCTCCCGTCACCCCTCTGGCCTCAGACCTGGTCACCCCTTCGGCATCTATGGTGGAGTACGTATCAACCTCTAACGCCTCTTAGCAAGACATGAAGCAATCACTTAGATACATCATACGCCTTGGCCTCCTGCTCCTCCTTGCCCTTCCCCTCAGTGCTCTGGCACAGCAAGCGAGCCAGATCACGGGTAGTGTACGCAGTAGCCGTGGCGAAGCCTTAATAGGAGCCAGCGTACGCCTTGTGGGGACAACGCAAGGCACGCTGACGGACAGCGTAGGGAAGTTCACCATCACCGCCCGCATAGGAGATACTCTACTCGTGACTAGTGTGGGTATGCAAGCCAAGAAAGTGAAGATCCATAGCACACGGCTCACCATCACCCTCGAAGAGGACAACAAGCTCATCGAGGATGTCGTGGTGACGGGCTATCAGAAGATCCGCAACCGAGTCTATACGGGTGCTGCCTCGTCTGTGAAGATGAAGGACATCCACCTAGAGGGGACACAGGACATATCTCGTATGCTAGAGGGACGTGTACCTGGCCTGTCCATCCAGAGCATTTCTGGCACTTTCGGTGCTGCACCTCGTATCAATATCCGAGGTGGGGCATCCATACTAGGTAATGTACAGCCTCTGTGGGTAATCGACGGAGCGGTCTATGAGGACCTCGTACACCTTAGCCTCGATCAGCTAGCTTCGGGAGACGCAGCGACCCTCATCAGTTCTGCCGTCTCAGGGCTCAATGCCTCCGACATACAGGACATACAGGTACTGAAGGATGCCTCTGCGACCTCGATATACGGAGCACGAGCACTTAACGGGGTGATCGTCGTGACGACTAAGTCAGGACGTAGGGATACACCTCTGAGGGTAAGTTATGCCACGGAGAATACCATGCGCCTCCGACCGAGCTATAGCCAGTATGACCTATTGAACTCACAAGAGACGATGGGGATCTATGAGGAGATGAGGCAGAAGGGCTACTTCAGCCTCGCTAGCTCACTCTACGGCCGTCGTGGTGGGGTATACCATCTACTCAATAGAGCTCTCTCCGAATACGATCCCGAGACGGGTACTTATAGGCTGGAGAACACACCAGAGGCACGTAGAGCCTTCCTAGAGCAGCACGAGCGAGCCAATACCGATTGGTTCAAGGAGCTCTTCCGAATGACACCTACGACGAGCCACACCGTGAGCTTCAGTGCGGGAGGACGGAGTAGTGCCACCTATGCTTCACTAGGCTTCTTCTATGACGGAGGCTGGACGATAGCGGATCGGGTACAGCGCATCACGGCCAACCTCAAGAATACCTTCTACCTCGGAGATCGCCTGCAGGTCACACTATCTGCTCAGGGGAACATCCGTTCACAGAATGCGCCAGGCACCCTACCTCAGCGCAAGAATACTACGCTGGGGACCTTCGAGAGAGACTTCGACATCAACCCCTTTAGCTATGCTCTCGGTACGAGCCGTACGCTCCTACCTTCAGAGCGGTACCGCAACAACTGGGCACCTTTCAACATCCATCAGGAATACCGCTCCAATCACATGGACATCGGGGTGCTCGACTTCAAGGCTCAAGCAGAAGCCAGCTACAAGGTCCTACCGCATCTTGAGGCCCGTGCCCTCGTCTCCACCCGACAGGCCTACACCTCTATGACCCACGAGATCACAGAGCGATCCAACCAAATCCTTGCCTACAGAGCGATGGAGACCCCTGAGGTAGCCTCGGCCAACATCTACCTGCTACGTGACCCCGAGCATCCTGAGCGCCGTCCCGAGGTTGCCCTGCCTCATGGGGGGATACTCAAGAAGGATGAGACGAGCCTGAAGAGCTATCTCATGCGTTTGGCTTTGGACTATGACCGCCATATAGGCCCCCATGATATCAAGGCCTTTGGCTTCACTGAGATCCGCTATGCCGACTCGCTCGCATACTCCCTTCATGGGCTACGGTGCAGTACGATCGTGGTGGGCAGATCAATACCGATCCTCGCATATTTCAGTAAGCTCCTTCGTGAGGGGAGGATTACCGCTTACTCTAGACGTTATGACCGAGGAGTGACGTTCTCTGCGAGCACCACCCTACGGCTACGACGGGCGATATATCCTCAATGCCCTGATCAACATGGAAGGGTCAAATGCTTCTGGGGCGCAACGCTCGTACCCAATGGCTTCCCACGTGGAATGTCGGGGAAGTGGAACGTCGACCGAGAAGCCTTCTTCCATCCCTCTTCCCTACTCTCCCTGCCTAGCTGTGCGCATGAGCTACGGACTCACCGCCAAGATGAACGAGGAAGCTGTCAATGCCAACTCAGTCTACCAGGTGGGACTACCTCGCCTCGTCGCTATCAGGACCGAGAGAATGCCCTGCGCATTCGCCACCCTAGAGAACCGTGACCTCACTTGGGAAAAAGATGTACGAGCTCAACCTGGGCCTCGAGACAGCTTGAGCAGGTGACGTGCACGGGCTACGGTGGATCTATACCAGCGTAATGCCTTCGACCTCATTGACCTTGTCCGTACCTCTGGTATCGGGGGGCAGTACTACAAGTATGCCAACTTCGGGGATATGCGCACCCAAGGGATCGAGCTATCCCTCAGCACAACGAACATAGAGACGAAAGAGCTCTCGTGGAGCAGCAGCCTTACCCTCAGCCTCATGAACCAGAAGATCACGAGACTGCGTAATACCCCCAACGCCCTAGACATGGTCGCTGGACGTGGTCGAGGTAATCTCGTGGGCTACCCCAAGGGTTCGCTCTTCTCCTACAACTTCCAAGGGCTCAATAGTCACGGGCTTCCCACCTTTGACTTTGGACTCTATCCCACCAATCATGGTGAGGATGCCAACGTCTACAGTGCAGACTTCAGTGATACGCAGTACACCAAGAGCTACCTCACCTATCACGGGCCTATCGAGCCTCAGGTCATCGGTGGGCTATCGAACACCCTGCGCTACGGTCTCTGGGATCTCACCTCTTCATCACGGCGCAGGCGGGCAATAAGATCCGACTCAACCCCACCTTTGACCCCACCTTCGCTGACCTCAATGTCTTCTCGGGAGAATACCGCAATCGTTGGATGAATCCTGGGGACGAACAGCATACCGATGTCCCTACCATTCCTTCGCAGGATCTAATCAATGCTGGTAGGGAGGGAAAATATTGAGCGTGCCTATAGCACCTGCAACTACTCCCAGCTACGAGTCGCCGATGGTAGCTTCGTACGTCTGAAGCATGTCTCGCTGGGCTATCGGGTCTCCGAAGCCTTCGCTAAGAAGCTTCGTCTTCACTCTGCTAAGCTACAGCTTAGTCTGACGAACCCCTTCCTCATCTACTCCGACAAGCGTCTACGTGGACAGGACCCTGAATATTATCGTGCAGGTGGGGTATCTCTACCCACACCTAGACAGTACACACTCTCGCTACAGATAGGATTCTAAGACAGGCATCGACCCAGCTGTAGGTACACCTCGGGACTCCAATAGAAACTCTTCAGAGGCAACAATAGAAACTCCCCGAGGCAGCAATAGTACCTCCCGAGAGGTTACAAAACGAACCTCAAGCAGGGTCTGCCTTCTACTTCAAAGTACGTATAGACAACGATGATAAAGCTGATCACTACTACTGTCTCCTTAGCCCTCCTAGCTGGGTGGCTGTCAGGGATACCTAGATAAGAACCCCGATGCTGCTCTAGACATCAGTATAGACACCGAGGACAAGCTCCAAGAGCTCCTCACGGGAGCCCACCCCACGGCCAGCTACATCCCCTTCCTAGAGCCCCCTGTACAGACAATGTCGAGGAGCGTCAATGGTATTCAGACCCGCCTAGGGGAGTCCATGTACCTCTGGGAGGATTACGACCAAGAGGATCTAGACACTCCACTAAGCTACTGGCAGGGAGTGCTACCGAGGGATTGCCCAAGCGAATAAGGTGCTGGAGCTCCTCGACCTTCCCCAAGAATGAGCGCACACGTGCTCTCTATGGTGAGGCTTTCTCCCTAAGGGCTTACCTGCATTTTATGCTCGTGAATATATGGTCAGAGCCCCTACGGACGCTCTGCATCCAGCCCCGGCATACCCCTATCTAACCAAGCCTGAGAAGCATGCCTTCGTGGACTACAAGAGAGGCACAGTCGAGGAGGTGACACCTTGATAGAGCAAGACCTCAAGCGGGGTATCTCCCTCGTCTCTGACCGCTACTATCAGCAACCGAAATATCACTTCTCCAAGCGAGCGGCCCATGCCTTCGCCTCCCGCTTCTACCTCATGAAGGGGACTGGAAGCAGTGCATCGCCCTACGCCGACTACGTGCTGGGCAATGCTCCCAGGGACGACGCTACGTCCGTGGATCAGCTTATCAGGAACAGCTAGAGGGACGCAGGAGCGACTGCACGAGATCTACTGCTCTCCCAGACCGCGGCTAACCTGATGCTTGCCTCTACGGAGTCCCGTCTCTCCCGCTCGATTGCCACCGATCGCTATGGGGCGACTGTGGGAATCGTAGACAAGATCTTCAAGCGAAAGACCATCAAGGATGACGACCAATCGGGAGATGCGACCCTTATCTACCCCTTCGTCTTTGCCCCCTGAGCCCTATCGCACGACACGCTACCTAGCTAAGTTCGATGAGCGAGCTACCCAGCAGGAGACCTCCGAGGTACACCCCCGAGGGCTAGCAGTGACCAATGTCCTCTTCACTACGGACGAAGTCCTACTCAATCGTATGGAAGCCTACACCATGCTAGGCGAGTATGATCGTGCCATCCTAGACCTCAAGGCCTACACCCTGAGTAAGCTCGGCTACGAGCCAGCTGTCCCGAATGATAGCTACACGCAGGGCCTCACCTCCGACTATGCGCTCTATGCTCCCTTCTATGGACTTACGGTTCGTCAGCTACCGATGATACGTACCATCCTGCATCTACGTCAGATGGAATTCTTCGAGGAGGGGCTACGTTGGTTTGACCTGAGGCGATTCAATATCGAGGTCACACGCAGCTCCAAGAGCAGCTTCTATCGTCCACTTACAAGAAGGACGACCCTCGCCAGTGCCTCCAGCTCCCCACCGAAGCCATCACCGCTGGCCTAGAGCCCAATCCAAGGGAGGGCAACAACCATCGTATACGTCACTAAGCATCCCCCAACGATGATGAAACAATCCATATCCTCACCCTCACACTTGCCCTCGGCTTGACCCTAGCCTCTTGCTCGAAGGATCAGCTCAGTGAGCGGAGCGTCCTGCCTCCAGTGAGCGAGCAGCAGAGCGAGCTAGACCGCTGGTGTCAGGAGCACATTACTCGCCCCTACCAAGCCGAGGTTATCTATAGATGGGATCGCAACCATGCGGAGCGATCTACCCACACCTATCCCCCACGCCTCGAGCAAGTACGCCCCGTACTCGAAGCTCTGGAGGCAACGGTACTCAGCCTCTACCGAGACAAGCAGTTCTTCACCAGTAGCGACTTCCTCCCTGCCCATCCCCTACTGCGCATTTACCTCTACGGTGGTGCCAACAGGGACGGACAAGGCGTAGATCTGCTCTTCAATCGCAAGGCTCCCTCCATCGAGCTGTATATATATAATGTAGACACCTTCTCCCCCACTAATCCCGTGGAGGTGTACCGCCTCGTCCGTAGTGCTCAGCACCAGATCGGCCGACATCTCATGACCATTCATCCCTACGACCATGACCGCTTCCTATCGTTGGGGTCTGACCGCTACAGCTCGACTACTGAGCCCTTCGCCGATGCCTATCGTAGCTATGAGAAGTCGGGGAGACTTAGAGAAGGTCTTGGCCTGAATAGGTACGCCTACAGCAGAGGCTTCTACTCCATCCTCGGGATGCTGGGTGCACGCGAAGACCTAGCAGAGATGTACAGCGTCACACTCACCGAGACCCCAGCGGCCATCACTCGGGCAGAGCAGGATGCTGCTATCCCTGATGACGCAGACGGCGACGAGGTGGCTAAGCGTCGCTATGCGGAGGAAGCCAAGATCGCTCATGAGTCATTCGTCCAGAAGCGTGCTTTCCTCTCCAGTACATCGAGGAGGCTTGGCGCATACCTCTTCAACGCCTCCAGCTCCAGAGCCTCCAGCTTATGAACCAGTATCTCGACAAGCATCATGCGACACAGCCTTAGCATCACCTTCGCCCTAGCGGCAAGCATCCTACTAGGGGCATGCTCTAAGGATGATCAAGTCTTCCCCAATACCCCTACCGAGCGAAGCCTTGCACGACAAGACTCGCTAAGGGAGGTATTAGTCTCCGCTCCTCAGGGGTGGGAAGTCCTTTATTTCCCGAAGACAGATTCCCTGCTCTTCACGAACCCGAAGGAGGAGATCAACCAGCATAAGTTCCCCAACCAACTCGGTTACGGAGGCTTCTACTATCAGATGACCTTCACAGAGATGGTAATTTTGAGCTACAAGGGATCTACACCGATGGCTCTGCCAAGGCCGTCCAAAAGTCTACCTACGAACTTGGTCAGGCTGGCTATACTCGCCTAAGCTTCACGACTGGTAGCTACCTCACCGAGCTGATCGGGGAGCGCTACGAGGGGGAGCTAGACTTCCTCTTCCGAGGGACAGACGCTGATGGGCAGCTGATCTTCGAGAGCCCTCGTACGACGAAGCCTGCATGCTCCTACTTCATCCTTCGTAGGATCGCCAAGGACGCAGACCGCTCAGCCCGCCTCGAGCCGTGCCGAGGGACACCGCATCGCCTTTGAGCAAATGCGCAACCCTCAGATACGTATCCATCAGGGAGGACGCACGCTCTTCCTGAGCAACTACATAATGAAGTACAGCACGAGGAACGAACTCACCTCCCTACGGACGCAACCTCGTCGCCCAGCGGTACGCACTCTTCACAGCTGTGAGCCGCAAAGCCTTGATCCCCGATGGACCTCCCAAGCGATCGTTGGGCTAGGATCAGGGCTATGTGGGTACCCCTGAGGCTCACCTTCCTCAGGTATCCGTTATAGTTCGAAGTACATCTTCTCAGACTTTGAGCGCAAGGGAGACCGCTTCTTTGCCGAACTTGTCGAGGTGTACGATGCTCCCTACCGCACGAGACGCTTAGTGAGCCGTCACCTTCACCCCGAGGGAGTAGAGACTGGCATCATCGCCGAGCTCTACGATGATCCCGATGCCACTCATGATTACTATTAATGCGATCACCACGATGAATAGACTTCTGCAGAGCCTCGTAGGGCTCACAGCACTCGCCCTCGTAGGGTGCAAGCACACCCCAGTGGACTATCCCATGGAGGACTATGATAAGCTCTTCCCCTTCCGTGGGTAGAGCGTCCAGACGGTCGCTATGAAGATATGACGATCCTCTCGGGCAACCCCGAGACGACACCCAGCACCTTCGTCTATCCAGGGGTGACGCTTCCTGGCACACCTCGCACCTACCGAGTCACCTTGACCTACTCCTTCAGCGAACCAGCGGATCTCCATCAAGGAGGCTTGCGCAAGCAGAGCGAAGTGCGCTCACGCTGTGTCGTTCGCTATGTCGGAGCAGACAAGCTGCTGCATGAGCTGGGACGGAGAAGACCCTCAGAGCTCCAACTTGATCCCCAATGACGGGAAGCAGCATACCCAGACGCTGACGCTTAGCTCTGGTCAGCCCCTTTTCCTCCTAGTCAATGGCACAGCTGCCCGTGGCTCCACGATCCACGTCTCCCTAGAAGCTGTCTCGACTGATGGCATCTTCGCCACACCAGTACTAGAGACACGTCAGACACAGAACTACGATGAGGGTGAGGCACGTCTGCCCGCTCCCTTCTGCAAGTACATTATACTTCCTTAGTGCAAATGAAGCCTTATACCTCGATCCGCTCTTGGGCACTCCTCTGGCACTCACCACGCTCACTCCCAGCCTGCTCACGCTGGGAAGGGGAGGTGGTCGAGAGCCAATACCAGGCTCCACTCGTCCCTGATCCCACCTACACGTTTCAGCGTCAGGGGACGAGCAGTGTAGACCTACTCCTACCTCAGCAAGCCGCTTCTGCCTCTGAGACCCTTTACTCACGATTCCTTCGCACGGCCTATATCCTCAATGGCGCACGCTGGCAGGGAGCTCAAGCAGCTCTTTGCCCAAGGGGAACAATGAGATCGCCCTAGAGCCCCTCATCGCTTCCTCCGCTCGGCAGAGTAAGTATCGCTCGGTGATCCTGTCGGACTTCGCCGAGACCCTAGACGATGTACGCAGGGCCGCTGGCTACGATGGAGACACGTATGCTACCGAGCGGTACAACCGCAGAGCCCGTGCTGGACAAACGGGATTTATCGGCTATAACCAAGGGGACAACGATCGCTTCTTCGTTACCGCCGATGGCTTTGTCCTCTCGGAGGTTTACTGAGGGATGACCTAGGGAGCCGTGTACCTGACAAGGCTCTTGGGAGAATACCTTGACGAGAAGTTCCTCACCGACAAGACGCTTATCCAGGCACACGAAGCCCCACAGCTGGTCCCAGGGCACAGCTATACGGCGCTGGAGCATACGTGGGATCTGGCCTATGGCTACTACCTACAAGCCCAGAAGCTCCTCCAGTCCAACAGCCTCACGGGACTACGGGGATCGGAGACGAAGCTCTTCAATGCCTTTTGCCCTTGGTCGCCTCGCTATCACCGGAGTATCGCTACGAGGAGGCTCTGTCGCACCTGCGTAACATCCGTGGGCTACTGGCGCAGGCTGTCGCTGCCCGAGCCCTAGAGGAGCTCGTGGGACGGAACACCCTAGCCAACCTCAACGAACGCCCCGAAGATGCCTTCCGCTTCGTCTCTCGTGGTGTCGGCTATCTCTACGCCCTGCAGTTCACTCGTCGCCCCAGTGGTGAGCCCTACCTTTCCCGCGAAGAGGTCAAGCGTCTCATCGCTTCCCTCCGAGTAGGCGAAGGGCTGTGGGAGAGCTCGCTTAAGGATCGCCTAGACCAAGTCGCTCGCAGTATCTCCTCGACCTTTGCCCTTAGCCTTCCCTCCAAGGACTAAGCTCTCCTATATACCCTAAGATGATTCCTATAACAAGACAATGATACAGACTAGATTCAGAAACGCCACCCTAGCGCTAGCACTCCTCTAGGTAGTGTGAGCCTGTGGAGCAAGTCAGCTGAAATAGGCCTACGACTCGTCCCGAGACAGTAGGGACAAGTATCCTCCCCAATGGGGGCCTCGAAGATCCTGCTGCTACCGCCCTGCCTCCCATGCCTTCCCGCCCAAGTGACTACCCTGAGGAATGTATCCTGAGGACACCCGACGACGTCTTCTATGAGGACGAAGAAGAGAAGGAGGGCGGTATCTATGAGAAGATCATAGAGTACGGCGAAGAGCATGGTATCGAATACTCAGACGAGCAGATCGCCCGCTTCAAAGCCTACGTCGAAGCCTACGTTGCCTACCTCAAGGCCCTGCAGTCCTTTGAGAAGGCTCGACCCACTGGCTGGTGGCTCTATCCCCTCGCACAGCACGACATCCAGCAACCAGTTTGCTCGCACCTTCACTGAGGCGCATGGTGGGAAGGCGGCGATGAGGATCTCAGGCTACTTCAGCGTCGATCACCAGATATACACCTACCCCGATCCCCTCCCCGTCCGACAGAAAGCTAAGTACCTCGTCTCTTACTGGTACCGAGGCAACCTCCCCAAGTCCGACGAAGGAGCCAATCGCCTGGCTGCCAAGCTCGCTGTCGTCCGGATCACGTGGATCCCAAAGGCGGGTAAGGCGCCCATGCTCGAAGGAAAGGAACTCGCTCCCGCAGGGAAGTCTTGGGTAGACGCTCGGGAGGCGGGAAAGAGACGCCAAGGAAGGCTTCTTCAATCAGCTCATCGGCATGGACCTTAGAGGGAGCGAGATGAAGACATGGAGAGAGAAGTACATGGTCGTCGAAGCCCCCGAGAACGCAGAGAAGATGACCTTCGAGCTGGTGTTCCCACGCAACGAGAGCGACATCGCTAACTACCTCCTCGAGTTTGACGATATCTCCATGACCGTGATCAAGGGCGCCGAAGGAGAGGACGAGCCTCAGAAGCCCAAGCCCAACGTACTTGCTCCTCCGACGCGACTTCCTCAGCCTTATCTCCAGCGGGAGTGCAACCTCACCTGGACGGCTAGCGAACTGCAGGGCGCTACCTACGAACTCGAGCTGGTACAGAAGCGAGGAAGAACGTCCTCAGCACGAAGACGCTCTCCACGGACAAGACCTCCTTCTTCCTCGAAGGGCTCGAGCCAGGCTACACCTACACGGTGCGCCTAAGAGCGCTAGCCGATGGGGAGTACTCCGATTACTCGCTCCCGCTCACCCTCGAGACGCAGGGGCTTGGGGAATTCCCAGGTGGGGAAATCCCCTTCCTCTACTGGATCGCAGAAGATGGCTCTTGTCCGCAGCGTCTACCGCTTCACTACATGGAGCTACAGAACTCGAGGCGAAGTGCCTCTATTATATTGACGATGTGCTGACCGAGCCCGGAGGGCGCATCCTCGTCTTCCCCTCCACGGGCGAACATTCTGCTCCGTATACAGATCGTAGAGGCCCTGAGCGCACATGGGAGCTGGAGTACCTCGTCACCGTCAAGCAAAGCCTCCGATGAAAAAGATTCTATTCCCTACTTAGCCTCGTGCTCCTTGTCGCCTCTTGTCGCAAGGAGAGCGACCGTCCGATCCTCCCGCTACGTCTCGGCGAGGAGGATGCCAAGGAGCTCCAGCTACCCAGTCTGAGACACGGATGCTCCTACTGAAGGGTGGCGACGGAAGTACACCGCCACCATCGAAGATGCCCGCATCGCCTCCTCAAGCATTAGCCGAGACACGCTTCGGGTCTCGGGGCTACTCTACGGCGAGACTCGCTCACGCTGCGCTCCCACGACGAAGTTCGTCGGGTGCGGGTGCTGGTCGTCCCTCCTCCCTTCTGCTTCGAATGAAGATGTCGTGACGCTCCGTCCGGGCGACGACGTGCAGACGCTTAGCCTCTCGGGGAGGCGCACGTGCGAGCCCTCAAGGTTGAAGACCCCGAGAAGGCGGCGGACATCGTCTGGCGCCGAGACGGGTCTGGTCAAAAGATCAAGGCCAAGTACGAGGGGACATCAAGCTGATCGCCACCAGCGAGGACCGCAAGACGACCAAGGAGATCCTCGTCAAGGTCCGCTGCGCCGGATCGGCTGACCGCTTCGGGGTCTACATGACCAATTCCCGCCAACTGAGCTAGCCTTCCCCCTGCAGGATCATGGCCCGGCTCAGGGAAGTACGTACGTTTCAGCGAGAGCGATCCCAGTGCTGCGCACGAAGAAGGGCTTGACCCCCGAGTCGCGAGTCAACCGAGTGCTCACGCTCACCCTCGAGATCGTCGCCCCCGTAGTTGGCGAGGCCCGCAAGGTCAAGATCGACTGGCTGGATCGCAAGCATCTTCTACAGGAACATCCGCTCAAGCGTGAGGAGAATACACCGTCTACGTCGAGGAAGAGGGATCGCCAAGTCGTACTCGAGGGCGAGGCTTCAAGATCGTCGCTCCTACTGCAAGGACTAGCCCCTTCGCATCCAGCCTCATCGCTGGGTATTTTCACGAACAAGCTCCCTCGTCTAACGCAGATACTGTTAGGCGAGGAGCTTTTTGTCTCTGCCCCCTCTGCAGAAGAATGGGCGTTCTTCAAGGGAAGGGAAGTTTCTTTTGCTCGAAGTGAGAGCTCTTCCCGCAAGGAAAGGAATCGCTCTGCGGAAGAAAATTTGCTTCCTTCCGCAGAGCGAAAAATTGCGTGCGCACGAAATTTGAGCGCTGCCAAGCGCTCCTTTCCTAGTCCTTCGCCTTCTTTTTCCCTTGCGAATTGCCCTCCGATCCCAAGGGGTCTACATGGGGTGCTTGCCCTCCAGCGGAAAGCCCCTCGTGCCCATCGGGGGATATTGCCCTATAAGCCGTATCTTTGCATTCCACAAGGGCTTGGTGGGTCGCATCCCACTCTCAAGGGGCGAGCCATCCAACGAATCAACGACAACGATGCTAAAATTCGATATCCATAAGACTTGTACTAAGACTGCCGCGCGCGCTGGACGTATAGAGACCGACCACGGGGAGATCCTTACTCCGATCTTCATGCCCGTCGGGACGGTCGGCTCGGTGAAGGCTGTCCACATGACCGAGCTGAGTGACGACATCCACGCACAGATCATCCTCGGCAATACATACCACCTCTACCTGCGCCCAGGGCTCGATACCCTGTACAAGGCAGGCGGGCTGCATAAGTTCAATAGCTGGTCGGGCTCGATCCTCACCGACAGCGGGGGCTATCAGGTCTTCAGCTTGGCGCATCGCCGTAAGATCACGGAGGAAGGGGTGACCTTCCGCTCGCACATCGACGGCTCGAAGCACCTCTTCACCCGAGCGTGTGATGGATATCGAGGCGTATCATCGGTGCGGATATCATCATGGCTTTCGACGAATGTTGCCCTGGCGACGCGGACTTCCACTATGCGGAAGAAGTCGCTGGCGCTCACCGAAGACTGGCTGCGTCGCCGTGTGAAGCGCGTCAATGAGACCGAGCCCCACACTATGGCTATCATCAGAGCCTCTTCCCCATCGTGCAGGGCTGTGTCTACCCCGAGCTGCGTACGCGAGCTGCCGAATTTGTGGCTTCGCTCGGCGCTGAAGGGAATGCCATCGGTGGCCTTGCCGTCGGTGAGCCCACGGAGAAGATGTACGAGATGGTCGAGCTGACCAATAGTATCCTCCCCAGCGACAAGCCCGCTACCTGATGGGCGTCGGTACGCCGATCAACCCTACTGGAGAACATTGCCCGCGTGTCGATATGTTCGACTGCATCATGCCTACCCGCAACGGGCGCAACGGTCAGCTCTTCACGAGCTACGGCACGATCAACATCCGCAACGCGAAGTGGGCGCAGGAGTTCAGCCCATCGATCCCGAGGGCACGTCCTTCGTCGACAAGCAGTACAGCCTGGCTTACCCTGCATCACCTCATCCGCGCTGACGAGATCCTTGGGCTGCAGATCGCTTCGATACACAACCTCGCCTTCTACCTGCGTTTGGTACTGTGAGGCCCGTGAGCATATCCTCGCAGGAGACTTCTCGAGTGGAAGGATAAGATGGTGCGTCAGCTCAACAATCGCCTCTAAGCCCACCCGAGTACGTCATGAGTACCACTCTCATCGAAGCTGAAGAGCTCCAGCAGGAGCCGATCGTCGATCAAGTCGATCAAGTCGAGCAGACTCAGCGTCCGAGCGAGGGACGCCTCCGCCCGTGATGAAGAAGCCGTACCGCCCTTGGCTGGGGCGGGTGGACTGGTACATCATACGTACCTTCATCTCCACGTTCCTCTTCTCCATCGGCTTGATCCTTGCGGTCGCAGTGGTCTTCGACGTCAATGACAAGATCACGGACTTCCTCAAGCCAGAGGTGCCGCTCTCGGGATCCTCTTCCGCTACTACCTCAACTTCATCCCCTACTATGCGAACCTCTTCAGTCCGCTCTTCGTCTTCATCTCGGTGATCTCTTCACCTCGAAGCTGGCAGCGAACTCCGAGATCATCGCCATGCTTGCCAGTGGGATGAGCTTCCGCCGTCTGCTCCGCCCGTATATGGTCTCTGCGACGCTCATCGCGCTCTCGACCCTACGTGCTCAAGTCGGCTTCATCATCCTTCGGGCAACCGTGTACGCATTGACTTCGAGCAGACCTACCTCAAGTCGCGCCCACGAGGTCTACACGAACAATATCCAGATCGCCATCGCCAGGGATACCTACCTCATATTCGCGACTACGAGAGCCTGTCGAAGCGTGCCACGTCGCTCGCCGTGGATCAGTTCAAGGGCAGAACCTCATCTCCCGCCTGACGGCTGACGAAGCGTACTATGATACGCTCGACCACTGGAAGCTAACGGACTTCCACATCCGCCGCTTCAAGGGCCTTGAGGCCACCGATACGATTGGCTATGGCTTGGATACGAATCCCGCGTATCAGCCCAGCTGACTTCCTTGTCAATGAGAAGGACGCTGTGAAGATGCGCAACGACCAGCTCTCGCGCTACATCGACCGTCAGAAGGAGCGTGGCGCAAGCAACACCCGTCTCTTCCAGACGGAGCTGCACAATCGATATGCCGCGATCTTTCTCCGCCTTCATCCTCACCTTCATCGGTGCGGTGCTCGGCGAAGAAGATGAAGAACGGTCTGGGATCAACCTCATTGGCTTCGCACTCTGTCTGGCGTACATCCTCGCCACCCGCTCACTTCGCAGATCGCGAACGTCAGGGCTGATGGCTCCCTGGATAGCGGCGTGGATACCGAACGTGGCCTTTATCATCGCAGCCCTCTTGCTGTGGCGTAAGGCCCCCAATAACTACGACTCATCAGTATGAAAGAAAAGATACAGCGCGCCGTCTCGATACAGAATCGCCAAGCACGCTTCGACTACGAGCTCCTCGATACCCACACCGCTGGGATGGTGCTCGTAGGCACAGAGATCAAGTCCCTTCGCCTGGGGAAGGCGAGCTTGGTCGATGCCTTCTGCTACTTCCACAATGGGGAGCTGTGGCTCAAGGGCGCCAACATCAGCGAGTACTTCTACGGCCTCGTACAACAATCACGCGGCACGCCGTGACCGCAAGCTCCTCCTCAATCGCAAGGAGCTTCGCAAGCTCGAGGCTTATGTACAAAGCCCTGGTGTGACGATTGTCCCGTGAAGATCTTCATCAATGATCGTGGGCTGGCGAAGGTCGTCATCGCCCCCTGCTCGAGGGAAGAAGGTCTACGACAAGCGTGCCACGATGCGTGAGCGTGATGACCGCCGTAGATGGACCGCGCTATGGCGCTAAGAATTGCCCTGATCTATGCAGAAGATATATGACTTCATCGCCCAGCGCCCCTCGGGTGAACTGTGCGCCTCTCACAGTTCGCAGGCAAGGTCCTCTTGATCGTCAATACGGCGAGCAAGTGTGGCTTCACCCTCAGTTCGCAGGCCCTCGAAGAGCTCTATCAGCGCTATCGTGATCGTGGGCTAGTGATCCTCGGATTCCTGCGGTCAGTTCCTCGGTCAAGAGCTCAGCACGGGCGAAGATGCAGCTTCCTTCTGCTCGCTCAACTACGGGGTCTCCTTCCGATGATGAAGAAGGTGCGCGTCAATGGCACGCCATGAAGACCCTATCTTCACCTACCTGCAGCGCTGCACCTGGCACGCTCACCTCGTGCATTAAGTGGAACTCACCAAGTTCCTCATCTCGCGCGACGGTAGCCGTGTCCTGCGCTTTCTCTCCGATGACCATAGCCAGAAGCTCGCTCCGCTCATCGAGCAGCTTCTGGCAGAGCAGCCTATAGACCTCGAGGACCAAGTCTCACCTATCCTATAGAAGGCTCTCACACCCGTGCAATGCTTGCACTGGGTGGCGGGCGGCTGTTTTGCTTTTACTTACTTGACGACCTCAGCTATCCAGCTGAAGAGCTCGTTCAGAAACATAGTCTCCGCTGTGGGGACGGTTCCAAGGGAGCTTGAAGTTGACGCCTTACCAGCGTTCTCCAGCTTTGTCGCCAGATTAATGGCGATGGGAAGGCGGTGTCGCGGTCACGAGCGCTAAGGCGGATATACTCAGTGGGGAGCTACGGAGGTCACACCATCACCGATGAAATACATAGGATTCAGTAGGCGAACATTCTCCTTCAGCTCTTCGGACAAGGTGCTACTGTCTTTGCAGCTGCCCATGCGGTGAAGTTGACGTCAGAGCCTTGGTCATTCCCAAACTCTCCATTCTCTCCACTTGCAGCGGCTCCATCCACCTTGTAGCTGTCGAAGGCAGGTACACCCTTGAGGGCTGCGTACTCACGACATAGTTGAGATACTTATCCAGATCGAGGTCGGTGATATACTCCCCTGACTTTCTTACCACCACCTCTCATCATGGGAGGCATGCCACCGGTCATCCCTGCGGGTCTTGCGCTCCTGACGCCCCCGTTGATAGGCGCCTGAATAGCAGCCTCGCTGCTGAACGTGAAGCCGAGAGAGTCGGCGATGTTCGCCCCGCATCCTTGGCCTCCTGAGCACTGCGGATGATGATCCGCTTGATATAGTCGAGTAGTTATCGGCATTGAGCGATGTGCCATCAGCCTTCTTCAGCCCGGAGAGAGTTGATATAGCAGGGAATTGTGCTGCCAACTCCGCCGTCAGAGCTCTCTTACTCTCGGAGAGACTCTTGCGACTATCCGTATTGCCATACAGCCATTCATAAGCCATGTCTGCATGGTCGAGATCCGTAATAGGGCAATAGCAGACGCTTGCAAAGACGTCATCACGCTCGTCTGCTGCGCCCATTGCCTTGAGCAGGGGCTTGTCGCAGGGTTAGTACCCATGGCACCCATGAGGCTTGACATCGCACCACCTGCACTTGTACCATCGGTGATGATCTTCTCAGCATCGCCAGGTATCACGCTATCGAAGTGACGTAGGTAGCGAATAGCTGCCTTTAGGTCGAGCAGGGCCTTGGGCGCACGACCCGTGTAGATGGTCTTCTTCCCCTTCTGCACCGTAGAGGTGCGGCCACGGCTACCAGGGATGACAGTACATAGCCCTCAGAGAGTGCACGACCGCTGGCATCCTCTGCCTGTGGGTCACCTGCTTGGCTTAGCATATAGCCCCCCACGTAGGTGCGGAGGAAGATAGGCGTTTGCTGGGTCGCACCTTCGGGTACAAAGATGTTCATGTACTGGTAGGTGGGGTCCTCTATATTGGTGACAAAATAGAGCTTGGTGTAAGCCGTGTAGTTCACGACCTTGCCATCAGGCATGGTCAGTGATGCCTTCACTCCGCTGTTAGGGTCAAACTGCAGAGCGTTTCGCTGTAGGCTTCTTAGCTGCGTTCAAGTTCGTGGCAAGCATCATTCCGATGGCTGCGATGATTAGTTTCTTCATATTAAGCTCAACAATAGTATTTAGTATTCACATTCTTCTCTTATCACTCCGCCCATACGCTTGTGCATAGGGAGAAGTGTGGAGTTCATTCGGCTGCATGCACGCCGTGGTTTCTACCAAAATCCTGTATGTATGACGTCTCTCTCGAGGCGAAGGTTTAATTACCTCACAATCTGCTATCAGTCGTGAAGGAGGGCGTGAAGAGCGTAGCGAAAGCTACTTAGCTTCGTGAGCTTTCTTCCTTAGGTACGTGCAGTATTATACGCTTGAAGATGGATATTTATACGATTAAATCACAGAATTAATACGTATAAATCGGGCGATTAATACGTATTAATTGGCGGATTTATACGTATTAATTTTCACTTTCACTCGTATAAGTCGTGGGTATCATACGTATTATCTCTCGCAATACTCCTTGGGAGAAGCGGGCATCGAGCTTGGAGTAAATGCCGAAGGGCGAATGAAAGGATGAGTAAGTCCTTTCATTCGCCCTTTCGTAGCTACCTGCGGGGCTGGTGCCTCCTTAGATGAAGAGGTCGGCGATGATGCCGTCGGAGACGAAGATACCTTCGGGAGTGAGGCGAAGGTATCATCGCTGTGAGTGAGCTGACCTCGGTGGAGGTGTTCGCTTGCGGCTTGTATGAGTTCCCGCTGGCACGCTCACCGAAGCGTGCCGTATAGTCTCCGAGCGGGATGCCCCACTGCGTGCGAAGGCGCGTGAGGATGTACTCGTGCTGGAGCTCTTCGTCGCTGAGGGTGCTCGGTCTCGTAGTCGCGCCTTCCCTCGAGGAGTGCACGGGTGTGGTGAGTGAGTGAGGCGACGTTGTGCGAGCGGGTACGTACCCCGTCGAAGCTATGTGCCGACGGACCCAAGCCCAGATAGGGGACGCCCCTGCCAGTAGCCCGTGTTGTGCCGTGCGTAGCGGTCGGGGAGCGCGAAGTTCGATATCTCGTAGTGCTCGTAGCCCGCCGCCTTGAGCTCGGAGATGAGGAGCTCAGAAGCGTAGGCTGGCTTCTTCCGTCACGGGCTGTACCTTGCCCCGCTCGACAAGGCGTGTGAGCGCGGTGCCTTCCTCATAGATGAGGTGGTAGGCGGAGAGGTGAGGGACGCCGAGCGAGAGGAAGGTGCGGATGTTCGTGAGCCATCGCTCCTCGGTCTGACCGGGCAGGCCGTAGATGAGGTCCAGGCTGAGATTGCGGGTGCCATGACGGCGTAGAGCTTCGACAGCGAAGACTTGCTCCGCACTATGACGGCGGTTGAGGAACGTCAGGTCGTCGGCGTGGAAGCTCTGCACGCCCATGCTGACGCGGTTGATAGGGAGCGCACCGAGAGCCTGGGCGTACTCCTCCGTGACGTCATCGGGGTTGCATTCGATGGTTACCTCACCCGTGCCGGTCAGCGGGTGAGAGCTCGGTGATGGTGTCGAAGATGCGAGTCAGCTCCTCAGGGAGTGAGGAGCGAAGGAGTGCCGCCACCGAAAGTAAATGTGGTCTATCAATGCGCGCATCAGGGGCTCCACACGGCGAAGGTGAAGCTCCCTGATGAGGCGTCGAGGAAGTCTCGTCGGAGACGGCTCCCCGTCTGGGTGTAGAAGTCGCAGTACGAGCGGCGACTTGCACAGAAGGGATATGGAGGTGAGGTTCATGCTACTTCCACCAGCCAGAGCCTTGAGGTCAGGGAAGGCTGATCGTGAGTGCAGACGTGCAGGGGTCGCTACGCCGAAGGTATTTACCGCTTCGACGCCGAACTCTATAGAGCTACTGCCATTGAAGTCCGATGCTGAGCTTGCACTGTGGAGAGGTGAGGCGAGGGCGAGGAGCGTCGCATGCTTTGCTCCGCTCTCATCGGTAGTGATGACCCAGAGGCGCCATGTCAGCGGAAGGTGCTTCGGTGCCTCGGGCTGCTGCCACGAGAGGATGACTTCGCCACGCCCTGCAGGCGAGAGCCAGCTCAGTAGGTGCAGCTGCTTGGAATGCCTTCCCACGAGCGAAGGCAAGGGGGAGAGCTGTCGGGCGGAAGGCTTCGGCGATGATGCGGCGCGTCGCTGGGAAGCGTGCTCCCGTGTGCGCTTCGCGGAAGAAGCATACGCCAGAGAGCCCGACTTCGCGCTCCTCTTCGATTTGCTCCTCGATGACCGTCTCAGGCCAGCCCGTCTCCTCCACGCGTAGGGTGCAAGCCCCTGCCGACGGGGATATAGCGTGCGACCTGCTCCTTCCATTCGCGCAGGAAGGGGCTGTAGAGGTCATCGCGGTAGTACATCATCGGGACGATGAAGTCGACGAGGCCTTCGCGACCCCACGTCTCGGGATCTTGATGCACGGACTCGTAGGCCGTCCAGCCATGCGAGCGACCGAGGTCTGCGATCTTACGTAGCTTGCCCAGTGGCGCTACACTCACCAGTGCATGCGAGCCGATACTCTGGAGAGAGTCGCGTACCTCGCCGGAGCTGCTGGGTGAGGTTGTTGCGTCGCCAAGCTGACTTGCTTTCGTACTCCGAGCCATAGCGCATATAGGTACCACCATCAGCGAACTGCTCCGCTCCCTCGGGGTAGCGGAAGTAGTCGAAGTGCACGCCATCGACGGGATAGCGTCGCACAAGGTCAGCCGTCAGATGTGCGATGTACGAGCGTACCTCAGGACGTCCTGGATCGAGGTGATAGGAGCCCTGTGAGGGATCGCCCAGCCTGGGTGATCCGTGAGGATGGGGTGGGGAGCTCGCTTGGAGGAGGAGGTGGATAGGTGACGAGCCAAGCATGGAGGCTCAGTCCACGTGCGTGGCAAAGCCTCGATAGCGAAGCGCACGGGATCGTAGTCTCGAAGAAGCCTTCGCCAGCGAGCGCGTGGAGAGGGCGCTCGTAGTCGGAGGTAGATGACCGTACCGCTGTGGCGGAGCTGGAGGAAGACCGTGTTGTAGCCATCGGCTTGCAGGCGGTCGAGGATACGCAGGAGCGACTCCTTCTGGCGACGCACGCCGTCGGGCGTGTCTGCCTTATCACGGGGCCAGTCAAGGCCGTAGACGGTAGTGAGCCATACGGCGCGCATCTCCTCGCGGATGGAGTCGCCTGTGGGGCGAATCCAGTGTGTAGGAGCTTCTTCTACGGGAGCTGGTGTGGGAACGGGTATCTGCTCTACGGGCTGCTCTACCACCTTGGGCTTTACGCGTACCGCAACCTGCAAGGCTGAGGGCAAGCACAGCACCGCCGAGGAGTAGGAGTTTCTTTGCTGAGGTCATCCCTTAGTGGTAAGCGATATTGTCGATCAGGCGCACCTCTCCGCAGTAGACGGTGATGCAGCCATGAGGGGCAGGGCTATCGCTCCAGGATGCGATGGGCTGTAGGCTATCGGTATCAACGATCTCGAAGTACTCGACACGTAGGGGTAGGGACGGCATTGATCTCACGGGTCACACGCTCGATGAGCTCGGCAGGTGTCAGCTCACGCACCCAGCTCACGGCTCTCAGAGAGGATGCGGTAGATGGCAGGGAGCGGCTGCACGACCCTCAGGAGTGAGGCGCACATTGCGACTGCTGAGTGCCAGACCATCGGCTTCGCGCACGATGGGGCAAGCGATGATCTCTACGGGGCTACCGATGAGACGAACCATAGCGCGGATGACGGAGATCTGCTGGAAGTCCTTCTCCCCGAAGTAAGCACAATCGGGGCGGACGATGTCGAAGAGGCGGGAGACGACCTGCATGACGCCATTGAAGTGGCCAGGGCGGAAGCGGCCTTCCATGACTTCGGCTACGGCGCCGACGTCGAAGGTGCGCTTATCCTCCTCGGGATAGATGGTGCTGACCTCAGGAGCGAAGAGTGCGCTGGTGCCGACCGAGGCGAGGCTCGCTATCGGCTTCGAGTGTGCGGGGGTAGGTCTCGAGGTCTCGAGGATCGTTGAACTGTGTGGGATTCACGAAGACGCTGACGATGCAGCGGTCACATTCGCTGAGAGCTCGCTTGACGAGGCTCAGGTGTCCAGCGTGAAGTGCCCCCATAGTGGGGACGAAGGCGATGCGATGCCCTTGCGCACGCTCCGCCGCTACGAAGGCCTGAAGGTCTTCGATGCTCTTCTATAAGTTCATTGCTATGAGTAGTAAGGTCTCGGTTTACTTCTTGCCGATGCTGCCCTGTGCAGCGAGGTATTCGGCGATCTGTACGGCATTCAGAGCTGCGCCCTTCTTGATCTGGTCACCGACGCACCAGAAGGTGAGGCCATTGGGCGTCGCCAGGTCCTTGCGCAGACGACCCACGTAGACGGGATCCTTCTCTGCGATGAAGAGTGGCATGGGATATACCTGATCCGAAGGGTCGTCCTGCAGGACTACGCCAGGAGCCTTGCGGAAGGCTTCACGGACATCGTCCAGCGAGAGAGGCTTCTCCGTCTCACCCAAATAGCCTCGGAGTGGGCGCGAGTCACGGGGACACGGACGCAGGTAGCGCTGACCTGCACGTCGCTGTGCATGATCTTGCGCGTCTCGTGGTACATCTTCAGTTCCTCCTTCGTGTAGTCATCGTCGCCGAAGACGTCGATCTGAGGGATGAGGTTGTAGGCGAGCTGGTAGGCGAACTTCTTCACCTCGGGCTCTTCGCCTCGTGCGATGGCCTTGATCTGGTCATCCAGCTCGGCCATACCACGGGCCCCAGCTCCGCTGGCCGCCTGATAGGTGGCTACGTGGACACGGCGGATGTGGCTGAGACGCTCGATGGCGTTCAGGGCGACGACCATCTGGATGGTCGTGCAGTTGGGGTTGGCGATGATGCCACGGGGACGCACGAGGGCATCGGCAGCGATTAACCCTCAGGTACGACGAGAGGGACATCCTCCTGCATACGGAAGGCGCTGGAGTTGTCGATCATCACGGCGCCGTGCTTGGTGATCGTCTCTGCGTACTCGAGGGATACACTCCCACCGGCCGAGACGAAGGCCACGTCAATATCCTTGAAGTCATCGCCGTGCTGGAGCAGACGTATCGTATATTCCTTCCCACGGAAGGTGATCTTCTTCCCCGCGCTACGCTCGGAGGCGAACAGTTCTAATCGGTCAATTTTGAGGGAGCGCTCGCTGAGGACGCGGAGGAACTCCTGTCCGACGGCTCCACTGACACCGACTATAGCTACATTCATTGGCTGAAGTTCGGTTTGTCTCTTAGTAAATACAATGGCCAGCAGCTATCCTGAGCGCTCTGCTCGGGTAGCTCCTGTCCGCTTATCGCTTGCAAAGATACGAAGAAGCAACCGACCCTAATGCCCCGCACCGAAGGTGACACCGACGACTCTCGCAAGGAGTGCCCCCATAGAAGGGAAATTTGGTGGGGATATAAAGGCTATCAAGGTATCCACCTGAGGAGGTGCTGTGATGCTATAGAGCTGGGTGCTGTGAACCTATATTGGTCATCGCTCCGACCTTATATTAGGTTATTGCTTCGCGTAGGGATAAAAGTTGTGGACGAGTGGCAGATAAGTTTGGACGTACGTGGCTCTCATATCTACGTGCCGTGGATATTTGGATTGACGTACCTGGTCTTTAAGACTACGTACATAGACAGAGGAAACCCACTACGTGAAGGTGCTTTTTCCTTCACGAGAAGGACACTTTTCCCTCCGCTGAATTAGAGGAATGAATACTCGCAATAAGGCGAAGGGAAAAGTGTATCACTTCGGAGAGCATATCGAGGGAGCTGGGCGCGATGCCTTAGCACTCTAAATAGAAGGACAGGACTCTGCGCAACAGTCTCCTATATAGAGTCTGGACGAGCAACCAATATAGGTCAGCTCGGTGACCAATATAGGATGCTGCACCTGCCCCTCATGGAGATGCTTCTTCCAGGGGCTGATAGGAGGGGAGCTCTCTTAGCTTGAGAAGTGTGGGGAAGAGGTGTTTGTGGAGGTATAGAGCTGCTCGCGAAGGGTGGATTCGTCCAGAGCAAGAGCTTCGGATGCAGCCTGATAGACAGCTTGAATAGAAAGCTCAGGGGCGTCGTCTGTCTCTAAGAAGGCTTGCCCAGCCGCATAAAGCTTCTCGCAGACTCTCAGGGGCGGAAGTGCTCGCCGAAGCTAGGTAGAGTCCAGCGCGTAGGAGCTGACGTGCTTGGTCAAGTCCCGCCACGGAAGCCATGGATGATCCAGGGTTGCTAGGCTGGAGCTCACGGCGAAGGCGGAAGTTCGTCGTGAGCGCGTACCAAGTGAAGGATGAGGGAAGCTCCAGCTCTTGCTAAGGAGAATCTGTGCGCGAAGGATCAGGGAGCTGCTCTGAGCGAGTGGTGATGCTTCGTGGCTTTGTCTAAGCCCGCCTCACCTAAGGCAATGACGCGGGAAGCTGAGGCTTTGCAGGGAGTAAGGGAGGATTCCTCTCGGAGCTCCTCCGCTGCCAGAGGGTGAGACCTACGCTGTAGTAGAGAGGTCGTGGGAGGGAGCTGTCCACCTCAGAGAGGTAGCAGCTCAATAGCTCTACGGTGTCGGGCGTGGAGCGTACGTGGTGGGTGTGCAGGTCGATATAAGGGGCGAGCTGCTCGGTCATGGCGGAGGTAAATGTCGCTAAGGTACGGGGTCGTAGCCACTACCACCCCAGGGGTGGCAGCGCAGGATACGACGCACAGCGAGGTAGAGCCCCTTGAATGGCCCATACTTGCAAAGTGCCTCGATGGCATAGGTGGAGCAAGAGGGCGTGAAGCGGCACGAGGGGGCGTGAGGGCGAGATCGCTCCCTTGTAGAAGTAGATGGGGAGAAGAAGGAGCTTCGTCAGTAGGGCTTTGACGAAGTCGAGTACACGCTTCATGCTTCTTCGTTAGCTGGCTTTTCTGCCTTGGGCATCAGCTCCTCACAGATACGGGAGAGCGCCTTGTCCATACCACGATTGACGTCGGCCTGTGTGGGGAGCTCCTTCGCCACAGAGAGGAGACCGAGGTGGATGTGCAGGCCCTGAGCCTTTGCCAGATTGAGGAGGCGGTGCTTGCGTAGGCGGTAGCTCTCACGGATGAGTCGCTTGACGCGGTTGCGCTTATTGGCTCGACGAGAGTACTTCTTCGCCGCTACGGCGAGGATGGCACAGCTGGGCTCTTCACCCTCCCCGATAGGAGTCGCGTTCACTACGACCCGAAGTGGGTAGGCGATGAAGGCGTGACCCGAAGCAAAAAGGGCGTCTACATCTCGCTTGAGATGCAGACGCTCTTCTTTGCTAAGTGTATAGCGTAGGGGAGTGGTATTGAGATCTTCCACGATCAGCGAATGCTTCGCTCTCTGGAGAGCGGCCTACTTGTTCTTCTCCTTGAGGTACTGCTCACGAGCCATCGCCATCGAGGGGCACCATCGGTAGGGAGCGGGAGAGATCCAGGCGCAGACCAGCCTGCTCGATAGCCTGGCACGTAGGGACCAAAAGCCCCGATGAGGACCTTGCCCTGCTTGTAGTCGCTGTGGTTAGCAAGCAGTGATGCCACACCTGCGGGGCTGAAGAAGATGATCATGTCATACTTCTCTTCTTCTCGGCAGCGGTGAACTTCTTGCTGACGGTGCGATACGATCGCCTTAGCGAACTGAAGCTTCTTGGACGTCAAGAGGTCGATGAGATCGTTCTTGTGATCCTCAGCCATAGGGAGGAAGTAGAGCTCCTTGCTGTGCTTCTGCATGATCGCTACCAGCTCAGCCTGCCCCCCAGCTTCGGGATAGAAGACCTTGCGCTTACGGTAGACGATGAACTTCTGGAGATAGTTGGCTACCCTGCTCGTTGATGCAGGTACTTCCCTTATCCTCGGGGATGGTGACACGAAGCTCTTCGCTGAGCTGGAAGAAGTGCTCCATAGCCTTGCGCAGGTGAAGACTATCGCCGTATGATCAGGATGTTCACCTTCTGAGTTGCGGAACTCACGTGGAGTCACCGACTCGACTTCGATGAATGCACGGAACGTAGCTTCGGCTCCGTAGCGCGCAGCGATATCATAGTAAGGGGACTTCCCCGACTCGGGTCGAGGCTGAGAGATTAGGATCGTCTTAATACTCATTGAAACGTAGTGGGAAGGAGGAGATCACCCCTCGAAAAGGAGATGCTCAGCCCTGTAACGTAAAGGAAGGGAGCAATTTCGTGGGCGCAAAGGTACAAAAAGGAAGAGGGAAGCCTGTAGAACCCTGTGTCAGACGGCGTATGACTTGTACTATGCCGAGTAGCTGAACCAGGAGTAAGACCCCTGCCGCAATGGCCCAAAGAGTGATCGTGGAGAGGGCGCAAAGGTCAAGAGTGAGACCAGTGCCATCAGTAGAGCTCGCAGCCAATCTTGGAAGAAATAGTCTTGTGCCAAGAGGCCTCCAGAGAGATTGTCAAGCAGGATATAGCGCCAGAGCTTGAAGGAGAGCGACCGGATATAGAGGAAGAGGTACATCCCCACAAAGAGTGCTGCCAGCGTGGTGAGGAGACCTATATAGTCCCCCTGCGGTATCAGCCCTTCGCGGCTCAGAAGCCTCAGGACCGTCAGCCCCGTCGAGAGGCTGCCTAAGACATAGACGAGGAAGCGGAAGAGTCCGTAGGAGACGAAGCGCGAGATATATACCGCCCCCGAGTCGGGGTTGGCTTGCCGACCTGCCTCCAGCGCCACACCGATGAGGCCTGGGGTGTAGACCCAGACAAGAAGGGTGAGTAGCCAGATGACGAGCTCGGTGATATAGCTGACGTTCGCCAGGGGCTCGAGGCGCACAAAGTCCATGCCTATCGTAGGGGGTAGCCGTAGCCTGCCCATCGCTCCCACACGCTACCGAAGGAGCATATGGGTACGATGGGGAGAGCTATCGGTACTATTTTATAGTAGGAGTGTTGCCTTAGAAGAGCTTCTCGGGATAGGCGCCCGTAGAGGCCAGAGCAGCGAGCTTGGCGACGACATCGGGACGGTCTTCGGCGTAGGTGACACCGAACCAAGAGTCAGGCGTGTCGAGGACTTCTACCGTAGAGGTGCCTTCTGCGACGAGGTGGTTGACTACGAGGGGGATGTAGTACTCGAACTTAGGGATTAGCCTTCTGCTCATTGAGAAGTGGCAGAGCTTCTCTGAGTGCTGGAAGTAGTCAGGCGTGAAACCCCACATGTTCATCGATACAGGAGTATTCTCTTCGAGGAGCTGCTCCTGACCGTTCTCGTCCGTGAAGGCGATCTTACCATCAGGGCGACGAGCGATAGAGGTACGCTCGACGACACCCGTGAGGAAGCCCTTGTCATCTACTCGCAGACACCGCGTGCTACCGTACCGCTTTTCGCTGAGCGTATTGCCTCGCGGTAGCCGACCATGCAGTACTTATCGTGGCTGTCGGAGAAGCTACGAAGCTTGTCAGCCAGAGCTGCGAAGCCGTGGCGGCCATGAAGTCGTCAGCGTTGATCACGGCGAAGGGCTCGTTGATCACCTCTGCTGCCATCATGACGGCGTGGTTCGTACCCCAAGGCCTCGCGGCCCTCGGGTACAGTGAAGCCTTTCGGGAGCTTGTCGAGATCCTGGAAGACGACCTCAACAGGGATCTTGTGCTCGTACTTCGAGATGATCTTCCTCACGGAACTCCTGCTCGAAGGTGCGGCGGATGACGAAGACGACCTTGCCGAAGCCAGCGCGGATGGCATCGAAGATCGAGTAGTCCATGATGGTCTCCCCTGAGGGACCGACTCCGTCGAGCTGCTTGAGGCCACCGTAGCGGCTGCCCATACCTGCAGCGAGGACGACTAGTGTTGGCTGTTTCATTGCTTTGATTGTTATGACTAGTTGCTTGTTGTATTGTATCTCTTGTTAGCGTCTGCCACGGCGGCTCTTCTTCGAGCTATGGGCCTCGTGACTTTTATGTCCCCTTTGAGTCTTTGGAGGCCTTTGCCGTGGATGAAGTCTTGGAGACCTTGGTGATGTGGAGCGTCTGCCCAGGGCGGAGCTTGTCGGAGGTAATGTTATTGCTCTTCTTGAGCTCCCTCTACACTGATGCCATTCTTCTGGGCAATGGGTAGAGCGTCTCACCTGTGGTGACGACGTGAGCTGTGGTCGTCGTCTGCTGCTTGGCTTCTGCCTTCTGCCCACGGGTGCGGCGAGTGGGCTGCTCTTCCTCGGTGGCAGATCCTTCCTCCTCGCTGGCGGACTGGCTTCTCTGTCGCAGAGCGAGGTTGATACGGCGTTGTTGGGCCTTCGAGGTTCACACGCAGCTCAGGCGAATTCACTTCGCTCCCTGCGCTGTCAGAGCTTGAGGATGGCAGAGAGGGAGGCGTACGGGATAGGGGCATATTGTTCCTGGGATGATGCCACGGCGGAACTGTGGGTTGAACGTCGAGATCAAGTCCGATCGATACCCCCGTAATCTCGGAGATGCGATCGAAGGTAGCGCGATGATTTCGCGGTGTAATGGTCCGTAGCCAGCGGGCGACCCAGCTGACGAGGGTAGATGCCGTACTCGCGGTGGTAGTGCATCGCGAGTCAGCTCCCGATGAAGAGGGGGATATAGCGGCGCGTCTCGTTCGGCAGGTAAACGGTAGATGTCCCAGAAGTTTGGGGCGATCGATGTTCACGACGAGGGCACGGTTCACATTGCCAGGACCACAGTTGTATGCTGCGAGGACGAGCCACCAGTCGCCGTAGATGCGGTAGAGGTCCTGAGGAAGCGGCAGGCCGCCTCGGTGCTCTTGACGGGGATCCATGCGCTCGTCGACGAGGCTATTGACCGTGAGATCCGTGATCTTACCCGTCAGGGAGCATGAGCTGCCAGAGGCTGCAGCACCAGCAGGTGAGATGGCTTTGGGATTGAGTGCCGACTCGACGATGACGAGGTAGCGGAGCTCCATAGAGCCATTCTTGTCGAGGCCATCGATCTCGGGGAAGAGAGATCTCCCGAGGGAGAGCATGAGCTCAGGAGGCCACAGCGCTTGAAGAGATGCAGCTCGATCGTACCTCACGCACGAGGGATTGTAGCTGAATCGCATCGCGGAGGGCATCTTGTTGAGCATGCGTACATAGACGCTGTCAGGCGTGTAGGGGACGGACACGGAGCCGTAGCGGGAGCCTGTGCTCTTACCTGTAGCATTGCCATAGCCGGTGTACCACTGCTCCAGCATCTTCTCCACGTCCTTATCAAGCGAGGTGGGGAAGGTGATGGGATCAAGAAGGGCAGAGGCCAGGGTGAAGGGCGAAGCGATGCGTTCAGCGCGTCGCGTGCTATCCACCTGTGCGGAGGCTGGATGCCGAGAGGAAGAGGAGGAAGGCTGCCGAGAGGAGCTTGAAGTGAAGCTTCATCGGGGAGGGATTTAGAAGGTGAGGCTACAGTTCACTCCCATCTGATAGGAGGGAAGACCGAGCTTAGGGAGGTCCCACTTCGGGGGACGACCCGTAGAGAGAGGTCGGGGCTTATGTCGAAGGTATAGAGTTCGGCATCGACACAGGCATCGAGGATGGAGAGGCCGTAGACGAGGACCGTAGCGACGATGCTGAGGTCTCGATAGCGCGGTAGAAGTCATTGCCTCGCTTGAGCGTGGAGCGCAGTGAGGACTGGTACTGCTGGTGAGTCAGGCCTGCGCACCAGTCGGGGCGAGATAAGCCAAAGGTGTTGTGCTCGGATCGGGGCTGAGAGGTCGCGATAGGCTGCGTGGTACTCCTGATACTGGCGGTTATTCCACGTGATGGAGTGGTAGCAGGCCATGAAGCGCCCCAGACGATGGGGAGCTTCAGTACTTGCGGTTGTAGATCTGCCCGCCACCTAGGGAGGAAGGCCCAGAGGATGGCTTTGGTGGAGTTGGGCTGCCAAAGCGTCTGCTGCTGGATCTTAAGAGCTTGCTTCTCGAAGCTGGGAAGCGGCTCCTGCGTGCTGAGGGTGACGCTGTCGCTTGCGAGAGGAGCGAAGGCATATCATGGGTCGTCGGTATCGAGGGACTCCTGGCTCCAGGCCGTGGCATGGGGGCAGGGATCAGTAGGGAGGAGGAGGGGCGATCAGGGTCGGATGCGCATGGGGCGATGAGGACTTGCTGTAGAGCTACTGCTGGATACGCTCGAGGAGCTGCATGATGCGCTCGAGGTCTTCGTCACCTGAGAAAGGGATCGTGAGCTTACCCTTACGCGAAGCGGAGCAGCGGAGGGTAACCTTTGACGAGAAGACTTGAGCCAAGTGGCGCTCAAGGAGCTTGAAGTCGCTTGCGCTCAGCCTTCGCAGGCTGCTGTGACTGTGGTGTGGGAGGGCGTAGCCTCTGGCTCCTCAGCGATAGCGCGGGCAAGCTCTTCCACAGCACGGACGCTGAGGTGCTCGGTGATGATGAGGTTGTAGAGCTCGATCTGGCGCTCCGTATCCTCTACCTGCAGGAGGGCTCTGGCATGTCCCATATCGATGAGGCGCTGCGTCGGCCCAAGCTGGATCTCAGCGGGGAGCTGGAGCAGGCGGATGTGGTTGCTGATGGTACACGCTTCTTCCCCGACGCGCTCAGCGAGCTTTCGCCTGCGTCGAACCATGCTGCTCAATGAGGCTGCTGGTAGGCTAGAGCTATTTCGATGGCGTTGAGGTCTTCGCGCTGGATGTTCTCGATGAGAGCAAGCTCCAGCAGTTCGCCTTCCTGTGTCGAGCGGATGTATGCGGGGAGTGTCTTCAGGCCAGCCAGCTGAGCAGCGCGCCAGCGACGCTCACCTGAGATGATCTGGTAGGAGCCAGAGGGGAGGGCTTGTACGGTGATGGGCTGTACAAGACCGAGAGCACGCAGGGAGGCTGCGAGCTCCTCGAGGCCTTCTTGCTCGAAGTGCTTGCAGGGCTGATCGGGGTTGGGGTGATCTTCTCCAGCGGAAGCTCTTGGATTGAGATGGTGCCTTGGAGGGCTGCTGATGCAGTCTCTCCTCCGAGGAGGTCCCCCAGGCCACGGCCCAGGACATTCTTATTCTTTGCTGCGGACATCTACTTATTCTTGTTGATCAGCTCGGCTGCCAGCTGTAGGTGGTTGATGGCTCCACGGCTATCGGCATCGTAGAGTAGGGCGGGGAGGCCGTGGCTCGGAGCTTCGCCGAGCTTCACGTTGCGCTGGATGACGGTCTCGAAGACGAGGCCCTTGAAGTGGGACTTGACCTCCTCATAGATCTGGTTGTTTAGGCGCGTACGGCTGTCGTACATCGTCATGAGGAAGCCCTCGATATCGAGCTGTGCATTGAGGCGCTGGCGTACAATACGGATGGTGTTGAGGAGCTTAGAGATCCTTCGAGTGCGAAGTACTCGCACTGCACGGGGATGAGCACAGAGTCTAGCTGCCACGAGAGCATTGACGGTGATCAAGCCGAGCGAGGGGGAGCAGTCGATGAGGATATAGTCGTAGCGGTCGAGGACGGGTGCGAGGACAGAGCGGAGGATATACTCCGCTCCGAGCGCTCCAGTAGCTCGAGGTCTGCCCCCGCCAGATCAATGTGCGAGGTAGAGGTCGAGGCCGTCGACGACCGTCTTCGTGATGGCCTCCGTCGCCGGTAGGCCAGAGCAGAGGCATTCGTAGATCGTCTTGCCTATCTGAGAGGCATCAATACCGATCCCTGAGTAGCGTTGGCCTGCGGGTCCGTGTCGACCAAGAGACGCGCTTCTCAAGGGAGGCTAAGGAAGCTGCCAGATTGATAGCGGTCGTGGTCTTACCCACTCCGCCCTTCTGATTGGCTAATGCGATGACTTTGCCCATGATGCTCTATGTCTCTATATATAATGTATGCTGTCGGTGGTATCGGCCTCTCAAGACCCTTTACTTGGGATGAGGGCAGACTTACCTAATTAGCCCACAAAAATTACTACTTCTCACCGATATGTTTTCCTTGCCATGGCTGAATGCTGGAGCTCTCGGATTAAATTTCAGAGTACGCCCCTGGAGGCAGAGGAAGTCGCCCTATCACTCCAAACCATTATCTTACCTCCTCTCAACGCTCTCAGCAGGAAGAGCGTAAGAAGAGCAAGCTAAGTGCTTGCCTTGGTGTCTTAGTGATGGGATAGTGAACCTATATTGGTCGCTGGATGAATCTATATAGGTCATCACGCTGACCTCTATTAGGATGTTGCTCCGTGTAGGGGATAAAAGTTGTGGACGAGTGGCAGAAAAGTTTGGACTACGTACGTGGCTCTAATATCTACGTACGTGGATATTTGGACTGACGCACCAGGTCTTTAAGACTACGTACATAGACAGAGGAAAACCACTACGTGAAGGCGCTTTATTCTTCACGAGAAGGACACTTTTCCCTCCGCTGGATAAGAGGAATAGCGCGATAGAGCGAAGGGGCTTGTGTGTCTTTTCGGAGAGGTGTATCGGGGAGCTGGGTGTGCGATACCTTAGCTCTCTAAATAGAGGATAGGACTCTCGGCAACAGTCTCATATAGATCCACGTCGCGACCAATATAGATCGTGAAGCGAACCAATATAGGCTCACCCAGCGACCAATATAGGCTTTCTACTTCCCTCTTGCGAATGAGTATCAGTATGGGGTTACATTACCCCTGTCTGGACAAGTTACTGCTCTCTTAGAGAGCCGCAAGACGGAAGAGGAGGAGCGCTCTTCTCGAGTGCCGTCGGGGCGGGTAAGTCGGATGTGCAGGAGAAGTGGCCCGTCGGCTGAAACCCCAACGAGACGAAGGGCTTCGGCGGGCATGGTGCGGAGGTTTTGGATCCAAGAGTCACGAGCGAGCGAGGTGCCTCGTGCGAGAAGCTCACCCGTCAGGCGGTAGAGAGTGAAGTGACATTCGCTGTCGGGAGCACTATCAAGTAGGGCGAAGAGCTCTTCTGCAGAGATGCGCTCCTTGGGATTATTGCCCTTATCGCTACCACTACCCTCGGGAGAAGAGTTCTTTCTTCCAGGGGTAGCAAAGCCTGCCGAGCGCGAAGCTGCGTGCCAGTTGCCCTGCCTCTTCGGTGACTTGATAGTCCTTTCGCTCCAGGGCAATGCCCGCCTTGCTCTTCATCCCCTTGGGGAGGATATTGCTATCGTAATGCAGGAGGTCGACTACCAGCCCATCATCACCGAGGAGAAGCCCTATGAGTCCGCTCTGATTGAGTAGGCGAGGTAGGCTGGCCTTCACGAAGGTCTCCCGAGGCGCATCAGGGTAAGCAGTCGCTAAGGCATCGGGATCTTTCGTCACGACGATGTAGCTACCTGCGGGGATAGAGCGTGGTGGGAGGGTGTGATCTTGTAGGATGTGCCATCGCGCCCTGCCGCCAATGCATAGTCTCCCAGCTCACAAGGGGAGTCGCTGGCATTATATAGCTCGATGTATTCGGGGCAGCCTGCCTTGGGGTGTGGCATGACTTCGGAGAGAAGTAGACCGCGTCGGGGAATAGGTGTGGGTGTTGGGACAGGCTCTGGTCGAGGTGAAGTGCCCTCGTCACCTATGGGATCAGTCTCGCTCGCAGGGTAGATGCGGAGCTGTCGGAAGTGCCAACCCGTATGGTGCGTGCTGGTGAAGGTACAGCTGATACCGAAGGTGTTCTTCTCAGGGAGGATGGGGCGGAAGCCTTCCTCCTCGCCGATGAGCTCCCATTCTTGTTCACTGCCCGCTTCTCGCAGGTAGAGTTGCCAGCCAGCTTCGGCACTGTAGCGGACATCATAGTCCCAGCTGCCCGAGGCATTCAGTAGGACAGGACTGCTGATAAGTGGGCGTCCAAGAGGACTGAGTGTGAATTCTGTGGGATGGCTATCGCTTCGCCCGACCTTCACCCGCCTTAGATTGATACGCTGCTGACCTCCTTGCCCGAAGTCTAATGCCACATATTCGTAGCTCTTCCCCTCCAATGGCTTGATCGCACAGAGGAGGATCGTCGCATGGTTGTAGGCTGTGGGGATGAGATCAGTCTTCACCTGTCCGCACCAGATGGGACGCTCGGGAAGCAGGATATCCGTAGCGAGTGTAGCACTCCCTCGTGCAGGCTCCTTGGGTACGGAAAGATGCAGGGCTCCCCCAGCGATATGGTAGAGCTCTCGGTCATAGCGCCAGTGCTTCTCGGCGGGCATACCCTCGGTGGAGAAGTCTGCTTGCCATACTTGAGCAGAGGCGCAGAAGGGGAGGAAGGTGAGGAGAAGGAGGTAGAGAAAAGGGTAACAGTAGCTATACATCGGCAGCAATGTTGTGCTCCGAGCAAGCTGGACGGTGGTACTCAATCGCCGTCAGAGCGGTCATCACGGGGCGTACGTGCTGCTCCGTGGATGTGCCGCGTAGAGTTTCTTCAGTTGCTCGAAGGAAGTATGTGTGTATCGTACGGTGGTGGAGACGGAGCTGTGACCCATGAGCTCGCGTAGGAGCATGAGTCCGCTCCAGGAGTTAAGCATGTCGGTAGGAAGGTGTGGCGCAGGACGTGCGCACCTCGGCAGGAGAGATTGGGGACGGTGGCGAGTGCCGTATGTGCTACCTGATAGACGGCACGGGGAGCCATCGGCGTGCCCTTGCTGCTGACGAAGAAGGACTCCGTCGTGCCGAAGATAGAGGTGCGCAGGTGACGCCACGCTTCGATCTCTTCGGCAAGACCTTTGCCGAAGGGGACGATACGCTCTTTGCGCCCTTACCTAAGACCTTTGAGCTGACGCTCGGTGGTGTCGACAGCTTGGTCACGTGAGACCCAGCGATCTCCGAGCGACGTAGGCCACACTCATAGAGTATGGTGAGGATGAGGTGGTCGCGTACAGCTCGCCAGTCCGTCGGGTCGACCTCCTCCGAGAGCATCTGCTCCATATCCTCGGTAGGTACGTAGACGGGGAGCGGGCGTGCGGCCTTCGGCGGGCGGAGGGCTTGGATGGGATTGCGCTTGATCTGCCCCGTCTTCAGTAGGTGGCGATAGAAGCTCCTAACGGAGGTGAGGCATCGCCCCACCGTCGAGGCCTTCAGCCCCTCGTCAAGCTTGACCGATAGCCAGCCACGCACCAAGTCGAGGTCGTCCCTCGGAGGGCACGAATGGCTCGCCCAGACGCTCCTCAGCATAGGCCGTGAAGCTCCTGAGGTCGGACTGGTAGGTCTCGATGGTCAGGGGCGAGGCGGCCGCTTCGTGGCTGAGGTAGTCGAGGAAGGCGCGGATCGAATCGGTGGTAGGAGGCATCGTAGTGTCGGCTAAGGCGCTAAGCGCTTAAGGCTCCATGTGCCGTCCTCCTGTAGCTCGTAGAGGAAGCGGTCATGCAGGCGGCTGTCACGCCCTTGCCAGAGCTCGATACGCGAGGGGTCACGGCGAAGCCTCCCCAGTTCTCTGGGCGAGGCACTTCGCGCCCGACGAAAGCGGAGACTCTCTTGCTGCGAAGCGCATCATGATGTACTCGCGTGAGGGGATGGGTTGGCTCTGTGGGGAGATACGTGCTCCGATCCGGCTCTTGTAGGGCGCATAGCAAGTAGGCATCACTCTCAGCAGCTGGTAGGCGCTCTATAGTCCCCTCGATGTGGATCTGTCGCTCGAACTCATGCCAGAGGAAGGTCAGAGCGACGTGGGGATGGCTGCTATCTGCTTGCCCTTGCGGCTGTCGTAGTTCGAGTAGAAGACGAAGCGCCCCTCGAGGACCTCCTTCAGCAGTACGGTGCGCATGCTGGGATGTCCTTCGGGGGTTGCTGTCCCTACGATGACGGCAGTGGGTTCGTTGACCTTAGCCTCTATCGCCTGGTCGATCCATATGCTGACGATCTCAGGGATCGGCTGGGAGGTCCCTGCGGCTAAGGCTGAGCGAGGTGTACTCGCGGCGGATATTCTCTAAGTGTAGGTCCTTAGACATAATGTGATGAATAACTGGATGGTTTAGGGCCTTCCCTTAGCACTCTTGAGCTGACGGATCTCAGCTTCGAGGGCGGCGATACGCTCGTCCTGTGCGTGGATCGTCTGCTGGTAGGAGTTTAGCTCTTCGGTCTCGATACTGCTCGGTGCCTGCTCCTCGACGCGGAGAAGGAGGTCGCTGAGTACGTTCATATAGTTGTTGAACGCATCGTAAGGCGAGTTATAAGGGCTGAAGGGATGGCCTCCCCAGTTGATGGTATTCATATAATAGAAGTGGTCGGCACTCTGTAGATAGAGCCAATCCTGTAGGAGGCTGCGATCCTCGAGAGCGTGCACACGCTCGCCCCATTGACGGAGCTTCTCAAGGGCGCCGTGCTGGAGGATATTACCGTTCCACTCGTTCGTACTCTTCTCTTCTCCTGCCCAGCTGATAGGCGAAGCTACGGTAAGAGGTGCGATGGCTTTTATGCTCGTCAAAGGAGCTCCGATGGGGTGGCGAAGCCCACACCATAGTCGGGAGCCAAGAGAGGCAGCGCCTTGAAGAACTCAAAGATCCCCGACTCACGGCGGTGCATCGCTCCGAGTACCTCATAGTTCATGTAGAGGAGCGTGAAGTCTTCTCCTTCGGGAAGCCACTTGACTCGGGCAAGGAGCTTGTCGGCGGTGACGGGATACTCGGGAGAGCCGTAGTTGGTGAAGTGGTTCGTCACCAGCTCCGAAAGAGGAGCATTGCGTAGCAGGAGCTTAGTGCGAGGCTCTGCAACTGCATGGTAGAGATAGTTCGGGCTCTTCCAGCCGAGGATGTGCTTAGCGCCCTCGGTGATAATCCCTTCGTAGCCCATTGCTGCCACCTCGCTGGCGATCTCATCGGAGTAGATGAGCTCGGAATTGCAGAAGACGAGAGCGCTCGATACCGAAGAGTTCGCGTAGCTTCGTCTGCTGCATGCGTACCTGATTCCTGAACTCTACAGGATCATAGAGCGAGGCGACGGAGTGCGCATAGGTCTCAGCGACGAACTCCACGCGCCCTGTGGCAGCGAGCTCCTTGAAGCTATCGATCAGTGCGGGCTTGTAGTACTCCATCTGCTCAAGAGCCAGCCCCGAGATCGAGAAGCTTACACGGAAGTCGGGGTAGGCCTTCAGTAGCTCGAGGAGCATGTGGTTAGCAGGGATGTAGCACGAGTCAGCTATGCGCTCGAAGACCTCTTCGTTGAGGTAGTCATCGGTATAGTAGTGGGAGTTGCCGATGTCGAGAAGCGATAGCGACGCAGTCTATAGGGCTGATGTATCTGGAAGCAGAGGCATATCTTTTTCATAACGGATAGCGGGTATGTCGGTGTAGTGATTAGCGGACGTAGCGATCATAGATGGCGCGGACCTTACGTCCAGCTGCCTCCCAAGTAATGCTGTTGACTTTCCCGAGCCCCTCTTCCTTGAGGAAGCGGTGCATCTCGGGATGAGGTGATAAGTGCGTAGATGGCATCGGCCATAGCGTCGATATCCCAGTAGTCTACCTTGACGGCATAGTTGAGGATCTCGGCGCACCCCCGACTGGTAGGAGATGATCGAGGGGACGCCACACTGCATAGCCTCCAAGGGCGATATGCCGAAGGGCTCCGAGACGGAGGGCATGACGTAGACGTCGCTGGCCTTGAAGACCTCATAGACCTGCTGGCCCTTCATAAAGCCCGTGAAGTGGAAGCGGTCGGAGATATTGCGCTCTGCGGCGAGACGAATCATTGCATCCATCATGTCGCCACTCCCGGCCATAATGAAGCGGACGTCTTGCGTGCGCTCCAAGACCTTCGCAGCCGCTTCGACGAAGTACTCACAGCCCTTCTGCATCGTGATACGCCCGAGGAAGGTGACGACCTTGTCGCGGACACCTCGGCGGTCGGGGAGTGCGAGGATTGAGGGAGCCAGTGGCGTGACCGCATTGTGCACGGTCGTGACCTTGGCTGGATCCTGATGATACTTCTCGATGACGGTACGGCGGGTGAGATCGCTGACGGTGATGATGTGGTCAGCGTGGTTCATCCCGTCCATCTCGATGCCGAAGACCGTGGGGTTCACATTGCCTCGACTGCGGTCGAAGTCCGTGGCGTGGACGTGTACGATGAGGGGCTTACCAGTGATTTGCTTCGCATGGATCCCCGCTGGATAAGTCAGCCAGTCGTGTGAGTGGATGATATCGAAGGGCTCACTGCGAGCGATGACACCTGCTACGATGGAGTAGTTGTTGATCTCCTCGAGGAGGTTGTCTTGGTACTTCCCCGAGAACTCAAAGCAGCCCAAGTCATTTGTCGGTAGGTAGGAGAAGTCCGCATAGATATGATCCCGTAGACGGTAGTAGAGCTCGGGATCCATCTTCCCTCGAGACGATTACGGACGAAGTCGTAGTTGACGTCTCGGTAGACGACGGGGGTGTCTCCCGCACCGATGATCCTGAGGAAGCTCTTGTCCTCATCGCCGTAGGGGCGGGGGATGACGAAGGTCGTCTCCATATCGCCCTGGGCTGCCATACCCTGGGTCAAGCCATAGCTGGCTGTACCGAGACCACCGAGGATGTGTGGTGGGAACTCCCACCCGAACATGAGCGCTTTCATTCGTATCTAATTATGGGGAGGATCTGTGTGTCGTACTCTCTTAGCCTCTTCGAGTAGGGGCAAGTGAGCGAGCAGTTCTCCGACGCTCATCGCGAAGGAGATCGCCCCACGGCCCTTGAAGGGTGGGTTGCCGTCGAAGAGTTCGCTCACGGTGCCTACGCCATGCTGCTGGAGCTCTTCCTCCATACCGATGAGCGTATTCTCGATGAAGGAGATAGCACTGCGCCCGTAGAGCTTAATGCAGGCCTCGAAGTAGGGACCGAGGAGCCAAAGGCCATACGGAGCCGTTGTAGTAGGACTGCTCACGCTGCCACTGTGCCGTGGCACTGGGGCTGGTAGCCGTCGCTCTTCGGGCTCAGGGGCGGAGGCCCTTCGGCGTGCGCAGCTCACGAGTGATGATCTCGAGGACGGGCGGCAGGGTAGCCTTTAGGTAGGGGCGAGTAGGGGGAGTGAGGTGGCGAAGACCATGTTTGGACGTACGCTCCAGTCACGCCATGAGGAGTGGGGGGGTACGTAGTCGAAGAGGTAGCCGTGCTGATTGATGAAGGTGTCGCAGAAGCTCTGCTGTACACGCCCCAGCAGCTCCTCGAGCTCAGGTGTCCATTTTCTGGGGAAGGGCTTCAGCGGTAGAAGCATAGGGCATTATACCACAGGGCATTGACCTCGACGAGATAGCCCTCACGGCGGACGACCGCCCTGACCATTGACCTTCGCATCCATCCATGAGAGGGACGCCCGTCTCCCGTCATCACGCACAGCCCGTTATCATCGATGCGGAGGTTGGGGTGTACGTTGCATAGATAATAGTGTATCAGCTCATCGAGGAAGTCGCCATAGCGGCTGACCATGTCGGGGAGGCTGGACCAGCGGGCATACTCTTGTAGCGTCCAGATGGCCCAGAGACCGATGTCTCCCTCGTTGATGTTGCGTATCTCCCTGGAGATGCCCTCCTGTCGCATGAAAGCTCGCATATCTGGGAGCACTGTGTCCATGATGCGGTAGAAGCGCTCAGGGAGCATCGGCATAGATGGTACACCCAGGGAGGGCGATGAAGAGGTCGCGAGCTCGCACCCCAAACCATGGATAGCCTGCCAGCAGGTAGCCGTGCGTAGCGTCGGGGCGGTAGTAGAATTGCAGGGCGGCATTCAGCAGACAGCTACGGAAGTCCTCGCGAGGGGTGCGGATCTTTCGTTCCTCAGCAAAGAGCTGTGCCAAGGTATCGGGATCGGCTTCCTCGACGCCAGCTGAGAAGTAGATCGATTCGCCGACCTCGATGTCGACCTCGAAGTAGCCGGGGACATGAGGTCCTCCGTGTATTCGTAGCCACGCTCGCGCTCCTTGATATATTCGATACGCTCATTCCAGTGTGGGTCAGAGACGAAGTTATGAGCCTTTGATAGCTGGAGGTAGAGCGTAGGATAGCCTGGATAGAGGCAGAAGGTGACCCCCGACTTAGCCTGACCATAGCCTCCGTGATACTGATCATTGCGATGCGTGAGCATCTTTACGTCACGGAAGGCGAGGAAGGGAGAGAGTCTCAAGGTCGTGCGGCTGTGGGCCTCAAGGGCGTGTAGCGCTGCAGCATTCTATTGGTGTAGTGGCAGAAGAGGAACTCCTTCTGTAGTACCACGCCTCCGACACGATAGGGTCGTCGAGGAGGCGATGTCGACATTGTACTCTCGGATGTACTTGTGCCCCTTGGGGCTGAAGATATCCCCCTCATACTCGTGGATACCGACGTTGAACGGCACGCCATGCTGCACGATCGTCAGATCGAGGCTGGAGAGCAGTACGTGGTTGTTCTCACTGAGTTCGGGGACGGGGATGACGAGGACGCCGTGGTACTTGCGTGTTACAGCCTACGATGCTGGAGCAGCAATAGGCGCCCTTGCGGTTGGTACGTATGTACTCCCGCTGGGTGGACTCATCGAGGTTGGCCGTGAGTCGGCGGTCGAACTTGAGGTAACTCATGCTAAGTGTCGCTTCATTGTGGTCAGGCTCCGCACGATCATTGGACTCATAGAGAAGCCCCTTCTGCGAAGTCGTGTATAATTCTCCTGCTAAGTTACGAATTAGTGCCTGCTTTGCCAAGTCTTCATCCTCCCGTAGATAGAGCATAGTGCGAGGCTACTCTGAGAGCGCTCAGATATAGGGGTATAGCCCGCTCCAATAGGGGGGAGATGAAGCAGTACAGGTCAGATCGCTGACCTGTACTGCTTCGTTTTTCCTCCTTCGCTCTTCTCCAACCCTAAAGACTCCGCTTTTCGAGGGAAGAAGGTACGAGTAATGAAGAGGTGGACTTACGCAATGATCTCATATATTAGGTGTATGGGTAGGTGGGGTAGAGCTATATAGGATGGCGAAGAAAGCTATATAGCTTTGGACTGATTCCGTATAGCTTTTGTGAAGTGACCTCTATTAGATTGTTACTCCTCGTAGGGATAAAAACTGTGGACGAGTGGCAGATAAGTTTGGACTACGTACGTGGATTTTATGTCTACGTACGTGGATATTTGGATTTACGTACCTGGTCTTTAAGACTACGTGCATAGATAGAGAAAAACACTACGTGAAGGTGCTTTTTCTTTTACGAGAAGGACACTTTTCCTCGGCTGGATAAGAAGAATACTACGCGATAAGGCGAAGGGGCTTGCGTATCTCTTCGGAGGGGTATATCGGGGGCTGGGCGTGCGATTCCTTAGTACTCTAAACTCTAAATAGAGGGTCGGACTCTAAGGCAACAGCCTCTGCTCAGAGGCGGGAATGTGAGGCATCCCTTAGGTGCGAATCGAACAAGTCTGCGCTTTTTGTGTATTTTAGCACTATATTATTGTGTCGTATTGCGACCCTCTGCCAACAGATAATGACCGAGCTTAAGCCCACTCTTATGGAGCGCCTGCAGCGCTTCCTCACCTCGATAGCGACATGTAATAAGCGCTACGCAGCCCTCCGATATATCCTGGCTGGGGTGGCTGTCTTCATCTTCACCTTCCTCCTGGGGAACAATAGTTTATTCCACTATGTGAAGAATCAGCGCCGCAAAGCGTTTATCCAAGAGGAGTACAATCGCTATCTCCCGCAGTATGAAGCAGACAGTGCTCGTCTCAGCGATATCCGTGACAACCGCGAGCATATCGAGCGTATCGCCCGTGAGCAGTACTACATGCATCTGCCTGGTGAGGAGGTCTTCGTCCTCGCTCCTGACACGACTACCGCAGCTCAGCACTAAGCCCTATGCAAGTAAAGTATAAGTACCTCTATATCGTCAGTGTCCTGCTCATCATCTCGGGCGCTGCGCTGGCTCTCACGGAGCACCGCCTCTTTGATGTCCTCTACGGCCTTGGGGCTGTAGGGTATGGTCTGTACTACGTGTTAGCTCCCGAGCAGGATGCTTCGCGCATCTTGAGGCGTGTGGCTCGGATGGGTGTCTTCTCCGGCCTGCTCTTCCTGCTCTCGGCAGTAGCGCGCTTCGGTGTCTTTGACTCCTTCGGTCGAGGTGCTTGGCTTGTATTCCTGGCCTTGGGCTTGGTCTATATGATCTATGGCAACGTCCTGCTCTATATGGACGAAAAGAAAAAGAACTAAAAACATGACCTCTATATCCACCCCTAAAGCAGCTCGTCCGTGCGGAGCGCATCGCGGTGCCTAGGTGGGCGAAAAGCCCCTGCTGCGCCTTCATGTCGATGCTGGCCATCCAACGACGCTCTTAGCCTTCCTCATCGAGGCACCGCCCGATAAGAGCCGCACGACGGTCAAGCAGCTCCTGCACGACCGCTTCATAGCCATCGGTACGGAGCCGACGACGCAGTTCGATGCGCCCCTCCAGCCCGGTGATACTGTCAATATTCATCCTGCTCCTCTGCCGAAGACGCTACGCATAAGCAGATCGAGATCCTCTACCAAGATGAGTACCTGCTGGTCATTCACAAGGAGGCTGGTCTGCCTACGGTAGCAAGTGGTGAGGAGAAGGACAAGACCGCTCTGCGCCTGCTGTCGGAGCATCTCAAGAGCTTCAATCCGCTGGCGAAGGTCTACCACATCAATCGACTCGATAAGGATTGTGCGGGCTTTGTCGTTTCTCGCTAAGAGCGCCGAGCTCCAGCGTGAGCTTAGTGATCACTGGCAGAACTATGTCCATCAGCAGCTCTTCGCCGCAGTCCTTGAGGGGACACCTCGGGAGTCTGAAGGCATCCTGATGCCTCCCGCTCCCGAAGAGAAGAAGGGCAAAGGCAAGGATTCGGGTGCGAAGAAGGCACGCACGACTCGCACCTCTCCTCGCTCAGAGGAGGATCAGGCGGCAGGCCGTGCTGAATGGCATGTCATCAGCGAAGGCAATGACCGCACGCTGCTCTCTATATCCCTGCTCGCAGGGCGCAACAACCGCCTGCGTCGTCAGCTCTCAGCTCTGCGCCTCCCCATCGTCGGGGACTGGCGTAATGGTTCGCCTGAGAAGGACCTCGGTCGAGTGGCACTTGAGGGGACGTCTGAGCTTCGTTCACCCCGTGACGAAGAAAGCTCTTGACTTCCGTCAGCCCATTCCTCCACTCTTCCGTAAGCTTCTCAAGAGCACGACACTCGTCCTCGTGCAGCTAAGAGTCCCGCAACAAAGTCAAAGAAGAACTAACCGTTAATCACATAAAATCAATGTCCACAATGAACCAACAGACACGGAGCCTTTGCTCCCTGCGCCCTCCCTCTCGGCGGTGCGTCGCTTCGTCTTGAGCCTATCTATCCTCCTTCTGGGGATGGGGCTCAACGCTCAGGTCATTCGCGATGCCGTCACCTGGTCGCGCTCAGTAGAGGATAAGTCTCCCTACGGAGAAGGTCCTCGTCTTCACAGCTACGGTCAAGGATCCTTGGCATCTCTACGGCACGGAGCTCCCTAAGGGTGGCCCAACGCCTACGCACCTTCTCGTCGATAAGATCGAGGGGGCTGAACTCGTCGGTGGCCTGACCTCCACGCAGAAGCCCATAGAGAGTATGACCCCAACTTCGAGATGACCCTGCGCTTCTTCAGCGGTAAGGTCACCTTCCGTCAGAAGATCCGTATCACAGACCCCAAGAAGTTCGCCTTCGTCGGGGCTATCCGACATATGGCCTGCAACGATGAGCAGTGCCTCCTCCCGCTAACTGGGAGTTCACTGTCCAGCCTAAGGAGCTGGGCAAGCTCGGTGACGCCGCAGCTCGAAGCTCACCGAAGAAACACCTGCCACCACCGAAGCCACCGCTACCAGCCTGGGGGAGCCCTCAGCCGATAGCGTAGCCTCGGTAGATACGCTATCGGTAGCCCCTCAGGACACTGCCGCCTCGCCTCCTCCGACCTATGGGCCCCCTGTCATCCCTGAGCTGAAGGCTTATGGTGACAAGGCTCTGAATCAGCCGAAGGCTCACTGTGGATGCTCCTCGTCGGGGGCTTCCTCGGTGGTCTCGTGGCGCTGGTCACTCCCCTGCGCATGGCCTATGATCCCTATGACGGTGAGCTTCTTCCTCAAGAGAAGCTCTGACCGCAAGAAGGGGATCCGTGATGCTCTGCTCTATGGTATCGGGATCATCGTGATCTACGTGTCACTGGGGCTCATCGTCTCGGCGGTCTTCGGCTCGGATGCCCTGAATAATCTGGCTACGAACGCTATCTTCAACGTCGCCTTCTTTATCCTCCTCGTCATCTTCTGCGATCTCGTTCTTCGGGGCGTTTGAGCTCGTCTTGCCCGCCTCTTGGACCGCGAAGATGGACGCTAAGGCAGACTCGGCTTCGGGCTTCATCAGCATCTTCTTTATGGCCTTCACGCTCGCGCTGGTTTCCTTCTTGCACCGGGCCCATCATCGGTACGCTCCTCGTCCAGGCTGCTACCTCTTCCTCGGGGATGCTCGCTCCTGCTGTCGGGATGCTCGGCTCGCACTTGCGCTGGCCCTGCCCTTCACGCTCTTCGCCATCTTCCCCAACCTCCTGCAGTCGATGCCTAAGAGTGGTGGGTGGATGAACTCCGTGAAGGTCGTCCTCGCGTTCATCGAGCTGGCTCTGGCGCTGAAGTTCCTCTCCATCGCTGACCTGGCTTACGGCTGGCGTATCCTTGACCGTGAGGTCTTCCTCTCGCTCTGGATCGTGATCGCTATCCTCCTCGGCTATATCTCCTCGGAAGATTCGCTTCCCTCATGATGCACCACAGGAAGACGCCTGTCCCAGCGCTCTTCCTCGCGATCATCTCTTCTCCTTCGCCGTCATATGATGCCTGGGCTCGTCGGTGCACCTCTGCGTGCTATCAGTGCCTTCGCACCACCCTCCGCACGCAGGATCTGAACCTATATAATGGTGAGGTCCATGCGAAGTTCGACGACTACGATGCTGGTATGGCTTATGCCCGTCAGGTAGGGAAGCCTGTGATGATCGACTTCTCTGGCTACGGCTGCGTGAACTGCCGTAAGATGGAGGCGTCGGTATGGATTGACCCCAACGTCAAGCACATGCTCGAGGAAGACTACGTCCCTCATCACGCTTATGGTCGATGAAGGCACCGCCCAAGGAGCCCTATCGAGATCATGGAGAATGGGAGAAGGTCAAGCTCCGCACCGTCGGTGATAAGTGAGCTACTTTCCAGCGTATGAAGTTCGGTGCCAATGCACAGCCCTTCTATGTCCTACTGGATCATCAGGGGAAAGCCCCTGGCTCCTTCGTACGCCTTCAACGAAGACGTCTCTGCGTACCTGAACTTCCTCAAGTCGGGTCTCAGCGAGTTCGACAAGCGTAAGTAATCCCTCCCTCTCACCTCAAAACGAATATGTTACAGTAGAGAAGAGAAGCTGGCGGCTATGAGCCGTCTCCTCGATGTCATGGAGCGTCTGCGTAAGGACTGCCCTTGGGATCGTGAGCAGACGACCGAGAGCCTCCCGTACCAATACCCTCGAAGAGGTCTATGAACTCTCGATGCGATCCTCTCGAGGGCGCCCCTGAAGAGATCAAGAAAGAGCTGGGCGATGTGCTCCTGCACATTGTCTTCTATAGCACCATCGGCGAGAGCAGGGTACCTTTGACCTCTGCGATGTGGCCAATGCCCCTTTGCGATAAGCTCATCTACCGCCACCCGCATGTGTATGGCGAGGCGGTAGCAGCTTCTGCTGGGGCTGTCGTGAGCGCTGGGAGGAACTGAAGCAGCAAGAGAAAGGCGGGAATAAGACCGTCCTCTCGGGTGTCCCTGCCTCCCTGCCCACCCTCATCAAGGCCTACCGCATACAGGATAAGGCACGTGGTGTGGGCTTCGACTGGGAGCAACCCTGAGGATGTCTGGACGAAGGTCGACGAGGAGCTCTGTGAGCTTCGCGAGGCCATCACCTCTGGCTCTGCGGAAGACTCCGAAGCTGAGCTGGGTGACTTCCTCTTCAGCGTCATCAACGTCGCTCGCAAGTACGGCATCAATCCAGATAATGCGCTTGAGCGAACGAATGCTAAGTTCATCCGCCGCTTTGGCTATGTCGAGGCGAAGGCGAAGGAGGCTGGCCGCTCCCTGCGGGATATGACCCTCGCTGAGATGGATGCCCTCTGGGACGAGGCCAAGCGTCTGGGAGTCTCAGTCTTAGTTCGCCACTTACTCGCTTCTCTTGCCTCTCCGGTAGTACATGATTAGGCCTACCTGCCCTCAGCCCGCCTCTCCGAAGTGCGAGTAGGGTAGGTGGGCCTAATCCCTTATAGATACGTCCACTAGCATGACACAGACCCATACCCCCATTCGTCTTCTTATCACGCACCGTGAGGCTGATGAAGCCGTCCTTGTCTCTGGCGCGAGGCCTCGCCCAGCTCCCCCGACTCGAGGTCTACATCACTCGCGAGGGCATATCTTCGCCCGCCCGAGGAGGAGGGTGTGACGCTTCGCCCCGTGTGGTGCGCGAAGTTATGTCACTCTACTCCCCGACCATCGTGAGCGATATCCTGGAAGCCGTGATCTCATTTTCCCTGGGCAAACGGGTCTCTTAGCTCCTGCACAAGATGCAGAGCTGCTCCGGAGCTATCTCGTTGGATGCTCACACATCCCGAGGAGCGACGAGCTATGGGGCGACAGGGTCGTGAGCGTATCGCTCGTGACTTTAGTCCTGCGGCTTACATGCCGGGGCCTTTTCGCTCGTCCTTTTCCGCTCGCTCGCCTCGTCATAGACTCTCCGTCTACGCAGGGCGCACACAAGTTTCCGTGCGCACGAGGGAAAATTTGACGCCTTCTCGCACAGCGACTCTGACGCCCTTGCTCGCAGGATGAGACTGCTGTACTAGAGTCCTGTCCTCTGATTCAGAGTGCTAAGGCATCGCACGCTCAGCTCTCCGATATGCCTCTCCGATGTGATACACAGCCCTTCGCTGTTTATCGCACATATTCCTCTTATCTCAGCGAAGGGAAAGCGTCCTTCTCATGAAGAAAAAGCATCTTCACGTAGTGGTTTTTTCTATCTACGCACGTAGTCTTAAAGACCAGGCACGTCCGTCCAAGTATCAACGTACGTAGATATTAGATCCACGTACGTAGACCAAACTTATCTGCCATCGTCCACGAAACTTTTATCCCTACGTAAAGCAACGACTTGATCCAAATTTTTCCTCGCCTCACAGCCGAATTTTTTCGTGCTGAGGGGCGAGAGATTTTGTGGGTAAAAAATCAGTCTTGGAGGGCTTCGGGGGGAAGGCGGAGGGCTTCCTCGAGTGGAAGGAGTGCGTTGATGAGGAGGATGGCCTTTAGCCTTGGAGCGGAGCGTGCTGAGGGTAAGGTCGTCGGCTTCGGCGATAAGGCCGGCACGTAGCAGCCTTCGCGCTGAGTGCCCTTGAGGAGCGGATGGTGGGGTGAGGTAGCCTGCTTCGGTCTCGATGAGGACGTTGGTGAAGCTGGTATCGGTGATGGTGCCGTCGGGGCGCACGAAGAGCGGCTCTTCGTCGTCTGCTAAGCTCAGCCTTCACCCGCTCGAAGAAACTTCGATCAGCGTACTTATAGCTGTACTCGAAGCCATCGGGAAGAGGGACGGTGCGCAGTGCGCGTATCGTTCGCTTGCAGTAGGGAACGAGGCGGATGGCAGAGAGCTCTGCGAGGCTGTACTCGAGCGTGAGGCGGTAGGTCGTGGTGGGGAGGATCTGTTGTCCCGTGAGGTAAGCCTCGACTTCCCGCCAAGGGAGGTGTTAAGGAGACTTTGTAGGAAAGGTACTCTCGGTATCCGCCCCTGTTCTCGAGAGGGTGCGAAGCATGCGTTCTCGATGGAGCTCACCTGCGATGAGCTCCTCCACCACGGAGCATGAAGGTCTCGATGAAGCTCGGTGAGGCGGTGACCGCTACTGGGGGATGTAGATCTTCTGCAGGCATTCGCGGTATTCGTCTTCTGCGACGCTGTTGATGGTGATGCCGCCTCCCGAGCGGTAGAAGTGTGCTCCCGAAGCATCCTCCTCGACGAAGCGGATGAGGACGGCAGAGTCCAGACTTGCGCCATCGAAGTAACCGCAGACGCCTGTGTAGAAGCTGCGAGGACGGCCTTCTGCCTCTTGGATGAGCGCGACAGTTCGCTCCTTTGGCGCCCCGCTGATGGAGCCTGCAGGGAGGAGCTGGAGGATGAGGTCGCCTAATCGGAGCCCTTTGCTGTGGTCGACGCTCTGACGACTTCGGAGCTCATCTGCAGCAGCGGTCCCGGAGGAGGTGGAGCTCGGTGAGGTACTTGAAGCGGCGGACGTGCACGCCCTCGGCTACGCGGCTCAGATCGTTGCGCATCAGGTCGACGATCGTATGGTGCTCGCAGCCCTCTTGTAGTCCGCTCGGAGCTTCTCGGCTGCATCGGGGATGCGGGCGTCGATGGTACCCTTCATCGGGTGCGTAGCGAGTTCGTCCCCTTGGAGCTTCACGAAGCATTCGGGCGAGAAGGATACGAAGCGCCCTGGGAGGAGGACGCGATGGGTCGCCTCGGAGGAGAGGTAGATATCCGCTAAAGCTTGCCTCGGTCTCGATGGGCGTGCGGATGGTGAGATTCGTCAGGAAGCTATCTCCCCGCATTAGCCCTCGGTGGATGATGTCGAAGCGCTCAGCATAGCGCTCGGGGGCTTCGGGCAAAGGGGTGAGCGTGAGCTGTCCCTTCAAGCCAATGGGATCGGGTGTCTTCGCCGTGGGGAAGTCGAAAGAAAGAGCGAGCCGTCGTGGTGCTGCAGTGGCTCGAGGACGAAGACGCCCTCCTGCAGCTCGAAGTCTAAGATAAAGAAGAAGGGCTGCCCTCTGTGCGATGCTTCGTTCATCGCCTCGAGGGTAGCCCATACTTGCTCACTGGGTTGGAAGGGAGTGTGCATTACGTGGGGAGGGAAGGGCGCTACTTCTTGCGAACTTCTGTCGGAGTGAGCGTGACGAGCCCTGCCTTATAGAGTGAGCCAAGGACCATCTTGAAGGTCTTCTTGCTCATCCCCGTGAGGCGCGTGACGTCCTCTGCAGGGCTCTTGTCACCGATGGGTAGACGCCCGTGATGCTTCTCGAGGATCGTGAGCAGGCGTGCCTGCTCGCCGTCGACCTTCTGATAGCCCACGGGACGAAGGAGAGGTCAACCTTATTATCCTCTTCGCGGAGGCGGATGACGTAGGCTTCGATGCGCTCACCGCGCTGGAGCATACGTGGTGCCGTGTCGCTGTAGAGCAGTCCCCAGTGCTTGTCCTCGATGACGCAGCGGTAGCCCAGCTCGTGCTGCTCGGTGACGATACAGCTGACCTTCGTCCCTGGAGCGTAGTCGGCTGGCATCGTGTCGAGGTGCTTGGAGAGGCGTGCTGAGTCCGACGATCTTTCCGCTCAGGGCGTCGATGTAGAGGTAGACGATGTAGCTATATCCCTCCTGCATCTTCGTCGACTGCTCGCGGAAGGGGACGAAGAGATCTTTATGGATGCCCCACTCGAGGAAGGCTCCTGCATCGGTCACGGAGGAGCAGCGGAGATAACCCACTTCCCCGACCTGAGCTAAGGGGGTGAGGGTCGTCGCGATGAGGCGACCTTCGTTGTCGTGATAGACGAAGACAGAGACCATGTCGCCCTCCTCAGCTCCCTCGGGGAGGTAGCGCAGGGGAAGGAGGATGTCTTGGATGCCCCCATCGAGGTAGGCACCTATCGATACGAGGCGTAGGATGGGGAGTGACTGGATGCGACCGAGCTGATAGGTCGAGAGTGGTGCGGGCTGCATAGGGGCGTTATTGGGGATGAAGACCGTTTCGTCGCGGAGGACGGGTGCGATACTGAGCGTGTAGGTCTCGCCGCGACGCTCGATCTCGAAGATGAGCTCGGTCTGCTCGGTCTCATTGATGTAGGGGCGGAAGAAGAATAGGTAGCTGAAGACGCTGGCGTACTTATCCTTCTCTAGTGCCTTGCGGATGCTCCCGTAGTCACTGCTCTTCCATGGAGCTTGCTCGGGGACGTACAGCCTCAGCCGAACGGTAACGATAGGTCTCGTCAGGGAAGTTGCGATAACGTGACGAGAGTTCTCTGACAGTCGTGGGGCTGAGAGGCTTGCTGTTGATGCGAAGTACCTTATCACCGACACGTAGACCCTGCAGTGAAGGCAGGCGACCCTTCCTCTACATCGACGATACGGCTGAGGTCACGGCTGTCATAGAGGATACCCTGCATAGAGGTAGCGGCTCGTCTCCTCGGTATAGTTCGCTTGAGATGATGCAAGGAAAGGGGAAGCTTTTGGAGCATTACAGGGATGGCCTGACGAGCATAGAGGTGTGCTCCTTCTGTGCCCTTAGGTAGGCTACTTGTACCCGCTCCACAGCGTCTGATTGGGCTTACTAGCGAAGTGACCCGTAGGGTGAGACGTGCACCTCCCCCAGCTTCACTACGCAAACACTCAGCGACGAGGTCGGGGCCACTGGCTTTGCTGCGTCAGTCCCGCGTGCCTCTAAGAGTCCCCGCGATCCGTCCGTAGACGATATCGTAGAGGTCGCGATGCTCTCCTTCAGAAGGAGCGAAGGCAAGGTCTTTCGCCTGTGACTCAGTCGAAGGCGCGCTGGCCTCGAAAGGAGAATGAGAGGGTGCGCTGCTGCTTCGCTTGGTCTATGGGGCTGTATCCGCTGAAGGCTGTAGCCAGCTCACGCTCGGTGAGGGCATAGGGAGCCTTGCAGCTGGGACGAAGGATGCGAGCCGTAGTACCAGAGCCAATGCGTACAATCGTTAGGAGATGCTCGCCTACGGGGCTGAGTAAGGAGCTCGCTGATCTGCTGCTTCGTGAGTCCTGTGGTAGGGTACCCCGTCGATTTGGGTAATGAGGTCTCCAGGAAGAAGCCTCGACGGCTGCGGGGCCAAAGGGCTGGACTGCTGTAGCACTGGGGATACTTTTGTTGTGGTCCCCTCGCCGAGCACCTTGTAGTACAGGCCGATACGGCATACTTGCTCGCTGGACTGTGCCAGTAGAGGAGAAGAGGAGAGCGAAGGAAGCAGGAGTAGGGTGAGTGCTGTCCCCAGCGAACGAAGGCAGTGGTAGGGCTTACGCATCACGAGAGCGGTCTATATGTGGCGGGATTATCGTTATGATGAGCTTTGAGGAGCTGTAGAGTGAGGTGCAAGGGCCTCTGGATCGCTTGGGAGATGTTCTCCTCACGACTCCTGATAGGTGTAGGGTGGTCGAATTGACGACGGGTCCTCTTGGCCCTTCGAAGACGACAGCGATGCAGATCGTACCTACGGGATGCGCAGCATCACCACCTGTAGGCCAGCGACCCCGTCGTGGCGATAGCTACTCGGCTTTGAGTTGCTCCATAGCTCGAGAGCTCATAGCGCAGGCGACCCTTCACTGACGACGTGATAGGTCTCGATGAGCTCGGGTGGCACGCCGAGGAGGGAGGTCTTGAGGTCGGACTGATAGGCGATGATACCCCCTTGGAGGTAAGCCGATGCCCCAGAGTGACTACTACCTAAGGCAGAGGCAACGCCTCCGAGGTGCAGCTCTCAGCCGTGGCGATATGGAGCCCTCGCTGTAGGAGGAGCTCAGTGAGTGAAGTGAGATGAGTCTGATCCATAGATGTTGTCTCGGGCTGCATGGTGACGCGGGCGAAGGGTACGGCGTCGAGCTCGGTACGCTTGCCGTCGATGAAGCTGAAGTAGCCGTTCATCGCGACCATCGCAGCATTGTCGGTGGTGTAGGCGAACTTCGGGATGAAGACCTTCCAGCTATAGCGACGAGCGTGATCGTGGAAGGCATCACGCAGCCCAGTATTGGCCGACACGCCACCAGCTACAGCGACCTGGCGGATGCCTAAGTCCTTGGCCGCTTGGCGGAGCTTCTTCATCAGGATGTCGATGACGGTAGCTTGGAGGGAGGCACAGAGGTCGGCCTTACGCTCTTCGATGAAGTTGGGATTCTTCTCCAGCTCATCACGGAGGGTGTAGAGGAAGGAGGTCTTGAGCCCGCTGAAGCTATAGTCGTAGCCTGGGACGTTGGGCTTGCTGAAGGCAAAAGGCCTTCGGATTCCTCATAGCAAGGCGGTTGACGACAGGGCCACCAGGGTAACCCAGCCCCATGACTTTCGCACACTTGTCGAAGGCTTCGCCCGCCGCATCGTCGATGGTCTGCCCGATGATCTCCATGTCGGAGGCCGAGCGCACGAGGATGATCTGCGAGTTGCCGCCTGAGACGAGGAGGCAGAGGAAGGGGAACTCAGGGCTCTGATGCTCCTCGCCCTCCTCCTCGATGAAGTGCGCCAGCACGTGCGCATGGAGGTGATTGACCTCTACCATAGGGGATACCGAGCGAGAGGGAGAGCCCCTTGGCAAAGTTCGTCCCGACAAGCAGAGAGCCTAAGAGTCCAGGGCCTCGTGTGAAGGCGATGGCGTCGAGGTCTTGTGCGGTGATGCCAGCGCGGCGGATGGCTTCGCTGACGACGGGGACGATGTTCTGCTCGTGGGCACGTGAGGCCAGCTCAGGCACGACACCGCCGTATGCGGTGTGGACGGCCTGTGAGGCGATGACATTACTCAGGAGCTTGTGCCCTACGAGGACGGCTGCCGAGGTGTCGTCGCACGAACTCTCGATCCCTAATATGATGGGTTCATGATCCATGATGATCTATCGGATGGTCTGTCTATTTATACCTTATTAATGCGGCACAAAAGTACGAAAACTATAGTCCCAGTCGGTAGAGCTTCGCTGAGTGGAGCTGGGTAGCGCCACCCTCGCTGTAGAGGCGAAGGGTCGAGTAGGGCTTGCGGGGAAGATGAGGTTCGTCATCGCGATGCGTCCGCCTTTGGACAAAGAGCTCGGCCAGTACTGCGGTCTACGAAGAGGCGGAGCTTATAGGTCTTCCCCTGTGCAAAGACCGAGGGGAGCCCATGTGGCGATAGCGAAGTCGTTCTGATAGTTCACCCCATCGCGGTCGCGCCAGTCATTGCTCTCGCGGTCGTGAGGCGTCGCCTTCGTGCCGAAGTCTATGAGTCCGCTCTTGGTGCGGTCCATGGTGATGCGCTCCTTCTCTAAGTCCAGGTGGATGGGAGCTCATCGCCAAGCTCATTGCTGAGGACGAGGCCGACACGAGTCGTCTTCGTCTGCTGGGGTCAGCTCCAGCTCGAGCTCAAAGCTATCCTCAAGTCCCCTTGAGCGCATCGGGAGGCGTACCTCTTCGCCGATGCTCTGGGGAAGGCTGAGACTGACCTGCCCTTGCGCAGGGCTTCGACCTCCTTTGAGGGACGGGCACCTACATAGCTTGTGCCGTCCTTCGTGAAGAGGAAGAGATCACGAGGTGAGGCCGTTCATACCTCGCGTCTGCTTGAAGGGGGTGACATTGGCGTACTGCCAGTTGCTCACCCAGGGATGCCGATGGTACGGGCACCTGTGTTGTGGAAGGTAACCAGCGCATAGTGATCCTTCCCGAAGTCCAGCCAGTGGGCGATCTCGGCGCTGTCTCAGGGACGAACCCTTGCCATCGAAGCTGCCGACGAAGTACTCGGTAGCACTGCACCGAAGGCACAGCCTGGATTGATGTTGACGATCATCACCCACTTTCTCCTTACCCGTCGTCTCGTCGGTGAGCTGGAAGAAGTCGGGGCACTCGAAACTGGTTGGGGCGTGCCCGTAGCCTTCGCCGAAGGCACTCACGTAGTCCCACTTCTTCAGATCCTGAGAGCGGTAGAAGCGCATCTCCTTTGTCTGCTGAGACGATCATGTACCAGCTCTTCTCGGGAGTGTACCAGAAGACCTTGGGGTCACGGAAGTCCGAGACGCCATCAAAGGGCGTGAGAATGGGGTTGCCAGCGTACTTCGTGAAGGTCTTCCCATTGTCGAGGCTGTAGGCCAAGCACTGGGCTTGCCACTGCTTCCCCGCATGCGTATTGTGCGCCGTGTAGTAGGCGAGGATGGCATCTTTGCCGAAGCCCGCTGTCCCTTGCTTGTCGAGGATGGCACTCCCTGAGAAGATGTGCCTGAGGGTGTCGCGTGCTAAGGCGGGGTCGTGGTGCTCCCAGTGGATGAGGTCACGTGAGGAGCTGTGCCCCCAGTACATATTGCCCCACTTCGAGCCGTAGGGATTGTACTGATAGTAGAGATGATAGACGCCGTCCTTGTAGATCATGCCGTTGGGGTCGTTCATCCAGCCATAGGCAGGGCTGTGATGGTAGGCAGGGCGGTAATAGTCCTTGGCGGAGGTGTCGAAGGTATCGGCGAGCTGCATCTTCTCATAGCTAATCGCCTTCTTATCAAGACCGACGATCTCTACCGTCACAGGACTCTTGCCTTCGGGCAAGGCGAGGGGGACGTAGTAGTCGATGCTATCGACGGCCAGACGGATGTCGAGCCACGTGTCCTCGGGGCGGTCGCCTACGAGGCGTACCTGCACCTCGGGCTGACTCTCCTCGATGGGGAGGAGGAGGTAGCGCTGTGGGCTATTGATCTCAATGTGGGTCAGCGTGTCGTTGGGGTGGAGTATCTCCATAGCGGGTGGGTTAGACTTCTTTGAGCAGCTGATGCAGAGGGCGAGCAGCAGCGAGAAAAGTAGGGTGGTAAGCTTACGCTATATAATAATGTATAGGACCAAGGGTGGGGAGACTACGCGACGCGATTGAGGTCGGTACGTCCAGCGAGGAAGCGCACGACATTCTCCAGCATCTCCGCATTCATATCTCGGCGGGCATCTGCCGTCTGAGTGCCTGTGTGGGGTCATGCACACGTTGTCGAGGGTGCAGAGCGTGGGGTGGGGGTTGTCCTGATTCTCGAAGACGTCCAGCCCCGCTGCCGCGATGTAGCCCGTCTGAAGTGCCTTCACGAGGGCCTCTCGTCGACGACGGCACCACGGGCGGTATTGATGAAGATAGCGGTAGGCTTCATCAGTGCCAGCTCCCCGCTCTCCGATGAAGTGGTGCGTCTCGGCGCTGTAGGGCGTGTGGATCGAGACGAAGTCGGAGTCGAAGAGTAGCTCATCCAGCGGGGCATAGGTGATCCCTTGGCGAGTCCTCCTCGTCTGCACTCAGTGGGTGCGCTTGTAGTAGAGGATCTTCATCCCGAAGGCGCGTGCGCGCTCAGCGACGGCTGATGCGATGCGTCCGTAGCCGATGAGCCCCAGCGTCTTGCCTGCAAGGTGCACGCCGAGGTAGCCCATGCGGCCGATGGTCGGACGCTTGCCAGGAGTCTGGCGGATGAGGCGGTCAAGTTCGCTGACACGGCGAGCACAATCGAGCATGAGTGCCAGAGTAAGCTCCGTCGTCGGGATGATCACCGCCTGAGGCGTATTGGTCACGACGATACCGTGGGCGCGAGCGTAGTCGATATCAATGTTGTTGAATCCGACGCCGAAGTTGGCTATCAGGCGGAGCTTCGACCCATGCTGCAGGAGTTCGGCACGTGCTGGGTAGTCAAAGGAGGTGCAGAGGACGTCGGCCTCGGGGAGGAGCTGGCATAGCTCTTCGTGGGTGAAGTCCCGTCCATGTGGGGGGCGGATGACTTCGTGCTCAGCACCGATCTTCTCGAAGCCTTCGTCGACCGTGTCGAAGGCCACCAATATCTTAGCCATAATCTTAGTGCGATGTAGGGAGGTGAATACTCCCACTAAGGTACGGAATAAGCAGGATATAAGGGCCTTTTGCGCAAGGGGTGCTTTATCGTGCGTATTCCTCTTATCCAGCGGAGGGAAAAGTGTCCTTCTCGTGAAGAATAAAGCGCCTTTCACGTCGTGGTTTTTCCTCGTCTATGTACGTAGTCTTAAAGACCAGGCACGCAATCCAAAATATCCACGTACGTAGATATTAGATCCACGTACGTAGTCCAAACTTATCTGCTACTCGTCCAGAACTTTTATCCCTACGCGGAGCAACAACCTAATAGAGGTCGGCGTGATGACCTATATAGGTTCGCCCAGTGACCAATATAGGTTGCAACCGCCTCTCCATAGAGTAGTCAACTTGGATGTTGGCGATGTATGACGCCAGCTCTTAATAGAGGTTCTTGTGGGGCTCCGCCTCTCCGCCCTCCTTCTTCGCCTGCGAGAGTGTCGGCTCTGGATGGAGAGATGGCCTGCCTAATACTCAGTATATCAGATGTGATATGTCGTACTGGGGACTTGATACCTTCCTTTAGCAGGAGATTTGGCTGTGTGGAAGGGTAAGGATGGGGGATGATGTAGCCCTCTTTCGCCCCTTCCCCTGTACGATACTACGGCGGGGAAACGTAACGTGAAGGTGCTAAGTGGCGGATATTACGGAAAAATCGGCTATTTTTGTGGGCATATTGTGCCCTATAACATAAGATACAATCAATTAAGTAATACAACACGATGCAAAACAAAGGATTTGTGACTTTCGTCACAGTGAGCTTGGCTTTGATCTGTGCGTTTTACCTGTCCTTCTCGCTCATTACTAACCACTACGATGGTAAGGCGGAAGATGGGCGAAGTCGCAGGGAAGGCTTATCTCGACTCCATGGCTAACGAGAAGGTGTTCCTCGGATACACCCTCAAGGAAGCTCGCAAGCAACAGATCGGCCTGGGGCTCGACCTCAAGGGCGGGATGAACGTTATCCTCAAGCTTAATGCTGGTGACCTCGTCAAGAGCCTCGCAGGCAACACCGATGACCCCAATTTCCAGAAGGCCATCCAGGCTGCTTCGAAGAGCACTTCACAGGGCAACTACATCGATCAGTTCGTAGCCGAGTATAAGAAGCTCTCCCCAGGGGTAAACCTTGCGGTCGTCTTCGGCTCGGGAGACCTGCGTGACCAGATCAACCCTCTACCACGGAGGATAAGGTCATTGAGCTCCTGAAGGAGAAGTACAACAGCGCTGTCGAAGCCTCATTCAATGTCCTGAGTACGCGTATCGACCGCTTCGGTGTCGTCGCTCCTAACCTCCAGCGTCTCGAGGGTCAGGGCCGTATCCTCGTCGAGCTCCCAGGTGTCAAGGATCCCGAGCGTGTACGCGAACTTTTGCAGCGTAGTGCTAACCTCCAGTTCTGGCGCACCCATACCTTTGATGAAGTAGCTAACGATCTGGCTGGCCTCAGCGATCGTCTGCTCGCTCTCGGTGCTCCAGCTGCTCGCCCCATCCCCGTAGCTGCTGACTCGGTAGCTGCCAATGACAGCGCTGCTCGTAGCTCCAGCTCCTGCCGCAGCTCCTTCGCAGCTCGCTTCTATTGATACCTCGCTAGCACCTCCAGCTCGGAGGCCGTGGCGGTGCTACCGTCGGTCTCGCTCAGGACCGCGATCGCAACAAGATCGACTCGCTCCTGGCGCTGGCTACTGAATATCACCTCCTGCCTGAGGACCTCACCCTGCTCTGGGGTGCTAAGCCCATCCAGGATCCCAAGACGCGTAAGCTCACCAATATCTATGAGCTGTACGCTATCCGCACGAACCGCTCGATGAAGCCCGACCTCTCGGGTGACGTCGTCACTTCGGCTAAAGGCAGACGTCGACCACAACCGCCTCGGTAGCGCTGAGCCTCAGGTCTCTATGGCTATGAATCAGGAAGGTGCTCAGATCTGGGCTCGCCTGACGAAGGAAAGCATCGGCCGCTCTATCGCTATCGTCCTCGACGGTGTCGTCTACTCTGCGCCTAACGTCAACAACGAGATCACCGGTGGTAACTCCTCTATCACGGGGAACTTCACCATCGAAGAAGCGAATGACCTGGCGAACGTACTGAACTCTGGTAAGATGGAGACGAGCGTCGTCATCGAGCAGGAGAACGTCGTCGGTCCCTACCCTCGGTAAGGCTTCTATCCAGGCTGGTATCATCTCCTTCGCCATTGCACTCGTCCTCCTGATGGTCTATATGTGCCTGGCTTACGGCTTCATCCCTGGTATGATCGCCAACCTCGCACTCATCGTCAACAGCTTCTTCACGCTCGGTATCCTCGCTTCGTTCAACGCCGTCCTCACCCTCTCGGGTATCGCCGGTCTTGTCCTCACGCTCGGTACGGCGGTCGACGCGAACGTGCTTATCAATGAGCGTATCAAGGAAGAGCTGCGCAACGGCAAGGGCATGACCCGCGCTATCGCCGACGGTTATGGCAATGCCTTCAGCGCTATCTTCGACTCGAACCTCACGACGATCATCACCGGTGTCGTCCTCTTCTACTTCGGTGCAGGGCCTATCCGTGGCTTCGCTACGACCCTGATCATCGGTCTTATCTCCTCCTTCATTACGGCGGTCTTCCTCACCCGTATGGTCTTCGAAGCTCTGGATAAGCGCCACAAGCTCGACAACGTGACCTACACGACGGCGATGACGAAGAACCTCCTCGTAAACCCCACGTACAACTTCCTCGGGGCTCGCATGAAGGGTTACCTCCCGCCCATCGTCCCTCATCATCGCTGGTCTTGTCGGCTTCTTCACGGTCGGTCTGAACAACGGTATCGAGTTCTCGGGTGGTCGTAACTACATCATCAAGTTCGACCAGAAGGTCGACAACCAGCAGGTCCGCGAGAAGCTCGCTCCTCAGCTCGACCAGAAGCTCGTCCTCACCGCTATCGGTACCGAGGGTGACCAGATCCGCGTGTCTACGAACTACCTCATCGAAGACTCTGGCGAGGCTGTCGAAGATCAGATCAAGGATAAGCTCTATCAGGGTCTGAACAGCTTCTATAAGACGACGCCCTCGAAAGGCTGACTTCGATAGCTGCATCGTCAGCTCACAGAAGGTAAGCGCCAGCATGTCTAACGACATCAAGACGCAGGCCCTCATCGCTGTCGGTCTCTCGCTCCTCTTCATGGCGATCTACATCCTCATCCGCTTCCGCAATGTCGCCTTCTCTATCGGTGCCTTTGCTTCGGTCACGGTGACGACGCTGATGATCATCGCCATCTATGTCCTCTGCTGGAAGGTCATGCGCCCTTCACCATGGAGGTCGACCAGAACTTCATCGCGGCGCTTCGCTATCATCGGTTACGCCATCAATGACGTCGTGATCGTCTTCGACCGTATCCGCGAAGAAGTGGGCAACCATCCTCAGGCCGACCGCTTCCAGGTCATCAACGGCGCTCTGAACTCTACGCTCTCTCGTACGCTGAATACGTCCTTCACGACGCTGCTCGTGATGCTGATCGTCTTCGCTTCGGCGGTGCTACGATGCGTAGCTTCACCTTCGCCATCCTCCTGGGTGTCATCTTCGGTACGTACTGCACGCTCTTCGTTGCTACGCCCTATCGCTTACGAAATCGCTAAGCGTCGTAGCCTCAAGGCAGCTGGCAAGTAATCGACACTCCCTGTTCATAGGCAGGGTCCCCGGCTGGTATCCAGTCAGGGGCCCTTCTTTATCCGAAGGCGAGGGCATCCCTACCTCGGCAGGGAGAAGTATTTTCCTGCGGAGAAAAAGGTACTTTCGTGGTGAGGAAAAATATCTTCCTGCGGAGGAAATTTATCGCCGTGCGCACGGCGGTAAATTTCTATGCGCCAGAAATAAATTTTGTGCGCACAAAAATATTTTCGTCGCACGAAAAATCTGACTACCTTCGCATGGCATTATAATGCTTTGTATAACAGTTGATTAATCTCTCGCGTAGAGTTCCCCATTTTGAGGGCGAAAAGTAGGCTACTTTTGGGCGCACAAAAGCCCCTTTTTACCATCGTATGGATCACGCTAAGACCGCCCTCATCACGGGGGCTTCCAGTGGGCTCGGCGAAGCTTATGCCCGCCTGCATGCCTCCTTGGGGGGCAACCTTATCCTTGTCGCTCGCCGTGAGGAGCGCCTGCTCGCCCTCAAGGCTGAGCTGGAGCAAGCCCATCACGTCACCGTCCACGTCCTCGCGAAGGACCTTGCTGAGCCCGATGCGCCCTCCTCGCTTTTCGCCGAAGTGGAGCGCCTCGGCCTCCCGGTCGACTACCTCATCAATAATGCAGGGCTGGGCGGACAAGGGAGCCTTGCCGAGCGCTCTCTTGAGGACGATGCCAACCTCCTGGCCGTAGACATCGCTGCGCTGACGGCTCTGACGAAGCTCTTCCTGCCGAGCTTCATCGCGCGAGGAAGTGGGCGCATCCTCAATGTCTCCTCGATCGCCTCGCTCGTCCCAGGGCCATGGCAAGCCACTTACTTCGCAGCGAAGGCCTACGTCACTTCGCTGACCTTGGCCCCTAGTGAAGAGCTGCGGGAACGGGCGTCACGGCGACGGTCGTCCTGCCTGGCGGGATGCGCACGGGCTTCGAAGCCGCCGCGAAGCTCGAAGGTACGGGCCTTGCTGCCCAACTCACCCAAAGCCCGGACGACGTGGCGCACCGTAGCTACGAGGCGATGCTCCGAGGCCGAAGGAAGCTTATCGCAGGCACGCCACTTCTGCAGCGCCTCCTGCTCCGCCTCGTTCCTTTTTGTCCCGACGGCCTTCGTCCTCCGTGTCGTCGCCCGCCTCCACAAGCGCTGAAGCGCCTAACTCATAACGCACCTCGCCCCGCTACCGAGCCGTTAGGGCTTCCGTAGCGGGGCGAGGTGCGATGACGTGCTGGGGCGAGGGCTAAGCTCTCAGAAGGAGCATGGCGCCGATGAGGAGGGCGAGGAAGAAGACGTTGCGTGCCGTAGCACCGAGCGTCTTGTTGAGCTCGCTGCCTTCGGACTCCCTGCAGCTGGCGGTGCGTCATCGAGAAGACGACGACGTAGGGCAGCATGAGGAGCATTCCCCAGAAGCTATAGATAGGATAAAGGAAGCCCATCGAGAGTAGTCCGCAGGTGAGGTAGAAGCGTGGCGCGAGTCACGGCCCATCCGCACGATGAGCGTGCGCTTGCCAGCCTTGCGGTCTTCGTCGACGTCGCGGTAGTTATTCACGATGAGGATATTCACGCTCGCTAGACCGACCGCCGTAGCTAAGTGCCACAGCACGGGATCAGCGATCGTCCCGCGTAGGGATGAAGAAGCTCGTCACCACAGGGCACCCAGCCGAAGAAGATCAGCACCGCCAAATCGCCCAGCCCGTGATAGGAGAGTGGATAAGGACCACCCTGAGTAGGCGAAGATGCCCAGCCCGACAGCCAGCCCCACGAGTAGCAGCCACCACGAGGTGAGCGCCACGAGCGTGATACCGCTGGCGAGGAAGACAAAGAGGCTGATGGGTAGGCACGGCGCACCTCGCCTTCGGTGAGGAGCCCCTTGGAGAGCGGGCGGACTGGCCCTGTGCGCTCCTCGGTGTCGGCGCCCTTCTTGAAGTCAATGAGGTCGTTGGCAATGTTGCTCCCGATCTGTGCACTGATGGCGACGACGAGAAGCAGAGCCGTGCGTAGCGGATCGATGGGCCCGATGAAGGCCGCGTAGAAGATCGCTACGAGGACGGCGCTAAGCCCCGAGAGCAGGGTGCGTGGGCGAGTGAGCCCCAGCCAGAGCTGTGTACGAGTAGGCTGTGAGGAGGCTCATGCTACTTATCTGCTCCCTTCTTGGCGTCCTTAGAGCCGAAGAGGTGGTCGCTCAGGGCGAGGAGCGTGCGGCGCTTGTCCGCTGCCTCGACGAGTACGGTGAGGTTGTAGTCGCTACCGCCGTAGGAGATCATGCGCACGGGGATCTCGCTGAGAGCGTTCAGGATCTGCGCCTCAAAGCCCACGTTGTCCCACTCCATATCGCCGACGACACAGACGATGGTCATGTCGTGCTCGACGTCAATGCTCCCCAAGCCCTGGAGGCTGTGTCGCAGGTCATCGGGGAGCGTGCTGCGCTCGATGGTGAGGGAGATAGAGGCTTCGGTCGAAGCGATCATATCGATGGGGATACAGTGGTGCTCAAAGAGCGCAAAGACCTTCCCCATGAAGCTCCAGTGGGAGAGCTGATGATTGCTGCGGATGCGGATCATCGTGATGTTGTCCTTCGCTGCCACCGCCTTGATCATATCCTTGTCGGTGTCGAGGGAGATGAGCGTGCCTGGGGCATCGGGCGCCATCGTATTCAGTAGACGCACAGGGGATGTGGTGGCGCTTGGCGGGCTGGATACAGGTGGGGTGAAGGATCTTCGCTCCCGAAATACGCCAGCTCAGAGGCTTCCTCAAAGTGGAGGCGACGTACGGGAGCCGTAGCATCGACGATACGGGGGTCGTTGTTGTGCATGCCATCGATATCCGTCCAGATCTGGATCTCATCGACCTCGAGGGCCGCGCCGATGAGCGTGGCGGTATAGTCGCTACCCCCGCGCTGCAGGTTGTCGATATCGCCGAAGGCATTGCGGCAGATGTAGCCCTCTGTGATGAAGAGCTGCGTCCCTCGGGTGCTCGCTTGATGAGCTCCGAGAGATGGGCTTGGATATAGTCTTCGTCGGGCTCAGCCTGCTTATTGGTACGCATGTACTCCAGTGCAGGGAGGCCGACCGCACGCACGCCTCGATCCTCGAGGTGACGCAGCATCATCGCTGTGCTGAGGAGCTCCCCACGTGCCAGGATCTTCTTCTCGTCAAAGAGTGTGAAGGTATCCGAGTAGCAGAGCTGCTCGAGGAAGAAGAACGTCTCATTGACCAAGGTCCAGGCACGGTCGTAGCTGTGTTTGTCGGGGAAGAGCAGCTGCGTCTCTTGCTCGTACTTGTGCTTGAGCTTCGTGAGGATGGTGAGGGCCTCGTGGCGGTGATGCGCCATGAGCTGATGCCCGATCTCTACGAGGGCGTTTGTCGTACCGGCCATAGCCGAGAGGACAACAATCTTAGGCTCATCGGTAGCTGTGATGAGGTCAGCTACGTGAGCTATGCGCTGGGCAGAGGCAACGGAGGTGCCTCCGAACTTCATTACTTTCAACGGCTTCGTGTCTTAGGGGGTACGTGTCGAGGGAATGGGGCTGTACGCTCGCTCGGGGCTTAGAGCGTGTCGAGGGCGATACAGCGAGCGGGGTAGTACTCGAGGACCTGACGGTTGTGCGTAGCCATGATGACGGCTGTACCACGCTCCTTGGTGAGGCGGTGCAGGAGCTCGGCGATAGCCAAGCCATTCTCTGCATCGAGGTTCCCCTGTAGGCTCGTCGGCGAGGATGAGCTCGGGACGGCCGATGAGGGCACGGGCGATGGCGACACGCTGCTGCTCACCGCCAGAGAGTTCGTGGGGATACTTATAGCTCTTCGTCTCAAGGCCGACATCCTGGAGCGCCTCGTTGATGAGGCTCTCGCGTTCGCTGCTTCGGCTGACACCGAAGGCGCGCAGCACGATATCGAGATTGTCATGCACGGTCTGGTCGGGCAGGAGTTGGAAGTTCTGGAAGACGATGCCAAGGCGGCGACGTAGCTTCGGTAGCTCTTTGCTCTTGATGTGAGAGAGGTCGAAGCCCATGACGTTGGCCTTCCCTTGGTGAGGGGAACTTCGGCGGAGATAGTCTTCAGTAGCGTGCTCTTCCCAGCACCTACAGGGCCGGTTAGGTAGACGAATTCTCCGCAGCAATCTGCAGATCAAGATGCTCGAAGAGGATATGTTCGTGGCGGGCAATCTGGACGCCTGGAAGTCCAGTAGCCACTTCTTTTCAGCCATAGGTCTTATCTGTATAACTATTTATCTGCAAAGATACGCAAACGTGCCCATGCTGGGGCTATGGAGAGCGGGCGGATACTTCTCTTCTCCGTCTGGTCTTCCTCTTGAGGCGTATAGCTTCATCTATATCTACGTGCGTGGATCTAAAATCCAGGTACGTAGTCTCTACGATTTACGTGTATGGACGTTAAGACCACGTACATAGATAGCGATATGACTCTATAGCTTAGCAGCTTTATTTCAGCGGGTAGGTAAGTCTCTATCGCGAGGATAATGTCTTTTCCCTTGAGAGTGGTGGCGCTCTATCTAATAGATGGAGAAAGGGGAGAGCGAGGAAGTCAGTGTGACTTCTTGCATATATAAAAGCTTTGTGCTACCTTTGCAGTGCTTTTTACAAGAGGCGGCGAGATAGCTCAGCTGGTTAGAGCGTCGATTCATAATCCGAAGGTCGGGGGTTCAAGTCCCTCTCGCTACAAAACAAGGACGATATACCCACGAGGTGTGTCGTCTTTTTCTTTTATAGAGTCGAAAGAATACGGGAGCGCCCCAGCGATATCGCTGGGGCGCTCCCGTGTTTTGTATGTTAGGCATCCGAGTCGTGGCGGCTTAGTCGCGGCTGGCTTCGAGGGTGAAGGCTGCGGACTGTACCCTCGCCAGGGAAGGGCGGATTGCACTTGCTGAGGGTGAGTACGAGACGCTGCATGCGGGGAAGGTAGCGAAGAGGCGCTCACTGATACGGCCCGACGACATGCTCCAAGAGACGCGAGGGGATGGCCATCTCAGCCTTGACTACCTCATAGACATCAGCATAGCTGATGGTCTCTCCAGCTCGTCACTGCGGACACTCCCAGCTACGTCAGCCCAGAAAGGTGAGCTCGACGACGAACTGATTGCCGACACGCTGCTCCTGCAGGGAAGACGCCGTGGTAGGCGTAGAAGCGCATTTCGTGCAGGGTGATCTTCATTGCTTCGATCTTCATTGGCTTATCGTGGGGTAAGGGAGGTTAGTAATGTCCATGTGAGCTGGGCTCGATGTGAATAGCGATGTGGGTCGTCGTCCCATAGCGGGCACGTAGCTCGCGCTCGATGATTAGGGTGATGTCGTGCCCCTCGGCTACACTCATGCGCCCATTGACAAGGAGGTCGATCTCGATAGCGTAGCTCCCGCCGATGCTTCGGGTGCGCATGCGATGGATGCCTTCGACACGGTGCGTCGAGAGGACGATCTCCATGATTTCCCCCTCGACCTCGGGGCTCAGGCATTCCTCGGTCAGCTCATTGAAGGCGGGGCGTAGGACGCTCCAGCCCATGTGGATGATGAAGAGGCTCACGACGCCTGCAGCCAGTGGCTCGAGGAAGAGCCAGTGCTCATCGAGGAAGATAGCTCCAGCGATACCGATGAGTACGGCGATGAGTGCCAGCGTATCACTGCGGTGGTCGAGGGCCTTGGCCTTGAGTGCCGAGCTCTTGAGCAGCCCTGCCCACTGGTAGGTATAGCGGTAGAGGAAGAGCTTGATCAGAAGGGAGACGAAGGCGACGATGAGTGTCATACGGCTGGGACGGGGCAGCTGGAGCGTACCCATCCAAAGGCCGATGATCGAGATGATGCTATTGTAGAGGAGGAGGACGCCGACGCTGATCATGACGACTGCCATGACGACCGAGGCGAGCGTCTCGAACTTCCCATGCCCGTAGTGATGATCCTTATCCTGAGGCTTGCCCGAGATACGGATGAAGATGAGGGCAATGATGTCGGTGAGGAAGTCGGAGATCGAGTTGATCGCCTCTGCTATCATTGCGCTACTATGCCCTACGATCCCGACGAAGAGCTTCAGTAGTACGAGGAGGGCGTTGGAAGCACTGCCGAGGAGCGTCACAGCAGGATCTTTTTCGTGCGCTCAGGTAGGTGCTTTTATTAGGCGCCATGCTGCTTGCTGATGAGACGGGCCAAGGCCTCACCCTGCTTGATGCGGTCGGGGATGCCGATGCCGTCACGGATCGCTCCAGCTAAGTGGAGGCCTGGATAGCGCTCTTCGAGCTGCGCGATTCTGCTCAAAGCGTGCTCCTGAGGAGGCTTCATATTGGGGGATAGCCAAGCGGTGACGGAAGATGTGCAGTAGGTCGGGCTCGTTCGTAATCCCGAGAAGGTGCTGCAGACGCTCACGGACGAGGGGTCTCGATGGCTTCGTCCGAGTAATCGATGACCTCTGGGGGCTCGCATTCCTCCGAGGAAGATAGAGAGGAGTGTACCGCCCTAGGTGCGCGCTCTTCGAAGCATGCCGATGGATGCAGGATACCTAAGAGTTCGCCATCTTCGTGCGAGGGTACCAGACCACCGAAGGCATGGAAGTGGGGGAGCTTCGTCGCACGCATACCCCACGCCACTTGCACGATAGGCGCATAGCGAAGGGCTGTGATCGGAGCGAGGTCTTCTGTGGAGAGGAAGGAGAGCAAGTCGGGTAGGGCGGGGGCAGGTGCCGTCGTGATGACGTGGTGAGCTCGGAGCGTGCGTGGTGCCGTCCGCTGTGAACTGCACTTCGTAGAGCCCCTCTGCGGTGCGTGTGATACGACAGCCTTCGGCAGCGTAGGAGAAGTGCTCGCTCCCGATATGATTTGCAAGTGCGTGTGTGAGCTGGGATAGCCCACCCGAGGTGGAGAAGATTTGCTTCGTCACACTCTGAGCCTCTGCATCCTTTGGTGCTCGTGCCTTTGGCGATAGCCCCACGGATGAAGCTCCCGTGTTGCTCCTCGAGGGCGTAGAGCTTGGGTAGGGCGTAGCGCGTCACGAGACGGTGCGGGTCGCCTGCGTAGATGCCCCCGATGAAGGGATCGACAGCGTAGTCGAGGAAGCTCCTCCCCAGTCGGCGCACGACCAGCTCTGCGATCGACTCGTTCTCCTTCCGACCACGGGCACGGAAGGGCTCAAGGAGGATGCCCAGCTTATCACGCATCGAGAAGAGTGGTGTTTTTAGCCCAGAGAGCGGTGAGGAGGGGAGGGGGAGGAAGGTCTGTCCTTCGCCTGTACGCTTCCCCATGCTCTTGAGGATGAGGCGGCGATTGGCCTCAGGTGAAGCGGTGCACATGAGATCTGGGGAAGGCGGCGAAGAGGCGAGGGACGGCAGCATGACTGATGATGCCCGTCGTAGGCCCCGACTCATAGATGAAGCCCCCTTCGCTGTGGCTCTCGATGACGCCCCCAGGCCGATCACGTTGCTCGACGAGGTGTAAGCTGAGTCCAGCCTCCTTCAGATGGAAGGCTGCGGTGAGGCCCGTTAGGCCAGCACCAATGATGACTACGTCGAGTGGAGTGTCGGGGAGGCTATTCGTCATATGGTTTGATCCTGCTTCACTTGTGCGAAGCATTGGCAAAGATAACGAACATGCTCAAGATAGGGCGAGTTAATTAGGTGCATCCATTTAGTATGCTAATGGTACATCACAGAATACTATTTGTAATATTTAGGATTCAATCTTATCCTTTAGATACAAGTACTTTACCTCGTTAAACTACTTGTTGCTATCTCTTGCTCTTAACTTGGGGAGCTTTATTAAATGGTAGCGTTGTTCTCTATGATACTAGTAAGTAAGGGATTCCTCTGAGATCTGTTGGGAGATAGATGATGTATCAATGTGTTGTTTTTTAGTTGGCTATATTGGTGGCTCTTGGTGAGCTACCCTCAGGAAAACTGTGTGATGGAAGGAATATTCTATCTTTGTGAAAAGAATGTATACGAGGAGCGTTGATCGTCGTTGATTCTGTTCTTAGCAAGGAACCTTCCCTTGAAAAAATTAAGCAGCAAATATGAAAGGAATCATACTGGCAGGCGGTACAGGTACGCCTCTATCCCATTACCAAGGGGTGAGCAAGCAGCTTCTCCTATCTACGATAAACCTATGATCTACTATCCCATTTCAGTACTTATGCTGGCTGGGATACGTGAGATCTTGATTATCTCGACACCACAGGATCTGCCAGGATTCCGTCGTCTGTTGGGGGATGGGGTGACTATGGAGTCTCATTTAGTTATGCTGAGCAGCCTTCGCCCGACAGGCTGGCACAAGCCTTCCTCATCGGCGAAGAGTTTATTGAGAATGATTCTGTATGTCTAGTTCTAGGGATAATATCTTCTATGGTATGTCTTTCAGCCAGATGCTCCTCAAGCCGTAGCAGATGCAGAGAAGGGCTGGGCGACCATCTTTGGCTATTGGGTTAATGATCCAGAACGCTATGGCGTAGCAGAGTTCGATGACGAAGGAAATTGCCTCTCGATCGAGGAAAAGCCGGAGCATCCAAAGAGTAACTATGCTGTCGTCGGTCTTACTTCTACCCGAATGAGGTAGTTCAAGTAGCTAAAGGGAGTTAAGCCCTCTGCTCGAGGTGAGCTGGAAATCACATCTGTCAATGAGGCCTTCTTGAAGAAAGATGCTCTAAAGGTGCAGACGCTCGGCCGGGGCTTTGCTTGGCTGGATACGGGTACCATGATTCCCTCTCTGAAGCTTCCACATTCGTCGAGACCCTTGAGAAGCGTCAAGGTCTCAAGATCGCTTGTCTCGAAGAAATTGGCTTCCATCAAGGCTGGATCACTAAGGACAAGCTCCAAGAGATTGGAGAGTTTCTGAGCAAAAATCAGTATGGACAGTATCTCCTCTCGCTTCTGAAGAATAAGCGCTAGTTCGTATATCCACCAAATAGATACAGCGAGATCATGAACATCGTACCTACCTCGATTGAGGGAGTTGTGATCCTAGAGCCTCGGGTCTTCGGAGACGATCGTGGCTATTTCTTTGAGTCCTTCAGTGCAGCCTCCTTCAAGGAGCACGTCTGTGCAACAGACTTCGTACAAGACAATGAAAGTTATTCGCGCTACGGAGTGATCCGTGGACTGCACTTTCAGCTTCCTCCCTATGCTCAGAGCAAACTAGTACGCGTCGTGCGTGGCTCTGTCCTTGATGTGGCAGTCGATATACGCCGGGGGTCAAAGACCTTCGGACAACATATGGCTGTGGAGCTAAGCGAGGATAATCATCGTCAGCTCTTCATCCCACGAGGCTTTTGCTCATGGCTCAGCGTACTCTCCCCGAAGTAGTCTTTCAGTACAAGTGTGACAACTATTATGCTCCCCAGTGTGAGGGTGCAATAGCATGGGATGACCCAGATCTGGCGATTGACTGGCGCATACCAACCGATCGGGTGAACCTCTCCGAGAAGGATAAGCTACACCCCTAGACTCAAGGAGGCTGAGCACCTCTTTGATATACAAGACTTACTTTACTAGAAATCAAAAATATCAATTACGCTATGCAACACAAAGCGCACCCTACTGATCACAGGTGGAGCTGGATTTATCGGCTCGCATGTCGTTCGTCTGATGGTGAATAAGTATCCAGACTACCGCATCATCAACTTGGATAAGCTAACTTATGCGGGTAATCTGGCTAATCTCAGGATATCGAGCAAGCTCCGAATTACCTCTTCGTACGTGAGGATATTTGTGAATATGAGCGTATAAGAAATCCTGAAGGAGTACGAGGTGGATGGGATCATTCACCTAGCAGCAGAGAACCATGTGGACCGCAGTATCCGTGATCCTTTCACCTTTGCTAAGACCAATGTCTTGGGGACGCCTCTCTCCTGCAGGCTGCTCGTGAAGTTTGGGAAGCTCGCCCGGAGAAGTATGACGGGAAGCGCTTCTATCATATCTCTACCGATGAAGTCTACAGGACGTTAGCGTTTGATGGGGCCCTCTTCACTGAGGACTACAAGTATGATCCACATAGCCCTTACTCAGCGAGTAGGCTTCCAGCGACCACTTTGTCCGTGCGTGACCACGATACCTGTGGGATGCCGACACTGGTGACCAACTGCTCGAATAACTATGGTCCCTATCAGTTCCCAGAGAAGCTGATCCCCTCTTCATCAACAATATCCGTCATGGTAGCCTCTGCCCGTCTATGGAAAGGGCGAGAATGTGCGTGACTGGCTCTATGTCGTCGACCACGCACGTGCTATCGACTTGATCTTCCATAAGGGACGCACTGCCGAGATCCCTACAATATCGGAGGCTTCAACGAGTGGAAGAATATCGACCTGATCAAGGTGCTTATCTCTACGGTAGATCGACTCTTGGGCAATCCTGAAGGCCACTCCCTCCCTCTGATCTCCTATGTGACGGACAGAGCAGGGCATGACCTTCGCTGCCGATTGACTCCACCAAGCTACATAAGGAATTAGGGTGGGAGCCCAGCCTCCAGTTCGAGGAAGGTGTCGAGCTGACAGTACGTTGGTATCTGGAGAATCAAGAGTGGCTTGACAATATTACCTCTGGAGCCTACGAGACCTACTACGAGCAAATGTATCAGGGGCGCTAATTCTTCCTCTATCATCCTTGCAATATTATGCAGACTCAGCCGCTTATATCTTTCGTTATGCCCGCCTACAAAGCGGAATGGCTTGCGCAGGCAGTAGATAGTATCCTCGCTCAGACATATCCAGCCATCGAGTTGATCGTCGTAAACGATTGTTCTCCTCATGATCTTGACTCTGTTATGGCTCAGTACACGGATCCTCGAGTGCGCTACTATCGCAACGAGCAGAATATCGGAGGGAAGCACTTGACTCGGCAGTGGGAACACTGTCTAGGGTTCGTACGAGGTGAATACCTCGTTATGGCTGCAGACGATGACCTTTATGCTCGACCTTTGCCGAGGTGTATGAAGCTAGCAATGCAGCATCCTTCTGTAGACTTGATCCGTACGAGGGTAGAGGAGATTGATGAGGTAGGGGCACTTGTAGGGCTTGAGTCATTTTATACAAAAGGTCTGATCTCTCAGCTTGAGTATATCTATGCCTATCGTTCTGGAGAAGTCTTTATCTGTATGGGAAACTTTGCTTTCAAGACTTCTGTCTTGAGAAGAAGGGATTTGTTGATTTCCCAAGGGCATTAGGGTTCTGATATCGCTACCACTATCGAGATGGCAGCCAACGGGGTTGCGTGTGTAGATCAGCCTCTGTTTGCTTTCCGCCACTCGACGATTCATCTGTCAGGTTCTATGGCCCAGCTTGAACCCTAAGATGGGGGCCTTACTCTCTTCTACGAGTGGATGGAGCGTTATCCTATCCCCGTTCCCCAGAATAAGTATGAGGGTCTATTATGCCAATAAGTTGACTTCGCTTGATTGGCATGAGAGTGCATCTACGACTACTATAATCAGGTGATTCGCTATGTCCCTATGCTTAAGCTCTCCCACTTCTTATCCTTAGCGAGACTTGCTTCTTCTAAGGAGAAGACAAAGATGATTCTTCGCTGGTGTGAGGATCGTGTCTTACCCTTAAGCACTGAAGCGGGAAGGCTCGACTAATTTATATTAAAAGTAAGGCCAACCTCTCAAATGTGAGAGGTTGGCTACTTACTATATATGGGCGAGTATGATTTTTATAGCTGCATCTTTCATCATAGCTGTGTGGGGAGATTGCTTTAACTTGTATAAACTCAAGCTCTCTGTGTGTAGGAGTGAAAAGGCAAAGCCCCTCGCCCATAGCAGATGCTACGAGCGAGGGGCTGATGCTTAGTGGATTCGTCCGAAGGACGGAGGAGGGTTACTGGCCTCGAGCTTAGGGCTGGATGAAGAACTTCTCGATGCCGATGAACGTACCTTGGGTGATCTGGCGTGAGCTTGAGCGGACGAAGCCGTAGGAAGCCCAGTACTGCTCCGAGGAGATCTTGCTCTTCTCCTTGAAGATGAGCTTGCCGTCATGGTTGACGGAGATCAGCACGGCTCACGTGTCCCGATGATGTAGGTCTTGTGCTCAGCCGTGAAGTCATCGGCGGCGAGGACGCTCATGATGTAGATGTTCTTGCCGCTGGCTGGGTCTGTCGCCGTCTTCACCACCTTCCCGTTGAGGAGCTCCAGGCCTTGACCAGGCGTGAATGCAGCCTCCCATGTGTAGGTGCCGTCGATGATGAACTGTGCCTGCGTGTCGCTGACCTTCTTGATCTCCACGTCGGAGCTCAGGGGACCATCGTCCCCGTAGCAGCATCCAGCGTCATAGACTTCTGAGTGTATTGCCCTACGATGTCAGCGAGATCAACCTGCGTGACCTGAAGTGAGTCAACGAGACCAACCCCTTGGCGATGATCCAGCCCGTGCGGGGCGGCCCGTGGTGTTCTCTGCGACGATGACGCGAAGCTGCTGGTCCTGGGCTCCAGCTGGATCCAGTCGGCCGAGGTGGTGTAGGTGACGGTGATATTCGAGGGTGCCTTGATCGTCTTGTCGATGGCAGCATCTCCCCGATCATCGCTTGCTCCTTCGGTAGACCGAAGATGATGCCAGCCTGCATGATGTTGATCGCGATGGAGTCACCCTTGCTGTCCTTGAGGACCAGCGAGGCGTTGCGTGACTGGGGATTGATATTGTCGGTCGAGGTAAGACGGATCGTCGCACCTTCCTGAGCTACCTGAAGCCAAGAGGTGGAGCTGTAGGCCTTCGCAGGAGCCTTGTCAAGACGTACGGTCGCCGTCGAGGACTCTACGGGGAGGTAGGTCTTAGCCTCCAGTACGGAGAAGTCCACCTGGCTCAGTCGAGGTACATCCTGCTGCTTCTTGCATGAGCTACTAAGGCTCAGCAGTCCGAGAGCAGCGAGGAGGATTAAGCTTATTCTCTTCATGAGTATTGTAATCATCTGAATTGAGAGAGGTACATACGAGGCTGGCATTAAGGCTGCTTCTTGATGTACTGGATATTCTCGATAGCGATCGGCATGATGAGGTTGCCCTTACTATCGACGAGCGGAGTATTGAGGTCTTCACCGTAGGCGATACCATAGAAGGAGTCGACCTTACCATCGGCGAGCTCGGTACCCTTAGCGACGGCTTGCTGGAGATCTTCATCCCAAGCGAAGGTGATGCTATGGAGCTCAGCGGCGAGGAGCTTGCGCCCATCAGCCAGTGATGCAGGTACGAGGATGATACCACCAGCATATCTATTCGTCGGGTCGTGCAGAGCCTGTCCCTGAAGCTAATCGTACCCGTGGTAGCATCGTAGGGGAGGACCATCTTGTAGCTGACTCCGTAGAAGGTGAGGACAGCCGAGAGGGTATTGGCTCGCTCACCAGCTGAGAGGGTGAGGGTCGTAGGCTTACGCCAGCCACGGACGGGGTTATGTCGGAGCGTCCATGTGCCGTACCAGAAGTCGATAGGCTTATAGCTCTTTGGGGAGGAAGAGCTTCGCGACGAGGTCACCCGAGGTAAACTGCTGGGCTTCGCCATCCCAGGTGAAGGTGCTGTAGCTCTTGCCTTCGACCACGATGGGGCTCTGTAGCGTGATGCCCGTAGCGGTGAAGTTGAACGGCGTGTCGAAGCTACGCTCACCGATCTTGACCGAGAGGCGACGGGCGTCTCCACGGATCTCACCCTGAGCCAGCTCCTTGCTCCCGAGAGAGAAGTCGAAGGTGCTTACTGTCATCCCTTCGCGGACATTGAGGATACCGAGGATCTGCTCCTCGATACTGCTGTCGTCGGGGATGCGTACGAGGCGCATCTCATTGCCCCACTTCTTACCGAGGAGGCGTACTGTATCAGCGGTGGCTGAGAGGATGGCGAACTCATAGTCCCCTTGGATCCCCTCGGGATAACCGAGAGATGCGGAGGCCAGTGAGTGAATCACCTCATTGTAGGTGGGGAAGGTCAGCACGGGGCCTTGGTCGCGGACGATCGAGTACTCGCTGGTAGCCCGTAGCTCGGGATCTACGTTGTCACCAGCCATCGTCACGTGACCGTTCTCGAACTTCATCAGGAGCGTGAAGCCTGGGCCGAGTAGTCTCGGCCAGCATAGTACTCCATACGCCAGCCCTTGGGCGCAGCTTCGAGAAGGGCTTTCTCCTCAGCGATGAGGGCATCGATGCGAGCTGCCGCAGGCTTGTCGAAGATCTCCTTATTGTCCTTGAGGCAGGAGGGGAGCATGAAGCTCAGTAGCCCCAGGAGGATATATATATAGGTAGGACGCATGATTAGTAGAGCTTAGTTAGGTCTAATGTAGCGATCTGGCCACCACGGCGCAGGACGACGTCACGCAGGTCATCGAGGTCAAGCTTCCACGAGTCACGGGTATAGTCCTTGACGCGCTGGAGCTTGCGCTGGATGAGTGCGGCACCAGCAGAGCCTGCATTGTTGAGGATCTGCTGCCACTGCTGGGGCGTGTAGGTGACGTAGTAGGAGAGCATCTCTGCGAAGTCCTCTGCATCATTCTGCATCGCGTAGGGCGATACGAAGCCAGCACGATTGGCTGCACGCTCGGACTGGTTGAACCAGTCACCACTGACGTAGCCCGACTTCGTGATGAGAGCGAAAGTCTGTGCTGTAAGGCTTCTTCTGATTGAGAATGTGGGTGAACTCGTGATGCATCGTGTGGAAGTAGTAGGTCGTCATCGTCTCGTAGTCGGCCAGAGCTTGGTCGGTGAGCGAATTGACCTTCCCTAAGATGACCTTGTAGCCACCGTCGGCACTACCGACGACCTCAGTGCGCTGGCGCGTGTAGCCTGGCGTACCGATAGCTACTGAGGATACGTGGGGCATTGAGCTTCATGAACTCAGGCCCGAGGACCTCGGCATAGGCATCGAACCAGAGGTACTTCGTGATGATCGCGAGCTTGGCTGTCTTAGCCGAGTCGGCAGGGATAAAGTGATAGCTGAGGTCCGTCTCGGAGTCCTCGAGCTTGTACTTGAAGCGGATATTGTATGGACTGCGGTAGTTCACGTCCAGCCACTGCTCGAAGTCATTGAGCGTCTCCGAGGTCGTGGGGAAGATCGTGGGATCCTTCGGCTGGTCATCGGAGCAGGCGATGATACCTACGGTGAGGAGTAGCCCGATGAGTCCTTGATATATGTAGTTCATGAGGTCCTTCGTCGCTATGTTAATGTTGGGAAGCTCGGGGATTAGCCTCGAGCTGTGCAGAGATGACGTCCTGAGGAAGCTGGACGGCCAGACGTGGGTCGCGTGCCTCCATCTTGTCGGTCACAGCCTCGACGGCATTGCTGACGTTCACACGACGGCGGTAGATCGTGATGCCGTAGCGCTTGACGTCCTGCATGCGGAGACCTTCGTGGATGGTGATGAGGCGGCGGAGCTGGAGGATGGCCTGCAGGAGAGGCTCCTGAGTCTCCGTCTCAAGGGCGGGTGTCGTGTGAAGCTCCTTCTTAGGGAGTAGGCTTCTCAGGCGTATAGTACTTGATGCCTTGGTAGAAGTCCTTGATCTGCTGAAGGGTCAGCTGTACACTGCGCTTCGTGAAGGCGCTGAGCTCAATGTTGAGGTCAGCGAGGGCCTCGTCATAGCGCTGCAGAAGGGCCTTCGCCTCGGCACGTACCATGAGCGTCTCATCAGTGGTGAAGGTGGCGTAGGTCGAGTAGGGGATACCGATGCCTGCTACACGGTCGATGTACTTCGGCGTGTAGGGGGAGCTTGTGGAGGGCGTACTTAGATACCCCGTTGTTGTTCACCACGACGTAGTTCATCACATCGCCACTGGCACCCCATGGGCCGTCAGCCTGGAGGGTCTCGGTGGTGGAGATGAGTGCACCGTGGGCGTACTTACTACCACGCAGGATGGGGATGCTGACGCCACCCCATTCGGTAGCTACCGTCTGCAGGAGGATATTCGCCTTGACAGACGACTGGATATAGGCGTTAGGCTGTACATTGCCCGAGAGCCCTTGCTTGCTCCACGATGCCCAGTCACGTAGGTCGGTGCGTGGGTTCGAGCCCAGAGCGGCATCAGCGTGCTCAATAGCCTTGGCATACTGATGGGCATAGAGGTAGAAGCGTGCAGCGAAGGCATGAGCAGCCTGCGCAGTGAAGTGGTACTTCGGCTTACCGTAGTTCGCTGAATTGATATCCTGCAGGCCCTCGGTGAGGTCTTGCTCGATGTGCTTGTAGAGCGCTTCGAGCGTGCCTCGGTGATGGAGGGTACGCCCAGGGATGCTCCTCAGGCTCGGTAGGATAAGGCAGGCCATAGTCGGAGGCTGCCGTCTCGGGAGCATAGGCTTGGCAGAAGACATTCGCCAGCTGGAACATCGAGTAGGCGCGGCATAGCTTGGCTTCGGCGACCCTGACTGGCGTAGGCATCCTTATTGCTTACGCCAGCGACGTGCTTGAGCACTTCATTGCAGACGGTGATCGCGGTATAGTGTGCGTCCCAGAGCTGCTGAGGGGTCTCCTGCTCGCGGATCTCGGAGATATCGCTCCAGCGATAGGCCTGCTCCTGGAAGGGGCTGATAGCGCTCCACGAGGTGTAGTCGTGCTCGTCGCTATTGTCGGAGTACATCTCCAGCAGGTAGGCTGCATGGGCATCGGGATAAGCCGATACGAGGAACTTCGCCGCATCCTCTGGGGTGTGCAGCTCCATGCGGTTGTCGGGGTACTTGTCGAGGTACTTACCGCAGCTCGAGAAGAGCAGTGCCAGCGAGAGGACTGAGGTGATGATATGTTTCTTCTTCATTGGTGTCGGTGCGTTAGAGTCCAAGCTTCAGGGTGAGAGTGAACTGTCGGGGCGTAGGCGAAGCTACTCCACCGATGTTGAAGAACTCTGGGTCTTGGCCATTGAGCTTCTTGTCTGCATACAGGAGGAAGAGGTTCGTAGCCTGGACCTTGACCGAAGCGCTACGCAGAGGCGTACGCTTGATCAGGCTTGTGGGCAGGTCGTAGGCGAGGGAGATCTCCTTGAGGCGGATGAAGTCACCCTTAGCGATACGTGCCGTAGAGTAGTTGTAGCCGTTGTAGGCGTAGCGCAGATTGTTATTGGTAGCGTACTGACGACGGCTCAGGATGGTGGGGATGTCCGTACGAGCCTCCTCGCCAGCAGCCTGCCAGCGGTTGATGAAGGCGTGCGTCATCGAGGCCATATCCCCGTAGTAAGCCTTGAACTTAGGATCAAGTCGGACGACATTGCCGAAGGCATAGGGTGAGGAATACGTTGAGGTGTAGGCCCTTGTAGGAGAGCGTATTGCCGAGTGAGCCCGTGTGGGTGGGGTCGGTAGGGACCTTCGTACTTGAGGTACTCGGTGTGGTTACGCTCCTGGAAGTTGATGTTGTCGGTCGTCACCTCACCCTTCTCGTTGATGAGCTGGGGGAGACCTTGGTTATTGAGGCCGACGAAGGGGATAGAGAAGAGGGCACGTGCAGGGTAGCCCTTCTTAGCGAAGCCGTTCCCACTGACAAGGTCGATCATACGCCCTTGGTTGTAGAGCTTCGTGATCTCCGAGTGCGTGTAGGAGTAGATGAAGCTCGTCGTCCAGTTGAAGTCCTTCGTCTTGATGTTCTGCGAGGTGATGCTGAGCTCAAGACCACTGGACATCATCTCTGCGACGTTGGCAGGACGGATGATCGTACCTCCGATACCCTGAGTGATCATGGGCCCCATTTCATCGAAGTTGCGACGGGTATAGGCATCGAAGGAGAGGCTGAGGCGATCACCGAAGAGCCCTGCGTCGAAGCCGGCGTTGAGCTCGTTCTTCTTTTTCGTAGGTCAGGTCTGCATTCCCCAGCTGCTCGATACCGATCCCAGGCTCCTGGTCTTCGGCGAAGAGGCGGAAGGGGATGTAGGGACTCGAGGATCGTCGTCGAGCTGCTATAGGAGGGATCTGGAGGCGTCCCCGTGAGGCTATAGGAGAGACGGAGCGTGAGGTGGCTCAGAGGCTTGAGCTTCTGGAAGAAGTCTTCCTCGTGCATATTCCATGCGCCAGAGACGTTCCACGTAGACATCCAGCGAGCATTGCTGCTGCGCCCGAGCTGATTCGAGCCTTCGTAGCGGTAGGTACCGTTAACGACATAGCGCCCCTTATAGGAGTAGGTCGCATTGCTGTAGAAGGCTACCGTACGATAGTTCGTGTTGTTGAGGTTGTAGTAGCTATTGCCGTCCTCTACCCTGCTTCTTGAAGTACTGGTAGGGGTAGAAGGCGTCTCCAGCGGCGTACTGCAGACCCCAGCCCGTGAAGGCGGTGCGGTTGCGCTGAATATTGGTCGTCTCAAGACCGCCGAAGAGGTTGAGCGTGTGGACTCCGAAGGTACGGTTATAGTTCGCCGTAGCGCGGAAGTCATAGTTGCTCATGCGGTTCTCACCCTTGTGCATGAAGCCGCCATTAGGCAGGACGGTGCTGGGGAGATCGTAGGGATGATCAGGATCACGGTAGAGGTACTTGTTGGACTCTCTGATAACGCTGTTTGGGCATGGCGCGGTAGGCCAGTGCTTGGTTTGAGTTGTCACGCACATTGTGCTGCTGTGAGGCAGCCGTATGCTTGAAGGCCCCGAGGAGGGTCAGCTCCAGACCACGGATAGGCTTGAAGCGCAGCTCAGCTTGGAACTTTGCGTCAAGTACATCCAGGTCGATGTAGTTATTATCCAGCTCGTTGAAGATATTGAATGGAGCGTAGTTCGCCGTGTAGTACTCTCGTGGGTCGAGGACACGCGAGGTATTCGTAGCGTAGGAATAGGGGTTGATGTCGAAGTCGCGCTTGACCTCACCACCTACGACGTCTACATCCTGACCGAGCGTACCAGGCGCACGCTGGTTGCGATAGGAAGCACCCCGATGACATTCAGTGAGAGGCTCTTCAGGAGGTGATGTGTGACGTTGAGGTTAGCGGTGTATCGCTTGACCTGACTCTGCTTGTACCACCCTGGATCGATGAGGGCGGAGGCAGAGGCATAGTAGTTCGACTTGCTCGTACCACCGCTCATGCTCACTGAGTGGGTCTGCATGATGGAGGGAGAGAAGAGCTCCTTGAACCAGTTTGTATTGCGTCGCTCAGCCTGCTGGAGGTAAGCGTTCTCTGCCTTCGTCGTATTGTCGAGCAGGAAGGTGCGGGTCTTGGGATTGTACGTATTGATCAGCTCATACATCTTACCATAGATCCCGTAGTCACTGCCGTTGAGGACCTCGGCGAAGTTCAGCCATCCCTTATCGCGTAGCTCGCGGTAGATACTCATCTGCTGCTGAGAGTTGAGGATGTCGAAGTCGCGGTAGGATGGGATGAGGCGGCTGGTGAACTCACCCGTATAGTTGAAGTTGGCCTGACCTTGCTTCCCCTTCTTCGTCGTCACGACGATGACGCCCGCCATAGCGCGTGCACCATAGATAGAGGTAGCCGAGCCATCCTTCAGCACCTGGAAGCTCTCGATGTCGTCGGCATTGAGACCCGCGATAGCAGAGCTGATGAGCGTCTCAGGATTCCCCGAAGCGAGGTCATCAGCACCTACATTAGATACATCTTCCATGATGACACCGTCGACGACCCAGAGGGGCTTGGAGCTCCCGTAGATAGAGGTCGCCCCACGCACGCGGATCTTAGGAGCTGTGCCAAAGGTCCCCGAGACATTCTGTACCGAGACCCCTGCGGCGCGACCTTCAAGGGCGCGGGCAGCATCGGGCACCCCGTCCAGCTTGGCCTTGTCACCACCGAGCTTAGCGGAAGCCCCCGTGAAGAGGCGCTTGTCTCACCTTTGGTGAGCCCCGTGACGACGACCTTGTCCAGCGTCTTCTCTGAGGGCTCGAGTGTGATCTTCATCTTGTCCTTGATAGGCACCTCTTGGGAGAGGTAACCAATGTAGGAGATGCGCAGGGTCTTAGAGCCTGCGGGTACCGTGATCTTGAAGCTGCCATCCAGCCCCACGGTTGTCCCCACCTTGCTATGTTCCTTGACGATGATCGAGGCTCCGATGGCGGCCTCGTTGTCGGGGGCGGTGACGACGGTGCCCGTCACCACCTGCTGCGCGAGCGCAGGCAGGAACCCCAGGAGCAGGGTGAGGAGGAGTAATGTACTTTTCCTCATTCGTTCAATTAATTGTATAGGTGTTTGAATAATTTATGCTTGTCTGTATTCCGTGGTAAAAAGAGACGAGCGACCACCTCACTGCCTATGGCTGGGGGGATCGCTCATTGCTTGCTGTCCCCGAGGTGAGGAACAGTGACGCTATATTATATAATGTAGAGCCATAACAAAGGGAGCTATCGTCCGCAACCAGAGGCGGGGAGATAGCTATCGCATTCGCTTGGCAAAGCTGGGTGTGTCGTGGTGTTTGTTTTGATACCTCATGAGATCATTGTGGTGTCATAAGGATACAATATTGATCTATTCTCAGCCACAAAGCTACGTAATTATTAGATACAAAGTAGTGTGTGCCGAATTTTTAGGTAGCGTATTCTCGCCTAAGCTCCCTATAGTTCCCATAGATGACGCCCTTTATAGAAGGGATGCTTGATGTTCTATACGGTGAGGGGTAAAATGAACCAGTACTGGTCGCTGAGTTGACCAGTACTGCTAGTGGTATGTACCAGTACTGGTCCGAAGTCCGACCAGTACTGCTTGATTGAGTGACCAGTACTGGTTCAAAATTGAGGGTACTATTGAGCCCGCTATCTGCTTGCGTAGACGTATGTAGATGGCGGGCTAAATTGCTCTGTCTCTTCCGACAGGTAGCTTAGCGGATGAGCTGGAAGGAGAGCTGAAGGCTATCTACGAGGAGGAGGCCTTCGGTGAGGGGAGGGAAGGCCCAGCAGGAGCTTGAGAGCTTCGGCGGCGGCGATAGAGCCGATGACGGCGGGAGTGGTCGCCATCACGGGGAAGGGGCTTGTGTGGGGCTTGGGGCGTCTCCCTCAGCTCCCTCGGGGAAGAGGTCTCAGTAGCGTGAGGGTGAGTCGGGAGGAAGAGTGCCAGCTGTCCGCACCACCCCTCGAGCGAGGCATAGAGCCACGGGATCTGGTGCTCTGAGGCGTAGCGATCGAGGAGGAGGCGTGTCGCTTCGTTGTCGGTAGCGTCGATGAGAAGGTCGACCTCCCCGATGAGGCGGGTGGCATTCGCCTCGGTGAGGCGCTCACTGTAGGCCGTGATGTCGCAGTGGGGATTGGCTGCGCGGAGTCGCTCGGCAGCGCACTGCGCCTTGCTCCTACCTACCTCGTGCGTGGTGTAGAGCGTCTGACGGGGGAGGTTACTCACTGAGATACTATCGTCATCGCATAGTGTGAGATGCCCGACCCCCGCTCCCACAAGGAGGGGCAGGAGAGCTGAGCCCAAGCCCTCCTGCTCCGATGATGGCTACCCGCTTCCCAGCCAGGAGCATCTGCCCCTCTTCCCCGACTTCGGGGAGGCTCATCTGTCGGGCGTAGCGGGTCTTGAGGTCGTCTATCTCAGTCGTGTCCATTGCTTGGGGTCGTGCTTTTAAGGGGCTGGGAGGTCAGAGCCAACTATCCCAGTCCTTCCATACCGGCTCATAGCCTGCGCTACGTAGGTGGGCAGCGAACTCCGCAGGACTACGGCTGTCGTTGATGACGAACTGCTCCAGATCTTCGCTGCTCTCGGCATAGCCCCCGGGCTCGGTGTGGCTCCCAGCACTCATACTCGTGATACCCAAGGGAAGAACGTGATCACGGAAGGAGGCTGACTCACGCGTCGAGAGGGAGATCTCCACATGCGGATCAAGGAGACGGAAGGCCAAGATGAGCTGCGTGATGCCGAGGTCGTCGATGGGCGAGGAGGGCTCGTAAGCTCCCACTGCGGGGCGAAGGCGGGGAAGGGAGATGGAGTAGCGCGTCTGGCGGTAGCGCTGACGGAGGTAGCAGAGATGCAGGGCGGTGAAGGTGCTATCGGTACGCCAGTCCTCGAGCCCTAATAGGGCACCGAGCCCGATCTTCTCGATACCTGCTTGGGCGATGCGGTCGGGGGTCTCGAGTCGGTAGCGGTAGTCGGCCTTCTTCCCTCGGGGGTGGTAGCTGGGGTAGTGTGCTTCGTGGTAGGTCTCCTGATAGACGCAGACATAGTCTACCCCCGCCTCGTGGAGGGCGGTATATTGCTCGGTCGTGAGGGGCTGGACCTCGAGACTGAGCTGAGCGAAGTGCGGGCGGATATGCTCGACGACCTGCAGGTAGTACTTCCATGAGTTGGCACGAAGGTCTTCGCCACTGACGAGTAGGAGGTGTCGGAAACCCAAGGCCTTGATGGCCTCTACCTCACGGTCGATCTCGGAGAGCGTCAGCTGGCGCCGTCGGATCTTGTTCTCCACGCTGAATCCGCAGTAGACGCAGCTATTGGAGCATACATTAGATAGGTAGAGCGGGATATAGAGCTGGATCGTATGGCCAAAGCGCTCGACGGTGAGGCGGTGCGCCTCGCGTGCCATCTCCTCGAGGAAGGGAACGGCAGCAGGTGAGACGAGTGCCATGAAGTCCGCTATCGTGCGGTGCGGTGCAGCGAGGGCGCTGGACGTCCGCTGCCGTCTTGCTATAAATCTCCTCTGGAGGGTGTCGAAGTTATAGGCCCGTAGCACATCATAGGCCGTCGTGTCGGTGGTCATGGCTCGGGAGTGAAGAGGAAGGCGGTGAGAGGTGAGGAGGCTACCGCTTCGTGGCTCTGTGGGGCGAGCTTAGCTTCGTAGGCCATGCGACCTGCTTCGACCCCGAGACGGAAGGCGCGCGCCATAGCTACAGGGATCTTGTGCTGTGGCGATAGCCGTGTTGACAAGTACGGCATCAGCACCCATCTCCATACATTCGGCGGCGTGGCTCGGGCTACCTGTGCCCGCATCGATGACGACGGGGACGGTACTCTCAGCGATGATGATACGTAGGAGGGCACGGGTGTCCAGCCCGCGATTCGTGCCGATGGGGGCTGCCAGGGGCATGACGGTGGCACAGCCTACCTCCTCGAGACGCTTGCAGAGTACGGGATCTGCCTGCACATAGGGTAGGACGATGAAGCCTCGCTTCACCAGCTCCCTCGGCGGCATGTAGCGTCTCGATGGGGTCGGGCATCAGGTAGCGAGGGTCGGGGTGTACCTCGAGCTTGAGCCAGTTCGTCTCGAGGGCTTCGCGTCCCAGCTCTGCGGCGAGGATGGCTTCTTCGGCGGTCTTCGCCCCGCTGGTATTGGGGAAGGAGCTGGATGTGAGGGCTGTCGAGGGGAGCTACGAGGTCATCGCTGTTGGCATGCTGGAGCTCGACACGCTTGAGAGCGAGGGTGACGAGTTCGGTCCCGAGGCTTCGACAGCACGAGCCATGAGGGCGGGGAGGCGAACTTCCCCGTACCGAGGAAGAGTCGCGAATGGAAGGTCTTGTCTGCTATGGTAAGCATAGTGGTCAGGTGTATTAAGGTCGGTCGTCCGCAGCGATGCGGGCGGCATGGATGAGGCTGCTGCTCATGGCGACGCCGTAGAGTCCGAGGGCATATAGGGTCGGGGGATGTCCTCGGGGACACGCTACCGATGGCATAAGCTGGGAGGGGGAAGGCCTGGAGCTGGAGAGCACGATAGCCCTCAAGCCCCAAGATGGGGGCGAGCTTCTTCTTTGTCGAGGTGAAGCGGAAGGGGCCGATGCCCACGTAGTCGATGGGGAGCGTGCGTGCTGTGGTGAGGTCTTCTGCGCTGTTGCACGTCAGACCAATGAGGGCATAGTCACCTAAGAGACGCCGGGCCTCCGCCGGGGATATATCTCTCTGTCCGAGATGCACGCCATCGGCACCCGTGAGGAGCGCGATGTCTACTCGGTCATTGATGAGTAGGGGGACGCTGTAGGCATGACAGAGCGCTAAGGTCTCGCGCGCGGTATGGAGGAAGGTCTCCCACGGGGTGTCCTTCATGCGTAGCTCCACGATATCCGCTAAGCCCTGACGAAGGACGAGGTCGGTCTGCTTGAGGATCTCCGCTGTGGTGATAGCGTGCGTGACGAACATCCGACGCCCGAGTGGCAAGCGTCTTACGGGAGCTTCCTGCCTTCGCCCAAGGCGGTAGTGCATCGTCGCACGCTGGGCTGCGTGGAGTGCCTCTTGGTAGTCTTCGCCCCGAGCTAAGGCAGCGCATAGCGTGGTGGCGTAGAGACAGCCCGTGCCATGGCGGTCTTCTCCGAGGCGTGGTGCGGTGCTCTCGATGAGCCGACCATCGGCGAGGTAGGCCCTGTCGGTGACTTCCTCCTCCGTAGAGGAGGCGGACTTCGCGATGACAGCGGTATGAGTGCGCTCTACCCATTCGTGTGGTATGCTCTCCCCGAAGAGCTGGCGGGACTCGTAGTGATTGGGGAGGATGACGTCTACCAGCTCTGCTACCTCGAGGAGGCTTTCACGGCTGGCATCGGAGAGGAGGTCTGTGCCCGAGCTGGTGCGTAGTATCGGATCCCAGACGATGCGACAGGCTGGGAAGAGCGCACGGATCTCACGAACGAGGAGGCGTAGCTGGTGGAGCGAAGCGATGAGCCCAATCTTAGCTACCTGCGGAGGCGACTGCCTACGAAGAGCACGTACGGCCTCGATGAGGTCTGTGTCAGCAACTGCCGTGAGGCGGGTGAAGGCCACGGCATCCTGACAAGTGAGTGCCGTCACGATGCTATAGGCACGTACTCTAAGCGTGTGGCATGCTGCATGTCCGCTGTGAGCCCAGCCTCTGCCGTCGGGTCGATGCCCCCACAGAGGAGGAGTGTCGGGACGCATAGCTTCTGTACACGCTCGGTGAGCTGATGGAGCTCCTGACTTGCGAAGTACCCTAAGAGTGCGACACCAGCGAAGCCCTCTTCGATGAAGCCTTGGGCATTCGCCTCTCCGACACCACCCAGAGCGATGAGAGGGAAGGGAAGCGTGCCGTGACGGCTCGCCTCAGCTCGGGCGTCCATGGGCTATCATTCCCATAGTCAGGCTTACTGATGCTCGCTGCGACGGGGCTCACATAGGCGTAGTCAGGGGCGGAAGGGTAGGTGCTCCAGCTCCGCTACGCTGTGGCAACTGATACCGACGATCTGCTCGGGGCGAAGGGCGTCCGTTGGGCGCTCACGGAGTGTGCTCCAGTCGGCTACGGAGAGGTGCACACCGCCAAGCTCCCAGCGTCTCACCAGCGCGATGTGATGTGAGAGGATGCAGCGACTGCGGAGCTCACGAGGTATAGAGCGGATGAGCGCCTCGAGCTCCTCTACCGTGGCGTCGGGCTTGCGTATGTGTACGCGCCCGATGCCGAGACGGAGGAGGTGAGCGATGTGCAGGGCTTCGCCTGTATCACCGAGCGAGGGTGGTGTGATGGCGATGATCTGCTGGGGTAGCATAAGGGCTATCTATGGTGACTACAAGGGGCCTCGGTGCTGAGCGCAAGTCCTTTGCTGGGGACAGCGGAACGTGACTGCAACACTTGACGGAAGGAGCGGTTCGCACGCATCGAGCAGAAGTGCTCACCGCACATCGAGCAGAAGTGCTTCTCCTTGTGCTCCTCATCGGGGAGCGTCTCATCGTGGAACTCCTGCGCTCTCTCGGGGTCGAGTGCCAGATGGAACTGGTCTCTCCAGCGGAATTCAAATCGCGCCTTACTCATCGCATAGTCACGCAGGTAGGCCGTCGGGTGTCCCTTCGCTAGGTCTGCGGCATGGGCTGCGAGCTTATAGGTCACGACTCCCTCACGGACGTCATTGCGCTCGGGGAGGCCGAGGTGCTCCTTCTGCGTGACGTAGCAGAGCATGGCGGTACCCTGATGCCCGATGATCGAGGCGCCGATAGCCCCCGTGATGTGGTCGTAGCCAGCACCGATGTCAGAGACCAGCGGGCCGAGGGTATAGAAGGGGGCTTCATCGCAGTCGAGGAGTTCGAGCGTCATGTTCTCGGGGATGAGGTGCATAGGGGATGTGCCCAGGGCCTTCGATCATCACCTGCACATGGTGGCGAGCGGCGATGCGGTTGAGTTCGCCGAGGGTCTTCAGCTCTGCGAACTGTGCCGCATCGTTGGCGTCATGGATGCAGCCTGGACGCAGGCCATCGCCGAGGGAGAGGGAGACGTCGTAGCGGGCAGCTATCTGACAGATCTCCTCGAAGTGGGTGTAGAGGAGCTCTCCTCGTCGTGCTCGGTACACCAGCCCGCCATGATCGCACCGCCACGGCTGACGATGCCCGTGAGACGCTTGAGGGTCAGTGGGATGTGCTCCTTGCGTAGCCCCTGCATGGATGGTGAAGTAGTCGACACCCTGCTCCGCCTGCTCGATGAGGGTATCGCGATAGATCTCCCAGCTGAGGTCGTAGGTCTTGCCGTGGACCTTCTCCAGCGCTTGGTAGAGGGGGACGGTACCGATGGGCACGGGACTATTGCGGATGATCCACTCACGCGTCTCGTGGATGTGACGCCCAGTGGAGAGGTCCATCACGGTGTCAGCGCCCCAGCGGGTAGCCCATACGGCCTTCTCCACCTCCTCGGCGATGCTGCTGGTGATGGCAGAGTTGCCGATATTGGCATTGACCTTACAGAGGAAGTTGCGCCCGATGATCATGGGTTCGAGCTCAGGGGTGGTTGATGTTGGCTGGGATGATGGCGCGCCCTCGGGCGATCTCTTCACGGACAAATTCTGGGGTCACGTATGGGGGATCTCTGCGCCCAGCGGGTCGCCTGCCATGGCATGGCGCTCCCTGGCCTCGTCGATGAGTTGGTTCTCACGTATCGCCACGTACTCCATCTCCTCGGTGATGATGCCTTGACTGGCATAGTAGCGCTGGGTGACACAGTGCTCCTTCGCTACCCGAGGGTGGAGGGAGATGTGACGGTAGCGCAGGCCGTCAAGGGCGCGCTGCTGGAGGCGTGAGCGGGTGTATTCACTGCCGAGCTCTTCGCTGCGGGTCGTATCGTCTCGGCGGTCGATCCACGGCTCACGTAGGCGTGGCAGGCCCGCCTCGAGGTCTACCCGATAGGCGCTATCGGTGTACGGGCCACCTGTGTCATAGACGACGACAGGGGCATTGGGAGGTACGGCTCCCATCCTCATTGTAGGTGTCGGAGAGGGCGATGCGGCGCATGCCGACACGTAGCTCGGGGAAGAGCTGGCCAGGTACATAGATCTTCTCCGAGCCGATGAGTGGGCCGTGAGTAAGGACATCTTTGATCTTCATAATAGTAGGGGAATGTGTGTGTCGTGGGAAGGGTGGGCTTAGCCTCCGAAGGTCGGTCGGATGAGGAGGAGGGTGTCGCCCTCCTCGAGCTGGTAGGTGGCTAAGGCTGTGCGGGGTACCAAGCGCTCATTGACGGCGATAGCCGAGCGAGGTGGTAGGTCGATCGCTGCGAAGGCAAGGGCTTCGGGGATCGTGCATACATGGGGAGCATGGTGGGGAGCTCCGTTGATCAGGATCTTCATCGTAGTAACTCTATCGTCATGGTGTGATGAGGAAGTGCGAAGTGACGACACACCTCCAGCGAGCCTACTACCACAGGGGCAGACACTCTCTGGGGAACTATGACGAGCCGACGGGCTCAATCACAGCGCGAGTAACGGAAGATCTTAGAGGATGAGCGGCGTAGATATCGCCTCCACTCTCTGCCTACGCCAGCATTATCTGGATCAGGTCTTCGGGTATAATCTCAGCACAGCGTGGACTCGTGTCCTACGCCAGCACCCCTTTGAGTTGCTCTACGGACAAAGGTAGGTCTTTTTCTTGATACTGCCAAGAGCGGGCTTTGACAAGCCCATTTAATAGTGGGCTTTTCTCCGATATCATAGAGGGGTGGTATCGACCAATATTGGTCGCTGGGTGAACCTATATTGGTCTGCGAGCGAACCTATATTGGTCGGTAGTATGAATCTATATTGCTCCGAGCACGAACCAATATGGGATTGCTTATAAACCAGTTATTCTGCTAAGGCATCGCACGCCCAGCTCCCCGATATGCCCTCTGAAGAGATACGCACGCCCTTCGCCTTATCGCGCGTATTCCTCTTATCCAGCGGAGGGAAAAAGCATTGTTATCGTGAAGAAAAAGCGCCTTTCCGTAGTGGTATTCTTCTATCTATGCACGTAGTCTTAAAGACCAGGCACGCAAATCCAAATATCCACGTACGTAGATATTAGAGCCACGTACGTAGTCCCAAACTTATCTGCCACGCATCCACAACTTTTTATTCCCTACGCGGAGCAACAACCTAATATAGGATTGCTCACAACCCAATAGTGCTTGCTACGCCTCCTGCACCAAGCTACACGTTCCCCTTCGTATAAAAGGCAACACCCGCCGACCGCAGGAGCAGTCGACGGGTGCCGGTAGAGAATGGGGCTAATGGCTTGACTTAGAGTCCGGGCCAGTAGCTGAGCGTAGCAGGCGTAGCGGGAGATTCCGCCTCGAACTGCTGCTCGATGTCATCGGGGAAGTTGTGGAAGAGATCCATCCCCAGCTTGGTCTCCAGCTCGTCAATAGAGAGGGCGACGCTACGAATGGCGGTCTTCGCTGCATAGAAGCGGTGCTCGACCAAGAAGCCGATGCCGTGGTAGGTAGAGCCCTTCTTCATGACGAGAGCCATCCAATAGTACTTAGGTACGACGATGACGCCACGGACCTTCTTGCTCTCGACCTGATCATCACGGATCGTCCCGCCCTTGGCGACGTAGAGGACGTCACGGAGCTGGGAGTTACGACCCCATGCCTGTACCTTCTGCTCGAGTTCCATCCAGAATTTCTGGTTGAGGTCACCGAGCTGGGGGCTCATGTTCGTGTAGTAGAAGGTCTGTCTATTCGCCTCGGCACTGAAGAGGCGGTCAGAGGAAGCTACCATGTGACCACGGTCGTATCCACTCCCACGGAAGAGGTTCTCCGTAGAGAATCGCTTGGGGTACATAGGGATCCCATTGCCAGGCATCGCTACGTCTGACGGATTGAGCCGAAGTCGTATTGTCGAAGGTGAAGCAGACGAAGCGTGGGTGACGCTTGTCGGTGTCGTACTCGAGGGAGTAGTTCACGATACCACCAGCGCGGTGCGTGACGAAGTAGTTCTGACTACCACCATGGAGTGCGGGTACCTCGAGCATCGTCGCATCACCGAGGATATACTCACCCGTAGGGGAGGGGATGGGGATGGCGTGAGGGTGACCTCACCCGTACCCTGCTGGCTGATGATGAGGGTGTCACGAACGCCCGCCGAGGTCGCGATGATCTGCGCTGAGCGGGAGGCGCCGAAGTTCTGGCTTACTGAGACGGAGACCGAGGTGCTGGACGTCTCATTCCCCTTGCTTCGCTCGAGCTCAATCCATGAGGCTGCGTCCTCGGGCGTGACGGTAAGCGTCCAGTCGGAGGCCGCACGGAGCTTGATGTAAAGTTCGAGCCTTCCTTGGGCACGCTCTTGATCTTGTCGGTCGAAGAGCCTGGGAGGGAGAGCTGGAGGCGGTCGGAGGTGCGAACAGGGGTGATCACCACGCTCGGTGGTGCAGCTGGAGAAAGCCATCCCCATGAGGCTGAGCCCCATGAGGATGGTCTTTATCCGAAGAGATTTAATCGTCTTCTGCATACGGAGCAGGGACTATCGCTTACCGAGGTAAGACTTGATGGTAGCATCCTGATTCTCCTTCGTGATGGGGACGCGCTCCCACTGGTCAGCGGAGAAGGTCGCAGAAGGAGCCTTGACGGGTGCGATACGGTGGAGGACGATGTCGGCACCAGCGAACTTCTTGTCGCTGTCGATCCAAGCCGTCTCCATGCCATTACCGATCTGGTCGATGGTCGCCGTGCCCTTCAGAAGAGCGATGGGGTCATTACCGTTGAAGCTGAAGTTAGCTACCGTGCCTTCGGTATAGACTTTCGCCTGCTCGTGGCGGAGGACGAGTGAAGCACCTGCAGCGAGCTTACCCGTCAGAGCGATACGGCTCTCTGCAAACTTACCCTCCGTAGCCTTATTGTCCTTACCGAAGTTCTTCACGAGGAGCGTGTAAGCACTGAGGTCAATCTCCTGATCTGTGGGGTTAGAGATCTGGATGTACTTCTCGTTGCCGAGACCCTCGATGTAGGCCGAGATGATCAGATCACCAGAGGTAGCAGGAGGATTAGGTGTGGGAGTAGGCGTCGGAGTGGGATCGGGTGATGGGGTAGGCGTAGGAGTCGTGCCCTCCGTGCAGCGCTCAGCCGTCAGACCAGCGAGGTCATCAGCCGTACGAGGCCAGAGGTTGTAGTGCTTGGTGCTCTGACCCGAGGTCTTGTTCGTCGTCACCGAGCGCTGGATGATCCCGACGATGCGGCCGTTCTTATCGGATGCAGTCGTCGTCTTGAAGGTCGAGTAGTAGGAGATAGCTACCGAGAGATCGGATACACCAGCCGTGACCTGCGTAGCGCAGTCCGTGAGCGCATTGAAGTAGCTCCCTGCAGACGTCTTACCCTGTGCAGGCTTGTTGGGGATTGAGTTCCTTGCCAGGAGTCTTGAACTGAGCGCCATCAACAGCTACGAGGATGTTGTCGTACTTGCCTGCGTAGATGTCAGCGAAGGTGACAGCCTTAGGAGTGATCGTGGCTACTTCGCCCGTGGGGGTGACCATAGAGGCAGCATCATTCAGACCCGTATAGTCGATCTGCAGTGAGCCATCCTGGTAGCGACCGACCTTCGTGCCCTTGGTCTTGATGGTGAAGACCGCACCGGGACGCCAGTCCTTAGAGGCATTGGCATTCAGACGAAGCGTGATACCGACTTCGCCAGCCCTGCACGACGATGTTCTTGAGGCTGGTCATATTGTTCGCCGTGATGTCGGAGAGGAGGACGGCCTTGAAGGTCGTCTCTTCGTCTACCGTGACGCTCTGACCCTTGTCGTACTTCTCGATGAAGGCGGCGAGTGCTGCGCCGTCTACCGTCGTGGGATTTGAGGGCAGGTTAGGAGTAGGCTGATCCTTACCTGGGGTGATGACTGCAGAGCCGTCGCCAGCCTGCGTGATGGTATAGTAGAGGGTCTCGTTGCCAGCCTTGAAGGCGAATTGGCCTTGGCGGGTGGCGCCTGAGGCATTCTTGAGGACCTTGATCGTGACGTCACGTTCGCCAGCGTCCCCTGACTCGGGGCTGATGCTCAGCCAGTCGAGGGCGGTGGTAGCCGTCCAAGAGCGGTTGGTGCGGATGTGCAGCGTGGCGGTGCTCTCGTCCTTGCCGATGAGGGTATTGCCGTTGCTGTCCTTCGTCAGCTGGGTGACCGAGATCGATGGGCGCTCGTAGGCGTCATCGTTGTCCTTACACGAGGCGAGGGACAGGGTAGCACAGGAGGCTAAGAGGAGCGTCCAGCGCGTGATCTTACTTGTTGTCATCAGTCAATCGTATTTGTTGAGATGGTGAGTGCTGTAGGGGAGTGATTAGAAGCGTGTGCCCGTGAGCTGGACATCTTGCTCGCGCAGGATGAGGAGCTGAGGGGTGTCACGGAAGTAGGTGAGGATAGCCGTGATCGTACCCGAGCCCGTGGGGAGGGTGCGACCAGCGAACTTTGCATAGCTGCTCGTGCGGACGATGAGCTGTGCGCCAGAGCGGTCTACGAGCGTGCGGTTCACATTGCGGTTCTTGTCCTTACCCTGTGGATCAGCATAGGGTCTGACCCAGCTCAGAGGCGAGGAACTGTACATCCTTGAGGCTGACGAGCGTACCTGCGTACTTCTTATTCAGCGTCGCGATGGTGAGCTCGTGGGGCTTGATATCGGTGTGACCTTCCTTGAGGAGGATGCGGTGCACGAGGAGCTCTGGGTAGAAGGCCGTCTCATACTTCTCATCCTTGGAGGTATATCCGAGGTTGATCTGTCCAGCGTAGTCACCGAGCTGCAGACCCTGACAGAGGAGGCGTACTCGCGTACCCTGAGGGTAGACAGAGCTGAGGTTGCCGAGGGCAAACTTAAGCTCCATACCGCCCGTCTCATCCTCGATGTAGCAGGACTTGTAGAGGTTCCCCTCGCTGTCGTCCGAGGCGATGACCGCAGAGACGACGATGGGCTTGTCGATGAGCGTGCCACCACGCTTGTAGAGTGCCTTGAGTTGGCTAATGGTGTGTGTGGGCAGAGGGAGCTCGTCCATACTCTTCTGGTCGGTACGGGGAGGATCGACTTCGTTGTACTTCGTGCAGCTCGTAGCCCCTATCCCGATGAGCATCGAGAGGGTGAGTGCATATATAGCATGACGATTCATAGGATCTATGCGTGTAGGGGGGTTAGAACTGGAGGGTGGTATTGAAGAAGAACGTCGTCCCGTAGACATAGGAGAGCTTCGTATCGAAGGGGCGATAGAGCTGCTGCGTCCCGTCAGTAGCACGGATCGTGCGGATACGGAGCTGTTCGTAGCCACCATTGGGCAGGCTGCGGTTGTTCAGCACGTTGCTTACCGAGAGGTTGAAGCGCAGGTACGTGCCGTAGGGTGATGCGCCAGGAGTAGCTCGCGAAGAGGTCTACCGTGAAGCCATCACGCAGCTGCTCGGGGAGGATATAGTTGTAGTCAAGCGAGGTGCGCCCGCGGTCGGTGCGGATGACAGGCGACATCGAGACGAAGTTGCGCCCGAAGTAGTTCGCGTTGATCCCGAAGTTTGCGTACCAAGGAGAGTAGTACGTCAGCCCGAGGGTAGCAGCCGTCTGAGGTGTACCGCTCACGTTCAGCCCCTTCCAGTAGATACGGTCGCGGTCGACGATCTCGTTGGAGTTGTCGATGCTCTGGATGTAGCTGGGGTTATTGGCATACTGATACTGGCCGAGGGCAAGTGCTGCGTTGGCCGTCAGCGTGGGGCTGATCTTCACTTCGAAGCCAGCTTCTGCCCCGAGGTGGCGAGTGGCGATGCCGGTGATGATGTAGTTCGAGAACGAAGCTCGGCTATCATCGTAGAAGCTCATCGAGCGCGTGTGGTCTGCGATGTGCGTGTAGAAGGCCGTCACACGTCCGCGCAGCCAGGGAAGGCGTACGAGGTAGGGAGGCTTCTGCCGAGAAGATCTTCTCGCTCTTGGGGTCCTCGATATAGCTATCGCGTGTACGAGGCGAGATGAAGAGATTCTGGAAGGTGGGTGCCTGCTCGAGGTATGCTACGTTCGACTGCAGGTAGTGGTGCCCATTGAGCTTATAGGTAGCCCCAGCCTTCACCCCGAGGTCGTTGAACTTCACGCGGTCCGACAGCCCGTAGGAGTTGTCGGGGAAGAGCCCGCGCTTCTGATGCCCTTCGCGCTGCATACCCGTGTGGGTATAGGAGATCCCCGTATAGGCATCGAGGCGCGTGAGGTGGTAGGTCGCATTGGCCCACATCTGATAGCGGTAGCTCTGTGCCGTGTAGTCGTAGCTGAAGCGGTCGCCCTTCTGGACGATGCGGTCGGGGTGCAGGAGGTCTACCTGGCTCTTCGTCGCGTCACCACCGAAGTCACGCTCAGCGAACTTATCGATGTCATAGACGAAGTCCGCACCGAGGAGGTCACCTACCTCGGCATAGTTCGCCGTGCGGTTATGGCGGAAGTTCGCCCCACCCGTGATCTCAAGCCAGCTCTTGGGGAGCCAGTTGGCAGAGGTCGCCCAAGCGAATTCACGCTGGTCAGTGTGGCGGTCTTCGATCATGTAGAGTGCCTTACGCCCCGTAGCGAGGGTACGGCCAGAGCATCCTTCACCGTAGTGAGGTTCCCACGGTTCACCTCATAGAGGCGGTCCCAATTGATATAGCGGACGTTTGGGTCTGACTTTCACAGCTCCTCATAGATAGCTGCAGCATCGCCATCCTGACTGTTGGGGTCAGCCATCGCGTGAAGTAGGAGGAGGTAGCGGTAGTAGTCCGCACGTGGGTCGGGAGCGTTGTACCAGTTCAGCGATGAATAGGCATTCTTCCCGAAGCGGTAGCTGAAGGTGGTATTGATGTTGAGCGTCTTTCTCCAGATTGCTGAAGTAGTGCGAGAGCTGGACGATGGGCTCGTGGTTGCGACGCTCACGAGCATTGCGCCACTTACCGCCCTGACGCCCGATGTTGGGGTTGTAGAAGTTCGAGCCGACGAGGTCATATACCTCCTGTGTGGTAGCGCTGGCTACACCACGGCGCGTAGGAGCACCGAGGGCGATGAGGCTAAGGCTATTCATCTCGTCGAGCTTCTTCTCTACGCCGAGGAAGTAGCTCCAGGCATCGTAGTACTGTCCACGGACATAGGAGTATTGCCCATTGCCAATACGGCGGGCGACGCTGGCTGCGAAGCTCCAGCCATCCTTGCGCTCTCCCGAGGCATAGGTATAGGCGAAGCGGTTGCTATAGGTGCGGTTGCTATTCGAGTAGGTGAGGCGATGCTGCGCACCGAACATCGAGGGACGTGTCGTCACGTTGTTGGTCACGCCGACGGCACCAAAGCCTGAGACGATGGGCTCGAAGGACTGCGAGGTCTGCTGCTGGCGGGTGACGTCGTTGAGACCGCCCCAGAGCGACCAAGCTGAGTAGCCACTGTTGAGGTCGTTCATCCCGATGCCGTTGAGCATCTGCTCATTGTACTGGGAGTCGTAGCCACGGTTGCGGAAGCGAGCCGTGCTGAAGACGTAGCCCGAAGCGCTGAGGAAGGGATCGCGTGAGGAGGTGAGTAGGGTGACGCGGTCTTGCATGCCGGCGGCTTCGTTGCCGTCCTCTTCGCTGACGATGAGGTCATCGTAGCGAGCATTCCCGCCTTCACGGAGTGCGACGAGCTTGAGCTGCTTGAGGCCTGACGCTTCGCTCTCCTGCTTGACCAGCTCGATCTGCTTGGTCTCGTAGCCTTCGGCGGAGAAGGTCAGTGTATATCGTCCCTTGGGGAGGAGCGCCAAGACACTTCGGGCATCTTGCCCGAGGAGCATCTTCTTCGCCACGGGGCCGTAGATGCTGACGTGGACCTTAGCGACGGGCTTGCCACTTTGGCTGTCGATGACCAGAGGTTCGCCCGTAGTCTGTCCGAGGCCTACACTGGCGAATGTCAAGGTGCAGGCGAGTACGGTAATAAGTTTATTCATGCGGTCGCATTATATCGATGACGCTTGCATGCACTCCGCGGATCGTGCAGACCTCCCGCTCCGTCGTCGGAGCTCCTGTCATTATGAGGTGTAAGCCGTCTATCCGTGCTGGAGCTTCCTCCCCTATCTCCGAAGCCGAGATACGAAGTAGCGCGCAAGATTTGTTACATTTGCACGACTAAATTACATAATCTATCTCGGATAGCCTCTTAAACGACAAGCTTATGCTAAGGAAAATCTCCGCTCTCACCCTCGCCCTTCTCCTCGCTCTTTGCTCCCTCCAAGCCCAGAAGCAGGTGCGCCTCACGGTAGCCTTCTACAATCTGGAGAACCTCTTCGACACCATCGACGGGGAGAACAACGATGCAGACTTCCTGCCCGATGGGAAGAACCAGTGGACGCCCGACAAGTACAAGCAGAAAGCTTCACTAACATGGCCTACGCTATCAGCCAGATCGGCTCGAAGCGAGGACCCGATATCCTCGGGGTCTGTGAGATCGAGAATAGAGGCGTACTCGAAGACCTCCTGAAGGAACCCGAGCTGGCGAACTCTGGCTACGAGATCGTGCACTTCGACTCTCCCGACAAGCGTGGTATCGACTGCGCGCTCTTCTATCGTCCCCAGCTACTATCAGTTCACCTCTGCGCACCCACACCCCGTCATCCTCAAGGGGGAGGAGCATATCAAGACGCGTGACGTCCTCGAGGTCAATGGCCTCTTGCTCGGCGAACCCGTATCGTTCCTCGTGGCTCACTGGCCTTCGCGCGTCGGTGGCGAGCAGGTCTCGCTCAAGCGTCGTCTGTACGCTGCCGAGGTCATGCGCTCGGTCACGGACTCCCTCCTCGCGGCAGATCCTAATAATAAGGTTATCCTCATGGGGGACTTCAACGACGACCCCACCTCTCCCAGCGTCGTCAACGGCCTGCGCTCCAAGACTTCGGCAGAAGGTCTGGCACCTACCGACCTCTTCAACCCCATGGCTGCCCTTTACTCTTCGGGCCGTGGCACGCTCGCTTATCGTGATGTGTGGAATCTCTTTGACAACCTCGTCGTCACGCCCAACCTCATCGGTGGGCCCGCTGATCGCCTGCACCTCCAGCAGGACAAGGCTACGGGGAACTACGGCTATATCTTCAATGCCGACTTCCTCACGCAGAAGACGGGGCACTTCAAGGGCTATCCCTTCCGCACCTTCTCCTCGGGTCGCTTCCAAGGGGGCTATAGTGACCACTATCC